>Ga0114951_10000014_pt1 | contig 235521 bp, 188 predicted proteins | sample AM7aDNAmetaG_FD_88677 | JGI IMG/M metagenome (GOLD analysis project Ga0114951, IMG submission 88677) | Freshwater microbial communities from Finland to study Microbial Dark Matter (Phase II) - AM7a DNA metaG | ecosystem: Environmental > Aquatic > Freshwater > Lake | place: Finland: Lake... | reverse complement strand
GCGGCCTTCATTGGACCCGAAAAGTGGCCTAGTTTGCTCCGGAATGACTGGCCTAGTTTACTCCGGAATGAGTGGCCTTGTTTGGTCCGGAATCACTGGCCTAGTTTAGTCCAGAATAGTCATACCGGGGAGAACGACCGGGTTTTGCGACATAAAAACCCCCGATAACTTTATGGGAGAAGGTTTTTGGTTCATGACATGGTCAATTGATTCATCACCCCGGGTGACCAGGGATTTCCAGGTCGTTCATCTTTAAAATGGCTAAGGAGAAAATGGAGTACGGTCAAAAAGTCCTTATGGCACGCACATTGTAAAGGTTGACCTTCGTAAAGTTGCCGGCGTTACCCTGGTGTATGTAATAGCCCCAGGCGTTGCTGATGCCGTTCTCCGTGGACGACCAGTACGATCCCAGCGTAAGGATGTGAGCCCCTGCCACCCCTTCAATATTTTTGTTCAGGATATAACCGGAATGGTAAACCATGCTTAACTGGAGGATCGCGGGCAGATACCAGTCGGAATAAATGCCTGTACCGTAATTTGCGTTGGTATAATCGTCACACAGTTTGGCGGCACAGGTCGTGCTTTGGGCTATCATGGCGATAGAATTATTCTCTCCGTCCCAGGTACTTTGGGCGGCCGGGCCAATCAATGTATTGGGAAGACTGCTCCAGGCCGAGGATGTGCTTATATCTATTAAACTTACGATGAGACCATGCTGTCCAGTATTATCAACCCAGAAAATAACACCTCCGCCAAAGAGTTCGCCTATATAGTGAGCTGTTGCACCACCTCCTCCTGCCGATGCTGCTGATAATTGCTTATGGGTTACATAGTCTAGTATCCCTATTCCGGGAATAGAGTCTTTTGCCCATAAATATTGTTTCAATCTTGTAGTGAGATTAGTACATGTATCTATATTTGTACATCTAATTAAATTTATCTTATTGGTAAACCCATTGAAATTATTGCCAATAGCAGTAAGTCCATTAACGCTGTCTGCATCAATAGCCGCCATTTCCGTGTTATTTACATCATAAAATATATTATTATCAATAATAACACTTGTAACATTCCCATGTATTGAAATTGGATTTCCAGTTAAAGGGGTATAGGGTGTAAATTGATTATTAGCAATAATTATATGATTGAATTGTTGCCCTATTCTTGGATGAATATGTATTGCATAATCGGAGAACCATTCAAACGAGCAATTTATTACCTGGAATATAGAGGAGCTATTTAAAATAGGCGCGTCAATATGAGTTAAAGTAGCGCCAGGATTGTTAAAAATGACAAACTTACAATCGCTTATTTTCAATCCCCCTGAAGATTGGTAGTAAATACTTGTTGAGGTTGAGTTGCTGCTGCCAAAGTAACTGCCCATGATCGTTGCATCGCCAAGGTCTGGCTGAGTAGGATTATTGATCCAAAGTCCGTATTTTACTGGTTTTAATATATTTGAGTTTGTTATCTTCCAAAAAAGGCCCTCCTCAATACGGATGTTACACCAAAATCTATGGACACTACAGTTTGTAATACTCATATTGCTGGCATTGGTAAAATATATTCCACTACCGCTTGTTGGAGTAGTTGATGAGTTGTTGATTAAAGAAATATCTTTAAAGGAACATCCTGGAGCGTATATCACAAACAATGTATTAGTTGGAGACATACAGATAATATTACTACCAACAGTATCTAGTGCCATTGCTGCTATATTAAATGGGAAGTTGCCATTATCTCCCATAATGGTAGTGTTTTGATTTATTATATGTTCTCCTGTTGTTCTGTATTTGCCGGCAGGAAAGTATAATGTACCTCCATTTGTACCAAGTGCATTAATGGCAAATTGTATTGCAGCTGTTGAGTAACGCAGACCAGTATTATCAGCCCCATAATCCATTACATTAATGAAAATATGTTTCGTGTAATCCGGGGTTGGGAAGGCATACTTATTAACAAGCCCGTTCACCCCCTCCGTCAATACATAGTCTGGCTGGTCATCAACAAGGGGTATCGTTTTTATAAACATAGTCCCATTCCATCTTCCCCAGTACTTTGAAAGATCCCAGTAGATTCCGTTGGATAATGAATCAGGGGTAGCCAGGTACATTCTGTAACTAAGATTTACTGCCTCTGAACCGGAAAGATAACCAAGTGCAGTGTTGTTGCTCCCACTTGAACTATTCAGCAGGGAACTATGTCCTAATGCGGTATTCCCAATACCATGTGTATTGGAGTAAAGTGATAATGCACCCATGGCTGTATTAAAAGTTCCGGACATATTTGAATACATGGTCTGATATCCAATGGCGGTGTTGTCACTCCCAAAAGGATTTGTAAATAATGCACTATCTCCAACAGCAGTATTTCCATTATATACTGATGCTGTTTTGCCAATGGTCAGTCCGTTAACAAGGATATCTCCATGGACATCAAGAAGTTTTTGCGGATCAGATGTTCCAATTCCAACTTTCCCAAGGGTATAATAAATTCTGGTTTCATTATTCATCCACTGGCTGCTCATCATCACCCAGCAAGGCGCAACAGGCGTCCCTTTGTTCGTGTAATACTGGTTGTTATCTCTGCAAAAGATCAACAACCCGGTAGCAGGGTTGCTGATCGTATTGCGCTCAACCGTTGTCATCCGGGGAACAAGGATCCCTTTTGAAGTTGATTTCACATCAAGCATAGCCGAGGGATCAGGGATGCTGTTGTCAGCATTGATACCAACCTGCGAAAACATTACGCTGCTAAACAGAAATAGCAGCGAGATCAGACAGAAGACTTTTTTCATGGTTAAAAGTGCAGGTTGGATAAAATTCGGAGATTATCGATTTTATTTCGATCAAATAGAATGAGTAAAAGTATTAAATAATGATAAAAATAGCAAAATGATAACAGAAAGGGAAAAGAAAGCCCTTCAACCTGCAAAGAAGGTGTTTGGACTCTTCACCCAGGATGTACTTCTTGTTGCCAGGAAGATCATTATAAAACCGATAAAATATGGCACAAAGCCTAATTAAATCAGTTACGCCGCAGAGGTTTAACGGTGTCCAACAATCATTGCAGAAAAAATTCACGGGAAAGCCCAATTACGGATTTTACATCACTTTTGAAGATGGAACCAGCGGGAGCTGTGGCTCAGAGAAGAATGTTTATCCTCTTCAACCATGAACTGTCAGCAACATTGAACTGCTCAAATCATTTCACCAAATTAAAGAGGCTTGAGTTTGTTACAGCGAACGCAGGGAATGGAAATAGCAACGGAAAAACGTTCACTGATCCCGGTAAGCAATTGGTAAAGACAAAAGTTGAGGAGAAGTTCAGTAACGATACGCTTTCTCTAAAAATTGACCTTCCCCTGGAAACGGGCAAGATAAATGCTCTTAGGGTGTCAAAATCATTGATCAGGCAAATACCTATAAAGGGGAACCTATTCCTTCATGCCCATATAAAGTTTATCATTCAGCCCTGTTTAGGAAAAATGTATCGCCACCATCAGATTCAATGCTCAAGGGTGTGTACTTTGAAAGCAAAAGTATGGGATTATCTGCTGACAGGGATTCCACCATAATGTCAAAAAGGCAGTCGCAATCTTCGTGGTCCAGGGTTTAATTGTGAATTACTTAACAATATGGTATTCAATGAAATACTTGCGAAAGATCGGAAGAAAATAAACAATAAAAATAAATTTCTTATATTTGCTCCCTGAAACGGGATTTCATAAATATCTGCCTCTTTAGCTCAGTTGGTAGAGCAACTGATTCGTAATTAGTAGGTCGGGGGTTCAAGTCCCCTGAGAGGCTCAGTAAAATAAAGGGTTTTAGCACTTCAAGCTGAAACCCTTTATTATTTAAGATTGAATACAAAAGTAAATGTTAACGGATCAAGAGGGATTTCCGGGGGCAGGGTAATCGGGTTAAAGCTTTTCCACCCACTTTTGATGTTGATCTGATGGCTTGTGAAAACCCTTAACAAAATGCCGAAGGCATGGTATTATAATGTCACCACTTCGTGGTTTATGATGCTTAATAAGGCCTGATTCTATAAAAAGATCAATCCTTCGGATTTAAAAATTCAACCCTTGATTCGCATTATTTGGAATCAAGAATCCTTATTTTATTCAGTTTTCGTTCAGTATTGGATTGCTTCCATGGAGAATGTTCCTTGTTTCTCGTCTCCCCAAATTTTCCTCTTGATCCATGTTTACGGTTTGACCTCCTGCGATTTTTCGGTGTATCCCAAAACTGAGATTTCAAGCGCTGGTTTTTCGTCTTCCCCCGGTCGCAGTGAAAAACGGCCTATTCTGACCGTAATCCATTAACAGGATTCATCGTCATCATGGCCCGGGCAGGAAAATAAATCCACAGGAGACCATTGACAAGGATCAGGAAAACAATGCCCGACATGAATAGCCACGGTACAGTTCCTACCGGAGAAACCAGCAATGGTAAAATCACCGGGATGGCGGAAATCAGGCCCAGCATCAGGCCTGGGAAAAGAATAAGGGCGTGCTCTGCCAGGAGGAGTTTAAAAACGAATTTTCTGCGGAAACCCAGGGCGAGATACAGCGTCAATTCCGGCCTGCGACGCGAAAGGTTGCGGAGCAGCACAATTCCAAGTCCGATCGTGCCGATCATCACCCCCAGCCCTCCGAGCAGCATGAAGACCGACAGATAGGTGTTTTCCACGGCATTGAAGGAGGCCAGCCGCGCTCCGGCAGGAGTTGCCATCAAACCATAATCCCTGAAAAGTGTTTCCAACCGGGAAGCAATGGTATCCCGTTGAATTACAGGCCCGTCGATCAGCATGATGCGCGACCCGGCTACAGAAGGGTAAAAGATCTGCAAAAGACTGTCGGACACAAGGATGTTTCCCTGGAAAATCGAGTTGTCAAGACCTCCTGCCAGTTTTATTTTCAATACTTTGCCGTCTTCATCCCTGTAATACAAAGTGTCCCCGATCGATTTGCGAAGTCCCCAGGCAATGACCGTCTGATCTGCAAATCCGTTGATCACATCCGGTGCAGGAAGCGTTGACAAAGCTTTCCACGGATAGGCAGGATCAACCGACGGATCAAGATTTGTGAAACTGAAAACGTTGAGTCGGTTGAACTTTTCCACCGGAATGCCCAGCAGGCCCGGACGCGACACCTGGTTGAGGTTCAGGCAACTGGCATCATCCCCATCCAGCCCGGGCAGTTGAATATACCGGACCTGTTTCAATAGTGCCTCATCCTGCAATCCAAAAACAACTGCCCCGTGCACCGAGTTCAGGTCATCCAGGATGGGCAACACCGATTCCGTCCATAAAAGAAAACCTCCTGTGCCTGAACTCCTGGCTGTTTCATTGCCATAAAAAGTTTTCCTGTTCGCACCTGTTATTACGATCGTGAAGGTTCCCAATGAAAGCAATGCCACTGCCATCATGGTTGGACTCCGGTGCAGGGAAAGGGTTCTCAAAATCAGGTGCCAGAAACCGGGGATTAAATCCCCAGGTTGTATCGACCACTTCGCCAGGAACAGGTTCATTAGGACCAATCCCCCGAGGAGCAGCAATCCACCGGCGGCCAGGGGCAGGGATCCATGCCGGTCGTTGCCCGCAACCATCAGCCATATCGTTAAAGATAACGCAACTCCGATTGATAATAATGCCAGGATCATCGAACGAACAAAGATAAATTTCCCGTGACCCGGAACCCCGGCCCCGGTGTCCCGTTTTACAAGAACGGATAAGGGTTCCCGTAGATTTTTCCGCAGGGTAAAAAACAATACGGTCAGTGAAATGATCATGCCGCTGAATGCACCGGCCAGGAGCGTAGTTGCGTTGATCTTTGTCTCTAAAAGCGAAGTGTTGACTGCATCCTGCCAAATGGTGTTCAATCCGCGGATAAGGCCGTAATTGTAAAGGATTCCCCCGGATGATCCTATGATTGCGCCAGCAATGGTCATAATAACGGCTTCACCGGAAAGGATTCCCAGGATAGACCGTTTTCTGAAGCCAATGGCTGACAGGATGCCGGTCTCTGCCATGCGCATCCCTGCCATCAGTGAAAAAAGCATCGCTGTCAGCAACACGGCACTGAGCAGGATAAAAAAGCTGAGGCTGAGAAATAACTCGCCAAAATCGGTAGAATTCCCGGCTGCCAGCACACCCTCTTCATGAACGGGCCTGAACGATAACCCAAACCGGGCCGGGTTGATCTTTGACATCACCTGTCGTTCGATCCCGGAAATGTCAGCCTCCCGGGCACCAAACCTGAAGGCGGTATAACTGCCAAACCGGTTGCTCCACAGTTTCCTTCCGGCATCCAGGGAGATGAAAGCTTTAGGAGTTCCGCGGTAATCCTTCCAGTATTTTTCATCCTTGTCGCGGATTTTTTTCAGGTTTATTGGAGCACCGGTTTCCCAATCGTGGCAGTTTCCTGCCCCCGACATGCCGGGAAAGTCGGGCATCAAAGCCAGATCAAACAAGCCATCCTTAACGGGGATGACTGATTTGATGATGAAACGGCTGCTGTCTTCTCTCAACGAACGCATTGGCCCCATGAGAAAATAGCGAAGCATAACCGAATCGCCTGCCTTAACACCGAGGTCTTTAGCCAGCCAATCACTGGCGATGACCTCTTTATCGCCGAGGGGCTGTTTCAGGTAAGAGTCACTGGCGGCCGTTACAAAGGAATATGGGGTTGACTGCGTTCCGGCGGAGATCGAATTTACAAGGTAGGTCATGACCGGGTTGCAGCCGGGAATGGCCGACAATACTGCATGGGCCGTGGAATCATCGAAAAAAATACGGTCTGAGGTGATTTCCACCACCCTGACGGGGTCCTGGACCCCGTCAGGGTGGTGGACCCCGACAGGGTGATGTTTGAAATGCAGCCCTGCATCGGCCGGTTCCATGCCCAGCTTTAAAACACTGTCAAGCTCCGCAGAGGAAAATTCCCGGCTTCCATTTGCGGTAGCCAGTAACAGGTTGGCATCGCCGGATAATTCCAGCAGGGAGGCCAACTGATGCAATGACAGGAAAATAGTATATGGGGAGGTTTGGTCGTTTTTTAAACTGAACCGGCCGCTTTGATGATCATCCGCAACCGCACAAACCTTCACCCGTAGCGAAACAGAAGGGAACTTTTCCGAAACAAACGGTGCATTCGACGGGGCTTTCCCTTTTTTCTCAATCCTGAGGAGAAGATCATCTCCGGGTTTCAGGTTTAATTTTTCCGCAACATTCCGGCTGACAAGTGCTTCATCCGTTCCCGGCATGGATACCGGCCGTTCCCAGAATCCGGCGAACCGGTTGTCAATCCCGATGACCTGGACCCGGTTAACCCGGAGGTTTTTATCACTGTTAATGGCAATACCCCCCGATTGCAGCGCTGGGGCCACCAATATTTTTAACCTTTTCGAGATATTGCCGGCCAGTTCCTGGCTGAAATAACGATCGTTTGCCTGCAGCGCATATTTTATTTTTCCCAGGCGCAATCCGGTTTGCCGGTGAAGGCTGTAACGCACAGAATCCCCTACGATCAGCGCACCGGTTATCACGGCGGTGCTCACTGTCACGCCTGCCAGAACTGCGAGGTAGGGTTTACGGTGAAACCAGAGATTACGGAAAACCAGCCGGATCCAGTTCATAGTGGTGACTTCAGTTGGAGCCTTCCGGAAATCAACCTGTACTCTTTTCCCATCCGCAAGGCCAGGTCGGCAGAATGGGTGACCACCACAACAGCCAGGTTGTGTTCACGGTTCAATTCAGCCAACAACTCGCCAAGCTGGCACGCATTTTCCGCATCCAGCGAACCTGTTGGTTCATCGGCAAGCAGCAGGCGGGGCTGGTTGACAAGGGCCCTCACCACAGCAGCCCGCTGGCATTCACCTACCGACAATTGAGCCGGTCGTTGATGGATAAGCTTTTTCAGCCCGACTGTTTCAATCAGATGATAGGCATGTTCCCTGGCAATCCGTTGTTTTGATTTGTCTTTGACAGGCAGGCAGGGAAGCAGGATATTCCCGATCAGGCTGAGTTGCGGCAACAAATGGTGCAGCTGGAATACAAAACCAATAAACTGGTTTCGATAACCTGCCAACTGGCGATCGTCCATCGTCTCAATACGGGTCCCGTTCAGGATCACATTGCCGGATGAAGGCTTGTCGAGGGTTCCAAGGATATTCAGCAACGTGCTTTTCCCTGACCCAGAAGGACCAACGATGGCGAGGGAATCCTTTTCGTCGATTGCCAGGGAGACCTCATTTAACACAACGTTCCGGATTCCTGATCCAGGTTGCCCGTAATATTTGGTGATGTTTTGAAGTTCTGCAAGCATGGGCTGTCAGATTATTTTTTTATAAACTTCCACCATCTTCATCGTCAGTTTTCTGCAATCGAACGAATCTTCCACCGATTTCCTGCCGTCGAGGCTCATGCGCTCAAGCCTGGCCTTGTCAGGAAGTAAATCTGAAAGCATGGAAGCCAGTGATTGTGCCGTATTTGGATGATAGACGACACCTCCTTGTGTTGAGGAGATGATCTCCGGGAATGCCCCCAGTTCCGGCTGAACCAGCGGAACACCCGATGCCAGGGCTTCGATCTGGTAAAGCCCGAATGCTTCCCCTTTGAGCACTGGTACCGAAAGGACCGTCAACGACTTGAAAAAGGCTTCAAGGGCCTGGGTTGTGAAGTCTTGCTGGAAATCAACATCCTGAAGGACGTTGTTGTGTTCGAGTTTCCGGCGCTGTAGGTTTAGAAATGGCTGATCATCGGCGGTCATGCCACCCGTGACTTTCATTCTCAGGCTGTTGAACCGGGGATCAGTTTTTAACAGGATGAATGCATCCACCAGGATTTCAAACCCATTCTCTTCACATACCCTTGATAAATAACCAATGGCCTGCGGGGAACCGGCAGGCAGCGTAAAAACGTAATCTTCAGGTTTCACCCCGATATGGACCACATTCATTTTCCCGGCCGGAATGTTCATTTTCTCCTGCATGATGCCCGCAAAATAAGAACTTACCGCAACAAAGGCATCAACATCCCGGCTTTTCTCCGCCATCAGCTGCCAGATTTTCTCATGCCACGATGGTTCCATGGCATCGACCCACACATCTTCGTCCTGCAGTGAATACACTACCGGGACCTTCATCTCCTCTTTGATCTGCCAGGCCATTCCAAGCAACAGGGCATTTGAAAAATGTACAATATCGGGTTTTACATGATTCTTCAGAAAATCGACCAGCCGGTCAAGTTCGCGGTTTTGATGCCCCTGTTGCCCCAGCAGCATCGACTCGGTAAGTTGCTCCAATCCGTGCGCCCTTGTTGAACCTGATTTCTTTGCTGCGAAGCTCAGGAAAGGCTTTGAATCAAACATGTTTTCCATCCATCCGGGCATGTGCCTGAAAATCGGGAATTGCTGCTTGAGATATATGTTGACCGCCCCGTAAAATACCGGGACATCCTCATTTGTTCTTTCTCCGCTGATGGTAAGTGGCAGGTACATCGGCAGGGTGATGGCATCGTGTCCAAGTTCCCGCAGGGAATTCACATACGCACTGTCGCGCAGGCAGTTGCCGCAATAAAATGTACCTCCGAAACCAGGAACAATATTGACAATTTTCATATTTCAAGTTTAACTGATTTTCACAGTCCGAAACAATAGACCTTTCCATCCTGCGCCCCGACAACGATCATTTTCGCAGTGACTGCCGGCGTGCTGAAAATGGCGCTTCCAATTTCATATTCCCAGCTTTCAATGCCCGTATCGATCTGCAATGCATGGATCCTCCCATCTCCCGATGCCGCAATGACGAAATTCCCTGCAATGACCGGTGAAGCATCCACCTTCCCAAGGGTCTTGAATTTCCAGACAAGTTTTCCGCTGGTAGCATCATAACAATAAATATAATGATTTTGGGAACCGGTGATCACTTTGCCGGATCCAACAGCGGGGGAAGCGAGAAATGGACCTCCTCCCTCGGTTTCCCAAACGATCTTTTTCTTATGGAGATCAAAACAATAGAATTTACCATCGTAATTGCCAAAAAATGCTTTGTCGCCAAGAATGGCGGCCGATGCGGGAATGTAGGTCCCAATGTCAATCTTACCGGTCGCTTTCCCGTCGTTCGTGCTGACAAGGTGTAAAAATCCGTCGCACCCCCCAAAAACAGCAAGTTTCCCTCCAATGGCCGTGGAACCGTTGATAAAATTTTCTGATTCATATTTCCACAACGCTTTGCCGCTCGCCGCATCCACGCAATGCAGTTTGAAATCATAGCTTCCCACGAGGATGCTTGGCTGTTTTGTCTTTGGGTTCAGTGTCCAGTTTGCTGAACCCAGGATCTGTCCATCCGTGGCATACTTCCATCGAAGGGTCCCTTTTGCGGCATCCAGGGCAAATAAAATCCCTTCGGTCGAACCGGCATAAACCGTGTTGTTCAGGATGAGCGGGGGAGCTTCCACGGCTGTGCCGGTATTGAATTTCCACTTCAGGGTACCTGTGGTACTGATCGCATAAATGAAGCCATCATTGGACCCGGTGTATATTGTCCCGTCACAGATAACTGCCGATGATTTGATCGCATCGCCGGTTTTAAAAGTCCAGAGAAGCCTGAACGGTGGTTTTATCACAACCGGTGCATTGCCGGTTAACTGCGCATCGCCGCGGAAGGAGGGCCAGCAGCCGGCACTTTTGACCTGGGCACGCAGGCCTGCCAAACCCGGGATGCAGGTAAGCAACAATAGCGTTAACCATTTACATGTAAGCTTACTCATCGCCATTTTCTTTCTTCCAGGTCTTTAAATGCCAGTGCGCCGGTGGGACATGCCTCCACACATTCCCGTGCTGTAATTGTAAGCGCTTCCCTGGTAGTCTTACTGAACGGAACCGTGATGCGAACGTCAAACCCTCTGCCTGCAAAGGTAAGGCCAATCGATTCGCCATGTCTTTGCGTGATTTCAACACATAAGCCGCACCGGATGCATTTTTCGGTTTCATACACGACGGCCTCATGCTGTATTGATCTGGTAATGTATTTCCGCTCCTCACCGGCGAAACGCTTACGGTTGGCATCGTATTCATCTGCATACAGCCTGAGTTTGCATGTTAGCGGTTTCCGGCAATCGCAATGGAGACAACGCTGAGCCTCATGCACCGCTTCTTCCCGCGTAAATCCTGCAAGGATCCCTTCCGCCGGCTCCGCCCGCCGGCCAGGGATGCTCTCCTTCATGTATTCATTCCACTCGGGTTCAAATAAATGACCAGTTATTGAAACGGATTTATGCTTGAACAGGCTATCCCGTTGTTCAACGGAACCACCGAGATAGATCCCCACTTGTTTTGCCGCCATTTTACCCTGTGCCACGGAATGGACTGCCATTTTTTGTTCCCGGATGATGCTCCCACAGGCAAAAACTCCGGGGATGCTCGTTGTGAAATCACGCCTGTGAACGAATGAACCATGCTCGTCCGGTTGGATTCCGAAAATGGCTGAAAGATTTGAACCCAGATTTCCGGCAGCTAAAATTACAGCATGATAATTGGGCAGGATTGAATGTTGAAAAAAATCTTTTGTAACCATTACCCCCAGGTGCAATTCAGCACCCATATTTTGGATAAGTCCAATTTCGGCATCAAGCATTTCCTTTGGCATTCGGTCTTCCGGAATATCATACCTCAGTGCTCCGCCGGCCTTTTCGTGTTGATCGAACAGCGTACACGAATGCCCTGACCGGAGCAGATAAAAGGCGGCAGACAACCCTGCCGGGCCGGTACCGATGATGGCGATTTTTTTTCCGCTGGTTTTGGACCGATCAGCCTGGTGGAAGTTGTCATCACCGGCATGCTGTGCTGCCGAGCGTTTTAATAGGCAGATGGAAACTGCCTGGTCCATGGGTTTCCGTTTGCATGCCTTTTCGCATGGAGCCGGGCAAATATATCCCAAAACGAGCGGCAGGGCAATTTCCTGCCTGACGATTTGCAGGGCTTCGTTAAAATTACCTTTACCAATAAGCCTATTCATCAACGGGATATCCATAAACGCCGGACAGGATAACCGGCAAGGGGCTTCACAATCACCTGCATGGTCGCTGAGCAGTAATTCGAGTGCTTCCTGCCGGGCTTCCTTTACCTCTTCGGAACCCGTGATGATGTTCATTCCTTCTGAAACCGGCAAGGCACAGGAAGGCACCAGGTGGTCACGGTCAAGATCCTTAACCAGGCAAACCATGCAGGAAGGGTGGTTTGAAAATCCCGGGTGGAAGCACATCGAAGGGATGGCAATGCCAAGGATGGCGGCAGCCTCCATGACGGAAATTCCTTCCTGCACCTCAACGGGGATATGATCGATGGTTATGTTTATCATGCTAATGGATCAGGATGGCATCCACCGGGCATATTTGCCTGCAAATGTCACATTTTATGCATTTATCCGTATCAATGGCGTGTTTTTCATACGGCCGGAAGGCGATGGCATCCGACGGGCATCGCTGGGCACACTTGGTACATCCGATACAGTCATCCGTAACCCGGTATTCAATGAGTGGAATACATTTCCCAGCCGGGCACCGGCCATCCAGATGGGCCTCATACTCTTCGCGGAAATAGTGGATGGTGGTGAGCACGGGATTCGGAGCCGTTTTTCCAAGGCCGCAAAGGCTCCCCCTGGCCGTGCTCCATGCAAGGTGCTCCAGTTTCGTCAGATCTGCGTGTGCTGCTTCTCCCTTGCGGATTTTTTCAAGTATTTCCAGCATGCGCCTTGTGCCGATCCTGCAAAATGTGCATTTCCCGCAGGATTGGTTTTGAGTGAATGAGAGAAAATAGTGAGCGATATCCACCATGCAATCGGTGTCGTCAAGCACGATCAGCCCACCTGAACCCATCATGGTCCCAGCTTGTTTCAGCGCTTCAAAATCGACTGACATATCCGCCATGGAGGCAGGCAAACATCCGCCGGATGGGCCACCGATCTGAACAGCCTTGAATATCCTGTCGCCGGCAATGCCTCCTCCGATTTCCTCCACAATTTGCCGGATGGTAATTCCCATCGGAACTTCTATCAGGCCGCCGCGTTTCACTTTCCCTGCCAGGGCGAATACTTTTGTTCCTTTGCTGCCCGGGGTCCCGATTTTTGAAAAGGCTGCTGCACCGTGATGAATGATCCATGGCACCAGGGATAATGTTTCGGTGTTGTTGATCAGGGTAGGTTGATCCCGCAAGCCTTTTACAACAGGGTAGGGTGGCCGCATCCGCGGAAGGCCCCGTTTCCCTTCAACGGAAGCGATGAGCGCGGTTTCCTCCCCGCAGACAAATGCCCCGGCGCCTCCGAAAATCCGGACATCAAAAGTGAATCCCGAACCGAGGATGGATGGGCCAATGATTCCCTTTTCCCTGCAAAGCCTGATGGCCTCGCCGATCCGTGTTACCGCCAGCGGGTATTCTGCACGGATGTAAAAAATGCCATGAGATGCACCGGCAGCATACCCTGCGATCAACATTCCCTCAATGATACGGAATGGATACGATTCAAGCAGCATGCGGTCCATAAAAGCACCCGGATCGCCTTCGTCGCCGTTGCAGATCACAAATTTCTCTTCAGCATGCTGGTCTTTTACCAGCTGCCATTTTCGGCCGGTCGGAAAACCTGCCCCTCCACGACCGCGCAATCCGCTCCGGCTGATCTCATCCACCACCTGTTGCGGAGTCATTTGCTGCAGGCATTTTTGCAGGGATGTAAATCCTCCCGATTGCATGTACCCATGCATATCCAGTGGGTTGGTAACGCCCCTGTTCTCCGTGGCAATGTTTTCCTGGGGCCCTAAAAATTTCGATAAGGGGGTATCCCGCTGCTCACCAAAATATTTCCGGAATGACTTGGGAGTTCCTTCTGTCAGCAGGGTTTCAAAAACACTGTACAAACCGGTTCTGAACCGGTTAACAAAGCCTTCGGGCTTAAAATGGGCCAGCAACACCTCCCTGACTTCTTCGGGCTTAATTTTAGCATAATATACCGGGCGCTCTCCCGGCTTGATAATTTCCATGATGGGAACCTGGTTGCATATCCCCACACATCCGACCTGCTGAACATCTACCCTGATCTTTGCCAGGGCCAGTGTTTTTTCCAGTTCCGCTTTCACCTCTGAGCTGCCGCTTGCTACGCAACAGGATCCCAGCCCGATGCGGATTTCCCCTTGTGTTTTTGATTGAAGTTCCTGAAATGAGGAAGCACGAGCGATGTCATTTCTATTCTTTGTAAGAAAATCATGCAGGATTTCTCCCACTTTTTCCGGTACCACGTGGCCATATGTGATTTCATCCACCTTGACAACGGGAGCAAGTGTGCAGCAGCCAAGACAGGCGATTTTCTCGAGGGTAAAAATCAGCGAGGCATCCGTATCTTCTCCATCCTCCAGTTTCAGTTCACGCCTGAACGCTTCATACACAAATAAAGCCCCTTTCACATGACAGGCGGTGCCGGTGCATACCCTGATCCGGTGTTTGCCTGCCGGCTGGTGCCGGAACTGGGTGTAAAATGTCGAAATCCCGGAGATACGGGCAGGGGTGATATCGGTGATTTCGCAAACCTGCTGAAGGGCCGCCTCCGGAAGGTAATTGAATTCATGCTGAAGATCCTGTAATATCGGAATTACGGCATCAGCGGTTTTCCCATGACGGGATACCACCTGGTTGACTGTATCGGTAATCCGTCGGTTTTTTTCCAAATAATCACTTGCCTGTTACAACAAACATTTCTTTTGTTTCGGTCACCTCTCCTGTATTGCCTGTTTGTCTGAGCAAGGCCCAGTATTTTCCCGGTGTGTCCGGGGCCGGAAATGAAATGCCTGCAGTGCCATCATCCTTCATGAGAACAGCCGGGTTCCAGTAAATGGTGTTCCGCGGGTCAGGAATATTTTCGGTGGGAGGGGTTGCCGTGATATTTTCGGTGCACTCCTCCAGAAACCTGTAGTTGACAAATTTTCCTGATGTTGGAAGGTCAATGCCGGCAAAGTCATTTTTCTTTGATACAAAACTGATGATCCCTCCGTACATGACGTTCCCTTTGATATAAATCGCATTGACCAGTTCAATCCGATCAATTTCCGGGGGCGGCATGGCCAGGATTTTTTTAACATCATTCACCGCCACCCAGTCAACAAGAAGAAGCGGATCGTGATATGCCATCTCCTCCTGGGAAGTATAAAACCTGAATTGTTTTCTGCCCTGGATGGTTTTCAGCCGCGCGATCCCGGGAAGTTGGGTAAAATATTCCGAAAGTGTGGGTAGATCGATAAATTTCGCCATGACAAGTATTTCGGATGGCACTCCGTAGAACGACGTATTGTTTTTATCTGCCGGGGCTTCACGGGCCAGGGTGTCGCTGTTGAAAGTGGAGGAAACCCTGAAATTGACGGCCAGTTTGTATGCGGCTTTCATCTCATCTTCATTCAGCGTAAACCTGGGCCAGGGAAGAGACACCGGCCTGGAACAGAAATCATTGTCGATGAGTATTTCGGGGATGATGTCCGGCAGGTCGTCGGCACACAGAAAGATGTCTTTTGTACCGGTATATTCCGGCAGGGCGAAACAGAATTTTCCCGATGAGTCGCTGCGTACAACCAGGACATCTTTATCTCCGATGATGGAAAGATTTACCTTGGCATATGGGATCGCTTGGCCGGAGTCCTTTTCAATCAGCTGGCCTGAAAGTGAAATACCGCGGGTCTCGGGCAGGTACAATCCCTTTTGGGGTGCGTTCAGATGATTCGTCTCAGGAGAAAACGATTGCTCAAAAGTGGATTCGGGGATTACAGAAAGGCACAACCTGGAAGGCGTCCCCACTGCTGTTTTACATCGTAAGGTCAATTGAATCTCCTGGCGGGGCGAGAATGACTTCTTTTCCGCCATGATTTCCAGTGATTGATTCGCTGCATGCCCCTCCGGAGTTTTCATTGCCAGCAGGGTGGTATCGAAGACAACATTCCCTGAAAGGACTTCCGTTTTAAATGGATTGATGATCTTCAGCATAAGGTATTTGTATTCTCCTGTGCTGCTGTTTCTCATGAAGCGGGTATAAAACTTCAGATAATAAATTCCTGAGACGGTCTCTTCAGGAATGGTGATGCATCCCTGGCCAGAAGAATTATTCACAGGGTACTTCCGCCCGATAATCCTGGTGCCGTCGGGAGTGATCAACTCGCAGTACAGGGTTCTGCTGTATTCACTGGCAGTACCTTCTTTTACATTGAAAATAGTTGCAGAAAAAAACACTTTCTCCCCGGAAACATAGAGGGTCCTGTCGGTGAAAACCGTTATTCTTTCACCGGTTCCAATTACAGGGAGATGCTGTGATTTCAACACGGGGCAATGAAAAATCATTGCAAGTAAAAGAAAACAAGATGGTATTTTCGTTTTTTTCATGTTAATTAGGCCAAAAATCGGGTTTTACAGTTGTGCCTCCCATTTTACGGCAGTCGATACAATAAGTGCCCAATATTCTCAAGTATCCACTCTCATTAAAATAATAGAAAACAGGATATTCATCAGGGGAAAACTCTTTCCAGGCAAACTTCCCGAGGGGGTCTTCGGAGCAAAAATTATTGAAACTCATATCAATCCCTTGCACGTGCTGGAAAAAATATCTCCGGGTTGAAACGGAAGAAGCATAAAAGCAACCAAGTACATCTTTCTCCGGGGTGCTCAAATTCAATAGGTTGCCTTTGATGGCCAGGGGTTGTTTTTCATATAGCCCCCCCTGTTCATTGCTGTTGATGCGCAATTGCTCCCAGTAATTGTAAGCCTGCTCGGTGAGGGCAACCTGCGAAACAAGTATGCTGTAAAGGTATGCCAGGCGTTGGGTTTGTCCATCGATGCTGTGCAATGGGTATTGTTTGTAAGTATTCTGGGATAGGCCCTTGGTGGAAATCGTAAAAACATTTTTCACCAGGTTGTTGGTATAACAAACATTGTTGGAATAATCGGGGGGGATGATCTCATGAAAAGTACCGTCATAGTAATATTGTGCAGGGTGGGCGGCATGGTATTCCCATGTTTCCATAATGTCCCATTTGTAATATTGGCTGTAATCACCGATCGCATCAAGGTCCACATAAAATTGCATGACCTTCGAAGTTACGGTGGGATCGGTCGTGGGCACATCCTCCACGAAATAATAGACGGTATCGATGGGGGGACACTTGGGCATTTTGTCAAACCCGCTCTCCAGTGTTTCTCCGGTTGGTGTTATCACCTTGACCTTATAAGAGGTGCCAGCGGCCAGGTTTGCCTGGTCTATCCATACACGGTATTGTCCCGGCTGATATTCTTCGAGCGCAAAAACATTGCCCTTGTCATCCAGGATATTTACCTGGCAAAATCCTACCGGAATTGATTTCGGTTCTTTGATGGGTGAGGATAATGAAACTGCCACCTCCTGGAAACCTTCCTGGTCGGTGATCCGCCCGGATACAACATATTTATTCTCTGCATTTGCATCAATGACCGGATCATAAGGTTTGATACAGCCTGTCAACAATAAAAGGATGATTATAACGGTGATATTTTTAATCAGATGCATAATTGCCGAGTTTGAACAACCAGGTGACCGTGAAAATGGGCACACCAATCACTGAATATTTGTAACTGTTTATCCTTCCATTCTCCAGTTTGAAATAAACGGAATAGGGGTTGTCTCGTCCAGTCACATTGTAAAGACTGAACACAAAGGAATTGTGAAGAAATTTATTTCTTTTGAGATTTCCTTCGATGGTCAGGGAGAGATCGAGCCTGAAATAGTCAGGAATGCGGTATTCATTGCGGTTGGAATAATCCACATAAGGTGTGCCGTTGATATAGAAGACCGAAACGGGGTAGGTTACCGGCCTGCCGCTCTGGTAGGTAACGACCCCGGAGGCCGTGATCCTGCGGCTGAAATGGTAGATGATCACCGTGTTCAGCACATGCGGGATGTCGTAATTTGCGGGGTAAGCAAGTCCGTTGTTGATGCGGTCCCATGGCAGATCCCCGTTAACCTGTGCGATCGAGCGGGAAAAGGTATAGGACACCCAGCCTTCCAGTCTGTGGTTGCTGCGCCGGAGCAGAAATTCAATCCCGTATGCATCCTGGTTTCCGGGTAAAACGGAAGTTTCAACATTCGGAGTGCCCAGGAAATCTGCACCGTCCTTGAATTCAGGGTAATTGGCTGTTTTCTTGTAGTAGAATTCGAGCGATGTTTCCCAACCATGCAGGGGGAAAGTACGGAAAATACCGGCAGAGATCTGGTCGCTCCTGGCCGGGGGGATATGGTAATCAGCCAGTTTCCATTGGTAATTCGGCGCAAGGGCGATGGTGTTGTTCAGCACGAAAAGGTTCTGGTGCATCTGGTTGAAGGCGACCTTCACGGTCCCGTTCGCATCGGTACGCATGATCACTGCAATCCTGAAATCCGGCTCGAAATACCATTTGATCGCCTGCCCGCTGCCAAACTGCAACGTGTCGCTGATGTAACGCGGGTCCTTTGGGGCATTGGGGTAATAGGTGTAAACCGTCTTCGGCCCGAGGGGATTAAAGAGGGTGAATCGAAGCCCGGCAGAAATGTTCATCCAGGGGAGGATGTCATGCGCATCAGAAAGATAGAGCGCGCTCTCAACCCCTTGTTCGGTGCCAAGTTCGACAGGCAATCGCAGTGAACTTTCGCCATAGGGCATCACGTTTCCCCTGTTTAGTTTGTAAAAGGTGACCCCGCCACCGTATTGAAGGGTGTTCTTTGAAGAAAGATGATTTGTAAAGTCGCCATTCACCCTGTAATCGCCAAGAAGGTACGATTGCCTGTATGCCTGCGAAAGTTCCTGCTGATCGATGGTGGTGAAGGCGTACTGCGATCCTGTAATGGAAAAGTCGGCACGCATCGAAGTGTTGAAATAGTAACTGAAATTGACCGAAGCGCCGTTGTTGGAATATTTATAGGAATTGATATCGGAGAGCCGGAATTCATCCTGGCTGTGGTAAGCAAAAAGAGACAACTGGCTTTTGCGGAAATCGTAATTCCAGGAGGCAGAGAGGTCGTTGAACCCGGCTTTGCTGGTGCGGATCACGGGGTCGTTGATTTTATTCAGGATCCAGTCGGAGTATAGATAACGGCCGCTGAGCAGGAATGAACTCGTGTCTTTTTTTAACGGTCCTTCAACCGACAGGTTAACCGCCACCGGGCTGATCCCGCCACGGGCCGTGAATCGTTTCCGGTTTCCCTGCCTGCCGATGATGTTGAATACCGAACTCAGTTGTCCGCCGTACTGGGCAGGAATGTGCCCCTTGTAAATAGAGAAATCTTTGATGATATCGGCATTGAAGGCCGGAAAAAACCCGAAAAGGTGAGAAGTGTTGTAAATCGGAACTTTGTTGAGATAGAAGGCATTCTGGTCATAATTTCCCCCCCGGACGTTCAGTCCGGCCGACCCTTCACCTACCGTGACAATGCCGGGCAACATCTCCGAGACTTTCAGAATATCACGTTCGCCCATCATCATCGGGATCTCCTTGATCGCTTTGGCAGAGATCTTTTCCAGCCCCGGGTCTTTGAACCTGAAATTCATCTGACGGTCGCCAAAGACCACCACCTCCTTCATCTGTATGGCCAATTTCTTCAGTTCGATGTTGAAATCCCCTCCGGAGAACACTTCGAGAAAACACTTCTTGGTCTCCATCCCCATGAATGCAAACACGGCGGTATAACTCCCCGGCTTGATCACCAGGCTTAAAAAGCCGTTCTGATCGGTAGCCGCACCTGCATTGGTTTCCACCACGTAAACGGTGGCACCGATCAGGGCCTCTCCGGTTTGCTGTTCGGTGATCCGGCCACGGATGGTTACCCTGGAGCCGCTCGTAGCGAGGCCTTTTTGCCCCACCCGGATGGTTTGCATTGCATCAGGTTTTCTGCCGGTGATATAGCGTTCCTCGCTCAGGGTAAGTGCCCTCGCTCCCGAAGCAACGCTGTCAGATTGCGGTTGCTGTGTCTCAAAACGGGGCAAGGCTTCAGGGAGTGTCGCCCCCGGCATAACGACCAGCTCCTTGTTCCAAACCGATACACCGAGCCCCGTGGAATGGAGGGCGATTTTAACTGCAGACAGTACACTGATGCTGTCTGCATCCATGGTCACTTTAATATTTTGCACCCAGGATTCATGGTAATAGATCCTTACACCCGATTCCCGGTAAACAGATTGGCAGAATTCAGTGAAGGGCACTTCCCTGAAATGGCAGGAAACAAGCGTGTCGGGACTTTTATCCTGGGAGGGATAACCCATAAACAGCAGGTGTATGAACAGCAGCAATTTCATCGCTTTACTTGAGTTTGCCAATAAAGTTGATCAAATCCGCCATGGCGTGGTCAGAAGATTTTTTTACTTTGATCTTATTTTTTCGCATGTAATTTTTTATCTCCTGCCTTTGTCCGCGATCAAATAGCTGTATCAGGCTTCGTCTGGTCTTAAATGGTTTGAGTTGACGGTTCATCAATACGAAAGAATCTCTCAGGGGGACAGAAAAAACAAAATTGGAAGTTCCGATCACATCGTTCAGATTCAGTGTTTTACGCCAGAAATAGAGAATTTGCAGTGGACCGTCGCCGATAACCTGGTAGAATTGCGGTTCCTTTTCCAGCTGGAGGAGTCTGAATTTCATGTCGCCCAGGCTGAAGCTTTGAAGCCAGGCTTTCGACACTTCGATGAAATTCACCGGGAAGTTGTCATCGGCATATTGCAGCAAAAGCTGCTGGTTGTAAATGTCATAGTTCAGGGCGATGTCATGATATTCTTTCCCCTTCAGGGTCAGGGTGCCATCGGAAAAAAGCTGTGCCTGGAGGAATTGATGCCCGCTGGTTCCCGGAGGCACGATGAAACTGTATTTTTTTCCATTGTAAAGCGTCTGATCCAGCCCGTATACCTTGTCGAGCTCCTTCACCGCGTCCTGCGCAATCAGCTTTCCAGAAATAAAAAAAATGGAAATGATTAATAATGAGTACTTTATAACTTTCATCCCGGATGGTTCACCTGCAAAAAATGCGACATAAATATACGGGAATATTTTGATGAGGAAACAAAATTTCTTTTCTTTAATTGTATGCTGAAGGGTAAGAGCCTGTTTGAAATTTGCAATTTTTTTTAAGAACCCTGCCGGAATGATAAATCCGTTTATTTAACCACAAAGTTCACAATGATTTACACAAAGTTCACCATGGTTTTTCTTGTGTACATTGTGCCTGCTTGGTGCCATTGTGGTCATTTTGATTTAATTATAGAAATTTAATTAAAGTCGAAATGAAATTCCTGTCAAACACAGAAAAATGTTTGGTCAGGGTTTGGTAATCTTAACGAAAATATGAATAGCTTAGAAAAGAAAAGGCGACCAGAAGGCCACCTTGAATGTTTTGAAAACGGGAAAAGGGTAATCTCGGGAACAGTCGTTTCGACCCAACCACCTCAACCCCCGTCCCCATCTCCTGAAGGAGAAGGGGTGAAGGGGATGAGGCAATTAAAACAAGCTGAACTATATGAATTACCCCGGACTTTAGTCCGGGAGCTGGAAAAGGATATAAACATAGGGGCTTCAGCCCAAAATTTTTTGGATGATGGCATACATAAAAATATGGATCCATCTGGTCTGGGCAACCAAAAACAGGGAGCCGTTATTAAATGACAAAATAATGCACCAGGTCTTTGATCATATCCGAAAAAATGCCATTGATAAAGGCATTTATATTGACTTCATCAGTGGACATCATGAACATGTTCATTGTCTTATTTCACTGGGTTCCGGGCAAAATATTGACAAGATACTGATGTTATTGAAGGGAGAATCATCCCATTGGATCAACAGCAAGATGATTTCCGAAAAGAAATTTGAATGGCAGGATGAGTATTTTGCGTTGTCTGTGAGTGAATCTGCTGTAAATCAGGTTAGAAAGTATATCAAGAATCAGGAAGAACATCATCGGAAAAAATCATTTCAGGAAGAGTATAGCGAGTTTATGCATAAGTACGGTTTTGATAAATTTATTTCGGGCTAAAGCCCTGGTCTATCTGGCCAGCGTGACCCCCGGCCTGAAGGCCTGGGTAATTCAATCTGGATCATAAGGAGCGCCCATTGCTGAAATTTAACTGTATGATCAGATAGAGATATGAAAAAAATAATCCGGGTTCTTCTTTTGAGTTTCATGCTCTGCACATGCTCAGTTGCCCTGATTGCGCAACAGCCAACTTTTACAAAGGTTTTTGGAGATCATTTTAATCCTGTCCAAGGGTGTGGCATCGTGAAGACTTTTGATTCGAATTACATGGTTGTTGGATCCATTTCCCGCCAGGCTCTCATACTAAAAATGGATCAGGGCGGAAATATATTATGGGATAAAAAAATAAGTTTCCCGGGATATTTTTCAGCATGGCTGACCAGGATTATCCGAACGCACGATTCCTGCTTTGCAGTGGTTGGAAATTTAAACGACAATGACATTGTCTGCATGAAAATTACTGCAGACGGAGATACTTTGTGGTCCAGATCAATAAATTTTGGAAATGATGACTATGCCAATTCGATTTTTGAGACTTATGACAAAGGGGTTCTCATTGCGGGTACAAGTTATCTGAACAATGTTCCGCCCTATTCTAAAATGGCAATTGTGAAACTTGACTCCGTTGGAAATCAGGAATGGTCAAGTTTGCTGACCATAGGGACAAATGCCAACGAGGCCGCTTCAGTCAGGCAAACATTTGATAGCGGGTGCATTCTAATCGGGACGACGCAAAATAGCGAATTTAAGGGAGCAACGACACTCGTAAAGTTAAATTCAACAGGTACTGGAGCATGGTCAAAACGAATCGAATATCCATTTTCCTCTTCTGCCGGCCTTGATGTCATCGCGACGGATTCAACACTTTTTTGTAATACCGATGTTCCCGGGATTGGCACGGCGCTTATAAAAACTGATTTTTCAGGTAACATTTTATGGAGTAAATATGGATTCGGAGGAGGCAATGGCTTTTCATACAGAGGGATTCTGAGGCCAAGATTTCAATGCACCGCTGATAATGGTTTTGCATTCGTTTCTGTAGGGGCAGAAGGTTCCTTGGTGAAATTAGAACCGACTGGAAATTTAAAATGGACAAAGTCCCTTCGCCTTGATGTGATGGACATGACCGAATCATATGATCATGGTTTCATGGTCATCGGCAATGGCCCCCTTATTGGAGTTAAATTGGTTGGACCCCTCGGGTACCAGCTCGGAATTGTAAAATCTGATTCCCAGGGCAACGGTGTTGGTTGCATTGAAGACGGTTCTGATTTTTCAGATACCTGTGTTCTTGTTTCTATCCCGATTTCTGTCATAACCTCAATGGCTGCCGGAAATGTCATAGCCATACATCCTTTCATTTCTGATCCATCATTATCTTCATTTGATGGATGTATTGATGTAACCGGAGGTGTCGATGATTGCCTTACCCAACAGGATGGTCTTGTGGTTTTTCCATCGCCGGTTAGGAATACTTTTCAAATCAAAATTATCAACAGGGATAAACTGACTTTTAAAAGTCTCACCATAAATAATATCATTGGGGAAAAAGTTTTTCAATCATCCTGTCCTCAACTTTTGAAATCTGAAATTGATCTATGCCAACAACCGGATGGTCTCTATATGATTCAGGTTGTTTTCAATGAAAAAACATATTCACAGAAATTTCTGATACGGCATTAATCCCTGTCATACAGGTATTTCCAAGGGTTAACCCAATCTGTTATGAGTTACTCAAGAGCTGCCCGACAGATACTCCGTAGATACAGGTTAACAATACCTTGTTAAGGACTTGTCTTTCGACAGGATTGAAAAGAAGTAAGGTTCTCCGGTTACTTCCCGGCACAAAATAAATTTTTATCCCCCCTGATAACAATCAACCCGTCGGCAAATGCCGGAGTGCAGGACGATCCTTCGCCGAGCTGGGGCTGGCTGACAGGGGTAAACTTCTGATCATCGTTAAAAATATGCATCACGCCCTTCTTGTCAAGCAGGTAAATTTTTCCTTCCGCCAGTACCGGCGAGGCAAAGACGGGCGTCTCCAATTCCTGGACCCAGTATTTGGCCCCTGTTTTTGCATCATAGCACACCACCGCCCCGTAACTGGTTACCAGGTACAGGTGTTTGCCGGTGGCCAGCGGACTGGGTATGTCAGAAAGGTATTCGGTATCCTCCCACAGCAGTTTCGGAGGGTCTCCGAGTTCTATCGCTGCCAGTTTTGAAAAATCATTGACCGAGTAAACAATATTCCCGGCAAAGGCAACAGATGGCCCCACTTCACCGGTAATACAGGCGAAATTCCAGAGCTCCTTCCCGGTCGCCGGATCATAAGAGGCAACCATGGGATCCGCCGCCAGGACCAGCTCCGTTCTTTTCCCGGTTTGAATGATCACCGGCGAGGCCCAGGAAATCTTGACGCTGCGGCTGGTTTTCCATATCACCTCCCCTGTTTTTCCCGACAGCGCCATCACGCTGCCTGAGCCACGCTGGTCGTACTGGACGATGAGCAGGTCATGGTACATGATGAGTGAAGAAGCGTGCCCGTAATGATTCATCGGCAACCCGAGATTTTTTGCCCATACCTGGTTCCCGGCAAAATCGAGTGCAATGAGGTCCCCGTTGGCAAAAACGGCATACACCCGCCGTCCGTCCGTAGTCATCGTTGGTGCGCTGAAACCGGTCTCTTTGATGATTTTGGGCTCCTGGGAAGGAGTGCCGGGGATTTTTTCTACGGCCTTCTGCCAGAGGATCTTCCCGGTGTGAAGATCGATGCAGTAGACCATCCGGATGGTCTGGCTGGCGCCGGTAAGAAAAACCCGGTCGTTCCAGATAATCGGGGAGTTGTACCCGGGCAGCGGGATCTCTGTTTTCCATTTAATGTTCTTACCGCTTTTCCCATCCCAGTTTACGGGGATGTTTTTCTGCCGGGCAATCCCGTTTCCCCCGGGGCCCCTGAATGACGGAAAATTACGGGAAATCTCCTGCAAGGAAGGGTACCCGTCCATGTTTGCACGTTCTGTTGCGGCGATCGTGTCTTTCTTCACCAGGGAATCCCCATTGCCGGTGTTTTGCAATTCTGCATTCCGGCTTTCCTGCATTCCAGCCTCCCGGCCTTCCGGCCTTCCGGCATGATCCTGCTCATTTATGGCTTCCTGAAGATTCCTTCCGAGTTCCTGGTGAGTAAGGATCAGTATTGCCATGGAAATGACCACGATCGAAATTCCGGTATAACCCACCCAGATCCTGTTGATCTTCAGGGTATGCCACCGATCGGTTTTAGCCCCGGAAGGAACAGCAGGTATTGTTTTTTGCATGAGCCCGGCTGCTGTAACACAAATCACCACAACAAGAAGGCTGAAAAAAAGAAGATAACCTCCCATTCTGACCTGCCATTGGTTGGTGAAGAAGGCCCTGCGGGCAAGAAGGTCGATTTCCCTGATCTCCTGGCGGAGCTGCTCATCTGCCGGATCGGCGTGCATCCGGTCAACCAGGACCTTCATTGTCTTTGTATTCAGCGGATCAGCACGTTTGACCTGGATATAATTGATGATGATCAGCACGCACAGGATCATTGCAAAGATACCTGCAATAATTGCCACGTTCCGTAGCAGTGACAACCCGCGGGGTGTCCCTGCAATCGCCACATTGCGACCATAACGGTTCAGGTCCTGTGAATTTAATTTGGTCATATGGCAGGAAGGTTATCATCCCCCATTCTCACGGGGCAGTAATCCACACACCTGGTGCAACTTAAACACGTGCCCTTGTTTGGGAGGTAATCTTTTTGGTATTTTGTTACCATGCGGTAGGCGAGGGTAATCCCGAAAACAAGCCCAAGGAAGCAACCCAGGATCCAGCTGCCGGTATAAAATTGTTTCAGTACCCGGGATGCCTCGGCATAAACCTGGGCCACGGGTTTCCCGGATGATTTGAACGCAGTAACTTCAATGGTCTCTGTTTGATTTACGGATGAGGCCGGTTCCACCAGTGTTTTGGCCAGCCTGACTTTCCCATTCACCGATGCCAGTGTTTCATGTACAGTCGATAAGGTCCAGCCTCCGAGGACAGTAAAAAACGGGACAAGAAGAGAGATCAGGATCAGTTTCCGGATGGTGGTTCCCCTGCTTTCCGGGTTGGTGCCGGTAACGGGCAGATCGATGGCATCATAAGGGCATGAATCTTCACACAAGCGGCATTGAATGCAGGTTGATGGAGTGATGGTGATGTGTTTCCATGAAAACCGGCTGATCCAGTTGAGTAAAACGCCGTAAGGGCAAAGGAACCGGCAGTAAGGACGGGCAATAAAAATGCCCGAGACCAGCAGCGTCCCGGCAAAAATGAACATGGCAAACGAAGCGTTAAACCTGAAAATCCCAACAAACGGGTCATAGCGGCAGATGATGAAATCGCTACCGGTGGCCGCGTAAAGGATGGCCAGTCCAAGGTAAATATATGGAATCAGGCCCAAAACAGCGTTTAAACGTGTTCCAAGTTTCTGGGGTTTGAAAGCAACCAGGTCCTGTATGGCCCCAAATGGGCAAACACCCGCACAAAATGTCCGGCCAAAGAAAAGGGTGAAGATCAGCGGGAGAATGAAGAAACCAATCACTGCAAGTGGTGCCGGGTATGAGCTGTTGAAAAGTGCCAGGGTCACGTTCTGGATCGCACCGATGGAGCAGATGCATCCCTGACGGTAAAACCCAAAATAGGCAAGTGAAACGACGGATGCCGCGAAAACACCCAGGCGCGAACGTTTCTTCACAACCAGCCAGGATATAACTGACAGCATGATTACAAGAACAATGACATCTGCGATTTGCAGCATTTCAGCGCGTGCTGCCGGCTGCATTGTTTCGGGCTGAACATACCCTGATTCAAATTCGGGTTTCGGGAAACGTTGCACGGCAAGTGCATCCAGGAATTGGATGGAGAAAAACAACATCAAACACAGAAATACTATCCTTTTACTTTTTTTACCGTGAAGGCGCGAAGACGCAAAATGAGTAAATCCAATCATAATTTTTAGCGTCTTGGCGTCTTTGCAGTGAGATTTTTTTCGTCGCCAACCTGCCGCAGCAAGTATGGCTTACTTGCAGGTACCCGGCTATATGCATCTGCCGGGCAATTCCTGGCGATGGAACACTGGTTGCAATTGACACACCGGTTATGTCGTACCTGCAGTTGCAGTGAACCGTTCCCGAAGGCGCCGCAACCCTTCACACATTTTCCGCAACCGATGCACAAAGGTTCATCAACCGTATATTCAAAAAACGGATCCTCAATGAATTTCCTTTTCAGCGCACTGGTAGGGCATAGCTGGTTTTCAGCAGCCGTGGTGAGCGTTTTGGTCTCGGGTTTGAAGTAACCGCCACATAAATCACAGTAACCGCACATGGCATATACATGCACGCATTTCACCGCAGAAGGAGTCAAAACGCAACTGGTTGCGCACCGGCCGCATTGCACGCATTTGGCCGGATCGAGCTGCCATACCAGGTTGCCTGCAACGGATTGTTTTAAAACAAGGGCGGCAACTCCACCCAATCCGAGGAGAACGGAAGCCCGCACGCCTGCCCCCAGAAACTTCCGCCGGTTGATTTTATGGTTATTTTCGGGTTCTTCCATCTTCTGCAATGGATTGATTCTCACTTGCTTTGCTGAGGCGGAACTGGTCTGCTTCAGGCAATTGGCAATGGTCCGTATTATTGCAATTGCCGCAGGAAAAGTTCTGATGGCACCCCTGGCTTTCATCCCATCGACGGATTAACACGCCGCTAAACAATGCAATGGATCCAAGGATGCCCGTCCTGATCAGCAAATTTATAAATTGCCTCCTGTTATGTACGGTAATTTTCTTCCTGTTCATTTGCCGGTCACCTGTTTTTTCAAGGTAAAAATCCTGACCTGGTTCTTTTCCGGATCAAGTACAAGGATACGGTTTTTTGAATCAACGGCAAGATCGAGGCCCCTTGTTCCTTCGACAAATGAGCCTGGTCCGGCGACCATGCATTTGAATACGCCGTCGGGTCCGTAGATTTTGATCCGCTCGATCCCTTTTTCGCTGGTGACAAACGAACCGTCGGAAAATATGGCGAAGTTCGATGGGTTGCAGCATCCGCAGAATCCATCCATGGACATGCCCGCTTCTCCCCATGAACTCATTATATCCCCGTCCCCGTTATATTGCTCGAAGTGATGCCGGCCGGGATTCACGACCCAGAGTTCACCCTTGCGGCCGATGCCCAGGTCGAAATAGGGGCTTGGCACCACAAACCCAGGAATCTTCCTTGAAGGATCTTTTTCCCCGATTTTTTTATGAAATGCTCCGGTCACATCATATTGATATACAACCTTGTTGCCAGCATCGGCGATATAGACATCCTTGCCTTCGGCAGCGATGGAGGTAATGATCGCATCCTCCCCGCAGGTATTCCATGTTTTCAGCTGCCGGCCTTTCTGATCGTAAATTTCGACATGATCCTGCATGCCAAGGTATATTTGTCCGGCCTGGTCCACATGAATGCAATTGGCTGTTCCCCCGATGGGAATCGCTGCTTCACGTTTCCCGGCAGGATCATAGATTTCAAAGCCATTTTCACCCGCGATGAAAATATGATCCGATTTATCCAGGGCAATTCCATGGATGGCGGGCAGCCCTGTGCTGAAATGCTGCTCTTCGGCAAAAAGGATCTGCGTGGAGTCTCCCGACCTGAGTGATTTCAGATCATAGGCATAAGGGTTTTCATTGCCTGCAGGCTTGTTGAAAAACAAATCCCAGGCAATAAATACAATGACCAGCAGCAAGAGTGCCAGTGCTCCGAAAATGATGATTTTTCGCTTCATGTTACTGCGCTTTTATATCCAGGCACACCAGTTGTTTTGAATCCCGCATCAGCAGGAACCCGCCGGTGATGGCAACCGGCCCCCATGAATCCTGCCCGTCGATGATCCGGCTTTTCCCGAGCACCATAAACCGCGACGAAGATACCCTGGCAATGGTCATCTCTCCGTCATCATTCAGGATAAAGAACTTTCCATCGGCCACGATGTATGGACCCAGGCCGAAGCGGTCGGTTTTTCCACTGCTGACGACTGCATTTCTGCAATCCCCGGGCCGGTACCCAACGAACTGGTTTCGCAACCCTCCGGCATCTTTGGGAAGTATCCCATAGAGAACCCCATCGTAAAAAACCGGCGTTTGCTGCTCTGATGCCAGCCCTTCCTGTGGTTTGAATTTTTGCTGAACCCTGACGGCATATTTCCCGTTTTGAGCGGTCACCTGCAATACCGCAGACCCCGCACCGTAACCGGCAGTCAGGAAAATCTTCCCGTCATCCAGCATCACCGGGGAGGGTGCCACAACCGCAGGCGCAAACTCCGTTGTTTCCCATAACACCTTTCCCCTGTCGGAACCGCTCGCTGAAATACCGCAAACACCTCCAACAGCAAAGTATACAAACATTTTTTTCCCCTGGAGGGTCATCGGCATGACTGAGGAATGTGACATTTTCCACTCTTTTGGATTGGGCGTTTCCCAAAGCACCTTTCCTGTGTTGCAATCGATGGCGACAAGAAGTGCTTTGCCGCCTGTGGCAATAATCGCTGTGTCATCGTCGAGCAAAGGGCATTGCCCGGTGTACCAGAAAGGGATTTCCGTATTATACTTCCCGACAAGGTCGAGCCCCCAGATAAAATCTCCATTGCTGCGTTTAACGCACATTACCTGGCATTTCGGGCCGATGGTCAGTACGAATTTTTCATTCACGGCCGGGATCGTTCTCGACAGCCCATGGTTGCGTTTGAGATGGACCTGGTATCCCCGCCACCAGAGTTCTTCCCCGGTTGACAGTAAAAAACAACGCAACTGGTCCGATTTTTCCCCTTCATTGTAATCGAGCAGGTAAACCTTCCCGTCGTAAACGGCCGGTGCAGCATGCCCCTCTCCCAGCATCTTTTTCCATAGAATGCGCGGCCCGCCTTTTCCCCAGTTTTCTATCAGCCTGACTTGCTCTTTGTTGATGTTGTCATAACCCGGCCCCCTGAAATTTGTCCAGCGTGTGCCAGGAACATCCTGTGAAACCCTGAAGAATTTAAACCCGGATCCGATCCTGACAGGTTTCACCGGCACCGCCACGCCTTTTTTTCTGTTATCCATTCCCGGAACAGACGTGGTGAATTTTTGGACTGGATCATACAAGAGCCACCATGCAAGCAGCCCTATGGCTGACAGGATGAAAATTAGAAGGAAATATCCTGCAAGATACTTCTTTAACATAGAAAGATCAAGGTTGAAAAGGGACTGCTAATTTACTCGAAAAACAAACAGTTTGAACAGCCCGCTACGCATTCAAAATACACGAACGCCTGCTTCCCGTTCTCCTGTCCTTCTGCCACCATGTCCCAACCCTTTATTCCTTCCTTAGAACATCGTAAGCTAAAAGCACCGTTCCGTGCCTGACATACAAAATCCCGTCACTGATCACGGGATGAGCAAAATGTTCCAGTGTTCCCGCCGTGATTTTAAATGAACTGACAACTTCAAGTTTTCCCTGGTCGGGTTTGATCAGTCCCATCATGCCCTGATCGTTATAGCAATAGAGCCTGCCATCAGCCAGAATGGTTGCACCGCAATTGAATTTTACCGAATCGGCGATCGTGCCTGTTGCGGCATCAATGCTTTCAAACCTTGCCGGACGATACCTGGAACCATAAAGGTAATCGCCTGATTTAACAAAACCTCCCTGAACATTTCCACCCGTGAAATTCCGCCAAACCTCCCTGATCGACTTCCCGTCAGGAGACAATGCCAGTTTTACCATCCCATTGCCTCCGCGGTCGTTGCAATAAATAAACCCGTCATCGAAGACCGGTGTGTTGCAATGAATGTCATTGGCCCGGTCAAAGGGATGTGACCATAACAACTCACCCGTTGCAGCATCGACCCCGATGAGCTGGTGGATCATCAGGGTAACAAGTATCTTTTTTCCCTGCAAGGGAATCATCACAGGGGAGCAGTAGGCAGCAGAATCGGCCATGGCTTTGGATCTCCAGATAAGTCTTCCATCGAACCTGTTTAAGGCGACCACATTGGTGTCCTTGCCTCCGGGGAAGCAAAACAGGCGATCATCGTCAATCAGCAGCGATTCCGTATAACCGAACCTGACGTTGATCCCGTGGAGGTCACTGATCATGTTGACCGACCATTTTTTTTGACCCGTCCGTGAATCCATGCAGATCACTTCGCCCATACTGGAGCAGTAATAGACCAGGTTGCCGGCAACCGTCGGGGTTGACCGTGCCCCGGGAAAGTTTTCTGTCCATTCTCTTCCGGTTTCCGTTTTCCAAACCAATTCGCCTTGTTTACTGAATGCAAACAGGTACCCGGTGCTGTCAATTTCACCGGGAATAAAAATGCGATCAGCCGTAACGACCGGCGAGGAAAAACCATTGCCAATGCTGTCGATCCTCCAGATCAGCCTTGGACCTTCCGCAGGCCAGTTTGACAGCAGATTTTTTTCATGATAAACCCCGTTGCGTTCAGTGCCGCGCCATTGGGCGGTTGTTTGAACATACCCCGAAAGAAAAGGAAAAACCATCAATAAAAGGAGGGTCCAGCATTTTTTCATATGGAATAATTTTTGAAGTGATGATCCTTCACAAATATAAGAAATGGAATTCCCGGGCAGTAAAATTTTTGATAAAAGGCAATCAAATACCGATGAAAGCCAGGATAAACCCGGAAAGACGGCAGCCTAATTCTTCCTGAGATCGTAAACCATCAGCGATGGTCCATGCCTGACATAAAGCCGGCCATTGGCGATAACCAGGTGAGCCCAATGCTGATCTGCCCCATACGGCACCTTGAATGCACTGATCTTTTTAAAGGAATTGGCAAGCGGTTCCGCAAGGACTATTTCCCCGTTGTCTCCATATAAATAAAGCAAACCATCGGCATAGATAATGTTCCCTCTTCCCGTGATTTTTTCCGAATACATGTTGGTCCCCGTCTTCCAGTCAAGGCAGTACCATGCTTTTCCAGAATCGTCTGATCCGAAAATTTTCCCTTTCACCAATACGACCCCCCCCATTTTGTTGTCGATGTCGGTGTTTCGCCAGACTTCCTCAACTGCTCCGCCATCATCGGATACCTTCAGCATGACCCCACCCTTTCCATAACCTGAAACACAGTAGAGATAACCCTCATGAAAAAGCGGCGTATTGGCATGGACAGAATATTTGTTGGGCTGATCATGGCTCCATAACAGTTTGCCGTTTTCGGTGTCAATTCCCAGGATGGATTTTGCGGTGTGGGTTACCAGGATATGCTTTTGCCCCAGCTTTATCAATGCAGGAGATCCGTATGCGCTGGGTTCTCCCTTCCCGCTGCTTTTCCATATCAGCTTCCCGGTATCAGGGTTGAGGGCGATTACATTGGCCTCGGTTCCGCCAACGGTACAAAATAGTTTGTTCCCGTCAATTAACAGGTTTTCAGTTACCCCCCATTGGATGTTCGGACCCTGGTAATCTTTCAGTATATCCACACTCCAGATAAAGGCACCGTCATCCGCATTGCGGCACACCAGTTTTCCAAAACCGCTTAACAAGTAAATCTTTCCGTTTTTGATTAACGGGGTACTCCTTACCCCTGGCCAGCTTTCTGTCCATTCTTCGCCATATGGAACTTTCCAGTTCAACTTCCCGGCAAGGTCAAAACAGAACAGGTAGCCGATGCCCTCCAGCATTCCGGTCGTATACACCCGGTTGCCTGTCACAGCGGCCGAAGAGTGTCCTTCACCCAACCCGTCAAAATGCCAGAGGAGGGCAGGTCCGGCATCGGGCCAGATTTTCAGCAACCCGGTTTCGTTGTAGATCCCATCACGATCCGGACCACGCCATTGCGCTGTTTCCTGGGCATCCGTGTTTATGCTGAAAAGGGTCGCCAGACTCAACAATGTCAGAATTTTTTTCATTTGCATCAGGTGATTTGGGTACACCAGCCAAAAATACTACATTTTTTTATCTGTATCATCATTGCCAAGGTCGGGAATTTTTCCGGATCCATTTAATGCGCCTGCCCTGTCAATGCCGTTGTTAATAACAAAATTTCAGACCCTGCTTGTTGATTCAAATTATCCGTATCTTGGATGCATGAATAACATTTAAAGCCATGAAAGATTTCAAGAAATATTACAGCATACCGGCTTCCGCCGAAGATGTCTACAATGCACTGACCAATCCGGTCACGCTCCAGCTCTGGACAGGCGAACCAGCCGAAATGTCAACCGTGCCGGGTTCTGAATTTTCCTTATGGGATGGCAGTATTACTGGCAGAAATATTGCATTCGAACCCGGGAAAAAGATTGTTCAGCAATGGTATTTCGGTGATCAACCCGAAGAATCAATTGTCACCATCATGCTGCACCCAAAAGGAACGGGAACCTCCGTGGAATTGATCCATACCAATATTCCCGACGAAGATTACAATGATTTTACCGACGGCTGGAACAACAGCTATTTCGGGCCCCTTCAGGACTTTTACAAAGAGTAGGGATTGACGGACGCTTCAATATTATCAATTCCCCATTCACTAAAAGCAAGAGAGGAGCTTGATCGATCAAAGATAAAAAGCAAAAGGCTGTCCATGTGACAGCCTTTCTGCTTAAAAAATGAGCGGGACATATTTAGGGTTACACGGAGTCTCCAAAGTCGGCATCCGCCGGGGTTACCGGGGCCAAATCCTGCATCGGTGAATCATTGCTGATTGCGGGACCATCTTCAAAATCTGCTTCTGCCGGGGTGACCGGGGCAAGATTCAACATGTTGATTTCCATTGACGGAGCTTCATCAGAAAAATCGGCGGTCATCGGAATACACGGTGTTAAGGCAGTCAGATCGAATATGTTTTCATTTGGCTCAGCGGTTTCTTCAAAAGAGGCTTCCATCGGTGTTTCAGGCATCAGCATTGCAACGGTCCCATCATAAGTGATTTTATCTGTCAGAACCATTGATTCATTGAAGTTGCCGGTGGCGAATAAAGTGTTAAACTGCAATCCGAGAATTGCAGCAAGTAAATAAATAGATTTCATTGTGATCATATTGGTAGTTTTCATTTTTCTTAAAATTTAATCTGTATTCATTGTGTTTTAATTGTCCATAAGACGCATCATCAATTTCAATGTTACAGTCTGTCGTTCAATTAACAATTATTTAACAATCGATTGATTATTAGTTTATTGAATGCAAAGATACAAGCTTATTTGGATTGAATAAGAAGAAAGTCGATGAGCGGAGGTTAATACCCGACCAACAGGGGATAATCATCGACGAAATGGTAAAACAATGATTTACAGTATTTTATATAGATGAATTGGAGACAGTGAACTGACAGTCAAAATATCGTGAAGCATGACGCGTGACGCGTCAAACTCGTAACTCGTAAATTTAAAGGTTTTCCTGGAAATAAAGTGCCATTTTCTGGTTCAAATGAACCCGGTCTTTCCCGCGAACGTTGTGCTCATGGCCGGGATAAAAGAAAAAATCAACCTGTTTGCCTTCATCCACACATTTCTTAAGAAATTGGAGTGAATTCTGCGGGACAACCGTTCCATCCTGGTCATCATGGATGATCAGGAGTTTGCCTTTCAGGTCTTTTACGTAATTGAGGAGGCAGGCATTTCTGTAGCCATCCGGATTGCTTTCGGGAGAATCCATGTAGCGTTCGCCATACATCACCTCGTAATATTTCCAATCGATGACCGGGCCTCCGCAAACAGCTGCCTTAAAAGTACCCGGATGTTTAAGAAACATGGAGATAGTAAGGAAACCTCCATAACTCCATCCGTTGATCCCAATGCGTGTTGAATCAACAAACGCCAGTGATTTCAGGTATTTCACACCTGTCATCTGATCTTCCACCTCTTTTACGCCAAGGTTGCGGAATATGGCTTGTTCAAAATCGCGGCCCCGGTTTGATGTCCCCCGGTTATCCAGGGTGAAAACAACATATCCCTGGCCTGCCAGGTAATTCAGAAAAAGCCCTGCGCCGGAAAGCCATGAATTGGTGATCAATTGTGAATGGGGTCCTCCGTAAACATAAATAATGACCGGATACCTCCTGGAGGGATCAAATCCGGGAGGTTTGATCAGCCGGCAGTAGAGATCGGTATGATCTTCATTTTTGAGCGTGAAAACCGAGGTCTCTCCCAACTGATAGTCTTTCAGGGGATTGTCATTTAAAAGCAGCGTTTGCAAAACTTTTCCCTTTTTGTCAAGCAATTCAACCTGCCGGCAGATTGTCACGCTTGAACAACTATCGAGCATGTACTGACCATCATCAGAAATTTTCGAGGAATGGGTGCCTGGCAAAGTTGTGATACCTGAAATACTGCCGGTTTTCAGGTCAACCATGTATAATTGCCTCTCCAGCGGATGGTCTTTATTACATTGGAACCATGCTTTTGAACCGGATCCATCTGATTTCACGAATTGAGTGACTTCCCAGGGGCCGCTGGTGAGTTGCCTGACCAGGTTTCCCTCCACGTCATACAGATAAAGGTGATTGAACCCGTCGCGCCGGCTTTCCCAGATGAATTTCCCGGGATCACCGGTTAAAAATGCCGGTCCTTTCAGGGGCTCCACATAGGTGTCATTTTTTTCTTCGAAAAGGGTTTTGACGAACTTACCTGAGGAAGCGTCGTACCTGTTCAATTGCATGTGGTCCTGGTCGCGGTTGAGCGTGGCAATGTAGATGAACCTCCCGTCGGGGCTCCAGGTGAGGTTGGTAAGGTATTCGGGGTTTGATCCTGAATGCCCTGATCCGGTGGAGTCGGTTTGCAGGTAAATGGTTTTTCCGCTCCTGAGGGAAAAAACACCCACGGTCACCTTTTGGCTGGTCATCCCGGCCATCGGGTATTTGGTTGGCTTAACCGTGGCAATGCGGGGCGTGATGTCGACCAGCGGATAATCGGCCACCATGGTTTCATCCAGCCGGTAAAAGGCAAGATTTTGACCGTCAGGCGACCAGAAGGTTCCTTTGGTAATACCAAATTCATTGCGATGGACCCTGCTGGAACCATATTGTATCCCTGGATTGCTTTCACTGGTGATTGCAATCTCTTTTCCTTCTTTTGCGCAATATAAATTATTTTTAATGGTATATGCGACCACGCTTCCGGCCATGGAGATATCCAGGTTTTCACCGTTCTTGTTCCAGGAATCAGAAACAAGGATGTGGTTCTTCCCCTGGCCGTAAATGAAAAGTTTGCCGGCGTTTGTAAAGTAAAACTCATCCTCATTGAGAAAAGTGATTGCGGGGAATCGTGCCAGGCTATCCTGACCGGTATTTTTTAAAAGCCGGTTTAACTCATTTAACCTTAAGAGCGTATCTTGTCTGGGTTTTATGGGAGATCCCTGAACCAGGCTGTTTTTTACAACATAGACAAATTGATCGGTTCCCGGCTTCCATTGGAGCTGGCTCAGGACAGCACCATTGAGTTTGGGATTCATTTTGCTTGCGTCTTCGACTGTAAGCAGCCTGGATTGGGCAAAAGCAAAACAGGGGATGAGAATGGCGAAGAACAAGAGTCGGGAAACAGGGAACATGGGACTAAAATTTACGATTTACGATTTTATGGTGGTCACGTGTCACGTTTTCCCTGACGGCTGCGATCCTGCTGATCAGCCCGGGATCGTGTTCAATGGCATTGCCGACCACAACGACATCTGCTCCTGCATCAAAGGCTTCCCTGGCCAGGTCGGGACTGGTAATTCCACCGCCGATGATCAATGGCAGTCCGATGGATCCTTTCACTTTGGTGATCATGGAACCAGGAACCGGGTTCGCAGCACCGCTCCCGGCATCCATGTATATGAGTTTCATGCCCAGCATTTCTCCCGCCATTGCGGTGCACACGGCGATATCGTCCTTTTGCGCCGGGATGGGCGTGGTATTGCTCATATAGGTTACGGCCGTGGCATGACCGCATTCGATCAGCAGGTAGCCGGTCGGCAGGATCTCGAGGTTACTGGCTTTCAGATAAGGTGCAGCGATGACATGCCGGCCGATCAGCATGTCAGGATTCCTGCCGGAAATTAGCGATAAAAGAAGAATGCTGTCGGCATCGTTGTTCAGCTGCATGTTGTTGCCCGGAAACAGCACCACCGGGATGCCGGTGTTTTCCTTGATGTAATTGATCAGCCGGGATTGGTTATCGCGCATCAGCAGACTTCCGCCAAAAAAAAAATAGTCAACGCCGGCATTCACTGCCAGTTGAACAACTGCTGATAAGGAATCAAGTGAGTATTTGTCAGGGTCGATCAGTATGGCAAAACTTTTTTTACCAGCCAGTGTGTCGGCCAGCAGCTGCGTATAAAGATTTTTTTTCATTTTATAAATACGGCTTTTGCGATCTGGCGGATATTTTCGGAGATCCCTACTGAAAAATAGTGTACTACCGGAACGCCGGACCTGATCAGTTCATCCGACTGTTTAATGCCCCATTCAATTCCGGTTTTGAAAGCGTCCTCATTATTTTTACAGGCCATTACTTTTTTTACAAGTTCATCGGGAATGTCGATGTTGAAAATCTGGGGAAGCGTGTTGATCTCCCTGATGGTGCAAATTGGTTTGATCCCCGGAATGACAGGCACGTTGATGCCAACTTTACGGCAACCTTCTACGAATTCGAAATATTTCCGGTTGTCGAAGAACATTTGGGTGATGATGTATTCCGCTCCTGCATCAATCTTGGCTTTGAGGTAATCCATGTCGTAGGCAAGGTTGGGCGATTCAATATGCTTTTCAGGGTAACCGGCCACACCAACGCAGAAATTGGTGCTGAATGTGTTTTGCAGTTCATCATCCAGGTATTTGCCCTTGTTCATATCGGTAATTTGCGCCACAAGGGTGTTTGCGTAGGCATGTCCGTTTTTCTCGGGGGTGAAGGTCCGTTGATTTTTCGGGGCATCGCCACGCAATGCCAGGATATTGTCGATGCCAAGGTAGTGAAAGTCAATGAGGGCATATTCTGTCTCTTCTTTGGTGAAACCACCGCAGATGATGTGTGGAACCACTTCAACATCAGGATATTTATATTTTATGGCAGCTGAAATTGCAACAGTTCCCGGTCGTTTTCTGACTGTTTTTTTCTCAAGCAAGCCGTTCTCATGTTTTTTATAAACGACCTCTTCCTGATGATACGTAACGTTGATGAAGGATGGTTTGTATTCAAGCAGTGGATCGATGGTACGGTAGATGCTGTTGATGTTATGCCCCCGGAGCGGGGGAAGCAATTCAAACGAAAACAGGGTCTTTGCTGATTTATTGATCAGGTCGATAACTTTCATTGTTAATAATTCAGATTTGTATTGAGTAATTTTTCTGCGTGTTCAAGGCTAAAACTTTTTCGCTTTGCATAATCGGCCACCTGGTCTTTGCTGATCCGGCCAAGATTGAAATACCGGGCAAGCGGATGTGAAAAATAGAACCCGCTAACCGAGGCGCCAGGGTACATGGCATAATTTTCTGTCAGCTGGATATCGACTTTTTTATCGGCTTCCAGCAGGAAGAACAAAGTGCGTTTTTCAGAATGTTCGGGGCAGGCGGGATATCCCGGTGCGGGACGGATGCCCTGGTACTCCTCGCGGATCATGGAAAAAACATCGAGTTGTTCCTCGCTGGCATATCCCCAGAATTCCTTACGGACCCGTTCATGCATCATTTCCGCAAATGCTTCTGCCATCCGGTCTGCAAGGATCTTGATCAGGATGGCATTGTAATCATCCAGTTCCTGTTCGTATTGCCCCACCCATTCCTCCACCCCCAGGCCTGCAGTGACAGCGAACCCTCCGAGATAATCCACCATGCCGGATTCCTTCGGGGCAATGTAATCGGCCAGGCACAGATTGGGCTGACCCGGCTCCTTCAGTTGCTGGTTTCGCAGAAAACAAAAGGTTGTCAGCACCTTCGAACAGGTTTCATCGGCATATACTTCAACGTCGTCGCCAACGGAATTGCACGGGTAGAGTCCGATCACTCCGCGGGCGATCAGCATTTTCTTGCTTATGATCTCTTTCAGCAGCCGGTTGGCATCGTTAAACAGTTTGGTGGCTTCCGGGCCTTTAACAGGATCAGTGAGGATAGCGGGGTATTTCCCATTCATTTTCCAGGCGTGAAAGAAGAAGGTCCAGTCGATGTAGTTTGCAATCTCCTCCAGCGGATAATCAAAAAATATTTTGTTTCCAATGAACTGCGGTTTGTAAATTTTTGCAGGGTCCCAGTTGATTTTCAATTTATTTTTCCGGGCATCTGCCAAAGAAATATAGGAATAATCTGCTTTTTTATCATAACTGTTGCGGATGCCCTCGTATTTCTTTTTAACGGTACTGATGAAATCCGTTTTTGCTGTAGGTGAAAGCAGGTTTGAAACCACGCCTACCGCTTTTGATGCATCTTTGACATGGATCACAAACTGCGAATAGTGTGGTTCAATTTTAACAGCCGTATGGATGTCGGATGTGGTTGCTCCACCAATCAGCAGGGGGATGGTGAATTTGAGGCGTTCCATCTCTTTTGCCACATGCACCATCTCTTCGAGCGACGGGGTGATGAGGCCACTGAGCCCGATCACATCCACATGATGCTCTTTGGCGGCGGCAAGGATCTTGTCGGCCGGGATCATGACCCCCAGGTCGATGACCTCGTAGTTGTTGCAGGCAAGCACAACGCCAACGATATTTTTACCGATATCATGAACATCGCCCTTCACCGTAGCCAGCAAAATTTTTCCATTGTTGCCTGGAGATCCTTTCAGTTCGGCCTTTTCTGCCTCCAGCCGCGGGGTAAGGCGAGCCACTGCTTTTTTCATGACCCGGGCGCTCTTGACAACCTGCGGAAGAAACATCTTCCCGCTTCCGAAAAGATCGCCCACCTGGTTCATGCCATCCATCAGCGGCCCTTCGATGATTTTGAGTGCCAGGTCGAACAGGGGCATGGCTTCATCGATGTCATGGTCAATAAATTCCGCGTTGCCTTTGATCAGGGAATACCGCAGGCGTTCGGCCACAGGGAGTGCTCGCCACTCCGCTTCCGTTTCTTCTTTTTTTCCCGAAACGGTCACCTGGTCAGCATAGGCAAGGAGTCGTTCGGTGCCATCCCTGCGACGGTTCAGGATGACATCCTCAACCAGTTTGAGCAGCATTTTGGGAATTTCATCATATACAGGCAGGGCTCCGGCATTGACGATCCCCATGTCGAGCCCGGCTTTGATGGCATGGTATAGGAATGCGGAATGCATGGCTTCACGAAGCGGATCGTTGCCCCTGAAAGAAAACGAAAGGTTGCTGATTCCTCCGCTTACGGCAGCATAGGGGAGATTTCCCTTGATCCATTTTACCGCATTGAGGAATTCAACGGCATAATTTGAATGCTCGTCAATGCCGGTCGCCACCGTGAGGATGTTGGGATCGAAAATGATATCTTCCGGGGGGAATTGAAGCTCTTGCGTAAGAATTCTGTAAGCACGGGAGGCGATGGCGATCCGGCGGTCGAGGGTTGTCGCCTGCCCTTCTTCATCAAATGCCATGATCACCGCAGCGGCACCGAATTTTTGCAGCAGGATGGCGTGTTTCCTGAAGGCATCTTCGCCCTCTTTCAGGCTGATGGAATTAACGATCGGTTTGCCCTGAATGCATTTCAACCCGGCATGGATGACCGAGAACTTTGAAGAATCGATCATGATCGGAACCCTGGCGACATCAGGGTCAGAAGCGACCATGTTGAGAAAGTTCACCATGGCCTTTTCAGCATCAAGCATGGCCTCATCCATACTGATGTCGATCACCTGGGCACCGCTTTCAACCTGCTGCCGTGCAACCGATAACGCTTCTTCGTACTTTCCCTCCCTGATGAGCCGGGCAAATTTCCTGGAGCCGCTTACATTGGTGCGCTCACCAATGTTGATAAAATTGCTGCCTTTAAAAATCGTCAGCGGTTCAAGTCCGCTCAGCCTCAGCTCGTGGGCACGTTCCGGTACCTGCCGCACGGGTGCATTTTTTGCCAGTTCGGCAAATCCATGGATGTGCTCGGGAGTAGTACCGCAACAACCGCCAACCATGTTCAAAAAACGGTTATCAAGGAAATCCTCAATGTATCCTGCCATTTCAGCAGGAGATTGATCGTATTCCCCGAATTGATTCGGCAATCCGGCATTCGGGTAGGCAATCACAGGGAAAGGAGCTTTCGATGACAGTTCTTCGATATACGGGCGTAATTCTGCGGCTCCAAGCGAGCAATTCAGTCCGATGGCAAAAATGTCGAAATGCATGACGGAGATGAGGAAAGCTTCCAGTGTTTGTCCTGAAAGGGTGCGGCTGCTGTTGTCAGAGATGGTAGCACTGACGATCACCGGGATCGGCCCCGACCGCGAACCTGGCAACGAGGCATCATGATTTGGGAATCTTTCTTCAATCTCATCAAAAACGGCGATCAGTGCGGCTTTTGCATTGAGCGTATCGAAAATGGTTTCAATGATCAAAAGATCGGCGCCTCCATCAAGGAGACCACGTGTCTGCTCGCGATAGGCTTGATAAAGGTCATCGAAATTTACGGCACGGTATGCCGGATTTTGAACATCAGGCGACATGGATGCCGTTTTACTGGTTGGCCCGATGGAACCGGCTACCCAGCGCGGCTTATCGGACTCATGCGCCGTGAACTTCGCAGTGGCTTCCCTGGCAAGCTTTGCTGCCGCCAGATTTATTTCATACGCCAGGTCTTCAAGATGATAGTCAGAAAGAGAAATCCGGTTGGCATTAAAAGTATCCGTTTCGATGATGTCGGCTCCTGCTTCCAGGTAGGCTTCGTGAATTTCACGGATAACCCGGGGTTTGGTCAGTACCAGCAAATCGTTGTTCCCTTTCAGGTTGTATGTGAAACCTTTAAACCGCTCGCCGCGGAAATCGGCCTCCTCCAGCTTATAGCGCTGCACCATGGTGCCCATTGCGCCATCGAGAACCAGGATACGGGATTTTATCTCTTTATATAGGTCTGTTGTCATTTTAATTTGGTAACAAGGTGACAAGGTGACAAGGTAATAAAATTACGCTGCATTACTGCCTTTTGCCTTGTGCCTTTTGCCCTTTGCATTTTGCAATCAAAATGCCACCACCAGCATGTAGCCATCTATTTTCTCGTAAAACAGGGTGTAGTCTTTCCGCGTGTCATAGAGCATGAGGGCAGCACTGCACGTTTGATTTGTATTGCAAAGATAATCAAACGGATGAATATGGATATCCTTTCTGAAATCAACATCCGGTTTGCCATGCAATTTGTAGAGCGCTTCCTTTCCGCCCCAGAAAATATATAATTGTTCGAGACGGTTGTCGGTTGAAATGTTTTTCAGTTCATCCTCCCGGAGAAACCGGTCTTTGACACGCTCGACACGGTCCTTGATTTTTTCAATGTCGATCCCCACAGATCTATTTTCACTGCAAACCACGGCAGCAAATTCACCCGAATGGGAAACAGATACCCGATGGCTTCCTGAATCCAGGTGAGGCTTCCCATTCAGGTCATAGGTCAGGCATGTGTTGAGGGGGGAAAGCATGTGTTTTAGCAGGACCCGGCAGGCCAGCCATTGTTTTTTTCGCATTTCATGACCGAATTTTCCCAGGATGATCAATTCCGGATCATTCAGCTGGATCATGGCAAGCAATTCATCTGCTGTTTCCGTGATTCTCCAAATACCTGTGCGGATTCCGCCGGCCGGGTTTATTTCCCTGAAGAAGGGCATATCAGTTGTTTTGCATTTTTGTATTCCGGGAGCAAAAATACGACATTAAGTCAACCTGCTATTGCTTTTTTTCGTATTTTTGCCGCCCGATTCCTGATCAGGGAACCGATTCTTGTCTAATTATTTTTCAGCGTAAAAAATCTTCGAATAAATGGAAAAGACTGCATTATCAACAAAAATGAACTATAAAGTAGCGGACATGGCTTTGGCCGGATGGGGCAGAAAAGAGATCGAAATTGCAGAAAAAGAGATGCCGGGGCTGATGGCCATCCGCAAAAAATATTCTGTGGAAAAACCTTTAAAAGGAGCCCGCATCAGTGGATCACTTCACATGACCATTCAAACCGCTGTGCTGATCGAAACGTTGATTGAACTCGGCGCTGATGTGCGTTGGGCCAGTTGCAATATTTTTTCCACCCAGGACCATGCCGCTGCTGCAATTGCCGCCAAAGGGATCCCTGTTTTTGCATGGAAGGGAGAGACCCTCGATGAATATTGGTGGTGTACACACATGGCCCTGAGTTTCCCTGGCGGGAAAGGACCGAACCTCATCGTTGATGACGGGGGTGATGCGACCATGATGATTCACAAAGGGTTTGAAATTGAAAAAAATCCGGAATTGCTCAAGGTTACCGCGGAAAATGCGGATGAAAGGGCATTTGTGAAACAACTGCAGGCAATCTATATCGAAGACAAAACCAGGTGGACCCGCACCGTGGCCGAATGGAAAGGAGTTTCTGAAGAAACCACCACCGGCGTTCACCGGCTGTATCAAATGAAAGAAAAGGGTGCCCTGCTCGTTCCCGCAATCAATGTGAATGACTCGGTGACCAAGTCGAAATTCGACAATCTTTATGGTTGCAGGGAGTCTTTGGCCGATGGCATCAAACGTGCCACCGACGTGATGATTGCCGGCAAAGTGGTCGTGGTATTGGGTTATGGCGATGTTGGCAAGGGATGCGCCCATTCCATGCGCTCTTATGGAGCCAGGGTGATCGTTACCGAAATTGATCCCATTTGCGCACTGCAGGCTGCCATGGAAGGCTTTGAAGTGAGTACCATCGAAGATGCCCTTTCCGAAGGCAACATCTACGTTACCACTACAGGGAACAAGGATGTGATCACGGCAGTTCATTTGTCGCGGATGAAGGACCAGTCCATCGTTTGCAATATCGGACATTTCGACAACGAGATCCAGGTCGATCAGTTGACCCACTGGCCCGGCATCAGCATGATCAACATCAAACCACAGGTTGATAAATTTCTGTATCCTGACGGGAAATGCATATACCTTCTGGCTGAAGGCCGCCTTGTGAACCTGGGCTGTGCCACGGGCCATCCGTCGTTCGTGATGTCAAATTCATTCACCAACCAAACCCTTGCCCAACTTGACCTCTGGCAACACGATTACGAAGTGGATGTTTATCGTTTGCCAAAGCGGCTTGATGAGGAAGTGGCCAGGCTGCACCTCGAACAGATCGGGGTGAAACTTAAAAAGCTCACAAAGGAACAGGCAGATTATTTGAATGTGAATGTGGATGGACCTTATAAACCGGAGCACTACCGGTATTAAAAGATTTTCGATTTTCCTGTTTATTGGCTGCCAATCGAAAACCTAAAATCGTAAATCGAAAATTCCGGTAAGTTTCACCTAATTTGAGACATACAGCATGGCCCCGTCATAAATGGTCGTGTACTGTTTAAGCGGATAATGAGAAGGTCCTGCGTAGGGTGTCCCATCCAGCATGATGAACTTTGAACCGCAAACAGGGCAATAACAGGTGATCCCGGAGTTGTCAACCCGAACCTGGGCCCCCGTTTTCAGGGGATCGTACGGACAGGCTCGTTCAAAGGCCGTAAATTCGCTGACCGCCTTGCGGAAGATAAGGATGCCATTGTAGCCGCCATAAACCGTTTCCCATCCGTTTACGACATTGAGGTTGATGTATTGCGTGCCATTCGGATCGAGACTGAAATTCACATAAACGTATGGAATTTCAGGAGCTTGCTCCTCTTTTTTGCAGGAGCATGCAATTAACACAATGACGGTCATCAACAGCCATGTCGTGAATTTGTTTTTCGGGCTACATCGTATCATGATACAAATTTCGTAAATTTAACGTTCAAAAAAGAAAATTATTTCACGCAGATTTTCGTGGGAAATACTTTGATTGATATATAATCTGCGAAAATCTGCGTGAACTTCTTTTTTATGCTTGAATTCAGTCATGAATTGTGAAGGTGCCATGGTTTGATCAATAATTCCGGTTATGCTTTCCCGTAACAGTTTTTTTTTAATTGCGCTTTTTATTGTCATCCCGGCCATGGCTGGTTCCGCCTTCGCCCAGGAAACGAAGGTAAACCAGAAAAAAATCGAGCTGGAACGCTCGAAAAAACAGAAAAAAGAAAAAAAAGATTATGACCAGGCGGTGAAGCGGCATAACAAAATGCAGTCAAAATCGACCCAGGCAAGCATGAAAAAAACGAAAAAAGAATCAAAAAAACGAACTCCATCCAAACATTAATATGGGTATTTCAGCGCTCCTTATTTCCTGATCACCGATCGTTTAAAACGTTTTGTATAATAGACTTCAGCCTAATTTAGAATGGATATATATTTGATTTTGAAAATAAATAATTTTCTATTTGATTTTAAATAATTATTACATTTACCGCCTTTTAAATGCGCAATTATAATCTAACATAAAATTGTATGGTATGTTAAGAAATTTACTGTTTACTATTGGTTTTGTACTGGCAACAAGTGTGTTGGTATTTTCGCAAACCGGTTCGGGAACCCTCAAGGGTAAAATTATTGACAAGACGACCAAAGAACCGATTTCTTTTGCCAATGTTGTTGTTGAAGTCGGTGGCGTGCAGGTGGGCGGATCCACCTCCGATTTTGACGGAAACTTTACCATCAAGCCGATCCCACCCGGTAAAGTTGACCTCAAAGCCAGTTTTGTAGGCTATAAGCCCTTCATGTACAGGGGCATTTATGTTTCACCCGATAAAATCACCTTCCAGAACCTCGAACTGGAAGCATCCACAACCACCCTCAACGAAATTGAAGTTGTGGATTACAAAGTTCCACTCATCTCCAAGGACCAGACCACCTCCGGTGGAACCGTTACCTCAGAAGAAATTTCGAAAATGGCCAATAAATCAGCGGCCGCTGTTGCCACCACCGTTGGCGGTGTTTCCACCGATGCAAACGGAAATATTACCAGTATGCGTGGTCAGCGTGCCGGAGGTACCGTTTATTTTATCGATGGAATGCGTGTTACAGGCAGCACTGCTTTGCCGCAGAGCGCCATCGAACAGGTTGAAGTCATCCTCGGCGGAACCCCGGCTGCTTACGGCGACGTTACGGGTGGTGTTATCAACGTAACAACCAAAGGCCCTTCCAAAGATTTCTCCGGTGGTGTTGACCTTCAAACTTCCCAATACCTGGATGCCTTCGGTTACAACCGTTTGGGAGTTAATTTTACCGGCCCGCTGTTTTCAAAAAAGGACACCGTCCGCGGAACCAAAACACCCATCATGGGTTTCTTTATCGCCGGCGACCTGATCTATCAAAAAGACGGGCAACCTGCTGCTTTCCCACTGTACCGGGTAACTGACGATGTGAAAAATAGTCTGAATGTTAGTCCTTTGCGTCTTTACGGGCAGAACAATGCCGTATTTTATAATTCGGAATTCCTGACCTACGACCAGATGCAGACTACAAAAACCACCCTGAACTCCGCCGGAACCAACATCAATATTTCTGGAAAACTCGATTTCCGTGTTGCACCCACGATCAACCTTTCTTTCGGTGGCACCTTTACCTGGAATGACAGCCGTAATTTCAACTATGCGAATTCCATGATGAACTGGCAGAACAATTCACATTCCAATAGTTATACCTGGCGTGTGAACGGACGCTTTACACAGCGCTTCCCCACCGCCTCTGATAGCAAGAATTTCGTGAAAAATGTTTACTACTCGATTGGTGCGGACTTTACGCGGCAATTTGCGAAGACAGAAGATGCCGAACACAAGGATAACTATTTCGAATATGGCTATGTAGGCAGTTTTGCCACGCATTCAATTCGCGCATATACCCCAGCGATGGCCTACGACTCGGTTTTAAAACTCTGGGGTCACTTGCAGAATGGCACACGCGATACCATTGTGATTTTCAAAGGATCTGACCTGAATTCGGAATCATCCAACTGGACACAACAGTATTACGGACTTTTTGATAACCCCATCGGCCATTACCAGAATATCGATGAAATCATTTCAGGGAAGGGCCTTGTAAACGGGATGGAACCGGTCGGCCCGTACGGCCTTTTCGCTGGTATTGGCAATAGGCCCAACACCTACAATGAAAGCACAAGCGACCAGGTGGCTGTGAACGCTTCGTTTGCCGCCGACTTCGGGAACCATGAGATCCAACTCGGATTGCAGTATCAGCAACGAAAGAGTTCCGGCTATGGCAATAACGGAGTATTGTTATGGGAAGCCATGCGCGGACTGACCAATGCCCAGTTGAAAGATTTAGATCTTTCCAATCCACAACCAGTATACCGCAACGGAGTTTTTATGGATACCATCAATTACTTCCGCAATTATGTCCCCGTGCTGCAAAGGAATTTCGACATCAGCCTGCGTAAAAAACTTGGCCTTCCCATTGATGGCAGCGATTGGATCGATATGTTTTCCTATGACTTTGCAAAGAATTCCATCAACTATTATGATAAGAACATGGTGCTTCACACGCTGTCACCAAGCGGACAATTGTTATCCATGGATATGTTCAGCGCCGAGGAGGTGTTGAACAACGGGGCCCCGATCGTTGGCTATTACGGGTATGATTATACCGGGAAAAAATTAACGGGTAATGTAAGTTTTGATGATTTCTTTACCCAGCAGGATGCCAATGGAAATTATACCAGGGCAATCGGGCCGTACCAGCCAATTTATATCGCAGGTTACATCCAGGATAAATTCGCTTTTAAAGACCTTATTTTCAATATCGGAGTACGTGTTGACCGCTTTGATGCCAATCAGCCTGTTCTGAAAGACCCTTATCTTTTTTACCCGGCAAAAACAGTTGGTGAGGTTACCCAGTTGAATGGAATAAACATCACCCACCCGGCGGGCATGGGAAACAGTTATGTCGTTTATGTGGATGATGCCAATAACCCGACCTCCATCACCGGTTACCGGAATCAGTCAGTATGGTATAATTCTGAAGGAAGTACCATCACCGACCCCGTTCGTGTCCTTGACAGAGGCAACGGAGTACAACCATACCTCGTCGATCCTTCGAATAAAACCGTGCAGGCGAATGTATTCCAGGATTACGACCCCCAGACAAACTGGATGCCACGTATCTCCTTCTCCTTCCCTATCTCTGATGATGCATTGTTTTATGCACACTACGATATTCTCACCCAGCGCCCATCCTCCAATGAAGTTCAGATTCAACCCATCAGCTATTATTACATCGGGGTAACCGGTGCGACAGGAACGATCAACAACCCGAATCTGAAACCTGAAAAAACCATTGACTACGAGTTGGGTTTCCAGCAGAAAATCAACAATTCCTCTTCCCTCAAGCTGGCTGTGTTCTATCGCGAAATGCGCGACCAGATTCAACAGTACCGGTTAACAGGTGCCTACCCCAAAACCTATTATTCATATACCAACATTGACTTTGGAACCGTAAAAGGGTTGACCATCACCTACGACCTGCGCCGGTCAGGCAATGCCCGGTTGCGTTTTAACTACACCCTGAAGTTTGCCGATGGAACTGGTTCAAATCCTGATGCAGCTTCAACGATTATCCGTTCCGATCAGCCAAACCTTCGTACCCTGAACCCGTTGGATTTTGACCGCCGTCACGAGTTCAATATCAGCTTTGACTATCGCTGGGGCGGAGGTAAAGATTATAACGGGCCGGTTATCAACCGCAAAAAAAGCGGCAAAGCACCTGTGCAGATCCTGTCAAACCTTGGTGCCAACCTTACCGTTACGGGGGGGTCAGGAACACCGTACACCCAGACAAGCCAAATTCTTCCCTATGGCGCCATGGGCCCCATCAAAGGGAGTATAAACGGTGCCAGGTTGCCATGGCAATTCCTGGTCAGTGCGCGCTTTGACAAGGATTTCAATTTTGCGCTGAACAAGAAAAAGGAAGGTACGATCAATGTTTATATTGAATTCGCCAACTTGTTAAACACACAGAATGTTACTGCGGTTTACCCGGCAACCGGAAGCGCAAGCGACGACGGGTTCCTCACGGCTCCTGAATGGCAAAATGCCATCAGCCAGCAGGTTGATCCCCAGGCCTATCGTGATCTGTACTCGATTCAGATGAATAACCCGTATCGTTACAGCTCTCCACGGACGATCCGGTTGGGTGTTATGTTTAATTTCTAAGGTGTCTGACAATGTTTATGAGAAGAAATTCCGGTATGTTTATAAATAATGCAACTATGAAAAATATCCTTCGCTTTTTAGTGATTGCACTCTGCTGCATGGTGATCTCGAATGTGATTCGTGCAGAGGAAGTTCACAAGGTGGGTGGCACAAAGAGCACCAGCACGATCAAAGAAACCGCCGCGGGCTGTGCCTCGGGTTCGAATTATAAATACCTTGATATCAACAATGTAAGAACCCTGTGCTACTCCTATGGCAACGGATGGTTTCTTGAAAATGCCGAGTATGAAATCCCAAAGGGTTCCAAAAAGACTTCCATGTTTTCATTCTCCTTATGGATCGGCGGTATTGATATCAACAACAACCTTAAACTGGCCGGATATCGCTATGGACAAGGTACTGCGAACCCTTCGCATGTTAAAAACGATTACTGGCCGGGCCCTTTGACCGTTGATGGTACCGCAGCTGTTGATGCTGAAACATGTGCCGAGTTTGATAAACTTTATCCGATAACCCGTGTTGAGGTACAGGAATTTCTTGCATGGTGGGACAGCAAGGCTGAATTTCCGAATTACACAATTCCAAAGTCGATCATCGATTGGCCGGCGCACGGACACAAATCAAAAGGACAGGCTTATTATCTTGCCCCTTTTATGGATGTGAACGGTGATGGGGACTATGAACCCCAGCAAGGCGATTATCCTTATTATGACTTTGCCAATTCACTTTGTCCTACGAAATTGAAGCCGGGCGAACGTCTTCGCAGGGCAAAAATTAAAAACGGAGGCGATGCGGATACGATGGGAATCCTGGTCGACCAGGTATTGAAAGGCGATCAGACCCTGTGGAGTGTTTACAACGATAAAGGAAACTATCACTCCGAAACAACCGGAGAACCCATCGGGATGGAAATCAGGGCGCAGTATTTTGCTTTTGCGACCAACGATGAAATCAACAACATGACCTTTTATTCCTATGAACTCATCAACCGTTCTACCTACACCCTGACAGGGACCTATTTCAGCCAGTGGGTCGATCCGGACCTGGGATATGCAAACGACGACTATGTCGGCTGCGACGTAAATCGCGGACTCGGTTATTGCTACAACGGAACACCCATCGACGGAACCGGTCAGAGCTGGGCCTATGGGGCACATCCTCCGGCAGTAGGCGTTGACTTTTTCCAGGGACCTTATATGGATGCTGACGGATATGATAACCCCTCGTACAAAGGAAGCACGATGAAGGGCCCTTCGTTTAAAGGAAGCTGCGATATCGTAGGCATGAATGGTACGGTCATCAACATGAAATACGGGCCCGGTGATTCAACGGAAGCCCCGTTCATGGTTCGGGCTGAAGCCATCAACGGGGTCAACTTCGGTGATGGAATTATTGACAATGAACGGTTCGGAATGAGACGGTTCGTATACCACAACAACAGCAACGCCGGTGTTCCCGATTACATGACCGACCCCCAGTATGCGCCTGAATATTACCTGTTCCTCCGGGGAATATGGAAAGATAACTCCAAAATGATCTATGGAGGCAATGCACATTTCTCGGCTGGTGGTTATGGGCCGGAATGCGATTTTATGTTTCCCAACCTGACCGACATTTGCGACTGGGGAACCAAAGGGCAACCGCCCAACGGCCCAAAGGAGTGGACAGAGGTTACTGCAAAAAACAATCCGCAGGACCGCCGGTTCATGCAATCTGCAGGACCATTCAAACTGGAGCCGGGCGCCTGTAACTACATCACGGTTGGTATCCCATGGGCACGGTCCATTTCCGGCACTGCCGAAGAGTCTGTTAGATTATTGCAACAGGTCGACGACAAGGCACAGAGCCTTTTTGACAACTGTTTTGCTGTATTGAGCGGACCCAATGCGCCTGACATCACCATCGAGGAGATGTCAAACACCCTCATCTTATATCTTTCAAACCGTAAGTCGAATGATGCCGGTAACAATTATCAGGAAAAATACCAGGAGTATGATCCCAACATTCCAAATCCTGACAATCTTTCTCATCAGAACCGGAACGACTCCCTTTATCATTTTGAAGGATACCAGATCTATCAGTTAAAAGATGCCACTGTTTCACCTGCTGATATTGAGGATGCCAGCAAAGCAAGGATCGTGGCCGAATGCGATGTAGAAAACGGGGTGACGAAATTGGTAAACTGGTCATATGATCAGAATATCGGCGGCAATGTTGGAACGGTAATGACCAACGGTGAAGACAAAGGGGTGAGACATTCATTCGTTTTTACATCGGATATGTTTGCCACCGGTGATGACCGGCTGATCAATCACAAGCAATACTATTACATGGCTGTTGCTTACGCCTACAATCAATATAAGAAGTATAACCAAACCGACCCGCTGGCACTCGACGGGCAGAAAAAACCATACCTGAGAGGCCGCAGCAACATCAAGGTTTATACGGCAATTCCGCATATTCCTCTGGGCGTTATTGCCAATTCATCCTATGGCGAAGGCCCGGTCATCACACGCATCCAGGGACAAGGGAATGGCGGTATGATATTAGATTTTTCGGAGGCATCAATCAAGGAGGTACTGTCAAAACCTGCTCTTGATACAGCAACAACCAAACTGGGAGACCCGGATTATCCGATCGTTTATCAACCTACCTACCTGGTTTCCAAGGGACCTTTGCAGGTTAAAGTTATTGATCCGCTGAACGTGGTGAATGGTGAATACACGGTGAAATTTGACTCCATGGTCGAAGTGAAAGCCAATAACCCGTTTGCCATTGGCATGGTATTCCCCGACACCAAAAAAATTCTGTTCGGGAAGTGGACCCTGACCAACAATGCAACAGGCATATCCTACCGGTCTGATACAACAACCATTTACCAGTATGAACAAAGTTTCCTCGACCTTGGCCTCTCCTTGTCCATCTATCAGGTGCCCAACGCAGGCGACTCCCTGCGGGGTACTTTGACAACAAGCAACGGGTTGTTGTACGCTTCACCTCTTATTTATGCGGATAGCACCAAAAGATGGCTTTCGGGAGTTCCTGACAGCGATATTCCGGAATCGTCGATGAACTGGATCCGGTCAGGGACCTACAGGGGATCTGATACCCACTATTACGACTGGAATATGGGTAGCGGTTCAACCGGCCAGGCGATCGATCCCAACAAAAATTTCCAGAAAATCCAAACCGGGACATGGGCGCCATATTGCCTTGTGGCAAGCAGTTATAATATTTCTGCATCAAACCCAAATGGGGAGGAATTGGCCGTGGGACCGGCATTTTCAAAAGTCTCCAAATCTTATGCCAGCATGGCAAATATTGCAAGCGTTGATGTCGTGTATACACCGGATAAAAATTTGTGGACCAGGTGTCCGGTTATTGAGATGTGTCCGAATTCAAAACTTGCAGAAGGCGGCGCGAAGTTCTTTGGCACCCGGTTCTCCCCTTCGGTGAACGTGGATGGCGACACCGGGATTGTTAGCGCCGATCCGAAGTATAATTCGGCCTATATCAATGCTAAAGGAATGGGATGGTTCCCTGGCTATGCGATAAACCTTGAAACAGGGGAACGGTTGAACATGATGTTTGGAGAGAATTCATGGCTTTCCGCCGACAATGGCAGGGATATGTTGTGGAATCCATCCAGCCGTATATACGACGATGCAGGGGTTCCGGTTTTTGGAGGACAGCATTATGTTTATGTCATGAATCACTTCAACTATCCTGTACAGCAAGGATTGGTCCTCGAATTCCCGGCCTACGATGCAGGCAAATACCTCATGTCGCAATTGCCAAAAAATAACGCATTTAAAGCGTATGCTTTCGGAACGGCCATGTATGTGAACATTCCATTGTCTATTCCGGGGCAGGAGTGGCTGAGCAATGCGGTAACTACCAAGATTCGCATTTCCAAACCCTACAAGCGGTATTATTCCACTGCATTGCCAAGTGGTTCAACGGATACTGTGAACCGCAACTACCCGGTGTATGTATTTAATACAAATTCAATTTCCACATCACAGAACAACCAGGAAAAAGCAACCACTGATCTTGATAAAATCAACGTCGTTCCAAATCCCTATTTTGCCTATGACGATTATGAACGAAATCAGCTGGATAACCGGATCAAGATTGTAAACCTGCCCCCCAGGTGTGTGGTTACCATCTTTGATATGAGCGGTACCATGATACGGCAGTTCAACGTGGATAAATCGGGGATCATATTGCCCCGCAGTTCCACGGCAGGTTTGAACACAGATGCCAAAACTTCGGTCGATTGGGATCTGAAAAACTTTGCAGGTATCCCGATCTCAGGAGGGGTTTATCTGATACATGTAAAGGCCGAGGGGCTTGGTGAGCGTACGATAAAATGGTTCGGAATTCTCCGTCCTGTGGACTTGAACTCATTGTAATGGCATTTGCGATATTTAACATGATAACAAAAATAAATTCCAGGATTATGAAAAATATATATAGCTGTTTCGTTGCAATATTCTTGATGGGGATGGTGTTTTTGCCTCTGGATAAAGTAACAGCCGGAAACAAAGATCGTTCTGGTCAGGCAGGCGCTGCGGAATTGTTGATCAACCCATGGGCGAGAAGTTCAGGGTGGGGAGGCGTGGGTACTTCCTGCGGACAAGGCCTTGAAGCGTTGTTCACGAACGTTGCAGGAACCGGCTTCACCAAGGGAACAGACATTATCTTTTCCTACACCAACTGGCTAAAAGGATCTGATGTCAATGTCATGGCATTCGGTCTCAGCCAGAAACTGGGTCAGAACGGTGGTGTGCTCACGGCAGCAGTCATGTCAATGACTTTTGGTGAAATCCAGGTCACCACCACCTCCTTGCCTGAAGGTTCCGGAACTTTCAAACCGAGTTATATGAACATAAACCTGGCCTATGCCAAAGCCTTTTCGAACAGCATTTATGGAGGACTGGCTGTGAAATTGATCACCGAATCGATTTCTGATGCAACAGCCACGGGCATTGCCCTTGATGCAGGTATTCAATATGTGACCGGCGAAAAGGAGCAGATTAAATTCGGGATTGCACTTAAAAATGTGGGAGCCCCCATGCATTTTACTGGAGATGGTCTCTCTTTTCGCGGAGTGATCCCCACCCATGGAAATGATAATGACCAGTTTACGGTTGAACAACGTTCGGCTACCTATGAACTTCCTGCTACCTTGCGTATCGGAGCCTCGTATGATTTCCTCATCGGCGACATGCATCGGATAACCCTCGCCGGTAATTTCAACTCGAATTCATTTACCCGTGATCAGTTCATTCTTGGGCTGGAGTATTCATTAAAGTATTATCTTCAGCTGAGAGTGGGCTATACATATCAGGATGGTATTTTTAACAGCGACCTTGCTTCCCGCGGTACCGTTTTCACAGGGCCAAGCGCAGGCTTTACCGTTTCTGTTCCATTTAACAAGGAGAAAGAATCCGGGTTGGCGATCGACTATTCTTACAGGGCAACCAATCCATTCCAGGGAACACACAGTGTGGGCATCAAACTTAACTTTTAACAGTTCAGTATAATTTTTTCATTCATTTCGTTACGAATGCACAAGGACCCTTCCATAGGGTCTTTTGCCTTATTATAACTGCAAATACAATCTTTGAAATGTCAGATATAAAATACTATACTCCTGAAGGTTTGGAGAAACTAAGGGAAGAACTGCACAAATTGACAACCGTTGAACGCCCTTCCATTTCGCGGCAAATAGCAGAAGCAAGGGATAAAGGTGATTTATCGGAAAATGCCGAATATGCTGCAGCCAAGGAGTCGCAATCGATGCTTGAACTTAAGATATCCAAGTTACAGGAGTTGCTGAACAATGCCAGGCTTATTGATGAACGGAAATTGGATAATACAAAAATTTTGATATTTTCTACCATTAAACTCCGGAATACCCTGAACGGTGCGAATGTGATTTATACCCTCGTTCCTGAAAACGAGGCTAATATTAAAATAGGCAAGTTGTCGGTGAGTTCACCGATTGCCAAAGGTTTATTAGGGAAGAGCATCGGGGAAACAGTGGAAATAGTAGTTCCTGCCGGAAAGATTACCTTTGAAATTGTGGAAATTGCACGCCAAAACGGATAGATATGCCAACAATATTTACACGGATCGTAAATGGTGAAATACCTTGCTTTAAAGTTGCCGAAAATGCAGACTTCCTGGCATTTTTGGATATCAATCCACTACAGGAAGGACATACCCTGGTGATCCCTAAAAAAGAGGTCAACTACATATTTGATGTTGAAGATGATCTTCATGCAGGATTATGGAATTTTGCAAAAAAAATCGCAAAAGCCATTGAAAAGACAGTTCCTTGCCAGCGTATTGGCATTACGGTGATCGGGCTGGAGGTACCTCATGCCCATATCCACCTGATCCCGTTGAAAACAATGTATGATATGGATTTCAGGAAGCCCAAACTCAAATTTACACAGGACGAGTTCAGGGAAATAGCGGAGAAAATATCCGCGGCCATTGAAAAATAGTGAAAGAGCGAAATGGCGGTTTCCCCTCATTCGTAAATCGTAAATTTAGTAGGCCCTCACATCCCTGCCTTCAATATAATTGATAAAAGCCCGGTTTACGACTTTATTCCCGCCGGGAGTCGGGTAGTTTCCCGTAAAATACCAGTCACCTTTGTGGTTTGGGATGGCTTCGTGAAGATCGGCAATTTGCTGATAAATAATCTGAACAGTTGCGTTGCAGGATACCGGGGTTAGCAGTTCGGAAATTTTCTCTGAAATTCTCTCCGCAGTGAAGGGCCTGTAGATATCCTTCACATGATTGACGATCTTCTCCTTTGGAAGCTTTTCCTGGGACTTGGATTTAAGATACACTTCGTTGATGATGTGCTCCTGGTGTGTGTCTTTCAGCAATTCAACAGCAGCTTTGAATGCAATGAAGTCGGTAATCTTGGCCATGTCGATGCCGTAGCAATCGGGGTAACGGATTTGAGGAGCAGAAGAGGCGATAATGATTTTTCGTGGCCCCAGCCGGTCAAGAATGCGCAGAATGCTTTGCTTCAGTGTCGTTCCCCTGACAATGGAGTCGTCGAGCACCACAAGATTGTCTATCCCACGTCGAATGCTGCCATAGGTGATATCATACACATGTGCAGCAAGGTCGTCGCGCTGTGAATCCCTCGTAATGAACGTTCGCAGTTTCACATCTTTTACAGCTACCTTTTCTGCCCTGGGCTTCAGTTGAAAGATTTTTTTCAGCTTTTCCTCGCTGAGTGATCCTCCTGCATCCAGGATGCGGTCGATCTTGACTTTATCGCAAAAGGCATCCATCTCTTCGATCAACCCGTAATACGCATCGATGGCTGTGTTTGGAATATAGGAGAAAACTGTGTTTTCCACATCATGATCAATTGCTTTCAGGATGGAAGGGGTGAGGAGTTTTCCGAGGTTTTTCCGCTCACGGTAAATCTCTTTATCAGTTCCCCTGGAGAAATAGATCCGTTCGAAAGAGCATGGTTTCTTTTCCAGGGGTTTGCTGAATTCCTTCTCGGTCACCTTGCCGTCTTTTTTAATGATCAGGGCATGACCGGGCATCAATTCATGGACGGTATCGAAGGATACGTTCAATGCGGTTTGAATGACGGGTCGTTCTGAAGTCACAACGACAATCTCTTCGTCCTGGTAATAATATGCCGGACGGATGCCTGAAGGATCGCGCATCACAAATGCATCACCGTGTCCGAACATCCCGGCAATCACATAACCTCCATCCCATGTTTTGGCCGCGCCGCGAAGTATTTTTTGTACGTTGAGGTGCTTTGCGATCTGAAAAGTGATTTCACGTTTTGGAAACCCCTGCAATTTAAATTTCTGGTAAAGATCTTCATTCTCTTCATCCAGGAAATGCCCCATTTTCTCAAGGATCGTAATGGTGTCGCTTGTTTCAACAGGATATTGCCCCAAATCAATAAGTTTCTCGAAAAGCTCATCCACGTTGGTAAGGTTGAAGTTGCCGGCAAGAACGAGGTTCTTGGTCATCCAGTTGTTTTCCCTCACAAACGGATGAATATTGAGAATGCTGTTCTTTCCGTATGTGCCGTAACGCAGATGACCCAGGTACAATTCTCCCAGCATCTCCACCTTATGCTTCAGCCAGGCTACATCGTTGAGACGGTGCGGATGGCGGTCTTCGATCTCTTTAAGCGAACTGCTTACCTTGTTGAAAATATCCTGGATCGGTGCATTGGCAACCGACCGGATGCGGTTGATGAACTTATTCCCGGGATCGAGGTCAAATTTAATACTGGCGATCCCTGCCCCGTCCTGCCCCCGGTTATGCTGTTTCTGCATGAGCAGATGGAGTTTGTTCAACCCGTAAAAAACAGTTCCGTACCTGGCCAGGTAGAATTCAAGCGGCTTAAGGAGGCGGACCATGGCGATGCCGCATTCATGATGGATGGAATCGCTCATTGTGATATAATTTGTCTTCAAAGGTATGAATTATTCACGATCCCTTGTTTAGCTGGTAAAACCAGCCTATTTTTGACAAATACTCTAAATCAAACGATGGTCCGGCCAATTGAACCGCCCGAGTTTATCCGAAATTCAGCCCTGAATCCGGTTATTGATGTCCGGTCTCCCGGAGAATTTTCCCAGGGTCACATCCCCGGGGCCGTCAATATCCCGGTTTTTACTGATGCCGAACGCGCGGTCGTCGGAACATTGTATGTCAATTCGGGAAGAGAAGAGGCCATTCTGAAAGGCCTTGATACCGCCTTGCCAAAAACCGGGGGTTATCTTGAACTTCTTCACGAGGCCTGCCCATGTGGCACAATTTTGTTGTACTGCTGGCGGGGCGGGTTACGCAGTACACTGATGGCTGAAGTTTTCAGCCATGCCGGGTATCATGTTGATTTGCTTAAGGGAGGATACAAAGCATACCGGCAGTTTATCCGCAACGGGCTTGCACAGCCGGTCAGGATCATGGTTTTGGGAGGTTTTACAGGCAGCGGAAAAACAGAATTATTGAAGGCGATTGCCGAAAAGGGTGAACAGGTGGTCGACCTGGAAGGTTTGGCCTGCCATAAAGGTTCTGTTTTCGGGGCACTGGGGCAGCCTTGCCAACCCACGAATGAACAATTTGAAAATAATTTATATGCACGATGGTTGGAGCTGGACCATTCACGTTTGATATGGATCGAGGATGAAAGCCGGATGATCGGAAAGGTCACCCTACCCGATCCGGTCGTTGAACACCTCAGCAACAGCCCCATGATCCGGGTGCAGCTGGATGTGAATATTCGCATCAACCGTTTGGTAACAGAGTATTCCGTGTTTGAGAAGCAAGCCCTCTCCGGTGCAATCAGGAAGATAGGAGAGCGGTTGGGGGGAGAAAAAACCAGGGAGGCGATCGCCGCGCTGGAATCTGACCGGTTTGAAGTCGTTGCGGCACTTTCCTTGTCATATTATGATAAAGCATACCTGTTCTCAGTATCCCGCCGAAGATGTAAAAAAATATTTGACCTGCTGATTTCAGGCACGGATATCGAAACAGATGCAAAGAAAATCATTGAATTAGCAGGTCAATCCCAATAACATGGATCCGATTTATCTTGATTACAATGCAACCACTCCCATCGATCCACGTGTGATCGAGGCCATGCAGCCTTACCTGATACAACACTTTGGAAATCCTTCAAGCGTTCATGCATTCGGAATACAGTCAAAACTTGCCGTTGAAAAGGCCCGCCGGGGAATAGCAGCCCTGATAAATGCCCGGAGTGATGAAATCGTATTTACGAGCGGAGGAACCGAATCAAACAATTTTGCTATCAAAGGAGTTGCCCTGGCAAACCGGGGAAAAAGCAATCACATCATTACCACCAATATAGAACACCCGGCTGTGACCGAGGTTTGCCGCTTTCTTGAAAAAAACGGCTTCCTGGTAACCTTCTTGCCGGTTGATCAATACGGAATGGTTGATCCACAGGATGTTAAACGCGCTATATGCCCGCAAACCATCCTGATCACCGTGATGCATGCCAACAATGAAACGGGGACCATTCAACCCATTGAAGCAATCGGTGATATTGCCCGGGAACATGGAATCCTGTTTCACACAGATGCAGCCCAATCGGTTGGAAAGATACCGGTGGATGTTGAAAAGTTAAACCTCGACCTGCTTTCTGTCGCCGGACATAAGTTGTACGCTCCGAAAGGCGTGGGAGCCCTGTATATTCGCCGGGGTGTCAAACTGGAAAAGCTGATTCATGGCGCCGATCATGAATCAAACCTCCGGGCAGGCACTGAAAATGTGATGGAAATCGTTGGACTGGGGAAAGCAGCCGAATTATTTACGATGTACGATTTTGGATTGACGATTGTTCTCCGCGACCATCTCCACGAAGGCATCCGCCTTGCGATCCCCGAGGTTCGCCTGAATGGCCATCCCGGGCTGAGGTTGCCCAATACCCTTAGCCTCGGTTTCCCAGGCGTTGAAGCTGCTTTGCTGCTGGAGGAAATGAAGGGGATCGCAGCATCTGCCGGAGCAGCCTGCCACGCCGATCAGACCGATATTTCAGGAGTCCTTAGCGCGATGAATGTCCCGATGGAATATGCAATCGGCACCATCCGCTTTTCTCTCGGAAGGATGACAACCATGGAAGAGATTGATGCAGCGATTCCGATCATTGTAAACGCTTACCGAACCCTGACAAAGGATTTACGGGTTACGAATTACGAATTGCGAATGAAGGGTAGTGAAATGACCAGCCCCGGATTTGTAGTGCCAAATCGCAAATCGGAAATCGCAAATCGCAAATCCGATTTCTTGCTTACCCAGTATACCCATGCCCTCGGTTGTGCCTGTAAAATCAGGCCCCAGCTGCTAGAGAAAATTTTAAGCAGTATCCCGGTTAAAACCGACCCGGCAATTTTAGTTGGCCATGAAACATCAGATGACGCTGCAGTTTACCTGATCGATGACCATACTGCCATCGTTCAAACTGTGGATTTCATCCCACCTGTCGTGGATGATCCCTATATGTACGGGGCAATTTCAGCTGCAAATGCATTGAGTGATGTATACGCCATGGGAGGGAAACCGGTTTTTGCACTCAGCATTGTTGGCTTCCCCGACCGGAAACTCCCGATGGAGGTTCTGCAGCAAATTTTACAAGGGGCAAATGATAAAGTTGCAGAAGCCGGTATACAGGTGATCGGGGGACACAGCGTTGAAGACAGTGAACCCAAATTCGGACTGGTGGTAACAGGAATTGTCCATCCGGGAAAAATTCTGCGCAACTCCACAGCCAAACCGGGAGATCTGCTGATTCTTACCAAGCCCATCGGCACCGGCATCATCACCACGGCCATCAAGCGCGGTTTGGCCTCCGATGCCGATATCCACAACGTAATGCAGGTAATGGCAGCACTTAACCGGATACCGGCAGAAATCATGACCGGGTACCCGGTCAATGCATGCACCGATATCACTGGGTTTGGTTTGCTTGGCCACTTAAAGGAGATGGTTTGCGGTGCCGGGGTTCAGGCAATTCTAGATGCTGCAATGGTTCCCGTTTTGACTGCTGCCTGGGAACATGCCGCTGCCGGCGCCATCCCCGGAGGGACCAAAAACAACCTGGATTATGTGAAGGAATTTGTTCATTGGAAAGAAGATACACCGGAATTGATGAAATTTATTTTAGCCGATGCGCAAACTTCCGGAGGCTTGCTTATTTCACTTCCGGAGCGACCTGCAATAGATCTGATCGCTCACCTTCACCAGGCTGGTACCCGGCAGGCCGCCATCATTGGAAAGATCGTTGCCGGTAACCCGGGGATCATTGTTTAAGCGCTTCAACTACTTTCCGGTCATAGATTTTCCCAACCGGGTAAATCCCTTTCCGATTGTCAACATAAGGCGATTTATTGTAAAACCAGTTGAGGATCTGCTGTGGATTTTTTGCAAATGTCGTGTCTGCAGCCATTTTCTGCTCAAATTCTCTTTTTAATGCCGGATTGCCGGCCATCATTTCTCGGGCCATCTTTTCAATCACGTAGGATTCACCGTACTCTTTCTGTTCGAAGATGGCATCAAAGAAACCCCAGTAAACGTACGATCCGTTGCCTTTGGGCTCGAGGATGTGCGCGATGATGCGCCCGGCCGGCTGCATCAGTTCAACCAAAGCTGAACCGGCAGGGAACAACCGGGTCTCTTCGACTTCATCATATTCAATATTCGTAACCGGATGGCGTCCTTCATATGGATTTTGCTGCCATTTGGGGTTTTTGAACCGGCAGGTCGCAACCGTCAGTTTCTCATCCCTGGTTAACTTTGTTATCCTGATCCCATGGAGTTTCAAACGGTCTATCACCAAACTCCACTCCGCAGGGATGATATATGCATAAGGCAGTTTTGCAGTGCTTACCGGTTTTGTGGTTGAAAAATAAGGAATTCGTAAAGTTTCAGGCCTGTTGCTGTACCTGAACCAATCACCCCCGCTGATATCACTTTTCACATCATTGTATGCCAGCCCCAGGAAGTTGACCATAAGGCTGTCGGCTTTGAGGGTTTCAAATTGAAGCGGGAAAGGATGGTTGATAAATGATTCTGTGCAGACAAACTGATCTGCCTTGCGAACCAGTGTGTTCAGGTTTCCCGACTCTTTATTCAGGATATCCAGGGTGGTGAGCATGCATTCGTACGTGGCTTCCACCCGCTGATCGTATGGTTTGAGCATGTGCGTTTCGATCAATAAACCGGGACGGTTCCTTAACGCAGTATATCCCTGCGACAACATGGGCGGTGCGACTTCTGTTATCAGCCCGCTTCTCGGATCATGCCAGTTGCGGAATTCCACATAAGGAAAAACAGGGTAGCCACCATCATTCAAATGCTTCTCCAGCTGCCGGGTAAATGTATTCTTCGACCAGTTTGTCAATCCTTCATCCATATCCCCGTAAATTTCCATCAGGTAGGTAAGCACATACTGGTAATCGGCACCATCGGTGGTATGGGAATCAATAAAAAAATCGGGCATCCACATGTTGAACAAACGCAGCCATGCCTGGATTTCAGGGGAATCAGCCTTCAGAAAGTCACGGTTGAGGTTCAGGTTGTTGGCAGTGGTTCGCCAGCCCATCTCTTTTGGCCCGTTCTGGTTGATACGGTTGAATGGGCCGAAGCGCTCATGCCCGTCGACGTTGAAGATGGGAATGAAAATGATGGAGACATTTTCGAGCAGGCTGGAAAGGTTACGGGTGACACTAGATTCGTGACCTGGCGTGGAGGATGAATGGGGGATCGTCGCAGAACCGTTGATGGCAAGATCGCGAATAAGCATCAATCCTGCGTCCTTGCCTTCGCATTCACCGGCATGGATGCATGCCTGTATGAAGAGGATGGTGCGGCCGGACGCATGGATAGCCGCCGGATCACTGAGCCCCTCCCTGTCGAGGATGAGCAATGGCAGGTCCCGGCCCTGGGCACTCTTGCCAAAAGTGGTATAGGTGATCATTTTTGACCCGGTGGCAAGTTGCCTGCAATAGTCGATGGTCGCCTCGTAACGGGGCGTTTCGAGATTTCCTGACAATTCATAAAAGGTTCGCCAGTCTTCGGCTTGTACGATCATTGTTTGAATGATCATCAGCCCTGATAAAAGCAGGTTGAATTTTTTCATCATGAATTACTTATTAGTGTCCATCTGTGCATTGCCCGGGGGTTGAAATAATACCGTCAGGATTGCAAGTTCAGTTCTACCTGTATTCTGACTTTCCGTGCGAACATTGTGCGTCGGCCGGCAGCACCCAATATAGTTTCAAACATACATAAAAAAACGGTACTGCCGGGCACCGATGACTCAATAATACTAACTTTGTACTGGTATCAATTTTTAATGAAATGCGGAATCTCCTGCTGGATTTGATCATGTTGTTCGGTTTTGTGGGCGGTATGTACGCCCAATATCCAAATATTACAATAGGATCGGCTAATCTACCCAACGAGCCATCCATATGCATCAATTTAAAGAACCCGTCACAGATGGTTGCCGGATCCAATACAGACAACTACTATTATTCGTCGGACGGAGGGCAAACATGGACTCCTGGTGTGCTTTCATCCGGTTATGGAGTATGGGGCGATCCGGTGGTGATAGCCGATACATCCGGGAGTTTCTTCTTTTTTCATCTCTCAGTCCCTTCCTGGCCGCAGTGGCTCGACCGCATTGTATGTCAGAAATCAGTCAATGGAGGCCAGACCTGGAACAATGGCTCGTTTATGGGGTTGAACGGAACAAAGGACCAGGACAAGGAGTGGGCAGTTGTAAACCCGTTGAACAATTCCATCTATACATGCTGGACGCAGTTTGATGCCTATAACAGCACCATGCCTGAGGATAGTACCAACATCATGTTCAGCCGTTCGCTGGATGGCGGAACAACCTGGAGTGCTGCCAAACGGATCAACCGGAAGGCCGGAGATTGCCTTGATATGGACAATACGGTGGAGGGGGCGGTCCCGGCAGCAGGGCCGGATGGCGAGGTTTATGTGTCCTGGACCGGTCCGCAGGGGCTCGTATTTACCGCCTCGGCTGATGGAGGTGCCACATGGCCCGAAAACAACCTGGTGATCAGCGACATTCCCGGGGGATGGGATTTCCCGGTGCCGGGAATTTATCGTGCGAACGGCTTGCCGGTTACTTGCTGTGATCTCAGCAATGGCCCCTACCGCGGAACAATTTATATCAACTGGTGTGACCAGCGCAACGGTGAAAACGATACCGATGTCTGGATCATTAAATCGAATGATGGCGGAACAACATGGTCAACTCCGAAACGGGTAAATAATGACCCGCCCGGCCGGCAGCAGTTTTTCACCTGGATGACGATTGATCAGGTTACCGGATTTATTTACACTGTATTTTACGACCGGCGCAATCATGCCGACAACCTTACTGACGTTTACATGGCGGTATCGAAGGATGGGGGAGAAACGTTTAATAATTTCAAGATAAGTGAAAGCCCATTCAACCCAGATCAGGGGATTTTTTTTGGCGACTATACCAACATCGCAGCGCACAACAACATCGTTCGCCCGATATGGACGCGGTTGAATGATGGCAACCTGAGTATCATGACCGCTCTGGTCGACAATATTTTTGTTGGCATCAGCCCCGAGAAAGAACTACCAGTGCCTTTTTCCCTCGAGCAAAATTTTCCGAATCCCGTGCAGGATATAACCTATATTTCCTTCAGAATTCATGCACCGGCAACAGTCAGCCTGAAAGTATATGATGTTTACGGGCATGAGGTAGCAACGCTTCTTTCAGATGTGCCGGTTTCTTCAGGGAAGCATATCGAGCAGTTTGACCGCAGGGAGTATCACCTTGGCCCGGGGTTTTATTATTTTTCATTGACAAGCAAAGACCTGACGATCAAGCGAAAAATGGTCTTCGAATGAGCCGGGTCCGGCAGAAACTTTTTACCCTTGTTTTGTTTCTTTTGTCGAAATTTTCCTACCTTTGCCTCGCCACCGGAGTGTGCCCTGTTAAGTAGTATTTATTAAGATAAGATTGCGACAAGCAGCTGTTATTCAGTGCTGTATGTCGGGTTATTCGGGACGAATGGATAAAGCGTTGATAGACATCCTTGAACGAGTCAGGGAACTCTTTTATAAATTCGGGGTCAGAAGTGTTTCTGTTGAAGACATCTGCCGCGATCTTGGCATGTCGAAAAAGAAACTGTACAAACACGTGACAAGTAAAACGGAACTGGTTTCTAAATTGCTTGAACTTGAACGCCAGAATTTTGAAATCATATTTGACAATCACAACTTCGAGGGGGTCAATGCCATCGATATTTTGCTGACGGTCAGCCGTGATCTTGGCGACCGGTTTCGTGATGTCAGCCCGTCCATGACATTTGATCTGAAGAAATATTATCCGGATATTTATCATAAACACGTAGATGAACGCATCGAATTCATTTATAATAAGATACAAATAAATCTCCGGAAAGGGATCAGCCAGGGAATGTATCGTGATGATCTCAGTATTGAGTTGGTTGCCAGGCTTTATATCCGGCGGCTGATCGACCTTCATAACCCGGAATTTTTTCCGGCTGATAAATTTTCATTTCAAACCCTGTTTGATGTCATGTTCGACAATTTCATCCGAGGAATCGCAAACATGAATGGGATTGATTACTACGAAAAACAAAAACGGAAGGTGAATTTTAAAAAATTTAATTAACTACAATGAACTACCGGTTTTTTATGCTTCTGCTTGTTTTGAGTCTGTTTGCAGAAATGGTTTCCTTCGCACAAAATCCTTCACAGGCAAAAACAAATGAGGTGATGCGATTTTCACTTGAACAGGCGCAGGCCTATGCTTTTGAAAATAATTATGATCTCAAGAATTCGACCACGGATGTGGAAATTGCAAGAAAGATGGTGAAACAAAATACTGCAATCGGGTTACCCCAGATCAATGCAGGGGTCGATTACATGAACAATGTCATTCAGCCTACTACGTTGATACCTGGTGAGTTTTTCGGGCAACCCGGCACCTATCAGGCGATCACTTTCGGCACCAAATACACTGCAACCCTCAAGGGAACCCTCACGCAACTTATTTACAGCGGGCAGTATCTCGTTGGTTTGCAAACTGCCAAGGCTTTTCTTGAAACATCAAAGCAAAAAAATGTTCGTGACAAAGTAGATGTTCGCGATCAGGTTGCCGATAGTTACATCCGCTTGCTCGTGGTTGACGAAGGAATTAAGATCCTCGATTCAACGTATATTGTTGTCAGCAGGCTTGTTGACGAAGCCCGTAAAAGTTACCAGGCCGGATTAATCGAAGATATTGATGTTGACCAGGCCGATTTGAACAGATCAAACCTGGAAGCGACGATCACCTATACGAAAAATTTACGGGCAGTGGGTTATGCAAGTCTTAAATTCATCATGGGTCTGAAAGACACCCAGGAGATGGTTCAAACGGATAATCTTGATTACTTCCTCGCCCAGGTTAACCGCGATGCATTGATCAACCAGCAGTTCGACTATAATGTCAACATTGATTACGTGCTTTTAAAAAAGGCAGATTATCTGACATTGATGAGATATAAACTTTCTAAAACTGCATTTCAGCCATCTTTGTCCGGATTCCTGGGTGCTTCAACCAATGCACAGCGCAGTTCCTGGGATTTTTTCAACACCAGTAAAGTGTGGTATCCCGCCGTAAATTTCGGGTTTTCACTGCAAATACCGATTTGGAGCAGCGGCAGCCGGAAATATGCCGTTGACCAGACCAGGCTTGAAGTGGAAAAAACCAAGGTTACGGATGAGAAATTGCGGGTAGGCCTTGAATTGCAGGTGGCAACTGCAAAGACTGATTTCAGCAATGCTTACGCAATTTACCAGAATAAAGTGAAAGGATTTCAAACCGCCCTGAAGATCTATGAAAAAACGATGGAAAAATATAAGCAGGGCATGGCAGGCAGTACTGACCTGAACCAGCGTTACAATCAATTCCTCGCAGCAAACAGCGACTACATGCAATCGATCTATACATTGCTTGCACAGAAAATCAAGCTGAGTAAATTGATGGAGAAATTTTAAGTCCTACACTTTCGCACGTCTCCTTGCAATGCGGTTTGATCTTCTCCGCCTTATACCTGCAATCATTTGGGCATCGATCAGCACCATGGCCGGAACGAAAACAAGGGTGAGGAATGTTGCAAAGCTCAACCCGAAAATGATCGTCCAGGATAGCGGCCCCCAGAAAGCCACGTTGTCACCCCCAAAATAAAGGTGAGGGTTCAATTCCGAAAACAGTGTCACGAAGTTTATATTCATCCCGATAGCAAGCGGCACGAGGCCGAGCATCGTTGCAGTTGCCGTAAGCACTACCGGGGTTATCCTTGTTTTCCCGGCCTGGATGATGGCATCCTTGGTTTTCATACCGCGCGACTTGAGTTCGTCTCCGAATTCAACAATCAGGATGCCATTCCTTACAACAATGCCTCCGAGGGCTACAATACCGAGCCCGGTCATGATGATGCTGATGGACATGCCGAAAATAGCAATTCCAAGGAATACGCCGATCACGCTGAAGATAACTTCGCTGAGAATAATGAAGGATTTGCTTAGCGAACCAAACTGTGTGATGAGGATAAAGAAAATCAAACCGATGGCGATCATCATGGCCTTCAGGAGGAAAACCATTGTTTCCTGCTGGTCTTCCCGCTCACCCGTCAGTTTGATCTCTACCCCTTTGGGCATGTTGTAGGCCGGCAATGATCTGTTGATCATGGCAACCACTTCATTGGCTGTGTATCCTGAGAGTACTTCCGAAGATAAAGTGATCACCCTTTTGAGATTTTTACGCTTGATGCCCCCGTAGGTGTCTCTGTAATGGATCGTAGCTACAGAAGAAATGGGAATCTGGCGGAGTTGTCCCGAATTCATGTCACGATAGGTGATTTTCGCATTGATGATCTTGTTTACATTCGTCCGTTCTTTTTCCGAATACCTTAGCTGGATCGGGTATTCATCTTCATCTTCTTTATATTTAGAGATTTCTTTTCCGTAAATCGCCGTGCGCATTTCAAGTCCGATCTGCCCCAATGATAATCCTTCCCTGTTTGCCCTCACCCGGTCGATGTCGATGATGATCTCGGGCTTGTTATTGTCGAAATCCGATTTGATCTGCTCAATTCCTGGAATTTGCAGGGAGTCGAGATAGGATTTGAATTTGAAAGAGGTGGCAATTAAATCATCCAGGTTTTCTCCGGTGACTTCAATGTTGATCGGCTTGCCGGTGGGTGGTCCCATCCTGTTCTTTTCAACACTGATGGTAGCGCCGGGAATGTTCTTCAGGTTCTTCCTGATTTTATCCATGATATCCTGGGTGGATACCCCTTTCCGGAATTTACTTTCGGTAAAGTTGATGGTCAGCTTTCCTTTGTTTGACGATACGGAGCGATCAAATATGTTATCCCCGGCCCCGAACCCAACATTGGTAATAATTGATTCAACAACAGGATTCTTCTCGCCAATCACCTGGGTTACCCTTTTTTCCACGAGGGTGGTAACGGAATCAGTAATATGCTGGTCTGTTCCCTCAGGCATCTTGACGTAGACATTGATGTATGTTGGATTATTGTTAGGAAAGAATAAAATTTTCGGTTTGGTGACACCCATGAGGATAAAGCTGAAAATCAACAAGGAGACTACTGCCGTCAGGATATACCAGGGCATGCGGCCTCTCAACGCAAAAATCAAAGTTCGCTCGTAGAGATGCAGGACCCATGGCCAGGTAACAGTTTGAAACCGGATGATCAAACTTTTTAAAACAAGCCGGTATAAGGCATTCAGCAACAACATGAAGATGAATATATTGCCAATGGCAAAACCTCCGGCAAGGTAAGAGGCCAGGGCCAGCAACAATAATACTACACTGCTGATAATCAGTCTTTTACGATTGGTCTTATGCTCAACAACGTCATATTCATGCTTCATAAACGTTACAGCGAACACCGGATTGATGATGTAAGCAACAAACAAGGAAGCAAACAGGGTGAGGATCAGCGTAACCGGCAGGTAATGCATGAATTTTCCTACAATTCCCGGCCAGAATGCCAATGGGAAAAAGGGTGCAAGTGTGGTAAGCGTTCCCGACAGAATCGGCAGAAAGACTTCTCCTGCGGCGTTTTTCGCCGCTTTCACAATATCCGGCTGTCCGCGGTGCAACCGGTGCGTGTTCTCAATCACCACAATGGCATCGTCGACAATGATGCCAAGTGCAAAGATAAATCCGAACATCACGATCATGTTCATCGTGAAACCCAGGCTTGGCATGATCAGGTAAGCAACAAACATGGAAAGGGGTACCGACAGGGCGACAAAAAACGCATTGTTGAGTCCCATGAAAAACATCAAAACGACAATCACCATGATGAAACCGATGATGATGGTGTTGTTCAGCTCTTCCAGTGTGCTTTTGGTAAACCGGGACTGATCGCCTGTGATGTTCATACTGAGATCGGGTGGATAGGAGGTCTTTTTCAATCCATTCATGATCTCCTTAATTTTGTCGGATGCATCGATCAGGTTTTCACCACTTTTCTTGATCACGTTCAGGGTGACCACGTTTTTCCCGTTAAGGCGGGCAAAACTTTCCTGTTCCTTGAATGAATCACGAACATCGGCTACGTCCTGGATATAAACGATGGCTCCGCTGGCCGATTTAAGCATGATGGTCTTGATCTCTTCGGGCGATTTGAATTGTCCTGCCAGACGGATCGTGTATTTTGTTCCGAAGGCGGTGATGGTTCCCGCAGAAACGGTAACATTTTCAGAGGCAACCGCCGATTCAATATCCCGGAAAGACACACTTGCTGCCTGCATTTTATACATGTCGACATCAATCTGTATTTCGCGTTCGAGGGCGCCAACAATGTCAACCCGGGTAATTTCCTTGAGCGTTTCGATCCTGTCCTGGGCATCCTCTGCATATTTTTTCAACCGTTGCAGGTCATAATCACCAGACAGGTTGATGTTCATGATCGGAATTTCGGAAATGTCAAACTCTTTGATGTCTGGGTCTTTTGGCAGATTGTTCGGAAGGTTTGTCTTCGCCTTGTCTACCGCATCGCGAACGCGCTGTTTTGCTTCTGAAACTTCGATGCCAGGGTTGAATTCCACCACGATGGTCGAAAAGTCCTGGATTGAATTGCTGGTAATTTTTTTAACATCTGCCAGCGATTTGCACTGCTTTTCGATGGGGCGTGTCACCAGGTTTTCCATATCCTCGGGTGATGTTCCGGGGTAAACGGTATTCACCAGGATGGTCGGGATTACAATTTCCGGGAATTGTTCTTTTGGAATGCTTATGTAGGATAACAAACCCAACGTGGTGATGATGACAGTAAGCACATAGATACTTACTTTATTGTCGATAGACCAGCTTGTTGCAAAAAACTCCTTGAGCTTGTGTTGTTTTTCTTTCATGTCTGGTTTGGATTAAAAGTCGATGGGCTGGCCATTGTAAAGATCTTTATACCCGGCGGTGATGATTTTATCCCCTTCATTCAGCCCATTGACAATTTCCGTGAGTCCATTGTAAGTTACAGAGGGTTTAATGATGCGTTTTCGTGCCACTTTTTTGCCATTCTCTTCGGCAGCCACGAAAATAAATTGTCCTTCATCACGCGAATTCTGGATATAATTCTGCGGGACGGCAATTGCTGAAGGGTTGGTGTAATCTTTGATCCGGAGTACGGCAATCATATTGGCCCGGAAGATGATGTCAGACCCTGGCAAAGCTGCCTCAACAAGGAATGTACGGTTGGTGGGATTGATGAACTTGCTTGCAAAAGTGATCTGGTTGGTGAGTTCCCGGTTGAGGTCAGGTAAAAATATTTTTACCTGGTCGCCGGTTTTTACTTTTGAAGAGTATGCTTCGCCAACATCGGCAAGTGCTTTTGCTTTCGAAAAATTGACAATGCGGAATGCAGGAATGGGTGAGGATGGCGAGGCAAGTTGCCCGACTTTAATGGGGATATCCTCCACGGTGCCATTGATGGGTGAGGTGATGACCGACATTTTTATCTGGTCCTCCAGTGTGGAAATGCTGTTCTGAACGGATTCCATGTCATTTTTCGCTTTCAGGTACTGCACTTCCGATCCGATCTTCTGATCCCATAAAGTCTTTTGCCGGCTATACAAATCGGTGACGAAAGCCAGTTTATTATTCAGGTCGCTCAGTTGTTGTTTGAGCACCTCGGCGTCAAGCTCAGCAAGCACCTGTCCGCTCGTAACCGCATCTCCCTCATGAACCAGTATCCTGGTCACTGTGCCACCCTGATTTCGGGGGCTCACCGCAATGTTCTCATTGCCGTCTATTCGCCCCTGCACCTCAATGTAATGTTCGAAGGGCTTTTTTGTGATGACATCAACCGTGACCATGGTAGCTGAAACAGCGTTGGCAGGCGTAAGTTCCTTTTCCAGTTTCATGATCTCTTCTGTTAGCTGGTCATGCTCTTTTTTCAGCTGATCCAGCCGGGCTTTTTTATCCCCAACCTTGCCGGTGCAACCTGCAAGAAGTAAGAAAATGCCGGCAATAAAAATAATCTGTTTCATAATTGGAATCATATTGATAAGGATTGCATCGTTAAGCAGAATTTAAGGAGGCAAAGATAGGAAATTCTGAGACGTAAAAACTTTCCAATTGAAAATCGTTTCCATGAGTGTTTTATGTATATTTGCATATGAATCCAAAAGCGCAATACATCCTTGAACAGGTAGGAAGGCTCTATCACCGTTATGGGATCAAGAGTGTTACGATGGATGATGTCGCCAAGCAACTTGGCATTTCCAAGAAGACAATTTATGAATTTTTCAATGATAAGGAAGACCTGGTTGGCCAGGTGCTCCTGTTTGAACACGAACATCACTGCGGGTTTTTGAATACAGGTCACGAAGGAAATATCAACGCGATTGAAAGGTTGTTTGAAGTGTATAAAATGATCAATGCCATGTTTAAGGATTATAATCCCTCGATGGATTATGATATCCGGAAGTATTACCCCACCCTGTTTGTGAAGATCAGGGAAATCAGGCGCAAGAGCATGTTTGAATCGGTTTATAAAAACCTGAACCAGGGAAAGAAGGAGGGATTGTATCGTTCTGACCTCAACGCCAGGATCATAGCGAAAATCCATGTTTTCATGGTGGAAAACCTGTTTGGCAGTGACATGTACACCCCGGAAGAGCTTACCTCCTTTAAAATGTTCCATGAAATATTCGTATACCATCTATATGGCATACTAAGCCAGGAGGGATGCAGCTTTTTCGAAAAGAATTTTGATAAATTCAAAGCGACCTTGTCGTGAAATGAACCGGAAACCGGGGTTCCCGGATTGTCCGTTCCGTTTCACAACCCAGCATCTGTAGAAGAATCACATAATCGATCCTAAATACAATCCGGCTTTTGCTTGACGATGACTACGATTTAATATCCAGGTGCCTGAAAAGGGAGGTTGAGGCAGAATATAAACTGTATCAGCGTTTTGCCCCGAGGATGTTTGGGCTTTGCCTGCGTTACGGAGGGAATGAAATGGAGGCTGAAGATATCCTGCAGGATGGATTTATGCGTCTCTTCAGTCACCTCCACCAGTTCAGGTTCGAAGGGAGTATAGAGGGTTGGATAAGGCGTATCTTTGTGACCACAGCCATCAATTATTACCGGAAAAACCTGAAATTCTGCGAAGATGTTGAGTTAACAAACGCATACGAAGATGCAACTTTGCAGGAGGATGCCTTGTCTGTTATTTCTACGAAGGAACTGCTGGCTTTGCTCCAGCGTCTGCCCCTGGGCTATCGAACGGTTTTCAACTTGTTTGTCATCGAAAATTATAATCATAAAGAGATCGCAGATTTACTTGGCATCTCCGAGGGAACTTCAAAATCACAGTTTCACAGGGCGAAATCTTTGGTCAGACGGATGTTGAAGGAAATGGAAACAGAGCATATTATCGGTTAAGAAACAAATGGAAGAAAAGGATCCAATAGAAAAACTGGTCAATTCGGCCTTCTCTGATTTCGAAAAGGGGCCGCCTGACCGGGTTTGGGAAAAACTGCAGGCCAAATTGCACCCCGAACCTGCTCCTGCAGGATTCTGGGCCCGCCTGATTGCGTTTTTTCATTTGCCGGAATGGCCGGTAGGCTGGTACCTGGTACTCGCCGGGACTGCCGTCAGCCTGATGCTGACGATGGGTTATTTTGGTCTGAGTCGCCACCATATGATCAGGGGGCATGCGTATGCGGGTGAATTGCGTCTTTGCCGGGGAACGGCCATGTTGTTCGAAGTGGCCGACAAAACAATGGCCTGGGACTCGGTTTCCTATTTTCGGTCGGCAATCATCGACGATTACGGGCATTTTCAGTTTTCACATGTCAGGGATGGCAATTATATTCTCCGGATCGCACCAGAAAGGAATTCTGAAGCGGCGAAGAAGTTCCTTCCCTCCTGGTTCGACCGGTGTGAAAAATCAGATTCCTGTTTGGTTATCCATGTGAATACGAGCGATGTGAATGTGGAGGCACACCTCATCCTGAAACGATAAATGGTAAAATAGTGAAAATGGAAAATTTTCGCCTAATTATCTGAGGCGAACCATTCGGCGTAAGAATTAGCCGTCTCCCTCAGGCGCATGCTGTGAAGCTTGACCTGGGCAGGCAGCAATTCACTGATTCGTTTTGCAAAATCAAGCAGGAAATTTTCACTGGTTGGCTGGTACGGCAAGAACACGATATTGGTAAAAGGCTCCCCGAGATGCTGAATGTCCTGCTGCGGAACCGATGAATTCAGCAAAAGCGCATGGTCAAGGGGATCAACAATCTGTTTCTTGATAATCTTTTTCAGATCACCGAAATCGATGACCATTCCAAGTTTTGTAGAATCCTGGTCGGAAATGGGACAGCCGATCACCGTAACGGAGAGTTCATAGGAATGCCCATGAACATTTTTACACGGTCCATCATACCCCATCAATGCATGGGCTGCTTCAAACCTGAATTCCTTGGTTACCCTGATCCGGTTCATGGTGATTAAATGTGAGGCAAAGATATATAAATCTATCGTTCGGGATGCATCCTTTAATGGAATGCCATATGTTCAATGACAACATTTACGCCCATTGCGATCAGCACGATTCCTCCTGAAAATTCAGCCCAGCGCGTGGGAATGAAAGTGGTTTTTTCGCCAAGTTTTGCCCCGATCACTGAAACGATAAAGGTGATGATTGAAATAGTGATGACCGCTTCAAAAATATTCACCCTGATGAAACCAAACCCGATGCCAGTCATGAGCGCATCGATGCTGGTGGCGATGGAAAGTGTGAGCAGTACTGTGGTTTTCCTGATGTCAACCGGGCGCTCACCCTCGCTGATCGTGAAAGATTGCCAGATCATTCTCATCCCGATGAAGGTCAGTATCACGAAAGCGATCCAATGATCAACCGGTTCAATCAATGACTGAATGCTGCTCCCCAATACCCATCCAAGCAGTGGCATCACGCCCTGGAAGAGTCCGAAAAGAAAAGCCATCCAAAGGATATCTTTCCACACCAGTTTGCGGGTAGATCCGAAGGTGAGCGATACTGCAAAACAATCCATTGAAAGTCCAAGGGATATCAGGAAAAGTTCAGGGAGATTCAACGGTAAATAAGATTAACGATTTTTTCCAGCCATCCGGCATCTGTTTCATCAAAGGAGCCGTGGGCATCGCTGTCAACGTCGAGAACGCCGATTATTTCACCTTCATGGTTTCTGACAGGGACAACAATTTCTGATTGCGACCGGGAATCGCAGGCAATATGCCCGGGGAACCGATGCACATCAGGAACCACCATTGTTTTCTGCTGATCAACGGAAGCCCAGCAAACGCCCGTATGTTTTTCCAGAACCTGGCAGGCGAGGGGGCCCTGGTAAGTTTTCACGGTCAGTTCCCCTGATTTGAGAAAATAAAACCCGGTCCAGAAAAAATAATCCATTTTATGGTGAAGAACAGCGATGATGGTAGCCATGCGGGCGTCGGGATCGGTTGATTTTCGGACCAACGCCTCCAATTGATCGTATAAACGCTGATAACGTGCAATTTTTTTCGAAGTCTCCATGGAATTTTTCAAACAAGGTCAAGGACAACGGTGAAATGCCTCATGATGGGCGCTTCAGTCACGATTTTCAATCCTTTGCGAATGGTGTCCCGGCGATCGAATATATTTTTCAAAGCAACAGCTACAACATCCATGTGGTTGTTTGAATACACCCTCCTGGGAATTGCCAGGCGCATAAGTTCCAATGACGGGTAACGATTTTCGCGGGTAACAGGATCTCGGTCGGCCATCAGGGCACCGATTTCCACGCCACGGACTCCAGCCTCCAGGTAGAGTTCTACGGCGAGCGTTTGAGCCTGGAATTCCTCCTTGGCAAGATGCGGTAAAAACCGTTTGGCGTCAACGAAAACAGCATGCCCTCCAATGGGTTGCTGAATGGGGATTCCATATTCCATCAGGTGCCCGCCAAGGTACTCCACCTGTTTGATGCGGGTTTCCAGGTAGTCGAATTCAATGCCCTCGTATAAACCCTGTGCAAGTGCATTCATGTCGCGTCCCGACATCCCGCCATAGGTGATATATCCTTCGAACATGATGTTGAACACACTTGCTTTGCAGTGCAATTCTTTGCTGCGCATGGCGATGAACCCGCCCATGTTCACAATGGCGTCCTTTTTGGCGCTCATGGTCATGACATCGGCACATGCAAACATTTCACGCACGATTTCACGAATGGATTTATCCTGGTATCCCTTTTCACGCAATTTGATGAAATAGGCATTTTCAGCAAAACGGGCAGAATCAAAAACTACCAGCTTCCCGTATTTATCGGCCAGCTGCCTCACCATTTTCAGGTTTTCAATCGAAACAGGTTGTCCCCCTGATGAATTGCACGTAACCGTGACAATGATGAAAGGGATCTTATCTCCTTTGGAAATTAATACCTCTTCAAGTTTTAAAAGGTCGACATTTCCCTTGAAAGGGTGCGACAAAGTTGTATCAAATGCCTCGTCGATGGTACAGTCTACTGCAGTTGCCTTGCGGAATTCAATATGTCCTTTTGTCGTATCGAAATGCGAATTTCCCGGGATGACGTCACCCTCTTTAATCAGCACGGAAAACAAAACATTTTCGGCGGCACGTCCCTGGTGGGTGGGCAAAAAGTGCTCAAAACCAAGCAACTCCTGAATGGCGTTCTTCATTTTGTAGTAGGATGACGCACCGGCATAGCTCTCATCACCCAACATCATTTCCGACCATTGCCTGTCGCTCATCGCACCGGTACCCGAATCAGTAAGCAGGTCAATGAATACTTTGTCGCTGCTGAGCCCAAAAAGGTTATATCCTGCTGATTTGATCCATTTTTCACGTTCCTGGCGGCTGCTCTTTCGGATTGGTTCCACCATCTTAATTTTGAAGGACTCAGCAAAGGGTAGTTCCATACAGCAAAGGTTAAATGGTTGGGGCAAAGGTAGAATATTTTTTCAAACAATTTTTTTGTAACTGCTTGTGTGTTTGCTAAAAATCATGTAGGTTTGCCACAATGGAACTCCTGTGAAATTGTAAACAGGTGAACGGGAGGACGTGCTGACTGGCGGACGCGGAACAAATTATTTCGTAAATCTAAATTCGTAAATCGTAATTTTAAATTATATATCATGACTACAATGACTGGAATCGTCGGAAGTGATTGCCTCACAAAGCTTTCCGACCTCAATGAACTTGCACGGAAATCAAAGAAAAAGAGACTGGCTGTTGCCGTTGCACACGACGAACATTGCCTGGAGGCAATTTGTGCGGTGGATAAAATGGGGATCGTGGAGGCCATCCTGGTTGGTAATGAAAAGAAAATTCATGAAATTGCCGGCAAACTGAAACTCGATGTAAGTAAAATGCGCATCATCAACGAAGAGATTGATGCAAATTCTGTGAAAATCGCAGTGAAGATGGTTCGCAACAAGGAGGCCGACATCCTGATGAAGGGCAATGTCCCGACTGCTATATTCCTGCGTGGCGTCCTTGATAAAGAAAACGGGCTGCGCAAGGGCGAAGTGCTTTCTCACTTTGCGCTCTTTGAGATCCCCACCTACCATAAACTGCTTGGCCTTACCGATGCCGCGATGATCCCGGCTCCTGATTTCAAAACCAAAGTGGCCCTGACGACCAATGCTGTTGAGTTCATGAACAAACTGGGCTATTCAAAGCCCAAAGTTGCTGTGCTTGCGGCAGTGGAAATGGTCAATGAAGCAATGCCTGCCACCCTCGAGGCAGCCATGCTCTCTAAAATGAGCCAGCGCGGGCAGATTAAGAATTGCATCATCGACGGCCCCCTGGCTTATGACAATGCTGTAAGTGCCGCGAGTGCAAAACACAAGGGAATCGTAAGCGATGTGGCCGGTGATGCCGATCTGCTCATTGTCCCCGATATTGAAGCCGGTAATATTTTATACAAAGCCTTTGGGTTTTCTGCCAATGCAAAGCTTGCTGCAGTGGTTTTGGGTGCAGCCGCACCCATTGTGCTCACATCCCGGTCTGATACCGAAGAGTCAAAACAGGCCAGTATCGTGATGGCTGCTGCGATTTAGGTTTTATCAATTCAATAGGAAAACATGGCGAAAAACATGTTCCTGACAAAGCCATTGGGCGATTTGCTTCAGGAAGCCAAGGATAACAAGTCGGGTTTAAAAAAGACCCTTACCGGATTAAACCTGACCACCCTGGGTATCGGCGCCATCATCGGAGCCGGTATCTTTGTCCTTACCGGCCAGGCTGCGGCTCAGTATGCCGGTCCTGGCATCGTGATTTCATTTATTATTTCAGGGGTTGCCTGTGCTTTTGCTGGATTGTGTTATGCCGAATTCGCATCCATGATCCCGATCTCCGGAAGTGCATATACCTACTCCTATGCCACATTGGGCGAATTTCTTGCCTGGATCATCGGTTGGGACCTGATACTCGAGTACCTTTTTGCGGCATCGACGGTCTCTGTTGGCTGGTCGGGATATGTTGTCAGTTTTTTAAAGGATTTCGGAGTCTTCATTCCTACTGCGCTTACTGCTGCCACAGGATCGGTGCTTGTGGAAGTTCCCAAACTGGGATGGCAGCAACTTACAGAGAATCTCAGCACCGGCTTGCTGGCGCAGGGAATTAATGTTGACACACTGCCGCATGTCACTGCCATTATCAACCTTCCGGCCATGTTCATCATTGCGGCGCTTACCCTGTTGCTCATTGTCGGCATCAGGGAATCAGCCAATTTCAACAACATCATGGTCATGGTAAAAGTGGCAGTCATCATTTTATTCATCGCCATTGGCATCGCATTCGTTCAGGCAGGCAACTGGCATCCTTTTATTCCCAAAAACACCGGTGTGTGGGGGCATTTCGGATGGAGCGGTATCCTGCGTGGCGCAGGAGTGATTTTCTTTGCATATATCGGGTTCGATGCCGTTTCTACAGCTGCCCAGGAGGCTAAAAATCCCCAGCGTGATATGCCCATCGGGATCCTTGGATCGCTGAGCATCTCTACGGTATTGTATATCCTGGTTGCCATCGTGTTGACCGGGATCGTCAGTTATACAACCTTGAATGTTTCCGATCCAGTTGCGGTCGGGGTGAATGCCATGGGTGAGGGGATGTTCTGGCTGAGGCCGATCGTGAAAATTGCAGCAATTGCAGGGCTGAGTTCGGTCATTCTGGTTATGCTGATGGGGCAACCCCGTATTTTTTATTCCATGTCGAAGGACGGTTTGCTGCCACCGGTTTTTTCAAAAGTGCATCCAAAGTTTAAAACGCCATACATCAGCACCCTTCTCACGGGTTGTGTTGCGATTGTGCTTGCAGGGATCCTTCCGATCAGCATTTTAGGAGAACTTGTTTCCATTGGAACGCTGCTTGCTTTTGCAATCGTTTGCATCAGCATTGTCGTATTGCGCAAAACCAGGCCCGACATCGAACGCCCGTTCCGTACCCCTTTCGTTCCCTGGATTCCCCTCCTCGGAGCCCTGATTTGCCTGGTTCAAATGGCCGCATTGCCACTGGATACCTGGCTCAGGCTTATTATTTGGATGGCCATCGGGTTCATCATTTACTTTAGCTATAGTTACCGTCACAGCAAGATAAGAAATGCAACCAAAACATCAAAATAATTAGTTTACGAATGAAAGACGTCAGGGTTCTTGCAATAAATCCCGGATCAACATCCACAAAGATTGCCGTGTACCAGAACACGGAAGCTGTTTTTTTAAAGAATATCAAGCATACCACAGAAGAACTCGCACCATATCCTAAAATCACGGATCAGTTTCAATTCCGTAAAGAGATCATTCTTCAACAACTCCGTGATGCAGATATGCACATTGAAGATTTACAGGCGGTTGTTGGCAGGGGTGGATTGCTGAAACCCATTCCTTCAGGGATCTATGAGGTGAATGACGCGATGATTGCCGATTTGAAAAGCAGTGCCCGGGGTGAGCATGCAAGCAACCTTGGAGGTTTGATCGCGAGCGACCTGGTTAAATCGTTGCCCAGCGCGAAAGCCTATATTGTTGACCCGATCGTGGTAGATGAATTTGATGATATTGCAAGGATTTCAGGGCATCCACTGCTTGAGCGCCTTTCAATCTTTCATGCCCTGAACCAGAAGGCCGTTGCCCGTGAATATGCCAAGTCAATCCGCCGGAAATATGAGGACCTGAATTTGATTGTAGCTCACCTGGGGGGCGGAATTACCATCGGGGCCCACCAGAAGGGACGGGTTATCGATGTGAACCAGGGTCTCGACGGCGAGGGACCTTTCAGCCCCGAGCGGTCCGGAACACTTCCGGTGATGGACCTTGTCAGGCTCTGTTTCAGTGGCAGGTATTCGTTGGGTGAGGTTCAGAAAATGGTGAAAGGAGAAGGCGGACTTGTCGCTTACCTGGGAACCAACAATGCTTATGATGTTGAAAAAATGGTGGATGCGGGTGATACCTATGCTGAATTGATATATCACGCCATGGCCTACCAGGTGGCAAAATATGTTGGGGAGATGTATACCGTCCTTAAATGTGAAGTGGACGCGATCCTCATCACTGGAGGAATCGCTTACGACAAGGGGTTTGTGAACTGGATACAGGAACGCACATATAAACTGGCACCTGTCCATATATATCCGGGAGAGGATGAGATGAAGGCACTTGCCATCAATGGGCTGATGGTGGTTCGCGGGGAGCTGAATGTGATGGAATATCACTAACCATCCCATGCCAGGATGCATGAAAATACCCTTCCTTACGCTTGTTTCATTATTGAAAGCATCTCCCTGACAAGGTTTTCTGTGCCATCGGCAATCTGGCTGATCGAGGCATTCAGCATATAGCAAGGAGTGGTCAGGATTTTCCTGGCTTTATCTGTGACTACTTCACCGTGTACGGCTTGCTGATATTTGTTTCCCGTATGCTCAATAAAAATTTTTGAAGCAGGATCGTTACCGGTGGTAAGGGTAGTGCCTTTAAATAATTTTGCCAGAATCACCGGCGAAATACACATCGCACCGATCGGTTTTCCTGCTCTGAACATGGCTGAAACCGCCTTTTCAACCTCTCCGTTCACCGTGCAGCCATCTCCTTTGAAAGCCCAGTCGCAAAGATTTTTTGCTGCACCAAAACCGCCGGGGAAGATCAATGCATCATAATCAGCAGCATTGAAAACAGACAATGGGCTGATATTTCCCCGTGCAATCCGCGCTGATTCGACCATGACATTCCTCGTTTCAGCCATCTCTTTTCCGGTGACATGGTTGAGCACATGATGCTGCCTGATGTCAGGAGCAAAACATTGATACACCGCACCGGCCTTGTCGATGGCAAGCAGCGTCAATACGGCCTCATGGATCTCGGCTCCGTCGTATACGCCACAGCCGGATAGAACAACGGCAAATTTTTTCATTTTCCTTGAATTTTCAGCATACAAAGTTAGTTCAACTTTGGGAGATCGGGGAACGGAAACTAAGTCTTTTTATTAAAACAGGTACAATTTCCAAGAGGCAAAGAGACTAAAAGAATGCTGAAAGGTTGACAGGTGTTCAACATGGGAGGATATATTCTTTAACTTTGCGCAAATTTGAACGAAAAAACCAAAAACTGATCCCGATGAAGAAGCTCCAGATGGTCGACCTGCGCAGTCAGTACCTTGACATTAAAACCGAAATTGACCATGGAATCCAGGAGGTGGTCGATTCCTGCGCATTCATCAATGGTCCGGCTGTTCAGGCCTTTCAAAAAAATATGGAACAATACCTTGGAGTGAAACATGTCATTCCATGTGCAAACGGTACTGATGCACTGCAGGTTTCCATGATGGCTCTCAACCTTCTGCCGGGCGATGAGGTGATCACCACCTCCTTTACTTTTATCGCCACTGCCGAAGTAATCGCCTTGCTGAAACTCACACCGGTTTTGGTAGATGTTGATCCTGGCACGTTCAACATCAATCCCGCAGCCATTGAACGGGCTATCACACCGAAAACAAAAGCCATTGTCCCGGTTCATCTTTTCGGACAAACTGCCCCGATGGAAGAGATCATGGAAATTGCGGCCAAATACAACCTTTATGTGATTGAGGACAATTGCCAGGCGATCGGCGCTGATTACGTATTTGCTGACGGCAAAAAGAAAAAAGCCGGTACCATTGGCCACATCGGTTGTACCTCTTTTTTCCCTTCGAAAAACCTGGGATGTTACGGAGATGGGGGAGCCATTTTTACAAATGATGATGATCTCGCAAAACAAATGCGTGTGGTGGTTAACCATGGGATGACGGTTCGTTATTATCATGATTACGTTGGAGTCAACTCCCGCCTCGACAGTATACAGGCCGCCATTTTGAATGTGAAACTGGCCCGTCTCGATACCTATGCCGCCAAACGACTTGCTGCTGCTGATTTCTATGACAAGGCATTTGCAAATCATCCTGGGTTGAAAACACCCGAACGCTACACCAGATCAACCCACGTTTTCCATCAGTACACGCTGGTAACAGAAAAGGTTGACCGGAAGGAATTAATTGATTATCTTGCCTCTAAGGAAATACCTGCGATGATTTACTACCCTGTGCCATTGCACCTTCAGAAGGCCTACCTGGATCCGCGTTACAAACCCGGCGATTTTCCTGTTACCGAGCATTTGTGCAACACTGTTTTTTCGTTGCCCATGCATACTGAACTGGATCAGGAGCAACTGACTTATATCACCCAACACGTTCTGAATTTTTTAAATCGTTGATCATGGAATCAGAATATTTTGCTCATGAATCTGCTTTTATCGATGAGGGTTGTTCAATTGGCAAGGGAACCAGGATCTGGCATTTTACCCATATCATGAAAGGATGTGTCATCGGTGAAAATTGCAACCTGGGACAAAATGTAGTGGTCTCACCGGATGTCGTTCTCGGCCGGAATGTAAAAGTGCAAAACAATGTTTCGATCTATACCGGTGTCATTTGCGAAGACGATGTATTTCTCGGGCCATCCATGGTATTTACCAATGTGATTAATCCGCGGAGCCATATTTTGCGGAGGGATCAATATCAGGAAACCCTGGTCCGTCGTGGAGCATCCATCGGCGCCAATGCAACCATTGTTTGTGGAAATGAAATTGGTGAATTTGCCTTCATCGGCGCGGGTGCGGTCGTCACCAAAGATGTTCCACCTTACGCACTGATTGTTGGCAATCCCGGCCGCCATGCTGGCTGGATGAGCGAGTATGGTCATCGGTTGCTTTTTGATGATCAGGGAATTGCCACCTGTCCGGAAAGTCATCAAAAATATGAATTGACAAAAGATGGAAAAGTTATTAAACGATAAGCATAACCAATGACAGAAATGCATAAACCCATTCATTTTGGACTGATTGGTGCGGCAGGATACATTGCTCCCCGTCACATGAAGGCAATCAAAGATACCGGGAATCAACTGGTATGTGCCCTTGACCCTTACGATGGAGTGGGTATCATTGACAGTTACTTTCCGCAGGCAGATTTCTTTATCGAACCCGAACGATTCGACCGGCACCTTGACAAGTTGCGACGGATGGCTTTTTCAAAAGAGCACCCCGATGACAGAAAGGTTGAATATGTGAGCATATGTTCGCCGAACTATATGCACGATTCACATATCCGGCTGGCTTTGCGCAACGATGCGCATGCCATCTGCGAAAAACCCATCGTACTGAATCCATGGAATCTTGAAGCACTTGAAATAATTGAAAAAGAGACAGGCAAAAAAGTATATACCATCCTTCAGTTGCGGCTTCATCCGTCCATCATGGCCTTGCGCGAACAGGTTCAGAACGGGCCTAAGGATAAAATCCATGATCTCGACCTGACCTACATCACGTCGAGGGGAAACTGGTACGCCCGCTCATGGAAAGGCGATGTGTCAAAATCGGGTGGCATTGCCACAAACATCGGGGTTCATTTTTTTGACATGCTGACCTGGGTTTTTGGAAAAATGAAAGAGAACAAAGTCCATGTTTTGGAAGAAAAGAAAGCCGGAGGTTTGTTAAAACTTGAACATGCCAATATCCGGTGGTTCTTGAGCATCGACTACAATGATATTCCTGCGGAGGTGCGGAAAACCGGGAAAAGAACGTACCGGTCCCTCCTGATGGGTGATCAGGAAATTGAATTCAGCGATGGGTTCACCGACCTGCATACGGAGATGTATCGTGAAATCATTGCAGGCCGGGGATATGGCATTTCAGATTCCAAGCAGAGCATCAGTATCGTCTATCAGATCAGAAACAGCGTCCCCATTGGCTTAAAGGGAGATTATCATCCGATTTTAAGCGCGATTTTATAAAGAATAGAAAAAATCAACAATTCTGGAGTAAAATTTGCTGATCAATAATTGATATTCATTAACTTCACCCGTTTTTTGGAAATGATCATTAATACCATCCCTATGAAAATATTGGTCACGGGCGGAACAGGATATATCGGTTCCCACACTGTTGTTGAGCTTCAGGCCAGGGGTTTTGAGGTGATTATTGTCGACGATTTATCCAATTCATCCATCGACGTATTGGATAACATAGCCAAAATATCGGGGAAGAAACCGCTTTTTGAAAAATTCAACCTCACCGATTCCGAAAAGACCGAAGCATTTTTCAAATTGCACAACGACATCCGCGCAGTCATTCATTTTGCTGCATTCAAGGCGGTTGGTGAATCAGTGGAGATACCCTTGATGTATTACCGCAACAACCTGGTATCGCTGATCAATGTTTTACAGGGCATGATCGATAACAATATCCGGGATATTGTATTTTCTTCATCCTGCACCGTATACGGGCAACCTGATCAACTGCCGGCCCGTGAGGACACCCCTGTTCAAAAGGCCGTTTCCCCTTACGGAAATACAAAACAGATTTGTGAGGAGATCATCACCGATACCAGCATAACTGCCAATGTCCGGAGTATCCTGCTGCGATACTTCAACCCCATTGGGGCACATGAAACAGCCTTTATTGGCGAGCTTCCTTTGGGTGTACCGAATTGCCTGATGCCATATATCACACAGACCGCCATTGGAAAAAGACCGTTTCTGAGGGTTTGGGGCAGTGATTATGAAACCCCCGATGGTACAGCCGTCCGTGACTATATCCATGTGGTTGACCTTGCCAAGGCCCATGTTATTGCAGTAGAGCGGCTGACCGGAGGCAAAGGCAAAAAAAATGTTGAAGTATTTAACCTTGGAACCGGAAACGGATTCTCGGTTTTAGAAGTTATCAAATCATTTGAGCGCACTTCGGGGGTGAAGCTGAATTATGAAATAAAGGAGCGACGGCCCGGCGACATCGTTAAGGTATGGGCGGATACTGAATTTGCAAACAAGGAACTGGGATGGAAAGCCGAAAATGATTTGGATTCAATGACACGGTCGGCATGGAAATGGGAACAGGCGCTGGCAAAAAAGAAATAGGAGGGATGAGGCATGCCTCTTCCGGAAATAGCGAAATAGTCAAACAGTGAAAAATATAATTATGAAGACAATTCTAATCACCGGGGGCACCGGTTTTATCGGTTCTCATGTCGTTCGCAGGTTTGTGACCAAATATCCTGAATACAAAATCGTGAACCTCGACAATTTAACCTATGCAGGAAACCTTGCCAATTTGCGTGATATCGAAAAAGAGCCGAATTATGAATTTGTCAAAGCCGACATCACCGCCGGTGAATTGATGAAGGCACTCTTTAAAAAATACCGGTTCGACGGCGTGATTCACCTCGCCGCCGAATCGCATGTTGACCGCTCTATCAGCAGTCCGATGGAGTTTATTTATGCCAACATTATTGGTACGGTCAACCTGTTGAATGCAGCCCGTGTGATTTGGGAGGATTTTACCGACAAAAGGTTCTATCATATTTCCACCGATGAGGTATATGGTTCACTCGGAGCAACAGGCTTCTTTTATGAAAACACCGCCTATGATCCCCGAAGCCCTTATTCCGCATCCAAAGCAAGTTCTGACCACCTGGTAAGGGCGTATAATCATACTTATGGCCTGCCGACGGTGATTTCCAATTGTTCAAACAATTACGGCCCGTTCCAGTTTCCTGAAAAACTGATCCCACTGGCAATACATAATATCAAAAACAGCAAGCTGATCCCGGTTTACGGCAAAGGGGAAAACATTCGTGACTGGTTGTTTGTTGAGGATCACGCCAATGCCATCGACCTGATCTTTCACAATGGCAAAATTGCAGAAACTTATAACATTGGCGGGCACAATGAATGGAAAAACATCGACCTGATCCATTTGCTTTGCGAAATCATGGACCGGAAACTGAAACGGTCGAAAGACACCTCCCTGAACCTCATCACCTATGTGAAAGACCGTGCCGGGCATGATCTGCGGTATGCCATCGACTCAAGCAAAATCCAAAAAGAACTTGGATGGAGCCCCAGTTTGCAGTTTGCCGAGGGACTTGAAAAAACCGTGGAATGGTATCTTGCCAATGAAGAATGGATGAAAAATGTCACCACTGGCGATTACCAGAAATATTATGATCGACAATACGTAAAACGATAATGTCCGTTTGGGGCGTCCCGGCAGGATGCCCCGTCGATTTGGTTTATCCCTCCGTTACGGAAGCCGCATGCGATGTCTGTACGTTCCCGAACTTCGCAATCAGGCCTTGCAGCACGTTTCCCGGGCCCACTTCAATAAAATTATCTGCGCCGTCGGCAATCATATGCTGAACCATCTGTGTCCACAGCACGGGTGCGGTCAACTGATCAATGAGGTTCTGCCTTATTTGTAACGGTTCAGTTACCCTGAGTGCGGTGGCATTCTGATAAATAGGGCAAATGGGAGCGGTAATTTCCGCCTGCTTGATGGCTTCAGCAAGTTCCATACGCGCAGGTTCCATCAGCGGCGAGTGAAAGGCTCCGCCAACCTTCAGTGGCAATGCCCTGCGCGCTCCTGCAGCTTTTAACCGTTCACAGGCAATTTCAATTCCTTTCATGCTCCCTGAGATGACAAGTTGTCCGGGACTGTTGTAGTTGGCAGGAACCACAATTTCATCAATGGCTTTGCAAATCTCTTCTACTTTAGCGTCATCCAGGCCCAAAATAGCTGCCATCGTGGATGGTTCCTTTTCGCATGCCTTTTGCATGGCCATTGCCCGGGCAGAAACCAGTCGCAGACCCTCTTCAAAAGAAAGGGCTTTGCCGGCGACCAGGGCAGAAAATTCACCGAGGGAATGGCCTGCGACCATATCGGGCTTAAAATCCTCACCTAGTGTCGCGGCGAGGATGACCGAATGAAGAAAAATAGCAGGCTGGGTAACTTTCGTTTGACGAAGATCATCGTCGGTACCTGCAAACATCAGGTCGGTGATGCGGAAGCCCAGGATGTCATTGGCTTTTTCAAACATCTGTTTGGCCAATAATGAATTATCATACAAATCCTTGCCCATCCCGACAAACTGGGCCCCCTGGCCGGGAAATACATATGCCTTCATGTGCTGATCATTTTAGATAGTGAAATAGAGAAATGGTGAAATGATTAAATTTCACCACTTTGCTTATTATTTCCTGTCTCCGAGAAACCTCAGCAGGAATAAAAACAGGTTGATAAAGTCAAGATAGAGTGTGAGCGCCCCGAGAATGCTGAGTTTCCTTGAATTCGCCTCACCATATTCACCCGCTCCGGCACCGATTCTTTTCAGGCGCTGCACATCATAGGCGGTGAGCCCGGTAAAGACCAGTACCCCTACAACGCTGATGATATAATCCATGGTACCGCTGTGCAGGAAGAAATTCACAAGCATGGCCACCATGAGCCCAACCAGACCCATCATCATGATGGATCCGAATTTTGTCAGATCGGTTTTGGTTGTGTAACCGGTCACTGCCATGATGCCAAACATGGCAGCCGTGATGGCGAAGGTCTTATAAACGGAAGCTGCGGTATAGATTAGCAAAATAAAACTCAGGCTCATGCCCATCAGAATAGAAAAAGCGATGAACAAAAGTGTCAAAACGGCAGGTGACAATCGCTGAAATCCAAACGACATCAGCAATACAAATCCGATAGGAGCCAGCATGACAATCCAGCCATAGGGGGTCATGACCCCGGTTTCAACATTTCTCAGAGTGCCCATCAGTTCTGCAGAAGAGCCAAACCAATACGCGGTAACTGCTGTAACGAACATGGCCAGGGTCATCCATCCGAAGACCTGGGTCATAAATGATTTTGCAACTGCAAGATCCTGAGTGCCTTGCTGCGTGCCAAACAATCCATTGTTATTGCTTTGTTCAAACATTTTCAATCTCCTTTTTAAGTTAATGAATCAATGAATGAATGCATAGAATGCAAACAATGAGAAAAAAACATAATCATTATTCGCTCCTCATGCATTAGTGAAGCTTGGTGCTGATCAGGTGCAGAAATTCGGCCCGGGTTTTATCCCGTTCAAAAGCTCCGACAAAATCGGAGGTCGTTGTGACAGAATTCTGTTTCTGAACGCCACGCATGGCCATACACAAATGTTGTGCCTCAATTACAACTGCCACCCCAAGGGGTTTCAGGGTGTCGTTGATGGCCTCTTTGATTTGCATGGTAAGCCGCTCCTGTACCTGCAAACGTCGGGCATAAATATCCACCACCCTGGCAATTTTGCTTAATCCGGTGATATATTTATCTGGAATATATGCCACATGGGCTTTCCCGATGAACGGAACCATGTGGTGCTCGCACATCGAATAGATCTCAATGTCTTTAACAATCACCATTTCTCGATAGTCCTCCCTGAATTTCGCCGAACTCAGTATCTCCTTGGGATCAAGCGCATATCCCTGCGTAAGGAATTGAATGGCTTTGGCAATGCGCAGCGGGGTCTTCTCCAATCCTTCGCGGTTCGGGTTTTCCCCGATGAGGCGAAGAATTTCTTTGTAATGGAAACTCAGCTCCTCGGTTGTTTTTTGATCAAATTCCTCGAACTTTTCGTAATTAAGCTTTCGTTTGGTTGCCATAAGAGTTTATTTGCAAATCATTTACCATAATATTCTACAATATTGTTTTCTGATTGTTCAAGGCGCACGCAATGCAGGATGCCTCCAAGTTTTTCAATATCATCCGCAAGTTCATTCCAGATCCCAATAGCCACATTTTCACTTGTTGGCACTTTCCCTGCCAGGAAATCAACTTCGAGGTTAAGGTTTTTATGATCAACCTTCTGCAAAATCTTTTCATCAATCAATTTGCTGACGTGACGAAGATGGATCACCAAACCCGTTTCAGGATCAACTTCGCCTTTCACAGTGACAAAAAGGATGTAATTATGCCCGTGCCAGTTTGGATTGGAGCATTTGCCGAAGACCGTAAAATTCTCAGTATCCGAATACCCCGGAAGAAATAACCGGTGTGCCGCGCTGAAATGCTCCCTGCGGATAATGTAGATCATGGTGATTGGATTAATGAACAAAAGTACTGCTTTTTTTCCTTTTGAAAAAGTTAAACCGGGTACCCCCCCATATACGGAACTGGGCGACATCATAGTTGAACATCGCATTGCTTAATTTAGCCGGCACTTCATTGAAACCGGTCTGAATGGAGCCGCCCAGAAACCATTTGTCGGAATTATACCCAAAAGCAAACCGGCCACTCAACTGGAATGAAAACTCAAAATCGGAAAAGGATTGCAATTCACTGGAATAGGTATGGAACTGGGCAGCAACACCGGGAAAAACAGCCGCAGTGACATATACGTTTTTAAGAAACACCAGGGTATATGCATATCCCGGTGCCAAACCTATTGAATAAAAGTTGCCCCCCAGGATATGATTCGCCGACGGGATATTATACTCTATAATTAACTCTTCAGGGATAATCCCATTTGCAGAGCTGATTTGGTAATAAAGGAATGATGGCCTCACCAAAAGACTGCCCGCACTCCTTTTCTGCCGTTCGTTCTGGATGAATGCAGCGCGAATGGAAAACCTTCCGGGATTATAAATCCAGTAAGCCGACACCCCCACCGAAAAGGTAGCCATATCCGGTATAATGTATTTTGTGTCATCTGGCCGTTCAGGATAACTGATGTAGAACCCTTTGTATTGCTGAAGAAAGAGTTCGGCGGCAAAGCTGCGTCCGAATGCACTGAAACGCAGATCGAGTGTTGATGTGTTCCCGTATTTCGCTTTGTCACTTTTATAAAATGGATTGTCGATGGACAATACAAGTCCAAACCACTTCCAGTAACCTGCCAGTCCCACCTGGACATTGACATTCGGGCGGTATTCGATCTTGTCGAGGTTTCCGGCATTGATTCTCAGCGAGGCATTTTGAAAACTGAAAAACAGCCTGGCCGTAAGCTTATGCGGATACCGCTCAATGTAATTGCTGTCAATGGTTGAATGCATGCTGTCGGATGCCGGAATTAAAGGAAGTGCAACGGAGATCTTTGCTGTTGCGAGCACCAGAACAAGCATAAATCCATTCGCCATGGGGCTGTAAGTCATGCTCCTTTATTGAACTTTATGATCCGGAAGGGATGGTTGGGTGTACCTGATGATGCATACTGATTCAAAAATGGTGTAACACAGGTAAAGGAGGAAAAAACCAAGCATGAAAGGAATCGCATCGGCACGGTTGAAAAAAGCGTAAGCGATCATGACACCGGCATAGATAAAAAGTTTAAGAAGAATGGTAAGCAGAAAAGTGTTTACAAATTTAATGAACCTCTTTCCGGTTGACCTGAGCAGATAATAAAAAGAAAGGAGTGAGGTTGCAATGAAAAAAACAAAAAGGAAAGGCAGGGCCGGAGAAAGGTAAGACCTGGGGAGAAGGAACATCATGATCAAGGCAATTGCTCCAAGAATGGCTGAAAACACAAGCAAATGCTTAAGATATTTAAGGTAAGCTGAATTCATGGGGCAAAGATACTAAATATTGTAACGACAGTATTTACTTGCGCAAGAGGTCTTTGACGACAAAATAGATGGAAAGGGCAACAGAAATAATGGAAAAAAGCACTGTCAGGATGGGCCGTGTCTGCAGCCATTGGTCCAGTTTAAACCCGGAAAACACCCCTGCAAGAATGATTGCCAGCATTTGAAAGGCCATGCCTGAATACCGGGCATAGGCGTTAAGGTTTTTCCGGGGATCTGATTCCATTTGTGGGTGGGGGAATCTTATTGTCTTTTAAGCCGGGCTGCTCCATCCGGCAGTTTCCCGAAAATTTGGCTCCCGGCTCAATGGCAAGCTTGCCGGTGGTGATATCCCCGCTGAAGCGGGCTGTTTCTTTTAAAGTCAATAGTTCAGCAACTTTAACCGTAGCAGTGACTTCACCTGAAAAATCTGCATTCTGACATGTGATCTCGCCATCAATTTTACCAGTAGGGCCAACAACAATTTTACCTTTACACTGGATGTTCCCATTGAGAGTTCCGTCAATCCGAAAATCACCATTGACCTGGATTTCGCCTTTCACCATTGCGCCTGGGCCCAGGATGTTGATGGTGGGCATTTCAGGTTCTCTGTTTTTCGACATAAATATTGATTTAAACACGGTAGTTATTTAATGGCAGGGTAATTTTTTTCAAAGAAACGAAGATACTGAGGAATATCCTTATTTTTATATAAAACTGGATAATTTTCTACAGAGATAACAAAGTTGAAATACTCGCCTGCGTTTTCAAGTTTGGTAAAAATATATTTACTGCTGAGGATTCCCATGAAATAGTTCATGGCAGTTTCACTGTTGTCAAAATTGTTCACCGTGATCATCTGGCGCCCATTATCCAGCAGCAGGCTGTTTACCATCAGGTTATCGAGATCGTTGAATTTCGCATTGTAATCCGAGATTTTCACTTTGAGCGCATCGACATCCACAAGTTGGTCGTTGACAATCAACACGTAAAAATGCATTGCATTGGGATCGAATTTATACAATTTCATGGTGTTATCCGCGATGGTTGTAGAATCAGGTGCAACAGGCAGCCCTTTGGCATCCTTTGGGGTTCCAAGAAAGGCAAGTACGTTTTCTGCCATCGGTTTTACCTTGCTCCTGGGATAGTCCCGGATAACCTTGTTCATCGCTGCCACAAGTGAATCAACAACTTCGATTTTTCCAAGTGCCAGAGCACGCATGTAGTCAAATTTTGGCATCAGCACCGAATCGGATTTGAATTTGGTCCTGGCAATGTCTGCATTATTGATGACCATGTAATACTGCTGGTTTGTGAACGCTTTGTAAGTGTCGGAATAAAGTTTGGAAGCATCCGATTGCCGCGCGTTAATCTCTTTATAATAATTCGGGTTCACCAGCAATTTGGCATAATCACTTTCAGGATACAGGGTAAGGATCTGATTCTTATATTGGTCGCTTTTGGGTTGGTTCTGAAGGTGGGCATAGAGCTGGCACAACTCATAGGCCGTTTGGATCTTATATTTGTTGGATGGGAACCGGTTGAGCAGGGCCAGGAATGTTTCAGTTGCATTCACATAATCACCAAGTCCTTCAACATAAATGAATCCTGCCTGGTAATAGGCCTCGATGATCATGTCGTTGGACGCAAGAACTTTTTCTTTGGTTAACGGGATATCCGGCAGATAATATGCCCTCTCCTTGGGATTTTTTGATTTTGCAAGCCCTTTTTTCCCTCCATTGACGGAGTCTCCGGCTGCACCTGAAACTGAATCCGAGGGCTGCGTCTCCGTGGGTATATTGGCTACCATTTTATTTGAAAGGAACCAATTGTCTTCAAGCTTTCGCTGCCCCCATTTTCGCTGAAATGTTGAAAAGCCTTGCGACATGGTCGTTGCGTTGTAAAAATACCAGCGCCCGTCTGTTGTGCTTCCTCCCGGCTGATCCTGCCCCATGCCCTGACCGTATAAATTCTGAGCCTCCAACCTTTGTTGTTCTTCCCTCATTTTTTTCATTTCATCGGCAACAAGTTTTGATATAACCTGGTCGATGACTTTATTACGGTCAGCTTCCGACATGGTAGCCAGTTTTTGCAGACTATCCTGCCTCTGGATGACCTGGAGGTTTTTAACCAGATCGGTGAGGGTTTGGGTCCGTTTGTAAAGTTCGGTGTAATTGGGAAAGTCTTTCGGCAGGAACTGCATGGTGCTGTCGTAATAGGCCTGGGAAATGGGATAATCACGTGTTCCGAAGAAAATATCCGCCAGTTCCAACGACGAAATTGCTTTCTGGTAATTGTTCGTCACGCTGGTGCTGACTGATTTTTTATAAAATTCAACCGCGGTTACCGTATCATCATCCTTCATGGAAATATGAGCGAGGGCGTAATAAATCTGATCCTGAAAATCCTTGTTTTTAAAATCCTTCAGCATTTTTGTCAGCTTTTTGACAATATATTCCCGGTTGCCGCTTTTTGCATCATAACACTGGGCAAGGTTGATCTTTGCATTAAACTCCATTTCATACGACTTGGCATGTTTGATCACATAGGAATACATTTTCGTTGCCTCGTTCAAATCACCGTTAAGCTGGTAGATCTGGCCGAGGATGAATTCACACCGCGTACGGTCTGCCGAAGTGGGTTTTAATTCCAGGGCACGGGTGAGGTAAGGCACGGCTGCATCGTAGCTCTTTTGCATTATGAAAAAATGGCCGTATACCAGATTAAGCTCGGTCTCATATTTCTGGGGGGCATCGCCTTTATTGATCTTGCTCAGCATAAGGTCAAGCATCGGCTCTGCCCGGCTGAAATCGCCAATCTGAATGTTTGTCTTGGCCAGCCATAGCATCGCATCGTATTTGATCTCATTTTCATTGTAGGTCTTGATCACAAACTCGAACGTACGCCGGGCCATGGGATAATCCTGTTTGTAAAAATAACATTTGCCGATAAGCAGGTAAGAATCGTCAATCCAGCGCACATACTCTTTCCGGTTAAAGACCATTGAATGTTTGTTGATTGCCTTGGAGGCTTTTTTTATGGCAATGTCTGCATATTGGGAGATCTTTGATGCGCTGGCTTTATCACCATAAAGGTAAACCGGAAGTACCAGGGCATAATTGTCTTTGAGTCCAATTTGCAGATCCTTGAGCCCCGTGCGAAGATTATCCATGCCATTCCAATACACGTTGTAGTGTGAAGTGATGTTGTGGTAGGTTCGGCGAACCATCGTGTTTTTCTTGGTGGAACATGCACTAAACATGGCTAATCCAGATAAAATCAGGACCCATGCGGCGAGGGAATATATCTTCGTCGGCTTCAAAACATTCAAAACATTTAGATAGTACTAACTTTAATTTTACAAAAATATTTTAATTTTTTGAATTACCGGAAAGTAATAAATGAAAATTACCCGGAGTTTGAACCCCATCCCTCCTGGCCCCCTTCCGTTTGGGCTCCATCTTCCTCCCCCTTCCCCAAACAGGGAAGACAAGTCCCTCCCTTTTTGGGGAGGGATTTAGGGTGGGGTAAAACTCCCGATAGTTGTGGCGTCATATAATTTTCCGATATTTGCAGCGTTTTCAGGATCAGTTTGTGAACCATGGCTTTGGAAAAAAAAGATAGGAAAAAGGGAAAGTGGACTGAAAAATGGCGCAATAAATACCGCCTTGTTTTCATGACTGACGATACCCTGGAGGAGCGGTTTACCTTCAGGCTTTCCCGGATGAATGTGTTTATAGCCCTGGGAACACTCGCCATCATCCTGATTTTTCTTACCAGCGTGCTGATCACCTTCACACCGCTGCGGGAATACATCCCCGGATATACCAATGTAGGACTGACGAAAAGGTTGTACAAATTGCAGCTGAAAACGGATTCCATTGAACGGAATTTGGTTGCCAAAGATCAGTTTATCAGTAATTTACGAAATGTTATTGATGGAAAGGATCTGACAGATGACAAACCGGTAACGAGGGACACCCTGAAACGATACGGGAACATCAGCATCAAACGGTCTGCTGAAGATTCGTTGCTGCGCCTTGAGGTTGAAAATCAGAATAAATACAGTTTGTATAAAATGGAAGCCATTGATATCACCAGCCAGAAAAAATCGTCCATTGGTGGGGTTCTGTTCTTTACACCCCTGAAAGGGATCATTACCAACATGTTCAATCCTGCCCAAAAACATTACGGAGTTGATGTTGTTGCCAAGCAGAACGAAGCGGTTAAAGCCGTGCTGGATGGCACGGTCATCCTGAGCAACTGGACGTTGGAAACAGGTTATGTGATCGTTGTCCAGCATGCCCGGAATATTGTATCGTTATACAAGCATAATTCTGCGATCCTTAAAAAGGTTGGTGACTATGTAAGGGCAGGCGATCCAATTGCAATCGTTGGTGAAACCGGCGAATTGACCACGGGGCCGCATCTCCATTTTGAGTTATGGAGCGATGGCAGTCCGTTAGACCCAAAAGAATACATAACTTTTTAATCCATCACTGCAGATCATTGAAAAAAAACCTCGCCATATTAGGATCAACCGGGAGTATTGGAACCCAGGCACTCGATGTGTTGCGCAACCACCCTGATCTGTTTGGGGTTGAAGTCCTTACTGCCCAGGGAAACTGCGACCTCCTGATCAGCCAGGCCATTGAATTCAGGCCAAATGCGGTTGTCATCGGAAATGAGCATTGCTATTTGAAATTATCTGAAGCCCTGAAAAAATACCCGGTGAAGGTTTTTGCAGGCCAGGATGCCATTGCCCAGATTGTGGAGATGGAAGAAATCGACCTGGTCCTGAGTGCATTGGTTGGCTATGCCGGGCTAAAACCAACGTTAAATGCAATCAGGGCAGGTAAACATGTTGCCCTGGCCAATAAGGAGACGCTGGTCATCGCTGGTGACCTGGTCATGTCGGAAGCCCGTCGGAACAATGTGATGGTCCTTCCCATCGATTCTGAACACTCTGCAATTTTTCAATGTCTGGCAGGGGAACCGCATGGAAGCGTGGAGAAAATTTACCTTACTGCTTCCGGAGGCCCTTTTCTTGGGAAAACAGTGGACCAGATGAAGAACATTACCAGGGAAGATGCGTTGCAGCATCCCAACTGGAAAATGGGAAATAAGATCACCATCGATTCGGCCTCAATGATGAACAAGGGATTGGAGGTGATTGAAGCCCGGTGGCTTTTTAACCTGCTGCCCGAACAAATTGATGTGATCATTCACCCGCAGTCAGTCGTTCATTCCATGGTACAATTCGTTGATGGTTCGATAAAAGCACAACTGGGCCTGCCGGATATGAAACTTCCGATACTCTATGCATTGACTTTCCCGCAGCGGGTAAAGTCGGGCTTACCCCGGTTAAATTTTGCAGACTTTCCGCAACTTACGTTTGAAGCACCGGATACAAAATTGTTCAGGAACCTTTCACTTGCCTATGATGCACTGCGGCAGGGAGGAAACATGCCCTGTATCCTGAACGCGGCCAATGAAATTGCGGTCAGCGCATTTTTAAATAATCGCCTTAGCTTCCTGGCCATGCCCGACGTTGTTGAATATTGCATGAAAACAGCAACTTTTATCGCAAATCCGGGATATGACAATTATGTTGAATCGCACGGAGAAGCAATGAAACTAGCCGACGAATTTATCCTTCATTTATAAAATTATTAATCTGTAATTCAGGAATAACGCATGGAAATCCTCATAAAAATCGTTCAATTATTGCTCAGTTTATCTATTCTTGTAATATTTCACGAGTTCGGACATTTTATTGCCGCCCGGGTCTTTAAAATCCGTGTAGAAAAATTCTATCTTTTTTTCGATCCCTGGTTTTCACTCATTAAATTTAAAAAAGGTGATACGGAATACGGCATCGGGTGGGTCCCGTTGGGAGGGTATGTGAAAATATCAGGAATGATCGATGAATCGATGGATAAAGAACAGATGAAATTGCCTCCCCAGCCATGGGAACTGCGTTCCAAACCAGCCTGGCAGCGCCTCATCGTCATGTTGGGCGGGGTTACGGTCAACATTCTCCTGGCGATTGGCATCTACGTGATCATGCTTGCTGCATGGGGCGAACAATATCTTCCCGCAACAAATGTAAAATATGGAATTTCGGTCGATTCACTTGGCTTTGCGATGGGACTGCGCGATGGTGATTTAATTCTTTCTGTCGACAACAAGGTCGTTGAAGATTTTGCTTCGATACCGAAAACGATCATCCTTGAAGAGGCCAAATCGGTTCAGGTGATGCGCAATAACCAGAAAGTCGATGTGAAAATCCCAGATGGTTTCATCAGTAAGCTGATAAAACAGAAGTCTCCCGACTTTATAGCGGTCAGATTCCCCTTCGAGGCAGGAAAATTCACGGTCGGATCACCGGCCGAAACAGCCGGGATGAAAATAAATGATAAGATCATCGGGCTGAACGACTCCATCCTAACCTTTTTTGATCAATTCCGGGCACATGTCCAGCACTACAAAAATAAAATGGTGAACGTGATGGTGTTGCGCGGAAAGGATACCGTTCGACTGGCCGTGAATGTGCCTGCAGCGGGACTTATCGGGGTATATCCCAAAGGACCGGCAAACTATTTTATCTTCAAGGAGCGGAGCTATAATTTTATTACAGCGATACCGGCAGGTGTGGTAAAAACGTTTGATCAGGCGGGGAATTATATCAAATCCATCAAACTTTTATTTTCACAGGAGAAAGCATATGAGTCGGTTGGCGGTTTCATCACCATCGGCAATATTTTCCCCTCAAGCTGGGATTGGATGGCTTTCTGGTCCCTGACCGCTTTTCTTTCGATCATGCTTGCGATCCTGAACGTACTGCCAATCCCGGCCCTTGACGGCGGCCATGTGATGTTTCTGCTTTATGAGATCATATTCCGGCGCAAACCGAGCGACAAGTTCATGGAATATGCCCAGATCGTTGGAATGGTTATTTTATTCGGCCTGTTGATCTTTGCCAACGGTCAGGATATTATGAAGTTGTTCAAACACTAAAAAGTTGGTAAGCTTACCAGTTTGCTAACTTACTCAGTAACCTTCTCCCTGAGCGATTTAAACCCTTCCCCGAGTATTTCCGTGGCATCGGTGACAGTAAGAAACGCTTTCGGATCTATTTCATGGATAAATTCCTCGAGGATGCCTAATTCACGGCGGCTGACGACCGTAAAAATAATTCGCTTCTCTGCCATATTGTACATCCCTTTGCCATCAATGTAAGTCCCGCCCCGGTCAAGGTTGTTCAGGATTTTATCGCGGATCTCTTCATGCTTGTCGGAAATGATGAAAATACTTTTATCATAGCTCACTCCTTCAAGGACCACATCGATCACTTTCCCGGTAATATAAATGACGATCCAGGAGTACAGGGGTATTTTCCAATCCCTGAATACCAGCAAACCAACGAGAACGATGGTGGAATCGACATAGATCATCAGGATTCCCAAAGGCATCCGTGTATATTTTGCAATGATCATGGCAACAATATCGCTGCCGCCGGAAGTTGCTTTCGCCTTGAATATCAAGCCGATGCCAAGACCTGCCAGAACCCCGCCGAAGATAGACGAAAGCAATGCATCGCCCTTTACCAGTGGTTCAAATCCCCAGAAAAATGTAAGCGTATCTGTAAAGATCGCAGTAAGTGAAAACCCCACAACTGTCTTCATGCCAAACCGCGGACCTAAAAATTTAATACCAAGCAAGGTCAATGGGATGTCGAAACACAGTGCAACCATGCCAACCGGAGTTCCCAGCAGGTAGTGCATGACGATGGAAATTCCGTAAACACCACCGGGTACGATTTTATATGGGGTGATGAACAATACGAAACTGGCGGCCAGGATGAATGCGCCGATAATTATCAGGCTGTATGATAAAAACCATTTGCGTGAGAATGGCTTTTCCCGGATAAGAAAAACGGACATGGTCATTGGTTTTAAGTGAATGATGCGGAGAAATGCAAAGATATCTTTTTGTTCCGACAAGCTCAACAACCACCGGAAGGCTCATGGACCGCCGTAATCCATAAAGATTCGGTTCAGCACAATGAAGGCAATGAATTTGCGTTAATTAGTGTAACATTATATTCAAAATCAAGTACAAACAAGGACGGTACTTCTTTGAATGCCTTATCCTGATTTGACTGAGTTTAGATTGGCGCCTCCATGGTGATAATAACAAAAAAAACTGTATTTTTGTCAAGATTTTATCATGAACCTGACAATCCCTGTTTAACGTTGCAACCGTATCCTTATCTCCATAAAATCAAAATAAGCGTATTATACCTCCTTATTATCCTTGGTTTTCAGGCAGGAGGATTCATTTATGCCCAGCAGCCAACGCTTATAACGCATTACATGTTTACAAACATGGCGACCAACCCTGCATTCGCAGGTGGAAGCGGAGGCATCAATGCAACCGGGCTGGTTCGCCAGCAATGGATGGGGTGGAAAGATTCAGACGGGACCAAGTCGACCCCGCAAACGTTTTTATTAACAGTTGATTCTCCCATCAGGAAACTTCACGGAGGGCTTGGCGGATCAATTTCCCAGGACCAGATCGGCGCATTCAAGAATATTGTATTGAAACTTGGATATGCATACAGCATGGAAGCAATGTCTGGTGATCTCTCATTCGGTTTGCAGGGCAGTTTACTGAACATCAGTTACGATGCTTCAAAATTCAACCCGATTGATGATAATGACCCTGTTCTTGGTTCCCTGGAAGGAAAAAGGAGCGACATGATCGTTGACATGGGGCTGGGCGTGTTTTATAAAGTTCCCGAAAAATATTATATCGGGTTATCTGCCGAAAATATCCTGCAATCAAAAGGAAAAAAAACATCATACAAACTGCGTCGCACATATTATTTGAACGGGGGCTACCAGTGGACCATTCCTGATCATCCGGCTTACGAATTGCTGCCCTCAGCCCAGTTTATGTACGATGGCGCTGTTTTCCAGCTCAGTGCAAGCGCCTTGCTGATGTACAATAATAAATTCTATGGGGGCCTGGGGTACCGGATTGAGGATGCGGTTTCGGTGCTGGCAGGCGTTGTGGTTAAAGGTCTCCGCATCGGTGTGGCATACGATATCAGTACTTCGGCCATGAGTAAATACAACAATGGCGGCCTGGAAATCATGGTCAATTATTGCTTTAAAATTGACACCGATAAATTCAGGAAAAGTTACAGGAATACACGTTTCTTGTAAAATAAAAAGTTTAAATTTGCCGCTTTGTTTTGAAAATACTGAAGATTAATATAATAAATCTCAATACGTAGCGTTATTTTTCATCTAATAATTTGCCAACAAATGAAAAAACTGCTCATTTATTCCGCTCTGCTCATTTTTCTTGGAAGCTGCGGTAACTCGGGAAATGGTGAGCTTACGGGAGTGAAAAACCGGAAGCGTTACTATTCTCCTGATCCGTTTGGCATGGTATACGTTCCCATGGGCTCCTATACCATGGGTGTCAGCGATGAAGATATGCCTTACGCACAATTGAACAATCCGAAAACGGTTACGGTTCAGTCGTTCTATATGGACCAGACCGAAATTACAAACAATGAGTACCGGCAGTTTGTTTACTGGGTAAGGGATTCCATCGCAAGGAGAATCCTTGGCGAAACAAAGCCCGAGCTCTTTTTTATATCGGAAAACAAAAAAACCGGCGAAACGTTTGATCCGCCTTACCTGAACTGGGAAAGCAAAATTGAGTGGAATTCTGAGCAGCAGGATGTGCGCGATGCCCTGGCACAGATGTACCTTCCGGAAAATGAACGATATTTCAGACGGAAGGAGATCGATACCCGCAAACTTTATTTTGAATATTATTTTGTTGACTTGAAAGCCGCATCACGCAAGGATTTTACAGCACAAACCGACCCCAAGGAGGCCAGCCTGGCCAATCGTCCGCAGGGGATCAAAGACCGTTCCGTCTATGTACGCAAGGAGGTGATCAATGTATATCCCGATACACTTTGCTGGATTCATGATTACGCCTATTCCTTCAATGACCCGAGTACCGAAAAGTATTTCTGGCATGCAGCATATGACAATTACCCGGTGGTTGGCGTTAACTGGAAGCAGGCCAATGCCTTCTGCATCTGGCGTACCCAGTGGAAAAACAGTTTTCTCAATGGCAAGAAAGGGGAGACGTTTATCAGCGATTTCCGGTTGCCTACCGAAGGCGAATGGGAATGGGCTGCACGTGGTGGCTATGATGCAAACCCCTATCCCTGGGGGGGGCCTTACGCCCGCAACGACAAAGGGTGTTTCCTGGCGAACTTCAAACCGGTCCGCGGTGATTATATTGCTGACGGAGGCGCCACGACAGTTATCGTAGCACATTATCCCGCCAATGATTATGGCTTGTACGACATGGCCGGAAATGTAGCGGAATGGACCGTGACCGCATTTCATCCCTCTTCCTACAATTTCTCCTGGGATTTGAACCCCGATTATAAATACAATGCGAAGGATACGGATCCACCCGCATTGAAAAGAAAAGTTACCCGCGGTGGCTCCTGGAAGGATGTTGCCTATTTCCTTCGCGTTTCCACACGGTCCTACGAATACCAGGATACTGCAAAGTGCTATATAGGATTTCGCTGTGTTCAGAGTTTCCTGGGCCGCCAACGCGATGACAATCCTGCAAGGGCTTCTAAAGTTTACCGGTAATAACGAATACTTATCCATTTTTATACTTAATCCTCTCAAACAATGGCTTTACTCGATCTAGTAAAAACAAAAGGCTATAAGAATTTCATGTCCAAGCTTTATGGCTGGGGAGCTGCAGTCGTAATCATCGGTGCGTTGTTTAAAATCAACCATTATACCGGGGCCGATACAATGCTCATCATCGGATTGGGCACGGAATCAATCATCTTCTTTTTCTCGGCGTTTGAACCACCCCACGTTGAACCGGATTGGAGCCTGGTGTATCCGCAGTTGGCAGGTATTTATCATGCAGATGAAACTGATGCCGGCAAAGCGTTCGGATCAAAAGATTCAACCACTCAGGAATTGGATAAAATGCTCGAAAAAGCAAAGATCGGCCCGGAATTGATTGCGAGCCTTGCTACAGGATTGACAAACCTTTCTGATACCACTTCTAAATTGTCGAATGTCGCAGATGCTTCCCTGGCCAACGACAAGTACGTGCATACCATGAAAAGCGCTACCGAATCTGTTACCGTGCTGAATGATTCTTACCGCAAAGCCGCCCACTCTCTTGACCAGAATGTTCAGGCATCTGATGAACAACTCACCCATATCAGGTCAACAGCAAAAAGCGCTGCAACCCTTTCTTCCATGTTCGCCGAGGTAAGCGAGTCGCTGAAAGAAGATGTGAACGCGAACAAGGCTTTTTCTGCAAGCATTGTAAATGCCGCGTCATCAGCCAATAAATTTATTGAAAAGTACAATGAATCTGCCACATTGCTTTCTAAAACCGCGGAGACCCTCAGCGACTCTGCAACCGGCGGAGCAGCATATAATAAGGAACTTCACCGGATCTCTACCAATTTATCGGCCCTCAATGCACTCTATGAACTGCATCTTCAGGGATCGAACCAGCAAATGGAAACTACAAACAAGTTCAACACCGTAATGAACAAATTTGCGGTCAACCTGAGTGAATCCATGGCCAATACCGAACATTTTAAAACCGAAGTGGAAAACCTGACCAGGAACATAGCTGCCCTGAACAAGGTTTATGGGAACATGCTTTCGGCAATGAACGTCGGCGGAAAATAATCAGGGATTCACAGGTATCAATATAATATAAAACTAAATGGCTGGATATAAAGAGACACCGAGGCAAAAGATGATCGGGATGATGTATCTCGTTCTTACTGCATTGCTCGCATTGAATGTCTCGAAACAGATCATTGATGCTTTCGTACTGGTAAATGAATCGATGGAAACCACCAATGAAAACTTCTCGAAAAAACTTGAAAACACCTATTCAAAATTCAAGATACAATACCAACTGAACCCTAATAAAGTAGGGCCATATTGGGAAAAGGCCCAGCAGGCTCATGTTTTGTCTGAAAAACTTTCCAGGTATGTTGACAGCATCAAATATATCGCCGTTATGAAATCGGATGGACTTGCCTCTATAGAAGAAGCCAGGAAGCTGAAATTGCGCGATGCCAAACGTAAGGAAAGCTATAATGAGTGTACCCGGTTTTTTATCGGCAGTTCTCCTGACGGATCAGCCGGTGAAGCAAGAATCCTTCGTGAGAAAATCGAAGTCTACAAAAAACAGATGCTCGACCTGCTTGACCCGAAATTCAGGAACTCCATTAAAATGGGCATGGATACGAAAGGCCCCTACTACGATATGGACGGAATGCAACAGAACTGGGAGATGCATAATTTCTACCGGACCATCCTCGCTGCGACTGTAACGATATTGAATAAAACCAAGGCCGAAGTGTTCAATGCCGAATTTGATGTTGTCAATAACCTTTACAGTTCTATTGATGCATTGAACTTTAAGTTCGACAAGATCCAGGCAAAAGTTATTCCGAAAAGCAGTTATGTTTTCCTTGGCGATGAATACCAGGCCGAAATTCTTGTCGGCGCTTATGATACTAAGCAAAATCCTGATGTGCGCTATACCCTGGGCGCAGATACCCTGACTCCGGCAAATTTCAAGAACGCAACCTTCCTGGAAGGGTCACAGGGCCTGGTCGTTTTAAAATTAGCCGGTTCGTCCGAAGGACTGAAAAAATTTGCAGGAATCATCAAAGTGGTCAGCCCGTTGGGAGATACCATGGTATTCCACTTTAAAGATGAATTCATCGTTGCTAGGCCTGGCATTACCATCTCACCGAGCAAAATGAATGTTTTCTATATCGGTGTCGATAATCCGGTTGAAATCAGTGTTCCCGGTGGCCCCGAACGCATCATCCCGACCATTTCCACCGGCAGTATCCGGCAGGAAGGGAAAGAATGGATCGTTTCTAACCTGGCAGTAAATGGCGCACGCGAAGCGGTTATCAGTGTAAATGCCGTGTTCTCAGGAAAATCAAAGAACATGGGGTCATATAAATTCCGACTGAAGACCGTTCCCGATCCGCTTATTAAAGTTGCCGGGAAAAATGAAGGGTTTATTTCCAAAAGCCTGCTCCTTGCAAGCCCGTTTCTTGTACCGGAAATGCCGGCAGGTTTTGATTTTGACCTCAAATATATCGTAACATCTTTTACCTTTTCAACATCCACCGCTGCCGGTGAAGGAAACGATGTGAAAGTCCAGGGAAACCGGCTGACAGAAGATATTCTCAGGACAATAAAAAATGCCCGCAAAGGCCAGCGGATCTGGTTTGATGACGTGTACGCCAAAGGCCCTGACGGTGTAAGAAAAGTAAATACCAGTCTTAGTTTGAAATTGAACTGATAATATTCATAAGGAGGTAATATGAAAAATGCATTTTTCCTGGTTTTGTTCTCCGCCTGCTTGTGGGGACTCAACCTTACATCCTATTCACAAGTCCTGGAAGGTCCTCCCAGGGATGGTGTGTATGATAAGACTGCCATCACCCAGGTTCAGCCAATTCCTTATCCATACCTGCGTGAAGCCGATGTAGTTTGGACCAGGAGAATATGGAGGGTATTGGACTTGCGTGAAAAAATGAACCAAACATTTTATTTCCCGGAAAAACCACAGAATAACTGGCGCAGCTTTGTTCAAATCATTATGGACGGTTTGAAGGAAGGAACGGTGACTGCCTATTCCAGTGAATCAGATCAGTTCCTGGTCCCCCTTACCTACAAGGAACTCCTGGATAAACTGGAAAGCGCCGACTCTGTCAAACTTCCAAGGCCCGACAATCCCGACATCATGTTTGATACCGTGATCAAGTCGGAATTCGACCCTTCCAATGTAAAAAAACTGAAGATCAAAGAGGATTTTTATTTCGACAGACAGAGATCGCTGGTAGAAGTCAGAATTCTTGGAATCTGTCCGGTGGTTGATGAGATTGATAAAAACACTGGAGAGAAACGTTTTGAAAAGAACCTCTTTTGGATCTATTTCCCCGAGTGCCGGAATCTTTTTGCAAAAAATGAGATGTTTAACCTGAAAAATGGTTCTGCCGGAAGAATGACGTATGATGATGTTTTCATGAAACGAATGTTCTCCTCCTATATTTATAAAGAAGAAAATGTATACGACCGTTCCATCAATGAATATGCAACCGGCGTGGATGCACTGCTTGAATCGGAAAAGGCCAAAAATGATCTGTACGAATTCGAATCAAATCTTTGGGAATACTGATCCTGAGGACCAATCCCCCCGCGGGATTCGTGAAAAAGTTTCAAAGGCTGTCTCACCGAGGCAGCCTTTGTTGCGAGTACGATGTTCAGGATGACAATAACCTTGTTCAAATTCTTTATTTTTGCGTGGATTGGATTTGATGATATGCTATGACAACACCCTTCCTTGAAACCCCGGTTGAGTATCTCAAAGGTGTTGGTCCGGCCCGGGCCGATCTGCTGAAAAAAGAATTGAATATTCATACATTTGGCGAATTGCTTACCTTTTTCCCATTCAGGTATGTCGACCGGAGTAAATTTTACCAGATTGCCGACATCCATGATGATTCCTCCTACATCCAGATCAAAGCCAGAATAGTCCACATCCAAACGATCGGAGCGCTGCATCACCAGCGATTGGTGGCTACCGCACGCGATGCCAGCGGTGAAATCGACCTTGTATGGTTCCAGGGAGTAAAATGGGTTTTGGAAATGCTTACACCTCAGCAGGAATACGTTATTTTCGGCAAGCCGGGTATTTACAATGGCCGGTGGAACATCCCACACCCGGAACTGGAAATTCCAACCCAGCAACCTTTACCGCTGAGTGAAGTGGTCAGGCCAATATACAATTCGACAGAAAAACTTAAATCTAAAGGGCTGGATTTTAAAGGAATAGGAAAACTGGTCCGTAACATTTTACTGAACGAGAAATTTATCATGCCTGAGAGCCTCACCCCGGAAATAATACAAAGGTTGCGGCTGATCAACAGGCAGGAAGCATTTGTCAACATTCACTTTCCCCAAAGCCCTGAATTGCTGAAAAAAGCCCAGACCCGGTTAAAGTTTGAAGAGTTGTTTTATATCCAGTTGCGGCTTGCAAAACAGCGGCATGGCAGATTGCTAAAACACCAAGGCCATAAATTTCTGAAGGTGGCGGAATATGTCAACCAGTTCTACCACCATCACCTGACCTTTGAACTGACAAATGCACAAAAACGTGTGATCAAAGAGATCAGGGTTGATCTTGGCTCTGGAAATCAGATGAACCGACTGCTCCAGGGAGATGTCGGCAGCGGGAAAACCCTGGTGGCGTTGATGACCATGCTCATTGCCCTCGATAACAGTTTCCAGAGTTGTTTGATGGCCCCCACTGAAATACTTGCCCGGCAGCATTTTAACTCTATCTCAGGCATGCTTACAGGACTCAATGTGGTGTTGAAATTACTGACCGGTTCCACCAGACCTGCAGAACGGCGTGAGATCCAGGAAGGGTTGCAGAACGGAACGGTGCACCTGCTCATCGGGACGCATGCCCTGATTGAAGAAAATGTAAAGTTCAGGCGCCTTGGCCTCGTAGTGATCGATGAACAGCATCGGTTCGGGGTCGCCCAGCGCGCCAAATTGTGGGAGAAAAATGTTGTGACACCGCACATCCTCGTCATGACGGCTACCCCGATTCCGCGCACGCTGGCCATGACCCTCTATGGAGACCTTGATACATCCATTATTGATGAATTGCCACCCGGCCGGAAACCTGTTGTGACAAAACATGTTTATGAACCTGAACGGGAAAAGGTTTTCAGGTTTATTCGCGAAAAGATCGGTGAAGGCCGGCAGGTTTACATTGTTTTCCCGCTTATCCAGGAATCCGAGACCCTGGATCTGAAGAATCTGGAGGATGGCTACACTGCGATCATCCAGGTGTTTCCGCCTCCGCAATACACAGTCAGCATGGTTCATGGCCGGATGAAACAGAAAGAGAAAGACGATGAGATGAAACGGTTCCTGGAACGGAAAACGCAGATCATGGTGGCAACCACGGTCATCGAAGTGGGGGTTGACGTGCCAAATGCTTCGGTAATGGTCATTGAAAATGCCGAACGTTTTGGCCTCGCCCAGCTTCACCAGTTGAGAGGCCGGGTAGGCAGAGGCAGTGACCAGTCATACTGCATCCTGATGAGCGGGTTTGAGCTTTCGGCAGAGGCAAGAAAAAGAATTTCCACCATGGTGCGCACAAACGATGGTTTTGAAATTGCGGAAACTGACCTGCAACTTCGTGGTCCGGGCGATTTGCAGGGAACGCAGCAAAGCGGGATCATGGACCTGCGTATCGCAGATATTGTGAAGGATGAAAAAATATTGAAGTTTGCCAGGAGTTTAGCCTCGGAAATCATCAGCAATGATCCCATGCTGTCAAAAAAGGAAAATGACATTCTGGCACTTCATCTGCTCAACATGGATAAGAAACAGCAAAATTGGGGGCTGATCTCTTAATAAGGTTTTTATTGCTAATTTTGCTGTATTAATCCGAATGACAAATGAAAATTTCTTATAATTGGCTCAGGCAATTCCATGATCTTGATCTTTCACCTGACAAGGTGGCGGAAATGTTGACAGGGTGCGGGCTTGAAGTTGAGGGCCAGGAACCTTTTCAATCGGTGAAAGGCGGACTCAAAGGAGTATTTATCGGTGAAGTCCTTACCTGTGAAAAACACCCCAATTCTGACCATTTAAGCCTGACTACGGTTGATGTTGGTTCAGGCGATCCGTTGAAAATTGTTTGCGGTGCAAGCAATGTCGCAAAGGGGCAAAAAGTGGCAGTAGCAACCATTGGAACCACGTTGTATTTTAAAGATACCGAACTGACCCTTCAGCGAACCAAAATCAGGGGTGAAATTTCCGAAGGAATGATCTGTGCGGAAGATGAACTTGGGCTTGGCAATGCACATGACGGGATTATGGTACTGGATTCAATGGCTCCCATAGGGTTACCGGCATGCGATTATTTCAAAGTGGAGGAAGATGTTACATTTACCATCGGGCTGACCCCGAACCGTATAGATGCAGCCTCTCATCTTGGCGTGGCGCGCGACCTGGTTGCTGTGTACAATAACTTTGGACGGCCTGAACCCCTGGCAACCGGGCACAGAAATGTAATCGTTCCTGATGTTTCAGCATTCAAAGTTGATAATAACAGCCTGCAGGTTGAAGTAATTATTGACGATCCGGCAGCTTGCCCGCGCTATTCGGGCATTACAATATCAGGCTTGCGTGTTGCTGAATCACCCGACTGGCTGAAAAATCGACTGGTAAGTATTGGCTTGCGCCCGATCAACAACATTGTGGATGTCACCAATTATATCCTGATGGAACTCGGACAGCCCCTTCATGCATTCGATGCCGATCGCATCTCAGGGAAAAAGGTCATTATCAGGAAATACCCAAGCGGTACAAAGTTCGTCACACTGGATGGCATGGAACGTGAACTGTCTGAAAACGACCTGATGATATGCAATGAAAAAGAACCGATGTGCATTGCCGGTGTTTATGGAGGTGCCGAATCAGGAGTGACGGGAGAAACAACAAGTGTGTTCCTTGAAAGCGCCTGTTTTGATCCCAGGCACATCCGGAGAAGTTCGAAGTTTCACGGTCTCCAAACCGATGCCTCTTTCCGGTTTGAACGGGGTACCGATTACAATATTACGGTATTTGCACTGAAACGCGCTGCGATGCTGATAAAAGAGATCGCCGGTGGCGAGGTTTCATCAGAAATCGTGGATGTTTATCCAGTTCTTCTTCCACTCAAAGTCGTTGATCTTTCGTATGCTAACCTCGACCGCCTGATCGGTAAAATCATCAACCGCGAGGTGGTGAAAACCATTCTTACCGACCTCGGGATCCATATTCTTGATGAAATACCACTTTTAGGAACTGCTGGTGGCGGGCAGGTTCCTGGGCTCCGGCTGGAAATACCGGCTTATAAAGTAGATGTAACCCGCGAAGCCGATGTTGTTGAGGAGATCTTACGGGTTTATGGTTATAATAACATTGAGCTTCATGAGGAAATTAAATCCTCCATTTCATATACCATCAGGCCTGATCCTGAAAAGTGTCAGAACCTTGTTTCGGATTACCTGGTTGCCAACGGGTTCAATGAAATCATGAATAATTCACTCACACGATCGGCATACTATACCGATAACTCGGATTATCCTCTTGAACACTGCGTGAAAATGCTGAACCCGATAAGCCGGGATCTCGATGTGATGAGGCAAACCTTGCTTTTCGGAGCGCTTGAAAGCGTTGTCTTCAATCAGAACCGCAAGACATCAGAACTTAAAATGTTTGAATTCGGAAGGGTGTATTCAACCGGCACTTTTAAGAATGATCCGCTTCAGGGCTATCATGAAGAAGTTCATCTTGCCATGATCCTCACCGGGCGGGCACAACTGGAAAACTGGAATACGGCAGACAGCCAGGTCGATTTTTATAGCCTGATAGGCTACCTGAATGGCATATCTGATAAATTAGCCATCCCAAAGGATTCCTGGACGTTTCAACCGCTTAAATCAACACACTTATGTGATGGATTGCAATATTTACTCGGCGATAAAATTATTTTTGTTCTTGGACTGGTCAGTGACCAGGTTTTAAAAGCCTTCGATTGCAAGCAGCCGGTGTACTTTGCAGAAGTAAACTGGACCCACTTATTTTCACTGATACCTAAGAAGAACCTCCAGTACAAAGGAATTCCAAAATTCCCGGAAGTCAGGCGCGATCTCGCCCTGCTGGTCGACAAGGAGATTACCTTTTCCCAGATTGAAAAACTTGCATTTCAAACGGAGAAGAAGCTTTTACAGAAAATCGGGTTATTCGATGTGTATGAGGGTGAAAAAATAGCCTCCGGAAAAAAATCCTATGCCCTTAGCCTGATCCTTCAGGATGAGGACAGAACCCTTACAGACAAGGACATTGAAAAAGCCATGGAACGCATTCTGCAGGCAATGGTTTCTAAGTTTAATGCACAGTTAAGATAACGATCCAATGGATATTCAGTCGATCAAGCAACGGTTCGGGATCATCGGGAATTCTCCTCTGCTCAACAGGGCCATTGATATAGCAAGCCAGGTTGCAGCAACAGACATAACGGTGCTTGTAAGCGGCGAAAGCGGCACCGGGAAAGAGTTTTTTCCTAAGATCATCCACCAGATGAGTGCCCGGAAACACGGTCCGTACATCGCGGTTAATTGTGGAGCTATCCCTGAGGGAACAATAGACTCGGAGCTCTTTGGGCATGAAAAAGGATCCTTTACAGGCGCTCACGAAGCCCGTAAAGGTTATTTTGAAGTAGTTGACGGGGGAACCATTTTCCTGGATGAAGTCGCTGAACTCCCGCTGGGTACCCAGGTAAGGCTCCTGCGTGTACTTGAATCGGGTGAATTCATGCGCGTTGGTTCTTCCAAGGTTTTAAAAACAAACGTTCGGGTTGTTGGTGCCACCAATGTGAACATCCCTGATGCCATTGCTAACGGCAAATTCAGGCAGGATCTTTATTATCGCTTGAATACCGTTCCCATTCTCGTCCCGGCTTTGCGTGAACGCAAAGAAGACATTTATCTTTTATTCAGGAAATTCGCCGCCGATGCTGCCGAAAAATACCGCATGCCTGCTATTCAGCTTGACGACGACGCCCAGCAGATGATCAGGAACTTCAGGTGGCCGGGGAACATCCGCCAGCTTAAAAATCTGACGGAACAAATCAGTATCATTGAAAAAACCAGGATAATTGATGGAGTAACTTTGCTTAAATATATGCCTCAGGGACAATCGAATGAGCTCCCTGTTCTTTATAAATCCGAAGATTCTTCAAAATTCAATGAGCGTGAATTGCTTTATAAGGTGCTTTTTGACATGAAAAAAGATATGAACGACCTGAAGCAACTGGTGATGAATCTCATGCAGAATGATGATGACCTGAGCAATAACCTGGATGAGAACACCCACCTGATTAAACGGCTTTATAAGGATCTTGAGGAAGTGAAGGAGCCTGACCAGCCAATTATTGTACACCACCAGGGGAAAAGGTTCGAAGAACAGGAGCCGATCCAGGAACCGGAAGAGGTGGAAGAATCACTCTCTTTAGAGAAGAAGGAGATTGATTTCATTCGGAGGGCCCTTACAAAGCACGAAGGGAAACGTAAGGATGCAGCAAATGAACTTGGAATTTCAGAGCGCACACTATACCGGAAGATCAAGGAATATAACATTGAATAATATGGCTTACTTCCGGACATCGATCGAACAAGTGCTGAATAGACAATGTCATCGCTTGCGTGCTTGTTCCGCACCTCTATGCATGACCGTTACCCTTTTGGTCCTGATGTTGCAGATGAATTCTTGCAGGGTCAGTTATTCGTTCACCGGGGCTTCCATTTCACCCAATGTAAAAACCGTTTCTATTCCCAATTTCCCGAATAATGCCGGATTGGTTGTGCCTACCTTATCGAGAACGATCACCAATGCATTGCGTGATTATTTTACTTCACAAACGAACCTGGTGCTCGTTGAGCGGAGCGGTGATCTCCATCTTGAAGGAACAATTACACAGTATGCAGTGATTCCTGTGGCCATTCAAGGCAATGAAACTGCAGCATTGAACCGGCTTACCATTGCTGTTAGCGTGAAATTTACCAATAAGACAGACCCCAAACAGAATTGGGAATCATCTTTTTCCCGTTACCAGGATTATGCCAGTACCTATAACCTTTCTTCCGTTCAGGATGGACTCATCCGCGAAATCACCGATCAGCTTGTTCAGGATATTTTCAACAAAGCAGTTGTTAACTGGTAATTCATTCGAATGATGATTCAGATAGCATGACCAGCCAGCAATTTTCAAAATTCATGACCAATCCTGGTCCGGTCAGCGACCAAAGTCTGCAGTTGATTGAAGCAGTTGTGGCACGATTCCCGTATTGCCAGTCGGCACAACTGTTGCTGGCCAGTTGCTATTATAGCGGCGAACATCCCAATTATCCGGATCAACTCAAAAAAGCAGCGGCCCATGCAGGTGATCGCAGCATGCTGAAGGAACTGATCGACCATTCAACACAATACCGGTCCCTGCCCGTGCATACGGCAGAAAAAGCGTATTATCATCGACCCGAGATACATCCCGTCGAAAAGGTTACCATGTCCTATGAACCCCTCACCACGGACGAACTTCTGGCAATTGTAAAAAAAAGGCTTGCAGAAATCGAGGCTGAACAAAAAAGCGGGCAGGAAAAACCGCACATCGTGCATTCCGTGACGGATCCCCTGATTCCCCAGGCCTTGGCCTCAAAAGCCTCAATTATCGATAAATTTATCCAGGAAGAACCCCGTATATCCAAACCCAAGGCGAGTTTTTTCAATCCGGGCGACAGTTCCCTCAGGAGCAATTTCGATGAAGAAGAAATTGTAAGTGAAACCCTTGCCCGGTTATATGCACAACAGGGCAACATACACAAGGCCATTCACATTTATGAGAAATTATCTTTGATTAATCAAGAAAAAAGTCGTTACTTTGCAGCCCAAATTGAAAAACTCAGTTCCTGAAAATCAATTTGGAATTCAAATCGTAAATCATAAATCGTAAATCCTAAATCGAAATGGGTCTCTACATTCTTATCTCCGTTCTCATCCTCATCGTTTGTGTATTGATGGTATTGGTCGTTTTAGTCCAGAATTCCAAAGGTGGCGGACTGGCTTCTAATTTTGCATCCTCCAACCAGTTCATGGGGGTTCGGAAAACAGCTGATTTTCTTGAAAAAACGACATGGACTTTGGCTCTTGCACTGCTTGTGCTGAGCCTGTTCTCCATTTTTGTCATACCTAAATCCCAGGGAAAATCCGAAGCTACACAAAGTGAAATCCAGAAGCAGATCGACGAAAGCAAATCCGCTCCGATCCAGGATTTTCAAGCGCCCCCGGCTCAAAAGAAATAATATATTTCAGGGCCTTCACCGGCCAGTAAATTGTGTCAGATTGTCAGTACAGTCTGACATTTTTATTTTTTTTCAGCTTGAAACTGAAATATTGTCCAGATTTTACCACCCGATTCCCTTTGGCATAACTTATGACTAAGTTGGTTAACCTTGAGCAAAAGGTGAAAATATGTAATGTTTAACTTAACAATAAAGCAAAATGGCAAAAGTGAAGATCAAACCGTTGGCTGACCGAGTATTGGTTGAAGCTGCCGCGGCAGAAGACAAGACAGCCGGAGGAATTATCATTCCGGATACGGCAAAGGAAAAACCTCAGAAAGGAACGGTGGTTGCTGTTGGTCCCGGTAAAAAGGATGAACCCATGACCGTTAAAATCGGTGACAGTGTGCTCTATGGCAAATATGCCGGCACGGAGATCACCATTGATGGCGCAAATTACCTGATCATGCGCGAATCCGACATCGTTGCAGTAATTTAACCAGCGAAGTCAGGGAAAAATTCAAGAACAAACAACATAAAAAAACAAAAAAATGGCAAAAGATATAATCTTTAGCATAAAAGCTAGGGAAGCGTTAAAGAAAGGTGTAGATGAACTTTCCAACGCCGTAAAAGTGACACTTGGACCCAAAGGCCGCAATGTCATCATCGATAAATCATATGGATCCCCGATCGTGACCAAGGATGGTGTAACGGTTGCAAAAGAAGTTGAATTAAAGGATCCTGTTGAAAACATGGGTGCACAAATGGTCAAGGAAGTTGCTTCCAAAACCAGCGACCTGGCCGGTGACGGTACAACCACTGCCACTGTCCTGGCGCAGGCTATTTTCACAACCGGATTGAAGAACGTTACTGCCGGAGCCAATCCAATGGATCTGAAACGCGGTATTGACAAAGCGGTTGCAGAGGTCATCCTTTCATTAAAGGCACAGACAAAAAAAGTTGGCGACAGCATGGAGAAAATCGAACAGGTTGCTTCCATCTCAGCCAATAACGATAGCTTCATTGGCAAGATGATTGCTGAAGCGATGGGTAAAGTTAAAAAAGAGGGTGTGATCACCATCGAAGAGGCCAAAGGTATTGAGACTACCGTGAAAGTAGTTGAAGGCATGCAATTCGACCGTGGCTACATCAGCCCGTATTTCGTGACTGACACCGAAAAGATGGAAGTTGTTTATGAAACTCCTTACATCCTGATCTACGATAAAAAGGTAAGCGTCATGAAAGACCTGCTTCCTGTTTTGGAAAAAGTCGTACAGTCAGGCCGTCCACTGATCATTGTCAGCGAAGATGTGGAAGGGGAAGCGCTTGCAACTTTGGTGGTGAACAAGATCCGCGGCACACTGAAAGTGGCAGCTGTTAAGGCTCCGGGATTCGGCGACCGCCGCAAGGAAATGCTTGAGGATATTGCCATTCTTACAGGTGGCACGGTCATCAGCGAAGAAAAAGGTTTTAAACTGGAAGATGCAACATTGCAGTATCTTGGCCAGGCTGAAAAAGTAACCATTGACAAAGAAAATACAACCATCATCAATGGAAATGGCAAAAAGGCCGATATCACCGCACGCATCAACCAGATCAAATCACAAATCGGAACAACCACTTCTGATTATGATAAGGAAAAACTGCAGGAACGCCTTGCCAAACTGGCTGGTGGCGTTGCCGTGATTTATGTTGGCGCTGCATCTGAAGTGGAAATGAAAGAGAAGAAAGACCGTTTCGATGATGCCCTGCATGCAACCCGTGCAGCCATTGAAGAGGGAATCATCCCCGGTGGTGGTGTTGCTTACCTCCGTGCCCAGAAGGCCATTGAAAAAATGAAAGGCGATAACGAGGATGAAACCACAGGGATCGGAATCGTGAGACGCGCTCTTGAAGAACCGCTCCGCCAGATCGTTGAAAATGCCGGCCTTGAAGGGTCAGTCGTGATCCAGAGAGTGAAAGAAGGCAAAGATGATTTCGGTTTCAATGCACGCACCGAAGTGTATGAAAACCTGTATAAAGCAGGCGTGATAGACCCAACGAAGGTTGCTCGCATCGCCCTGGAAAATGCAGCTTCCATTGCAAGCATGTTGCTTACGACCGAATGTGTTCTCGCAACCCATAAGGAAGAAAAACCTTCCATGCCACCAATGAACCCGGGCATGGGCGGAATGGGTGACATGTATTAAACCGTTAACAATACTGTTCAAAAAAGCCCTGAGTGATCAGGGCTTTTTTATTATATTTTCCCTAATATTGCATCTGTATAAATATCCGGTTATGAAATACGATTTTTTAATGCGCAGTCGTGTGTTGTTCCTGTTTCTGCTGTGTTTCCCATTGTTCGTAAGATCTCAACCGCAACCTTATCACCTTCCCATCGATCCCGATTCGAAAAAAATCATGTTTCGTGAAGTGGTCGAACAGCAGGGAACCCCTGCATATCTTTATGATAAAGCCATTGAATGGTTCGGTTACTATTATCTCAATGCTCAATCCGTTTACACGGTTCAGAATAAAGAAAACGGAAAAATAGAGGGGCTTGGAAGGATGAAGATCTATTATACCGACGAAACTTCGGGAGCAAAACGGGATGGCGGAACGATTCAGTATCAGATAATACTTGAACTTAAAGATAACAAATACAGGGTTACCCTTACAGATTTCAACCTGAAAACCGCATCACGCTTTCCTATTGAAAAATGGATGAACAAATCCGACGTGGCCTATAACCCCAGTTGGGATTCATACCTTTACCAGGTTGATACAACCATGCAGCGACTTATTTCAACAATGAAGGATAAAATGAAACCCGCTGTGATCAAGAAAGATGTGTGGTAATCTCCTTCCGGACATCAGGTCGATGACAAAACCGGACCTGGAACATTTTTTCCTCCGGCATGGAGAGAAAAAATTTCGTACAACCCAGGTTTACGAATGGCTCTGGAAAAAATCGTGCCATTCGTTTGAAGAGATGACAAGCCTCCCGAAGGATGTCAGGCACATGCTTGAAAATCATTTTACCTTTCATACCGCCGTTTCTGAAACCCAGCAAAACAGTTCCGACGGAACAGTGAAGACCTTATTCCGGCTGCATGACGGATTCGTGATTGAAGCGGTGCTGATCCCCTCCGGGGACCGTTCCACTGTTTGCATCTCCTCTCAGGCCGGATGTGCGCTGGGATGCAAATTTTGTGCTACCGGTCAAATTGGGTTTTTACGAAACCTCACCACAGGAGAGATTTTTGACCAGGTAACGGCAATGCATTTGGCCGGAGCAACGATGGCAGATCCCGGCCCTGCCGAAATACAAACCGGGTCACGGATATCGAATATTGTCTTTATGGGGATGGGAGAGCCATTTTTGAACTATGACAACGTATTGGGTGCCATCAGTAAGATTGTTTCACCTGACGGATATGGAATGTCGCCCCAGCGAATCACGGTTTCCAGCGTTGGAATCCCAAAGATGATCAAGAAGATGGCCGAGGATGATCCCGGATATCATTTTGCACTCTCGCTGCACGCTGCAACCGATGAAAAGCGCGACCAGATTATCCCGTTGAACAGGAAATTCCCAATCGGAGATTTGACAGAAGCGCTGAAATATTATCATAAAAAAACCGGTAAACGCTTTACCATCGAATACATCCTTTTCGGTGGTTTCAACGATTCTGTTGCCGATGCAAAGGATCTGGCCCTGTTTTGCAAAAGTTTTCCTGTCAAAATAAACATCATTGAATTCAATCCCGTAAATGGTTCCGGCTTTATTAAATCGGATCCTGATAAAACCAGGGCATTTGTCGGTTTCCTTGAAACCCGGAACTTAATTGTGAACATCCGTCAAAGCAGGGGGAAGGATATTGATGCAGCCTGCGGCCAGCTTGCGGGAAACCCATTAAAAGTAAAAAGAAAGATATAAAATTCATCTTTGATAAAAGGTATTGCTATGGATAATTCAAATTTTGAAATTCAGGGGAATATTGTGGATGTTGTCGCAAAGTCAGTTTTCCAGGGAACAGTGATCGTTCGTAATGGGAAAATCGAGGCCATCCGAAAGGAAAAGGTTGAAGCGGAAGGGTACATCCTTCCCGGGCTGATCGATGCCCATATCCATGTAGAGAGTTCCATGCTGATCCCTTCCGAATTTGCCAGGCTGGCAGTGGTTCACGGCACGGTCGGATCGGTTTCTGATCCCCATGAAATTGCCAATGTGCTGGGGATCCCCGGAGTGAAATTTATGATCGCCAACGGGCATTCGGTTCCGTTTAAATTTAATTTCGGAGCTCCGTCGTGCGTTCCGGCCACCCCCTTTGAAACAGCAGGGGCATCTCTCGGGGTGAAGGAGGTGCAGGAACTGTTGAAGATGCCGGAAATCAAATACCTGTCAGAAATGATGAATTTCCCGGGAGTCTTGTTTCACGACCCCGAAGTAATGGCCAAACTTGCTCTGGCGAAGGAGGCAGGCAAGCCGGTGGATGGCCATGCACCAGGAGTTACCGGTGAAAATGCTGAAAAATACATCAGGGCAGGAATTTCAACCGACCATGAATGTTTTTCCCTGGCTGAAGCGCGTGAAAAAATAAAATACGGGATGCATATTCTGATCAGGGAAGGAAGCGCTGCAAAAAACTTCAGCACCCTCTACCCGTTGATCGATGAATTTCCCGGCCAGGTGATGCTTTGCTCGGATGATAAACATCCCGATGACCTGGTGGCAGGGCACATCAACCTTGAAGTGAAGCGGGCACTCGCACTCGGACTGGATAGGATGAACGTTTTGCGCAGTTGTACCTATAACCCGGTGAAACACTACCATCTTGACATCGGGTTGCTTCAGCTGGGCGACGCTGCCGACTTCATTACGGTGGATAATCTGAGCGATTTCAATGTGCTTGCCACATATATCGATGGAACAATGGTTGCAGAAGGAGGTAAAACACTCATTTCCGGAGTCAGGGAAACCCCTTTCAACAAGTTCAACATCGGTCCGATGATGGAAAAAGAGATCCGGGTGATCCCCGGTGAAGGCCGGCTCAGGGTTTTTAGCGCCTTCGACGGCCAGTTGATTACCGGAACACTGCTTGCCGATCCTTGCATTGCCGATGGCAATGTGGTCAGCGATCCCGCCCGGGACATTTTGAAAATCGTGGTTAAAAACAGGTATCATGAAGCGCCTGCTGCGGTGGGATTTATCAAAAACATCGGTTTGAAAAGGGGGGCCCTGGCATCGTGTGTTGCCCACGATAGCCATAACATCGTGGCAGTGGGGGCAGATGATGGTTCCATTACGGAGGCCATCAACCTTATCATTGCCGAAAAGGGAGGGATTTCGCTGGTTGATGGAACAACCAAGAGAATACTTCCGCTCCCTTTCGCGGGAATCATGTCGGGGCTCAACGGCTACAATGTGGCTCTTCAGTATGAGGAAATGGATCAGGCTGCCAAGCAAATGGGGGCTGCACTATCAGCGCCTTATATGACCCTTTCTTTCATGGCATTGCTGGTCATTCCTGAAATTAAACTGAGTGACAAGGGGCTGTTTGATGGAACACAGTTTCAGTTCACCGGGATTTTTGAGAAATAAACTTACGTATTTATATATATAGTTAATTTGTAATTTGTTAACTTTGCGGAATAATCTCAAAATTAACTCGCTATGACTAAAAAAAGCACACTCGACATTCAAAAGCTTGAAACCGCTGCCAGTAAACTGCGTGCCATGGCTCATCCAATGCGGATAGCCATCATTGAATTGCTTACTGAGAATAAAAAACTTACTGTAACTGAAATTTATGAAAGGCTGAGCATTGAACAGGCCTCAGCCTCCCATCACCTGAATATTCTGAAAAACAAGGGCTTGCTGGAGTCAAAACGCGATGGCAAGATGATATTATACTCCTTGAAAACCAGTGTGCTTGCAAATGTGATCGAGTGCATCAATCAATGCGTTACGCACTAATTCCACGTTTCTTCGACATCCCAGTTTGACCTGATTTCAATGGTCTTCGGAAAATACATGACCTCCTCGGGCTGGATTTTCAATTTGTAATTTCCGGTATCCCATCGTTTGTTCCCGTTGCGGTCGTTGATGGCCTTGAGTTTATACTTCCCGGGAGCCATGAAATTAAAATGGAGGATCCCGGATCCCTGGATAGTATGCTCTTCAAATACAATGGATTCCTTTTCGTTAGTCAGTTGAACAACGTATTGCCCCGGTCGCTTTTCCATGTTCATGGTAAGGATCAGATTGCCAAAATCCTTTTCACCCTTTGTTCTGAAATCCAGGCGAACGGTGTCGTGGGATATGTTCTGTATCCCGAAAAAAACCGAATCAGGTATCAGTACCCGATAACTGGTTTCCTCTTCCCATTTGTGAAGAATGAGGATTTTTCGTTTCAGGCTGTCTACAAGTTTGATTTCAGGATGGATGGTGTCTTTTTTGGCGATCAACAATACCCTCGAAAAATCCCATCGCGTCAATGGGTAAGAAAATGTAATGATAAGTTTGTTTTTGAACTGGTTGAGTCCAAATGCTGATGCCGAGGTTCCCATGGCCAGCTGGATTCCTTTCGCTTTTTTTTGTGACTTTTTCTGACTCTCTTTTTTCACAAGTTCAAGCCGGATCGTATCGGCTATTTTATTGTCAACCATCACTTTTGCAACCAGGGAATCGACATTGGGCCTGGTTATCCATATGCGCACTGAATCACGTTTTGCCGAAAACTCTTCCATGTGCCATGGAGTAACGGAATCAAAATTCAAAGGAACAACACGAAGGTTTCTTACCGGGTACCTGAAAACAAGCATTGCCATTCCTTCCAGGGGGAAAGACGCATGGAGCATGCGTTGAATGGAATCATTTTCCTCAAACAGGAAAAGCGGGTAGGCAGGGTAGATCAGGAAACTCCGTTTGATGGAATCGGCCTTGTGGATTGAATCAGTTTTCCGCAGGGAATCGATATTTTTCACTTTGACCGGAGGGACTTTCGGTTGTTCGGTCTTTGATGTATCGGGTTTAGCAACTGTTATATAGTAAGGATTGGCCAGGCTATCGGAAAAAGCGATTTTTTCTGAGGGCTGGTTGAAAATCAGGTCGCCATTCTGATCTGCCAGGGCAAAAAGCTTGAATGGTGCCTTTTGAAGATTGTGAAACATGAAGTTGCCCTGATCATTTGTTTTTGTAATATAATAGGGAGGCACCCGTATCGGAAGGGAATCAAATGGGAGTGTGTCATTATTGTTGATGTATAATTCGATAAACACATCCTTTTGAGGTGTATGATCAAATGCCGACTGAAGGGTTCCCTGCAATGAAAGGGTGTCGACAAAAGCGCCGGTTGAAAACACGTAATTAAAGCCCTTCAGCACATTGCCTTCGGAGAGGTCGGCGATGGCATTGCCAAAAGTGATCGAATAGGTGGTATTGGGAGCCAGGCTGTCGGCGAGTTTTACCACCAGCGATTTACCTCTTAACTTTGTGTCGATCGGGCTTTTTAACGGTGGTGAAATAAAAATTTCAGCAACCGGGTTTTTCAGGTTGATAAATTCGTTAAAATCGATCCGGATGGATTTCGATTTGAAATTAACCGCTGAATTTGGCGGGTCGCAGGCAGCAACGACGGGGGGCTCTGTGTCTTTCGGCCCGCCTGTCGGACTTACCGGATGGGCACATCGCGACAGCAACAAAACGGATGTAAGCAGGAAAAGGTAAAACAAAATAATCGGTCGTTGCACCTGAGCAGGGGATTTTCGTAAGTTTGCGACCCCAAATTTACCAATCGTTTTAATAGGTTATCCTTTTTTTATTAATTTTACACTGTTAATCAACAAACAGCAAATATATGTCTGGTCACAATAAATGGTCCACTATAAAACGAAAAAAAGGAGCGCTGGATGCCAAGCGTTCGAAAATTTTCTCAAAGATCATCAAAGATATTACCATAGCCGTGAAGGAAGGCGGGGCTGACCCCGATGGCAATCCCCGGTTGAGGCTTGCAATCTCCAATGCCAAGGGTGCTTCCATGCCCAAAGACAATATTCAGCGGGCCATCAGCAAAGGTGCAGACAAGGATGCTGCTGCATTGATTGAAACAACCTATGAAGGCAAAGGGCCTCATGGAGTTGCCATCTTTGTTGAATGTACAACAGATAATCTGCAGCGGACCGTTTCCAATGTCAGGGCTTATTTTAATAAGCATGGAGGGGAACTGGGGCAGAACGGGATGCTCAACTATCTTTTCGACCGCAAAGGGGTATTTGTTGTTCCAAAGGGTGATTTGAACCGGGATGATTTTGAAATGGAACTGATCGATGCCGGCGCAGAAGATATTACGCTGGAGGATGATGTTTTTACCATCATCACGGCCATGGAAGACTTCGGGAGCATGATCAAAAAACTTGAAAAGCTTGAAATAGAACCAGAGAGCGCCGCCTTGCAGCGTATTCCTAAAACAACCGTTGCACTTGAGGAAGACGCAACACGTAAGGTACTGCGGCTCATCGATATCATTGAAGAGGATGAAGATGTCCAGAATGTTTTCCACACCCTGGAAATCAGCGATGAAATGGCTGAGAAACTCTAACAAAAAACGCGGCGAAAGCCGCGTTTTTTGTTAAGCCTCGCAGATGAACTGCGTAAGGTTGATGCCCTTTGGCAATGCCAGTTTTTTACGCAGCCGGATGCGTGAAATTTCAGTACTTGGAGCGGTAATCTTCAGGATATGTGAAATTTCCTTTGTATTCAGGTTCATGCGCAACAAGGCACAAAGCTTATGGTCGCTCGGTGTAAGCTGCGGGAAATTCTTCCTGAGGCGGTCGAAAAATCCCGGATGTATTTTCTCGAAGTGTGCTTTGATGCGGTACCAGTCATTATCGAATTTGATGTTTTCATCAATCGATTTCAGCACCTTCCCGATTTCAACCTTGGTAATGGTTTTATCATTGCGTAAAAGACGGTTGATGTCCTTCTTGATCAGGCCGATGATTTTATTTTTTTGCGAAATAAAGATAGACGATGTTGCCAGTTCCCTGTTGATCAGGTCAAGCTCCATGTGATGCTTTTGCTTTAGCAGTTGATTTACACTTTGCTCGGCACGGATGCGTTCCTGCAGGCGGAGGTTTCTTTCTTTTTCAACCTTTTTCCGTTGTTCAATCTCCTTTTTCAGTTCTGAAATGATCCGTTCATTTGTGATTTCCAGGTTGCGCTGGTAATTTGCAACCTCAATGGCAGCACGGATCTGGTCGATATCCACGGGCTTGAAAAGGTAGGCATAGGGTTTGAGGGAGAAGGATTTTGAAAAAATCTCACTTTTATTCATGGAGGTGAGAAAAATAATCCCGCAATTATTATTTTCAGTAAGGATCCTGGCGGCTTCAATCCCATCCATTTTTCCAGCAAGTCCCACATCCATAATCACAATGTCGGGTTCGAGGTTAGATTCCTGGAGGTTTGCAATGTTTTCAATTGCGCTTTCTCCCTTGGTGTCAATACCAAGAACATCATATCCAAACTCTGTCAGTTTGGTTTTAAGATCATGAGCAATGATCAGCTCATCTTCAACAATATACAAACTAATAGGTGCCATAATTTACTGGTTTAAAATTTATATTCCGAATTAGTTACGATGTTATATGTGTCTATTGCAATCACCAATTCCTCGTTAGTTGGCATCACCATGGATACCACACGGGAGCCGGGTCGTGTAAGGATGGCCTCTTTCCCACGGGCGGTATTCCGTTCATTGTCAAACTCAACTCCCAAAAAACCAAGGCCATCGAGGATTCGCTTACGTGTATCCACATCATTTTCGCCAATTCCCCCGGCAAAAATGATTAAATCAACACCACTCATGGCGGCTGCGTATGCTCCGATGTATTTCCTGACCCGGTAGGCATACATATCAAGTGACAATTGAGCACGGCTGTTTCCATTGGAGGCGGCTTGCTCTACGTCGCGCATATCAAAGGAAATGCCTGATATTCCGCATACACCGCTTCTTTTGTTAAACATCGCATTGGTGTCTGCAATGGTCAGGTTCTCTTTTTCCGCGAGAAATAACAAGACACCAAGGTCAACATCGCCACTTCGTGTACCCATCATCAATCCTTCCAGAGGCGTAAAGCCCATGGAGGTGTCGAGTGATTTTCCATCCTGTATGGCAGCAATGGAGGATCCGTTGCCCAAATGACAGGTGATGATCCGGAGATTGTTAAAATCCTTGCCAAGGTAACGGCAGGCTTTCTGCGCTACATACTTATGCGAAGTTCCATGAAACCCATAACGGCGGATCTTGTATTTTTCATAAAATTCATAAGGGATGGCATACAGGTAAGAGTAGGCAGGCATCGACTGGTGGAAGGAGGTATCGAAAACCGAAACCTGGGGAACCCTGGGCAGGATCGCCTCAATAGAGAGGATTCCTTTCAGGTTGGCAGGATTGTGCAATGGGGCGAGTTCGATGCATTTTTCGATGTCTTTCTTTACACTTTCAGTAATAAGTACACTGGTTTTGAAATTCTCGCCACCATGGGCAACACGGTGTCCAACGGCAAGAATTTCATTTTCATCCCTGATCACCCCGTGAACAGGATCCTTCAGTGTTTTAAGAATGAGGTTGATCCCGACCTGATGATCGGGAACTTCCTGAATGATCCTGTATTTCTCTTTCCCGGTTACCTGGTGAGTCAGTTCACTCGTTGGCAATCCGATACGGTCAAGCAATCCTTTGGCTTTGAGATCTGTCTCGTCAGAAATTTCAATGAGTTGGTACTTGATGGAAGAGCTGCCGCAGTTTAGGACAAGTATTTTCATTTGTTCACAAATGGTTTATAATAAGTAAGATCAGTTTTCAATCAGCAATACGGGAATCGTAGATCGTATGTTAGGGTGTACAAAGTTACATCATTTATATCTTTTTTCAATTGAATTCAATAAAAATAACGTAACAAATACTTTTTTTCTTTACAGAACACTATATATTATGATTTTATGGGTAGGAGTTATTTGATTTAATAGTATTTTTGGTTACCCTAACCAAGCGCTGAACACATGGCTCTGATCAATTCCGTTATCTCATGGCTGATGAAAAAGCGCATTCATCAGATTGAACTCTTCATGCAGTACCCTGACGAGGTACAATCAGAATGGTTGCGTAAGCTGATGTCTACGGCACGGAATACTGAATGGGGCCGGAAATATGATTTTAAATCCATTTCCACACCCGACCAATTTAAAAACCGCATCCCGGTTCAGGATTATGATTCCATGAAAGATGCAATCGACCGCCTGCGCCAGGGAGAACAAAACATTTTGTGGCCTACGGAGATCAAGTGGTTTGCCAAATCATCGGGTACAACAAATGATAAAAGCAAATTTATTCCTGTCAGCCAGGAAGCCCTCGAAGAGTGCCATTTCAAAGGGGGCAAGGACCTGTTGTCCATTTATTTCAACACCCATCTTGATACCAGGCTTTTCGACGGGAAGTCGATTGCCATGGGAGGATCGCATCAGATCATGGAAGTGAACAACGAATCATACATACAGGGCGACCTGTCTGCAATCCTTATCCAGAACCTCCCCGGATGGATCGAGTTCATGCGCACACCCAATTTATCCATCGCCCTGATGGATGAGTGGGAGAGCAAAATTGAAATGATGGCTGCTGCAACGATCCAGCATGATGTGACCAGTATTTCGGGCGTACCTTCGTGGACTTTGTTGCTTTTTAAACGAATTCTCGAAATCACCGGGAAATCAAATCTCCTTGAGGTATGGCCCAATTTTGAATTGTTTATCCACGGAGGTGTCAATTTTTCTCCTTACCGTGAACAATTCAGGCAGATCCTCCCTTCCAACAGGGTAAATTACCTGGAAACATACAATGCATCGGAGGGTTTTTTTGGGATCCAGGACCGGACGAACGCAGACGACATGCTGCTGATGCTTGACTATGGAATTTATTATGAATTCATACCGCTTGATCAGGTAGGGCTGGATCAACCCGATGCCTGCCGTTTGGATCAGGTGGAACTGAACACCCATTATGCAATGGTCATAACAACAAACGCCGGGTTATGGCGATATATGATCGGAGATACCATACAATTTACCTCATGCCGCCCTTACAGGATTAAAATTTCAGGCCGTACGAAGAATTTCATCAATGCCTTTGGAGAGGAACTGATCATCGACAATGCCGAAAAAGCCATCGCCATCGCATGCGAGCGCAGCAATGCCGTGGTAACGGAATATACAGCAGCCCCCGTCTATATCACCGGCCATGGTAAAGGTGCCCATGAATGGCTTATTGAATTTGAGCGTTATCCCGATGATCTTTCTTTTTTTACAGCAACCCTGGATACTGCGCTCAAATCACACAATTCCGATTATGAAGCCAAGCGCTATCACGACCTGATCCTGGAAGAACCACGTATCAGACCTGTTCCCTCCAGGACTTTCTATAATTGGCTTAAATCGAAAGGAAAACTGGGAGGACAGCATAAAGTTCCAAGGTTGTCAAATGACAGAAAATATATTGACGAAATCCTGAATTTATTACCCCCTGGTTAATTCCTTTTTTTTACTTTTGATCACAAATTCTAAATTATGCATATAGCAGTCGCCGGAAACATCGGATCCGGAAAAACCACGCTGACCGGATTGCTTGCCAAACACTTTGGGTGGGATCCGCATTATGAAGATGTTGATACAAACCCTTACCTCAACAGTTTTTATGAGGACATGCAACGGTGGTCATTTAACCTGCAGATCTACTTTTTAAACAGCCGGTTCCGACAGGTGGTCGATATCCGGAATTCTGGTAAAACGGTGATCCAGGACCGGACGATCTATGAAGATGCCTATATTTTCGCCCCCAACCTGCATACCATGAACCTCATGAGCACCCGCGACTATGAGAATTACCGGTCGCTGTTTGATCTCATGGGTACCTTTATCCTGCCTCCCGATCTGCTTATCTATTTGAGAGCCAGTGTTCCTACACTTGTCAGCCAGATCCAGAAACGTGGCAGGGACTATGAAAACGCGATCCGCCTCGATTACCTTAAAAACCTGAATGAAATGTATGAGGACTGGATAGAAGGTTATAAATTCGGAAAACTCCTGATCATTGATGTTGATACCCTGAAGGTCAATGAAAATCCTGAAGACCTCGGATATGTGATTGATAATATCAATGCACAATTGCACGGACTTTTCTAGCGCAGCGGATGAAAATTTTAGGTGTTATTCCTGCACGATATGCTTCCACGCGTTTTCCGGGGAAACCACTTGTTGTGATCGATGGTAAAACCATGATCCAACGGGTTTACGAACAGGCTATCCGGTGCGGCAAACTTGCAAAAGTAGTGGTGGCCACCGATAACGAAGCAATTTTTCATCATGTCATTCTTTTTGGAGGCAATGCGCTGATGACCGGCGAACACCATGCCACGGGAACAGAACGTTGCCATGAAGCGGTTGAAAAACTGGGTTCGGCTGGCGAGAATTACGATTTCATCATCAATGTTCAGGGAGATGAGCCCTACATTGATCCGGCCCAGATCAGCCAGGTTGCTGATTGTTTTCAATATGCACACACCCAACTGGCAACCCTTATCAAAAAGATATCATCCGTGGAGGAACTGATCAATCACAATGTTGTAAAGGTGGTGGTTGACAATCAGGGCTGCGCCATGCTGTTCAGCCGGTCGGTCATCCCCTTTACCCGCGGGAACGATATGCAAACATGGTTGTCGGAAACGACCTATTACAAGCATATAGGCATATATGGCTACCAGGCTTCGGTTCTTGCGAAAATCGTCGCACTGCCGGTGTCTGCACTGGAGCGTGCTGAATCGCTGGAGCAGTTGCGCTGGCTGGAGGCAGGATACAGAATCCAGACACAAATAACAGAATTCGAGAGCGTTGCCATTGATGTTCCTGCAGATTTATTAAAAATTACTAACAGCACCGGAACCTTTCATCATTAATCCCGTATCTTAGCAGACTGAAAAACAGCAGGAATATGGACATCCGCCATTGTATCACAGAATTATTGTTTTTGCATGACTGCGTGATCATCCCGGGTTTTGGAGGATTCATCGGCAATTACGCTCCGGCCAGGATTGATCCGGTTAACCATGCATTTCAACCGCCTGCTAAAAAACTTCTCTTTAACATCAATCTGAAACAGAATGACGGGTTGCTTGCCAATGCAGTTGCTGCCTCCTATGGCACTTCCTATGCCGAAGCATGTCTGCTAATTGATGAATTTGCAGAAGCCTGCCGCATTACATTGAAATCCGGCGAACCGTTTGTCATTCCACAGGTTGGGCGGCTGAACCAGGGCAAAGAAGGAATAATTTATTTTGAACAGGATAAATCCGCCAATCTGCTCCCGGATGCATTCGGGCTGACGCGGTTTATATCCCCCCCTGTTATCAGGCATTCCCAGGTACTGGGCCGTGACTGGAACCATGCAATTGATCAGCCCGGAAAGAAATTAATGCTGCAGCGGGCAATTAAATGGGCAGCGGTTATTATTTTACCAATCGGGGTTGCCGCAGTGATCGGGATGACCCAGTACGAAAAATTATCTGCCAATTTTGAAAACAATGCAGGGATTCTAGGTTCTGTTTTTTCCAGGTTTTCTGCGGCCTCGCTTGTTGAGAAAAAGAAAGCTCCTGCTGTTGCTGCCATCAAAGTGGTGCCTGCCGTAAAAATTTCCAGCCCCATCGTCCGGGAGGCTGACAAAGAATTCCCCATCAGGCCTGACGATCGCTTCGCCGTGATTGTCGGTGCTTTCAGGGTGCAGCAAAATGCTGAAAAATTAATAGCAGAATTGCAGGAAAAAGGGATCAGGGCCTCTATTTTTGATCAATCAAAAACGGGTCTTTTCCGTGTCACCATCGGTACAAGTTCCGACCGGGCCGATGCAAAACAATTACTGGCATCGGTAAAATCCAACGATTTCAGCGGGGCCTGGATCCTGGCAAAATAAAATGGTTTGTGGCAAAAAAGAAACTGATCCATTTCCAGGAAAACCTCACATTCACTCATCTTTTTCAGCCTTCATACGGCGACCTGATTTCAGGCTTTTCTTTCCGGGGCAGATGGCATGATGGTTTTTTCGGGAATAACCATCCCATTGTCGTTGAACTTGGATGCGGCAAAGGAGAATATACCGTTGGACTGGCAATGAAATATCCTCAGAAGAATTTCATCGGGATCGACTGGAAAGGGGCCAGGCTCTGGAGGGGAAGCAAAACCGTTCTGGAACAGGAACTGAAAAATGTCGGGTTCATGCGTGCCATGGTAGATCACGTCGAGCAAATTTTTTATTCAGCGGAAATTTCAGAAATCTGGATCACCTTTCCCGACCCACAGGTGAAAAAGGAAAGGTTAAGGCTCACTTCTCCGGTTTTTTTATCCAAATATCAAAATATTCTCACACCAGACGGAATCATTCACCTGAAGACGGATGATCCTTTTTTCTTTTCCTATACGATGGATGTGATCAGGGAACATGGCCATAAACTTTTATGGGCTACCACTGATCTTTATCAGTCGGGTACCCGTGATGACGTGGTCTCCATTCAGACTTACTATGAAAACCGTTGGCTGGAAATGGGAAAGAAAATTTGCTATTTAAAATTTCAGCTCAACCGGACATGACGAAATTCAGGCTCTTGCTGATGGCAATGACCATGATCTGCCAATATTCAATAGCCGAGGAGGGCATGTGGATCCCATCCCTGATTGAGCAAATAAATTTTCAATACATGCAGGATCTCGGGCTGGAACAGGCTGCCATGAAGTGAACACATTATGATGCCCGGATCAGACCGTTTTATTATGGTTATCAATACTATTTATTTGTCAATGAGACTTTTAAGGATGTAAGGCTTGCAGGTGCCCCAGCATCAAACATCGAAAATTTCGGTGGGGACACCGATAACTGGATGTGGCCCAGGCATACGGGCGATTTTTCAATTTTCAGGATTTATGCAAATAAGAACAATGATCCGGCGCCTTACTTAAAAGATAATGTTCCGTATAAACCTAAAAATTATCTTCCGGTTTCCTTAAAAGGTTACCAGAAAAATAATTTTACTTTTGTCATGGGTTACCCTGCAGCCACACGTGAATATCTTCCCTCGTATGGTGACGGTTTAATTGCAAAAAAAGAAAATCCGTTGAAAGTGGAACTGCGCCGGCAGCGGATTGACATCATCAATGCGGCAATGGATGAAAGTCACCTGGTTCGGATACAGTATAGTGAAAAAGCCCAAAGGATTGCAAATTACTGGAAAAAAATGACTGGTGAGTCGCGCGGCATCGGGCGGATAGATGCTGTATCAGAAAAGGAACGGTTTGAACAACGATTCAGGTTGTGGGCAGATTCCATCCCGGAACGTAAATCGCTTTATGGCGGTTTATTTCCTGCTTTTAAATCGGCCTACGAGGGTTATCTGCCGGTTGACCTTTGACCGCAACCGGAAGGGTACGCACAGCGACCTGATGTACGATCCGCTGGAGTGCCGGAATATTTCACTGGATATCCGGTATTGCCTATTCGTGATTGATAAAGTTGCAGGTGACCAACACCTGATAAACGAAATGACGATCATTCAGCCATAGATTGCAACCAAAGCATTCTGGATTGTCGGATATTTGAACATGAACCCGGCTTGCAGCAGTTTTTCCGGGAGCACGCGCTGACCTTCAAGCACTACCTGCGCCCCTTCCCCGTAAATCATTTTAAAGGCAAAAGCAGGGACCGTCAGCCAGGTGGGTTGGCCAAAAACCTTCCCCAATTTATCAGCAAATTCGGCATTGAAGGTAGGATAGGGGGAGACTGCATTGACTACTCCGCTGACTGATTTATTTTCAATGGTAAAAATGATCGAGTGAATGAGATCCTTGATATGGATAAATGACATGGCCTGTCTCCCGTTCCCGATTTTTCCTCCCATGCCGATGCTGAAAGGGATGCGCATTTTTTCAAGTGCGCCTCCATCCGGGCCAAGAACAACGCCCAGGCGGAAAATGACCACCCGCGTTGCGCTTTCTGATTTCATGGCCTCATGCTCCCAGTTTTGGCAGACTTTTGCCAGGAACGAATCTGCGTAAGCATTGCTCGACTCGGTATGGGTTGTTTCGGAATCGTAAATTCCAATGGCGGAGGCGGATATAAAAACGGAAGGTTTCTGCCGGGCACTGATGATCGAATCTGAAATTTTCCGTGTCGCATTCACGCGGCTGTCCATAATTTCCTGTTTCCAGGCATTTGTCCATTTTTTGGCGACAGGTGCTCCGGCAAGGTTGATGATCACATCAGTCCCCTCCGTTTTCTGTTCAAGGAATTCCTGGTCTGAAAGGTTGATGGAGTCGCGGTCGATGATCTTTACTGTCCATCCCCTCGATGCCATTTCCTTCCTCAGTGCCCGACCTACAAATCCGGTTGATCCACTCAGTGCAACGATCATACCTTTTTTTGTGTAAAGTTATGGAATTCTTTAATTTTGCGGTACTTTTATAGACCACCAGGAAATTTCATCTCCTGAAAAACCACCACAACTTTATCCGGGAACCCGTCATGGACAGCAACGAAAAGACAAAATTATTCACAGAGTTTCCACCAGTATCTGCCGGATCCTGGGAGGAAAAGATCTTGGCCGACCTCAAGGGAGGGGACTACAAGAAAAAACTCATTTGGAAAACAGATGAAGGTTTTGATGTTAAACCATATTATCGTGCTGAAGATCTGGTTGGCCTGGAATACCTGAATGCCCTTCCGGGCAGTTCTCCATACGTACGTGGACTTAAAAAAGAAAACAATGAATGGGTGGTGAGGCAGGATGTTTTTTCGACGGATATTCTTGTCAGCAATGCACAGGCAGTGGATGCCATTGCGAAAGGAGCCGGAGCGGTTGGGTTAAAAACCAATGAAGTAACTACCCACAAACAACTGGGCGAATTGCTGAAAGGAATCGATTTTCAGAATACTGCCGTGAATTTTATCTCCGCTCAGTCCTTCCCGATGACCCTTGAATTTTTAATATATGAATTGAACCACCGTGGATTTGGAGGTGACCGGATGACAGGGTCTATCAATTTTGATCCCATCAGTTACCTGTTGCTGCATGGAGGGTTTTATATCAGTTGGGATAATGACCTGGAGGAGGCGAAATACCTGCTTGGTATTATTCGGGAAAAGCTGCCGCATTTTAAAGGCATTACGATCAATGGCCATTATTTTCAAAATGCGGGAGCAACCATTGTCCAGGAACTGGCATACAGCCTCGCTTCTGCCAGCGAGTATCTTTCGGGGTTGACCGACGAGGGATTATCCGTTGATGAAGTTGCACCATACATTCAGTTCTCCCTGGCTATCGGGCCGAACTATTTCATGGAAATTGCCAAACTACGTGCCGCACGCCTGTTATGGACCCGGATGATTGAACAATACCACGCAACCCGCGAAGAATCATACAAGTTGTTTATTCATTCCACCACCGCTTTGTGGAACAAATCAATCTATGATCCTTATGTCAACATGCTCCGTACCACCACGGAAGGCATGTCGGCCGCGCTGGGCAACGCTGATTCGGTGACAACCCTTCCGTTTGATACTTCCTTTGCCAACCCGGACGAAATTTCCAGAAGGATCGCGCGAAATCAGCAACTGGTGCTTAAGGAAGAATCGTACCTCGATAAAATCGTTGACCCGGGCGCTGGTTCCTACTATATTGAAAACCTTACCGATTCCATTGCGCATCATGCCTGGACAATGTTTAAAGATGTTGAATCGCGCGGGGGGATGCTGGAATGCATTAAATCAGGGTTTATCCAGGATGAAGTCGGGCAGATGCGGAACCAGAAGATCATGGACATGGCACAGCGTAAAATCATCGTATTGGGTACCAACCAGTATCCAAACCTGCTGGAGAAAATGGCTGATTCGATCCAGGCGCCGGAAGAGGTAAAATCACCGGTTCCGGCCACATATAAAATTCTTTCCCCTTTTCGCGTTGCTGCTGAATTTGAAGCGATCAGGCTGGCTACGGAGCGTTATGTGAAAAAAGGAGGGAAACGACCGGCAGTCTTCCTCTTTACCATGGGCAGCCTGGCCATGCTCAGGGCGCGGGCTGGTTTTTCAACTAACTTTTTTGGTTGTGCAGGCTATGAAATCATTGATAATCCCGGGTTTTCAACAGTTGATGAAGGGGTTGCCGCAGCCCTGGCCTCAAATGCGGAAATAATCGTAATATGCAGCTCTGATGAGGAGTATACCCAGATCGTTCCTGAAATTGCCGCGAAAATTAAAGCGACAGGAACAAAGATCAGGATCGTGGTGGCTGGGTTCCCCAAGGATCAGGTAGAATCATTTAAAACTGCCGGGGTTGATGATTTCATTCATGTCAGGAGCAACCTGCTTGAAACGCTCCGCGATTTTCAAAACAAACTTAGAATATCAACTTTCTGAGAAAGGTTTTTTCGGATTTGCACGATTCTTTTCAACAGCCAACACAAAATGAATGAAAACCAATCCAATACACCCATACGGCCATTGAAAATCCTGGTGGTTGACGACAATGCCCACAATCTGCGCCTGATGTCTGCCGCCTTGTCATGCCTTGGCCACCAGGTGGATTTGGTGGAGGATGGCGCTGCCGCTGTGATAAAATTTACCGACAATCAATATGATGCTATTTTAATGGATATCATGATGCCAGTCATGGATGGCATCATGGCTACCCGTGAAATCAGGAAAGTTGAAGTTGATCGGCAGACAGGGGCAAACAACCGGGTAAAGATCATTGCCATTACCGCCAACATATTCGATGACGACCGGGTAAAGCTGTTTGAGGCAGGAATGGACTATTATATGAACAAACCCTTTGAAATAGGTGAATTGCAAAAGCTTTTGAATCTTTAATACTGTATTAAATGTACAACCGGTCATTTTTTCAGCTTCTCATCAAAGTTCAAATTCCCATCATGTTCCTCTTCGCCGCCATCACCCTCCAGGCGCAGGATGAAGAAGTGCGTAATGAAATTGAAGCTGAAAAGAGGGATACCACTTCGACCCTTAATTTTGGCGCTGATCTGGTGAGCAGGTACGTTTGGAGGGGCATTGATTTTGGAAATTCCCCGGCCATTCAGCCCAATTTTTCATTTGCATGGAAGGGTTTGAGCATCGGGGCGTGGGGTACTTACGGATTTTCCAGGTACAACATCGAGATAAATGATACGACCATGGCCGATGCGGGAAACTATGCCGAAACAGATCTCTATCTCTCGTATACCTATAAATGGTTTACACTGATGGTGTTCGATTTTTTTACCGTGAACGGCCTGAACCCGAATGAAGGCAACCACTATTTCGATTACAAGAATGCCACGACCAGGCATGCTTTTGAAGGATCTATTGCATTCCATGGATCGGAGAAATTCCCGCTACAGTTCCTGGTATCCACTTTGTTTTACGGTGCAGACAAAGATCAGGATTCCACCGGTCAATATGGCCTCGGTGATAAAAACAACTATTCCACCTATTTTGAATTAGGCTATAAAATACATCTTCGGAAAATGGATGTGGACCTCAGCCCTTTCATCGGCGGAATTCCGTTCGGAAGTTCATGGTACGGACCCTATGCCGGGATTACAAACATCGGAATGACTGCCAGAAAGTCGATCCCGGTTACCACACAATACGCGATACCTGTGCAGGTTTCAATCATTACGAACCCACAGGCGCAGAATATGTTTTTTGTATTTGGAATTTCATTTTAGCACTTACAGCAACTATACATCAACTATGAGACCAGATTTTAATAATGTTGACCTAAAAGGAGTACCGGCAGACCAATCTTTCGCCGAATGGGAGAAAGAAGCAGGGATTCAAAAAAACTGGAAAACACCGGAACAGATCCCCGTGAAACCGGTTTATGGAGAACAGGACCTGTCGGATATGGAACATCTCGACTACGCAGCCGGCCTGCCTCCGTTTCTGCGGGGTCCATACGCTACCATGTATGTAATGAACCCATGGACAATCCGGCAATATGCCGGTTTTTCCACGGCCGAGGAATCCAATGCCTTCTATCGCCGGAACCTGAAGGCAGGGCAGAAGGGCTTGTCGGTGGCTTTTGATCTTGCAACACACCGGGGATATGATTCCGACCATGAAAGGGTCGAGGGAGATGTTGGCAAAGCCGGAGTAGCCATCGATTCCATCCTGGATATGAAAATACTTTTTGATCAGATCCCGCTCGATATCATGTCGGTATCAATGACCATGAACGGGGCGGTACTCCCGATCCTTGCATTTTATATTGTTGCGGCCGAGGAACAAGGCGTACCGATGGCAAAACTCACCGGCACGATCCAGAATGATATTCTCAAAGAATTCATGGTGCGGAACACATACATTTATCCTCCGGCCCCTTCGATGAAGATCATTGCCGATATCTTTGAGTATACTTCGAAGAACATGCCAAAATTCAATTCGATCTCCATCAGCGGCTATCACATGCAGGAAGCAGGAGCAACGGCTGATATTGAACTGGCATACACGCTGGCTGATGGATTGGAATACCTGCGAGCCGGGATTAACACGGGGATGGACATCGATACGTTTGCTCCCCGTCTCTCATTTTTTTGGGCAGCCGGGATGAATCACTTCATGGAGATTGCCAAAATGCGTGCTGCACGCCTGCTTTGGGCAAAAATCGTGAAGCAGTTCAATCCGAAAAACCCCAAGTCGATGGCCCTTCGCACGCATACGCAAACCTCCGGGTGGAGCCTTACCGAACAGGACCCTTTCAACAACGTGGCCCGTACTTGTGTGGAAGCCCTTGCTGCAGCACTTGGCCATACACAATCGTTGCATACCAATGCATTGGATGAGGCGATCGCATTGCCTACTGATTTTTCGGCACGCATTGCCCGCAATACGCAGATATACCTGCAGGAAGAGACCCAGATCTGCCGGTCGCTCGATCCCTGGGCAGGGTCGTATTATGTAGAAATGCTGACGCATGAAATTGCACACAAGGCCTGGGCGCTGATCGAGGAGGTGGAACTGCTGGGCGGCATGGCAAAGGCCATTGAAACCGGGATCCCCAAAATGCGCATCGAGGAGGCTTCGGCCCGGAAACAGGCAAGGATCGATTCGGGAAAGGATAAAATCGTTGGTGTCAATCTTCACAGGCTTGAAAAAGAAGATCCCATCGAAATTTTAAATGTTGACAATGCCGCGGTTCGTGAATCCCAGGTACTCAGGCTGCAAGATCTGCGGGCGAACCGAAACAATGAAGAGGTGCTTTCAGCCCTGGAGGCATTTACAGCATCAGCAGCATCCGGGCAGGGCAATTTACTGGCCCTGGCGATTGATGCCGCACGTAAAAGAGCATCACTGGGTGAAATTTCATTCGCACTTGAAAAAATATATGGGAGGTACAAAGCAGTGATACGAAGTATTTCAGGAGTGTATTCCTCGGAATCGAAGGATAATGAAGCTTTTTTAAAAGCACGCGCCCTGGCTGATGAGTTTGCTGAAATGGAAGGCCGCAGGCCACGCATCATGATTGCTAAAATGGGTCAGGATGGGCATGACCGCGGCGCCAAAGTAGTAGCAACAGGATATGCCGACATCGGTTTTGACGTTGACATCGGACCACTTTTCCAAACACCGGCGGAATCTGCCAAACAGGCGGTGGAAAACGATGTGCACATTCTCGGTGTTTCCAGCCTTGCAGCAGGACACAAAACGCTGGTGCCCCAGGTGATCGAAGAGTTGAAAAAGCTTGGCCGTGAAGATATTATGGTCATTGTGGGCGGCGTAATTCCCCCGCAGGATTATGATTTTCTTTACAAGGCTGGCGCTGCCGCAATTTTTGGGCCCGGAACGGTTGTTTCCGACGCAGGGATCAAGTTGCTTGAGATCCTGATCGAAAGCCGGAAATAGTTCATGGAACTCCAGGTTTTTAGATTGCCGAATGGGATAAGACTCGTGCACTGCCCGGTTCAGAGCCCGGTAGCCCATTGCGGGCTTTTTATCCATGCGGGCTCCCGGGATGAAACAGATGCAGAACATGGTATCGCACACTTTATTGAACATACTATTTTCAAGGGAACCACCAAACGCACTGTTTTCCAGGTACTGAACCGCCTGGAAAATATTGGCGCCGATTTGAATGCCTACACAACCAAAGAGGAGACCTGCATCCATGCTTCCTTTCTCAATGAGTATTACGACCGTACCCTTGAATTGTTCCAGGATATTTTTTTTCATTCGGTATTTCCCCAAAAAGAACTGGAACGGGAAAAACAGGTGGTGATGGATGAAATCCGGTCGTACCGGGATACACCGGATGAACAGATATTTGATGACTTTGAGGATCTCGTATTTGCCGGGCATCCTCTTGGAAAAAATATCCTGGGTTCGGTAAAAAGCATAAAAAAACTGAAACAGCAGGATATTCTGAATTTCATTCACCGCAATTACCGGTTCGATGAAATAGTCATCGCCTCGGTGGGAAAGATTGACTTTACCAAACTTGTAAAGCTGGTCAATAAGTACTTCATCGATCAACCGGATCGTGGCCAAAGTCCTCCCAGGATCGCTTTTCAGAATTACCAGCCATTCCTTGTCAGCCAAAAAAGAAAAACTTCCCAGGTGCATTGCGTGGTTGGTGCACCAGCCTACGCATATGGACATGAACGCCGGATTCCCCTGGCACTGCTTAACAACATGCTGGGAGGCCCGGTGATGAACTCCCGGCTGTCGTTGGCGCTTCGTGAACGCAACGGGTTGACCTACCACAACGAGTCAAACTATACGGCATATTCAGATGCCGGGATCATTCATATTTATTTTGGAACCGATCCGGTAAATTACGAAAAGGCGCTGGTTATTCTGCATAAGGAGTTGAACTGCCTGCGTGAACAGAAGCTGACTCCGGTTCAGTTGCACACGATAAAAAAGCAAATTACCGGGCAACTGGCTATTGCCCAGGAGTCGAACATGGCGGCTATGCTTGCCATCGGGAAAAGCTATCTGCTGCAAAACAGGTTCGAGCCGGTTGAGAAGCTCATTGCGCGCATCCAGGATACGACAGCGGAGGAACTGATCGAAATTGCCAACGAGATCTTTGAAGAAAAGCAGTTGAGTATGCTCACTTTTAAATGACTTGCGCAAGGGTTGAAAAAAGCTGAACGCAGAGAACGCGGAGTTTATACGCAGGGGGCCGCTGAAACCATTTAAAGATCACCTTTGATTTAAATATACAAAGCAGACCCATTGTTTTCTTCCAGGATTTTTTTTCTGAATTCAAAAATTCCGGCCACCTTTTTATGGATGAAGAAGTTGTCGAGCAATTTCCCGATGATCCCCAAAGGAACCTTGTAAAAAAGCTTGTCTGTCATCATCACTCCATTTTCCACGGGTTCAAAATAATGTTCATGATGCCAGATGGCATATGGACCTGAACGCTGATCATCAATGAAGTAAAATGGTTCTTTTACCTGGGTGATCTCCGTAACCCACGAAAACGGGATGCCCAATACCGGTGATACTTTATACGTGATGATCAATCCCGGGTAAATATTTTCCGGGACCCGGGAAGTAATGATGAAGTTCATCGCTTTGGGAGTTATCCTGGCCAGGTTGGCAGGATTGCTGAAAAACTTCCAGGCATGTTCCACCGGAATCTGTAAATACTGTTTGAATTCAAGCTGCCGCATGATCATGGTTTTAATTACAGCATGCAAAATTATTCACTTTTCCTATGACCTGTTCATTATAAACGGTTCTCTGTTGACTTTTCCGTGGGAATATTCGTAGCATGTGACGCATGACAGGTGACAAATGAGCGTGACAGTATCAGAATGGATTTTTGTATTTTGCGGAAAAATAATTTACCAATGATGACAGAGATTCTTTTCAAATATTCCGAGGCCCACACCACCCCTGAACCCGCAGTCCTGGCCCGTTTGAATCGGGAAACCCACCTCTCGCAGGTATATCCGCAGATGTTGTCGGGGCATTTGCAAGGAGCCTTGCTCAGGATGATCGTTCAGATGCTTTGTCCGGAAAGGGTTCTGGAGATCGGAACTTTTACCGGTTATTCCGCGATCGCCATGGGATTGGGGATGCCCTCACCCCCGGCCCCTCCCGCAAGCGGGATGCCCTCACCCCCGGCCCCTCTCCCACAGGAGAGGGGAGGCGCGTTGTTGCACACGATTGAGGTTAATCCGGAACTGGAGGATGGGATACGCCGTGTTATCCGGGAGGCCGGACTGGAGGACCAGGTTGTTCTCCATATCGGGCAGGCAATTGATATTATCCCCGGACTTGACGAGATGTGGGACCTGGTGTTTATCGATGCGGATAAACCAAACTACCTGAATTATTACAACATGGTGTTGCCAAAGGTACGACCCGGAGGGTTTATCATTGCCGACAATGTGTTGTGGGATGGGAAGGTTACCGGCGATCCTGCAAAAATGGATAAGGATACACTTGGGATTGTTGAATTTAATAAATTTGTTCATCAAGACGAGCGGGTGGAAAACCTGATCCTGCCGATCAGGGATGGACTGATGATCATCAGGAAACTTTAAATTAAAATACCGGCATCATGAAATATTTGTTTGTGACCTTTTTTATCAGTTTGACCTGTCCTGCGATTTTTTCTCAAAACACAATGCTTCATCCGGTTGTTGATGAACGGACTGAATTGCTGAGCATTGTATTCAGGATGGCCGGTTCACGGGAATACATGAACAGCGATATTAAAATTTATACCAGTGCCATTGATGATTATTTCAAAGGGTACAAAAATGACCCGTTGATAAAATTTGTCAGAAAAATCACAAAAAGGAGCGGTGTCTCTTTCGATGCAGTAATGTCGATGGCAGTGCACATTGAACTGACAAATGGGACCATCAGTTTAATCAAGAATATCAGCAGTACCAGTCTTGACAGCCGATGGGGAAACAACAGTGAAAAATTCGTATCCCTGTTAAATGATTTTTACCGGAAGAGTGATTTTTCCAGGTTCTTTGCCGAGCACAAAGCGTTGTATGCCTTGGCTGAAAAACGCTTGTCGGAAGTCGTTAAAACCATTGACATGAATTGGTTTGAATCATTCTATGGAAAAAAACCGGATGTCGGTTACACGCTCATCATCAGCCTTTCAAATGGCGGATGCAACTATGGGCCTGAAGTCATGTACCTGGATGGCAGGGAAGAGCTTTATTCAATCATCGGGTCATGGGAAACAGACAGTCTGGGATTCCCGGTCTATTCAAATGACATCTCTGAGACGATCATTCATGAGTTCTGTCATTCATTCTGCGATCAGCTTGCCACCAGCTATTATCCGGAAATGAAAACAGTCGCAGACCGGTTTTTCAACCTTGTTCAGGAGAACATGCAGCGGCAGGCTTATATAAATGCGCGGTCGATGCTGAATGAAATACTGGTGCGGGCCTCGGTCATTGAATATTTTCATGCCCATCAGGCCAGCCAGGTAAAGATAAACAATTTGCTGGGAGCCGAGCAGGCCAGTGGATTTATCTGGATTGATACCCTTGTCGGCGCTTTCGGAAAATATGAAAAACTGCGCAAGGATTATCCGACGCTGGAGAAGTACATGCCGGAGATCGTTAAACTGCAAAACTCCTTATCTCCCGAGGAACAACAAAAAACAGCCGAAGCAAACAGGCCGCAACTTATTTCATTTTCAATCGGGAAAAACAGGTTGGATGTTGATCCTTCCATCAAGGAATTGCTGCTTACTTTCGACAGGCCCATGATGACAAGGCCCTATGGCATGAACAAGGGCAAATGCGGCGATAAGTGCTGGCCCAAAATCACATCTGTGAAATGGAACCCTGAGAAAAATAACGAGTTGATTATTTCATGGGAATTATTACCGGACCACCATTATTCCATGATCTTCCCGGCCCGGTTTATGATGGATGAGCATGGATTTTACATGAAAGAAACCTATTATTTAGACTTTAAAACCAAAAAATAACAAAGGATCCTCAACAGGAACAGCTTATCCCACCCTATACTCAAACTTCACCCCGGATAACTCTTCATTGGCTTTGATGATCTTCTTTTTCAGCTCTTCTTTGAACCGGACCATTTTTTTATGAAGTTCCGTGTCGGAAATGGCAAGGATTTCTGCTGCAAGGATCGCAGCGTTCTGGGCCGCGTTAATTCCGACCGTGGCCACCGGGATGCCGGGAGGCATCTGGACGATGGCCAAAAGTGCATCCAGCCCCTCGAGCGAAGCTTTGATCGGAACGCCGATCACAGGCAAGGTTGTCATGGAAGCGATAACACCCGGAAGGTGAGCAGCCATCCCGGCAGCGGCAATGATGACGCGGATCCCCCGCTGATGGGCGTTTTTTGCAAACGCCTCAACCTCCTGAGGGGTCCGGTGGGCTGAAAGGGCATTGATCTCAAATGGGACCTGCATGTCGTTCAGAAATTTGGCAGCCGCTTCCATGACCGGGAGGTCGGAGGTGCTGCCCATGATGATGCTGACTTTGGCTTCCATGAGTGCAGATTTCTGGTTACAACACAAAAGTAGATATATTTTACCTACCTTTGTGCAAAAGTAACATATCACTGATTATGACAAAGGTACAGGTACGGGAATTGGTTTTTGAGAAGTTCATCAGCAAAGAAGAGATTGATGCCGCCGTGCAAAAAGTTGCCGATGGGATTAATCGCGATTATGAAGGGAAAGACCCATTGTTGCTGGCCATACTGAATGGAGCATTTATCTTTGCCTCCGACCTGATGCGCAAGATCACCATTCCTTGTGAAATCTCCTTTGTAAAATTCGCCTCCTATTCAGGAACATTGACCACATCAAAGGTTAGAGAACTGATAGGGGTTGATGAAGAGTTAAAAGACAGAAATGTGATCATTGTGGAGGATATAGTGGATACCGGTATTACCATGGATAAACTTCTTCTGGACGTAAAGAAAAAAAAACCCGCCAGCATTAAAGTTGCCTGTTTCTGTTTTAAACCCGAAGCCTTTCAGAAGGATTTTGCAATCGACTACGTGGGGGTGATCATCCCCAATGATTTTATCGTTGGATATGGGCTTGATTATGACGGGCAGGGAAGAAACCTGCCTGAAATTTACAAGATTGTTGAATAACTATTGTGTTAAAAATGATACCGCATGAGCTCCCCTGTCACTTTGTTCCCCTGTTACCCTGTTCCCCTGTTACCCTGTTCCCCTGTTACCCTGTTACCCTGTCACTTTGTTACCCTGTTACCCTGTTACCCTGTTACCCTGTTACCCTGTTACCCTGTCACTTTGTTCCCCTGTCACTTGTCACTTATCAATCATCACCCCTAAAAACCACCTGCAATGTTCAATCTAATCCTGTTTGGCCCGCCGGGTGCCGGTAAAGGTACCCAGGCTGTTAAAATTGCTGAAAAATTCGGTTGGAAACATATTTCAACCGGTGATATCCTTCGTGCCGAGGTAAGCCAGGGAACCCCTTTGGGGTTGAAAGTCAAAACGGTCATGGATGCCGGGCATCTCGTATCGGATGAATTGCTGATTGAGATCATGGAGTCGGTGTTTGTCAACAACAGCCCTGTCAAAGGGTTTGTACTCGATGGCTTTCCCCGCACCCTGAACCAGGCCCGGGAACTCGACCGGATGCTTTTAAAGCATGGCCACACAGTATCCCTTGTACTGGCGCTTGAGGTGGATGAGGACGAGCTGGTGGCACGATTGCTGAAACGTGCACAGGATCAGGGACGGAAGGATGATACCGAAGAGGTGATCAAAAACCGCCTGGTCCAGTACCATCATCATACCAAACCACTGATTGATTATTACCTGGATAAAAAATTGTACCAGGAGGTACATGGGATGGGAACGATTGATGATATTTTCAGCCAGCTTTGTTCGGTGATCAAACTATAGCCCCATTAGGGCGGGGTAAAACATTAAATCGTAAATCATAAATCGAAAATAAATTTGTCTGATTCAAACTTTGTTGATTATGTGAAAATCCACTGTGCTTCCGGCAACGGCGGCGCAGGTTCACGGCATTTTATGCGTACCCGCACCAACGCACATGGAGGACCCGATGGCGGCGATGGCGGACGTGGCGGACATGTCATCCTTAAAGGAAACAGCCAGTTCTGGACGTTGCTGCATCTTAAATTCACAAAGCACCTCAAGGCTGAACATGGTGGTGCAGGCTCAAAGCAACTCATGCACGGGGCAAATGGAAAAGATGTCATCATCGATGTTCCCCTGGGAACTGTTGCCCGTGATTCGGAGACCGGTGAGTTTGAATGTGAGATCACAGAAGACGGCCAAACGTTCATTCTTGTCCCGGGAGGAAGGGGAGGCCTTGGGAATGACCATTTTAAAACGCCCACCCGGCAATCGCCCAAGTTCGCTCAACCCGGCGAACCTGGCCTTGAATTCTGGAAAGTCCTTGAATTGAAGCTTTTGGCCGACGTCGGTCTCGTCGGTTTTCCGAATGCAGGTAAATCAACGCTCCTTTCTGTTATTTCAGCGGCAAAGCCCCAGATAGCCGACTACCCCTTCACCACGCTGGTCCCAAATCTTGGAATTGTCAGGTATCATGACAATAAATCGTTTGTGATGGCCGACATCCCGGGGATTATTGAAGGTGCCAGTGAAGGCAAAGGCCTGGGATTGCGTTTTTTGCGACATATTGAGCGCAACGCTGCCTTGTTGTTCATGGTTCCGGTGGATACCAGGGATATCCGCAAAGAATATCAGATCCTGCTGAATGAGCTCTCGCAATACAATCCCGAATTGCTGGACAAAACACGGATCCTCGCAATTACAAAATCCGACCTGGCCGACGAGGAGATTCTGAATGAACTGAAAAAGGATTTACCTGAAATTCCGACTGTTTTTATCTCATCACACAGGCAAACGGGGCTTGAGAAATTGAAACAAATGCTTTGGGAAGAGCTTAACCGTGAAACGTAAACCGAAAGACGAAAGACGTTTCACGTCTTACGTCCTACGTCCTGCGTCCTGCGTCTCACGTCCATGTAAATTTTTCAAATGCTGGCAAGCCTGAAAACATTCGACCAATCTGCATTCCTGTTCCTGAACGGGATCCATTCACCGTTTTTTGATGCCGTCATTTTTTGGGGGACCAACGCTTCCACATGGCTGCCTCTATATGGTTTGCTCCTGTACCTTGTTATCCGGAGATACAGGTGGCAAACCTTATGGATCCTCCTTTTCGTAATATTAATGATCATTGCCAGTGATCAGTTTGCAAATATTTTCAAAGATCTGACGGCCCGGCCCCGGCCATCGCATGAGGCAGGGTTGCCGGGGATTCACACGGTGAATGGATACCTTGGTGGCGAGTTCGGATTTTATTCATCACATGCCTCTACAACCCTTGCCATTTCATTATTTACGATCATTCTTCTGGGCAGGCCGTTCGCGTACTTTCCTCTTATAATGCTTGCCTGGGCATTCTTCATGTCATATACACGCATATATCTGGGAGTCCATTACCCTGGTGACATCCTTGCGGGGTGGGTTGCGGGCGGTCTGATTGGCTGGGGCTTTGGCCACTTGTGTGGCTGGTTTATCCGCAAACCGGAAAACATCAATAATTAACTGCTTGTTTATTTTGACGTTAGGCAGGTTCATTTGAAAAAATGGGTATGCGGGTATATTATTTTGCTGCGGAGAACCGTTATTAATGCCTCACCTCTGCCCCTCTCCCCCCCCGGGAGAGGGATTTCTCCTTCTACAGCAGGGAGAAGGGGCCATGGGATGAGCATTAAGAAATCCCCCTGAACTATAAATAAATATCTATGAATAAACTATTGAAAATCATATCACTAATAATATTTGTTGCTGTTGCAACAACACTCCGGATCCATGCAAAAGGCCCGCTTGATCCTGTCCGGTTAAAATCGATGGTCATCAATGTCGGCCTTGGCCCGGGTACACATTATTTTGGAAACGGAGTTGGATTTGGCCCGGCACTGAAGGGATCGTTCGAAACGGGCATGTGGGACTTAGGGCCGGGGGTGATTACCCTGGGCGGTGAAGCAACGTTTTCCTTCTTCAGTCACCATTACGGAGATAACTGGAATGAATCATGGGTCAACTTTATCTTCGGCGCGCGTGGCGCCTACCATTATGGATGGGATGTGGAAGGGCTGGATACTTATGGAGGAATCCCCCTTGGAATAGGGTTTTGCGCCCATGCCTGGGACGATCACCCAGGGAGTCAAGGGTATACGCCTGTGTATCCCTATGTCGGTATTTTTTTCGGCGCCACTTACTTTTTCAACAAGTCGATGGGGATCAATGGAGAGATAGGATTTAACTCAACCTACACCAATATCGGGATGGTGTTCAAACTGAAGTAATTGGGAAAAAGTTTATTCGTCAGATGTCATGCTTTTTTAATATCCATACGCCCTTCCTTCAAATTTTAAAATCTTGACTTTCCACACACAAACCTCCTTGATTGCCGGAGGGTTGAATTTGAATTCACCGCCTGTGTACTGGGCCATCACAATGTGGAATGCGGCAATTTTTTCTTCGGGATCCGTGATGAATTCTGCCGCGCCATAACAGAGGACACTGCGGTATTTCATGCTCCATGAGCAGGCTACCTGTTCATTTTGGTACCGCAGAAGGTGGTCGGTGGTAAAGTTGATGCAAACCACCGGGTGTTGTTTCAGGATATCGATCTTTTTTCCATGCCGGGCACCGTGAAGGTAGATCACATCGTCCCTGAAGCCGAAATTCATCGGGATGACATACGGATGGCCTTCCGTATCAACCATGGAAAGATGGCAAAACCGGCAGCGTTGAATGACATCAACAAGCTCAGTTTTTTCAGAAATTACGCGTGCTCTCATCGTGTTTGACCAGACTTTCCAACAATGAAGAAATAAAAGAGAGAATGATGCTGAAAAACATTGCCCACCAGAAACCATCAACTTTAAACCCATGAATCCATGAACCGGCGATCATGATGATCAGCGCGTTGATTACCAGTAAAAACAAACCAAAGGTGATCACGGTAAAGGGAATGGTGAGGATGACCATCACTGGTTTTAGAAACACATTCAGGAAACTCAGTGTCAGCGCGACAAGCAGGGCAGTCCAGAAGGAACTGACATGGATCCCGGGTAAAAAATACCCGGCGATCAGGATGGCAACCGACGTTAAAAGGAGCTTGGGAATAAATGGCATAGCAGGATATCAGTATAAATTGGTGAGGCAAAATTACATAATATTCACGATTAATATCATTGACTTACCCTTCAATTTCTCACTCAACACACGATCAACTTTAACATATTAATATTTTTATATTTGTACTTTATTTCAGAAATAGAAAATATGCAGGTATTAAAATTCGGGGGCACCTCGGTTGCCAATGCGGCAAATATTCGTAAAGTAATTGATATCATACGGCAGGCATGCCTGAAGGATCAGACCATGGTGGTGGTTTCGGCCCTTGGCGGAACGACGGATATGCTGATCGACGCCGGCAGATTTGCCGCTTCGCACGATGAGGCATACAAAGAAAAGATCAGGGAATTCGGAACGCGTCACAACGACACCGTGAGAGCGTTGCTTCCGGCGAACCTGCAGGGTAATATACTTGCTCTTGTTGAAGAACAACGCAGCGAGCTCGATCGCATCTGCGAAGCCGTGTTCCTACTGCGGGAACTTTCCCCCCGGACACAGGACAGCATCGTAAGCCATGGTGAGTTGCTTTCATCCCGGATCGTCTCGGCTGCCTTCGACTCGCTTCACCATGCAAATCAATGGCTCGATGCACGTGAAATCATCAGGACAGATTCGGGCTTCGGATCGGCAGCGCCCGACTTCGATTTCATTCAGAAGGCGCTCACGGACTGTATCGTTCAAAAACCGGCGCCTCTTTATATCATTCCGGGGTTTATTGCTGCGGATGAGTATGGAGTAACCACAACCCTGGGCCGTGGAGGATCAGATTACACCGCCGCCATTGTCGCTGCAGCCATCGGTGCAACAGTGCTTGAAATCTGGACGGACGTCAGCGGCATGATGACCGCCGATCCGCGCATGGTGACCAATGCAAAAGTAATCCCCTATATTTCCTACAAGGAGGCGATGGAACTTTCGCATTTCGGGGCCAGGGTCATTTATCCGCCCACCATACAACCGGTGATGAAGAAAGGGATCCCTCTCTGGATCAAAAATACATTTGCCCCGGATGATTACGGCACGCTGATCGAAAGCAGTGTTTCGGAAAATAAAAATATGGTGAGGGGAATTTCGAGTATCGGCAAAATGGCTTTGCTGAGCCTGGAGGGAAGCGGAATGGTGGGGATCCCCGGCTTTTCCAAACGGCTCTTCGGCGCGCTGGCAGAAGAGAAAATAAACGTGATCCTGATTACACAGAGTTCTTCAGAACACTCCATTTGCGCCGCCATTGACGAAGCGAATGTCAATAAAGCCAAAAAGGCTGTAGATGCTGAATTTGTAAATGAAATAGATGCCGGTAAGGTCGAACCGCTGCAACTGGAATCAGGGCTTTCCATCATCGCCCTGGTGGGTGATAACATGAAAAACCACACCGGGATCAGTGGTAAAATGTTTGGAGCACTTGGACGCAACAGTGTCAATATCCGGGCGATCGCCCAGGGTTCATCGGAAAAAAACATTTCAGCCGTCATCAGCACCACAGATGTAAAAAAGGCCGTCAACGTACTGCATGAGGAATTTTTTGAAACAGCCTATAAACAGGTGAACCTGCTCGTGACCGGTGTCGGGAACGTTGGGAGCAGATTAATTGCCCAATTGCTTGAGCAGCAGCAATACCTGCTCGATCACCTGCGTCTTCAGATAAGGGTGGTTGGGCTCTGCAACAGCAAAAGAATGTTGCTGGATGAAGAGGGGATTAATTTGCAGCATTGGAAAGAACTGCTTTTGCAAGGTGCATCGTTGAACCTTGAGGGTTTCATTGCCTTTATTGAACAAAAAAATCTACGTAACCCTGTATTTGTTGATGTTACATCAAGTGAACCTGTAACCGGGTTTTACGGGTCCCTGTTGAGAAAAAGCGTGGCGGTGGTGGCCTGCAATAAAATTGCCAGTTCATCTTCCTATGAAAATTTCGAACTGCTGAAACATCTTGCACGCGAATACAACACATCCTATCTTTTTGAAACCAATGTCGGCGCAGGGTTACCGATCATCGGTACACTGAACGACCTGATGCGCAGCGGCGATAAAGTGAACAGGATCGAAGCGGTGTTGTCGGGCACGCTTAATTTCGTATTCAACAACTATGATGGCACGGTTCCTTTCGCAAAGATCGTGAAACGGGCCCAGGATGAGGGATATGCTGAACCAGATCCGCGCATCGACCTCAGCGGTACCGACGTGATGCGGAAAATTCTCATCCTTTCGCGCGAAGCAGGGTACAGGATGGAAATGGAAGAGATACAAAGCACCTCTTTCCTGCCTGAATCATGCATGCAAGGCGATGTTGCAAGTTTCTACCGGGAGATGGAGCGGCATGAAGCACACTTCAAATTCCTGTACGTTGAAGCATTTGAAAAAGGCTGTAAATTGAAGTTTGTTGCCACCCTCGACAACGGGAAAGCATCGGTGGGTTTGCAACACATCGGCAAGGACCACGACCTGTACCATCTTTATGGGAAAGACAACGTGGTGCTCTTTTACACCAACCGTTATCTACAGCAACCACTGGTCATAAAAGGAGCCGGTGCCGGTGCAGAGGTGACTGCATCAGGAATCTTTGCCGACATCATCCGCGCTGCAAGGGTTTAATTGTCACGCGTCACATGATATAACCATACCTTCAAATGCCTGAAAAACTAAATGACCGCACCATATTCTCACTTTCCGAGGTAAGTTATAGTATTCAGAAAACATTGCTGGAAAGGTATACGAGTTCGTTTTGGATCAAGGCGGAAATGAACAAACTGAATCACTATCCGCAGTCGGGCCATTGTTTCCCTGACCTCATTGAAAAAACAGAGGGTAAAATTGTTGCTGAAATGAAAGCAACGATCTGGCATGATGATTTTCAGCGGATTAATGCCAATTTTCTGAACGTTCTGCACGAACCTTTGAAAAGCGGGATCAAGATCCTGTTTTGTGCGAAAATCTCGTTCAACCCGGTTTATGGACTTAGCCTGAGAATCCTCGACATTGATCCATCATGGTCTCTGGGTGAACTTGAAAAAGAGAAACAACAAACCATTGAAAGGATCAAAAAAGAAGGAATTTTCAATACGAACCGGTCGATGGTTCTGCCGTTGCTCCCCAAGAGAATTGCCATTATCTCTGTTCAAACCAGCAAAGGCTTTGCCGATTTTCGAAAGGTCCTTGACGAGAACGAATGGGGATATACTTTTTTTTACATGTTGTTCACCGCGCTGCTCCAGGGGGAAAATGCGGTCAACTCGATCATGAACCAGATGGAGCGCATCAGCAGGGTCAAACACCATTTCGATGCGGTTGCGATCATACGCGGTGGCGGTGGCGACGTTGGGTTAGCCTGTTATAACAGCTATGAGCTTGCCAGGGCAATCGCACTTTTCCCTCTGCCTGTATTCACCGGCATCGGGCATTCGACCAATGAAACAGTTGCTGAAATGGTCGCTTTTAAAAACGCCATCACGCCTACAGAGCTGGCAGATTTTCTCCTTCAGAAGTTTCATAATTTTTCTGTGCCTTTAAATAAAGCGAAGGAGACGATCTTTGACAAATGTACCCGGTTGTTACAGGATAAAAACATCTCGATGTTGAACTCGGTTCGGTACTTTAAATCAGTGACCTTGTCGAGACTGGCGCAAAACAAAAATGAAGTTCAACAGCAAATAAAAGCGCTTCAGCAACAATCCGCCTGGTTCGTTCAGCAGAAGCAGGAACGGCATGTATACCAGAACCGGTTGCTGATTGAAAAAGGTTCAGTTCAAATCCTTAAATCCAACCGGAAGGTCATCGACGATGCCATGAAAAATATTTTATCAGAAACGATTCATTTTTTCAGCCGGCAGTGGAATGACATCACGGGGGTTGAGAAAACCCTTGAAATATTGGATCCGGCCAATGTGCTGAAACGCGGATACAGCATTACCCTGGCCAATGGCAAGGTGTTGAAATCGGTCGGAATGACCGGGGCAGGTACTGCCCTGAAAACCATCATCGCGGACGGTCATATCATCAGTACAGTTAACTCAGTCAGTAAAAATGAAACCAATGACTAAAGAGCCAAATTACACCGAAGCCTATGATGAGCTTCAGAACATTGTTTCTGAGATAGAAGGCGGCGAAATTTCCGTCGATGAATTATCGGAAAAGGTTAAAAGAGCGGCATTCCTGATCAAAATATGCAAAAACAAACTTACCTCAACGGAGGAAGATGTAACCAGGATTCTTAAAGAACTTGAAACCAACGAAGGGCTGAATCAATAAAATCCAGGTTCAATGATCTGGTAAACGTATATTGTCACGCGTCACATGTCACGCGTCACGAAAACAACTTCCTGTAAACCTCTTCAATTTTGGCAACCGGAATCACCTGGATGGCATAGCGCTTGAGATCCAGTCCTTTGGTATTGTACCTGGAGATGAAAATCCGCGCGAACCCGAGTTTGTCGGCTTCAGAGATACGTTGTTCGACACGGTTGATGGGTCGGATTTCACCACTGAGGCCAACTTCGGCAGTAAAACAGGTTTTGGAGTCGACGGGTGAATCCTGGTTAGAGGAAAGCACGGCAGCCACCACAGCCAGGTCGATGGCGGGGTCTTCCACCCTGATCCCTCCGGCGATGTTGAGGAACACATCCTTGTGACCAAGCCTGAAGCCACTGCGTTTTTCCAACACGGCGAGCAGCATGTTGAGCCGCCGTACATCGAAACCGGTGGTTGACCGTTGAGGCGTTCCATACACGGCTGTACTCACCAGTGCCTGTGTTTCAATGAGCATGGGGCGCTGCCCCTCCATCATCGCTGCAATCGCAATGCCGCTCACTGCTTCATCACGCTGGCTGAGCAAAATCTCCGAAGGATTTGAAACCTCACGCAGGCCGGCATCGTTCATTTCATAGATTCCCAGTTCGGAGGTCGACCCGAAGCGGTTTTTCAGGGACCGAAGGATGCGGTAACCGTAATTGCGGTCGCCTTCGAACTGAAGCACGGTATCTACCATGTGTTCCAGGATTTTAGGGCCGGCAAGACTGCCATCCTTGGTAATGTGCCCGATCAGAAAAACGGGGGTATTGCTGTACTTTGAATATTTTTGCATCTCAGCGGCGCACTCTTTGATTTGTGAAACGCTGCCTGCCGATGAATCGATCAGGTCGGTCTGCAGCGTTTGAATGGAATCGGCAATGATGATGCCAGGCTTCAGCGTTTCAAGATGCTGGGAAATGGTCTGTGTGTTGGTTTCGGTAAGGATGTAACAGTTGTCGTTTTTAATACCGATCCGTTCCGATCGCATCCTGATCTGCTGGGCGCTCTCTTCTCCGGTAATGTAAAGAATTTTCTGGTCGGAACATTTGAGGGCGACCTGCAGCATCAGGGTTGATTTACCGATACCGGGCTCCCCTCCGATCAGGGTGAGTGAACCGGGAACAAGTCCTCCGCCCAGCACCCTGTTAAGTTCCTGATCGTGCGTATTTATCCTGGCCTCATGACTGAAAGTGACTTCGGAAATTCTTACAGGGCTAACCGGTTTGGAATCCCGGGGCCGTAGGCCCGGCAATCCTTTCTCCTCTCTTTGTATGACCTCTTCAACGAAGGTATTCCACTCCCCGCAGGCATTGCATTTTCCCATCCATTTGGGTGCCTGGGTGCCGCAATTTTGGCAAAAGAATGCTGTTTTAAGTTTAGACATTCGATGATCGTAAATCGAAAATCCTAAAGGTGGACCTTCTGTGCGAGTTCAATGGTGTGGGTAGTGGAATATCCTTTGGTAAGTTCAATGGTCACTACCTGGCCGCCATGGGCTTTGACCACATCGCTGCCAACGATCTCTTTTCCTTCATAATCTTTGCCTTTTACGAGGATATCAGGCTGGATCAGTTTGATAAGTTCGTGAGGGGTATCTTCTCCAAACAGGATGACCCCGTCGACAAAAGAGAATGCAGCCAGGGTAACGGCACGGGCCTCCTCGTTGTTGACAGGCCTGCGGGCACCCTTGATGCGGTGGACCGAGTCATCGGAGTTGAGCCCTACAATCAGGATGTCGCCAAGGTCGCGCGCTTTGGCAAGATATTCAACATGTCCGAGGTGCAGTACATCAAAGCAACCATTGGAAAATACGATGGTTTTTTCTTTGTAACGCCATACCGCAAGTTTTTGTTTCAGATGCTCCCAGGTGAAAATTTTTGACTTTATTAAACTAAGCCTTTCCATTGGTTTGTTTGTTAAATGAAAGTAAAAGAAGAGAAACTCCTCCCAACGCCAGGATCATACTGGTTTGGGCAGTCCAGGAAATCCATCCCAGGGCCAAACCGGTGGTCCGAACGATGCCATAAAGCATCATGGTTTCCTGAATGATCGCAGGATAAAGCCCGATGCCTCCGGGAGTGACCATGATTCCGACACTGCCTAATACCAGTCCCGACAGTGCTGCTCCAGGACTCAGGGTACTTGTATCGGTGAAACAGAAAAAACAGACGTAGAGCATGAAAAAATAAAGTACCCAGATGGCAATTGAATAGAAAATGAAGAGTCCGGGTTTGCTGATCAGGCTTAAGGATTTAAGACCTTCCCAAAACCCAAGGATCAGCCTCATTACTTTATGAAACAGTGAGGAAGCCGCAATCTTCTTGCGCAGCAAATAGATAATGGCGATTAATAATGCGCCAAAAGCAATTGATGAAAAAAGAAATACCCTGCCGAACAGCGGGTTGTTGAATTTTTCAGCCAGTTTTGGATAAATGTTGGTGTTCAGATAATGGCCGATCGTGCCTGCCTGGGTTACGATCATCAGAAAAAACAGGAAGATGAAGATGATCATGTCAATTGCCCGTTCGGTGATGACGGTGCCAAACGACTTATTGAATGGTATTTTCTCATAACGGGCAAGAATGCCGCAACGCGTAACTTCGCCCAGCCTAGGAAATGCCATATTTGCGAAATAACCTACCATCACTGCGAAGAATGTATTCTTCAGTGAAGGATGATAGCCAAGCGGTTCAAAAAACAACATCCATCGCAAGGCGCGAAGCACATGACTGGATATTCCCATCGCAACAGTAAGAATAACCCAGTTGTAATTTGCAATCCGGAAGGAGTGTAAAATCTGGATCCGTTCTTCAGGGGTCAACCCTCTCAGGGATAACCAAATGATGAAAATACCCAACCCTAAGAAAAATGAAAACTTAATAAAGGTGGTTAACCGGTTTGTCCGGGGAGATTCTTCAATAATTAATTCTGGTATCGGGGATGGTGGCACGATGGATGTTCGATTTTAAAACTTGAATACACGTCATCGGCAAAATTACGAAAAAAGTTCAATATTGTCGATCAGTCTGACGTCGCCCAGAAAAACGGCCGCAAAAGCCACCGCCCGTTCTTTGTTATTCCAGTCTTTAATTGGCACCAGGCTGTCTTTGTCTGCGATCTCAAAATATTCAACCTGCATCCCCCGAATTTCCTGGATTTTTTTGATGGCCCATGCTTTAAGTTCACGAACAGGAATGTTTCCTGCCTGTTCCCTGACCTTCAACAGCGTTTGATAAATTCCCAGTGCCAGGTTACGCTCTGCAATGGTCAGCCTCATGTTCCTCGAACTCATTGCCAATCCATCGGCTTCCCTGACGGTTTCACATGGAATTATTTTCACAGGCAGTTCAAGCGTTTCTGCCATGAACTTGATGATCGCAAGTTGCTGAAAATCTTTTTTCCCAAAGTAGGCACGGGTTGGCTGGATGATATCAAAAAATTTCTTCACAACAATAGCCACGCCATTGAAATGACCCGGACGGAATTTGCCCTCCATGACCTTGTCCAGCAAGCCAAATTCCAGGTTGAATTTTACCGGTTCTCCTTGAGGATACATTTCAGCTGTTTCCGGGGAGAAGACGAGGTCGCATCCGGCAGCTTCAAGCATCATTGTATCACGTTCAAGGGTGCGCGGGTATTTTGCCAGATCTTCTGCGTTGTTAAACTGTATCGGATTGACAAAAATGCTGCAGACAGTAAGTTCATTTTCCCGTTTTGATCTGTTCACCAAGTCAAGGTGGCCTTCATGCAATGCCCCCATCGTAGGAACAAATCCAATCGTCAACCCCTTTTCTTTCAGGCAATTCAGATAGTCTGTTGTTATTGATTTGCTTGTAAAAAGTTTCATCATGTGTATGGCGTCAAAATATCTTTTTTATGAGCGATCACAGGTATCAGTGCCTATTTAATCCTGAATACAACGCACGGAGAAACCGTATTGCTTATGGAAGTTGGCACGATAAATATTCGTTACATCATAGTGAAGATAGCGGTACCATGAATAGTCAGGGTTATAGGCCGAACGGGTCCACCAGAAGCCATCGGTGCCAAGGTTGATAAACGTACCATCAGTATATTCCCTGCGGCCACCCGGCAAGGCTGTAAAACCACTCGCATTTGTTGCCCCTGTGTTCGGTGTGATCCAATGTGACAAACCGGTTTCCTTTAATTTCGCGCCTGAAACATTTTCGTTGCCAAGGTAAGTTGTTAAAGTGGCCCATTCCGCATCCGAAGCCACATGCCACCCGGTCGGAGCGATGTTCCGGCTGTCGGATACGGCAAACCAATTGTATAATCTGCCATAAGTGGCAATTTTATCCGGATCAGATGTGTTTCCATAATTGCAATAGGCGTGGGTGGTCAGATTTTTCCAGGTCAGATTCACCGAAACTTCCGGGATGGAATCGCCGTTGCGGTATCTGGTAGTACGCAGGTTTTCAGCCATCCATACTTGTGTGCCGATGGTGATTGTTTTATAAATGTTGCCGTCGATGTCAGACATTGTGCCATAGGTCAGGTTTGGATTAAAGATGGCATGGCTTATCCCGCGATAGATCACATTGATTTTTACCGTTTTGGTTGCTGTTTTGTATGCACTTGCATCTGCAGGCGAAAAATAAACATCCAGATCCTGATTTGATCCTGCAGGTAGTTTTGTCCCTGAAGCCGGAGTGTAGGTGAATGTGCCCGCAACCTCGGCCGTTGCATTCAATTGTGTGGTATCCAGCAATGTTCCATAAGCAATATCCTCCGGGTTTGACCAGGTTAGGATCGGTTCTTTTTTAGTTGTTTCAGTTTTTGCACAACCGGCCATTATGGCAGCAATGAAAATCAGCAGCAGCAATGCTGGTGTTTTTATTAAATATTTCATCAGATCGATCTATGGTTTTCACCTTGCCTTTCAAACAGAAACCGGCAACAATAATCATGTTCAAATTTAAAAGGAAATGAGAACATGATCCTGAAACAAGCTCCAAAAAAGAATTTCATCGGAACAAGGTAAACGAAGGCTGAAAGGTACTAATAAACACTCAATGTATTGAACGGGAGAAAAAATTACCTTATTTTATAATTCATTCTTGGGTAATTTTTGAAAATCGTTGTATCTTAGCGTGGGTTTTATTAGCGTTTCGGGGTTAATGGAAATATGACCCAGGGATTATATTTCAGTTGCTAGACATTACCAGCAGCATGTACAAAATATTACAAATAGAAGACCTTCCTTCCGATGCCTATCTGATACGCAGAGAGGTGAAAAAAGTGCTTGACGCTTGTGAATTCCAGATAGTTGATTCACGGGAGCCTTTTTTACAGGCACTGGTTGATTTTAAACCAGATATCATCATCTCCGATTTCAGCATGCCTGGTTTTGACTGGTATACCGCACTCAAGCTCACTCTGGTCCATGCACCCCATACCCCGTTTATCGTTGTCACCGGTTCAACCAGCCCTGAAATCAGCAGGGAATGTATAGATGCCGGAGTGACGGAATTTATCAGTAAAAATTCTATTCAGAAACTGGGACCGGCAATCCTGAATGCCCTTAAATAAAGAACCATAACGGAACTTTCCTCATTTTCTGGTGGGGGAGTTACAGAACTTGCCGAAACTATCAGAGCGACCCTTCATCGTATGCCTTTTCCCCATGCAATGCCACATCCAGTCCAGCTTTCTCATGTTCTCCGGAAACTCTTACCGGTGTGATCAGGTTGATGAGGGCAAGCATGATATAAGTGAAAATAAAGGCATAAGCAGAAGCAGCAACAACGGTAATCAGTTGTTTGAAGAAAAAAGTACCTTGGCCGAACCACAACCCTTCAGATAAAACAGCCGGATTGATCATTTTCGTTGCAAATACGCCAAGCAGGATGGTTCCCAGCAAGCCGCCTACGCCGTGAACTCCCCATACATCAAGCGCATCATCCCACTTCAGTTTGTTTTTCAACTGAACTGCCAGGTAGCAGGTAATCCCTGCTGCGACACCGATGATGGGAGCGGACCACATCGGGACAAAACCGGCACAGGGCGTAATGGTTGCCAACCCGGCAATGGAACCCGTGAGCAGACCCAACAGTTTTGGCCGTCCTTCCCTGATCCATTCCACAGCAACCCAGGCGGCTGTGGCAAATGAAGCAGCCACATCGGTGTTGATGAAAGCAAGTGCCGTGATTTTATCAACCTGGAGCTCACTGCCGGCATTAAATCCGTACCAGCCAAACCAGAGCAGCCCGCTTCCGATGGCGACAAGCGGAATGCTGTTGGGGATCGAGCTTTTATCAGTCCTTGCCCCGACATAAAACACCGAGGCCAGTGCAGCGAAACCTGCTGTTGCATGAACCACGATTCCGCCGGCAAAGTCAAGAACCCCCCACTGTGCAAGCATTCCGTTGCCCCAGATCATGTGAACAAAAGGGTAATAAACCATGATCTGCCAAACCGTCAGGAAGATCATGTACGAACGGAAGGTCACACGGTTTACGAAAGCGCCGGTGATCAGGGCCGGGGTGATGATGGCAAACATCATCTGGTAAACGATAAAAACAATCTCGGGAATCTTGCCATTGCCGGCATAAATGGAATCAATGCTTACACCATGGAGGAAAACTTTTTCCAGGTTGCCGAAAATTCCACCAACTCCGCCACTGAAGCAAAGCGAATAACCAAAGGTGACCCAAAGAACGGTCGTCCACCCCAGCGAGGCGAAACTCTGGATCATGATCCCAAGAATGTTTCTTTTCGTGGCAAGACCGCCATAAAAAAATGCCAGAGCCGGCGTCATTAACATCACCAGGCTTGCCGATAATAGCATGAACCCGGTTGAACCAACATCGATTGTTCCCATTTTACAATTTTAGATTTACAATTTTAGAGTTACGACTGTATATTAATATTTCATCATTTATAAAGAGATCCCGAAAACCAAAAACACGCTCTCCGCCTGCGGATTGGTTATTACAGAGCCGAAAACAGGTAGTGCATACTCTTTCGAAATTTGGATGGATTTGTTAACACATACTCCTGTGTTGATAATCCCGCCATAAGGTCCGTACCAGGCAGAGCCGAAAGGGATGCCTCCGACAAAGGGTTTTATCCCAAATCCTTTGACAGTGAACTGGTAAGCGGCTTCCAGATAGGTTGAATAATTATTATCGCTTCCCGCCCCGTAAACCCCGGAGGAATCTTTTCCTTTGTCGGCCCCGTAAACAAAAGTTCCTGCATACAGCTGCAAAGGAAATTTTTCGGGGCCGGCCCATGAAAGGCAAACCTCAACGGTATGTCCGGTGGAATTCTTTTTAAAGTTGAAATACTTGTTCCCTGTGTTCGGACTGAGCGAATTTGGAAAAAAATAATCGTATGCCATGAGCGTGAAGCCTTTCATGGTATAGGAGACATACATGTCAAACTCGGCATAATGACCCATGTTGGCGACGGTAGAGTCATTGATCTTCCTGGAATATTGGCCCATCCCATAGGAGCCCCAGAAGCCGGCCTTGAACCCGGCAACGGAAAAAGCCACAGCAGGCTGAATACCGGGAGAATTCCCATAATCCGCCCCGCGCCAGACATAACGGCTTACCAGGTCGGCCCCGGCACTGAAAGTGGCTGAACCGGAACTCTTTTCTTCCATTTTGTTTTCATCCTGAAGTTGCGCAAATGCTACCGTGGAAAAACTCAAAAAAAGAGTGATAAAAACAATCAGTTTATGGAGGGTGATAGGTTTTACCATCAGCATGTGATTTGTTAATTTTTTAACATGCAATGGTAAGGCGATTGTTAAACGCTTGCAATCCTGTAAACTACTGAATTTTACTCAGCAAACAACAGAGATGGTTGTACGTGAATTTCTTACCTAGATCTCAACGATCTTATTCCTGATGGCATACTTGATCAGTTCCACGGTCGATTTCAGTTCGAGCTTTTTCATGATGTGGTTTTTATGGGTTTCCACGGTTCGGATGCTGATGTCGAGTTGGTCGCTGATCTCCTTGTTGATGAATCCTTCGGCAAAAAGCTTGAGGATTTCGATTTCGCGTGCAGTAAGCGGAATCGGTCCGCGCTGGGGGGTAAGGTCATCCTCCTTGGCTTTTCGCACATAACTTTTCAGCATGATCCTGGAGATGGAGTCGGCAAAAAATTCATCGCCTTCATAAATGGCATGGATGGCACTGAGCAGTTCTTCCCGGGAGGTGTTTTTCGGCAGGTATCCCCGTGCCCCGGCTTTCAGCGAATTGAATATGAAATCCTCATTCGTATACATGGAGAGGATGAGCACCTTGGTTTCCGGGTATTCGGCCGTAATCCGTTTCGTAATTTCGATGCCATTGGTATCGGGCAATGAGATATCAAGGATGAGGATATCGGGTGGTTCAAGGGCTATTTTTTCAAAACACTCTTTGCCCGAAGAGGCTTCTCCAAGAATGGAAAGCTCTTCGGCACTCACAAGCAAGGCTTTGATCCCATCCCTCACGAGCTGGTGATCATCCACGAGAAAAATCCTGATCTTTGGCATAAGTCGCTGTAATTGGTACGTTTAAAGTTATTGTTGTGCCTTTCGCCGGGGCCGAACTGATCTCAATTTGTCCTTGCAGCAGGCTTGCCCGTTCCCGCATGTTGTGAATTCCGTTTCCACCTTTATTCAGGACATCATCAGGTGAAAATCCTTTCCCGTCATCATGAATCACCAGGGTAAGCTGGTCTGTATACCGCAGGAGATGAACCCACACTTCATGTGCATCCGCATGTTTTACGATGTTGTTCAGCGCTTCCTGGATCAGCCGGTAAATATAGGTCTTGATCTTTTGATCGAGGTCGTCGAAATTCCCTTTCGCTTCAAAATGAATGCGCAAACCGCTGTGCTCCTCCGTTTCGGAAAAGAGATTGCGGAATGCGATCGGAATGCTGAATACCTCAAGGACGGAAGGCATCAGGTTGTTCGAAATGCGGCGAACTTCATCGATGATCTGATCAAAATATTTTTTCAGCTCCTGGATGGAATTCCGGATGTCTTTCCCTTCCAGGTACAAGAGATTTTCAAGACGCAATTTGATGGCAATCAGTGATTGGCCGATACCATCGTGCAATTCACGCGACAGGCGCTGCCGTTCCATCTCCTCTCCATCGAAAACAGACCTCATTCGTCCGAAACGCTCCATCTGAAGTTCGGTGGTTTTTTCTTTGATCTGGTGGGCCATGATGTTGAACGACCTGGTGAGTGCCCCGATCTCATCGTCGGTGTCGACAGGAAGGTTGATGTCATAATTCCCCATCCCGAGATTTACCGATGCATCCCTGAGCCGGATCAGCGGTTTGGTAATGCGCCTGGAAATGAGTAAAACACATATAAAAAAAACGATCAGGATGATGGCGCTTAGCAAGAGGATGCGTGTCCGGGTTTCATAAATAGGCACCATGGCTTCCTGCGTGTCAATTTCCGCTAATATCACCCATTTCAAACCGGGCACATCGATCGTACTGTACGACGAAAGGACAGGGATGTTGCGGTAGTCATTGGTTGTGATCACACCGGTGCTGCCTGCAAGGGCTTTGACTGCGGATTGTGTCCTGGCGATCGTTTTCAGGATCGAATTTGGCTGAAACCTTGACGTGGAGCGCATCCTGAAATCGGGACCCACCAGGTAGGTTTCACCACTGAGCCCAAGTCCGCTCAACGGATCGTTGTTCAGCATGATCGCGTTGATTGCATCTATTGAAATGGCAAGTACCAGCATTTCTCCGCCGAATCGGCTTTTACCTGCAACCCCGTTCATTTTGGCAGCGATCAGCTGGTATGGAATGCCAGAACGGGCATCAGCAAAAACATCGCACAACACTACGGCCTGGCTCTTCAACTGATTGCGGATTTTTGCCAACAGGTTATCAGAAATCACATGTTGAGGGGAACCAGGGGAATCAAAAAAGCCCTGGGCGATGACTCCTTCACTGCCAATGATGTAATACGCTTTGAAATATTGCCCGAGAGATCCTGCACCCGGCCCTTTCCCAAAAGGGATCGCTCCCAATCCTGCCATCAGGGTAAGGTCCCTCATCCGGTCGGCATAGAATTGGTTAATCTGGTTTTTTTTTACGATGCGGAGGGAGGTAAGTTGATCGAAAGTGCGGCTCATCAGGGCATTTCTGGTACTGAAGAATGATACGTACCCCACGATTGCGATTGCACCGATGCCCAGCATGACAAAGTACAGGATGAGTTTTTCGGTAAGCGAGCCGATCTTCATGGTTTTTTATTACTTTTGAATCACCTGTGCCAGGGAAACGCAGTTGATATCCGGGCAAACATAATAAAAAAAGGAGTTATGCGGACATTTTTCGTACGAGAATCACGTAATAATTTTTTGAATATTTTTCTGCTTCTATTGGTTTTCATCATCTTTAACAACCATCCGGGTTTGAAGGCCCAGGAAAAAACCGTCACCTACTATGCCGACCCGGCCGGGATTCCGCCTGATTTGCCAATAGCGATCAAGCACCTTACTGCCCATGTCCGTTTTCAGGCTGAGAAAAATCTTGTTTTAGGAACGGCTGAATTTACATGCATCCAAAACAGGGAACAGGTCGATTCCATTGTATTTCATACCCCCGATTTCAAGATCTCTTCCGTAAAAATGGATGATCAGGATGTTCAATTTCACCAAACCGGCAGCAACCTGGTCATCAATCCCCCTTCCCACGTCTCACGTCTATCGAATAACCTCCCGCGTCCCACATCCCGCATCCTCATCTCCTATACCGCCACTCCGCTGGCCGGCCCTATTTATTTCATTGGCTGGCGCCCCGAAGAAACAGGCAAGCGCAAGCAAATATGGGCACATCGCCCGCACGGATGGATTCCATACATGGATGGCCGCATCACGGCTGACCTGTTCATCACTTTTGACAGTAAATTCAAAGTGTATTCCAACGGTGAACGGCTGGAGGTAAAGGATAATGCCGATGGTACCAGCACCTGGCATTATGCCATGATAAAGGACCATCCTTTTTTTTCTACAGCACTGGTGATTGGCGATTACAATTATAAAAGCGCGAAAACATCACGGGGAGTGCCGCTTGAATTCTGGTATTATTCCGATATGCCCGACCGTGTTGGCACAACCTATAGGTATACCGAACGGATGTTTGATTTCCTGGAAAAGGAACTGGATTTCAACTATCCATATCCGCTGTACCGCGAAGCGCCGGTGATCGATTACATGTATGGAGCAATGGAAACCACCACAAGCACAATCTTCGGAGACTTTATGCTGATCAATCCCAGGGCATGGTGGCAGCGGAATTATGTGAATGTGAATGCCCACGAACTGGCGCACCAGTGGTTCGGGAATTGTGTGGCCCATTTTGTGAACCGGGATGTGTGGCTGACCGAAAGCTTTGGCACCTATTATGCCAAATTGTTCGAAAAGAGCATTTATGGTGAAGATTATTACCAGAATATCCGCAATGATGAAATGCGCCTGGCTTTCGAAGCCTCTGCCAAAAACGATTACCCGGTCGGGGGCAGCCAGGGCGGTGTTCAGCGGATCTACCAGAAAGGATCGCTGGTGCTCGACATGCTTCGTGATGTCATGGGAGCAGGGGCATACAGGGATGCAGTAAAGCGTTACCTTCAAAAATATGCATTCGGTTCCGCCGAAACCAACGATTTCATCCGCTGTACTTACGAGGCAACAGGAAAACCCTGGAACTGGTTTTTCGACCAGTGGGTAAGGAGAGGAGGTGAACCCGATTACCTGGTAAAGGATACGGTCACTGTTGATTCGCTGGGAAACGGAAATATCCTTTTTAAAATCAGGCAGGTCCAGAAAGTCAATGAGCTGAATGGACTGTTTAAAATGCCGTTTGCTTTTGAAGTGCATTACCAGGATGGTACAAGTGTGCATCAGGAAGCCTGGATCGAAAATCAATACACGGAGGTTCCTGTGCCAATTCAAGGGAACAAACCGATTGACTTTCTTCTCTTTGATCCCGGCAGGAGAATATTGAAAAAGGTAACGTTCACGCAATCCGTTGAAAGGCTTCTGGCACAGGCCCAAAAAGCAGACAACATGATCGACCGGTACGATGCCTGGCTGGCCTTGCGAAAGGAACCGGTTTCAAAAAAAGCGGAAATCCTGGTTTCTTCTTTTAAAAAGGAATCCTTCTGGCTGATCCGGTCAGAGATTCTACAGCAGCTGGCAGCGGATCATTCACCTGAAACTGTAGAATTGTTCAGGCAGGCGTTGCTTGACAAGGATGCCAATGTCAGAAAATCAGCGCTGTTGCTGGTCAATCCGGTTCCCGATCTGCTTCAAAGCACCGTGGAAGAGATGTTGTATGATTCCAGCTACCTCAACGTCGAATATGCCCTGGAAGCACTGTGCACTTCCTTTCCGAAGAGCCTGGATTACTATCTTGAACTTGCCCGGGACATGGAGGGATGGCGTGGAAAAAATATCCGGATGATGTGGCTTTCATTGGCTATTAAAAACGGAAAAATGGAATTTCTGTCTGAACTCATCAACTACAGCAGCCCGAAATACGAATTCGAAACCCGGATGAACGCATTCAACCTCATGGCAAAACTGAAATACTCCGATGCGGAAACGCTTAAATATGCAGAGGCAGCGAGCAAACACTGGAACAACAAGCTAAGTGGCGCGGCGAAGGAATATCTTAAAAATAGCGAATTAGCAAAATAGCGAAATGGCGAAATCTGGCAACTACAAAATCCTCACCCGCACCGTCCTCCTCGTTTCTTTCGTGAGCCTGTTTACTGACGTTGCCAGTGAGATGCTCTATCCCATCATGCCGGTTTACCTGAAATCCATCGGGTTCTCAGTGCTTCTCATCGGAATCCTTGAAGGAGTGGCAGAAGCCACTGCAGGATTAAGTAAAGGCTATTTCGGTCATTTGTCGGATATCCGCGGCAAACGCGTCCCTTTTGTCCGCGCTGGTTATACCCTGAGTGCCATTTCCAAACCCATGATGGCCATCCTGACCTTCCCGGTATGGATCTTCTTTGCCCGCACCCTCGACCGGTTCGGCAAGGGAATCCGCACCAGCGCACGCGATGCCATGCTCAGCGACGAAACCATGCCAGAACATAAGGGTAAGGTATTCGGATTTCACCGTTCCATGGATACCGTGGGAGCTGCCATCGGCCCGATCCTTGCGCTCGTGTTCCTGTGGTTCTACCCGGGACAGTACAAATGGATGTTCATGATCGCCTTCTTTCCGGGACTGGTGGCCATTGGGCTTACGTTCCTTTTGAAAGACAGGGTAACAGGGTTACAAGGTGACAGGGTAACAGGGTTACAAGGTGACAGGGTGACAAAGTCACAAATGTCGTCTGCCCGGCCGACCATCAACCCGTCCACCAAAGTCGGCTTCTTCTCTTTTCTCAGATATTGGTCAAAGGCTTCATCAGGATTCCGTTTCCTGGTTGCCGGACTGCTGGCTTTTACACTGTTCAACAGCTCCGATGCATTCCTGTTGCTGGCGTTGAAAGAACAACATCTTTCAGATACCTGGATGATCGGGGTTTATATCTTTTACAACCTGGTTTATGCCATGTTCTCTTATCCGATCGGGGCACTTGCCGATAAAATCGGACTGAAAACAATGCTGATCACCGGCCTGTTCCTTTTTGCAATTGTATATACTTTCATGGGTTTTGTTTCTTCCCTGGCCATGTTCGGGGTTCTTTTCTTCCTTTACGGGATCTATGCCGCGTGCACCGAAGGAATTTCAAAAGCGCTGATCTCCAACATGGCAGCGAAAGCGGATACCGCAACAGCCATCGGATTTTACAACAGTTTTGCCAGTATCTTTACGCTGCTTGCCAGCTCATTGGCCGGTGTGCTGTGGTATGCCATCGGGCCGAAAGCGATGTTCATGGTTTCCGGGATGGGAGTTTTCGTGGTCGCCTGTTACCTGGTGATGGTGTTTCGGGTGAAAAGGTGAATTCTGATGTGCCCACCCTCCATCACTCAATGACCCCACTCTAAATCCCTCCCCAAACAGGGAGGGACTTTCTCAGGATTTTTTCAACAGGTTGAAAACTTTCCCCTCTTTCCATATTCCTTTGCCTTTTTCCTGTCAATCAAATGTCTTGCCACTTCAATGAGTTTTATGGTTGACGTTATCGATTGATCAGAATCTTCTGCGTATAGGTTTTATCACTTATCTGTGCCAGGATAAAATAGATTCCACAAGGCCTGGCACGCAAATCAACTGTTAACCGGCCATGGTTTGGACAAGCAGATTCATAGATTTTTTCGCCCATGACGCTGTAAATTTCAAACTTCACGATGGATTGGATGCCGGGGTGATCGACCGTTATATAAAAGATTCCATTCGATGGATTGGGGCTGATGGTAACCACATTTTCACCTGAATTTTTATCGGCCACACTGCCTGTGATGGCCACACATCCGTCGAAGATTGACAATGCGGCATTGGTTACCGCCGGATGAAATGGCACCAATGTTGCACCGGAAGTTGTCGTATAGGTAACGGATGCCAATCTCACGGTGCAGGTGTCCGCTGCAATCCAGTTCGCCATGACGCATCCGGAACTGTTGCCAAGTGAATCGGTTTTGATGATCCCGATCTGAGGGCGATCCGTTGGGGCCATTTTAACTCCCATGATCGGGCCATTGCCCAGGAGCATGTATCCGGTATCGAATGATTCAACCACATCGGTTGCGATGATGGCCATGGTTTGCACCCATTGAATGATTCCGGAAGAATCAATTTTGATCATTGGTTGAAAGCCCCATCCGGCTACTGTGAAAACATAACCACCGTCGGTTGTTGCATTCAATTTTGGGCGGGAATTTTCATTCCAGTAACCAAGTGCATACTGCTGATAATTACGGCTCCATAAAACATTACCGTAAAAATCTGTTTTCAGGATTACGAATCCGTTACTTCCAAGGTCGATATACCATAAATATCCGTTTGATGTTACCACCACATCCAGTCCCATCAGGTAGTCTGTAGGTTTACGGTACATTTTTTTTGCCCAGGAAACAGTACCTGCCGGAGTCAGCCTGATCATACATACTGAGGACTCATATGGGGGGTAGTTTCCAAGGTCGCCAGTGAGAATATACCCTCCATCGGATGTTTGTTTGATGGCATAAGCAAGGTTGTCCTGGTTTCCGGAACTTAATATGGAATTCCATTGAGGGATTCCCAAAGAATCAAGTTTTACCACTACAATCTTTGTGAATGGGGCAGTGATCTGCCTCAAAAACCCGGCAATGATGAAACCATGATCACTGGTTTGCTGCGCCGTCAGGGCATAGGACGACTGGCCAAAATCAACTGATCTTGTCCACAGGGTATCGCCGGTTGAATTCATTTTAACACAAAAAACATTGGTTCCTTCCTGGTTGGCATCGGGAGAGGTACCAGTGAAAAGATAGCAGAAATCATCGGTCGGGATAACGCTGGTGAATCGAGAGTCATAAACGCTGGCGATCATTTTGCTCCATATAATATTCCCCGAGGAATCAATTTTCATCGCGAGTGCATAGCTGTCTTTGTAACCGGCGATCATGTATTTATGATCATGGGTTTTTATCAGCGAATGGCCTTGGGCATCACCTGCCACATCGTAATAGACTTTTGTAAAAGTTGATTGCTGGGCGTTCAGGATGTTGGTGAAGCTATGAAGCAGCAACAAAAAGGCGATAAATATGGATTTTGCTTTCATTGTATACATTCTATTTTCTTTGTCATCCAAATTTAAAAATAAATCCGCTCACGATTTCGCTATTTCACGATTTCGCTACCCCGCTATCTTTTATTCCCCATTCTGTAATGTTTTCAGGGTTCAATCGTCTGGCATGGTAATTGTCATAATTTAGATCAATTCAAAATAATTATATTTGATCCATATCAGTAAAACGATGCATAAACACTTTCTTACTTTTCTATTTCTTCTTTTTGGGGGAGTATTGTTGGCACAAACCGGCATGATCAAAGGCCGGGTGTACAATCATAAGAACAACGAACCGGTTCCATTCGTGAACATCATCATCGATGGCAGGCCCACCCAGGGAGCCACAAGCGACATTGACGGAAATTTCAGTATCACCAAGGTTCCGCCGGGATATGCCCGGCTTGTTGCGACTGCCGTAGGGTTTAAGAAATTCATCTCTGACGATTTCCTGGTCACCAATTCAAAAACATCCGATTTGAATATCGGCCTTGATGAACAGGTGATTAACCTCGAACAGGTAATCATCAAGCCATCGGTCGTAGAGCGGAACGAAGAGGTCCCGGTATCGCTTCAAAAACTCACCATCCAGGAAATCGAGCGGAGCCCGGGCTCAAACCGCGATATTTCAAAAGTTATTCAAAGTTTGCCAGGCGTGGCTTCATCACCTTCATTCCGCAATGATGTCATCGTCCGCGGAGGAGGCCCCGGCGAAAACCGGTTTTACCTCGATGGTGTGGAGATCCCGTACCTGAACCATTTTTCCACCCAGGGAGCTTCCGGTGGTGCGGTAGGTATTGTCAATGTTGATTTCATCCGTGAAGTACAGCTTTATTCCAGCGCTTTCCCTTCGGCCAGGGGCAATGCCCTCAGTTCAGTGATGGAATTACGGCAAATTGACGGCAACAAGGAAAAATTCGGAGGCCGGTTGTCTTTGGGATCCAGCGACCTGGCGCTGACACTGAATGGCCCTGTCACAAAAAATTCATCCATGATCTTTTCCGTGCGCCGTTCTTACCTGCAATTTCTCTTCAGCGCATTGAAACTGCCGTTTCTGCCAACCTACAATGACTACCAGTTCAAATATAAAATTGACCTGGGTAAACGCGATCAGCTCTCTGTAATTTCTATCGGAGCCCTTGATAAAAACAAACTGAATACAGGCCTTTCCAACCCTGATGCCTTTCAGAATTATATCCTGCAATCGCTTCCTGTGAATGATCAGTGGAGTTATGTGTTCGGTTTGGTCTATCGTCATTTCCGGGCAAAAGGATACGATACCTGGGTGCTGAGCCGTAACATGCTTAACAACGACCAGATAAAATACACAAACAATGTAGAAGTGCCAGACAGCCTGCTTTTCAAATACAATTCGCAGGAAATCGAGAACAAATTCCGCTATGAGGGACTGACCGACCTGGTTAAATGGAAGATCACCTATGGTGCCGGGCTGGAATATGCAAGATATACGAATCAGACATATCAAAAGTTATTTATTGAAAATCAGATCCGTACGCTTGATTACGATTCAAGGATTGAAATGTGGAAATGGAATGTGTTTGGTCAGGTGAACCGTGCTTTTTTCAATGACCGGCTGAATGTGAATCTTGGGATCAGGATGGATGCCAACAACTATTCCAGCCTGATGAACAACTTGTTGAAGCAGTTCTCGCCAAGGTTTTCTGCCTCCTATGCCTTCGTCCCCGATAAATTCTTCCTCAATTTCAATATAGGGCGCTATTATCAGCTTCCGGCATACACGTCTCTCGGATTCCGCAGCAACAACGGGACGCTGGTTAATGATTCCCTGGGCATCAGGTACATTTCTGCCGACCACGTGGTACTGGGCCTTGAATACCAGCCCAAAATAAACACCAAAATTTCACTGGAAGGGTTTTACAAGTATTACAGGAACTATCCATTTTCGATCAAAGATTCTGTAGCTCTTGCAAGCAAGGGGACTGGTTTTGGCGCAGTGGGTGACGAGCCGTTGCTCCCTATTTCCAAGGGCCGAGCCTATGGATTTGAGGTCCTGGTGAGAAATGCCGACTTTTACAAATTCAATGTTATTATCACCTACACCTTCGTGCGAAGCGAGTTTACGGATTATGAAGGCCGGTACATCCCGTCAGCCTGGGATAACCGTCACCTGGTTAACATAACCCTTGGCAGAAAATTCAAACACAATTGGGAAATCGGCGCCAAATGGCGGTTCGCAGGCGGACAACCTTATACGCCGTGGGATATGAATAAATCGAGCCTTGTAGCAGCATGGGATGCACAGGGCAGTGGCTACCTTGATTATAATGCTTTCAATACACTCAGGCTGTCATCATTCAACCAGATTGATCTCCGGATCGACAAGGGGTTTTATTTCAAAAAATGGTCGCTGATGTTTTACCTCGATGTGCAAAACGTGCTGAATTTCAAAGCGCAGCAACCTGATTTGCTTGTCAATACCCAGGAAGACGGTTCGGTAGTGAAATATATGGATCAGGAAGGGAAGGAGCGCTATGAGTTGCGCACCATCCCTAACAGTGCCGGGACCATTTTGCCAGCCATCGGCATCATGGTTGATTTTTAAGGCAGGATTTTCCTAATGCTGCATGCCACGCCGCCTGGCTTTAAACTCTTCCATCATTTTCAAATAGGTTTTGAACTGATCGGGGGTGAGTACAGCCTTTAATTCACCATCTTTCTGCTTGTTCATGTTCTGCGCTGTTTTCCGTTGGGCAGCCGTATCTGAAATTTTCCGGACATCCTCCATCTTTTTAGCATATTTCAGGTTGATGGAAGAAACTTTGGGCTCCTGGGCTGCCGTGAGCGACAAATTCTCTTTCATCATTTCAGTCTGGCGTTTGGCACGTTCTTCGGGAGAAGCATTGCCAAATCCTTGCCCTGGATGGTTTCCCTGGGCTGAAACAGAGGTAGCGGAGATCAACAGCAGGGTAACCAGACCAACCACAACGCGGAGGTTTGCCCTCACTGAGCAAAGAATTTTTTTCATTGTTTTCATTGTTTTCATTGTTTTCAATTTTTTTTTTAAGCTTTCAATCATTTCCCCGGTTTTTCCCTTTTACCGTAAACCATCCTGCGATAATTCCAGTTGCTCATGAATGACCAATAAGCGCTGGTTAAACTTCCTGTCCGCCACCATGTTTTCAACATCCGGCGTTTCAGAAACGCGGGTTCATACACTTTGTTGTATGCCTTGTAAATATAATCCTGCAATTCAATACGGTCCATATGGATGGGAGCAAAGACCAGTGATTCATAGCCATAATGCTGCCAGTCCTCCGGGAAATTGTTCATGACCAGCCGCCCTTCTTTTTTCATCCGTTCGAAAAGCCTTGTTCCGGGCAGCGGGGTGAGCATGGTAGACTGGATGGAATCGGCATGGCTTTCGCGGGTAAATTTCACACGGTGGTCAATCCGTTCAATGGTATCATCTTCCCATCCGAAGATGATGCCGGCAATCACGGCAATTCCGTATTTGTGAATTTTCCGGAAAACCTCATCGTACGAATTGACACCCATTTTTGCATTTAGCTTTTTATTGGCGCCGACAAGCTGGTCTTCTCTTTCTGATTCAATCCCGATGAAAAGCATCCGGCAACCGCTTTTAGCAGCATATTTCAGTACTTCCTCATTGTCTGCCACGTTCAGGGAAGCCTGCCCGATCCAGTCTTTTTTAATTCCCCGGTCGATCATTGCCTTGAAAAGCCCGATGGCCCGGTTTTGGGCCTGCACCGTATTGCCTACGATGTTATCATCCAGGATGAAAAGATTCTTCTGGGGTATTTCTTCCATTTCGCTGATCACTTCCGCGATCTGGCGATAACGGTAATTCCTGCCATTGAAAGCGGTCACCGAACAGAAATCGCAGTTCATCGGGCATCCACGGGTTGTTTGAATGGATGCAAAAATATAAGCCGGATGAAACAGTTCTCTCCGGGGTTTTGGAGACTCGATCGGGTCGCTGAGCGGTCCTTGATAGATGCGCTGCAACTTGTTGTTTTCGAAATCGCTGATCACCCGGGGCCAACTTGTTTCTGCCTCTCCGATCACAACTGCATCTACAAATTCGGAGGCCTCCCCGGGCACCATGGATACGTGGATACCCCCGATCACTGTTGGAATCCCCTCATCACGGTAAAGTTTGGCAAGTTCATAGGCACGGGTCACCGTCGAGCTGAATGCAGTAAAACCAACAAGGTCAGCTTTATAATACCTGAAAATACGAAAATTCTCATCGATGATTTTTACCTTCCAGTCTGGAGGCGTCAATGCGGCAATAATACCCAGGCTAAGCGGCTGATAGCGCGTATCCTTGTTGATAATAAACCCGCTTCCGTTTTTGGTTGCCGGGTTCACCAGAAGGAGTGTCTTTTTTCTTCCGTGTTTCATTCAATGCGGTTCAACGCTTATTTGCAGTAATGGATGGGCCGTTCCAGCATGATGTCGCGGTACTGGAAATTGATTTTCTGCGACCAGATCGCGGTTTCAAGGCACCTTGTATTGTAAAGGGTTTTCAGGAATCGCATGCGAAGGTGCATGGGATCATATATCCGTTCCCACCCTTTGGACATCCGGTTCGCCAGGTCGGCTGAGTCGATATGAGGATGGCGGATCACAATGTCTTCCCAGTTATAAAATTGCCAGTCATGAGGAAAATTTTCACACGTAAGCCGGTTTTCTTCCTGCATGCGTCGGCTGAGTTTGGTGCCGGGATAGGGTGTGAGCATGCTTGTCTGGATACCATCGAGGTTCAGTTTTGAGATAAACCGGGCACGGTCCGTAATATCCTGCGGTCGGTCGGTTTCCATGGCAAAAATAAAAGTGCCGAGGATGCCGATCCCTGCTTTGTGAAACTTTTTTATGACGTGACGGTAATTCTCTGCCCCTTTGCGAAGGTTGTTCTTTTTATTGGCCGATTTCAGCCCTTCGGCATTTTCAGTTTCAAACCCCACCAGCAGCATCTTGCAACCGCTTGCAGCAGCAAGTCTGAGCGCTTCCGGGTCATCGGCAAAATCAATGGATGTCTGCGAAAACCAGTTAAACTTCAATTTGCGGTCGATGATGCTCCTGAAAAGTTCCTTTGCCCGTTCACGATGGTTCTGGGTGATGCCACCGATGTTGTCATCGACAAAAAAAATGTTTCGTCCGTCTCCATGGTAGGATTGAAGTTCCTCCAGCACCTCAGCGGTCGGACGTGTACGGAAATGCCCGCCATTGAATGATGTCACTGAACAAAAATCACAATTCATCGGGCATCCGCGCGAGGTTTGCACGGAACGCCAATAGTAAAGCGGGTATTGCAGATCATGCCGGGGGATCGGCTGATCCTTCATCTCGGTAAAATCCCCGTGATAGACTTTTTTAAGCCTGCCGGCCTCAAAATCGGCCACTGCGGTCGCCCATACATTCTCGGCTTCACCAACAACCACTGCATCGACATATCTCAGGGCCTCCTCTGTGCACATGGAAGCGTGGATTCCCCCCATCACAACGGGTATGTTTTTATCGCGGTAAACCTTTGCAATCTCATAGGCCCGGTAAGCATTTGGTGTGTATGCCGTGATACCAACCAGGTTGGCCTCACGGTACCGGAAAGTCTGGTAATTCTCATCCAGGATCCTTGTTTTCCAGGGAGCGGGCGTCAGGGCGGCAATGATGCCCAGGCTCAGCGGTGGCGTTTTGTCATGTTTTTTATTCGACAGTCCAACACGGTAACGGCTTACCGGGTTGATTAAAAGCAGGCGCGGATTGGTATCGTTCATCTGGTTTGTAACTGGCCGCCAAATTAAGTTTTTATCCCGTTATGGCAAAATATTTTACCTTTGCTATCTTAAAACTATTGAAAGGGGACATGGAAGAGTTTATTAAACATATTGAAGCTGAATTTGATGACCTTAAACCGGGCGTATTGATGGCGGACAGTAATTTCAGGGAAACATTTGAATGGAATTCGATCAATGCGCTGATACTGATCGCCATGGTAAAAACCGAGTATGATGTAACCCTTACCGCAGATGACCTGATCCAATCAAAAACCGTCAATGATCTGTATTCACTGATCGACAACCGTAAATCCAAATCCTAATTCGTAAATCGTAAATCCCACATGGCTCTGTTTTCCCTTTCCGGGATAAAGATCAGCGGAATAGCAGCAGCAGTTCCCGAGAATAAGAAATCCAATGCAAATTACCAATGGATTGCCATCAGGGAACGTCAATCGCTGATGAAAAATATTGGTGTTGAAACGCGCAGGGTTGCTTTAAAGGGAACCACTACTTCCGACCTGTGTGTTGTTGCAGCTGAGAAATTATTGCAGGAGCTGAAATGGGACAGAACCGGAGTTGAATTGCTGATCTTTGTTTCGCAATCGCGCGATTACCTTGTTCCAACCACTGCATGCATCATCCAGGACCGATTGGGGCTGCCTCATTCCTGTGTGGCCATGGATATCGGGCTTGGTTGTTCGGGGTTTGTATACGGGTTATCGGTCATCGGCAGCATGATGCAATCAGGGGCTTTTAAGAAAGCCTTGCTGATGGTGGGAGATATTTCGACCCTTACCACCTGTTACCGTGATAAAAGCACCTATCCGTTATTCGGCGACGCCGGAACCGTTACGGCAGTGGAATATGATAGCAATGCCCCGGTGATGCACTTCAACCTGCAAACCGACGGTTCAGGATATCGGGCGCTCATGATCAGGGATGGGGGAGCAAGGAATGCCATGTCGAGGCAGTCGTTTGAAATTAAAAAGATCGGGAAAGGAATCTACCGGTCACGCCTTCATCTGGAATTGGATGGAATAGAGGTTTTTAACTTTACTTTGCGCGAAGTGGTCCCGAATATTAAAAAGTTACTGGCCAGCACAGGCGGAACCCTCGCGTCAATTGATTTTGTCGTGTTTCACCAGGCTAACCGGCTTATCAATGAAACCCTGCGGAAAATGCTGAAGCTGGAGACGGACAAGGTGCCTTACTCGATCAGGGATTTTGGAAACACCAGTGGAGCTTCGGTTCCGCTGACCATGATCACGGCACTGAAAAATCCTCTTGAAACCGGTAAAACAAAATTGCTGCTTTCTGCATTTGGTGTCGGACTGTCATGGGGTTCAGTCGTGGTTGAAACGGATCGTATTTGCATTCCTGATTTGATCGAAGTATAATGGATGAATTCTCATTAACCGGAAAAACCATTCTCATCACCGGTGCCTCTTCCGGTATCGGCCGGGAAACTGCAATCCTTGCAGGTGAATATGGCGCAACCCTTTTTATAACCGGTCGCAACCCTGTAAGACTCCGGGAGACATTTAACCGTCTTGGGAAAACAGGTGACACGTTACGCGTGGCAAGTGATGAATCAACGAGTCCCCGTCACGTGTCGCGCGTCACGGACCTGATTATCGAAACCGAAATGGATGCACTCGTGGATGCCCTCCCTCCACTCGACGGCATCGTTCATTGTGCCGGGATTGTTGGCCCGCTGCCCGCCAAATTCATCACTCAGCCCGATATCGATCACATGTTTGGAATCAACTATCATGCTCCCGTGAAACTGACCGGTAAGATCCTGCGGAAAAAAAAGCTCTCCAACGGTGCTTCCATTTTATTCATGTCGACCATCGCCACGAAGAATCCTTATTTCGGAGGCGCACTGTACAGTGGTTCGAAAGCAGCCCTCGAAGCCTATTCCAAAACACTTGCTCTTGAATTGGTTTCAAAAGGAATCCGGTCCAATTGCATAATGGCCGGGTTGGTTCATACACCCATGATCGAAAACCCGTCAGAAAAAAACATGCAGGAAGAAGCCCTTGAGCGTTACCTGAAAAGATATCCGTTGGGCATTGGCCAACCGAAAGAGATCGCCCGGGCCACCATATTTTTTATGTCCGACGCTTCAAAATGGATCACGGGGACCTCTCTCATCATGGGAGGGGAGTGAAAACGTGACATTTGACAAATCGTAAATTGCAAATCGTAAACTGTAAATTGCAGATGTTGCATCCAGTTAAATTTTCAATCGTGGTCCCTGTTTTTAACAGCGAGCAATCCCTGGAAGAATTGTTTGCCGGCGTATCGTTGGTGTTTGAAACCCTGCAGGAGCCTTTTGAAGTCGTTTTTGTAGATGATTACAGCCGCGACAGCAGCTGGGATGTCATCACCAGGTTGAAACTAAAGTACCCCGATCTGATCACAGCAATCAAACTGAGCAGGAATTTCGGGCAGCACAATGCTACTTTTTGCGGCCTCAGCTTTGCCAAAGGAGCTTTGATCATCACCATCGATGATGACCTGCAAACACCGCCATCTGAAATCACGAAGTTGATTGCAAAATACAATGAATCAAAAGCGGATATGGTCTATGGTTCCATCATCCATAAAAACCATTCACAAATGAGGAACATCGGCAGCCAGTCCTTCAAAGCCTCGGCAAAAGTTCTTCACAATTCACGCGGAGAAGGGTCTTCTTTCCGCCTCCTGACTTCTGAACTTGCGAAAAAAATTCTCCATCACCACCAGAATTTTATTTTCCTCGATGAAGTATTGTTATGGTATACCGATGATGTCGTCTTTGCCGAAGTGATGCACCTGCCCAGGAAATACCAACAATCGGGCTATTCGTTCACCTCCCTGCTGAAGCTTATTGCAAACCTGGTTCTCTACTATACGATGGTCCCCTTGAAATTCCTGGTTTATGGCGGATTTATCATCTCGCTGGTCACCTTTTTCTTTGGTTTGTATTTCATCGTAAAAAAGATGGTTTATAACGTACCGCTTGGTTTCACCTCCCTGATCGTGACCATCCTTTTTTCAACAAGCATCATCCTTTTCAGCCTTGGCGTGTTGGGTGAATACCTCAGCAGGATCTACCAGGTACAAAACCGCAAACCGCCGTATTCGATTAAAAAAGTGATTTGACTATAGATAATGCAACCAATGCAAGCAATGTAAGGAATGAGTGGATTATGAAAATGTGGTTTGTCACAAATCGTGCACGGTTACACAAAATCAGATATGTTTAAATCCAGCAGCCAACGTTCAACATTATCAGCAACAGGAGGAATTTTTTTTCTGGCAATTCCTTTATTTTATCAAATAGAATGGATTTATATCTTCGGATTATTTGACAATCAGGCTGATCGGGTCAAAAGATACACGCAAATCCTTCCTTCTTTCCTCAAAGATCCCGGAAATGCCTCTTGGTTATTCGTGGCTTCCTGTGTCATTGCAATGATCTTATTTTCAGTTTGTTTGAAACATTCACGCAAGACAATGAAATTTCTTTGTATTGCAATGCTGGTCCTTGCCGGTTTGCTTTTCCTGTTACTCTTATTCAGCATGATGTAACCAACCCATGTTCCCATCCACCTGTGCAACTGTCCGCCTGTTAATCTAACTCCTGAAAAATGAAATATTCCCGTTATGGCATATCGATTCACTTTCTGAAGGAAGACGAAATTGAGCTGGTCAGGCAATGGAGAAACGATCCGGTCGTGGTCAGCAATTACGAATACAGGGAGCATATCACAGCGGAGATGCAAAAGGAATGGTTCAGGTCGATCAACAACATTGATAACCTGTACACGATCATCGAGTACCAGGGAGCGAAAATCGGTGTCATCAATATAAAAAACATCAACTGGGAAGAGCGTGTCTGCGAGGGAGGGATTTTTCTGCCGGACCCCAGGTTCCATCAAACGTTTTTGCCGGCTATCGTTTCATATATCACCACGGAAATTGCTTTCAATGTTTTTGAATGGAACATTTGCTATGCCCATGTGCTGAAGGAGAATAAAAGTGTGCAGTCCTTTGTTAAAATGCTTGGATATGAACAGATGGAAGGACAGGAATCGTTGAACAACCAGCAATACCAGATTACCCGTGCCTCTTTTGAAAAACGCGCCTTAAAGATAAAAAAGGCAATTTCCGTTCTTGCGGGAAACGAAGAAAAAGGGGTGCTTTTCATCGGGACTGCTGAATTTTCAGATCCGCTGGTGCTGCAATGGGAAGAGAAAGTGAAAGCAAGCCGGTTTATTACCAGGGCAGAAACCACCGAAGAAGGACGGTTTTATTCTTTTTCCTGAAAAGCCACGGCACTTTTCTCGGAAAACCGGCTGTATATTCTAACAAGCTTAGGTAAATTCAGGGAGAGCCACCTGCTGCTGCGATAGGGCAACAGTGAACCCCATTGCATCAGCCTGAAAAGAATTTTCCCATAAGCTGCCATTGGCAGGGATTTCAGGAAAACCACCATGCTGAACTGCTTCGTTTTCCTGCTGTATCCCATGGTGTCGGCAGTTTTTCCCGCAATCTGATCGGCGATTTTCACCTCCAGGTCTGTCAGCTGAGATTTCCAAAGATCCATTCTTCCGGTATTGACCGGATCCATAAGGCTTTGGTGGATTTTCCATATCACCGGGTCCGGAAAAACTGACAATAATTCATCCTTTTTTTTGTAATATTCAAAAACCTCAGGAACATAAGGAATACCAAGAAAAGCACACAATTCCCGCATCGATTCCTCTGGCTTCATGACCAGATCCTCATAGCGGATGATATAGAACCTGTCGGGAAACCTGTTCTGACAGGCAAGAAAAAGTTTGGTTACGTATACCCAGCGTGCTACCTGGAGTGTCAGTATCGGGGCTTCAAGTTTTACCTCCTGCAGGTTCTTCAACGAAACATAATTATCCCTGTAATCGCGGATGATACATATAAACCAGGCTTTGGGGAAAATATTGATCAGTCTTTTCATGTAAACGGAATAGACAGGGTTTTTATCCCCGACCAACCTGATCTCCTGCTTGGGAAAGACTGAAAAGGAGTGTTCATTCAGCTTGATCAACAAGTCCTGGATGGTACAGTTGTTCTCGAGTTTCAGCAGGTCCGTTGTAAATAATTCACGGTTGATCCTCAGGTTTTCAAGTTTTCTGTTGTTGAACACATTGGGTTGAAAAACGTGATCGACAAATGACAGAATTTTTTCTTTATCCCAGGTCTTCACATTTTTGAATTTCTGGTAAAGCGGAAGGAATATCGGCAGTTCAGGCGGAATCTTGACATTTGGGTGGGCATCGAATAATGTCTTCAGCAGTGTGGTTCCCGATCGGGGCCGGCCTAAAATGAAAAAAAATGGAACTCCCATGATGTGACAGGTTTTTTAAGGTGAACTTTTAACTACATCTCATCGGTACGCCATCCTGACCTCACCCTGACCCTCTCCTATAGGAGCGGGAATTCCCCTTCTCCTGCAGAAGAAGGGGTCAGGGGATGAGGTATTCCAAAGAAGAAATGCCAGATCCGCACCAATACCAGCAATTTGACCGATAACCATAAACTGATCCTGGAAGGCAGAAAAGAACCCCATATATAAAGTTTGAAGATCAGGCAGCCATAGAGGGCCATTGGCAGGGATTTTAACCAAAGACCGGGATTCATGCCAACCTGTGCCCGCTGATAATGGAAGATGGTGGCATACTTACCGGCCACATGGTCGGCCATACGGACCTCCGCCGGAGTCAAATCCTCCTTCCATGTTTCCATCCGGCCGGTATTGACGGGATTCATCAAACTGCCATGAAATCTTTCTATCAATGGGTTGTCGTATATTTTAATGGTCTCCTCCTTCTTTTTGTAAAAGTCAAAAACCGTTGGATCAAAGGGAATGCCGATGAATTGGCACAGATCGGCAAGCACTTCCGATTTGTTTGTCACCAGGTCTTCATACCGGATGATCCGGATCCGGTCGGGATACTGTTTCTTACAGCGGAGAAACAGGCTGGCTACATAGCGCCAGCGATAAACCTGCAGGGTGAGAATGGGTGCCTCGAGACGCAGGTCGCTCAACTTGCGCATCGAAACATAATTGTCACGGTAATCACGAATGATGCAAATAAAGCGTGCCTCCGGAAAAATTTTCAGGAATCGCCGGATATAGATTGAATATACCGGGTTCTTGTCCCCTATTTGCAGGATCTCCTGCTTGGGGAATATGGAGAACCCCTGCTCATTCACTTTTTTTAGAAAGTCCTGGATGGTTCCCTTGTGTGCCAGGGACATCAGGTTTGCAGTAAAAGCCCCGCGATCGATTTTAAGGTTTTCGAGGGTGCGGTGAATGAAAACGTTATGTTCGAAAATAAATGCAACGAACGACAGGATGGTTTGTTCGTCCCAATCCTTTACTTTCCTGAACTTCTGGTACAAAGGAAGCATGATAGGGAATTCAGGAGGGATCTTCACATTCGGGTGGGCATCGAAGAGCGTACTAAGGAGCGTGGTCCCCGACCGGGGACGACCCAGGATGAAAAAGACAGGAACCGTAAGCAGGTTGTCAGTGGCCACAGAATTTTTTCGCGTCTTTGCGTCTTCGCGGTAAAATTAACTTTGGAGACAGTTTATGCTTTACTATAAAAATATCATGCCTTCGGCATTTTAATTAAACATGTTTCAACCCTTGATTTGCATTCATATCACAAATGTAATAAATACCACGAATCAGGGGCTGTTGAAAAATGAAAATGCCGGGAACAACAAGCCCGGCATTTCATTGGAGAATAAAGGGAGTTTTCTATTTGGTTTAAGATCAGAACGATTCCCGATAGTCGGTTTCAGATGAGTAGGTGGCAGTTCAAGAGGATGGTGAAGTTGGCAAATCGGCTGAATAAGTTGCGCAGACGGAAAAACCAGAAAACTCCCTTATGCGTTCAAAATATCACTGGCAAATGTAATTGTTAATAATATCACAGATGAAAATATTAGACGATCTGACAATATTCACCGACGGATCAGCCGAATCATCCGGTTGCCTGCTTCCGCTTCAACCGGAATTTAATGTTCCTGAAAAAATAAAAATCACTTGCCCTGTATCTGAATATCTCTCGGAGTGGCATTTTTACCATCCGTGAATAAAGGATGACAAAAATAATGGATCCGGCAGCATAACTTGCATTGGTTGACCAGGCTGCCCCGATTCCGCCAAAACGAGGGATCAGGAACAAATTGAGGATGAAGTTGATGACCAGGGCGGGCATAAAGGTGTAGATGGCGATCTGTGGTTTTCCCATACCGGTCAGACGGCTGTTCAGTATGCGAAATCCTACCAGGATGAGTACTCCCGGCAGGACAACCTGGATCATGGCCACACTTTTTACAAACTCCTGTCCAAAGACAAGTGGCACCAGCACCGGGGCAATGAAAAAAATGAACAGGCCGCTCACAAGCCCGATGAGCAGAGAAACCCTGAAGATGGATGCCACCGTGCGGTGTAAGGACGGGTCATTTTTCGTATTGGCGCTACGGCTCAGCACAATCGATTCAATGGCGTACGGAATGTGCCATAATTGTTCTGCAATCTGCATCGCCAGGGAATAAAACCCAACCTCTTCAAGCGAGGAAAGTTTTTTAAGCATCAGGATATCCAGCCGGTAGTTGAGCTGCATGATGAAAATCGCAATGGCATTTACCAACCCGAGCTTAATCATGCTTTTCATGATCCCTTCATGGTATTTCCAGGTAATATTGTACCTGAACTGCACGATGACCATCCGGTAGGTGATGAAAAACATGATGAAATTAGCCAGGGCAAGGGCTGTAAATGCTCCGAGAACCGACATATTCAACCCCCATACAAACAGGACCGTGAGCAGCAGGGTCATGATGGTTGGCCCGGCATTCAGGATGCTGGCTCTTTTAATGTCCTCTTTCCCCAGGAAAATTCCACCGGCAAATACGTTGGTTAGCAGGAGTGGGATGGTGATCAGGACAAGCACAATGATCAGCGGATCGAACGGCTGGCTTTCGGAAAAGAAATAGACAAACCCGCAAATGATGATGCTCAGCGTACTCGTCCACAGCAACAGGATGAACAACGCGGAAACTATATGGTCCTCGGGGAGGAGTTTGTTGCCGATATGATAAATGGCGCTGCGGCGGATGCCCAGCTGGGTAAAACCAATCACCATGACCGGCACGACAATGATGGCCGAATAAAGTCCGAAACCGGCAGCACCCAGCAAACGCGTCAGGATGATGCCAATCGCGAGGTTACAGAGGGTAACGGTAAGATTGCTCCCCAGAATACTCAGGATGTCGTTGAGGTACGTTCGTTTGGCCAAAATACTTTATTTCCTCCATTCAGGCAATCTCCCGGGTGTTACCGGTGCTCCCAGGCTTTCCAGTGATTTTTCAAGCTGTGGGATTTCCGTGTCACCAATCTGTTTAATCTGGTCGTATACCGGCGGGAATTCTGATTCCAGGATGGCATAGGCATCTTTCTGGTTCTGCGATGGATCGCCGGTTGACATCCAGCTGATCCAGCTCAGCTTCCCAAGCCGGCTGTTCAAGGGTACAGGTGCCGGAGGATTCTCCTCTTCACTGGGTTTATTGGTGTTGCGGTTGAATTTCACGTTGAGTATCTCATCAAGTTGCAACTGCACTTCACGGGCCTTCTTCATCAGTTCAGGACTGGCTGACGGAGTGCTGTTCAGCGCCTGGAGGATGCTGGATGCACGTTTATTCAATTCTTCGGCATAATTTTCGGTACCCTGCATCACCCGGGTGAGTTCAGCAACTTTTTTGTGAAAAGCCACCATGGCGCTGCGATCGGTGGCAGGCAAGGTAGTGTTGTTCAGTACAACGGCATTGAATTCAACAGGCCCCGCCAACAGTTTGGTCTCCCCATTGCTGGTCAGTGTCAGGCTAACCTTGTATTTTCCGGGCATGGCAAGCACACCACTTCCATTGTCGCCCAGCGGATCGAATTTATCGGTTTGTACCACCCTGGTTGACTGATACCTCAAATCCCAATTGATGCGGCTGATCCCTTTCGACGGGGATTTACGCATGATCCTTACAGGATAACCATCGGCATCGGTTACGGTGAAGGTGAGGAACGGATCGATGACCAGGTTTTCGGCGCGCAGGTCGGCTTCTGAAGGTTGCGGGATCGGTTCTCCTTTTTTAAACAGTTCCGTTTCCTTTTCCTGCCTGAGTTCTTTGCCGGTTTTAGGAACCTCCTTGATAAAATAGGTAAAAACGGCTCCAAAATCAGGATTCTTGGCAACAAATACGGTTGATCCCTGCGAACCTTTGGTATCTGTCGGAAGGTACATCAGTGCATCTTTCACAGGAAAAACATACCCGTTCTGATCGAGATTTTCCTTTTTAAGATTCCGCAATGGCGTGTAATCATCGAGAATATAAAATCCACGGCCAAAAGTTGCAATGACAAGATCGTTTTCACGTTTCTGAATGGTAATATCTTTCACGCATACAGAGGGAAGACCCGATTTCAGCTGGATCCAGTTCTTACCCCCGTCGATGGTAAAGTAACAACCGAATTCCGTTCCGGCGAAAAGCAGGTCGGGATTGATAAAATCCTGGATGATGCTGTGTACCGTTCCGTTTTCTGGGAGGTTCCCGGCGATGGATATCCAGGTTTTTCCTTTATCGGTGCTTTTCAGAAGATAGGGTTTAAAATCATCGCGCAGGATGTTGTCAAATGAAGCGAAAACGATGTTTTCATCAAAACGGGAGGCGAAAACATCACTTACGTATGTGTTTTCGGGGATTCCCGGAAATTTATCCATCTTCATCCAGGTCCTGGCATCTTCAGATACCTGGATCAGGCCGTCGTCGGTGCCGGCATAAAGCAGGTTTTCCTTCACCGTAGACTCATCAAAAGAGATGATGGTACCGTACAACGAAGTGGAAATATCCTTCTGAATGGCATCGACCGGCCAGTATTTACCCATTACGGGCCACTTATTGCGGTCGATCTGTGCAGTGAGGTCGTCGCTGATCACCTGCCAGCTGTTTCCACGGTCGTCACTCCTGAAAACCTTGTTGGCGGTTGTATACAGACGGGTATTTGAATGCGGACTGATGATGAGCGGCGTGTTCCAGTTCCATTTGTAGCTGTCTTCTCCCTTGCGCGGTTCAGGTCTGATATCGACAGCCTCCTGGCTTTTACGGTCGTAGCGGACCATGCCGCCATATTGCGATTCGGCGTACACGATGTTCGGGTCGACGGGGTCGATCTGCGACCAGAAACCATCGCCGCCATTGGTGTTAAACCAGTCATCGGTGAGAACGCCAGCACCGGCTGTGGTCCGTGACGGGCCACCCATGCTGTTGTTGTCCTGGGTGCCGCCGTATACATAATAAAACGGGGTTGAATTATCAACCTGGACCCTGTAAAACTGCGCGACAGGCAGATTCGACTTGAAAATAAATTCCTTGCCACCGTCGAAGGATTCATACGCGCCTCCATCGCTGCCGATGAAAAGATGCTTTGTGTCGTCGGGATCGATCCATATGGCATGATCGTCTACGTGACGTTTGTTGTTGCCAACCTGCCTCCATGTTTTACCGCCGTCTTCCGATACCTGTGAAACGGTTTCAGCCGAATAAATTTTATTGACATCCTTCGGGTCGCAATAAATTTCATTGTAATACTGGCCCTGGGCAGAATGGTCGCTCATTTTCTGCCAGGAAGCCCCGCGGTCGCCGCTTCGGTACAGCCCTTTGGCCTCCGGGGTCGATTCAATAATGGCATAAATTACATCAGGGTTGACAGGAGAAATAGCCATCCCGATGCCCCCCATGTTTGCCCCCGGAAGTCCGTTGGTAAGTTTGTCCCAGGATTCACCTGCGTTTGTTGATTTATAGATTGCCGTTTCGGGTCCGCCGCCTATTTTGGTAAACACATGGCGCCGCCGTTGTTCCGACGAAGCATACAGCACATCCGGGTTTCGGGGGTCAAGGATCACATTGTTCACTCCGGTGTTTTCACTGATTTCCAGAACCTTTTTCCAGGTTTTGCCGCCATCCGTGGTTTTATAAAGGCCACGTTCACCACCAGGCCCCCACACTGATCCCTCCGCAGCCACGTAAACGACATCGGAATTCCGCGGATCGATGAGAATTTTACCGATCTGGCGCGAATCCTTCAAACCCATGTTTTTCCAGCTCTTTCCGTTGTCGGAACTTTTATATACGCCATTGCCATAACCCAGCGATCGCTGATGGTTGTTTTCACCCGTACCCAGCCAAACCACGCTGGTATTGTTCGGATCGATGACGATACAGCCCATCGAGTAAACGCCATTGTTATCGAATACCGGATCAAAGGTTGTTCCGTTGTTGACTGTTTTCCATACATGTCCTGAGGCAACGGCAACAAACCATTCACTGTGGTTGTTCGGGTTCACTGCAAAATCGGCGATACGTCCTGAACAAAAGGCCGGTCCGATGCTGCGGAATTTCATACCGCCCACCAACCCCGAATTATAAACCGAATCCTCCTTGGGTTTATCTTTTTCTTTACTATCCTTGGATTTTTTCTCAGATTTTTCCTTTACGGCAGCATTTTTTTTATCCTTTTTATCTGCTGCAAAAACCTGAAACGCCAGGCCAAAGATCATTGCTCCGCAAAGCATCAGTATGAACAATCGTTGTAATTTCATATTCTGGGTTTTAAATGTTATGTTTTCACAATTTTGCTTTTTCACTATTTCGCAATCCCGCCACTGAACAGGTCTCTTATGCTGTCGTTCGTAGCCTTGATAATTCCCTTTTCAGTAATAATTCCCGTGATCAATCTGGCAGGAGTAACATCGAATGCGGGGTTGAAGGCCGAAGATCCGGGCGAACACACCCGTATTCTTTTATGGAGGCCTTCTTCTGTAATTCCGTCCTGGTAAAGTACTTCATCCTCATTGCGTTCCTCGATGGGGATGGTGTTGCCGGCGTGACAATCCAAATCAAATGTGGAAGTAGGAGCGGCTACATAAAAAGGGATGCCAAATTCTTTTGCGGCGATGGCTTTCTCCAAAGTCCCTATTTTATTGGCCACATCACCGTTGGCAGCGATGCGGTCGGCGCCGACGATCATCAGGTCGATCTTTCCCAGCGACATCAGCCATGCACCTGCATTGTCGGGGATAATTGTGTGGGGAACACCAGCCTGTTTGAGTTCCCAGGCAGTAAGTCGCGCTCCCTGGCTCCTGGGGCGTGTTTCATCGGCATAGACAAAAATTTTCTTTCCCTGCTGATGGGCCAGGTATACCGGTGACAAAGCAGTGCCATAATCCACAAAAGCCAGCCAGCCGGCATTGCAATGGGTTTCAATGTTCATTCCATCGAGGATCAGTTCGTTTCCGAACCTGCCGATGTTCCTGGAATCGGCAGCATCCTGGTTTGCAACCTGTTGCGATGCAGCAACCGCCAACAGGGGTGACGTCAGCGCCTGGTTAAAAACCTTTTCCACGGCATAAAAAAGATTTCGGGCGGTGGGACGTGTAGATTCGATTTCGGTTCTGGCCCGCTGAAGGAAAAACAGCGTATCCTTTTCAGGAGCTTCCAATGCCGCCTGGGCCATGGCGAAACCGGCCATGGCTCCGATGGCGCCTGCCCCGCGGATCATCATTGTCCGGATGGCATGACAACTTTCGCTGTATGTCCTGGCTTCCTGAATGTTGAATTGAAAGGGCAACAGGTTTTGTTCAATGAAAAAAACCGAGGGTCCTTCCATCCAAACAGTCCTGTAATCTGTGCCGTTAACATTCATATGCGAAACTTATTCTGAGTCCGGTTCTGGTGGCCACCCCGAACACGGAGCGCTTTATCCCCGTTTTCCATGGTAGTGGAAGCTGGCATTCAAATGATCTTGAACCCAAGACTGATAACAAATACGTTCCCCTTGGAATTTACTGTATAAACGGTCCCGTTTGAGCCGGTCACATCGCTGATCAGGCTGTTAAGACCTGTCTGGTAACGGATATCCAGTGTCATGAAAAGTATATCCAAACCGGTGCCGGCCTGCAGGTACCAATTGGTGGTGTTCAGGTCTGATTTCTCGATAGGTCCGGTGAGGTTAAGGTTTTCGATTTTGGAATTTACGACAAAGGATGCTTCGGGTCCAACCATGATCCGCCATTTCAGAAGTTTGGACTGGATGATCGTAAAACCTATCAGAACAGGAACATCCAGGGTTCCTACGGTGACTTTCTGCTTCCAGTCATCGATTGTGCCAATGCCAAGGTTTTCAAAAGTCGCCCCTGAAAGGGTGTAGTAAAACTCAGGTTGCAAATGAACCCGTTTGCCGATCCTGGCAAAGACCCCTGCATGAAACCCGGAACGCATGCTCGATTTAATGGAGTCGATGCTGGTACTGATGTTGGAAGCATTGTACCCGAGTTTTATTCCAAAATCGATCTGGGCATTGGATTGTTCCGATGTGAAAAGAGTTAAAATAAAGACGATCAGGATAAAACATGTTTTTTTCATCTCCGCATGGGTTTGGTTAACTCATCAAAAGTAGAAAATAAAAGTTAAAAATCAGAAATTTTGTTGGCCCAATGAATGTGCAACCTTCCGGTGAGCCATGTGTCACGTTGTCATTCTATCCTCTCAAACCCCGTATAAGGAACCAAAGCCGCTGGAATGGTAATGCCATCGTGGGACTGGTTATTTTCAAGGAGCGCGGCCACGATGCGGGGAAGGGCAAGGGCACTGCCGTTCAGGGTATGGGCTGTTTGAATTTTTCCCGCCTCATCCTTGAATCTTAGTTTCAGCCGGTTTGATTGAAAGGTTTCAAAATTGGAGATGGAACTCACTTCCAGCCATCTGGCCTGCGCCGCTGACCAAACCTCCATGTCGTAGGTCAGTGCAGAGGTAAAACTCATGTCGCCACCGCAGAGTTTTAGCACACGGAACGGAAGGCCGAGTTTGCGCAATAGGCCTGTTACATAGGCCCGCATTTCTTCAAGTATTTCATATGATTTTTCAGGATGGGCGATTTGGACGATCTCCACTTTATCGAATTGGTGCAGGCGGTTCAGCCCCCGGACATCCTTGCCATAAGAACCCGCTTCGCGGCGGAAGCAGGCCGAATATGCAACGTTCTTCAAAGGAAGGTCGGCCCCTTTCAGGATGATATCGCGGTAAATATTGGTAACCGGCACCTCTGCTGTTGGGATGAGATAGAGATCATCAAGTCCGACATGGTACATCTGGGCATCCTTGTCGGGCAATTGCCCGGTAGCATAGGCTGATGCCGCGTTTACCATATACGGAGGCTGTACTTCCGTGTATCCTGCCTTGAGCGCTTCGTCAAGAAAAAAATTGATCAGTGCACGCTGTAGTCTGGCTCCTTTTCCTTTGTATAAAGGGAACCCGGCACCGGTTATTTTATTCCCGGTGAGAAAATCAATGATGTCGTATTTTGTGGTCAGGTCCCAATGCGGAACATCTGTTGGGGATGCAGGAATAATTTCACCTTCCTGTGCCACCACTAGGTTGTCTTCCGGTGTTTTTCCTGCTGGAACAGAAGGATGGGGGAGGTTTGGCACGCGAACCAGGATATCATCCAGTTCCTTCTTGATGTTTTCGAGTGCCAGGTCAAATTCTTTGCCCAGGATTTTCAATTCTCCTGTTTTTTCTTTTAACTGGTTTGCCGCGGCCGTATTACTGGATTGAAAAAGCACGCCAATCTCTTTGGCGATGAGGTTGCCCTGTGCCTGCGTGTCGTCAAGTTTTTTCTGTGTTTCCCGGCGTTGATTATCAAGTTCAACAATCCGGTTGATCACTTCAGACCCGTCAAAGTTTTTAAGGGCAAGTCTGTCAATAACCTCCTGGGTATTTTCACGGATGAAATTCAATGAGAGCATAAAAAAAGATATTTAATGAGCAAAAATAGTGAAAAACCATTGTTGGGATCAAAAAAAATGCCGGCCTGGGCTACCCCATGCCGGCTTTCATCAAGATATTCCAAACGCACGCAAAGCCGTGCAATATTCTTTAATTGGCAGTTTCCTCCATCGGAACGATAGAAACAAAGGAACGGTCACTCCGCTTTTTCTTGAATTCCACAATGCCTTCTATAAGGGCGAAAAGGGTATGATCCTTGCCGATGCCGACATTCAGGCCGGGATTATGCACTGTTCCGCGCTGCCGGAGAATAATTGCTCCCGGTTTTGCGTACTGACCACCATAAATTTTAACACCTAAACGTTTGCTATGCGATTCCCGGCCGTTGCTTGAACTACCAGCCCCTTTTTTGTGTGCCATACCACTAAATATTATTTACGATTTACGATTTGCGATTTACAATATTACTTCTGTCGGTTCTTCTTCTGTTGCTTTGGCCTTTGGGGCTTTGGCTGCGCTTTTTATGCTGATGTTTTCAATCAGTACTTTACTGAAATCCTGGCGGTGGCCTGATTCCTTTTCATAGCCTTTCCGGCGTTTCTTTTTAAAGACGACCACTTTATCGCCCCTGGCGTGATCGATGATCTGGCCGGAAATGCTGGCCCCTTCAACCAAAGGCTTCCCGACACTGATCTTGCCGTCGTTATCCAGCAGCAATATCTGCTCGAATTCAATTTTTGTTCCGGGGTCACCTTCAAGCCGGTGGACAAAGATTTCATTATTCTTTTCTACCTTAAATTGCTGGCCGGCTATTTCAACGATTGCGTACATGATTTAATGAATTGATGTTCGTAAAATTGGGAGTGCAAAGTTATAAATTTTTTCTTATTAACAAACCAAAGGATAAAAAAAATGTATATTTCGTCAAAGAGGATATGGTAAACGGATACGAAACACATGAGCCTGATGCAGCAAGAATGCAGGCTGTGAACATATATATTAGGCCGATTTCGGGCCGGACTATTTGTGAAAAAGTGGAATGAAATAGTTAACACATTGAAAACCCGGACAATAAATAAATGCGAAAAAATCGTCAATTTTTAAAAAATGTGTAACTTGCAGTGCCTTATTTTTTTTATTGTTCATACTATTTCTAAATAATTTTCTTTTATTAACCTTAATTCAAAACTTATGAGAAATTTTACCAAAACGCTTAGGACATTTGTGCTGATGGCATCGATGATTTTCGTCTTGGTTACTTTTGGTTATGCCCAGCAAACGGTATTGCTGACCGAGAGTTTCGAGACAGGGAGCGGGACGACCCCCCCAGCCGGGTGGTCGATTGAACAGGTTACAGGCACCACGTTGGGTGTAAATTTTGTAACCACGGGAACGTTCCCGACCATAGCGGCCGCCTATGATGGGACGAAGTTTGTACAATACAATTCATACAACATAAGCAGTGGCTCGACACGGTTGAAGCGGAGTACGGCAGTTTCAACAACGAACAAGTCATTTATCATGGTTGATTTTGCCTGGTATGAAGATGCAGGTTCTCCGGCCAATGAAGATAAGGTAGACGTACAATGGTCGACCAACGGCACAACATGGAATACTTCTGGAACATTCGACAGGTACAATTCAGTAACGGGATGGAAAGTGAAGAATGTGGTTTTGCCATCCGGGGCGAACAATCAGGCTACCGTATATGTAGCTTTTCTGTTTACCTCCGGCAACGGGAACAACTGCTCCATGGACCTGGTTCATGTTACAGCAGGCCCGGCAGCTCCTCCGGCGTTTATAACGATCGGCACGGGGACAGTTTCCTCGAATTATCCCTATACCACCTATTGGATGGGAGGCAGGACACAGATGCTGTTCACTGCAGCTGAATTAACGGCAGCAGGAGCCATCGCAGGTAATCTCTCAACGGTTGGGTTTGATGTTATCTCAAACTCCACGCAGGTGATGAATGGGTTCAACCTTAAAATGGGGAATACCGGCCTTGCTAATTTAACAGCCGGTTTTGTTGATGGGCTGACCGCATATTACACCACTCCGTATGCAGTACCCGGGACAGGCTGGCAGAGCATAACGCTCACGACCCCTTTTGCCTGGGATGGTACTTCGAACATCATTGTGGAGATCTGCTACGCAAATACAAGTTATACGAGTTATTCACCGGTACATGCCACAACCCTTGCCGGGATGACCGCAGGTCACTATGCAGATAACCAGACCCAATGTTCGGTTACTACCAACAGCGCACCTGCAGCCCGTCCGAACATTCGTTTTGGGGTACCCCCGATCACCCCGGGCGTACTGATGGGATATGTAAGGGATGTGAATACCCTTGCCCCGATAGCCGGAGCGATCATCCAGGTAGGCTCAGCCAAAGACACCTCTCGTGCGAATGGGATGTATGTTCTCTATAACCTGAATGCCGGAACGGTGACAGTCAACTCTGTCTCCCCGGGATATATTTCAGGATCGGTACCCGCAACCATTACAGGCGGCGAAGTGACAACCCTTGACGTACTGATGTCCCCGGGTCCCAAGGTGGGCGGGATAGTAACCAATGCAGCGACCGGAGCCCCGGTGACTGGTGCAGCGGTTACGATCGGCACAGGTTCTGGCGCACTTACAGTGCTCACAGTAGGGGATGGGAGCTATCTTTCACCACTCCTCTCGATATCAGGCGACCAGCCGATAGAAATAGGAAAGACAGGATTCGACAGTTTCACCGGCACGGTGACGCTTATTCCCAACACGACAACAACCCAGAATGCTTCGTTGCTGGCCACCGCAGTTCAGCCCGGCCCATTCACGGCAGCGCTTAACAATCCAACAACGCCAACAGCTGTAAACCTGAACTGGGGGATACCACAGAGCATGTACCAGGTGAGTTATGACGACGGACACAGGACAACTTTGCCATCTGGGTGAACGCGAATAACCTGAATGCATTGAAGATCACACCAATGGGATGGCCCGTGAAATTGATCGGGGGCAAGGTAAACCTCGGTGCAGCCGGTAATTACCCGGCGAATGCACTCCCGTTAACCAAGTTCAAGATGCTGGCATATAAAGCGGATGGAACCGGAGGATTACCGGGCACCGTTATTGATAGTGTTGAAATAACCCCGGCAGGATTTGGCTGGGTAGACTTTTCATTCTCCGCACCCATCACCATCAACACGGGAGATTTCTACCTGGCGATGCGTCAGGGTGGAGTACAACCCCACGCAGCAGGCCTGGGCGTCGACCTGACCAATACGCAACTGCGGAGCTATTCAAAGTTTGCGACCGGTGGCGGCGGCTGGGTTCCGGCAGCAGGGAATTTCATGATTCGTGCAATCCTGCAGGGCACCGGCGGACCGTTGCTGACAGACAATGCATCATCGAACAAGGTACTGATCACGGCCACGGCAGTAAACGGGCTCATCTATGAATCCCCGGTTGCTTCGGTAACAGGTTATGAAGGAGTTGCTGATTATCAACCGCTGTCAATGACCTATGAAGTATGGCGTTTGTTGCAGGGTCAGGAAGGCACACAAAGCGCCTGGACATCGATATGGACAGGCGGCGTGAACAGCGCAACCGACAATCAGTGGCCAACACTGGTCAACGGTCCCTACCGGTGGGCAGTCAAGGCAATCTATGGTCCGGGACAACGTCCGTCCGCGCCTACGTTCTCGAACGTAATCGGCAAAGGGTGGACAGCCAATGTGAACATTTGTGTATCGCTGACCTGTGCCGCCAATCCGAAGGAAGGAACGCTGGTCAAGCTGGTGAGTGCGGATTTACCCGATACAACATATACAAAGGTAACCGATGCAACCGGTTGTGTTCACTTCACCAATGTGTGGAAAGGAAACTACCTCATGACTATCACGCGCTTCACTTACCCAATTCACACTGAAACCATTGCGATCCTGGGTGATGCGACCTTCAATGTAACATTGTTGCAGGAAGCAGCTCCCCCGACGAACCTTGCTGTTAACGATCAAACCCTGCATGCCTCCTGGAGTCCTCCAAGATCGAAAGTGACGCAGCTTGATGAAACCTTTACCACGGGAGGCTTTACGACCAACCAGTGGGAAGTAACCGGAGGTACGAACTGGCAAATTTCTGCCACAGTAGGTAAACCCGCCCCGTCTGCCATGTTTAACTGGACACCTGAGGTTTATAACTATGACCAGTACCTTACCAGCAAGTCGCTGGCCGGGATCCATGCCCCGCAGATGAAACTCTATTATGATATATTCCTAAGCAATTTTGCCACCACAAATATCAATACCATGGCGGTTGAACTCTGGAACGGAACAACGTGGTCAGTCTTGAAAAGCTATGATAACATGGGTGGAGACATTCCCTGGTCCTCAGAAACACTGGATATCACTTCTCAAACGCACAACCCGGCTTTCAAAGTCCGTTTCCACGCAGCAGGCGTAGATTCATATGACATCATGAATTGGAACATCGACAACATCAAGGTTGTAAGCGGAGATGGCAGCAGCGGCCCGAACCCCTGTGTTCTTGGATATAACTTCTACCTGAACAATGTGCTGAGCACATTCACCACGGATACCACCTACAACATTCCGCCGAGCCAGGTTGTTTATGGCCAGGTTTACGAAGCCTGCGTGAAGGCTGTTTACGGAAGTGGATACAGTCCGCAGATCTGCGTGACCTTCACCTCTCATTTCCTTTACCCTGCACGCGACCTCACGGCTACAGGAATCGAATGCAACACCTACCTGACCTGGAAAAAACCGGTGATAATGGCCGATGCACCACAGGTACCTGCTTTCGATGGTGTTGTTGAACATACAACTGCAAATGCCGGACCAGCGCCTAAACATCTTTTACAAAGTGTTGCCCCGGTGCCAACAAAACCTTCAGGTGTGCAGTCTTCCAATGCATTTGGAATCAATGCATCTTCCGTGTTTACCATTAACTTTGATGTTGACAATGTTAGTGGCGCCACCAATGTCGCTGCGCTTCCAAATACGACAGACTTCTGGCATGATCTTGAATTCCCGGCCAATCAAACAGATTATGCTTATGCCATAAAAGATGGCAGCGATCATCTTTATAAAGTGATCAGAGCGACCGGCGCCTTCACCGACCTTGGCAGCATGGGCAGTGGCACGACCGATCAATTGCTTGATCTTGCAATTGACGGCAGCAATGGCGATATTTACGCAGTTTCATCTGATGCTGTTACCCTGACAAATGACAAGCTTTGGAAGATCGACCCGGCTGTGCCAAGTGCGACGCTGGTTGGACTATGCGTTAATTCAAGTGGCATGATCGGCCTTGCAGGCGATAAAAATGGCAACCTGTGGGGTTATGACCTTGTGAACGACAACTTCTATGCTGTTGATAAAGCAACAGGTGTTGCCACGGTTGTCGGACCAATCGGGTTCAATGCCAACTATGGCCAATGCATGTTTTTTGATGAAACAGCAAATGCGGTTACCATGGCTGCCTATAACGCTACCTCATCCATGGGTGAGATACGGGCAGTGGATGTAACCACAGGAGCCTCCGTGGTGTTGAGTTCAACAGCTGACCAGATTGCCGGTGCGTCACTTCCTGTTACAACAGGTGGCGGCGGAGGTACACCTGCCGGACTGATCGGGTACAACATTTACCGTGGCGGTACCTTCCAGCATTACAACCCGCATCCTGATTCGGTTACCTATTATGATTACGGACTCGATCCCGGGATTTACAAATATGATGTCAAAGCCAAGTATGACCTGACTCCATACGGCTTCCCCGGCCAGTTTGGCGAATCACTGGGCAATACTGCTGGGGAAAAGACCGTTACGTTGAACTGCGGCAGGCCATTGCCATTCTTTGAACCATGGACCGGTGGGTCATTCGAGTTCAACGGCTGGCAGGCGGCACCCGGACACTGGAGCATCAATACCGGTATCGGCAATACGGCCCCCTGTGCTGACTTTACATGGCAGCCGGCTATAACCAACTATTCTCAGGCCTTTACCAGCGATGTGATCAATGCATCGCCATGGAACTGTGCAAAGATCTGGCTGGATTTTGATGTAAAACTGGTTGACCGAAACAATACAGGCAAAGAGAAACTGACCGTCGAACTCTTCTACGCAGGCATTTGGCACCAGAAGCTGGAAGTGACCAACAACGGTTCCACATCCTGGGTTCTGAAGCATCTGGATATCAGTGCGGTGAAGGGCAAATCGTTCCGTGTACGCTTTGTGGCTCATGGATTGAATTCAGCCGACATTCTTCACTGGTATGTTGACAACATCCATGCATACGGGATGTGCAATCCTGCAACAGCGTTCCACGCATCGCAATCGCACTTCACAACCACTTTGACATGGGTAGCGCCGGAGTGCGTAGGCACAGTCCCGACACAGCTCAAGAAACTGTTCCAATGGTCAGGAACGCCGGATAATGCCTATTACGAGGCCTATAACAATGGATACGGGGTGGTTTATGACCTGGCCGCCTATCCTGATGCTTCTTTGAACAAGATCGATTTCCATCATGCATCCTGGGGGACAACAGGTACATGGCAGTACAAGATCCATGTGGTGGATTGGACAACCTATGCGGAATTAGCTACGCTGGGACCATTAACGACCACCGGGAATGACATTTGGGAAAACAACATCCCACTTGGCAACATCCCGGGTGTCGGAGGGAAACTGATCGGGATCATGCTGGAGCCGATGAGCAATTCTTCTTCGGATGCTTATCCTGATTTTTCGGCAGACAATACCGGACCCGACGGAGTATCCCTGCATGGGGCGCTGCCAGATTATTCGGCGTTTATAACCTCCACCATTGGCGACTTCCTGCAGAACCTGTGGATTGAAGTTCCACTGGATGATAAGGTGGAACTTGTACAACCGCGGAAAGTATATGTGAGTGAACTTCAGACATTGACAAATACGAGAAGAACAGCAGGCAGTGTCAACACATCAGGATTTCTGACAACGAATCAGTCGGTATTTACTGACAACGTGACCGTATCCGACAGCAGTGTGATAACGGGCTACAATGTTTACCGTACGGCAGCAACGGGAGTTGCTCCTTACCTCAAGCTGAATTCGAGCCTGTTAACAGCAACAACCTATGTTGATACCTATCCATCGAGCCTGGTAAGCGGCACGTTCAGGTATTATGTAACGGTGGTGTACAAGAACTCGGAAGATAACGAGATCCTGTGCCAGCCATCCTCTGATACGCTACTGATCGCATTCCCGCATGTTGGTTTCAATGAACTGACCAAAGGCGAGATCATGATCTACCCGAACCCGGCAACGGAGGTGTTGAATATCAAGAGCGATTACACCATCACAGGTGTTGATGCGATGAACTTTGTAGGACAGAAGGTTTACAGCAACGGCAATGTTGACTCAAAGACCTGGCAACTCAATGTTTCCGGCTTCAAGACTGGGGTGTACTTCGTTAAGGTTTCAACGACCGAAGGAATCCGGATGGTGAAAATCACGGTGACACACTAGAACTGAAATAGCGGCTCCCCGAGCCGCCGTTCCAAACCTGAAAAGGGCTGGCCAATGGTCAGCCCTTTTTTTGCCCCGTCCCCCATCCCCCCTCCCTGTTTGGGGAGGGATTTAGGGTGGGGTTTTGTCACGCATCTATTCTTATCTTTGCAGTCTATGATCTCAATTAACAATCTATCGGTTCAGTTTGGCGGTGAATCACTGTTCGACCATATTTCATTCATCATCAATGATAAGGATCGAATCGGCCTTGTCGGAAAAAATGGCGCCGGAAAATCTACGCTGCTGAAAATCATCAAAGGTCTTCAAAAAGCCGATGAGGGTGATGTAATTCAACCTGAGAACTATTCAATAGGTTATCTGCCACAGGAAATGGAGATCAGGAGCGACCGGACCGTCCTGGAAGAAACCATGAATGCCTTCAGTGAAGTGGTTCAGCTTGAACATACGATTGCGGGGTATGAGAAAATGATCGGTGAGCGGCTAGATTATGAATCAGACGGCTATCACAAACTCATCAGGAAACATGCCGATGCGCTCGACCGTTATCATCTGATCGGTGGACAGGCCGTTCATGTAAACATAGAAAAAGTTTTACTGGGCCTCGGATTTGAACGCGAGGAGTTTGAAAGGAGTATGAATACCTTTAGCAGCGGCTGGCAGATGAGGGTGGAGATTGCTAAAATTCTGCTTCAGCAGCATGATGTTATTTTACTGGATGAACCAACAAACCATCTCGATATAGAATCCATCCAGTGGCTGGAAGAATTCCTTGAAAATTATAAAGGAGCGGTTGTACTTGTTTCGCACGACAGGGCATTCCTGGATAATGTAACCAGGAGATCGATCGAGATATCAATGGGTAAAATCTACGATTATAAGGCAAATTATTCCGAATATGTATTGTTGCGCGAAGAGCGGATGGAAAGCCAGCTTGCAACACACAACAACCAACAGCGGCAGATCAAGCAGATCGAAAGGTTTGTCGAGCGGTTCCGCTCCAAAGCCACCAAGGCAAAACAGGTTCAGTCACGCATTAAACTTCTTGAAAAGATTGACCTGGTTGAGGTGGACCTGGTGGATGAATCGGGAATCCGTTTCCGGTTTCCTCCGGCCCCGCATTCAGGCAAGATCATCCTGGAGGGAATTAATCTCTGCAAGGATTACCCGCAAAAACGGGTTCTGACGGATCTCAACTTTACCATTGTTAAAAATGACCGCATCGCTTTTGTCGGTAAAAACGGGGAAGGCAAAACCACTCTGTCGAAGGTGATTAACCGGCAGGTTGATTTTTCGGGTGAATTGAAATACGGGCACAATGTCGTGATCGGATATTATGCTCAGAACCAAAGCGATTATCTTGATCCTGAGAAAACAGTATTTACAACCATTGATGACATCGCCGTCGGAGATATCCGTACCCGGATAAAGGCGATCCTGGGTGGATTTTTATTCAGTGGCGATGATGTGGAAAAGAAAGTCAAGGTACTTTCGGGAGGTGAAAAATCGCGGTTATCCCTGGCAAAACTGCTCCTGACTCCGGCCAACCTCCTTATTCTTGATGAGCCCACCAACCATCTCGACATGCGTTCGAAGGATGTCCTTAAAAGTGCACTGCTTCAATACAACGGAACCTTGCTGATCGTTTCACATGACCGGGATTTTTTACAAGGGCTGACCAACCGCGTTTTCGAATTCAGGCATGGAGCCATGAAGGAATACATTGGCGACATATACGATTTCCTGGAACAGCGCCGCATACAGTCCCTGAAAGAACTGGAGGCTTCACAAAGAAGCAACCTGGTATCTGTCGGGAACGAGCCTGTCTCAAAGAATAAAATTGATTGGGAAAGACGGAAAGAAAACGACAAGGAAATCAGGAAAGTAAAAAACCAGATTGGAAAATCAGAATCGGAAATTGAACGGCTCGAAGCTGAACTGAAGATTCGGGAGGGCATGTTGGGCACGCCGGATCAATACCAGAAGCAGATCCAGAATGGCAGCCTGTACAAGGAGTATGAGGATTTGAAGATTCAGCTTGAACGGGAGATGAAGAGATGGGAGGAACTGAATTATGAACTGGAGATCATGGAGAACTAAGACAATTTACGATTTTTGATTTGCACTTTGCATTTGCTTATTTTTCCCTCCCCAACATTTCCTGCATCAACTCGACCATTTCACTGCTGTTTGCTTCATCAAAGTCAAGAGATCTGAATATATCCATGGCCTTCCCATGATGGAATTCAATTTCCCGTTGGGTGATTTCATCGATTTTCAACGTCCGGTAGATGGCTAAAATCCCTTCTGTTTTTTCCGCTCCGCTGATCTCTTTGTCGTAAAAATAGTTTGTCAGTTTGATGAGCGTGTCGTCTTTGGCAAGGTCAAAGGCTTTGAGAAAAAGAAAAGTCTTTTTGTTCGTTGCGATATCGCCGCCGATTGTTTTCCCGAATTTGCTGGTATCTCCGAAAGCATCAAGGAGATCATCCTGAAGCTGGAAGGCCATTCCAAGTTCGATGCCAAGATCGTAAATTTTAGTGGCGTCATCATCACTTGCATTGGCAAGGATAGCGCCAAGTTTAAGGCTGCAGGCAATCAATACGGCCGTTTTCAGCCTGATCATGTTCATATAATCCGGGATTGCTACATCCGCCTGGGTCTCAAAATTCATATCATATTGCTGACCTTCACAAACCTTGCGTGCGGTATCGTTGAAAAGATCAAGCACCTGGGGCAGCAATGCCGGGTCTGTTTTTGCAACATGTTCATATGCAATGACAAACATCGTGTCTCCCGAAAGAATAGCAGTATTGGTGTCCCACTTTTGATGAACGGTCTTATTTCCACGGCGCAACGGGGCGTTGTCCATGATGTCGTCATGAAGCAGTGTAAAGTTGTGAAAGATCTCTAATCCCATGGCAGGATAAATGGCTTTTTCAATATCACCGCCAAAAATTTCGCACGACATCAGTACAAGTACCGGGCGTAGCCGCTTGCCTCCAAGTTCGAGGGTATACGTGATGGGTTGGTAAAGTTGTAACGGATCCTGTGTGAACATCGTATCTGAAAATGCCTCACTGATCCGCTGATGGAGTGATTTTAGAGAATGCATAATTCGTATAGAGGTGGCGAGGTAGAGAAATAATGAAATTTAAACATACCGGTAAGTTAATCAGTGAGGTTGATAAGGTACTGGCCATAACCGCTTTTAAGCAGTGGTTGGGCAATGTGGTTCAACTGATCCCGGGTGATGAATTTCATGCGGTAGGCAATTTCTTCAATACACCCGATTTTAAGGCCTTGCCGGTTTTGAACAACCTCCACAAACTGTGATGCCTGCAGGAGCGACTCAAACGTGCCGGTATCAAGCCAGGCAATGCCACGGCTTAATACACCCACTTTCAGTTTGCCATGTTCCAGATACCAGCGGTTCACATCGGTAATTTCATATTCACCGCGGGCGCTGGGTTTCATGTTCTTTGCAATTTCAATGACCGTGTTGTCATAAAAATACAACCCCGGAACAGCAAAATTCGACTTTGGCCGGGGAGGCTTTTCCTCGATGGAAAGGGCCTTGAAATTTTCATCGAACTCCACTACGCCGTAACGTTCAGGATCGTGGACATGATAAGCAAATACAACACCACCAAGTGGATCATTGTTTTCATGGACAATCTGCGACAGACCGTTGCCGAAAAAAATGTTATCGCCAAGAACGAGGGCAACCTTGTCCCTGCCAATAAACGGTTCCCCGATTACAAATGCCTGTGCCAATCCATTCGGGACTACCTGTTCTGCAAACGAGAATGAACAGCCCAATGTGCTCCCGTCTCCAAGAAGTTGCCTGAAATGAGGCAGGTCGTGCGGAGTGGAAATGATGAGGATCTCGTTTATTCCGGCCATCATCAGCACCGACAGCGGATAATAGATCATTGGCTTGTCGTAAATCGGCATCAGTTGTTTGCTTACCGCCAGGGTAAGCGGATGCAGCCGGGTACCGGCTCCTCCGGCTAAAATGATTCCTTTCATAATGAAGTTGTTATCAATGACGGGGTAAAGTTAATAAACAAACTCAAAGGTTTAAAAAATCAGAATTTGATTTTCACTTTTTCAAATGTTCACCTTGCAGGTTTTTCCCCATTTTTTCATCTTCGATTTCCAGCGGATCCACATCGGAAGGATCATCGTAAATATCCATCAGGGGTTCTTCAAACGCTTTGGTAGTGCTCCATTTGTCGAGGCTAAGCAGCATGGCTGGCAATACAAACATATTGAGCAACCCGGCAACAAGCAAGGTGAAGGAGATCAGGAACCCGAGGGCCTGGGTGCCGCCAAAAGTGGAAAGGACAAAGATCCCGAAGCCAAAAAACAGCACGGTTGAGGAGTAGATCATGCTGTACCCGGTTTCTTTCAAAGCGGAAATAACAGATGAAGGAATATCATGGTTGGTGTGTTTTAGCTGCAACCGGTATCGTGAGAGGAATTGGATGGAGTTATCAACGGAAATTCCAAGGGCAATACTGAATATCAGGATGGTGGAAGGTTTGATTGGTATCCCGGTGAAACCCATCAAGGCAGCGGTCATCAGCTGCGGGATCAGATTCGGGATCAGTGAAATTAAGATCATCCGCCACGATGTAAACAGGAAAGCAAGCAACAGGGCTATGATCACCACCGCCAGGGCGATGCTTTCCCATAAATTCCGGATCAGGAAATTGGTCCCTGTTAAAAATACCACACTGGTACCGGTGATGGTGACATTGTATTTTGCGGGGTTGAAAATCGAATCGATGGTGGGTTTGAGACTGTGCTGGATGCTGTCGATCTTTACGGTCCCTACATTGGCCATCTGAACACTTATCCTGGTAACCTGGTATGTTGAATCGATAAAATTATCAATGATGGAACGTTTTTTCGATTTGAATGAAGGGATGTATCCGGCCATGAAAGTAAACTCACTGGAGTTCGGCAAAGAATAAAACTGGGGATCGCCTGCATAAAACGCCTGTTTGGCGGTTTTGATCACCTCGACGATCGACAATGGCTTCGATAATTCCTTGTATGTTCTCAGGCTGTCCTGCAACCGGTCGATTTTTTTCAGGGTGGACAAGTTCAGCACTCCCTTTTTCTTTTTGGTATCCACAACTATTTCCAATGGCATGATTCCCTTGAAGTTCTTTTCAAAGAACATCATATCCGTGTAAATGGGATCGCGTTTGGAGATGTCATCCACAATCGTTCCGCTTGTCTTCAGGCGGGATGCCCCCACCACACCGATCAAAATGCAAACGGCCATCGAAATATAAATCGGGGTGCGGTAGTGAGAGACCCAATATACGGCCTTGTCTATCAGTGATTTGGCGATGCTTTCTTCGATGTGTTTGGTATGTTTCCCCTTTGGTGGCGGCAGAAAACTGAAGAATATGGGAACCAGCGTGAGCGAAAGGACATAAATTACCATGATGCTGAGTGCGGCGATCAGCCCGAATTCAACCAGGAGCTTGTTGTTGGTGATGGTAAATGCTGCGAACCCGGCGGCAGTGGCGGCATTCGTGAGCAGGTTGGCCGCACCGATGCGTTGAATGACGCGCGACAAAGCTTTGGCCTGGTTCTGATGATGACTGTATTCGTAATGATATTTATTCAGGATGAAGATGCAGTTTTCGACCGCGATCACAATTACCAACGGGGGTATGATCGACGTAAGCATGGTGATTTTATACCCGAAGAGGGCCATCAGGCCCAATGCCCACAAAACACTGATGATCATGATGACCATCGGGAATATGACCGCCTTTGATGACCGGAAAAAGACAAAAAGGAAGAAGGCACTCACCAGCAGGGCCAGCAAAATAAAAAGTTTAAGCTCATTCATCAGCTTCTTGGCAACGAGGGTTCGGATATACGGGAGCCCTGAAAAATGCACTTCCACCTTCGATTTTTCTGAAAACCGGTCGAGTGTTGCTTTTATATCATTGATCAGCCGGTCGCGGTCCTTCGAATCAATGCTTTTTTTATCCAGCGTAAGGGCCATCAGGTAAGCAGAGGTAGCCCTGTTATAGAGCAGTTCATCGTAAAAAGGCAATGAATATATCAGCGATTTGATGGAATCAGCCGCATGTTGATCTGTCAGTTTTTTAGAGGAGATGGGGACGAACGTGAATTTTTTCAGCGAATCATTTTTAACCAGGTTGTACAGCCTGGTCACCGATAAAACCTCGGCAACGCCACGGATTTTTTTCAATGAATCCGTAAGGTCGAACATGGTATTAAAATGTGACAGGGCGAAGAAATTTTTATCTACTATTCCAATGAACATGACCGTCCCGTCCTGTCCAAATTGCTTGATAAAATGCTTGTAAACAATATTTGTTGAATCCTTGGCCGGTAAAATACTTGCATTTTCATACTGAATCCTGACCTGTGTTGCTTTATAGCCCATGAAAGCAGTCATCAGGGCAACCACCACCAAAATGGCAATCCTGTTCCTTAAAATCGTTTTAACGAGGAAATTCCACACAATTTTTATATTAGTGTGCAAAAGTACAAAAATATAGACAAGCGGACAATTGATCGCCCATCCGCTTGTCCACCCGTCCGTTTGTCCGCTTTTAAAAAAAATGTACTTTTGCACCCGAAAAGAAAAAAAAGATGAAATACGAGCATAAACTGTTCCAGGGAAAGACACTGGCGATCTTATCAGGCGGAGGCGACACGCCAGCCATCAATTCAAGCATTGAAGCCATACGAAACCGGGCTTCATTGTTAGGCTTTAAAGTTTATGGTGTGCTTCAGGGATGGAAAGGACTTCTTGGTGATGGCAATGTCGTTGATCTCACCCATCAGCCGTATGACGGATATTATGGGGGCACTGCACTTCGTTCCAGCCGTACCAACCCTTTCCCGTCGAAAAGGAACCCTGAAAGCCGCGTTCCGCAGGTGTTACGGAATTTTGAACGTTATAAAATCGATGTACTGGTAACCATCGGAGGCGATGACACCAATGGGGCAGCCAAACGGTTGTTTGAAACAGAAGGGATCCCGGTCATCGGTTTCCCCAAGACCATTGACAATGATCTTCGTACCCGAACCATTCATCATTACAATGGTAAAGACATTGAAGCGGTTTTATGCCCCGGATTTCCTTCTGCAGCCCAATCGATGATGGAATTCACTGCGAACCTTAAAACTACGGCCGAATCGCATTCGCGGATCCTGGTGATGGAGGTGATGGGCCGTGATGCCGGCTGGCTGACCGGCGCTGCGGTTTTCGGCGGTGCCTCGCTGGGCCTGATCCCTGAATTTGAGATCACCAAAGAGCGCAAGGAGGTCTTCTTTGAAACGGTCAAGGAAGCCTACATGAATTCAAGAAAGCGATACCTGGTCATCCCGGTTTCAGAAGGAACCCGCTGGTACGATGAAAAAAGCGGGAAGGTGGATGTGGTTTATGCCAGTTCTGAACTGGATGAATACGGCCATCCGAGGTTTGGCGGCGTAAGTGGGATCATCGCCTCCGAAATCTCCAGCCGTCTCGGCGTGGAAGCCCGTGCACAGATTTCGGGTTATTATCCCCGTTCAGGCCATTGCAGGCATTATGACCGCCGGTTGACCTCCACCCTGGCTGATAAAGTGGTCGACCTGTTGCTCCGCGAAGAATATGGACAGATGCCGGTGATGAAGAAGATCGTTACCAATGTCGAACTGGAAGAGTTCAATACCACCTCCATCGATATGGGAGCAGTCGGGAACAAACCGTTATCAGAAGATTACTATGATATCAGTAAGTTCTCATTTACAGATGCATACAAGGATTTTCTGAAAAACATCCTTGGCGAACCGGAATGGGGAGATTTCAGGTACGACTTTCCGGTGGTGATTCCTTGAATAGGGTGACAGGGTGACAGGGTAACAGGGTAACAGGGTAACAAAGTAAACGGCTAATTGCCACATTGTCACCCTTTTGTTAATAACTTCTCCCTTTTCCCCATTCACCTTTTCCATTTTTTCTGATTAACCAGAAAACCTGGAAATGAAAACACACAAAGATTTAAATGCCTGGAAAAACAGCATTGAGCTGGTTTGTAAAATTTACCGGCTGACCAAATCCTTTCCAAAGGAAGAATTATTTTGTTTGACAACACAGCTGCGGAGAGCAGCAATTTCAGTTCCATCCAATATCAGCGAAGGAGCCGCCCGGAATCAGAAAAGAGAGTTTATAAGGTTTCTTCGTATCGCGACAGGCAGCCTTTCTGAAATTGAAACGCAGATCATTATTGCCGGGTATTTGAAATATTGTAAGGACCCTGTTACCCTGTCACCCCGTTCCCCTTCCCTCCAGCACCAGCTGAATGGTATTCCTGCTCCTGAGTTCCATCATGATTTTCCTGCCATGGACAATGCGATTCACCGCCTCCTCGGTATAGTGGCGGATCGTAAACAGTTCAAGTCCTTCGTTGAAGCGGATTTCATAGTCCTTCTTCAGGAATGCAATCAACGGACTGATCTTTTGCATATCGGCATCCACGCAGATTGAGAAACTGATCGCAGAATTCTGCATGACATTCACTTTCACCCGATAGGTTGACAGGATCCTGAATATTTCACTGAGATTTTCTTCGAGGATGAACGAAAAATCGCGTGGGGAAATAGAAATCAGCATCTGGTTTTGTTTCCGGATGAAGATCGGTATCGGAATTTTCCACTTACGGATGTTCTTCACAAGGGTCCCTTCAAGGTTCGGATCAACGAATGATCTGACCCTCAGCGAGATATTTGCATTTTCCAGGGGTTTGATGGTTTTTGGATGGATCACACTCGCCCCATAATAGGCCAGTTCGATTGCTTCGCGATATGAAAGGGTTTCGAGGCAAATGGAATCCGGCATCCATTTAGGGTCGGCATTCATCACGCCCGGCACATCCTTCCAGATCGTCAACTCCCTGGAATGAAGGCTCCAGGCAAAGATTGCAGCAGAAAAATCGGATCCTTCACGGCCCAGCGTGGTGGTGTTTCCCGCTGAATCACTGCCAATGAAACCCTGCGTCAATGCGATTGTCCCCGGTTCAGGATGATCATTAAAATAACCCTGGATTACATTTTGAATCAATGGTTCGGTGGCTTTCCAGTCAACCCGCGCATCCCGGTAGATAGAGTCAGTTCTGATCAGGTTGCGGACATCGAACAGATTTGACCGGCAGCCTTCCAGAACAAGGTAATGTTGAAGGATCGTCGAGGAGATCAATTCACCATAGCTTACAACCTGGTCATATTCAAAATCATACGGAGGGCGATCCTGGCTGTAGAGGTGCCCTTTGCGGATGTATCCCCTGAGCTGGTTGAACAACGAATCAACCTCACCAAATACCGTGTGGTTTTTATTGGTAAACAGGCTTTCCAGGATCGAAAAATGATAATCCCATACCCTTTGATATGAGCTTACTACCCCAATGGGGTCGTTCTTCATGAAATTATTCAACAACGCTTCAAGTGCGTTTGTGGTTTTGCCCATGGCTGAAACCACTACCAGCAATGGCACGGCGCTGAATTGCTTCAGGATCCCGGCCACATTTTTAATGCCGGCAGCACTGTTGACGGAAGCTCCTCCAAACTTGAAAACATTAACAAACATGCCGCAAAAGTAAATAAAAAGAAACATTGATTTCACCGGAATTTCCTAAATTTGTTCTCTAAAACACAGCATTATGAAATTCAAGACCCTCACTGAATTTATTATTGAAAAACAGGCCGAATATCCCCAGGCTTCGGGCGAATTGTCGCGCCTGCTCAATGACATTGGCATTGCCGCCAAATTTGTGAACCGCGAAGTGAACCGGGCCGGGCTGGGCGAAGTGATGGGCTATGCCGGGGAAGTGAATGTACAGGGAGAAGATCAGAAAAAACTGGATGTTTATGCCAATGACCAGTTTATTGCCGCATTGAAATCGGGTGGCCAATGCTGTGCAATTGGTTCTGAAGAGAATGAGGATATCATTGTCCTGGACAGCGATATATCAAAACACGGCAAATATGTTGTTGCCATGGATCCCTTGGATGGTTCCTCAAACATTGAGTCGAACGTATCCATCGGAACCCTTTTTTCAATTTATCGAAGGCGAACCGTGCGTGGTTCAGCCACACTGGAAGATTTCATGCAGCCTGGCCGTAACCTCGTCGCTGCCGGATATGTCATTTATGGCTCTTCCACCATGCTCGTTTACACGACAGGCTACGGCGTCAATGGCTTCACCCTGGATCCGTCGGTGGGACTGTTTATCCTGAGCCACCCAGATATGAAGTATCCCGAAGAAAGCAGTATTTATTCCATCAATGAGGCCAACTATTTCTCTTTCCCGGAAGGGGTGAGGCAGTACATCCATTATTGCCAGGAGGAGGATAAAGCCACTCACCGGCCCTATTCAACCAGGTATATCGGTTCCATGGTGGCAGATATTCACAGGAACATCATCAAGGGCGGGATGTTTTTATACCCGGGCACCACGAAAAACAGAAGGGGCAAACTGAGGCTGCTGTATGAATGCAACCCGGTTGCATTCCTTGCCGAACAGGCAGGGGGCAAGGCTTCCGATGGGTTCCGCCGCATCCTCGATATCCAGCCAACCCGTTTACATGAACGTTCGCCTTTCTTCGTTGGGCCTACCGACATGGTGGAAAAAGCCGAGCAACTGATGAAGGAGCATTCCCCCGATTTTAAAATCGATTGAGCCTCGATTGAAACCTACTGATCTTTTAGCGCTGTTCAAAGAGAGTCCCCAGGTAAAGGAGATTGCCGGGCGTTTTGTTGCATTGAACCCCATCCCCCTGACCCCTTCCCCAACAAGGGAAGGGGAGTCAAGTCCCTCCCTTGCCGGGGAAGGATTCAGGGTGGGGGCCAAGCGTTTCCGTCTTCACCTCTCCGGCCTCGTCGGCTCCTCCCGTTCACTCGTTACTGCGGCTGTTTTTGAGGAAACTACGCATGCACACCTGGTGCTGCTGCCCGACAGGGAATCTGCAGCCTATTTTTTCAATGATCTGCAGCAGATTCTTAAAGACCGGGTCTATTATTTTCCATCCTCTTTCAAACGCGGATTCCAAACCGGTATCAAGGATAACCAGGGTTTATTGTCGCGGACGGAGGTTTTGAACCATCTCAACAGCAGGCAACGGAAGTTTATCATCGTAAGTTATCCCGAAGCAGTATCCGAAAAGGTTGTCAATAAAAAGTATCTCGAAAAGAACACCCTGAAACTATCTGTCGGAGAACAGGTCAACATGGAATTTATCCTTGACCTGCTCCTGGAATACGAGTTCGAACGAGCCGATTTCGTGGTGGAACCAGGGCAGTTCTCCCTGCGTGGCGGATTGATTGATGTTTACTCCTTCAGCAACGATCATCCTTTCCGGATTGAATTTGCAGGCGACAAGGTGGGTACAATCCGAACCTTCGATCCTTCAAGCCAGCTTTCCATTCAAAAAATGAAGGAGATAAGCATTGTGCCTGATATCCGGGTTAATCCCGAAAAAAAGATTGCCTATGAATCCGTTTTTGCTTTCCTTCCTGAAAATACGGTGATTTGGCTCGAAGACCCGGCATCAATGGCTCATTCTCTTGAAAAACAACCGGTTTCCAACCTGCTGGTCCATGGCAGCGAATTTCTTAAAACAATGCTTGACTATTCAACCTTTGAATTTGGACAGCAGTGTTATTTCAAATCCAGCCAGACCATTCAATTTAATACAGCCCCCCAACCCTCATTTAATAAAAACTTTGACTTGCTCCTGCAGGACCTTCATAAGAATGCAGAAATTGGATACCGGAATTTCCTCCTGACCGACAGTTCAAAACAGGCAGAAAGGCTTCAAAGTATTTTTGAGGACATTGAGACGAAGGATGACACGTCCCACGTCCCGCGTCTCACGTCTCACGTCCCACTGAACTTTTCCCTCCACGAAGGTTTCATCGACCGTGACCTGAAAATAGCCTGTTATACCGATCATCAAATCTTTGAACGGTATCACAAATTCCATTTGCGCGAAGGATATACCGCAAAGGAGGCACTTACACTGAAAGACCTGTATGATCTGCGGCCGGGCGATTATGTAACGCACATCGATCATGGTGTGGGCCGTTTCGACGGGTTGGAGAAAATCATCAACAATGGCAAGGAGCAAGAGGCGATCAGGTTGATTTACAAGAATGAAGATCTGCTTTATGTGAGCATCCATTCGCTGCACAGGATCTCAAAATACATCGGCAAGGAGGGAACCGCCCCCACACTCAACCGCCTTGGGTCGGATGTTTGGAATAAACTAAAGAATAAGACTAAAAGCCGGGTCAAGGACATTGCCAAAGAACTGATCAAGTTATATGCTGAACGGCGTGCGGCACAGGGTTTGGCGTGTTCGCCGGATACCTATCTGCAGACGGAACTGGAAGCTTCCTTTATATACGAAGACACGCCCGATCAGATCAAGGCAACCATTGATGTCAAAAGGGATCTTGAAGAATCCTACCCCATGGACCGCCTGATATGCGGCGATGTTGGTTTTGGCAAAACCGAGATTGCCATTCGTGCCGCATTCAAGGTGGTGGCAGAAAGCAAACAGGTGGCCATCCTGGTCCCGACTACTATTCTTGCGCTGCAGCATTTTAAAACTTTTTCTGACCGGCTGAAAGCCTTCCCATGCCGCGTCGATTACATCAACCGTTTCAAATCGGCCAGGGATCAAAAGAAGTTGCTTGCCGATCTGGCTGAAGGGAAGATCGATATCCTGATCGGGACACACCGTTTGCTCAGCAAGGATATTCTTTTTAAGGATCTTGGTTTGCTGGTCGTCGATGAAGAACAAAAATTCGGAGTGGGGGCAAAGGAAAAGATTAAAATGCTGCGCGTCAATGTTGATACGCTTACCCTAACCGCTACTCCAATTCCCCGTACCCTTCAATTTTCCCTGATGGGCGCGCGCGATCTTTCCATCATCAACACTCCTCCGCCCAACAGGTACCCGGTACAAACCGAAATCCATCCCTTTGGAGAAGAGGTGATCAAAGAGGCCATCACGTATGAGGTGCAGCGTGGAGGGCAGGTGTTCTTTGTCACCACACGGGTGATGAATATCATGGACATCTCCGTCATGGTGCAGCGAATGGTACCGGGGGTAAAAGTGGCCGTTGCCCATGGCCAGATGGAAGGCCATAAACTGGAAAAGGTGATGCTCGATTTTATTGAAGGCGAATACGATGTGCTGATTGCAACAACGATCATTGAATCGGGCCTGGATATCTCCAATGTAAACACCATCATCATCAATGATGCCCATCATTACGGCTTAAGCGATCTTCATCAGCTGCGCGGAAGGGTGGGGCGGTCTAATAAAAAGGCCTTCTGCTACCTGCTTGCTCCGCCCATGTCATCGCTTACCGACGAAGCCCGCAAACGGATGCGTGCCATCGAAGAGTTTTCTGACCTGGGAAGCGGGTTTAACATCGCCATGCGCGATCTGGATATCCGCGGGGCCGGGAATATCCTGGGTGCCGAACAGAGTGGCTTTATCTCCGAAATCGGTTATGAGATGTACCAGAAAATCCTGGATGAAGCATTGCTTGAACTGAAGGAGACTGACTTCAAAGATTTATACACAACCGATGTGCCAAAATCGTATGTCAGGGATTGTGTAATTGAAACGGATATGGAGATCCTGATTCCCGATTATTATATCACCAACATCACCGAAAGGCTTAACCTGTATAAAGAGCTTGATTCCATTGAAACAGAAGAGAACCTGATGAATTTCATGGAACGGTTGATCGACCGGTTCGGGCCGGTACCAAAACAAACGGTAGCCTTGCTTCATACCATCAGGCTTCGTTGGCTTGCACGGCAGATCGGATTTGAAAAATTAGTCCTTCGCAATCAACGCCTTACGGCCTATTTTATCCACAACCCGGAGTCGGGATATTTCCAGTCAAACCAGTTTACTACCATCCTCAATTATCTGAAAAACAATCCGTCCTGCTGTAAGATGACGGAAGAAAAAAACAGGCTGTTCATGGTTTTCCGGGATGTGCCCGGAATCAATGAAGCCCTTGCCAGATTGGAACCATTCCAAATTTCAAAATTAAATAACATTTATTGATACTTTTATCTTTGCCTGCCCTTACTTTTCTTAATTTTGTTCCTGATTTTCGGATAGTAACCTTTTAAACCAAAAATATGAAAAAAATTGTACTCTTTTTTGCAGCTCTGTTTTCAGTAGCTGCAATTTTTGCCCAAACTGATTGTTCAGACATCTTTATGTCGGAATATGTTGAAGGTTGGAACAACAATAAATCCCTGGAACTTTACAATCCAACATCAGCACCCATTGTTCTTGACAATGTTTACAGAATTATACGCTGGTCAAACGGAAGTTCAAATTCCGATCAGGATATTCAATATGTGGTCTATCCCATGGGAACAATCAATCCATTTAAAGCATTTGTTATTATTCAGGATACCATTCCTGCCGGCCAGGATACGATGGTTTGGCCGGCTCTGCGCAAAAAGGCAAACTGGCTTGCACCCTATGCATATGGCACCATTCCTCCGACACCAGGTGGAAACTGTATCTTCTGGAATGGCGATGATGCGATTTCACTTCAGAAAAAAACTGGCACTACCTGGACTGACATTGATATTTTTGGTGAAATCGGCGTCAGGCCTAAAAATTGGCAAGGTGCCTATTCCCCGTCGGGGGCATGGACAGATACCAAACCTTATATATTGGGAAACGGCATCTATCTGACCAAGAGCAAGAGTCTGAAACGAAAACATACCATCAAACATGGGGTGAATCGTGCCACCATGGCCACTTACGGAAGCACCCAGACAGGAGGTGTTCCAGACAGTTTCTATGCCCTCTTGGAGTATGACACCCTTCCCGTTAATTTCTTTGACAGTCTTGGCCAGCACTGGTGTGATTGCAAAACTTCATCCGGGATCGGGAAACTTACACAGGACCGGAATGTAGTTATTTTGCCCAATCCGGTGACCAACAACCAATTTGTTGTTCAAACAGTACACCCAGTTACATCTGTCGAGGTGGTTTCCATTGTCGGACAAACGATTTATTCCAATGATTTTACATCCCGTCAGCAGAATATCAGGGTTTTGCTGAATAAACTCCCGGAAGGGGTTTATCTTGTAAAAGTGAAATTCTCCGACAACCAGATGGTGGTCAAAAAAATCATCATTCAATAATATTCTCAGAGGCATGCCAGGTCATGTCTCCGCCTTTGTGGTCAACCTTAATGGCATGGTCAAATGTTGCAATGTGGCAATAGTGAGACGTGGCATGCCACGTCTCATTTATAAATAATCACCAAATCCAAGGAAATTATGATGAAACATGTTACTATTTTAATTCTTTCCGTTCTTTTTCCGGTCCTGATTTTCGGGCAGAAATATATGGTGCGGGGTGTTGTAACAGATGCCAATTCAAATGAGACCCTGATCGGAGCCACCATTTCGTACGGCGATGGCAAAGGTGTAATCACCGACATGGATGGCCACTATTATCTCAAACTTGAACCAGGAACCTATCACCTGAAAGTTTCCTACGTTGGATATGTTCCCCAGGAGTTGGATATTACTATTAAACAAACGGAATTTACCCAGAATTTTCAATTGAAAACACCCACCCTCTCTGAAGTTGAAGTCGTGGCCGATGTGGCAAAAACCCGCGAAACACCGGTCGCTTTCTCTACCGTTCAACCCATCAAACTTCAGGAAGAACTTGCTTCACGCGATATTCCGATGATCCTGAATAAAACACCCGGAGTTTACGCAACACAACAAGGTGGAGGAGACGGCGACGCCCGTATCAACATTCGTGGATTCAGCCAGCGTAACCTGGCCGTGATGATTGACGGGATCCCCGTCAATGATATGGAAAATGGTTGGGTTTACTGGTCGAATTGGTTTGGTCTCGATGCCGTAACCAGAAACATCCAGGTTCAACGCGGGCTTGGCTCCTCAAAACTGGCACTTCCTTCTGTTGGAGGCACCATGAATATTATCACAAAAGGGATCGATGCAAATCTTGGCGGGACAATTAAACAGGAGTTTGGTTCAGATGGCTATCTGCGAACATCCTTAGGGCTCACGAGTGGCCAGCTGAAATATGGTTGGGGTATTACCGTTGCCGGTTCCTATAAACAAGGCAATGGATGGGTTGACAACACCTGGACAAAAGGCTGGTTCGGATATATCAGAGTTGATAAACGATTTGGAAAACACACCCTCACTTTTTCTGCCATGGGTGCTCCGCAACAGCATGCTCAACGTGCCTATCAGAAATCAATCGCTACCTTTGAACAATATGGGATCCGTTATAACTCCAACTGGGGCCACCTGAACCGCTGGACCGAGAAAGATGCCGAGGGAAATCCGGTTTACACCGGCACTACGGAAAACCTATCACAATCCCTGAACTATTTTTTTAAACCCCAGTTAAGCTTGCGTGATTTCTGGCGGGTCAATGATAAATTTTACTGGTCGAATATCATTTATGCCTCTATCGGAAACGGTGGCGGAACCACTAACTTTTCCTCAAACGCCGGCGGAGCTTACGGCACTTCGACATTCAATGTCAATACGGCTGACGGACTGATTCTTTACCAGAGTTATTACGATCGGAACATGAACGATCCGACCCACAGGGCGGAGGGGATTATCCGAAGCAGCAGGAACAACCACAGGTGGTTTGGTTTGTTGTCAACCTTTAACTGGGAGATTAATTCAAAACTTACCTTTTCCGGCGGTCTTGACTTGCGCACATATAAAGCTCAGCACTATGGCGAAGTATATGACCTGCTTGGTGGTGAATTTGTACGGGATGATGCCAACCAAAACATCAATCCTTACCAGACCAAATTTTATTTAGGCGATAAAATATATTATTACAATGATGCACTGGTTCGCTGGGGAGGTGTTTTTACCCAGCTTGAATATAAAACCGGTAACTGGTCAGCTTTCCTTAATTTAACTACAGCGGTATCGGCATACCAGAGGATTGATTATTTTAAAAGGAAGGACCTGGTCATCGATGGAAATACCTTTACGCAGGCTGTTGGGTATGGAGACACCTTTTACTATAATGGTTCCGAGAATTTAACTGCCACCAAGGTTGATCAGCACTACACTTCCAGCGATACCGTCTATGTAATCAAGCAACAAGGCAGTAAAAAAGATACTTTATTCATTGTAAACCCTACGGCCTACAATAACAGTTCACCAGAAGCACGTGCGACGCAAACGAAATGGAAAATTTTTCCCGGTTTTACCATAAAAGGCGGATTAAATTACAACCTAGACAAACACAACAATGTTTTTCTCAACCTGGGATATCTTTCAAAAGCTCCGCGTTTTGCAAATGTTTTTAACAATGCCAATCAGGAAATATTGGATCCGAAAAACGAGATCATTGAAGCCGTTGAGCTCGGATATAGCCTGAATACAAAAAAAATCGCCCTGAATGTTAACACCTACCTTATAAATTGGAAAAACAGGCCGCTGGATTCACCACTTACCTATACCGACCCGAAAACCCAGGATGCCTTCCCCTATAATATCAATGGGATAGATGCATTGCATATGGGAATTGAAGTCGAATTCGGTTACAAACCGATCCCATCACTGCAATGGGACCAGGTTGTCACCTATTGTGACTGGACATGGAGGTCGGGTGGTACTGCTGAGGTCTATGATCCGTCAGGTAACCTGATCACCAGTTTCGCATACAATGCAAAAGGGGTTCATGTTGGTGATGCAGCCCAGTTCCAGTTTATGGAAAGCCTTCGTTGGGAAATAATAAAATATCTCTATGTCTCAGGAAGTGTAACACTTTTTGACAAAAATTATTCGCAGATGGACCCAACCTCCCTGACAGCACAATACCTCGATGCAAATGGCAATCCCAGGGATTCCTGGAAAATGCCGATGTATTACCTGGTTGATATGAATGCAGGATACAAGTTTGCATTTAAAAAATTCAAACTTGATCTGCGTGCTACAGTTGTCAATCTGCTTAATGAGGTTTATATTGCTGATGCAAAGAACAATGACTCATATTCAACAACCACGACGAATTTTGATGCGGCCTCTGCCGGAGTATATTATGGTGTGGGAAGAACATTCAATGTTTCTATCGCACTCACTTATTAATTAATGATATTTTAAATCTATCACATTTTCATCTGATCCTTATTTATCCATCCTGAAATCAAATAAAAAATGAAAAAATTTGCCTTATTTTTTTTATGTCTTATGATCCTTGGAATCCAGGGATTTACCCAGGCCAACATTGCCGCGGCCAGAGCCATGCCGCTCGGCTCGACCATTACAGTGCATGGAATTGTTACCAATGGCCCTGAACTGGGTGTCATCCGTTATTTTCAGGATGCCACTGCAGGAATTGCTGCCTACAGCTCCTCCATCTCCAGTCTTTCAAGAGGCGATTCGATCGTGCTGGTCGGGGTAACAACAAACTATAATCAATTGATGGAAATCAACCCTGTTAATTCATTTTCCGCCATCAGTCCAGCATCTTTACCTGCACCAATCGTCATTACTCCTGGCGGGATGAAGGAACAATATGAAGGCATGCTGGTGAAAATGGAAGGGGTGACCTTTGCCAATGCCGGCGGCGTCTTTTCCGCGAATACAAATTACAATGTAACAGCCAACGGGGAAACATGCCAGGTTCGTGTCAACGCGGCCTCAAATCTTGTTGGCCAGATTATCCCGGCAGCTCAGGTGGCCCTGGTCGGCATCTGTTCGCAGTTTTCCTATACTGACCCATCAGGTGGTTACCAATTGCTGCTTCGTGATAAAAATGATATCATCAGTGCCAGTGCAATTGTATTTACTACACCGCTCACGGTTTCAAACATTACAACAAGTTCCTTTACCTTTAATTGGAATACCAACATCGCCGGAACCACCGAACTCTGGTATGGCCTCACGCCATCCCTTGAACTAGGTCATCTTAACGCTTCACTTTCAGGAACTGCGCATGCGATCAATATCACAGGACTTAATCCTTCTGACCTTGTTTATGTGCAGGCGTTTTCTGTTGCAGCACCTGATACGGGATTCTCCGGGCTTAAGTCGTTTATTACCCGGTCCACCTCCACAGGCAACATCAAAACTTACTTTACCCGTCCGGTTGACACAACGGTTGCAACCGGTCCCAAAGCCATTCAGATATACCGTGCAGTTGATGATACCTGCATTGCATACATCAACCGTGCGAAACAAACCATCGACATTGCCATCTACAATTTTAATGTTGAGGGAATCAGCAATATAGCCAGTGCCCTGAATGCTGCGTACAACCGGGGAGTCGCGGTACGGGTTGTAACTGACGGCGGAACCAATAATTCTGCCATCCCGGAACTGGTGGCCGGCATTGGCAAAATTGCCCGGCCAGTGACTGTTGGCATCATGCACAATAAATTTATGGTCATTGATGGAAAATCCACCAATCCGAATGATCCGATCGTTTGGACCGGCTCATGCAACTGGACCGACCAGAATGTCAATACGGATGCCAACAATGTACTGTTCATCCAGGATGCCAGTCTTGCAAAAGTTTATACCATTGAATTTAACGAAATGTTTGGATCGACGACGACAACACCAAATCCTGCCAATGCGAAATTCGGGCCTGCAAAATCAGATAACACCCCGCATGAACTGATTATCGGTGGCAACCGTGTCGAAGTCTATTTCAGCCCAAGTGATGGCGTTAACCAGCAGATAGTCAATCATATCAACACTGCCAACAGCGATATCGAAATCGGAACCATGCTGATCACGCGTAAAGTAATCAGCGATGCGATTATCGCACGTAAAAATGCCGGGGTGACGTCTAAAGTGATCATTACCAACCTTTCCACTTCAGACGCTGGGGTTGTAACGGATTTGGGGGCTGCCCTTGGAAATTATTTCAGGGTATACAATGAACAGGGATTGCTTCACAGCAAAATCATGATCATTGATCAGTCGAATACAGGTTCAGATCCTTTTGTATGGACTGGTTCCCATAATTGGAGCGATGCGGCCAATGTCAGCAACGACGAAAATTCGATCGTTATTCACAATGCCCAAATCAGTAATCTGTATTTCCAGGAATTCAAAAAACGATTCGATTTAGCCTTGCCATTCAATAATCATACGGTTCTTGACCTTGGCAACGATACAACGGTCCTCGCCGGTGCTACTGTCACCCTGGATGCGAACCTGTTCGACACTTATCATTGGTCAACCGGTGATCTTACCAGGAGCATCGTGGTCGATTCAACTGGCGTCGGGTTCGGGGTCAAGAAAATTTGGTGCCGTGTGACAAATCAGTATGGAACGCAGTCAGATACCATACATGTTACTTTTAGACCATTTGGTATTGGAATTGGCGAACTGAACGACCTGATATCAAAGTTATCAGTGTATCCTAACCCTGTTACAGAATCCTTCACGATCGGGTTCATTGCAAAACGCAGTGAATCGATCGGCCTTGAACTGGTTGGTTTCGATGGAAGGGATGTTTGGCAATCGCAGAAAAGCATTGTTCCAGGATCAAATTCGATCAGGGTTGACCAGGTCAAACTCCCATCAGGGATTTACCTGCTTCGCATGCGAACATCCGCAGGTGACCTTGGCCGGAAATTGATCGTCAAATAAAGATCGACAGGGGCGTGGTGCAATACCATGCCCCTTTTTTCGTTAATTCAGAAACATTATTCACCATTAAATTTTTGGTTTGTGTCAGATTGCCTGGTAATCATCCCTACCTATAATGAAAAAGATAATATAGAACGAATTATTCGGAAAGTATTCTCTTTGCCTAAAGAACTGGATGTACTGATCGTGGAGGATAACTCCCCCGATGGAACTGCAGCGATCGTTAAAAAGCTCATGGCAGAGTTTCCTGAACGCCTTTTCATTGAAGAAAGAAAAGGCAAACTTGGATTGGGAACTGCTTACATCCATGGATTCAAATGGGCGCTGAAAGGAAGTTATAATTACATCTTCGAAATGGATGCTGATTTTTCACATAATCCCGATGACCTGCTCCGGCTCTATGATGCTGCAAAAAATCAGGGAGGCGATGTGGTAATTGGCTCACGCTATATCACCGGGGTGAATGTCGTGAACTGGCCAATGGGGAGAGTGCTGATGTCATATGTGGCATCGATCTACGTACGGTTTGTCACCCGGATGAAGGTGATGGACACCACAGCCGGGTTCAAATGCTACACACGCAGGGTTCTCGAGACAATTGACCTGGGAAAGGTCCGTTTTACCGGCTATGCCTTCCAGATCGAAATGAAATATACCGCCTGGAAGCTTGGCTTTAATATCGTGGAGGTCCCGATTATTTTTACGGATCGTACCTTGGGAGAATCAAAAATGAGCAAGGGTATCTTTAAAGAGGCCGTGTTGGGTGTCATCAGCCTTCGATGGAGAAGCTTGTTTAAAAAATACAAACCCATCCGGCCCTGACCAGACCCCGCCGCTGAGATGCTGATGTGCCAACCTGCCTGATCGCTACTAAAAATTTGAAAATCAAGAAGTTTTTCAGCGTCTTCGCATCCTCGTGGTATTTTTGACTACTGATAAATGGAGAACGCCTATTATATTCATAATGCACTGATAGTGAATGAAGGCAAACGGTTTTCCGGGAGCCTTCTTCTTTCCGGCGGAGTGATCGCTGAAGTATTTCATGGAAATGCCCCCGCTGATTTTCCTATGCCTCCCAACACCATTGAAATAGATGCAAAACAACAGTATCTGTTGCCCGGTGTGATTGATGACCATGTGCATTTTCGTGAACCCGGCCTGACAGAAAAAGGCGATATCTGCACCGAAAGCAGGGCTGCAGTGGCAGGTGGTGTGACTTCCTACATGGAGATGCCCAATACAATACCGAATGCCACAACGCTCGAAATCGTGGAAAATAAATTTGAGCTGGCTTCACAAAAATCCTTGGCCAACTACTCCTTTTTTCTTGGTGCAACGAATGATAACATCGCAGAAATAGTCAACGCCGATCCTGCAGATATCTGCGGTGTGAAACTGTTCATGGGTGCCTCTACCGGGAACATGCTGGTGGATGATCCTGATACACTGAGGGAAATTTTCACAAAATCACCCCTGCTCATTGTGGTCCATGCAGAGGAAGAATCGATCATCCATCAGAATCTTAAAGAGTTCAAAGAAAAATATGGTGAGGACATTCCCCCTTCGGCACACCCACTGATCCGTTCCGGAGAAGCGTGTTACTTCTCTTCACAAAAGGCTGTGAACCTGGCAAGGAAATACAATTCACGCCTGCATCTTGCTCATCTTTCTTCAGCGAAAGAACTTGAGTTCCTGCGGAATGACATCCCGCTGGCGGAGAAAAAGATCACCGGCGAGGTTTGCATCCACCATCTTTGGTTCGATGACCGCGATTACCAGGATCTGGGATCCAGAATTAAATGGAATCCTGCAATAAAATCGGCAAACGACCGGATCGGCTTGTTTGAAGGCGTGTTAAACAATAAAATAGACCTCATCGCCACCGATCACGCCCCCCACCTGGAATGGGAGAAAGAAAATCCATACTCAGGGTGCCCTTCCGGAGGACCACTTATTCAGCATTCGTTGGTTGCTATGTTTGGATTTTTCCAGCTGGGCATGATCACCGTCGAAAGGATCGTGGAGAAGATGTGCCATGCCCCGGCCATCCTGTATCGGATAGGCAAACGGGGGTTTATACGAAAAGGGTATATGGCCGATATTGTATTGGTTGATCCGGATGATCCGTGGACCGTGGAGACTGAAAATATCTTGTACAAATGCGGATGGTCACCCTTCGAGGGTGTAACCTTCAAATCAAGGGTAACACAAACCTGGGTAAATGGACACCTGGTTTATGATCGTGGAAGATTTAATGAATCAAAGAAAGGAGAGCGGTTGATTTTTAATTCACCTCATCCCCCTGACCCCTTCTCCTGAAAGGAGAAGGGGAGTATTCCCTCTCCTTTAGAAGGGGTAGGGTGAGCTAACGATGAATAGTACCAACAAATAAATAGAAAAAAAAGGTGGAATAAATGAAAACAAAGATACTCTTTATTACATTGCTGGTATTCAGCATGATATCATGTAAATTCGAACATAAGGTCGTTGAGGAAACCTATCCTGACGGTTCTCCAAAACGAGTTTGTGTTTACAAAGGAAGCGGTGACGGTCGTGAATTGATCAAAGAGACGACTTATTACCCAAATAAACAGGCACAGATGGAGGGAACATATAAAGACAAGAAACGAGATGGGAAATGGACGTACTGGTATGAAAATGGGAAATTATGGAGTGAAGGGTCATTCATAGGAGGCAAATCAGAAGGGAAAAGGACCACCTATTTTGAAAACGGGAAAGTACGTTATGAAGGCTATTACAAAGTGGACATGCGTGTCGGTAAATGGCGTTTTTTTGATGAAAATGGCCGGTTGCTGCAAGAGGTGGATTATTCAGCTCCCCCGAAAGAAACAAAGCCATAAACCGTGACGTGTCACGACTTAGTTGTTCACCACGATATATACCGGAAGATGATCACTGAATCCTCCGAAATACTCTTTTGAACCGGCAGTGCGATTTGGAACCATTTCCCCTGTTTTATTTTTATACAGGAGCCAGTCAGGCTTGAAGATATACGCATAGGGCTGCATGATTACCGCGCCTTTCCCAGGTTTTTTCCCCAGCAGATTTCCGGTAACTACAAATTGGTCAAACAAATCCCAGTCCTTGTAATACAGGGTGCCTTCTCCTTTGAGGAATCGTTCATACATCAGGTTATACAATCCGGTTGATGTGGGTTTTTTATCAGTCTTCTGTGCCCCAAGCACATCATTAAGGCTTTTATTATCAGGCTCATCGTTGAAATCTCCCATGATGATGATTTTGGCTCTGGGATTAGAAGCAAGGAGCGAATCTGTATGATGTTTTAATGTCCTGGCATTTTCAAGACGTTGTGGTTCGGTCTCACTTGCTCCGCCTGTTCTCGATTTCCAGTGGTTTACAAAAATGTGAAATGTGTCTTTTTTTGCATCTGCCAGCCGGACATAAAGTATCGATCGTGTTTTAAAGGATTGGGCTGATGGGAAGGCGCTGTGCCCAATATACTTCAAAACATTTTTCCTGAAGATCATGCCGACGTCGATTCCCCGTGGATCATTGCCCTCCTCGAGAATGCACTGGTAACCTTTGTCTTTCAGCTTTGTTTTGGTGGTCAGGTCGTTTAATACCGAAATGTTCTCAACCTCAGCAAAACCAACAACCGCTGGCAGGTTGGTACTGTCGATCGCCGTCACCACCCGGGCAATGTTGTTGAGTTTATGCCAGTAACGTTCACTGGTCCAGGGAATTTTTGAGGTGGGTAAAAAGTCCTCATCGTTTATTGTCGGATCGTTGATGGTATCAAAACTGTTTTCAGTATTGTAGAAGGCAAATTTAAACTGTCCTCCCTGCCCTTTTTGCGCAGCAACAGGCGAAATGATGGCATAAAAAAAGATAATGAACAAAATATTAAATTTCATGGTTATAGGTATTATTGGTTGGCAAAGATCAAAAAAAAAGGGGCACCTTTTACGGAGCCCCTACATTATTCATCTGGTTATAATCAATCAACAACGATAACCAGGTATTTTGAATTTGACCAGAAGGCTTTGTAGTCAAGAATTTGCAACGCCTGGATCACTTTTTTGTCGCCCGTGAATTTATAGGCGGTTGAAGGATGACTCGACAGAATTTTGGCTTTCTTGCTGAGGATCGAAATTTCGGTCGTTTTACGAATATCGATTTTAGTAAAAAGGTCTTTGTTGAAATTGGCAAGGACTTCCCCACTCTTGATGACTCCGTTTTTCTTTAACTCTTTATTACTGCCAATAACATAGTAGGCAGTGTTGAGTGCCGCATCCTGTTCTGCAATCGTCTGTGACTGGTTGTCGATTTTCGAGCCCTGATCTTTAACCGTGCGGGACAAGGTGTCGATTTTCAGATTGGCCATTGCGAAAGATGTATTGAGTTTGGCAAGTTTGGTGCGCAAATCCTCAATTTGTGCAGCTTTGTCTGCAAGATCCTTGTTTAACCGCTCAACCATTTTATTGAGTTCATCAACCTTCATGTTTGAATTCCTCAGTTTCTTGGTCAGTGCGCTGATTGATTCTTTGTTTTTCTGCATCAAACTGTAAATGTCCTGGATATCAGTTTTGATCTGATCTTTGGCTGAAAGTTTCAACTCACCGCCACGGTCAGTGGTAAGGTTGATGATGTTTTCTTTCTGTTTGATGGTGTCCAGCGTGCCCTGGATTTCGTTGATGGAGCGGATGAATTCGTTGATCGCTTCATCTTTTTGCATGGTTTGACTCATAAGACTGTCCGTCTTGGATTGCAATTCCTCGGCTTTTTTCTCAGCTGCACGACCGCAGGCAAAAAACGCAGGAATCAATAAAAGCAACAAATACTTTTTCATTTGATTTGGTTTTTAATTTGATGCAAAAATAAGAATAAAATCAGAAATATTCTGACATTAATTATTTGGAAAAGATACAGCCTTTTGTTTTTCAAATCATTACATAATTATAAGGGAAAGTTACATAATACACACATTTCTCAAAGACCTAAATTTCTTGTACTTAAAAGTCATGAGGGAATATTTTAACCCGTTTGAACGAAGTTTATGCGTATCATATGCCCGGTAACATTAACTTTACCGAAAATTAAACAGATGAACAAAACGGCTGCAATTACCCTGAAACCTGGCAAAGAGGCTGCGGTAAAACGATTTCATCCATGGATTTTCTCAGGGGCCATTGAAAAAATTGAAGGTGCACCGCGTGAAGGAGATGTCGTTGAGGTGCTCAATGCTCGAAAGGAAATCATGGGGACGGGACACTATTTGCCCGGATCGATTGCCGTTAAAATGTTCTCTTTTGATGCTTCGGAGATCAACAATGATTTCTGGAAGGCAAAGCTGAAGACAGCTTATCAGCTTAGAGAAAGACTGGGTCTTACCGAAGGCTCCATTGCCAATGCGTATCGTCTTGTCTTTTCTGAAGGGGATTTACTGCCGGGCCTCATCATTGACTATTACAACGGAGTGGCAGTCATTCAGTCCCATTCAATTGGCATGCATCGCCTGTTGCCGGTTTTCACGGAAGCCCTTCGGGAGATATATGGTGAAAAACTGGTAGCTGTGTATGATAAGAGTTCTGAGACCATGGAAAAATCAAAACTCATTACCCGAAATTCAAAACTTTTCCTGAAGGCACAAAACCCAACCGATGGATCAGACGCAACCATGCCCGTCCTCCCATCCACCCGCCCGCTTGTCCACGCTTCTTCCGCTTTCCCCGACCAATTCCTCTTCGGTTCCTCGGGCCCGATAGAAATTCTTGAAACCGGGCACCGGTTCATGGTCGATTTCATCTGCGGGCAAAAAACCGGTTTTTTTCTCGATCAGCGGGGAAACCGCATGTTCGCCCAGTTCTATGCAAAAGGAAAAAAAGTTTTGAATGCGTTTTGCTATTCGGGAGCTTTTTCAGTTTATGCACTGAAGGGAGGTGCTACGAGTGTTGATTCAATCGATAGTTCAAAACAAGCCATTGATCTGACCGAACAGAATATTCAATTGAACGGTTGTGATGACAGCAGGCATAAGGCCCGGGTTGCGGATGTTAAAAGGTTCCTGGCTGAAACAGAAGAAAAGTACGACATGATCATCCTCGATCCGCCTGCTTTTGCGAAAACCCACCATGTCACCAACAATGCCCTGCATGCTTACGTGCATCTCAATTCGGATGCCATCAAACGCCTGAAACCGGGAGGAATTTTATTTACTTTTTCATGTTCACAACCTATTTCGCGGGAGATGTTCCGTTCAGCGCTGCAGTCCTCTGCCATCGAAACCGGACGTCGTGTCAGCATTTTGCATCAACTGTCGCAAGGGCCTGATCATCCTGTTAGCATTTGTCATCCTGAAGGTGAATACCTGAAGGGACTTATCCTGCAAGTCATTTAAAATCAGGGACATTCTGATTGTTTATTTTATATGAACCCGCTTCAATTTCGATTCTAATCCGGTAAGAAGGGTCCCCCCGTCATTCGTCGCCCGCCTGGTGAAGATCAGGAGGAGGATTCATGCAGGTGAACTGCTGATTTTGGAGCGGGTATTTCGTCGCAATGCAGCTTCGTTCATGTTGTTTGAACCGCCAGTACACTGACTTTTCAGTTATGTCATATCTTTGCTGAGAAAATAAAACAATGGAATCAACACCTCCCAGGCCTTCTGCTTATGCCAGGTTCTGGCCACTTGACCATCGGTCCGTTTTTTTGAATCATGGTTCGTTTGGAGCGTGTCCCGTATATATCCTTGACAAACAGGCGAAATATCGTCAGCAACTGGAAAGTCAGCCTGTCCGGTTTTTCGTACGCGAGATGGAAGAACTATTAAACCAATCCCGCACGGAAGTTGCACGGTTTGTCAATGCTTCGCCCGATGACCTGGTTTTCGTCCAGAATGCCACAGCCGGAGTAAACACGGTATTTCAATCGTTGAAATTCAAGCCAGGTGATGAAATCCTCTATACCAGCCATATTTATGGGGCTTGTGAACGTCTTCTTGAATTCATTGCGGATCAAACCGGGGCGAAATTGGTTAAGGCTGAATATGGATTTCCGATAGATTCACATGATGTCATTTTAAATGCCATCCTTGAGAAAGTGACGTCTCACACCCGTATCGCCCTGGTTGATCATATTACCTCGGCAACCGCCCTCATACATCCGGTGCAAATCATAGTAAAAGAATTGGAAAAACGGGGCATTGATACCTTGGTTGATGGAGCACATTCGTTGGGAAGCATTCCCCTGGATCTGAAGGAAACCGGTGCAGCATATTATACGGCAAATTGCCATAAATGGCTGTGTTCGCCAAAAAGTGTCGCAATTTTGCATGTACGGCGCGATAAACAAAATGGAATGGTTCCTGTTGTCATCAGTCATGCCGGTCACAAGGCGGAACCCTTTGCCGAGCGGTTTTTCTGGCCGGGCACCATCGATCCAACCGCAGCACTCTGTGTTACCGATTCCCTGAGGTATATGCCGACCCTGGTGCGGGGAGGCTGGCCTGTCATCATGAAACGGAACCATGATCTTTGCCTTGAAGCAAGGGAAATGATCTGTAATGCGCTGGAGATACCGAAACCATGTCCCGACTCCATGATAGCAAGCATGGCAGCCTTCCCATTACCTGGATCTTCCACGGAGATGCAAACCGACTACAAAAGTATCAGCCAACTGCAGGAAAACCTTTTCAGCAAATACAATATAGAGGTTCCTGTCTGGAACTGTGCATCACCGCCGTTCCGTATTATCAGGATTTCTGTGCAACTTTACAACTCAATGGATCAGTACCGGTATTTCACCGCTGCATTGACTGAGGCGTTAAATGAATGACCAAGGACGAGTCATTTGTCGCTTGTAACAGACTAACCCTGTAAGTTCAAAAATTCTGATTAAACTGAAAATGGATTTGCTTTTCCGGAAACTGCGATACTAGAGCCAGGGAAATAATTGCGATAAGGAACAGCGTTTGATTTTCAGGCAGGTTGGGTTCAAAGTCAGAATAATGAAGTGAGGTAATCGTAAAATGCGCTGACGCCATCCGGAGGAAGGATCCCTGATTCACCCCATCTGATTTCGTTTGATCGGGGAGGTTGTTTCATGATCAGGTAGTAGGTCATGTTTCCCGGATGATTGAATTTCAGGGTGCTTAATCCAAGGTCTGCAGCTTTCTTGAAAATTTGCCTGGTTGTTGCCTTTTTCAGGGTTGTAAGTTCTCTCCATTCTCCTTTTATTCCTTTGCTGAGAAAAAGCTGACTGTTGTCGAACAAAATGTACTCTTTCATCATCCCTGTTACCCCACCGCTGGTGCCAACCACAATTTGAGTTCCTTTGAAGTTTTTAGGGGAGAAATGGGTTGATTTACAGGAAAAAAGAAATGGCAGAATGAACAACACAGGAAGAAATGGTTTCATTTTATTCGGGTATGAAAAAAACAGCACGAAAGTAAGCCAAAAAGCAATTTAGACCAAATCAAATGTGCAAAACAACATGAAATACTTACTATCTTTGTTTTTCAAAACCATGTGAAAAGCCTGATGAAAACCCTCCTTCATTTTTTTAACCAGAGTGTTGAAAGTTTTCACGATCATATTTACCTGTGGGAAAATCCGGGCGATGGCTACCGGGGAATCACGTATGGAAAAACAAAGGAGCAGGTTTATCGTTTTGCAGCGGGACTGATGTCGCTGGGTATTGTGAAAGGCGACCGGATTGCATTGCTTTCTGAGGCCAGGAACGATTGGGTGATCGCTGAATTCGGAATATTATTTTCGGGAGCGGTGAACGTACCGTTATCCGTAAGGATCAATGAACCGGCAGAAATTACATTCCGGTTAAACCATTCCGGGGCACGCATGGTTGTTGTTTCTGCCAGCCAGATCAGTAAAATCAGAAAGATCAGGACTGTTTTGCCCCGGGTTGAAAAAATAATTGTCCTGGATGAAATGCCCCTCGATCCAAACGATGAGTTGTCCTTTGAAGATGTTTGCAGATCCGGCGATGCATTTATAAAAGGCAAGGAGGATGTTTTCAAGGCCAATATCGATTCCGTAACCCCCGATGATTATGCGAATATAAGCTACACTTCCGGAACAACATCCGATCCCAAGGGAATAATCCTTACCCACAGGAATTATTGCGCCAACATTGAGCAGGGGTACTCGCTGATGGATATCTCTTCCAATTATACTACCCTGCTGATCCTTCCATGGGATCACGCATTTGCCCATACTGCAGGAATATATTGCTTCATGGGCAAGGGTGCCTCCATTGCCTCTGTTCAAGCGGCTAAAACACCGATTGAAGCATTGAAAAATCTGTCAAAAAACATACTGGAAATAAAACCATTTCTTTTATTCAGTGTCCCGGCCATTGCAAAAAATTTTAAAAAAAGTGTGGAGAGGACGGTCAGGGCGCAAGGTGTTCTTTCTGAATCGCTATTTTCCTTTGCCCTGAAAGTTGCCTATTTATACAACGGAAACGGATGGAATAAAGGCAAAGGATTTAAAATACTCCTGAAACCGGTTCTTTCCTTGTTTGATACCCTCTTTTTCCGGAAATTCAGGGAAGGATTTGGTGGCCGGCTCGAATTTTTTATAGGCGGAGGAGCCTTGCTCGATATCGAATTTCAACGGTTCTTCTATGCCATCGGCATCCCGATGATGCAGGGTTATGGCCTTACAGAGGCCTCTCCGTTCATTTCTTCCAATTCAATCAGGATGCATAAACTTGGCTCCTCCGGGTTGGTAGTAGCGAACCTTGACCTAAGGATATGTGATGAAAACGGAACGGACCTTCCCCGGGGAGAAAAAGGGGAGATCGTGGTAAAAGGGGAGAATATCATGGCCGGGTACTGGAATAATGAAGAAGCTACCAGGGAAACATTGAAAAACGGGTGGCTTCATACAGGCGATATGGGTTATCTTGACCCTGATGGGTTCCTGTATGTGCTTGGCCGGTTCAAGAGCCTCCTCATTGCCGATGATGGAGAGAAGTACAGCCCAGAAGGGATGGAGGAAGCGTTTTCATCTCAGTCTCGGTTTATTGAACAATGCATGCTCTATAACAATCAAGATCCATTTACCATTGCACTCGTTGTGCCGAATATAGATGCAATAAGGCAATATCTCAGGGAAAAGGAAACATCTCCCGGTTCAGAGGAAGAAATGCATCTGGCTTTAAATAAAATCAACCATGAAATCCAGGAATATAAAATTGGAAATAAATTCGGGGAGATGTTTCCGCAGCGTTGGCTGCCTTCCGCGGTCGGAATCCTGGAAGAACCCTTTACAGAGGAGAACCACATGCTCAACTTTCAACTGAAAACCGTCAGGGGAAGGGTCGTAGAAAGATATGGGCAAAAAATTCATTACCTGCATACACCCGCAGGGAAAAACATCTTTAATGAGCAGAATACCCTGGCGATGCAGGCCTTGTTATCTGGTAAATTTTCCCCAATGCAAGCACAATAGATCACAGGGGTTTCACAATAGCGGTTAATTTTTTTTGATTTTTCCCCACCCGTTTTTTTCTCCTAAAATGGAGTTCTTGTCGTTCAAAGATCCCAGGATGTCGTTCAGTAATTGATTGAAATTTAATTCATTATCCGGTTTTGGAGAATAACCAAGAACGACGATGACAAGATCCCGTGAAGGAATGATGAAAATCCGTTGTCCGTCATGCCCGTTGCAGAAATACATGTCTTTTGGAGCTGAACGATAGTAGTTCCCGCTGTTCAGCCAGAATAACGATCCATAACTGCCATTGCTGTGTGCGGCAGGCGTGGTTGAATAGCTTACCCAGCCTTCAGGCAAAATACGTTCCCCGTTGAACACCCCATCCTGGAGAAAAAGAAGGCCAAACCGGGCATAATCACGGGCTGTGGCATAAATGTAGGATGACCCGACCTGTGTGCCCGACGGGTCGGTTTCGAAGACAGCATTGGTGATCCCGATTTTGTAAAACAACCTGGCCGGGGCATAGGCATCATAGGACTCTTCATCCTTAAATTGTTTACGAATGAGGTAATTGACAATGTTTGCAGACCCCGACGAGTAGTACCAGTGGCAGCCTGCCGGAAAATCCATAGGCTTGTTGAATGCAAAACCGGCAAAATCGTTGCTGTTGTACAGCATCATCGTCACATCCGACCGGTTGCCATAGTCTTCATTCCAGCGAAGGCCGCTTTCCATCTGCAGAAGGTTGCTGATGGTGATGTTTTTACGATCATCGTTCTGCCATGCAGCAATACCGGCCCGTTGATGAATATCCAGTTTCCCGTCCTTCACCATTATTCCGGTCAGTGCATTGGTGAAACTTTTGGCAATCGACCAGCTCTGGAACCGGCTTGCAGCGGTAAAGCCTTGTTTATACTGTTCCGCGACAGGAATGCCATGGTGAACTACCAGGAAAGCAAATGCATTGCCTCGATAACTTTTTCGGCAGATTAAATTCTTCGCAATTCCGCGGAGAACAGATGTGTCCTCACCGGAAGGGATCGCTGGAATGATGTTCCCAAGCGGCCAGGCAATGGTATCCGGATTATAGCCGGCTGCCGGAATGAATATTTTTTTTTTTCTTAAGGCTCCCTCATCGGTATCACGCAGTAACGTACTTCCGAGCCCTTCCCTGTATATCGCTTTTGAACTGCCCCAGAGAAAATGGCTGGTGATGCTTTTATCCCTGTAATTGATTTCGCTGGTGACATATTGAATGAAGGAAAAATTCAGTTCGGCCGATTCCACCTCGCTGGCGGTCCTGTTGGAAACAAAAACCGCGGAACATAAGTATTTTGCAGCATATCCTGTGATGATCGGGAGCAATGAATTCAGATAAACCGTGCCGCCAAGGATCACCGCCATCAGAACCGCCACTGCTGAATAATAGATCCGCTTTTTCATTCATCACATGGAATAAGTAGCGAATTTACGAAATTTAATTGCCTCATCCACTGCACCCCTTCTCCTTCAGGAGAAGGGGACGGGGGTTGAGGTGGTTGGGTTCATTCACCGTCTTGTGACGAGGATGTTCATTTTCGTTGAGTTTTTTTAGCCAATCTTACCTGATAGGTCACCTTAAACAATTTTTTTGTAAATTCGTAAGAAAAGAGCATTTTAACCCATCTCATGAATATTCTTCCCTGTATTTTCGTCCTCCTCTGCCCTTTGATTGTTTTCGCCCAACAACACCTGCCCGATGCCTCTCCATTGGAACAAAAGTGGCAGTATGTTGGAAATTCGGGCGCCTCACAACCCGGTGCTGAGAGCATAAGCCTTGCTTTCAGTCCATCAGGGGAACCCTATGTCGCTTCCATTGATTTCAGATCACTGAAAGCTAATGTTGTGAAATTTGACGGTACCAACTGGGTGAATGTCGGTTCGCCTGATTTTTCATCACCGGCAACTTTCTTTGCCAACCTGGCCATCAGCCTCACCGGAGTGCCTTTTGTGGTTTATTGTGACATGAATGATTCAGCAAAGGCATCTGTCATGAAATTTGATGGAAACAAGTGGGATTATGTAGGAATGGCGGGTTTTTCAGCCGACACGGTTGGATGGGTAAGTATTGCCGTCGGTCCGTCCGGCCAGCCTTACGTGGCGTATGCCGATGGTGCGCATTCAAATAAAGCGACTGTGATGAAGTTCGACGGCTTCAACTGGGTGAATATCGGCATGCCAGGTTTCTCAAATGAAATGACGGGTTCCGTTTGTCTGGCTTTCAGCCCTTCAGGCCAGCCCTGTGTTGCTTATGCCGGTTATTTAAGTTGGAAGATGACGGTAATGAAATTTAATGGCATCAACTGGGTGGTGGTTGGCTCCCCTGATTTCTCCTCAGGAATTTGCAGTTGGGAGAATCTTGCCTTCAGCCCTGGAGGAGAGCCTTATGTTTCCTATGATGATAACCAAAATTCATATAGAACCTCGGTCATGAAATTTGACGGAACCAATTGGATGAATGTTGGAAAACAGGGATTCACGGCCGGCAGGGCAGATTTTGTCAGCCTTGCGGTCAGTCCTTCCGGCCAGCCGTATGTTGCATATGAGGATTTTGAAAACTATGGCAAGGCCACAGTGATGAAATATGATGGAGCGAATTGGATGTACGTTGGTTTGGCAGGATTTTCAGGAGCATCGGCCCGGTATACAAGCCTCGCCTTCAGCCCATCCGGAAAACCATACGTGGCTTATGCGGATTATGGAAATGATGAAAAAGCAACGGTGATGAAATTTGATTATCCCGAAAGGATCGATGAACTACGGAAATCATGGTTATCCATTTACCCTGATCCTGCAGAAGACTTTCTGACAATTGAAACATCAATGAAAATAAAGGATTCCCGGTTGGCAATTGTAAATATCCAAGGGAAAACTGTCCTTTCGTTCTATTTAACCGGAGCTAAAACACGGCTTGACATCAGCACGCTGCCCGCCGGTGTTTATATTATGCAGCTGACCAATGAATTGACGGCATCAAGGGTGAAGATTATTAAGCTGTGACACGATCAACCATGGAAATCGTGTCATGAAATTTGGTTTGCATTAAAGGACTGAGTACTTTTATCGTGATGGCAAAACAGCTACAACTTATGTTGTTAACCGATAAATCCTTCGATCTGTGGTAATTAAAATGTTTGTCTGCCTTATTCCTGTATTCCTCTTCCTGATCATGCTGTTATATCTCGACAGCTACAAACTGGTGAGTAAACCGCTGTTGGCCCTCTGTTTTGCGTGGGGACTGCTGAGTGCGGCAGGTAGTTTCAATATGAATACCCTTCTGATGAAGTACCTGGATATCAGTTTTAAAACCTACTCCGGGTTTGTCGCACCCGTGGTCGAAGAAACACTCAAATGCGCACTTCTGTGGATTTTGATCAAAAAGAATAAAGCCGGATTCATGATCGATGGCGCCATCTACGGTTTTGCTATCGGAGCAACCTTTTCCTTTGCGGAAAACTTGTTCTACCTGTCGCAATATGCTGAAAGTCAGAGCAATCTCATGATTTGGATCACGCGCGGATTTGGGACGGCCGTCATGCACAGCGGCACAACCGCCATTTTTGGTATTTTGTGCATGAGTGCCCTGAACCGGCAATCGAAACTGGGATGGGCAAGTACGGCAGGTCTCCTTGCGGCGTTCCTCATTCATGGGATATTCAACCAGTTCCTGGTTTCTCCGGTTGTGTCGACGGTGATCATCCTGTTGCTGGTCCCTTTGTCCATCACCTTGATCTTTTCTGCCAACGAGATATCAATCCGCAACTGGCTCGAACTTGAATTTGATTCCGAAATGGGGATCCTCAGGATGATCAGAAAAGGGCAGTTTGCCTCCACGAAAACAGGCTCTTTTCTTGTTTCAATGAAAGATCATTTCCCAGGGGAGGTGGTGCTTGACATGTATTGTTTCATTGGTTTGTACCTGGAGCTTTCCATGAAGGCAAAAACGATGATGATGCTGAAGGAAAATGATTTTGAGATCCCCACAGATCCTGATTTGTTGATGAAGATCAGGGAATTGAAGGCGTTGAAAAAAAGCATTGGCCGCGGCGGATATCTTGCTGTGGCGCCGGTTTTGCGCATGAGCCGCAAGGACTTGTGGAAAATTTCCATGCTTGAAAAAATGTAATGTGCCGTACCCGTGATTTTACAGCCCACGCGTTTTCGCACAGATACGCGATTATTTTTATTAACAAGTTGTTCTGCAGAGACCACTGCAGAATGAATAATTTCCAATTTGAACATGAATACATTCTTACGCTTTCATTGCTAACTAAATAGCTGTTTCTTCCGGGCGATGTAATTTTATTCCAATTTCAGGCATATGTATTGTATTTCATATTAGCAGAAGGCCCTTCCTTGGTGTATATCTTAATCTAAACTAAATTATTTTAAAATAACCCCAAAGAAATTGCCTTTGAATTTTGCGGATGTTACGGTGGCGATTTATTCGAAAGGGTAATCATTGCAACTTTTTTATCCTTATTGATACAAATGTGATTCATCAATTTAGAAATTATTAATACCTTTCACCAACCTTTTCCCTTTCCGCCGTATTATGATAATCAAGGACGATAATGAGCTGGTTTATGAAGTGATTCATGGCAGCATTTCCTCCTACGAAGTTTTAATCGACAGATACCAGAAAACAATCTTTAACATAATGTTGCGGATGGTGAATGATACTGAAACAGCCAAAGATCTTACCCAGGACCTGTTCGTTCAGGCCTATGAAAAACTTGGCGGATTCAATTTCAGATTCCGTTTTTTCAGCTGGATCTACCGCATGGCGGTCAACAAGGCAATTGACTGGAACAGGAAACGGCAGCCAACCTGCCGGATCGAAATGGTTGATTACCAGGTATCAGACACCCCGGTATCCAACGATACAGAAATCAGGAGCAATCTGCTTCATGTTGCGTTGTTGCGACTTGATCCGGATTACAGGGTTTTGGTACTTTTGAAGTATTACTGCGGGCTTTCCTATGACGAGATCCAGGAAACAACCGGCATCCCGCTGAAAAAAGTTCGTTCCCGGCTTTTCATTGCAAGGGAGCAGTTGAGAAAAGGATTGATTGCCAATGGTTTTTTTGAAAATGACTGATAAAGTAATGATCGGAAAAATATGCAGGGACCTGGACAATGAGTTAAGTACCCGGGAAAAGGCCGACCTTGCTGATTATATTTCATCAAACCCGGAAGCATACGAAGTTTACCGGCAGCAGGCCCTGATAAAAAAGCAGCTGGATGAGTGCAAGGCATCTTTGATTGAAGTTGATTTTAAAAACGACATCTTAAATAAAATAGCTATGGAAGGAAATAAACAATCGCCGAAGAAAGATAATGTTCGACTCGTTCAGGGTTTCTTGACCAGGCCGATTGTGAAATTTGGTTTCACATTCGTAATCGGCGTCTTTATGGGTTTCATGATTTTCAGCTTTCTGAAAACTGATTTTACCGGAACCCCGGTGCAAACAGATCAAATGAAGGGTACCTTTTACGACACAAAATCGGCCGGCAGCATAAAAACGGCAGATGTTCTCCAGTATGACAGTCCCGTGGCCACAGCCCTCATCAAGGTTCGTTATTCGACGAAGATGGTTGAGATAACGGCTGAACTGAATTCCAGCGAACCGGTGAAATGCAACATTCAGTTCGCATACAGCAATTTTGAAGTGCTGAACATACAGAATGTGAGCATGAATAACCAGACGACCGCCATGGCTGCCGGCAACTTTATCCAGATCAGCAACATGGGTGAAAACAAATTCCTGATCTTTCTGACCAATAAAAACACCCTTCAGAATAACATCGACTTCAAAATATTACTGAACGATTCGCCCATTTATCAGAATTCCGTTCAGGTTAACAAGGATTAACCAAATTAATCTCCTCATCATGAAAAAGCAAACAAAAGTTATTATCAGTTTGGTGATGATCATTGCCATTCTGATCATTGGAATTTCCCTCTTCTATCCGGAAGTTTTTAAAGGCATCACATCCGGCACCTTTGGGAAGGCTGACAAATATCATCAAGCCCAGATGACAGAAAAAGATATTCAGCTTAGGAGTGAATATCTGGCCGACACGGGCCAGTTAAGAAACATGATCCAGGGATTGATCTATTTCTCGATGTTCACGAACAACCTGAGCAGAACTATGGACTCATGTGTCGGCGTCCTCTCCCAAAGCGGGATGACGGATAAGCAGTCGGGATACGCACATGTGGCTGCTTTAACAGATTACTCCGCTTTCATCAGGAATAACAATAAAACGCTGGGGACCACCATCAGTATGCTCACGGGGTTCTATTTGAATGCCAATGCTGACCCATCGGCCGATGTTGAAAAAAACCTGCGCGATTTCGGAAATTATGTGAAAAACCTGAATGAAAAGGATTCTGTCCTGGAACTGGCACTGAAGAGCGTTGACAAACATATGCTTGAAAGCAAAACACTGCAGGCCAGGAAAACGGAACTGGCTTCGGTAAAATCCATCCGTGATCAGTTGCTGACGGGCTGCATCCAGTTGTCGGCCTTGCTGCAGGACAAGCCCCTCTGTGCAACGTTATGCTCCTATGCACTTTCATCGCAGCATAGCCTGGGGATGTTGTTCGGGCAACAAAACCTGGGAGCCATTAATAACCAGGATAAACTGGGTATTCTCAACCAGGAAAAATTCGGTAGTTGGGTGGTTGGTAACCAGGTGTCGTTCGGATCGCAGGAACAAATGGGGAACATCGTCCAGGCGCAAACGGTTAACAGTGCGATCAAATCAAAGGGGGATGACCTGGGAAAAATGGTGGGCAGCGTTGTTCTTTATGACAAGGCAAACCTCCAGTACGTGGTTTGCAATGTGGCGGATTTGAAGGCTGGATATAGTGCTGCTGCCCTGAAGAATGCCTTGGGTGCCACTGAAAAGCTTGGCAGCATGGTTGGGGTCATCATATTGGCCCAGGATGGGTTGAAAGTGATCGGGTCCAGCTTCGACCTTAAAAATGCGGTTCAGTCGCAGGAGCTTTCATCTGTGCTCAGTGCAAGCCAGATGGGAGTAATACTCTGTTCCCAGGGAGGAATTAATTCAGTCTCATATGGTTCCAGCTTTATCGGATTAATCGGGCAATTGAACAGCCAAAGCCTGGCAGGAAGCATCGACAAGTAACGTTGATGGTGGTTTGATGACCACGCATCAATGATGAAATGCTGAGTTTATGTTTAAAACAATAACCCGGATCAGTTTATTTATCCTGTTGATCCAACTGTCAACCGGGCTTTTGTATGCACAGCATACACTCAGGCTTCAGCAATTCCAGACACCCAACGTCAAATTGGTGTTCCTCGATAAAAACACCTCCTACCTGGTGCCGCACACCGTCAGGTCGTTTGAAAACGCCCTTGCTTTTCATAAAAAATTCTGGAGTTATTCTCCGTCGTGTGCTACGAATATCCTGTTCAACGATTTTTCAGATGTTGGAAACGGTGGGACCATGGTCATCCCATGGAACTTCCTGAATATCGGGGTATCTCCTTTCGACTATACCTTTTCGGTGGTCCCTTCCAATGAACGGATGCAGTGGCTGATGAGCCATGAACTTACCCACCAGGTGATGTGCGACCGGGCCTCCGCAACGGACCGCACGATTCAGAACATATTCGGGGGTAAAGTCACTCCCGATAACCGCGACCCGGTTTCTTTGATCTACAGCTACTTTACCACGCCCCGGTGGTATTCTCCCCGGTGGTATCATGAAGGCATCGCCGTTTTCATGGAGACGTGGATGTCGGGTGGCATCGGCCGTGTCATGGGCGGGTATGATGAAATGGTTTTCAGAACGATGGTCCGCGACAGCAGTTTCTTTTACAATGTCATCGGCCTTGAAACAGAAGGAACAACCATTGACTTCCAGGTAGGGGTGAACTCTTATCTTTACGGAACCCGGTTTGTCAGTTATCTTGCCTACCATTACGGCATGGAGAAGCTAAAGGAATTTTACACCCGCACCGATACCAGCCGGCGGTTTTATGCAAACCAGTTCAGGCATGTTTACGGTATCCCGATACAGCAGGAGTGGAACAAATGGATCAGGTGGGAACACGATTTCCAGCAGGGAAACCTGGCAAAGATCAGGCAGGTGCCCCCCACCAGGATGCGCAGGATCACCGGCACTTCTGTGGGTTCCGCATCCCGGCCCTGGTTCGACCGGGAGAATGGTAAAATATATATGGCCGTGAATTACCCTGGAAAACTGGCGCACCTGGTCAGTATCGACCTGCAAAACGGTGCCATGAAGAAAATCGCCCCGGTGCCCAGTCCGGGTTTATATTATGTGACCAGCCTCGCCTACGACGATTCAACGAAGACGCTTTTTGCATCCACACACAACACCGACTGGCGCGGATTGCAATCCATCGATGTTAAAACCGGCAGGACAAAGGAACTGATGAAATTTGACAGGGCCGGGAACCTGGTTTTTAATCATAAAGACCGTGCAATTTACGGTGTACAAACCATGAGCGGCAGGTCGACCCTTGGAAAGTTCCCGCCCCCCTATGCGAAATGGCAGGATATTTACACCCTTCCCTTTGGCAGGGATTTCTCCGACCTGGATATATCTCCCGACGGGCTGTGGCTATCAGGAACGCTGTCTGACATCCAGGGACGGCAAAAGCTGGTTTTATTCCGCCTTGCCGATCTTGAAGCAGGTAAAATGGAGTTCAAAGAGATTTACGAATTTGAAGACAACCCGGCGGCCAACTTTGTTTTCTCCCCCGATGGAAAGTACCTGGTTGGAACCTCATATTACACGGGAGTATCCAATGTTTTCAGGATTTCGCTGGAAACACTTAAGGCCGAGATCCTGACCAATGCTGTCAGTGGCTTTTTCCGGCCGTTGCCTCTTTCCGGAGATTCGATGCTGGTGCTTGAATATACGCATGAGGGAATGATCCCCGGCATGGTAAAAATTGACACACTGGCCGATGTCAATGCCATTGAATTTCTCGGCCAGAAAATTTTCAAACGTTATCCGCAGGTAGAAAAGTGGATGCTTCCGCCGCCATCAAAGATCAACCTTGATTCACTGAAGGTGACAGAATCTCGTTACAGGCCGGTAAAAGAGCTGAAACTGGCCAGTGCATATCCCATCATCCAGGGTTATAAATGCTATGCAGCCATGGGGTACCGGCTTAATTTCATGGATCCGGCAGGGCTGAATGTGCTGACCCTGAAATGGTCTTTCAGTCCGCAGCCTTCATTGCCCCTGAAACAAACCGTGCATCTTGCGGCAGATTACTCCCTCTGGAACTGGATCTTCTCGGCCAATTACAACTATGCCGATTTTTACGACCTGTTTGGCCCGACTAAATTCAGCAGGGCAGGCTATTCATTGTCGGTCAGGTACAACAAGGTTTTTAACCGGCTGTCACCCGGAAAATCGGAGTTTTATTTTAAGCTGACCGCCTATGGCGATCTGGAAACACTGCCCTTTTACCAGAATATTGCTTCAGATTACAAAAATTTGTATATCGGCACCCTCAGTTACCATAAAAGCTATCTGCGGAAGTCGTTGGGCGCAATCGAACCCGAACAAGGCTACGACTGGAATGTATATGCCTTTACGAGTTTTGCCAAAGAAACATTTTATCCACAGCTGATCAATAATTTTGACCTTGGGTTCCTGCTGCCGGTGCGCAATTCGGCGATATGGTTCCGGACTTCAGTCGGGCAGTCATTCGGCGAATCAGACAAGACCAACTCCTACTTTTATTTCGGCGGATTCCGGAACAACTACGTTGAATACCGGTCGGCGCAGCAATACAGGGATATGTCGGCCTTGCCGGGTTTCCAGATTGACCAGGTATCAGCCCTGAATTATGGCAAACTCACCACCGAAATAGATTTCAGGCCCATCCGGTTCCGGAAACTCGGATTGCTTGGGTTTTATTCGACCTATGCCCGTTTCTCCGTATTCGGCATGGGCATGTTCACCAATATCGCCAATGATCAGCCACAGCTCAACTACTTTTCATCAGGCATTCAGCTTGACCTTGAGCTGGTGATCTTTTCGCTGCTTAAAACAACGCTCTCTTTCGGCTATGCAAGGGCATACGGACCCATGTCGCCCCTCGACCAGTTCATGTTTTCCCTGAAACTGTAACATGGTTGGGGCAGAGTGTCTTACATCCGTTACTCCATAGCTAGCGAATAGCTACTCCATAGCTACAGGTTAATTAATGTTTACTAGGGAGACAAAGGTTTCTAAGATCCAGTAAGAATGAACCGACATTGATGCCGGCTTGAATGAAGCATGGTAAACAGCTATATATCTTAAGATTACATTTATAATTTGAATCAAAATTGTTGTACTATTTTATCAGGGATTTTTTGCAGCATCATTCAGTGATACTGAAAGTTTGAGTTTGCAAACACTCAAACAGTCGCAGTATAAATGAATGAATCGTTAAAAAGCCCGCACTGCACGCACATCGTAGGGATGGTCCTTATAGACAGACATCCAGAAGCAATCCTCGAATCTCTGTGGGAATGCGTAGTTATTATTGTACTCGGAGGAACTCCAATACTTGCCATATGCGCCAATGACAGTTTTTTGCCCGCACATCAGGGATAGTTCATCTATCGATGGTAAGAACCAATCATCGTATCCTCCCAGGATAAGTTCATCGCAAATTCGGGCTGCTGTACCCTCCGGAGCGCATCCGTTGGCAACGATCGCTGCCGTATTGGCTTGTCCTGCACCAACACCCGTAGATGTTCCAACCTGGGTATAGATACAACCCCATTGTACCCCGGTAGCCTGGTCAGTCGGAGCGGCAATCAATCCATGCTGCCCTGTCCCATCAATATAGAAAATGATGCCACCTTCATAACTCTGGCCAATATCGAAAATGGTAGTCTGGCTTGTCAAGGTCGTAGGCAGAGAAACTCCGCAACTGTTTTTTGCCCATACAAATCGTATATAGGGATTATCTGATATGAGCCCTGTTTCCTCCCATGAGGTGACCATTCCCACATCCACAGCATTGTTTTGATCGAATGTAGTGCTCCACAAATAACCTGTTGCCCCGGCAACAGCACTCCATTTCCATACTATTTTTGTTCTGTAGGGAACATGAGTTCCCGCAACGGGAGCCGTTGGAACGACATAATTAACCGTCATTGTCAGGGCATTTGAGGTGGCAGGATTTGCTGCACATGTTGTACTTGAGGTCATGACACAGATAACGACATCATTGTTAGCCGGATTATAAATATAGGTTCTGTTTGTTGCACCATTGATGCTGTTACCATTCACCTTCCACTGATATAAAGGAGATGCCCCGCCATTGGTCGGTGTAGCGGTGAATTCCACCCCCCCCGTTCCTGCACAATAAGGGTTTGCCGACGCGGCAATGGACACGCTGACCGGCAGCAATGGATTGACGGTCATGGTGATTGTGTTGGATGTAGCCGGGCTCCCGGTGGCACAAATAGCATTTGAGGTCAGGACACAGGTT
>Ga0114951_10000013_pt1 | contig 238324 bp, 178 predicted proteins | sample AM7aDNAmetaG_FD_88677 | JGI IMG/M metagenome (GOLD analysis project Ga0114951, IMG submission 88677) | Freshwater microbial communities from Finland to study Microbial Dark Matter (Phase II) - AM7a DNA metaG | ecosystem: Environmental > Aquatic > Freshwater > Lake | place: Finland: Lake... | reverse complement strand
TCCTTCCGACTCATCGTTAATGTCTCCATCTTGTGACCGGAGTTGCTACCGCAACCCCGTCCCAAAGGGGACATTTCTATTGAGTTACAAGGGGGACATTCTCATGGAGTTCCGACACCCGACTTTCCCCGGCTTGCCTGCGGCCTTCCGAAACGCTACTAGTTCTCTGACATGCAACGCTGCCGATTCATTGCCTTTCTCCTGACGCTGTTCGCCGCGCTCACTTTCGCCGGCGACGCGGACCACGAGGCGCGCCATTTGCGCCACATCAAGCAGCTCACCTTCGACGGCGCGCGCAGCGGCGAGGGCTACTTTTCGCCGGACGGCACCCGCATCGTCTTCCAGAGCACGCGCGCGCCGCTCCAGTCGGGCGAGGCGGAGAATCCGTTCTACCAGATCTTCACCATGGACCTACGCAGCGGCGAGTTGCGACGGCTCAGTCCCGGCGTCGGCAAGACCACCTGCTCCTTCTTCCGGCCCGACGGCAAGCGCATCCTGTTCGCCTCAACGCATCTCGATCCCGACGCACTGAAGAAGCAGCGCGAGGAGATCGAGTTCCAGAAGAGCGGCAAGCAGCGCCGTTACTCGTGGGATTTCGATGACGCCTACGACATCTTCGACTGCAAGCCCGACGGCAGCGACTTGCGCCGCCTCACCGACGCGAAGGGCTACGACGCCGAGGCGAGCTACTCGCCCGACGGCAGGCGCATTTGTTTCTGCTCGGCGCGCGACGGCGACCGGGAGATTTATGTGATGGACGCCGACGGCGGAAACCAGCGCCGCGTCACGCGCGATCCGGGCTACGACGGCGGGCCGTTTTTCGCCCCAGACGGCCAATGGATCGTCTACCGCCACTTCACGCCGGACGAGACGAAGGCGGAAATCATGATGATCCGCCCCGACGGCAGCGGCAAGCGACAGGTCACAAAGCTCGGCGCGATGAGCTGGTCGCCATTTTTCCATCCGGGCGGCAAGTGGATCGTGTTTTGCTCGAACAAGGACGGCGGCTTCGGCAACTTCGAGCTTTACCTCGTCCGGCCCGACGGCACGCAACTGACGCGGCTGACCTACAGCGACGGCTTCGACGGTCTGCCGGTCTTCTCGCCGGACGGACAAAAACTGATGTGGACCTCGACGCGCGCCGGCGGCAAGTCGCAGCTTTTCATTGCCGATTTTGTCGAGCCGTGGACCCAGGAGAAGGCGGAAGGCGGAGGACGGAAAACGGAAGCGAAGACGGCGTTCGATGCCGGGGCGATCCAGAAGGACATCGCCTATCTCGCCTCGCCGGAACTCGAGGGCCGCATGACCGCCTCGCCGGGCGAGCGCAAGGCAGAGGCGTTCATCGAGAAACATTTCCGCGCCGACGGCCTGTGCGACGTGACACAGCAGCCGTTCGAGTTCCAGTCCGGCGTCGGCCTCGGCCGGAACAACTTTTTCGAGGCCACGCTCGGCGCGGAAAAAGCTGGCGGCGCGGTGGACGCGGACTTCGTGCCGCTGGCGCTTTCGGGCAACGGCGAAGTCGAGGGCGAGGTCGTCTTCGCCGGCTACGGCATCGTGACGCAGGGCTACGACTCGTTCGCGCATCTCGACGTGAAGGACAAGATCGTGCTTGTGCTGCGCTTCCAGCCCGAGGCCGCGACGGAGAAAGAGCGCGAGCGGCTGCGACATTTCGCGCCGTTGCGGTTGAAGGCAATGATGGCGCGCGAGCGCGGCGCGAAGGCGCTGCTGGTGACGACCGGGCCGAGTTCGCTGCCGCACGACCAACTCATCCCGCGCGGCGGCGACGGCAGTTTCGCCGACAGCGGCATCGTCGCGGCGCAGCTCTCGCGGAAAATGGCGGAAAGGATTTTCACCGCCGGCGGCAAGGACCTGAAGACGGCGCAGGACGCGCTCGACAAGCTGGAGACGCAGGGCGGTTTCGCGCTGACGGGCGTGCGTGTGAAGATGCGCGTGGACCTGAAAAAACAGACTGCCACCGGCCACAACGTTTTCGCCTTCGTCCGCGCCGGCGCGGGCGACCGGCTCAATGAAACCGTCGTGGTCGGCGCGCACTACGACCACCTCGGCTATGGCGGCGAGAACTCGCTCGGCTCGGGCTTCGAGGAGATTCATCCCGGCGCCGACGACAACGCGAGCGGCACCGCCGGCGTGCTGGAGCTGGCTCGTTATTTCGGCCCGCGTGCGAAATCGCTGCGGCGCGACGTGCTCTTCGCGTGCTTCAGCGGCGAGGAACTCGGCGACCTCGGCTCGTCGGCGTTTTGCAAGAACCCGCCCGTGCCGATGTCGAACATTGTCACGATGGTGAACATGGACATGATCGGACGGCTGACGGATCGGCGGCTCGCCCTGCAGGGCGCCGGCTCGTCCGATGTCTGGCCGCGGCTGATGGAGCGGTTCGCCGCCGGCCTGCCGCTGTGCGTGATGCTCAGCAACGATCCATATCTGCCGACCGACTCGTCCTCGTTTTATCAGGCCGGCGTGCCGGCAGTGAATTTCTTCACCGGCTCGCACCGCGACTACCATCGTCCGAGCGACACCGCCGACAAGATCAACGCCCCCGGCGAGGCCACCGTGCTGGAGCTGGTGCGGCGCGTCGTCGAGGACCTGGCGACGCGGCCTGGCCGGCCGCGCTTCGAGAAAGTCGCCGAGCGCTCGCCGATGGGCGTCGGCCGCGACACGTTGCGCGCCTACCTCGGCACGATTCCCGATTACAGCGAGGGCGACCGCCTCGGCGTGAAGCTGAGCGGCACGCGCTCCGGCAGCCCGGCGGAGAAAGGCGGCCTGCGCGCCGGCGACGTGATCGTGAAATTCGGCGGCAAGCAAATCCGCAACATCTACGATTACACCTACGCGCTCGACGGCGCAAAGATCGGCCAGCCGGTGGAGATCGTTGTGCAACGCGACGGCAAGGACGTGACGTTGACCGTGACGCCACAGCAGCGGCAGTGACGGCGGCGCGGGTTCTGTCTCCGTCTGCTGTAGCGGCGGTCTCTGACCGCCGGTCATTGATGATGATTTCGGCGGTCGGAGACCGCCGCTTGTTTTTGCGCGACCCACAATCACCCGACGGTCTGAGTTGACAACGGCGCGGCGGTTTTGCACCCTCAGGCGGCGTGAATGCCGCGCCGATTGGAGGACTTATGGCGACTGTGCACATCCGGAAGATGACCAAGGCGGACCGAGTGGAAGTCAGCGAGCTGATTCACCTCTCCACCAACCACTGGTATCAAACCCACGGCCACGGGCCGGTTTTCAGCGGCGGGCCGGCGCGGACGGCGGTGTTCTTCGATGTTTACGAGGCGCTCGATCCCGGCTGCGGCATCGTGGCCGTTCATCCCAACGGCCAGCTCGCCGGTTCCTGTTTCTACCATCCGCGCGAGACGCACGTTTCGCTCGGCATCATGAACTCGCATCCGAGCTACACCGGCTGCGGCGTGGCGCACGCGTTGCTGGAGTGGATCATCCGGTTCGCCGAACGCCAAGGGAAACCGGTGCGGCTCGTCAGCAGCGCCATGAACCTCGATTCGTTCTCGCTCTATACGCGGGCGGGCTTCGCGCCGCGCGCCGCGTATCAGGACATGTTTCTGCCGGTGCCCAAGGGCGGGCTGAAGTCCCGACCGGCCGGCGTCAAGCGCGTCCGCCCGGCGCGGCTCGGCGACGTGCCGGCCATAGGGAAGATGGAAATGGAATTGTCCGGCATCCGGCGCGAGAAGGATTACCGCTACTTCATCAAGAACCGCGCCGGCTTCTGGCATGCGTCGGTCATTGAAGGCGACGGCGGGCGGCTGGACGGCTTCTGCGCCTCCTCGGCGCATCCGGGCTGCAACATGATCGGGCCGGGCATCGCGCGCGGGCCGCAGGACGCGGCGGCGCTGCTGTGGGCCGAGCTGGACCGCCATCGCGGCCGCACGCCGGTGTTTCTCGTGCCGGTGGAATGCTCGCCGCTGGTGCAAACGGCCTACGCGTGGGGCGCACGGAATTGCGAACTGCATTACAGCCAGGTGCGCGGAGCGTGCCAGCCTTTCCGCGGCGTGAACCTCCCCACCTTCCTGCCGGAAACGGCGTGAAGCTTGGCACTCGCGGTATTCGCACAGCTACGGCTTTTTTGTTTTGGCGCGAGGGTCAGGAAACTGATTCGTGAAGTCTCTCTCGCAATATCCTCAAAGTCTCTTTGTATTTCTGTGGCTCCTTTGCATGCCCAAGAGCCTCGTTGGTTGAGATACCGACAGGTGTGATAGAGTTCTTCTTCAGTCTGCCCAGCCAGTCAAATTCAGCAATCAATTCTCCTTCGGCCAACCCAATGCCGAGAGCATTGAATCGCAAATCGCTGTCCCGCAACGCTTCAGTTTGGGCAATGATTGTTTCAACCGAAACGAGCGCACGGAGCGAGGTCAGGTAATATGCGGTGATTCCCATGTGCGTGACGATTCTCGCATCTGGTTTTGACGAATCCACAAGTCGAATGAGGATCGGTAGTGAATCCTCGTTGTAGCCCCATGAGTCTGAATCGCTCAAGTTAACCACAATAAATCTCTTACGTTTTGCACTCACGACATGCTCACATGTTTCACTTATTTGAGGCTCGTCGGCCGGATTCCCAGCGCGGACTCCAGTGTCGGCACGGGGCGGAAGTCGGGGCGGTCGCGGTAGGCGATGTTGCGGCGGCCGAAGTAGGAACCGTAATAGGGGGCGTTGGCGTCCACCCACGTCACAAGCTTGATCCAGTCCTCGCGCGGCAGATTCACGTCGTGATGGCCGGCGCGGAGGACGGAAACGAGCCGGCTCTTGTGCGACCCGTAAGTGTAGGGCGGCACCGCGGGCGCGTAGCCCATCGCGTCGGCGCCTTCGGGCTTGGGGCCGACAAATTCCTGGATGTAGCCGACGAGGTCCTTGTGGATGATGCTCTCGTAGGACTTGCAGAACAGTTCGGTCATCTCGCCGGTCAGGACGAGGTCGCCGGCGGGTTTCTGCGCGCCGTGGCAGGAGACGCAGTGGCGGTCGAAGATCGGCTGGATGTCGGTCGGGAAGTGGATGGGCCGCGGCGCGATTTCGCCGGGCTGCGGCTGGGGCTGCACCGGCGGGGATTTCATCGCCAGCGGCACACGGCTCACCGGCGTGTGGCTGCGATTCTCGTGGCAGCCGATGCACGAGCGGCGCTCGCCCGGCTGGAAGTTCACGAACGTCCGCATCCGCTGGATTTCCATGAAGTCCTTGTCGAGGGCCTGGAGGAAAATGTTGCGGTTGGCCGGCACATTGAAACACGCCGAGCCGTCCTCGCGCACCGGCACGATGCCGTGAAGCACCTTGATGCTCAGGTGGGCGTAGAGGCTCACCGCCACCATCTGGCCCGGGGCGTGGTCGTTGCCCTGGTAACCGGTATACACTGACCACGGCCGCGCCACCTGCTCCATCACACGCAAATATTTCACCGCGCCCGGCGCAACGCCGTCGAGGCCCTGATAGACATCGGTGACGAGCACGGTAGCCGTGTCACTCCGTGACGCGGTTGGTTTCTCGCTGTGCGTCGCATCACCGAGCGACGCGGCAACTTGCCCCGCGCCGGACAACGCGGGCGGCACGGCGCGCGGTTCCAAAGGCCGCGCCTGGAAGCACGAGATGGCCGGATCGCTGTAGATGGGAACCCGGTTGCCGAAGACGTCGAGCAGGTAGAGGCCGAAGCCCGCAGGATCGTTCCACTCGCCGGCCGGGTTGCACGAGACGAGGAAGAACTTGCCCGCGACCGACGCGCTCGTCGGGTCGGTGAGCGGGAACGGATCGCAATACCACGGCCCGTAGATGTCCACGATCCAGCGGCCGTTGCGGAACTGCCGCAGGCCCCAGTTGCCTTTCGGCAGCGAGCCGGGCGTCAGGACGTTCATCGCCTCGTCGGTGCGCTTGTCCTTGTGGAGGTCCACCAGCACGATGGCGCCGACGTTGCCCGGGCTGTGACCCGAGCCGAGACAGACGACGAGATCGTTGCGGCCGGGAACCTGGCGCGCCTGCGTGAGCACGGCGGGCGTGGTGATGTTGTTGCCGTAAACTTCCTCCGACTGGCTGCCGTCGGGGAACATCGTCCAGAGCGACTGCACCGCGCCCGCGCCCTTGTCCACGTATTCCCAGCGGTTGTAGAGAATGCGGCCGTCGTTCATCATCGTCGGGCAAAACTCGCTGAGCGCGCCGTGCGAGAGCAGCGTCAGGCCGGAGCCGTCGGCGTTCACGCGGTGGAGGCTCGGCACAGTCAACGAATGGCCGCCGCAGAGCACGCTGCGCTCGACGCGCGTCGAGGTGAACGCGATACCACCGCCGGGCAGGTAGCAGGGATGCATGTCGTCGCTCCAATGCCCGTAGCGGCCGGGATTTTTCGCCAGCTCCTCGCGCGAGCACGTCGCATACGTCGCGATGCGCGTCTCTTCGTCCGCGGGCGGCTGCGTCACCTGCCGCAAGCCGCGCCCGTCCACGCCGACCTCGTAGATGCGGTATCCCTGCGGTTTCGGTGGCTTGTAGTCGAACAGAATCCGTTGGGCATCGAACGACAGGTCGTAGCGGCCGAAGATGCCGTCGCCGAACTGCGGCGCAATGTCGGAGACCGCGCCGTCCGCGAGCGAGAGCAGGGAGAGCGCGCCGCCAAAGCGTTTGCTGCCCTCGTTGAACTCATCATAATAATGATTCGAGTCGTAGGTGAAACGCTTGACGAAGAGCAGCTTCTTGCCTGCCAGCAGCGGATTCTCCGTCACCAACGCCTCGCGCTGGAGACTCTGGATTTCGCGGAGCAGCGACTCGCCCGGGGCCTCAGCCTTCGCCAGCAGCCGGTGGCGCACATCGGCGGCGCGCCCCAGCAGCCGGTCGCCGGGATAGCGGCCGGGAAAGGCGGTGCGGAGTTCCTTCACCGCGGCGATGAGCGTGTCCACATCGTGGAGGCTCGCACGCATGGCGGCGGCGGCGACGCAAAGATCCAGCGGCCCGGCGAGTGACGAGTGGACCAACATGTCGTAGCGCGCACGGATCGTGGCCGCGTCCGCGCCAAGGTTCTCGAGCACGCCATCAAGAAACCGCTGCTCCAAAGACGGGTTCGTCCCCTCGGCGAACCAGCCATTGGCCGGCTCGAACCAACTGAAATCCACCTGCTCCAGCAAGCGGTGCTGCTCGGGCGGGAAGTCGTTTTCGATCATCGCCCAGAGCGCCGGCTCGGGCGCGGAGGAAACACGGACCGCGTTGAACCATGACCGTTGCGCGCGTTTGTCGAGCGCGACGAGCAGGCGATTCTCGCCGGCATCGAGCGTCACGTCCACCAGCACCACGTCGTGCCAGCCGCGGCGCTTGGCCACCGGCACGCGCTCGTAGCCGGCCAGCCGGTTGTGCAGCGCCACTGGTTTGCCGTTCACCCACACCAACGCGTCCGATGGCTTCACGCCCGCGCCCGACGGCGGCGGCCGGTAGGCGAATCCACCGAACCGCTCGTGCCGGCTCAGCTCAATCGTGAGCGCCACCGGCTTCGTGGCCGTGATCGTCGTGAAGAGATAGCTGTCCGTTGAATTATTGGGGAGCGTGGGATTGCCCGCCGCATCGCTCGCGCACTTCAGCCGACGAGATGCCTCTAGTTCACCATCCTTCACCATCAGCGTCACCGCCGCCGGGTCGAGTGTCTCCTTGTCGCCCAACTTCACGCGTTGCCACGCCCCGACCTTGATGGCGCCGCGCGCGTCCTTCTGCGCCGCCTGCCATTGCTGGAGCCGCGCCCGCGTCGCCAGCATCGTTTGCTGGAGCGTCGGCTGTTTCTCATAGAGCGGCTCCTGTGCCGGCAGCAGTCCCGCCTGCAACATCACGCCCGCCGCGCCCGCAAGGACGCCGGCCCGCCGCATCGTCATGGCCATCGAGCTTCGCATGATTCACGTCTCCGTTTCACCGGTCCTCGACCCGCGCTTCCGACGTTCTGTTTCTACTCCGGTCAGCGCCAGAAGCAAGCCTGCCGACGCACGCCGCGGGGCGCGGGCCTCCGACCGTAGCCGCCGATGCGCAGCCACGTTTTGATTGCGACTGCGCGGCGCTGAGATAAGATGCACACATCATGAACCGGCTCTCGGCCATCTTAGGGTTGTTGCTTTTTCTCATCTGCGGCGTCAGTCACGTCCGCGCCCAGGGCGGCACGATGCAGCAGGCTATCGCCGCGCTGCCGAACGACGCCGACGTGCGGATCATTTACACCGACGTGCTCGGCGACAAGAAGTCCATCCGCAACGACGTGCAGGTTTCCCAGGAGCTGACTTTTCATCTCGTCTTGCGCCTCCCCACCGCCGCGGCGAAACAGAAGCAGACAGCGGCGGCTGCCAGCCGGTCGCCGGTGATCGCCAGTCAGACGCCGGACGCCTGGCAGTTGTTGGTCCACGCGCGTGAGTGGAACGGCCAGGAAACGCTCGAAGCGGGGAGCCTCGCCGAGAAGAGGCTCATCTGGCTGTTGCGCCGGCGCATGGCGGCCACGACCGACGCCGCCGAAAAACAGAACGCCTCGGTGCTGGTCGAGGTTTTGATGAACCGGAAACAATCCTTTCCCGCGCCGACCAGCGGCCGGTGGGCGCTGCGCAGCGCGGCGTTGCCCCCCAAGAAACCTTGAACCTCCGCCCGCCACTGCCTCCCGATACCACTCATGCACCCTGACCTTCTGGCCGACATTGGACGATGCATCCTCGTCTCGGTAACGCTCGCTTACGTGGCGCACCTCATCCGCCAGCCGTTGATTCTGGCCTACATTGCCGCGGGCGTTTTGCTCGGCGGGCAGATGGGTTTCGGCTGGCTCGGCGACGTGGGCAGCATCGAGACGATCAGCGAGATCGGCCTGATCCTGCTGCTGTTCATGATCGGCCTAGAGATGGACCTGAAAAAGATCCGCGAGGCAGGCAAGACGGTGACGCTGACCGGCATCGTGCAGATCGTGGCGTGCACGGGGTTGGGCTGGCTGTTCTTCCGCTGGCTCGGCATCGGCGGCGGGCAGTTCGACGCGCTCTATCTCGCCGTCTGCACGGCGATGAGCAGCACGCTCATCGTCGTCAAGCTGCTCCACGACAAGGTCGAACTCGACACCCTGCCCGGCCGGATCACGCTCGGCGTGCTGGTGCTGCAGGATGTCGCCGCCATTCTGTTCATCGGCGTCCAGCCGAATCTGCAAAGCCCGCATCTTCTGCCGGTGTTGTGGTCGTTCGCGAAGGGCGTCGGCCTGATCATCGTGGCGTTTGCGGCCACGCGCTACGTGTTGCCGCCGCTGTTCCGGCGGATCGCCAAGGTGCCGGAGCTGGTCCTCGCCGGCTCGCTGGCGTGGTGTTTCCTCCTCGTCGCCGCCGCCGATGCCGCGGGACTGAGCCGCGCCATGGGCGCGCTCATCGGCGGTGTCAGCATCTCGACGTTCCCCTACAACCTCGATGTCATCAGCAAGCTGACCAGCCTGCGCGATTTCTTCATCACGCTGTTCTTCGTTGCGCTCGGCGCGGAGATTCCGCGGCCGACGCCGGATCTGCTGCTGGCGGCGGCGGCGTGCGCCGCCTTCGTGGCCGTCTCGCGCTACGTCAGCGTGACGCCGTTGCTGCTGGCTCTGCGCAACGGCCACCGCGTCAGCCTCATCCCCGCCATCAACCTCGCCAACGTCAGCGAGTTCTCGATCGTCATCGCCGCCGTCGGCCTCAAGGCCGGCCACATCAGTCAGACGGCGCAGACGCTCATAGTGATCGTGTTCGCCGTCACCGCGACCGTCTCCACCTACAAGATTTCCTATAACTTCGAGTTGCAACGGCTCCTCAGCCGGTGGCTGAAACGCATCGGCGTACGCGACCTCGACCAGGCGGAACAGCGTGCCGCAGCCGTGCGACCGCGGCTGATGCTGCTCGGCTTCGCGAAGGTGGCCAGTTCGTTGCTGGAGGACATCGAGCGGCGCGCGCCGGCGCTCAAGGAACGGATGGCTGTCGTGGATTTCAATCCCGAAGCCGTCCACGAACTGCGGCGGCGCGGCATCAACGTCCACTACGGCGACATCAGCCACACCGATTCCTTGCGCCACGCCGGCATCGAGGAGGCCGAGATCGTGGTCTCCACCATTCCGGACCATTACCTGAAAGGCATCGCCAACCGGCACATTCTCCAGTTGGTCCGCCAGCTCAACCCGAAGGCGCTGGTCGTGGTGACGGCGGAGACGATCGCGTCCGCACGGGAACTTTACGCGGCGGGCGCCGACTACGTCAGCCTGCCCCGCCTGAACACCGCCGCCGACCTGCTTCCGGCGCTGGAAAAACTGGTCGCCGGCGTCACCGACAGCGACCGCGAGGCCTTCCAGGCCGCCGCGAAGCATCGCCACGAAATCATTCCATGAACCGTTACCAACCCCTGCTCGACACCGCCATCACCGCCGCACGCGCCGCGGGCGAACTCCAGCGCCGCCACTTCCACCGCCCGTTGCGCGTCACCGCGACGATGCCCTACGATATCAAGCTCGAACTGGATGTCCAAAGCCAGCGCGTCATCGAGCGCGCCATCCTCCGCCGTTTCCCCGGCCACGAAATCCTCGGCGAAGAAGGCAACCGGCCGGCCGCTCGCGGAAAATCCAAAATCCAAAATCCAAAATCCAAAATTCGCTGGGTGATAGACCCGATAGACGGCACGGTGAACTTCTTCTACAACATCCCTGTCTTCTGCGTCAGCATCGCCGCGCAGGAGCTTGTCGCCGCGAATCCAAAATCCAAAATCCAAAATCCAAAATCGGAATGGCGCACCGTTGCCGGCGTCATCTACGACCCGATGCGCGATGAGATGTTTTCCACCGCGCTCGGCCAGCCCACGCGCCTGAACGGCCGCATTGTCCACGCCTCCAAACGCCGCAAGCTCGCCGACACCATCTGCACCGTCGCGTTCTTCAAGGACAAGGAAACCATCCGGCGCGGCCAGGCGGTCTTCCACGCGTTGCTGCCGCGCGTGCGCAAAATGCGCCTGCTCGGCGCCGCCGCGCTCGACCTGGCCTACGTTGCCTGCGGCCGGTTCGACGCCTACGTCGAGTTTGGCGTCAAGCTGTGGGACATCGCCGCCGGTCTGCTGCTGGTGGAGAACGCGGGCGGCCGGACGCTCGTGCGCCCGACGAAAGAGGAACACGGCTACGCCCTCCTCAGCATGAGCGGCGCGATTCCGTCGCTGCCGAAGATTGTGAAGTGGTGATGGGGGAAGTGATTGGTAACTGGTAACTGGTGACTGGTGATTGGTAACTGGTGGTTCGTGGCAGAAACAGCGACCTGCTACGAGTGTAAGCCAATCACCAATTTACGAATTACCAATTACTAATCACCAGTTACCAATTACTCTCCGCAATCACCACCCCATCAACCGCGCCACCGCTGTCTTCAACAGCGTCTCCAACACCGCCGCCTCGCCGTGCGCCAGGGGAATGCCAACCTTCTTCACCTGCCTGGTCGCCGCGTCCTGATGGGACATGTGGATGAAATACGGCGCGCGGTCCGGCGAATCTTGCGACACCAGCTCGAACGCGCTGTTGGACTTCTCCGTCTTGTGAAACAGCTTCGCCTCCGGCGCGCGCCGCTCCAACACTGCCAGCGCCGCGCCGAGATCGGCGAGGCCCCACTTCATCGTGATCTTCTTCTCCCAGTCGAACTGCTTCTCGCCCGACTGGTTCGCGCCGTCCACGAACACCGCGCCCTTCTCGCGGTTCAACTCGAACCGCACCACGCCGCCGCTGCCGCGCGCGTTGGGTTTGTAGATGGCGTATTCGGGCAGGCGATCCTTGCTGCGGGCCTTATCAACAATTGATTCAGACATGTCGCACCTCCAGCCACATTTTGGCCGCTTAGGGAAATGGCGTCAAGCCCGCCGCAAAGCAAGACAGGCGTCTCGCCAGCGGGACGCATGTCCCCGCTTTACGCCGAACCGCCGTCCCAGCTTTCAGCCTTGCCTGCCTGCCCGTGGTATGCGACGAATCCGGCGTTCAGTCTTCTCAATAGTTTATGGATCCCAACGTCCAAAATTACCTTTACCGGAATCCACAGTTCTACGAGTTGGCGTATCCGGAGACGAACGACGAGACGCCCATGATGTGCCGGCGGATGTTCTCGCGTTACCTTCCCAAGCCACCGCGCTCCATCCTTGATCTTGGATGCGGCACCGCTCGTGATTTGGATTCACTGTCCAAGGAATGTCCTGATTGCTGGGGAGTGGATTATCTGGCTGAAGTGATCGGCTTTGCCCGAAAGCAGCGACCGCATCTTCATCTCCAGTCGGGCGACGCGCGCCACGTCCGGCTCGACCGCACGTTCGACGTCATCATGAGCATGGGGTCGGCCTTCATGTATGCGCTCACAGACACGGATGTGGCGCGCACCTTGGAGACTTTTGTTGCTCACTCGCATCCCGGCACCTTGCTGATTCTCGATATTAATAATGCCGCCAGCTATCTCGGCGGCGAGCACTTCAAACCCACGTCGGAGCTGCGGGTGGATTCTCCGCAGTTCACGGCGGAGGCGCACTCGATCTACAGTTTCAACCGGCGACAGCAAACGCTGGCCAGGCGGCGTGTGTGGACTATCGCGGGCCAGGGTAAAGTGGAGGACTTTTGCGAATATCGGATGTTTTTTCCGGCTGAACTCGAACACTTGTTGAGCGAGCGTGGATTTCGAGTTGCCGGCATGTTTGACAATATGCGGTTGCAGGAAACGGATTTGTGCGGGCCAAGGCTGTATGTACCCGCGATCTTTCACCCATAAGACCGTAATGAATGCGTTTCTAACTCACATCATCAGGTCGTTCCGGCAGCCGGACATTCTCTGTCCCTCTTGCGGTATGGTTCTCGACCGTGATCCTCAGGGTCGGTGGGTGGCGACTAGGGACGGCGGTCATTCGGGGCCTGTTTTTGTTTGCGGCGAATGCAAGAAGCGTTTCATCCGTTATCGGCGGAATAAGGTGGCCGTTCTCAACGAATAATCACTCGACACCACGCGATGGGGGCGACAACATTGCGGGCGGAGACGACGATACATGCAAGATGTTATTCTCATTATCCTGATTCCGGCCGCGCTGATCGTCGGCGGTCTGGTCGGGTTCATCGTCGCCGCGCGCAAGGGCCGCGAGGCGCAGGCGCGCGCTGACGCCGCGGGCCGCATTGAGGCCGAATTGCGCGGACAGATCCAGCAGCGCGACGCCGAACTGACTGCCACGCGCGAGAAGCTCGCCGCCGAGCAGCAGGGCCGTGTTGCCGCCGAGACAAAGGAGCAGAATGCCGCCGCGCGCCTCGCCGAGCAACAGCAACAGCAGGCGCAATCGCTCGCCGACCTCAAGGCCGCGCAGGACAAGGCGCTGGTGGATTTGCGCGAAGCCTTCACGGCGCTGTCGGCCAGGGCGTTGAAGGAATCGCAACCGGAATTCCTGCGGCTCGCGAACGAAACGTTCGCCAAGTTGACGGAGACGGCCAAGGGCGACCTCAAGGCCCGCCAGGAAGCCATCGCCGGCATCGTCGCGCCGCTCAAGGACCAGTTGGCCGAGTATCAGAAGCGCTTGCAGACGGCGGAGCAGAAACAGACCGAGACGCTCGGCGCGGTCCGCCAGCAACTCGAAGCGCTCCAGAACCAGAGCCAGTCGCTCGCCAGCGAGACCAACCAGCTTCGGCGCGTGCTCAGTTCCAGCCAGGCGCGCGGGCGGTGGGGCGAGGAAACACTCCGGCGCGTCGTCGAGGCGGCGGGGATGAGCGCGCATTGCGACTTCGTGGAACAGACGCGCGAGGGCGAGTCGCAGCCCGACATGCTCGTGAAACTTCCCGGCGACCGCGTGATCATCGTGGACTCGAAGGTGCCGGATCTCGATTTCCTCGCCGCGCTTGGCACCGCCGACGAGACGACGCGCCGAGAAAAACTCACCGCGCACGCCGCGAAGCTGAAAGGCACCATCCGCGATCTCGCCGCGCGCAATTATCCGAAACAGTTTCCCGCTGCCCTCGACAGGGTGGTGCTGTTCGTGCCGGCGGAGTCGCTGCTGAGCGCCGCGCTGGAGGGCGACCCGAACCTGATCGTGGACGCCGCCGCGGCGGGCATCCTGCTTGCGACGCCGTCGTCGCTCATCGCGCTGCTCTACGCGGTGGCGATGAGCTGGCAGCAGGACGCGCAGACGCGGAACGCGCGGGACATCGCCGATGCCGGCATGGAACTTTTCGAACGCGTTGCCAAGTTCGTCGAGCATTTTGCCGCCGTGCATGACGGCTTGGAGAAGACCGCCGCCGCCTACAACAAAGCGGTGGCGTCGTTCGAGTCGCGCGTGCGGCCCAGCGGCGACCGTCTCATCAAACTGGCCGGTATTTCGCCCGATGCGGCGCTGCCGGAAGCGAAGCCGCTGGAGACGGTGCTGCGCACGTTGCCGGAAGGAAAGTAGCGCCGGCATCCCCATGTAGCCGCCGACGTGAGGAGGCGGTGATGGTTAACGCGAGCGATTTCCGCCTCCTTACGTCGGTGGCTGCCCGCTTGCGCTACGCTCACCGGAAACACTTCCACAACTCCTCGGCGAAGAGCCGGTGGCCGCGGTCGTCGGGGTGGTTGATGGTGTTGTGCAGGAGCGTCAAATAGGGCAGGCCTTCCTTCCAGAGATGCCCCCAACGCGCGGCGGCGTCGGCGAGCGCGATGTTGTGCTTGCTGGCAAACTCGCGCAGCGCCAGGACGTAGGGCCGCCGCTCCGTTTCGCGCATCCCGTTGAAACCCATCATCCGCCACATCGTGAAGTGCGGCGTGATGAGGACCAGCTCCGCGCCGATGCCCTGCACGCGCTTGAGGATGTCGCTGTAAACCTCCTCCACCATCGGCGGCGTCAGGCCGGCGTCATTAACAAATTCCAGCGTGACGAGATCGGGCTTCGCGTCGGCGATGCGCTGCCACGTCACGCCCGTTTCCTGCCACGGCTTGCCGCGATAGCGGAACTTGTCCGGGTAGAGCCATTGCCGGCTGTGGGAGCCGCCGGCGCTGATGTTCTGCATCTCGATCTTCGCCTGCGGGAACCGCTCGCGCAGCCCGGCCGCGAAAACGTCCGGGTAGCGAAGCTCCGGCTTCGACGCATTGCCGCCGGCGGTGACCGAGTCGCCCCAGCAGACGATTTTCACCGCGCCGCCGGCTTTCAGCTTTGCGAGCGTGTTGGGGATGCGGCCCGGCGTCGAGCCCGTGACGACTTGCGCGGAGGTTTCGAGGATCGGATAAATCTGGTCGGCCTTCACTTCCGTGTCACGATAGTTGACGAAAATGTGCGCGATGGCCGTGCAGCCCGCGTCGGCATCGGGCGGCACCGGCGCGCTGATGTGCGGCTCGCCTTGTTTCAATGACACATTGCCATCGGCGCGGACCTCGATCGTGTCCATCCGCAGCAGGGAGTAGCGATAGCTCGCAAAGACGGTGTCGCTGGTCTTCACGCAACTGTTCGTCCCGATGCCAACGTGGCCCCACGCGGCGTCCACGAGGTAATCGTCGCCCTCCTTGAGCAGCGCGCCGCCTTTGGCGCGGCGGATTTCCAGCGAGCCGGGCACGAACGAGCCGCAGGCGTTCACGTCGCGGGCGTTGCAGGCGTGCAGGCGCGCGCCCTTGGCCCAGCCAGCGGGTTTGTCGGTGGAAAGTTTAACCGGCTCGTCGGCGGCCGCGAGGACCGGCGCGGGCGCGACCGCGAGCGTTGCGGCTTGTGCGACCTTCACGACACGATCACCCATGCGATATTCGCCCGCGGGCACCAGCACGGCGTTGCCTTGGGCCGTGATCTCCGCGCCGCAAAGAAGCGCGACCGGAACGATGAACACAACAAGCATGGACAACAAAACGCGATTTTTCATATCAAACTCCGTCCCATTGCACATCAGGACAAGCGTCCGGCTTGTCCCTCGTGGTCGAGGACATCCTGCCACCCAATTCAAATTTTGAAGAAGCCACGGATGCTGCGCAACAGGCCGGTGGCGTAATCCGCACGGGTTACCGCAGCCTCGGTCGTAAGCCGCTGCTGTTTGAAAAAGCCGTCGGTGGCGAGCTGGCGGTCGGCCATCAGCCGGCTCATCGCTTCGGCCACGGCGGGGTGTTCCCGCAACAGAGGTTCAAGCGCCTCCTTGCCGATCTCCAGCAGGCGCAGGTCGCTGTCGGCCACGATGGTCGCGTTGCGGGGCGCGCCGGTCAACAGCGACATCTCGCCAAACGTGTTGCCCGGATTCAACGCGCCGGCAACCACCTCACGGCCGCCATCGTATGAGAGTTTTACCGACGCCTGACCGCTGACGATCACGAACAACGAGTCGCCCGCGTCGCCTTTGTTGATGACGGTCTCGCCGCGGCCGAAGCGCACCATCCGGCCGCGCCTGGCCAGCACCGCGATCTGGCCGTTGTCGAGCGGCTCGAACAGCTTTTCCTCCCGCAACGCGCGCTCGGCGTCGGCCCGTCGCTGCTGCTCGTCGTTGTCCGCCTCGGCGGGCTGGTGCATGAACACGTCGCGGATGGGGAACGGGATGTTCATCTGCGCGCGGTGCAGCGCATACCAGATGCCGGTCATCACGTCGCTGAGGATGTCGTCGGAGGCCGCGCGATTGTTCACCCAGAACTTGATCTCGTAATTGATGGCGGAGTCGCCGAAATGCTTCAAGCGGACGCGCGGCTCTTGCGGGAGGACGCCCGGAGTGCGCCGCACGGCCTGGCGCAGGACGTTCTTCACGTCGTTGGGCGCGGCGGCGTATTCGACGCCCACGGAGCACTTCAACGCGTGCACGCGGTTCGGGTAGTGGAAATTGGTGATGTTCTGTTTGGTAATGTTGCCGTTGGGGATGATGAGGTAATTGTCGTCCCGGGTGCGAAGGCGCGTAGCGCGCCAGTTGATCTCGATGACCTCGCCATCCGTTTCGCCCACCCAGATCCAGTCGCCGATGTCGAACGGCTTCTCCAGGTTCAGCGCGATGCCCGCCACCACGTCGCCCAGGAGATTCTGGAGCCCGAAACCGAGAACGATGGCCACGATGCCCGAAGCGGTGAGGAGTGTGCCGATATGCTGGCCATAGATGAACTTCATCACGCAGAGGACGGCGGCCAGCAACAGCAGCACCTTCGCAAGGTCGCGCAACAGCTTGGGCACCTTGACTTGACGTTTCTCCTCCAGCGCGAACTGCCAGACAACCCTCGCCAGCACGCTGTTGACTTGCAGCGCCAGAAACACCGCCCATGCACTGATAAGGGCGTCGCGTGCCGACAGCATCCACGGCAGGTCCACGTATGACCCGTCGCGCGCTCGATGGACGCCCCAAGCCACCAGCGCCGCCGAGAGCAGGGCGAAGATGTGGAAGGAAAAACCCAGCGGCACGCGCAGACGGCTCTTCACCGGGTGCGCCGCGGCCAGCAGCACAAGGTAGGTCATGGCGGCGACACCGATACAGATCGCCGTGCTCTCGATATGGCTCCAAGCTTCGTTCATGCGGGGATGAAACTGGAGAACTTTTTATACAGCGCGACGAGTTTGTCCACATAATACTCAACGTTTTCGTCGCGCCGCTGAGGGTCCCACTCGCTCGCGAGCTTGCACGCCTCGTAAGCCGTCACCTTCGCCGTGTCACCGACGATGTAGAACGAAATCTGGTCGCCGGGTTGAAACGACTTGCCGCTGCGCACGGCCAGCTCGTAGGCGGCGGAACGGTTGCGGCCGCCCTTGCCGGAGCCGGCGGTGATTTTCTTTTTGTAAACGTCGAGCGAGTCGCTGAGCGTCTCGGTCTTCATGAACATCCCGACCGGCCAGCGCCGCTGCTCGAGCGCGCTGCGGTATTCCTCCAGCTTGTCGAGGATCTCCTTGCGCCGCCGGCCCTCCAGCAGCAGCCGCAGCAGGTCCTCCAAAAACTCGCGCTGGAACCGCTCCAGCCCGCGCGATTTGAGCGCCGCGCCCTTGATCGTCACATGGCCGTCGTCGTCGAGCAGCGCGTAGTTCTTCATCTTGTAGCTGAACATCGCCCGGTAGCGCGCGTCGAACTCGACCTCGATGCCCTTCGGGAGCGTCGCGGCCAGTTCGTCGTCGAGCAGCTTCATCCCGCGCTCCGGCTCGCCGGCGACATCCTTCGGCGGCTGGAAATAGATGCCGTCGGTGTCAATCTCGATGATGTGCGCGCCGCGTTGCCGCAGCCACGCGATCATCGCCTGCAAAATCTCCCGCCCCTTCGCCGTCACCGCCGACGCCGCGTCGAAGTCGCCGAAGTGCGCCTGCGCGAAGCCGAGGTAGCCGTAGAAGCTGTTGATGACGACCTTGAACGTCTGCTGGAGCGCGTTGAAGTGGTTGCGCGCCGCCTCGTCGCCCGCCTCGCGCAGCAGCGCCTTCGCGCGGAAGCGGAAGTCGCGCAATTCGGAGAGCAGCGATCTGAAAATGGCCAGCTCGTCGCGCTTCGGCACGATGTTGAACGCGAGCATCACACTCGGATACAGCGAGGCGACGTCGCAGTGCCACACGTCCTGTGCCGTGCCCTCGTGGAAAATGTCGGTGTAGCCGCCCTCGTAGGGCCGCGCCGGTTCCGGCCGCGGCAGCGCGCGGCGCTGGTGGAGGTATTCGCGGACAAAGAGCGCGTCAATCTTCGTCGCGTTGCCGCGCACGACCACGTCCTGGTAGGCGTAGGGGAACATCTGCGCCTGCACGAAATAGCTGGGCGACAGCAACAAGGCCAGCGCCCGCGTCTCCCGCACGTCGTCGAGTGAGTAGCGCGCCAGTTTCTCCATGCCGGCCGCGCCGGCGTCGGCGAGCTTCGGAATCTCGCGCGGGTCCAGATACGTCCGGTCCTTCGGCGCGAGGCCGAAATGCCGCGCCACGTCCTTCAGGCCAAAGCTCTCCAGCTCGCGCGTGCTCACGTCGTAGAACTGCACCAGCAAGAACGTGTCCACGATATGCCGGCCGTAGATTTCAAACTTCGGGTAGTTGATCGTCCGCTCCGCGATCTGGACGCGCGATGGATAGGAGCTGGGCGCCGAGTCGTCGCGGCCCAGCGCGAGCTTCACGCGGTGGCGCTTGGCGCGCGCCGCGAGGTAAGGCAGGTCGAACTTGAAGAGGTTATGGCCCTCGATCACGTCGGGGTCGCGCTCACGGACGATCTCGACGAGCTGCTGGAGCATCTGCTTCTCGTCGCCGGCCAGCGTCATTTCCCAGCCCGTGCTGTCCGAGAGTGAGATCAACAGGATGCGGTCCCCGGCGCGGTCGGCGCTGGAGAATTCGTAACCCTCGCCGGTGTAGGTCTCGATGTCGAGCTGGAGGCGGCGGAGCTGGTCGAGGCGCATGCCTTTGAACGACGTCTGGCCCGTCCGCATCAGGTGCTGGGCCACCGGATCGTTGAGGAAAAAGAACGGCGCTTCCGGGCTGGCCGCGGTCGCGCCGGTGGCGTCGAGCAGATGCTTGCGCGCGGATTGGAAATCCGACCACGACCGGAACGTGGCGAGCGAGCGGAACTCGCCGCCGCCGCCGAGCGGCTCGATCTCCGCCTTGCCGGACCAGGTGTTGAGGAACGCCGCGTCGGTGAGCCACAGGAACGGTTGGAACGGCTGCGCCACGCTTTTGAGCCGGCCCTCCTCGCGCAGGAACACGCGCATCGCGCCATCATCGCCCGGCACGAGTTCGACCGCGACGATGCCTTCCATCCCGCCGCGACCGAAGAGCGTCTCGTTTCCGGCAAACGGCAGAGTGGCGGCGCTCACCGCGGCGGTTCCTTCCCTTTCAGCAGAGCGCGAAATTCCTTCAGCTTCGCGGCGTCTTCCGGCACCAGCGCATCCATCAACTTCAGCACCCTGGCGGGATCGGCGGTGGCGATTTCGCTGACCTCCAACGGCACGTCCACCAGTTCGCTGAACCGTTTGTCCACCGTGGTCGTGATGAACGGCAGGAACAAGAGCGCGCACACCCGCTGCATCCAACTATCCACCTTCACGAACCCATGCAGCTCGCACGCGATGGCACCGGGCCGCGTTTCGCGGAAGCGGAACAGCACCACGGCGATGCCTGCCACCGGCTCCCCCTTGTTGTCCTCGCCATGCGCGAAATAGAGGCGTTCGCCCGGCGCGGCATACAACGGCCAGATGACACCTTTGGCGCCCTTGTGGTTGTCGGCGTAAAACGAGCCATCCGGCCGCTGTTCGCTGCGATACTCGACCACCTTGAGCGGTTGCGCCACGATGGAGCATTGGTCGAAGTGATTGATGAGATACTCGAAGATGTCGTAACGCGCGTGGATCACCGGTTTGGGCAGGTGCACCTTCCGGTAAAACGTATAGCTCGGCACGACCTGCTGCACGCGTGCCAACGCCGCCGCGTTGAGCTTGTCGAACGGAATCAGCGATTCAGGTTCCTCAACCGCTGTCGCCAGGCTGGCGCCGACGGTCAACGCCACGGCCAGCAGGACGCGGAGGCAAATGAATCGCAAAGGCATGATGCTCAACACACCACAGCCGCCGATGCGCGGCAAGAAGATTTCGCGCCAATAAACTGGGTTATTGGCCCTGTGGCGGCTGTCGGTTTAGCAGCGCCCGGAATTCCTTCAGTTTCGCCGCGTCCTCCGGCGGCAGCGAGTCCATCGCCGCCAGTACCTTGTCCGGGTCCAGGGTAGCCTCTTCGGCGACCAGCACGGGAACCGAAAGCACTTCGCCGAAGCGCTGGTTCACCGTGCCGGTGACCAGCGGCAGAAAAAGACCGGCCAGAAACTGCCTGAAGAAAGTCGTCAGTTTGACAAAAGCGTGCACCTCGCAGCGGATGAGGCCCGGCGCCGGTTCCTGATAGTGCACGAACACCACCGACTTGCCCTCCACGGCGTCGCCACTGCGGTCGCTGCCCTGCACGAAAAACAGCCGTTCGCCGGGCGCGGCATACAGCGGCCAGATGATGCCCTTGGCACCTTTGTGGTTGTCGGCGTAAAACGAGCCGTCCGCCAGGCGTTCGCTGCGGATTTTCGCGACATGGAGCTGCTGGCCGAGGATCGAAGTCAGGTCCAGATGGTCGCCCAGATATTCAAACACGTCGCTCCGGGCGCAGAATTCGCCGTAGGGCGTGCACAACTTGTGGTAAAACGTGTAACCGGGCACCACTTGACGGACGCGGGCCAACGCCGCCGCGTCGAGCTTGTCGAAAGGGATCATCGAATCGGGTCGGCCAGCCGCAATGGCGGGGCCGGCGGTCAGCGCCAAAGTCAAACAGATGCAGATGCCAGTCGCTCGCATGAGCATAACAGGCCAACACACCACACGAAGCGGCGCGCCGCAAGAAGTTTTGTGGCGCGGACGAAACTGATTTTGTTGTCTGCGCGTCCAGTCTGTTCTATGTTTGTGGTTTCGCCGCGCCGAGAAATCGTCGCCGTTGGATACAGTTAATTTCGAGTTACGAATTACAAATTAAAAACCCCGAACCACGGACACCCATGCCACAATTCGACATCACACCCGTCGCCGTTCCAAAAATCTCCACGCGTTTCCGCCGCATCCGGACCAAGATGCCGGCGCCGCAGTCGCTGCCGGTCCTGGAAGAAATGCGCCGCTACGAGCCGCAATCCATGCAGGGTATGCCGCCGGTGGTCTGGAAGCGCGGCGACGGCGCGCTCGTGGAGGATTGGTGGGGCAACCGGTGGATTGACTGGTCCAGCGGCGTGCTGGTCACTAACGCCGGCCACGGCCGCAAGCCGATCGTGGACGCCGTCGTCAAGCAGGCAAAGAGCGGCCTGCTGCATAGTTACCTCTTTCCGCACAAGCTCCGCGGCAAATTGGCGCGGATGCTCGTCGAGCGCGCGCCGAAGACCATGGACAAGTGTTTCCTGCTCTCCACCGGCAGCGAGGCCGTCGAGTGCGCCATCAAACTCTGCCGCACGCGCGGCCGGCAGGCGGACCCGAAGAAGCTGATCATTGTCAGCTTCGCGCGAGGGTTTCACGGCCGCACGCTCGGCGCGCAGCAAGCCGGCGGCATTCCCGGCCTCAAGACATGGATCGGCAACCTCGATCCCGCCTTTGCGCAGGTCGAATTCCCCGACGGCTTCCGTTTCAAGGACACCAGCTTCGAGGTTTTTGAAAAGCAACTCGCCGGCGCCGGCGTGGACCCGCGGCTTGTCTGTGGCGTCATCATGGAAAGCTACCAGGGCGGCGGGGCGAGTTTTGCGCCGGTGGACTACATGCGCAAACTCCGCGCGTGGTGCGACCGGAACAGCGCGCTGCTGGTGTGCGACGAGGTGCAGGCCGGTTTCGGGCGCACGGGCAAGTATTGGGCGTTCGAACACTACGGCGTGCGGCCGGACTTCATTTGCTGCGGCAAAGGCATCAGCAGTTCGCTGCCGCTCTCGTGCCTGCTCGGCAACCACGAGGTGATGGACCTTTATCCGCCCGGTTCGATGACTTCGACGCACTCGGCCAACCCGATCTGTTGCGCCGCCGCGATCGCCAACCTCCAGCTGATTGACCGCGAGCGGCTCGTCCGCAACGCGGCGAAGATGGGCGAGCGGCTCTTCGCCGGTCTCGCGAAGTTGCAGCAGGCGCATCCGACGCGCATCGGCGCCGTCCACGGCAAGGGCCTTGTCGCCGGCGTCCAGTGCGTCAAGGCCGGCGGTGAAGAACCCGACGGCGACCTTGCCTTCCGCGTGGTGGATCTCTGTTACAAGAGAGGGCTATTGATGTTCGCGCCGGTCGGTTTCGGCGGCGCGACGGTGAAAATCGCCCCGCCGCTGGTCGTCAACGCCGCACAACTCGACGAAAGCCTCGCCGTGCTGGCGGAGGTGTTCGCCGAGGCGGTGTGATGCAAGCAGCGCTGAGTCTGTAGCCAAAGGCCGATTTCACCGCAGAGTCGCAGAGGACGCAGAGGTTCGCAAAGGCTCTGCGATTCTCTGCGTCTCTGCGTTGAATTCCGCGCCTACGCCTTCGCCTTCGCCGGCGCGCTTTTCTTGCGATACGGCGAGTGGAGGTTGAAGTAGATGCCGCAGAGCGTCCGGCCGTCGGAAGCTGGCTCGGGCGGCTCGCTGAGGATGATGGTGAGCTGGGAATCGAGCGCGATGCCGTGCTTGAGGCCGGGCGCGCGGTTCTCGTAAACCTTGATTGCCTTGGCCATCAGCGACTGGACGCACTTGAGAAACTCGTCCGGTGTCTTGTCAATGCAGACGACGTAATGCTCGTAGGCCTTCACGGCGTCGGCAATCTCTTTGCTGAAATCTTCAAATTTCATTGTGTTCTGGCAGGAGGTTGGAGTGTCGGCTCGCGGAAGTCAAGAGGCGGCGCGGAGGGGAAATTTGCCCGCCAAATACGCTAAAGGACGCCAAAAAACAAACACCAGCGAGTTGCCCTGCTTTGCAGGCCGTCACATCGTCACGTGCCTGCTTTCGTGTGTTTAGCGTGTTTAGCGGGCTTGTTTCCGTCTCTTACTCGCCCAGCCACCGCGCCACGTCCTTGGCCCAGTAGGTGATGATGATGTCGGCGCCGGCGCGGCGGAAGGCGGTCATGAGTTCCATCACCACGGCGCGCTCGTCGAGCCAGCCGTTTCTCGCGGCGGCCTTTACCATCGAGAACTCGCCGCTGACGTTGTAAACCGCCGTCGGCAGGCCGAACCGTTCCTTCACCCGGCGTACGAGGTCGAGGTAGGCCAGCGCCGGTTTCACCATGACGATGTCCGCGCCCTCGGCCACGTCGAGCGCCACCTCGCGCATCGCCTCGTCGCCGTTGGCGCAGTCCATCTGGTAGGTGCGGCGGTCGCCAAATTGCGGCGGACTTTCCGCCGCGTCGCGGAACGGCCCGTAGAAGCCGCTCGCGAACTTCGCCGCGTAGCTCATGATGGGCGTCTGCTCGAAGCCCGCCTGGTCGAGCGCGCGGCGGATGGCGGCCACGCGGCCGTCCATCATGTCGCTCGGCGCAACGATGTCCGCGCCCGCCCCGGCGTGGCTGACGGCGCTCCTGGCGAGCAGCTCCAGCGTAGCATCGTTGTCCACGTCGAGCGCGCCGTCGCGGCGTTTGCGGACGATGCCGCAGTGGCCGTGGCTGGTGTATTCGCAGTTGCAAACATCGGTAACGACGACCATCTCCGGCACGGCGTCCTTCACGGCGCGCACGGCGGTCTGGACGATGCCGTGCTTCGCATGGGCGCCGCTGGCCTTCTCGTCTTTCTTGTCGGGAATGCCGAAGAGCAGGATGGCCGGAACGCCGAGCTTGTGGATTTCGCGCGCTTCCTTCGCCAGTTCGTCCACGGAAAACTGGAAGTTGCCGGGCATCGAGGCGATGGGCCGGCGCACGCCTTTGCCGGGCCGCGCAAACAGCGGCATGACGAGGTTGTCGGCGGACACGCGCGTCTCGCGCAGGAGCCGCCGCAGGGCCGGCGTGGCGCGCAGGCGACGCGGCCGCGCCACCGGGAATTGGGGCATTCCAAAGTCGCTCATGGGGGTGAACTTAACGCTGTCGCACCGTCGCCAGCAAGACGGAATGGCGGTCAACCTTGCTTGAGTTTTCCCGCGTGGACGATCAGCAGCGGGATCATCGAGCGGTGGCGGACATGCTCGATGGTACTGCCGTAAAAAAGGTCCGCGAGCAACCGGTGGCCGTGCGTGGTCATCGCGATCAGGTCGCACTGCTCGCGCTTGGCGGTCTTGAGGATTTCCGCGGGCGGGTCGCCGAGAGCGAGACAAGTCTCGACGGCCAGACCGTGTTTGCGCAACTGTTTCGCCTTTTCGTCGAGATAGGCGCGGTCCTCGATCATTTCCTGCGATTCGCGGAGCTGGAGCTGGTCATAGTTGCGAGCGGCCCAGCCGTCGGCGACATGGACGAGCAGCAGCTTCGACTTGTGAAGCTTCGCCAGTTCGGCGATGTGCGGCAGCAGGCTTTTGTCGGCCTGGCCGTTTTCCAACGCAACGAGGATTTTCTGATACATAACATCTCCTATTCCGGCGGCAGCCTGATCCATTTACTAACGTCGAAAAACCCACCGTACTTTTTCATGTCTCAATGCCCCACAATGATGCGCCACGCCTGTTTGATCGATTCGGGCAGGCCGTAAATATTCATCGCCGTGATCAACAGCGCGCTGGCCCAGCCGGCGATTGTCAGGAACCAGCCGTTGGCCCATTGACCCATTTTGCTGCGCGAGCAAGTGAAGTGCAGCAGCGGGAACATGGCGAAGGGCAGTTGCAACGCGAGCACGACCTGGCTGAGGTTGATCAGATCGGTGACGCTGCTGTCGCCGCGGAGGCCAACAATGGCGATGGCCGGCACGACCGCAACGGTGCGGGTGATCATCCGCCGCAGCCACGGACGGATGCGCCAGTGCATGAAACCTTCCATCACCACCTGCCCGGCCAGCGTGCCGGTGATGGTGCTGCTTTGCCCGCTGGCCAGCAGCGCCACGGCGAACAAGGTGCTGGCCGCCGTCGTCCCCAGCAACGGCGCCAGGGTCAGGTAGGCGACGCGAATCCAGTCGCTGTCCGGGCTGAAGCTGACCACCTGGCCGCCCGCCACGGTCACGCTCTGCTTGCCGTAGAAAACCATCGCCGCCAGGACGAGGATGGCCGCGTTGACCACGAATGCGATGGTCAGCGCGACGGTGGCGTCAATGGCGTTGAACCGGATGGCCCGGCGGACCGACTTCGGCTCGGTGCGGTCGAATTTGCGGGACTGCACCAGCGCCGAGTGCAGGTAGAGATTGTGCGGCATGACGGTCGCGCCAATCATGCCGATGGCCACGTAGAGCATCCCGGTCTGGGACAGGTTGGGCACCACCAGCGCCCGGCCCATCTCCAGAAAATCCGGGTGGGTGGTCTGCGGCAGCACGAAAATCTCGATGCAGTAGCAACCGCCGATGGTCGCCACCAACACCGACACGACCGCCTCGATCATCCGCATGCCCATCCCTTGCAAGGCCAGCAGCAACAGCACGTCAAAGGCGGTGATGATCACCGCCCAAAACAGCGGGATGTGAAACAACAGGTTGATGGCCACGGCGCTGCCCAGCACCTCGGCCAAGTCGCATGCTCCGATGGCCAGCTCGCACATCAGCCAGTTGGGCCACCGGCTCCACGCCGGATACCAGTCGCGCATGCACTGGGCCAGATCCTTGCCGGTGACCACGCCCAGCCGGGCCGCCATCACTTGGAGAAAGATTGCCATGAGGCTGGCCAGGCCAATGACCCACAGCAGCCCGTACTTGAACTGCGCGCCGCCAGCGAGATCGGTGCCCCAATTGCCCGGGTCCATGTAGCCAACGCTGACCAGAATCGCCGGCCCGACGAACGCCCGCCACTGCTGCCAGAAGCCCGCCTCGTGATGCGGCACCGCGACGGAACCGTGCACCTCTTCCAGCGACACGTGGTTCTCCGACTCGGGCGTCGGCACACCCGGAGAGGGTTGGTTGGTCGAGTGATTCTTCATGGGTCACGGCGCCGCGATGGCGCGCTTCTGACGAAATACCCGCATGCGTCCTTTGTCAAATCAACAAACCCCACGGCCGTCGCTTAGATGCGAAGGAAAAATTTCCGCCGATACATCCAGAGCAGGATGATCCAGAGCGTCAGCAGCACTGCCGCGCCGTGCAGCAGCGGTGCATAGGCGGGGCCGAACAACTTAAAGGCGTTCGCGCCGAGGTGCGTCGCCAGATTTTTGTGAATGAAACCCTCGAACAGATGCGCCATGCAGTAGGCGGCGATGGAGTTCATGCCGATCACCACCAGCGGGAACGACCAGCCTTTCCAACCGCGCAGGTCAATCACCGCGTAGCACGCCGCCAGCAGCAACAGACACCAGCCGCCGTTGAACATCACCCAGCTCGGCGTCCAGATGCGCTTCACCACCGGACAAACGCCCAGCCAGCCGAGCAGGCCGCCCGCCGCGAGCGCGATGAGGCCGGCGACGGCGAGCCACCGCACCTTCGCCCACGGCGCGCGCCCGCTGCGCATCACGCCGCCGGCGATCAGGCCGAGGATCATCGTGCCAAGCGTCGGGATGAAACTCAGCGTCACGTAGCCGCCGCCGTTGTTGGCGAACGGCTTGGATCGTGGAAACAGATTCATGAACCACGTGTCGAATGCCCACGCCGGATTGGTGTTCTTGTTCCAGTGCGCGGCGAAACCGGTGAGATTGTTTTGCCAGTCGGGCGTCACGCCGGCGGTCTTCCAATCGAAATCCGAGCCCGGTAGGGGCCAGAGCGCGAACGCCGCCCAGTAGCCGACGAGAATCGCCGCCAGCGCGATCCACTGGTCGCGCACGGGACGAAACCCGAGCAAAAACAAGAACCCATAACCGAGACCGATCTGTGTGAGCGTGTCCTCAAAGGTCCAATTCGTCAGATCGCTTCCCGTCGAGCGGAGAAACACGCCGAGCAAAATCAAAATCAGCGCGCGCCAGAAAGCGTGCAGGGACAACCAGAACTGCGTCTGCCCGCGCGCCATCCGATTGGCGATGGAGAACGGCAGCGCCACGCCCACGATGAACGAGAACGACGGCTGGATCAGGTCGTGCAGCGAGCAGCCCACCCACTGCACGTGCGATTGGTGATGGCTGAGGAACTGCCAGAAGCCGCTCGCCGGCAGCGCTTCCGCCACGCGGCTGAATCGCAGCACCTCCGCCATCATCAAGAACATGACAAAGCCGCGATACGCGTCGAGCGAAGTGAGACGTTGCGGTGGAGTTGATGAAGTCGGCGAAGTCGGGGTGTTCATGTCTCGACCGCCATGGTGCCAATTCCCCGGTCTCGCGCCAGCAAAATCGGATGCCCTGGCTGCGGCCGGACCGGATCGTCAGGCCGTCGGCGTTTCGGGCGTGACCGTTTCCGGCGCCTTGGTTTCGAAAAGCGGATAGAGCAGCGGCAAGATGAACAGCGTCAACAGCGTCGAGGTCACCAATCCGCCGATGATCGCCACCGCAAACGGCCGCGAGGTCTCCGCGCCGACGCCGTGCGAGAGCGCAGCGGGCAGCAGGCCGAACATCGCCATCGCCGACGTCATCGTCACCTGCCGCAGGCGCGAGCGGCCACCTTCCTTGACGGCTTCGATCTGAGTCTTGCCGAGAGCGCGCAGGTCGCGGATGCGTTCCACCAGCAACACGCCGTTTTGAATCGAGACTCCAAAGACTGCGATCAGGCCCATCATTGCCGAGACGGAAAGGTAAAGGCCGGCGCTCGCCAGTCCCAGCAAACCGCCGACGGCGGCAAACGGCACGTTGAGCAGGATTAGCAGCGCCATCCGCCCGGAGTCGAACGCGGTGAAGAGCAGGAAGAAAATGGCCAGGAACGTGATGGGCACGACGATCAGCAGCCGGCTTACTGCGCGCTGCTGGTTTTCAAACGAGCCGGTCCATTGCAACCGGTAGCCCGGCGGCATCGGCGCGGCGGCGGCGACTTTTTTCTGCGCTTCGCCGACCACGGAACCGAGGTCGCGGTCGCGGACGGAAAATTTCACCGCGATCCGCCGGACGTTTTCCTCGCGGTAGATGCGATCGAATCCGGCCCGAACGCGGATGGCGGCCAGCCCGCCGAGCGTCAACTTCTCGCCCGCGCCGCCTTGCACGGGAATGTCACGGATCAGTTCAATGTTGGAGACCGACGCGGCCGGCAGTTTGACCACGAGATCGAACGAGCGGCCGTTGTCCTCCTTGACCTGTGTGGCGACCGAGCCGCCGAACGCCGTCTCGACCACCGACTGCACGTCGTTCATCGCCAGCCCGGCGCGCGCGATGGCGTCGCGGTCCACTTCGATCTGCACTTGCGACTGGCCGAGCAGTTCCTCCGCGCCGACGTCGTAAGCGCCCGGCACGGTCTTGACCACGGCGGCGACACGGTCGGCCAGTTCCTGCAACCGGGTCGGATCGTCGCCGAAAATCTTGATGCCCAGTTCGCCTTTGATGCCGGAGACGGCTTCGTTGACGTTGTCCTCGATATACTGGCTGAAAAGGAAATCCACGCCGGGAATCGCCGCCAGCTTGCCGTTCATCGCCGCGACGAGGCCGTCGCGCTCGCTCGCGGTGCTCCATTGCTCGCGCGGCCTGAGGTCCACGTAAAGCTCGACGGTGTCGAAGCCGTTGACGTCTGTGCCGTCGTCGGGCCTCCCGAGTTGGCTGACCACCGATTTGACTTCGGGGAATGATGAGAGCGTCTCGCGAATCCTGACGACAACGCGATTGGCTTCGGTGGGCGAGATGGACTTCGGCATGGTGGCACGCACCCAGAGCGCGCCCTCGTCGAGCTTCGGCAAAAACTCCGTGCCGATCAGGTGCAGCGTGACGCCGCCGACGGCGAGGCAGCCCGCCGCGCAGAGCATCACCGGCCAACGGAATTTCAACGTGAGGTCCTGCAACGGCGTGTAAATCCGGTTCAGCCAGCGCACTAGCCACGGCTCGTGACCGGCGGCGTGTTTTTCGAGCGCGAAACTCGCCAGCGCCGGCACCGCGACGATGGCGAGAATCGTGCCGGCGATCAGCGCGAACGTCAGCGTCAGCGCCATCGGCTTGAAAATGCGGCCCTCGACGCGCTGGAGCGTGAACAGCGGGATGAACGCGGTGATCAGGATCAGCTTCGAGACAATGATCGGTTTGCCCATGTCAGAGACCGACTCCCGGATCGCGTCGCGTACGGAGAGCGACTTGCCGCGCTCGGCGAGGATGCGCAGCAGGTCTTCGACGATGACCACCGAGGCGTCCACGATGATGCCGAAGTCAATCGCACCCATGGAAATCAGGTTCGCCGGGATGCCGCGCCAGTCCAGCAGCATGAACGCGCCCAGCAGCGACAGCGGCACCACCGCCGCCACCACCAGCGCGGAGCGGAAGTTGCCGAAACCGAGATAGACCAGCAGCACCGCCAGCACCAGCCCGATGCCGATGAGCATGTTCTCGCGCACCGTGTGCAGCGTGCGGTCAATCAATTCGGTGCGGTCATAGATCGTGTTCAACCGGACGCCGGGCGGCAGGGCGTGCTTGTTGATCCCATCCACTTTCGCTTCGATGCGCTTGAGGCCGTCCAGCGGGTTCTCCCCTCGGCGCAGCAACACGATGCCTTCGACCACGTCGTTTTCATCCGCGTCGCTGAACTTTTTGCCGGCGGCGGGCACGGTCAGGCCAACGCGCCCAAGCCGGAGCTGGTGGCCGACGGTCACCGTGCCGACATCGCCGATGGTGATCGGCTTGCCGTTGCGCGTCACCACGGCGATGCGCTCGATGTCACGCAGATCGCGCACGAGGCCGATGCCGCGGACGATATAAATTTGCGGGCCGTGTTCGATATAAGCGCCGCCGGCGTTGCGGTTGCCGTTGGAAAGGGCGTCGAAGACCTGGTGCAGTGCGATGTCGTAACTCTTGAGTTTCAACGGGTCCACCAGCACCTGATACTGCTTCGTCGGCCCGCCGAAACCGACCACGTCCACGACGCCGGGCACGGTGCGCAACTCGCGCTCGACCACCCAATCCTCCAGCGACCGCAGTTCGGTGGACGGAAAACCCTTCGGCGCGCGCAACGTATAGCGGTAGACCTCGCCCACCGCGGTCGAGTCCGGCGAAATGGACGCCTGCGCGCCCGCGGGAAGGTTGACCTGTTGCAGCAGTTGAACGACCTGGTTGCGGCAATAGGCGTTGTCGGCGTCGTCCTCGAAGGTGATCGTGACCTGCGACAATCCGAACAACGACACCGAGCGCAGCGCGACGCGCTTGGGGATGCTGTTCATCTGGTTTTCGACAGGGATGGTGACAAACTTCTCGACCTCCTCGGTGGCGTGACCGGGCCAGAGGGTGATGACCTGTGCCTGGACGTTGGTGACATCCGGATACGCCTCCACCGGCAGCCGCAGGAACGCCATGACGCCGGCGAAGATGAAGAACCCCAGCAGCGCCAGCACCAGCGCGCGATGTCGCAGGACATAGGTGGTCAGCGTGCGCATTACTGTCCTTGCTGCGAATCGAGGATGTTCTGCAACAACAGGCAGCCTTCCGTCACCACGCGATGGCCGGGCGCAAGACCCTGCGTCACCAAAACCCTGCCGTCGTATTCCTCGCCCACCGTCACCGGGCGTTTCGCGTAGCGGCCCGGCGCCTCTTCGACGAAAACGAAGTATTTGTCGCCGAGCGCAAACACCGCCTTGGACGGCACACCGACGCCAGCAGCCATCGCGCTGGTGTTGTCAATCTCCACCGTCACATACATCTCCGATTTCAGCAGCCGCTGCCGGTTGTCCACCACGCCGCGGGCCTTGACGATGCGCGTGAGAGGGTCGAGCGAGTCGCCGACGACCTCCAGACGGCCTTCAAACGTTTTGTCGGGATACGCATTGGAGCGGATGATCAGTTTTTGACCGGCCTTGATTTTCGAAATGGCGGATTCCGGCATGTCGAGCCGCACCCACATCTTTGCCGGGTCGGTGACGACGAAATGCGGCGCGAAATACTCCGGCGCGTTGGCGAGCATCTGGTCGGAGCGGATTTCCTGGCCCGGGCTGACGTTGCGTTCCGTGACGGTGCCGCCGAGGGGCGTGATCAGATGATACAGGCCGTCCACGAAATTCGTGTTGCCGCCGTAGAGTGCCAGCCGCGCCGCCGCGCGCTGGTTTTCAAACACCGCCGCCTCCTGGTCCGCTTTCGCCGAAAGCAAATCCTTCTCCGCCGCCGCGCCGTTCTTGAACAACTCCTGCACGCGCGACAGGGTGCGTTCCTTCAACGCCAGGTCGCTCGCGGCCTTGCGCGCGTCGGCCTGCGCCTGGCCGTAGTCCGGCGAGTCGAGCAGCGCCAGGTCGGCGCCCTTGGCCACCGGCTGGCCGATGTCCACCACCACGCGCCGCACGCGGCCGGCGACCGGCGAGAAGACGCGCACCGTCACGTTGTCGTCCCACGCCAGACGGCCCGTAAAATGCAGCATCGAATCCCTGCGCGGCTCGGCCGGCGCGATCGTCAGCATGGCGATCTGCGGCGAGTTGGCCGGCAAAATCACCTTGTCGCCTTCCACGCGCGGCGTTGGCGGCGGCGGCGCGGCCGGTTGTTTCTCGCCGTGACATCCGGCAAGCAAGGCGGACGAGACCAGCAACAGCGAACAGACGGTCGTTTTCATTTGGCGGGTTTTGGAACTTCCATCGTCGCGAGCGACGCTTTCAGCGCGGCGGCGGTCACGGCGGAGTCGGCGGCGGCTTGCGCGGCGGCGACGCGAACGTCGTTGTCGTCGCGCTCAGCCGACAGCAAATCCAGCAGCGACGCGCCGCCCTTGGCGTAGGCGAAGGCCATCGTCTTGCGAATCTGCTCCGATTTGGGCCGGATGCTTTCGCGGTAACGGCGCCACCGCTTTGCCGCGTCGTCGTAGGCGAGTTGCGCCACGGCGATGTCGGCCACGGCCTGTGCGCGCGCCTTCTCGTAGGCGATGCGCGCTTGGTCGCGCGCCGCCTGCGCCGCGAGAATGTTGCCGCGGTTCTGGTTCCAGATCGGCAGCGGGAAGCTGACGCCAAAGCCCATGGTCTGCGGCGTGTCGGGCGGTTGGTGTTCGTATTGCGCCATGATCGTTGGATCGGGGATGCGATAGGCTTTTTGCAGGCGCAGGTCCGCCTCGGCTTTTTGCATCGCCGCTTCCGCCGCGACGACGTCGGGCCGCGCGTCGCCGGTGTCGTTCATGCCCGCCGGCGGCACCGGGGCGCAAAGCGTTTCCAGCTTGTCGTTCAACGTCACGTTGCCCTTGGGCCGCGGCACGCCGAGCAGGACCTCCAGCGCGACGCGCGCCTGCGCCGCGGCGGCCTTCGCCGTTTGGGCGTTCAACTCGAACTGCTCGGCCGCGATTTCGATCCGGTTCCTGTCCGAACTGGAAATGTCGCCGGCCTTGAGCCGCAACTCGGCGATCTTCGCCTCCTGCCGCAACGTGCCGGCGGATTGCAGAAGGATGCGGACGTTCTCCTCCGCCTGCGCGGACGCGACGTAGGCCTTGACCACGGCGGCGGCGAGCGTGCGCCTGGCGTCCAACAGCAGCGCGCGCGCGTTTTCAAAACCGGCGGCGGCGGAGGTTTGCCGGTGACGCCGTTTGCCGCCGATCTCGAAGAGCTGGTTGATGGCGACGATGGTGTCGTAGCTGCGATCCCACACGCCGTTGCCGCTGGGCGTGGCGCTCGTGTGGTTGTCCATGTTGATGTAAGTTGTGGACAACGACAGCGTCGGGTTCGGAAATTCCTTGGAGACGATCTTTTGGGCCGTGGCTGCGTCCACGCCGCTGGCGGCGGCCAGCAGGTCCCAGTTGCGCTCGAACGCCGCGCGCTGGGCCTCGGCCAAAGAAAGCACACGGGTGTCAGCCCGCGCCGACACGGTTAGCAGTAGAAGGATGGCAGCGACGATTTTCAACCAGCCGAATCATAGACTGGAAGCCGGCGACGCTCTATGAGGCCCGACCTAATTTTCCTGTAGGACGAAATCCTACACGCGATGGCGTGCACTCCTTCAGTTCAGCCCTTCTCCATTATTTTCGCTGAAGACCGTTCCTGATCCAGTTCCATCCTCGCAGAGGCGAAGAACTGGCGCTGGCTTTGTCGGACCGGTCGAAAAACGTCTTCGCGCCCCACGCCGCCAGCCGTGGGAAATGGCGGGCGGTGAATGTCATCGCCCGACCTTCGGCGGTGAGCACGACTTCCGGCTGGGGGCGGACCGCGACGGCCAGCAACCGTCGGGCGACCTCGGTGGGCGACATTGGCTTTTGGAGGCCGTGGTGCCAGCGCGCGCCCCTGACCACCGAGTGTGCAAAAAAATCGGTGTCCGTGTGGCCCGGACAGAAACAAACGACCTCGATGCCGTCGCCGGCCAGTTCCAATCGCAACGCCTGCGAGAAGCCGCGCACGGCGAACTTCGTGGCGCTATAGACGCTCGTCATGGGAGTACCGAGATACGCCATCATGGAAGCCACGTTGATGAGCACGCCGCTCCGCTGCCGGCGCATCCGGGGCAACGCCGCGTGGGTCATGTTCATCACGCCGAGGATGTTGACCTCGACGAAACGGCGCGTTTCCGTTTCTGTCAAATCGTTGAACCTGGCCCAGTGCCCAATGCCGGCGTTGTTCACAAGAATGTTCACCCGGCCGAACCGCTGCATCGTCAACCGCGCGAGCCGGTCGCATTCCTCGGCTTGCGTCACGTCCGTCGGGACGGCGAGCGCATGTTCCGGGCCGCCGAGTTTGTCCGCCAGCGCGTCCAACCGCTCGGCCGAGCGGGCGGCCAACGCCACGCGCGCGCCCGCCTGCACAAACGCCGCCGCCGCCGCCGCGCCAATGCCGCTGGTGGCCCCCGTGATGATGACGACTTTATTTGCGAGCGACGAGGTCATGTCGTTGAACTGTTCCGGCGACGGCCTGCGAACCGTTGCCAGCCGTCGCCCTTATCGCCGCGATGCCCCGAAATCCATACAGTTTTGAATGTTGTCAACGGGGGTTGTCGTTTGCGTGTCCCCCGGGTTTCCAAATGAATATGGAATGAGGGAACGATCAGTGCCAGCGCCAGCCCTGATCCACAAGAGACGACTGGGTCTTCTGCGCTTGCTGAAGGAGCGCCATCCCCTCCCTGTCTGTCCCGTGCCGGCACTGATCGGTTCCCTTTGCCGGCCTCTACGAACTGGCCGCCTGGGGCACAGTGGCTGCAATGCCTTGCGATGACATCGTGCTCTGGACATTGTCGAAGGTGCTCGCGGTCTTGGTGCCCACGGCCTGGACGACAATGATGGCCACGATGGCGATCAACGCCAGCACCAGCCCATACTCCACCAGAGATTGCCCGCTCTTCCTTGCTTTCCGAATGAGTGTTTTCATTTTGTTGTTATGCTCCCTGGCCGCATCCATGCAGTGGCCGCGGCCCCTCACCTTTGCGCTCTCCCCATTCGATAGGGAGAGGGCCTTGTTTTTCTTTGTTATGAGGACGGGACTATTCAGTGAACCGCAATTTTTCCTCTCTCCGTCGGACGGCGCGAGGGTCGGGGGTGAGATGTTCCGATTGCATGGTTGCGGCTTAGGTTGCGTCCCGTACTGACCACCTGTCTCTTTGGCAGGCGACTAGGAACTGGCCGACTGGGGCACGGTGGCTGCAATGCCTTGCGACGTCATCGTGCTCTGGATGTTGTCGAAGGTGCTCGCGGTCTTGGTGCCCACCGCCTTCACGACCAGGATGGCCACGATGGCGATCAATGCCAGCACCAGTCCATACTCCACCAACGACTGGCCGCACCTCGTTGCTTTCCGCAGTTGTATTCTCATCTATGCTCTGTCCTTTCCACCTTTTCTGTTGGAGACAATCGGCTCCAACAACCCGGCAAGGTGGAACATCCAGCCCGCCGTGTCCATGGGACGGAGGCTGGTTCTGGTATAGGAAGAATCCCTAGACGCGGTGGCGCTGCTCTTCCCAGCGGACAGCCTCGCGGCGCAGTTCGGTGGCGCTGGCGAGGTTCAGTTTTTCTTTGATGCGGTCGCAGTAGGCTTGGACCGTCTTGAGGCTGATGTGGAGATCGTCGGCAATCTGTTTGGTTTCGCGGCCCTGGCCGAGAAACTGGAAAACTTCCAATTCGCGGTCGCTCAACAGCGCGAAAGGCGACTCGCTGGCGGCGGGCCGCCCGCCAACGAATTTCTCCGCCATCGCGGCGGCGATCTGTTCGCTGACGCAGAGTTTGCCTTCCAGGACCTGGCGGATGGCGGTGACGACTTTCCTGGTCGTCTCACGCTTCATGATATAGCCGCGGGCGCCGGCGCGCAGGGCGCGTTCAGCGTAGAGCGACTCGTCGTGCATGGAGAGGACTAGCACGGCGACGTTGGGGTGGCACTGCTTCAGGCTCTTGATGAGTTCGATGCCAGAGGAGTCTTTCAACGACAGGTCCACCACGGCGACATCGGGCTTCGCAGCGGCGATCGCGGCCATGGCTTGCGGCGCGCTCTCAGCTTCTCCGCAGACCGCGAGGTCCGCCTGCTGGTTGATGAGGTTGGTGAGCCATTCGCGCACGAGCGGATGGTCGTCCACCAAAAACACTTTCCGTTTCGGTTTCCTGGATTCAGATGTTGCGGTCATCGGCATGGCGCTCCTCGCGCGGCGACTGTTCAGGGTTGGGAAACGAACAAGCCACGACGGTTCCTCCGCCAGGGCCGGGGCGGATGTCAAACCCGCCGCCGATCATCGCGGCGCGGTGCGCCATGATGCGGATGCCCAAACCCCGGCCTTTTCGAAAATCTTCCGGCAGGCCGACGCCGTCGTCGGTCACCGTCAGCGCCACGCAGTCCTCCGGCGAAGCGAGGCTGATCGTGATCCGCCTGGCCTTGCCGTGGCGGACGGCGTTGCGGACCGCCTCTTGCGCGATGTGATACAGGTGCGTCGCCGTGGCCGCGTCGTGAACCAGCACCGGCGCGCGGCATTCGAACTCGCAGGAAATTCTGAAGAGGCTGGCCGTGGTGGTTGCCAGTTCTTGAAACGCCGACATCAAACCTTCGGCGTCCATCTCAACCGGATAAAGCCCGCGCGCCAGTTGACGGGCCAGCGTAATGCCATCCTCGACGAGTTCCACGACCTTGCCGGCGTCGGCCGCCTCCGGCAACGATTGCGCCGCAAGCTTTTCGCCCAAAACCTGCCCGGCCAGGGCGGTGCCCGTCAGATGCTGGCAAAGACTGTCGTGCAAATCGCGTCCGATACGGCGCCGCTCCCGTTCGCCAATTTCCAGGATTTCTTTTTCCAACCGCGCGCGTTCGGCTATTTCCTGCTGCAGGGCCAGCGTCCGCTGCTGCACGCGGTCCTCCAGGTTTTTTTGCAGCGACCGCAAGCCGGTCAGCAGCCAGACCACGATGAAATAAAAGACCAAAAAGATCATCGCGTTCCACGCCGGGATGAACGGGCTGGAATACTTCGCCCCCGACGCCACGTCGCCCGCCAGCCAGACGATGACGCTCAGGACCGACATCAGAATGCCGTAACCTCTGCCGACAAACCACGTCGCCCACCCGACGCCGAGAAGATAAAACACCGAGAAGAACAGTTCGGAGCCGGTGAGGTAGTCCACGACGCCGACCAGCGCCAAAAACACCGCTCCGGTAAGTAACAAGACCGGTTTTGATTTCCTCTCGAGATTTTGAATCCAACCGATCATGGCTACCGTCTTCATTGGCGAAGACCGGTTGAATGTCAAGCGGCTTGCGGCGGCCCTGAAAAACAGCCTTCGCCTTCGGCGGCGATTTGTGTAGATTACGCCGTCATGAAAAGGAGGATGGCCATAAAGGCGGTCTGGTGGATGGTGGCGGGCTGCGGCTGGCTCGGTTTGGCCGGCGGCGCTGCGGCGGGCGCGGAGCAGGCGCGTGTGCAGTGGTTTGGCCAGGCGTTCTTCCAACTGACCTCCTCGAGCGGCGTCCGCGTGGTGATTGATCCGTTCGACAACACGTTCTTCAGCTACCCGGTGCCGAAGGGCCTCACCGCCGACGTGCTGTTGGTGACGCACGAGCACAAGGACCACAACAACGTCGGCATCATCGGCGGCTCGCCGCTGGTCTGCCGCGGCCCGAAGGGCGTCGGCCGGTTCGAGCGCGCCGGCGTCACCGGCACCGGCACGGCGGCATTCCACGACGAGAGTCGCGGCGCCGAGCGTGGCCCGGACACGATCTACAGCTTCGCGCTCGACGGCGTGCGCTTCTGCCACGTCGGCGATCTCGGCTGTCTGCTGACGGACGAACAAATCAAAAACATCGGCCCGGTGGACGTGCTCCTGTTGCCGGCGGGCGGGTTCTTCACGCTCGATGTCGCCAAGCTCGACAAGCTGGTGGCGCAACTGAATCCGCGGGTGGTGGTGCCGATGCACTACAAGACGCGCTACATACCCAAGCTGCCTATCGCGACGGTGGACGAATTTCTCCGCGGCAAGAGCAACGTGAAGCGGCTCGACTCGGCCACGTTCGCCGTCGGCAAGTCCGACCTGCCGGCGCAACAGGAAATCTGGGTGCTGGAGATCAAGTGACCATACCCCCTTCAACGCCGGATTCCCCCGTCGAGCGAGCGGGCACTTACCTGCGCGCGGCCCGCGCCGCCAAAGTCGGGTTGGCCGCCAACTTTTTTTTGAGTGTGGTGAAGCTCATCGGCGGGATCTGGGGACATTCGACGGCGCTGGTTGCCGACGCGTTTGAGTCGTTTACCGACGTGTTCACTTCCACCGGGCTGGTTTGGAGCTTGCGCAAGGCATCCGAACCCGCCGTCCGTGAGCACCCTTACGGCCACGGAAAGATCGAGAACATCGCGTCCAACGTGATTGCCGGTGTGTTGATGGCTGTTGCGATAGGCATCGGCATCGGCGCGTGGCATCGCATCCGGCACGCGGACACACTGGAGGGGCCGACGGGCCTCGCGTTGGTGCTGGCGTTGTTCTCCATTGTCGTGAAGGAGGCCTTGTTCCAATACAAACTCCGCGTCGGTCGCAAGCTGAACAGCTCCAGCCTCATCGCCGAGGCGTGGCATCATCGCAGCGATGCCTTCTCCAGCCTCGCCGCGGCGCTCGGCATCGGCGGCGCCATCGCTGGCGGCGTCTCGTGGCGCATTTTGGATCCGATCGCCGCCTTCGTGGTGGCGCTCATCATCGGCGTGATGGCCGTCACGATCTTTCGGCGCAGCTCACTGGAACTGATGGACACGCAGGTGCCTGCCGACACGCTGGAGGAAATCCGCCGGGCCGCCAAGCAGCCCGGCGTACTCCACGTCGAGAAGGTTTTCGCCCGCAAATCCGGCCTGGACATTTTGGTGGACGTTCATCTCGAAGTGGATGACAACATGACCGTGTTGGAAAGCCACCGCCTCGGCCACGAGGTCGAGCGGCAGGTCATGCGCGCCGTGCCGCAGGTCATCCAGGTGCTGGTTCACGTCGAGCCTCATCAGCGTGCGGAACGCGAAGGCCGGCGGCCCATCGCCTCGCCGCACTGATAGGAAAAAGAACAATGAAAGACAACAAAACCGTTCTGGCCATCATGGCCCATCCCGATGACATTGAGTTTCTTTGCGCTGGCGCGCTGGCGCGGCTGGCCAAACTCGGCTACCGCATCCACATGGCCCACGTCGCTGCCGGCGATTGCGGCACGTTGGAATACAGCTCCGACGACATCTCCCGCCTGCGGTTCGCCGAGGCCGAACGCGCCGCGGCGGTCATCGGCGCGACGCACCACTGCGTCGGCGCGCGCGACGCGCTGATCATGTATGACGAGCCGACGCTCCGCGCCACCGTCGAGCTGGTCCGGCGCGTGAACCCGTTCCTCGTCATCACCCACTCGCCGGAGTGCTACATGATTGACCACGAGACCAGCGCCAAGCTCGCGCAGACGGCCACGTTCATCGCGGGCGCGCCGAATTTCCAGACGCTGCTGACGCCGCCGGCCAGGCCGACGAAGGACGTGCCGTATCTTTATTACGCCGACGCCGTCGAGGGCAAAGACCGCTACGGCCGGCCCGTGGAGCCCAGCTTCTACGTGGACATCACCCGCGAGGTCAAAACGAAGGAGCGGATGGTCAAGTGCCACGCCAGCCAGCGCCACTGGCTGTTGAAGCACCATAAGGTGGATGAATACACCAACAACGTGCGGCGCTGGAACGGCCCGAACGGCCAGCGTTGCGGCGTCGCGTTTGCCGAAGGCTATCGCCAGCATCTCGGCCACTCGTATCCGCAGGACAACAAGCTCGGCGAGCTGCTCGGCGCGATCCCGGCGTGAGGTGTAAATCGTGATTGGTAATTGGTAACTGGTAATTGGTGATTCGAGATGGCGACATGGGAATTGTGAATCACCAACCTCCAGTTACCAATTACCAATCACCAATCTCATCCCCATGAAACTCGGCGCGCACATGTCCATCGCGGGCGGCGCGGACAAGGCCATCGAGCGCGGCCGGCGCACCGGCTGCGAGACGATCCAGATTTTCACCCGCGGCAACATGCAGTGGCGTTCCCGACCGCTGGAAGCGGAGGAGATCGCCGCGTTCAAGAAACTCCGCGCCGACGCCGGCATCGCGCCAGTCTTCGCGCACGACAGCTACCTGATCAACCTCTGCGCGACCAACACGACGACGTTGCACATGAGCCTGGACGGCATGGTGGACGAAGTGCGGCGCGCCGACGCGCTCGGCCTGCCGTTCGTCGTCGCCCATCCCGGCGCGCACATGGGCGCGGGCGAGGACGCGGGCTTGCGGCGGATCGCAGGCAGCCTGAAGGAGGTTTTCCGGCAGACCAAAGGCTCGCCGGTGAAGATCGCGCTGGAGACGACCGCCGGCCAGGGCACCAATCTCGGCTACCGCTTCGAGCATCTCGCTGACATCATCGCGCGCGCCGGCCCGGAGCGGCTCGCCGTCTGCGTGGACACCTGCCATCTGCTCGCCGCCGGCTACGACATCCGCACGCCGAAGACGTTCGCCGCCGTCGCGAAGGAATTCGGCCGCGTCATTGGCTGGGAGTTTCTCGCCGCCGTCCATCTCAATGATTCCAAGACGCCGCTCGGCTCGCGCGTGGATCGCCACGAGCAGATCGGCAAGGGCCACGTCGGCAAGGAAGCGTTTCGCCTCGTGCTCAACCACCCGCGCTTTTCGCGCGTCCCCGGCGTGCTGGAGACGCCGAAGGGCGACTTCGAGGACGTAAGCCCGCTCGACAAAGCCAACCTGCGCCTGCTCCGCTCACTGGTCGCGCCAGAGGACAAGCCGCCCATCGTCAGCCGGTGATGGTTGGCTGTGGCGGCGGTTCCACCGGGGGCACCGGTGGCGGCCCGGCGTTGGCCTTGACGGCGACGAAAAGATAGACCATCGCCACGGCGAGGCAGACGATCCACCAGCCGGTCAGGGGAACTTGCGCCAGCTCCTGCACGGTGCAGAGAATCAGCACCGGGGTCAGCGCGAAAACCGACAGCCGCACCAAGGCGGCATAACCAAGGGTTATGTTCAGGAGGCGGGCAAACAGCAGCCCGATCAGCGCATAGATCAACGCCTGAACCATCCGGTAGATGAACGACCCGATCAACACGAACGGATAACACACCGTCGCCAGCCATTGCCCTGTCATTTCCGCCCAGTGCTGCACGCGGTTGCGGTCCAGATGAAAATCCTCGACCGTGGACAGATCATAAACCCGCGTATCATTCAGTCCCTGTCTCACAATCAATTTTGTCTTGGTCAGCAAGGCCGCCGTGTGTCGGTCTCCCAGCGATGTCGTGCCGCCCGTCGTGTCAATGATCACCAGGGGTTCATTACCACCCGGTTCCTTGATGACATACGGCATGGAACACTCCGCCGACACCTGGCCGTGCGAGATGGTGATTGGCGGAATCTGGTTGATGAAAGCCGGGGCATCCTTGTGTACGAAACGCGTGACCCAGCCGTGCATCTGCACCATGCCCGGAATCCACAGCACCGCCAGCAGCAGGAACAGGTAGCCAAATCCGACGCCGCGCCAGTTCTGGCCCACGTCCCGGTAGAACGACGCTGAAAACAACGAAAGACCGACCGCTTGGATGGCATTGTAGCGTTTCATGCTGTTTCCTCTCGCGCTCCTTGTTCGGCGTTCTGTTCACGCCCGTTTGAACGCAAATCCTACCACGCCGCCTTGCCGCGCGCCAAGCCCGGCCTTCGCCGATGGACTCCGGCGCAAAACAACCGAAAAATCCTCTTGCCATGCGGCGTCGAGCTTCGTTACATCTGTTCATGGCAGCGAAACAAACGGACAACCTCGACGGGCAATTCTTCCAGCCGGCGGACGATTTCTTCCCGGCTAACGCCACCACTGGCCTCACGTTCGACGACGTGACCCTGGCCACGCAGTACTCCGAAATGCTCCCGCGCGACACGGTGCTGGAGACGCGCCTCGCCGACGCGCTGCGCCTCAACATCCCCATCGTGTCGGCGGACATGGATACCGTCACCGAGTCGCGCATGGCCATCGGCATGGCGCTCAACGGCGGCCTCGGCCTCATCCATTACAATATGCCGGAGCGCCATCAGCTCTCCGAAGTCAGCCGCGTGAAGAACGCGGTGCACGGCCTCATCCAGGAGCCGATCAAGGTCGCGCCCGATCAGTTGATCGGCGACGTGCTGGACCTGATCGAGACGAAGCGGTTCGGCTTCCGCACGTTCCCGGTGGCGGACGCGGAAGGCAAACTGCTGGGCCTGCTCTCCGGCCACGTCGTCAAACCGCGCTACGCCAAACGCAAGGCCATCGAGGTGCTGACGCCCCGCAGCCAGGTCCAGACGATCAACAAGAAGCAGCTCGGCCGCGACCCGGTTGCCGCCGCGGACAAGTTTTTCACGGAACATCCCGGCATTCACAAGCTGCTCGTCGTGGACGACGACGACAGGCTGCGGGGCCTCTTCACGCTGGCCGACGTGGAGCGCATCACCCAGGAGCGCATCGCGCAGTTCAAGCCGGCGCGCGACGCGCAGCACCGCCTCATCTGCGGCGCGGCGGTGTCGGCCACGCGCAACGCCTTCGGCGAACTCGACCGCGAGCGCATCCTCAACCACGCCGGCGGGCTGGTCGAGCGCGGCGTGGACGCCATCGCGGTGTCCACCGCGCACGGTTTCAGCAAGGGCGTCGGCGACGCGGTGCGGATGTTGCACGACGCGTTCCCGAAACTGCCGATCATCGCCGGCAACGTCACCACCGCCGCCGCCATCGAGTTCCTTGCGAAGGCCGGCGCCAGCGTCATCAAGGTCGGCCAGGGCCCCGGCTCCATCTGCACCACGCGGCTCGTCGCGGGCGTCGGCATCCCGCAACTCACCGCGCTCTATATCACCTCGCGCGCCGCGAAGAAACTCGGCGTCACCCTCATCGCCGACGGCGGCATTACCAAGAGCGGCGACATCGTCAAGGCCCTCACGCTGGCCGACGCCGTCATGTGCGGCGGCCTGCTGGCCGGTTGCAGCGAAGCGCCCGGCGACATCGTCGAGATCGGCGGCAAGCTCTATAAACAATACCGCGGCATGGGCAGCCTCGCCGCCATGAAGGCCGGCTCCGCCGCCCGCTACGGCCACGAAAAGGACGCCACCCGCAAAGTCGCCGCCGAGGGCATCGAGGCGCTCAAGGAATCCGCCGGCTCCGTGGACCGCGTGCTGGCCACGCTCATCGGCGGCATCCAGTCCGGCCTTGGCTACCTCGGCGCCGCCAACCTCGCCCAGCTCCGCGACAAGGCGCGCTACATCCGCGTCAGCGCCGCCGGCATGAAGGAAGCCGCCCCGCACGACGTGGTGGAACTCAAGACCGGCGTCTGAAAAAGTAGTCGCGTCACTCCGTGACGCGAATCGGCGCCGGTCATGAACCGTGTCGCTCCGTGGCGCGGCCAAACCCGAAAACCGGAGTGGTCCGCAGCGCCGGCATCCTTGCCGGCGCAACCTCGGTTTTTGGACCCAATCATATGGGTTTGTTTCCGAAAAAAAGCTTTTTGCTTTCATATCCTCCGGGCATCGAAATCCCCGTTTTCCTCGGGAAAACGATGTTTTCCAGTTTTGCCGGAGGCCGGCATATGGGTTTGTTTTGAAAAACAAACCCATATGATTTCCGGCAGGAAAATCGGCCCGCCGGCTCGAATCTTTCCGTGCAATCCGTGTAATCCGTGGATGATTTCCGGGGTGCCGCAATCCGTGTAATTCGTGCAATCCGTGGATGGTTTCCAAGTGCGCCAGATTGACCCTCCGACCGTATTCGGGCCGGGTTGCCGGCGGGGCTTGCAGCACCCGGATGACAGCAGCATTCACGGCGGGAAGGATATAGAGAATTTACCTTAATGTCAAGCGAAATTTGCTACTATTTTTCCACGATGTCGCCCCGCGTTATCCTGCCGGAAAGTTCCACCGGTGGGGCAAGCATCCGTCGAGCCTCCACGTCGCGGATTTCAACGCAGAGACGCAGAACCACGGAGGTTTGGCCGGCATTCTCACGCTTTGCGTGCGGGCCGTTCCATCACGAATTCGGGTTGAAGCGAAACAAGATCTTCGGAATACCGTAAACCTTGATCTCGTGAAGCAGCCCACTCATCGGCCAAACCGGCTTCCTCGGCAATGGCTCGAATATTCAGCCGCTGAAGCAAATCAACCGTGATCGGTCGCTTCGAGTCCGTGAAAGTCAGGGATGTTAGAAACTGCTTGCACACTTCTGAGTTCAATATCTTTACCACGGCTGTCGCTTCCTTCTCGTCCTCGAACGGAATGAAGTAACACGTGTCGTCAAACAGAACAGGTTTTTCGTCCACCGGCCCAACAAGCATGAAACGGGGCACGCGATGCAGGCCGGACACGGCCACCTTCCACGGCGCAAACGCATAGCTGCCAATACCGAAGAGCGCAAATGGAACGCGGCTGTTGTAGATGGAACTTTTTCGGGCCTCAAAAAGGTTGCGATGAGACTCAAGGTAGCGCCATGTGCGCGGGGCTTTGGTCGAGATTCCTGCCGTGTCTTCGCCCACGCGCCGCTGCGTCACGAGAACGAATCGCTCCGGCTCAACACGACCATTGGCAAGGTCAGAACATTTCAACAACGGGAACAGGTAATCCGGTTCGAGACTGACCTTCTCGCCCAGCTTGTTTTGAAACGCCATCCCGACGGTTCGCCGCAATTCCATCACGGAGGCACAATCGTGTTTCACACCGGAACGCCACTGATACGGGCAAAGTCCTTCAAGATGTTTCAGGCGGCGATATGTGCGGATGTTGTAAACCAAATTTTGTCCCGCCAAGCCGAGCGTCGTAGCGGGTCTCGTGGAGGAAAGACCCTCAAACACCCTCGCTTCCGCCAGTCCAGCTTCCCCGGTTCTCGCCAGGAGCAAGCAGGCGTCCACCGACGCATTGAAGTGCTTCTTGGCGTCAATCCGATAGAGTGACGCGGCGGCGATGCGTCCGTCATTCTGCCATGCAAAGCGCAGCAGTTTTCGCGCAGTGCCGGTCTTGCAGAGCATCGCGATGGTTGCGCTTCGCCCGCGCAATGCCTTCACCAGCCGGATGAGCATCCACTCCGAGATGTCAAAGTTCGACTTGCCTGTGCGGGCTTCAATGCCGCGGAAACCCTGAAAGTTCTCTTTCGCCGGCAGGTTCGATCCGTTCATGCCGGATACGGTCGCGTTGGTGACCCACGGCAGATTGCCAAGAACGAGAAGACTCCCGCGAATCTCCGCCAACTCTTTTTCCCAGTCGTGGGAAAAGAAGTCTTGAATGCTAACGCTTATCCGGTTTGCAACCCCTGCGTCGGACAGTGTTGATTGGGTTTGCTCGACGTAATCAGAATTGATGTCCCAACCCAAGAGACGCGCTTTGGGAAAAGTCTCTGCGGCCGAGACGAGGAATGCGCCAAGTCCGCAAGTCGGTTCCAGCACCGCATCCGCTCCGACACCTTGCCGAGCCAGCAATGCGCAGACTTCGCGCGCCAGTCCCAAGGGTGTTTGAAAATCCCCAAATTCGATTTTTGCTCGCGTCTTCATACGAGACGCAGGATGCCGCCGACTTTGCCGGCTTGTTCGATGACGCGCCCATATTGCAGCCGCCACTGAAGCGCATTAGAGACGGTGAGATAACCGACTTCGGGTGGATTGCGCAGAACTTCGTCTGCAAGCGTCTCCGCTTCGACATCGTCCACTGGCAGCATCCGTTCTTGAAAGAAGGCAAGGATGTCGTCGCGGTTCGCTTTGTTCTCAATCAGTCGAAGGAGACCCGATGTCGTTTGGAAATCCGCTGTTCTCTCCTTCTGGACGAAGATGGTGTGCTGAATGTCGAGGCGCCCCGTGCGCGTTTTTTCGTCGTCGCGTTTGTCATAGACAAACACCAGCAGCGAATAGCCGAGACCGTAAATCTTCTGGCGAGCGCTCTTGAACGGACACGACGACTGCGGCTGACGAATGCTCGTCACTTTGATGTCCACGCCCAACTCTGGAAAATCAATGCCCTTGGCGGAATTGCCCCGACCGTAAGCATAGCGTCTCTGGAGAACCGTCTGGAATTTATGTTCGAGGTATGTGCCGACCGCTTTGCCGTCGGTCACGCCGAACAAGCTGGGTTCAGCGTGTTTCGATTCGGACTTGGCGAAGGTGGTGGCTTCCTTTTGTAGCAATTGAACTGTAAGAGGCTTCGGCATGGGGAATTGATACCAAGTTCACGCCATAGCGTAAAGCTTTACACCCTAATTCATCAACGCCTTCCTCACGCCTGCCTGGCGCGGTCCGCGCTCGGCGATGTGCCGTAGAGGCGGCGGTAGAGGCGGTTGAAGTGGGAGAGATGGTTGAAGCCGGCGGCGTAGGCGATGGCGCTGATGGATTCGCCGCTGCCCAACAGCAGCCGCCGAGCGTGGTCGAGGCGCACGCGGTTGAGAAATTCCGTGAGCGTGCAGCCGGTGTAGCGCGGGAACTGCCGCTCGAAGGTGGCCTTGCTCATCGCCGCGAGTTGCAGTGCCTCGCTCAACGGCAGCGGCTCGGCGTATTTCTCCAGCACGCGGCGGATGACGCGCTCGATGCCGGCTTGATGGCGTTCGCCTTCGCGCACGCTGAACGGCATCCGCGAGAGCGTGCGCGATTTCGATGACGGCAGCGCGGCCAGTTCCGACAGGACTTGCAGCAGCATCCCCAGGCGCCCCGCCGCGGACAGCCGCGGCATCGCCAGCAACTCCGGCCCGATGTGTTTGCAGACCGTCGGCCCGAACACCAGCCCGCGCCGCGCGCGGTCCCACAACGGCGCCAGCAACGCGAACTCCGGCAGCGCCCGCAGCGGATGATCCAGCGGCCAGTGGAACTGCATCGAGATACCCGTGGATCGGCGCAGTCCCTGGATGCAATGCGGCAGGTGCGGTCCGAGCAGTTCCAGCTCCGGCCCGTTGAAGCGTTCGATGTGGTCGCCCACGAGCCGCAGCCCGCCGCCGCGCTCGATGAGCGTCAGCTCCATCTCGCGGTGCAGGTGCCAGTAGTCGCCCGCGCCCTCGAACGGCACCACGCGCCCGTCGGCGGTGAACTGCTCCACCTCGCGCAGGTTGTCGCGCCAGCGGTGCAGGCGGAACGACAGTCCCGCCAGCGGCGTGATGGTTTCGACGTGAATGGGCATGGCCGGTCTCGAACCGCCGCCATCTTCGCACGCCCCGCCCCCCGGCACAAGCCGGGGCAGCGGTTTCCCCAAGGTGGATCGCGACCTCCGGGCGCGATGGCCGCAGGCAAATGAAAGCGGTCGCGTCCGGAAAGCGAAATGCCCGGCTCGAGCACCATGCTTTCTCTTTTCAATAACTATCGCGCCCGGAGGTCGCGATCCACCTCGAAGAGTCGCGGAGGATGCAAGGCCGGTGCCACGTTTCTCGTGATCGCGCCCTACTACCAACGGCTCAGAGAACAGGCTGGAATTTTGCGGCGGCAGCGTGTCAAATCGCCAACCGTGACCGCGACGCGTCATTCGCCCACTCGCATCCGCTCCTTCGAGGTGGAGCCGCTCGACATTCCATTGATTGAGCCGTTTGGAATCTCAAGCGGCGTTCAAGTCGTCGCCCGCAACGTGCTCGTGACCGTCGAACTGGCGGATGGCACGCGCGGCTACGGCGAGGCCGCACCGTTCGCACCCTACAACGGCGAAACGCAGGCCGGCGCGTTGCGCGCGCTCCGGCAGGCGCACGACTGGCTTCCCGGCCGCAACGCCCGCACATGGCGCGCGCTGGCCGGCGAATTTTTCAGGCGTGGCGGCCGAAACTGCGGTGCGGCCCAGTGCGCGTTCGAGACGGCGGTGCTGGATGCGCTCAAACGCCACGAGCGCGTGCCCCTGTGGCGCTATTTCGGCGGCGCCGGCACCACGCTTGAGACTGACATGACCGTCACCACCGGCTCGCCCGCCGAGGCCGCCGCCGCGGCGCGCGCCATCGTTGGGCGCGGCATCCGCGCCATCAAAATGAAAATCGGCGGGCGGCGCGGCCCCGCTCACGATCTCGCGCGCATCGCGGCGGTGCTCGAGGTCTCGCCGAAAGCGCCGCTCATTCTCGACGGCAACGCCGCTTTCTCACGCGCCGGGGCGCGGGAACTGGCGATGGGCATGAAGAAACTCGGGATCGTTCCCGCGCTGTTGGAACAATGGCTCGCGAAAAACGATCTCGACGGCGCGCGCGCGCTCGCCGAGGAAACCGGCTGGCTTGTCGCGGCCGACGAAGGCTGCTGTTCGGCGCGCGATGCCCGGCGCATCGCCCGGAAACAGGCCGCGCAGGTCATCAACATCAAGTTCATGAAAGCGGGCATCGTGGCCGCGCTCGACATCGCCCGCGTGGCGCGCGCGCACCGGCTTGGCCTGATGATCGGCGGCAACATCGAGTCCATCCTCGCAATGACCGTCTCGGCCCATTTCGCAGCGGGGCTGGGCGGGTTTCGTTTCGGCGACCTCGACACGCCGCTGTTCATGGCCGAGAACCCGTTTCGCGGCGGCTACAAGCTGAAGGGCGCGCGCATTTCCGTCGCCCACATCGCCGCCGGCCACGGCGTGACGCCGCGATGAGCAGCGCAAACCGAGCCGCAGGGCGGCGGGGATTTGTGCTTGCGAGACGAGGGTTGCAGCGTATGATGCCTAGCACGTTTGCAAAGACCATGGAGGCAATATGGCAATTGTGGAACGAGTCCAAACCCAACGGGACGCAGGAGGTGTTTTTGTTCACACTGAACGATTCGTCTCCGGCGGGCCGGAATCTGAATTTCTATCTTGTGGGTTCCCCTGGCATGAACAGTCATGGAGGGCCTCGTTATGGAAGACATAACCTCGGTTCTAGCGAAGCTTCACGAAATCAATACAGCCTACTCCCGTCCCCTCACTGAGCAGCCGCTCAGTAAGGTGTTTCAGGAAGTGTCTGCCAGACTTGTCAGTTTTCTCAACGTGGATCATTCCACGGTCACCCTGTTGGATGAAAGCCGGCGCTTTTTTCGAGTCGAAGCGGAATACCCGCCACTAGCAACACGCGTTGTAGGCCAGCGAATTCCCATCGAAGGCAGGGCCACGCAATTCAGTTTGGTAAATCGGTGCGAAACAGTTGTTGCAAATGATCTAAAAAGCCACGCCCTCATTTCTGAGTCGTTAAGTTTTCGCCAAACTGCGGAAGCGCTCGACATCCGGTCCTTGATGATTACGCCTATGGTGATTGACGGGAACATCATCGGGACGATCAGCGTAGATACAATTGGACGAACGAAGTCATTCACCAACGAAGAGATCGAACTATGCCAGACGGTTGCCAACCAAACTGCCGCTTTCGTTGAAATCATTCGACTACGCGATGAGCAGCAAAAATACAGGCGGCAAGCTAAACTGCTCACTCCGGTGCCGAAGCGAGCCACCGTTTCGGATCGTGAGGAAAAGGTTGCACAGGCGCTTTTTGACAAATTGGGGAAAGTGATCCCATTTAAGAAAGCATCCCTCCAACTGATTGTCGAAGGCAAGAGAATCCTCGTGGGAGCATTTGGCTTTGATAAGTCCTGCTCTCACCCGTGGCTTGTCCGTCCCGTAGAGGCTGATCCTATCATCCGGGACATCGTCCACACCCAACGACCAAAAATTTTGCCCAACACCGCCGCCGATAGCCGTTGGGAGAAAAAGGAAGGCACGTTCGACGTCAATTCATGGATTGGTATGCCGCTGGTCGCTCAAGGTCAGACGATTGGCATTCTAACATTGGACCATGATCAGGTGGGGGCCTACGCGGACATTTCGGAGGATACTCTTGCCAGCCTCGACGAATTGGCTGGTCAAGCTGCACAGGACATCAGGGATGCGTACAATCTTGCGGTGGCCCAGCAACAAATCCAAGCCTTAGAGATTGTTCGCCGCTTTGCAGAGACGGTTGCGACGAAGCTTGTCCTCAGAGATCTGCTGTTGGCGATTGTCTCCACGATATCGAAGGGGCTGGAATGTACACGGTGCAGCATCTTCTTGGCCGAGCAACGAGAACAGCGCGATTGTTTGATGTGCAAGGCCACCTGTGAGGCGCTCTCTTGCAGGGTAGTTTCAGAATCAGAGTTGCCCTACCCCCGTCGTGGACAGTTACCGTGCCCTGTACACCAAGCGTTTCGAATTGGGGATTCAAACTTCGTCGAGGATCGAGACCAGGGGCAGGATTGCCATTTCGATTTTGCACACGAGTCGTATCAAGGTGCTCGTTCTATCATCGCCGTGCCCCTCAAAATCTCCAAACATGTAATGGGCGTTGTCTTAGCGGTCCACGAGCGGCCGGGCTGGTTCAGCAAGGCCGACCTCTTGTTGTTAGAAACGCTTGCGAAGCAGGCGGCAAGCGCCATTGAACGGGATAACGGACTGGATTTGGTTCACTCAATCGGCAACAAGCTGTTGGGTGCCACGGAAGTGGGTGCCGTACTTGAGGACGTTGTTTCCGGCGCTATGAAACTCATTCATACCGACTCTGGCGTTATTTATGAGTTGAACGACGAATGTACAGATGTGCTCCACACATTCATGCCCAAAGGGTCGGATCATCCGAAGCCACGTTTGAACGAACCGGAAGGGATAACACGAACGGTTATAACCACGCAAAAAATGTTGGAGATTCCCGACATTAGGAAGAACCGCTGCGTAAACCCTGAACTTCGTAAACGATTCCGCTCCATGTTCGCAGTCCCTCTGATGTTGGGTGAGTCTGTGGTGGGCGTGCTTTACCTCAACTGTAGGAACGTTCGGAAGTTAACGGAGACAGAAAAATCCCTTCTTGCCACGCTCGCTGCTCAGGCGGCCCTGGCGATCCAGCGGGCACGGCTCTACGAGCAGATCAAGGACTCTGCGATGACGTACCGGTCCTTGTTTGACAACATCCCGCAACGCGTATGCTGGAAGGATACCCATTCACGGTTTATTTGGGCGAACGCGAGCTTCTGTCAAAGTCTCGGAAGAAGTCTCAAAGAAGTCAAGGGCAAGAGCGACGTGGACTTTTATCCGGAGAACGATGCCAAGAAATACGTCCGCGATGATCAAAAAGTGATGCGGTCGAAGCAGCCGGTCGTTCTGGATGAAAAGAATCAGCCGCTCGCCAATACACCGCCTGTCTGGGTTCGGGTGGCTAAAACGCCCGTACTGGATGCTCATGGCCAAGTCAAGGGCGTACAGGCCATCTTCTGGAACATTACCAAGGAGAAGCAAATGACCGAACGTTGGAGATCGCTGGTCGAGCAATCCCCTGACAGTATCGTAATCCACAAGAACCGAAAAATCGTGCTGTCCAACCCGGCGGCCGTACGCTTGTTTGGGGCAAAATCTTCCAAGGAATTGGAAGGACTTCCAATCCTGAATTTCATTGACGAAAGTTCTCGCCCACTAGCAACGGAGCGATTGAAACAACTAATGAATAAGCAAGCAGTGGCTCCTATGGTGGAAATGCGCATTCGCAAGAAAACAGGAGAAACAGTCGATGTAGAAGTCTATACGTGGCGGGGTCCGCTCAAGAACGAAGTCCAAGTTGTGTTCCACGACGTAACGCGATCCAAGACGCTGTTGAGGGAAATGCATCATCGTGTGCGGCGGAGTTTCAATCAAGTGAACGGGTTCCTCACACTCCAAGAGCAGTTTGCAGAAAGCCAGGAAGTCTCCCATGCGTTTGACACAATTCGGGAACGCATCCAAGCCATGGCGCTTGTCCACTTAATCCTCTATAGGACCGGGAAGGAATCGGCTGTCAACATGGACCTCTATCTGAAAGAACTGAAGGAAGCGCTCTTGCGAGCACAAGGTACTTCCGAGCAAATCGCTGTCGATTTTGCGGCCTCTGGCATCATCCTGAACGAGAAACAAGCAACGGCATGTGGGCTGATTGTTAATGAACTGGTTTCAAACTCTCTTCTGCACGCGTTCCCACGCGGGGCATCGCCACGGCGAAAACGGCACGTTTCCGTTTCGCTCCGATCGAAAGCAGATATGCTTCGGTTGGAAGTATCCGACAACGGCATCGGGATGCCCGGCCCATCTAAAACAACGGGTGAGGGAATGGGACTTTCGCTAGTACGGACCCTCGTATTGGACGATCTCAAAGGCAGGATGAAAGTGTCGAGCGCCAGACCGGGTACTTGTTTTACGATTGAGTTTGAATGGGCAAGATACAGAAAGGATATCCGCGATGGCACATGAACGCGTTCTAATTGTTGAAGATCAAGTCGGTCTAGAAGGTCGACCCTTGGAGGCGATGCTCAAAAAGGAAGGATACAAGGTTATCGGCATTGCCGAGACAGCAAAAGACGCCGTCAAGTTCGCAATGCGCAATCGTCCGAAGGTCGTGCTAATGGACATCGAATTGGTGGGTGCCGAGGGGAAACAAGACCGTTTTGCCGGCCTTCGCGCAGCACGCAAGATCCGCGCGATTAAAGGAACCCAACTTATTTTTGTCACGGGGATTCTTGCTGAACCCGACGTATTGTCGGAAGTGCAGAAATCGCCCGGTTACGAGTTCTTGATCAAGCCCGTAAGAAAGGCCCAATTGCTTGCATCAGTTCAGTCAGCGATCAAGAAAGCCAAACGCAAAGACTTGGTCTTTGTGAGCTACAGCCACCAAGATCGCCGTTTTGCTGAGGAGATGATGAAACAAGTCGGCGCTCTCAAGAGGCTTGGGGTTCGTTCTTGGATCGACACCCAGATTGCCCCGAGCCAAAGATGGGAAAAGGAGATCAATCGAGCCTTGGCCAAAGCCAAGGCAGCCATCTGTCTTGTTAGCCCACATTTCATTGCTTCGGATTTCATCACGAAAGTGGAGCTGCCCAAGTTGCTAAAAGCCGAGGCCAAACACGGGTTGCGTGTTTATCCAGTGTTTATCAACTTTGTTCACGATGCAATCCTCAAAGATAGGGGGCTACAGGACTTTCAGGGCATCAATCGGCCCGACGATCCTATTGCAAAATGGCGCGAACCAAAAAGGCATCAGTATTGCTGGGGCGTCTTGTGCAAGTATTTGTCGGCTCTCTAGGCAAAATGAAATTAGCCGCGATATGAATTCCAACTGCTTGCTTCCAGCGACGGGCATGCTTCGGCAAGGGCAGCAAACCAAATTCGTGACACGCGGTTGACGAAGTGCAAAGATGCGCGCGTCGCCCGTGAGTGACATCTCAGTTGAAGAGATCGCAAATCCGTCTCTCGAACCATAGGAGTCATGACATGACTGGAAACCAATCCCCCATTCGGTGGTCATTGTTTGCCGCTTGGTGCGCGGCCGTGCTTTGGAGCGCCGGCGCGGGGCCGTTGGGAGCGCAGGAGCCGACGGCGTGGAAGGCCGGCGTCGCGTCGGTGAAGATCACGCCGGAGGGGCCGGCCTGGATGTCCGGTTACGGGTCGCGCACGAAGCCTTCGGAAGGCGTGGCGTGCGACCTCTTCGCCAAGGCCCTCGCCATCGAAGACCCCTGCGGCACCCGGCTGGTGATCGTGACGATGGACCTCATCACCGTGCCGCGAGCGTTGCACGACTGGCTGGAAAACCAATTGAACAAAAAGTCCGGCCTCGCGCGCGGTTCGCTGCTGTTGAACTGTTCGCACACGCACTGCGGGCCGGAGTTGAGCATGTCGGCCCTCGCCAGCCGCATGCTGAAGCCCGAATTCGCCCCCGTCACGGAAAAATACACGGCGCGGTTGAAGGAGCAGCTCCTGACGATTGCCGGCGACGCGCTGACGCGGCTCGCGCCCGCGAAACTCGACTACATGCGCTCGCGCTGCGGCTTCGCCATGAACCGCCGCCGCCCGACGCCGACCGGCTACTCCAACGCGCCGAACTCCGCCGGACCGGTGGACCACGACGTGCCGGTGCTGCGAGTGACCGACCCGCAGGGCAAGCTCGTGGCCGTGTTGTTCGGCTACGCCTGCCACAACACCACGTGCGGCGACTACATGATCCGCGGCGATTACGCCGGCTACGCGCAGCAGTATCTGGAGGAAGCGCACCCAGGCGTGACCGCGATGTTCATGATCGGCTGCGGCGGGGATCAAAACCCGTATCCGCGGCGCACCGAGGAGTTGTGCAAGCAACACGGGCGCTCGCTGGCGGTGGCCGTGGACGCCGCGCTGGATACCGTGCCGAAACCGTTGCGCGGCCCGCTGAGTGTCGCGTTCGCGGACGTGCCGCTGGATTCTGCCCCGGTGCCGCCGCGCGAGGAACTGGAGAAGACTGCCGCCACGACCGGTGAACCCGCGCGCACTCACGCGGCGATCCTGCTGAAGCAACTCAAGGAGGACGGCAGGATTTGCATGACGCATGCATGCCCGGTGCAGGTGGTGCGTTTCGGTTCCGACTTGACGCTTGTGGCCATCGCCGGCGAAACCTGCGTGGACTACTCGCTGCGACTCAAACGCGAACTCGCCGGCCCGGCGGTCTGGGTGGCCGGCTACAGCAACGACGTCTTCGCCTATCTGCCGTCGCTGCGGGTATTGCGCGAAGGCGGCTACGAGGCGGGCGACGCGATGGCCTGGTATTCCCTGCCGGGGCCGTTCACCGAGACGGTCGAGGATCGCGTCGTTTCCAAAATCCTCCAGTTGGCGCGCGCGCCCATCGAGTCGGTGCCCGCCGCCGTGGACCTGAACATCGGCGAGCAAAAGACGGTGACGATGTGCAACGGCAGGACCGCGACGGTGAAGCTGCTGCGTGTCGAAGAAAAACGCGACAGTCTCCGCCTCGCCCTGCGCGGTGCGCGCGTGACCGTCGAACTGAACGGCCAGCCGTTGACGCTCGATAGCGCGACGTATCATCTGCCGGTCACCGCCGCCGGCGTGCAGATTGATTGCCCGATCATCCAAAACTACAACGAAGACGGTGGCGACAACTGGGGCCTTGATGCCGACGCGCGGTTGCGGCTCTGGCCGGCGGGTTATCCGTGGATCACGCCGGGCACGTTCGGTTATCCGCTTCACGAGCGATGGTTCGCCAGCCACACGTTGATGGCCAACCAGATCGCCGACGGCGAGCAGGTCAAAAAGAAGCTGGTCTATTACCATTGGGGCCTCGACTTCGGCGGCGCGGAGCGGATGGAGACTGTTTTTGCCGCCACCGACGGCGAGGTCGTGTCGGTCGCCAACGAGGTTTTGGAAAAGGGCAAGTATCCCGCGCTGGTGAAACCGCGCGCCGACGTGATCTATCTGCGCGACGGCCGCGGCTGGTTTTACCGCTACAGCCATCTCGATTCGATTGACCCGGCCGTGACGCTCGGCGCGCGCGTCAAGATCGGGCAGAAGATCGGCGTGCTCGGCAAGAAGGGCGCCAGCGGCGGCTGGTCGCATCTGCATTTCGACATCGTCGCGCCGCAGCCGAGCGGGCGGTGGGGCATTCTGGAGCCTTACGCGCTCGTCTGGCAGGCGTATCACGACGCGCATCCGCTGGACGTGCTCCAGGCCGTGGCGAGGCCGCATCAACTGGCCGCCGTGGGCGAGACCGTCATGCTCGATGGCAGCCGCTCCTGGAGCCGCAGCGGCACGAACAATATCGCCAGCTATACGTGGACGTTCAGCGACGGCAAGACCGCGCGCGGCGCGAAGGTGGAGCATCGCTTCCCGAAGCCGGGCACCTACAGCGAGGTCCTCAAGATCACCGACAAGAGCAACAACATCAGCTACGACTTCGCCGAGGTGCGCGTGCGCGACAGGGAGCAGCCCGACCAGCAGCCGCCGGGAATCCACGCCGTCTACTGGCCGACGTTCGGCATCCGGGCCAACGATGAAGTCACGTTCAAGGTCCGCTCCTCCTATGTCGCGCCCGACGAAGGCGAGGAGGAATGGAATTTCGGCGACGGCTCGCCCGCCGTCCGGGTTCGCTCCGACGGCAACGTGGATGCCCATGCGCCCGACGGTTACGCGATCACGACGCACCGCTATGGGGGCGCCGGCTTTTATCTCGTCAAAGTGTCCCGCACGAACCGCCGCGGCGAAACCGCCACCGCGCATCTTTCCGTGCGGGTCACGCCATGACGCCCGGTGTCATCGCGAAACCTCCAACTCAATCTCCCTACCGCGAGCGGCCTCGCGGCCATCCTGCTGTGGAGCATGACGTTTGGGATTGCCCGCAGCCTGTTGGAACACGTCGGGCCGCTGACGGCGGGCGCGTGCGCTTATTTGGTGGGCGGGTTTTTCTGCCTCGTGCGGTTGTGGTGGTCGGGGAAGATGATCGGTCATTTGCGCAGGCTGTCGCCGCGCTACCTGCTGGGCTGCGGGTCGTTGTTTGTGGTTTACACGGCGGCCATTTATCTGGCGGTGGGTCTGGCGAAGAACCGCGAGCAGGTTCTCGAAGTCGCGCTGGTGAATTACCTCTGGCCCGCCCTCACGATCCTCTTCTCGCTGCCGCTCCTGGGCAGGAAAGCCAGTGCGTGGCTGCTGCCCGGGACGGCGCTCGCCTTGGGCGGCGTGTTGTTGGTGATGACCCAGGGCACTCACACCACGTGGCAGTCGTTTGCGCGGCATGTGCAGGACAACCCGGCGGCGTATGGGCTGGCTTTGCTCGCAGCCGTCACGTGGGGCGGCTACTCCAACCTGGCCCGGCGATGGTCGGGGCCGGGAAGCGAAGGTGCCGTCGAGTTGTTCGTGCCGGCAACGGGGATTGTCCTGCTGGCGATACGGTTATTCACGCCCGAACCGGCCGACTGGACGGCACGGTGCGTTGGCGAGGCGGCCGCTCTGGCGGCGGTCACGACCACGGCCTATGTGTTGTGGGACCTTTCCATGCGCAAGGGGAATATGCTGCTGGTGGTGGCGTGCTCGTATTTCACGCCGCTGCTGACAACGCTGGTGAGTTGCGCCTACCTGCACGTCACGCCGGGACCGAAACTCTGGATGGGCTGCCTGTTGCTGGTGTTGGGCTCGCTCGTGACCTGGCGGTCGGTTTCAGACGGGCCGCCTCGATCATCCTGAACTTGCTTCAACGATTTACAGGTGTAGCCGGACGACATGGGTTGCGATAGACTGCCGGGCCGTGAAAACAATTCGCTGGCTGTCCCTTCTCCTCGGGCTTTGTCTCGCTGCACATGCGGCCACTCCACAACAATCGTCGCCGCCCCAACCGGCGATGGTTCTCAAGGGCGACTACGCCGAATACGCCATCGGCGACGACGGCGCCAACGTGCGTTTCGTGGACCGGCGCGCGGGTGTGAACTGCTGTGACTCGAAAACGAAAACTCCGTTCGCCCGCGTGAGGAAAAGCGGCAGGGAGTTCGGCGCGACGACGGCGGCATATGAGCGCGGCGTGTTGACGGCGCAATTCGGCGAGGCCGGTGTGACGGCAACGATCAAGGTCACGCCGCGCGGCCATTACTTCATCTTCGAGGTGAAAGACCTGCAGGGCGACGGCGTGGAGGAGTTCACGTTCGTGGACGTTCCGCTGACGCTCAAGGGCCAACCGGATGATCCGTTCGCCGCCTGCGCGCTGGCGTTGAATCTCCAGACCAACGTGCGCGAGTTGCCGGGGCCGAACAGCCGCCTGCGCGCGTCGTGCTATCCGCGTTTCGGCTTCGTCGGCGCGAAGGTGGCGTTGGTCGCCTGCCCGCAGAAGTCGCTGCGCGCGGTGATGAAGGAGATCGTCAACGCCGCGCCGGAACTGCCGCGCTCGCGCATCGGCGGGCCGTGGGCGCTCGATTCGGCGAACAATTACGGCTCGTATCTCTTCAACTCGGGCAACATGTCCGAGGAGAAGGTGGACGACTGGATCCGGCTCGCGCAAAGCCTCGGCATCACGCAGATAGATTTCCACGGCGGCCAGTCGTTTCGTTTTGGGGACTGCGAGCCGAATCCCAAGACCTATCCGCGGGGCCGGGCGAGTTTCAAGGCGGTCATCGACAAGCTGCACAAGGCGGGCATTCTCGCCGGGCTGCACACGTATGCGTTTTTCATGGCGAAAAACTGCCCGTGGGTGACGCCGGTGCCGGACCCGCGGCTCGGCAAGGACGCGACCTTTACGCTGGCCGCGCCGCTCCCGGTGGAGGCGACCGCCGTGCCGGTCGAAGAGACGACGGAGAAGATGTCGGCCGTGACCGGATTTTTCGTGCGCAACAGCGTGACGTTGCAGGTTGACGATGAACTGATCACCTACAGTGACGTGTCGCACGAGCCGCCCTGGCAGTTCACGAAATGCAAACGCGGCGCCTGGGGCACGCGCGTGGCGGCCCACGCGAAAGGCGCGAAGGTGCATCACCTGCGCGAGTGTTTCGGGCTGTTCGTGCCGGACGGCGACTCGACGCTCCTCACCGACGTGGCGGCGAAGACGGCGGAGATGTTCAACGAGTGCGGCTTCGACATGATCTATCTCGACGCGCTCGACGGCGAGGACGCGATCGCGGGCGCGGCCAACGGCTGGCACTACGGCTCGAAGTTCACGTTCGAAATCTGCAAGCGGCTCAAGCGGCCGGCGATCATGGAGATGAGCACGTTCCATCATCACCTCTGGTTTGTGCGGTCGCGGATGGGCGCGTGGGACCACCCGACGCGCAGCCACAAGAAGTTCGTTGATATCCACTGCGCGGGCAACGAGCCGTGCCGCCGGATGTTTCTGCCGGCGCATCTGGGCTGGTGGGCGTTCAAGACGTGGACCGGCCCGCAGGGCGAGCCGACGTTCACCGACGACATCGAATATCTTTGCGCCAAGGCGCTCGCCAACGACAGCGGCCTTTCGGTCATGGGCATCACGCCGGAGAACGCGCCGAAGACGCCCGCGCTGCCGCGGCTGGCGGCGATTGTAAAAAGCTACGAGGAACTGCGCCGGGCGAAGTATTTCCCCGAGTCGGTGAAGGAAAAACTGCGCGTGCCGGGCGACGAGTTCACGCTGGTTGAGCAACCCAAAGGGAGGTTCCAGTTCCGCCGCGTCGAATACGACCAGCACAAAGTCCTCGGCCTCGACGGCTGGAGCAACGAATGGCGGATGACGAACAAGTTCGGCCGCCAGCCGATCCAACTGCGCATCGAGGCGCTCATGTCCGCCGGCTCCTACGACGCTCCCGGCAACATCACGCTGGCGGACTTCGCCGACACGGGCGGATTCACCAGGCGCGTGCCGACTGCCGCCATCACCGCGAAGTTTGAACCGTCAAGCCAGTGCGTGAAGATCGGCAACGTCAGCGGCTGCTACACCGTGACGAGCAAGACGACGACGCGGCAGGGCGCGTGGTCGAACGAGGGCAAGACCTTCCTGCCGCTGGCGAACCTCACCGGCCACGAAGCGCTCGGCGTGTGGGTGCACGGCGACGGCAAGGGCGAGGTACTGAACCTCCAGTTGAAAAGCCCTGTGCACCTGTCGCACGCCGCCGGCGACCATTACATTATTGTGGACTTCACCGGCTGGCGTTACTTCGAACTCGTCGAGCCGGAGGGGCAGCGGCACGCCGATTACCGATGGCCCTACGGCGACATTTACTCCATCTATCGCGAGTCCATCCGCCCGGCCAGCGTCGAGAGCCTGAACCTTTACCTCAACAACCTGCCGCCGAAGGACACGGCGACATGCTACCTCAGTCCCATTCGCGCACTGCCGACGGTGAAGGCGAAGCTGCGCAACCCGGCCGTCACGCTCGGCGGCAAAACAATCACATTCCCGGTCGAGATCGAGAGCGGACAATACCTGGAGTTCCGCTCGCCAACGGACTGCAAACTCTACGGCCCCGCAGGTGAAGCGCTCGGCGACGTCACCCCGCAAGGCGACGCGCCGCTCCTCGAAGCCGGCGAGAACCCAATCAAGTTCACTTGTGAACCGCTCACCGGCCTCAACCCGCGCGCACACGTCACGGTGATCAGCCAGGGCGATTTGATTGGCAAGTAGAACTGTCGAACCCAGGAAACCATAAACACGGAGCAGACGAGCGATGAAAGAATACCGCCTATCCCGCAGGACATTCGTGAAGCAATTACCCCTGACTGTCGGCGCGTTGTCGCTGGCCGCGCGGACTTCCCCGGCCGTTGAGCGAGGCGCCTTGAACGTCGGGTTCATCGGCCTCAAAGGTCATCAGGGCATTGTCGCGTTGGCGTTGAAAGACGCGGGCTGTCGCGCCGCCGTGGTGTGCGACGACGAGCGCCCCGTGCTCGACCGCGCGAAGAAATGGCCGGCCGCCGACGCCGACACGAAGTTCCACACCGACTGGCGCGCCGCGCTCGACAGCGGCAAGCTGGACATCGTGTGCGAGGCGGGCGTGGACAGTTCGCGCGCGACGATCATCAAGGCGTGCGCGGAACGCGGCATCCACGTCATCAGCGAAAAACCGCTCGCGTTCACGCTGGACGAATTGGCCGAACTGAAAAACGTTGTCGTTAAAGCACACATTCATCTCTCCATGCTGCTGACGATGCGCTTCGAGCCGGCCTACATGGCGATGCATGAGCAGATCGTGACCAACGCCATCGGCAAAGTCTGCCAGGCGGCGATGCAGAAATCCTACAAGCTCGGCACCCGGCCCGATTGGCAGCGAAGCCACACCACCTTCAGCGGCATCATCCCGTATATCGGCATCCACGCGCTCGACCTGATCCGCTGGACGACGGGATGCGATTTCACGTCGGCGATGAGCTACCAGGGGAACACGGGCCATCCCGATCTGCGCGACATGGAGGACAACGCCAGCATCGCGCTCCAACTCACCAACGGCGGCTCCGCGGCCGTGCGGCTCGATTACTGCCGGCCCGCAATCGCCCCGACGCACGGGGATGATCGCTTGCGCGTCGCCGGCAACCAGGGCGTCATTGAGTCGTCCGAAGCCGGCAAGAAAGTCACGCTGGTCACCGAGACGGAACCTCCGCGCGAATTGCCGCTGCCGCCGGGCGGGAAGCAGTTCCTGAACTTCGTCCGCTCCATCCAGGGTCAGGAGCCTTGCGTTGTGCCCGCCGAAGATTGCTTCCGCATCACGGAGGTCGTGCTCAAGATTCGCGACGCCACGAAACGCGGCGAGCCGGTGAAGCTGTGACCGTCGCGGCGGTTTATTCCACTTCCTGCGTCACGACCTGGAGGATTTGTTGCTCGCGGCGTTCCAGCAACCGGCCCAACGGCTTCAGCGTGAACCCATAGACCGCGACGGAAGCCGCCACCAAAAGCAACGACAGAACCAGATTCACCGCGCCGCCGGGCAGCCAGCCGAAGTGCGCGCACAACGCGCCAAGCCCCACGGGCAGGAAGACCGGCGCCATAAAGAGGGGGAACAGCATTTGAGAAGCGACGATGATCAATGTCATGAGGGGCTTCAGTTTCGTCGGCTTGAGCGAACCGGATGAGATGCGGTAGGGCGCGATAATCGAGAAGCAATTACCCAAGGCGCCGATCACCAGGAAGCACGCGGCGAACTGCATACAGGCCGCCGCGATGGCCGCGATGGGCGGGCGCGCAAGGACAACCGCAGCCAGTTCGAGCACCGCGAAAACCCCAAGCGCGAACGGCAGGAACGAGAGGTTTTTGCCGAGCAGGATATGGCTGCGGCTGGCGGGCGTCAGCACGAGCGCGCGAAAACCGCTCCGGTCGAGGCCGAAGTGGTTGAACAGGAGTTGCACCAGACCGAAGAACGTGATGACGACGACACCGGTCGCGGCGAACGGGCTGACGGTGGCGCTTATGGTGGCGCGTGTCCGCCAGAAAGCCATCAGACCCATGACCAGCATGATGGCGACGTTGGTGCCCAACGCCAACTTCACCTCCGGCGCGCGCGTCAGGCTGCGGAAGTTGGCGAGCGCCAGCGCCGCCGCTGCTGGGGGAACCGCGGGCAACTCGCGTTCGAGCAGAATGAGACCGCCGGGCTTGGCCGCCGCTTCCACCGCCCGGGGCGCGGCGGGTTTGCGCCGGGTTTGCCCCGCGTAAAAACGCAGGGTGGAACGATAGGCGCGCCGCAGTCCCCACGCGCCCAGCACCCACATGCCGGCTGCGCCCCACACGGCGGGCCACACGCGGCCCGCCGCGAGTTCCCCTGCGCCAAACGGCAGCCACAACGGCGGCACAGTCATGTTCGCGACCTCCAAGCTGTGTTTCATGGCCGAATTTTTCCTGGCCGTCGCCGCCATGAATTCCTCGGCCGCCGCGCGGTCCGCCGGCACTTTGCCGCGCACATGCCGGGGCCCGCCCGGCCACACGTTGAACACCAGGTTTGGCAATTGCGCGAGAAGCACGAAAGCCAGCGTGATGCCCATCACGACGGCCCGCCGCCGGCGCGGGTTGACCATCAGCGCCACCAGCCAGCCGCGCAGGCAATAGGTCCACGCGGTGATCATAAAGAAAAAGCCCAGCACCAGCGGAAACAACAGCGCCATCACCAGCCCGTGGCCCACGATCAAACCCAGCGCCAGTCCCAGCATCGCCGGCAACACGACCAAAATGCTGAACCGGAAATGCGAGACGATGTAGTTGAGGACAAACGCCTCCCGCAGCGTCACCGGCAGGTGCATCAACCGCCGCAGGTCAATTGTTTCTGAGCGCTGAATCTCCGCGACAATCCCCGTCGCCCAAAAGAAAAGGAACGCTCCGGCAAGAGCATCCCAAACATACATGATAGTGGTCGGGCTGGCTTGGCCCAGTGCCATCGCGCCGCCTGCGACGCCACCCACGAAACCCGCCGCAGCCACGCCGAGCCCGATGACGGTGGCGATGATGGCGATGACGACGTTCACGGCGCCGCCGCGCCTCCATTGATTGCGTGTGAGCCGCCATCGCAGCCACAGCAGCGTTTGCAACTGCGACCAATTCACGCTCATTCCTCCAGCCAGCTCAGTTTCTGAGCCTCGGCGTGACCGCCGCCCACCGCGGCGAGGAAGCGTTCTTCCAGCGAGCCGGTCTTGCGGATGTCGTCCATCGTCATCTGCGAGACGAGCCGGCCCTTCGCAATGATGCCGACGTCGGTGCAAAGCTTCTCGACAATCTCCAGCACGTGCGAGGTGAGAAACACCGTTGTGCCGCGCTTGACGCAGTGGTGCAGCGTCTCGCGCAACACGCGGGACGACACCGGGTCCACGCCCTCGAACGGTTCGTCGAGAAACAGCAGGTCGGGATTCGGCAGCAGCGCCGCCGCCAGCGCGAGTTTCTTCTTCATGCCGTGCGAATACTCGAGGGTCAGCTTCTTCTCCTCGTTCTGCAAGTCCATCATCGCCAGCAGTTCCCCGCACCGTTCGCGCACCGTGGGCAGCGGCAGCAGATACATCCGCCCGATGAACGTCAGATACTCGCGCGCGGTGAGATTGTCGAACAACGCCAGGTCCTCCGGCACCACGCCGACGCGTTGTTTCACCTCGCGCGCCCGGGTAGCGTCGGCCAGGTTCTGGCCGAGCACGCGCATCGTGCCGCTGGTGGGCGCGAGCAGACCCGTGAGCATCTTGATGGTGGTGGACTTGCCCGCGCCATTCGGTCCGAGAAAGCCGTAGAACCGGCCGGTCTCCACGCGCAGGTCCAGCCCGTCCACGGCGCGCACGTCGCCAAAGCAGCGTGTCAATCCGTTGGTTTCAATCGCCAGTTCCATTGATGAATCGAATTTTTTTATGGCGGCGCGATCGTCTATAATGCCTCCTGCATCCTGGCATGGAGTATCCCCGGCAGCGGACGGCCATGCAAGCTCTTGTGGCCCCGCAAAATCGCGGTGTGAGACTGGAGTGCCGGTTTTTGAGACCAGCAGGGATGGCCAGAAGCCGGGCGTTGCGCTAGACTGCCGGGCCATGAAGACGATCCGCGGCTGCTTTGTCGTCGCGGCGGGCGTGCTGCTGGCCGGCGGGCTGCCGGTTCACGCAAATCCGTCGGCCCACACCTTCCGTGCCGGCGCGTTTGCGATGGATGTCACCCCGACGAATTTCCCGGTGATCGTCAACGGCGGCTTCCTGGCGGTGACGGCGGACCACGCCAACGATGCCCTGCACGCGCGCTGGCTGGTGCTCGACGACGGCGCGACGCGCGTGGCGCTGGGCGTGCTCGACACGTGCCTCATCCCTCGCGAGTTCGCCGACGAGGTCAAGGCCCGCGCGACGAAGCTCACCGGCATTCCGCCGGAGCGCATCATGCTTTCCGCGGTGCACACGCATACCGCGCCGTCGCTGATGCAGGCGCTCGGAACGCCGCCCGATCCGAATTATCCGGCGTTTGCGTTGCCGCGAATCGTCGAGGGTTTGCGGCGCGCGGTGGGCAACCTCGCCCCGGCGCGTATCGGCTGGGCGGTCGCGCAGGCGCCGGAGCACACGCACACGCGCGTCTGGATTCGCCGTCCCGACAGGATGCTGACCGATCCATTTGGCGTGGTCTCGGTGCGCGCCATGATGCATCCCGGTTATCAAAGCCCGGATGTTGTCGGGCCGGCGGGTCCGTCCGATCCGGCGTTGACGCTGCTGGCGGCGCAATCGCCCGACGGCCGGCCCATCGCGGTGTTGGCGAACTACTCGATGCACTACTTCGGCGCGAAGCCGGTGTCGGCGGATTATTATGGAGCGTTTGCCGAGAAGATCGGCCCGCTCATCGGCGGCGCCAGCGGCTTCGTCGGCATGATGTCGCAAGGCACGAGCGGCGATCAGCATTGGATGGACTACAGCCAGCCCAAGCGCACGATCACGATGGATGCCTACGCCGGCGAGCTGGTGCGCATCGCGGCCGATGCTTACAAGACCATTCAATTCCACGACTGGGTTCCGCTGGCGATGGCGGAAAAAAATCTGCGGCTCGCCACGCGGCAGCCGGATGCGAAACGGCTCGCGTGGGCGCGCGAGCTGGTGGCGAAGTTGAACGGTGCTACGCCGAAGTCGCGGCCGGAGGTTTATGCGCGCGAGCAGCTCTGGCTGAAGGAACACCCGACGCGTGAGGCGAAACTCCAGGCGCTGCGCGTCGGCGACCTCGGCATCGCGATCTGGCCGTGCGAGGTTTTTGCCATCACCGGGCTGAAAATCAAAACGCAAAGCCCGCTCCAGCCGGCGATGAACATCGAGCTGGCCAACGCCGAGGAAGGTTACATTCCACCGCCCGAACTGCATCCGCTCGGCGGCTACAACACGTGGGCGTGCCGCAGCGCCGGATTGGAAGTGCAGGCCGAGCCGAAGATGGTGGACGCGCTGCTTGGCATGCTCGAAGGAGTCAGCGGCCAGCCGCGCCGCAAAGTTGCCGTCAGCAACGGCGTTTACGCGGAGGCCGTGCTCGCCGCAAAACCGCTGGCCTACTGGCGGCTGGAGGAATGGAGCGGCCCGACGGCGTTCGACGCAACGGACGGCCATCACAACGCCACGTATGAGCCGGGCGTGGCGCGCTGGCTGGACGGGCCGCCGTCGCCGGCGTTCTCCGGCGCGGGCGCCATCAACCGTTGCCCGCACTTCGCCGGCGGGCGGGTGAGCGCGACGCTGAAGGAATTGAAGGAAACCTACACGGCCGAGTTCTGGTTCTGGAACGGCTTGCCGAACGATGCGCACCCGGTCACCGGCTATTTGTTCGCGCGCGGCGGCGAATCGCTCGCCATCGGCGGCGCCGGCCACTCGCCGGGGAAACTGGCATTCGGCGCGCTCGCCGGCCGCACGACCCTTGCGCCAAAAACGTGGCACCACGCGGTGCTTGTGCGCGACGGTTCGCGCGTGGCCGTTTATCTCAACGGCAATCCCGCGCCGGAGATTTCCGGCGAAGCCGCGCCGGAGACATCGAAAAATATTTTCATCGCCGGAGACGCCGCCAAGGAGGCGAACTTCGAGGGCAAGATGGACGAGGTCGCCATTTACAATCGCGCGCTTTCACCCGAAGAAATCAGCCGGCATTATCAAATCGCCGGCGTCAACCCCCACTGAGCAATTCCACCATGAATACACCCATGAATCGCCGCCATTTCCTGAAAGGCACCGGCGCCGCCATCGCGGCCATCGGTTTGCCCAACATCATTCCCGCTTCCGCTTTTGGCGCGAACAACAAGATAATCATGGGCTGCATCGGCGTCGGCAGCCGGGGCCGCGCGGATATGAATGTCTTTCTCGGTCTGGACGACTGCCGCGTCGTGGCCGTGTGCGATCCCTACAAGGACCGGCAGGAGAAGGCCAAGAACATGGCCGACAACAAGTATGGCGACAAAGGGTGCGCGATGTTCGGCGACTACCGTGAACTGATCGCCCGCAAGGATATTGACGCGGTGTTGATCGCCGCGCAGGACCACTGGCATGCGCTGATCGCCACCGCGGCCGCCGCCGCGGGCAAGGACATGTATTGCGAAAAGCCGCTCGGCGTGTCGGTCAGGGATTGCCAGGTGATCCGCAAGGCGATCCGGCAGCACAAGCGCGTGTTCCAAGCCGGCACGTGGCAACGCGCGCAGGGCAAGTTCCGCCAGGCCGCTGCGCTGGTCCGCAACGGCTACATCGGCAAACTCAGCGAAATCCAGGTCTCCGCGCCCGGCCCGCAATACCAGCCGAAGTATGACGGCCCGATGGACCCGCAGGCTGTGCCGGACGGTTTCGATTGGACGATGTGGCGCGGTCCCGCGCCGGAGAAACCCTACAACCCCGGCCGTGTCGCGTGGCCGGACTGGTATCTCATTTGGGACTACTGCGCCGGGTTCATCTGCAACTGGGGTGTGCATCACCTCGACATCGCCCACTGGGGCTGCCCGGCGATTGGCAGGGAGCCGTGCGAGATCGAGTGCAAGGGCGTCTATCGCAAGAAAGGCTTCACCGACAACATCGAAAGCTGGAACGCCACGTTCACCTTCGCCAGCGGCTTGAAAATGGTCTTCACCGACCAGAATCAACAGCTGGTCGGCACCAAGTTCATCGGCGACAAGGGCTGGGTCCACGTGGACCGCGGCCCGGAAAACGGCAAAATCTCGTCCGGGCCGGAGTCGCTGACCCAGACCCGGCTGAAGCCCGGCGAAACCCACGTCTATCAGTCCTCCGAATCGGGCGATGACATCATCACCATCAAGGCGAAAGCCGGCGACCAAATCGCATTCCGATCATTCAACCACGGCGACGACTTCCTGAGTTGCGTCCGCAGCCGCAAAGACCCGGTGTCGAACGTGGACGCGACGCATGTCGCCTCCTGGCTCGGCCTCATCTCCGAGATCGCCGCGCGGCTGGAAACGAAACTGAAGTGGGACCCGAAAAAGGAAAAGTTCATCGGCAATGACGAGGCCAACGCGCGCCTCACCCGGCCGATGTTCAACGGATGGAAGTTGTGACCGGCGCGGGCGCCATGGCTGTGCTCGTTCATCCGGTCCAAGGAGTTGCACAATGAAGGTACAAATGAACCGTCGTGACTTTCTGAAGAGTTCCGGCGCCGCTGTCGCGGCCATCGGTTTGCCCAACATCATCCCCGCCTCCGCTTTTGGCGCGGCCAACAAGATCACGCTCGGCTGCATCGGCGTCGGCGGCATGGGCACGGGGAACATGAAGAACTTCCTCGGCCTCGACGACTGCCGTGTTGTCGCCGTTTGCGATGCCTACGAGGACCGCCGCCAGCGGGCGAAGAATCTGGTGGACATGAAGTATGAGGACAAAGGCTGCGCGATGATTGGCGACTACCGCGAGCTGGTCGCGCGCAAGGACATTGACGCGGTGATGATCGCCGTGCAGGACCATTCGCACGCGCTGGTCGCCACGGCCGCCGCCGCCGCGGGCAAGGACATGTATTGCGAAAAACCGCTGGGCATATCGGTCGAGCAGGGCCAGATCATTCTCAAGGCGATTCGCAAACACAAACGGGTGTTCCAGGCCGGCACATGGCAGCGGTCGCAGGGGAAATTCCGCCAGGCCTGCGAGCTGGTGCGCAACGGCTACATCGGCAAGCTCCAGGAGATTGAGGTCGGCTCGCCCGGCCCGCAATACCAGCCGAGATATGCCGGCCCGATGGACCCGGAGCCGGTGCCGGCCGGCTTTGACTGGGCCATGTGGCGCGGCGCCGCGCCGGACAAACCCTACAACCCCGGCCGCGTCGCGTGGCCGGACTGGTATCTCATCTGGGATTACTGCGCCGGATTCATCTGCAACTGGGGCGTGCATTACCTCGACATCGCCCACTGGGGTTGCCCGGCGCTCGCGAAGGAAACCTGCGAGATCGAGTGCAAGGGCGTCTATCGCAAGAAGGGTTTCACCGACAACATCGAAAGCTGGAACGGAACCTTCACCTATGCCAGCGGCTTGAAGATGAGCTTCTTCGACATCCCCAACGAGAAGCACGAGAAAACCGGCACGAAGTTTATCGGCGACAAGGGCTGGGTCCACATCAACCGCGCCGGCATCTGGACCGAGCCGGAGTCGTTGCTGAAGGTCAAGCTGAAGGAGAGCGAACTGCATCTCCACAAATCCGACCATCACGGCGACGATTTCCTGACCAGCATCCGCAGCCGCAAAGACCCGGTGTCGAGCGTGGATGCGACGCATGTCGCCTCCTGGCTCGGCCTCATCTCCGAGATCGCCGCGCGGCTGGGGACGAAACTGAAGTGGGACCCGAAGAAAGAAAAGTTCATCGGCAGCGACGAGGCCAATGCGCGCCTCAGCCGGCCGATGTTCAACGGATGGAAGCTGTAACCGGCACGGGCGCAATGGCCTTGTTCGTTCGTGCCATATAGAGGAGTTGTTCCATGAGAACGCAGATGAACCGTCGTGACTTTCTGAAGAGTTCCGGCGCCGCCGTCGCGGCCGTCGGTTTGCCGAATCTGATCCCCGCCGCCGCTTTTGGCGCCAATAAGAAGGTCGTCATGGGTTGCATCGGCCTCGGCATTCAAGGGCTGGGCAATATGAGGACGTTCCGTGGCAACCCGGAGGTCCAGGTTGTGGCCGTGTGCGATGTCCACGACTTCCAGCGAAACCGGGGCAAGAAAGCGGTGGACGAGTTCTACGGCAACCAGGATTGCGCCGTTTACAAGGATTTCCGCGAACTCATGCAGCGCAAGGACATGGATGCCGTGCAAATCACCGCGCCGGATCACTGGCACGCGTTGATCGCGATGGAGGCCGTCCGGCAAGGCAAGCACATGTATTGCGAAAAGCCCGTCGGCTGGAGCGTTCGCGCCGCGCAGGTTCTCCGGAAGGCGGTCAAGGAGAGCAAGGTGGTGTTCCAGTTTGGAACCCAGCAGCGCTCGGGCGGCAATTTCCGGCGCGCCTGCGAACTGGTGCGCAGCGGGAAGATTGGCAAGCTGAAGACAATCCTGGTCGGCGTGCCCGGGAGTTGGACGCACCCCAGCCAACCCGTCGAGCCGGTGCCGAAGGAACTGGACTACGAAATGTGGCTCGGCCCGGCGCCGATGGCGCCCTACTGTTTCCAACGCTGCCGGCCGTGGACGCAGGGACAGGGTTGGGGCGGCTACAGCATCTGGTACTGCATCTCCGATTATTGCCTGGGCATGATCGGCAACTGGGGAATCCACCACCTCGATATCGCCCAGTGGGGAAACGGCACCGACCTGAGCGGCCCGACGGAAATCGAGGGCACGGGCGTTTTCCCCAAGGATATGCTCACCGACTGCGCCACAAGCTGGCAGATCGAGAACCGCTATGCCAACGGCGTCACGCTGGTTCACATGGACGATGGGACCGCCCCCAAGCACCCGTTGCAGAAGGGCGGCCACGGTCACGGCGTGATGTTCCTCGGCACCGAGGGCTGGGTTCACGTGGACCGCTCGCGCATGGATGCCGAGCCCAAGTCATTGCTGACGGCGAAAGCCGGGCCTGACGAAGTCCATCTCTTCAAGAGCGACAACCACCATGTGAACTTCGTTGATGCCGTCAAAGGCCGGACCAAGCCGGCGGCGCCGATCGATATCGCCGTTTGCTCGGACATTTTGTGCAATCTGGAGCAAATCGCGATCAAGTTGAAGCGGAAGCTCTGCTGGGACCCGGCGCGGGAGGTCTTCGTCAACGACGACGAGGCGAACCGGATGCTGGACCGGCCCATGCGCGCTCCGTGGAAACTATGACCGCGTGACGGCCCAGGAGAAGAAAGTGAGGAACAAACATTGAAGACGCTCTGCCTGAAGAGAATCCTGCGGGCGCGAACGGCTTGCGTAGTGGCTGCCGCCCTGGTGGTCGCGAGCGCGTCCGCGGCCGAACTGTGGATTGGCGCGGCGACGACCAGCATCACGCCGGACAAGCCGGTTGCGCTGGACGGGCACCGCGGTCTGCGCATTTCAACGAAAGTCGAATCGCCGATCACTGCTACCATGCTGGCGCTGGAATCACGCGACGGCGACAAGGTGCTCGATCAGGCTGTCATCGTGTCCTGCGACATCGTGGCCATCCGGGAGGGGATTCAAGAGAAGGTACGCGAGAAGGTGAAGCCACGACTGCCGGACTTAGACATCAGCAAACTCTTTCTGAATGCCACGCACACGCACAACGCGCCGGTGACGGTGGAAGGCCGTTACACGCTGCCGGACAACGGCATCATGAGGCCGGCGGAGTATGCAGAGTTCATGACCAGCCGGGTTGCGGATGCTGTCGTCGAGAGCTGGCACAAACGGCGTGTTGGCAAAGTCGCATGGGCGCAAAGCCAGGCGGTCGTCGCGCAGAACCGCCGCGCCACTTATGCCGACGGCACGGCCAGGATGTATGGCGCCACCAACACGGCGAATTTCCGTGGCCTCGAAGGCTGCGAGGACCACAACCTCGACGTGCTGTGTTTTTGGAACCGGCAGAAGAAGCTCATCGCGACGGCGATCAACGTGCCGTGTCCCGCGCAGGAAGCGGAGGGCGGGCTGTTGTTACACGCCGACTTCTGGCATCCCGTGCGGGAGATGTTGCACAAACGTCACGGCAAGGACCTGTTGGTGCTCGGTTGGGCCGGCGCGGGCGGCGATCAAACCTCACACCTGATGTATGGCAAGGCCGCCGACGAGCGTATGCGCAAACTGCGGGGCCTGACGCGAAGAGAAGAGGTCGCCCGCCGCATCGTCGCGGGTTGGGAGGACGCTTACGAATACGCGCGCAAAGACATCCGCAATGACGCCGTGCTGTGTCACTGCGTCAAGGAGATCGAATTGCCCCATCGTAAAGTCACCGAATCCGAAGTGGCTGAAGCCCGCAAAGAAGCAGCCAGGTTTGCCGGGGATCCCGCACAGCGTTGGAATTACCGCTGGCACCAGGGCGTCGTGGAACGTTACGAGGCTCAGCACGCCGGCACCGAAGGTCCCCACAAGATGGAACTGCACGTCGTGCGTCTCGGCGACGTGGCGATTGCGACGAACGAGTTCGAGCTGTTCACCGACTACGGCGTCCAGATGAAGGCTCGTAGTCCCGCTGTGCAGACTTTCGTCATCCAGCTTGCCGCAGGGTCTTATGGTTATCTACCCACCGAACGCGCCGTGCGCGGCGGCCACTATAGCGCCGTCATCCAAAGCAGCCGCGTCGGTCCCGATGGCGGCCAGGAGCTCGTCGAGCGTACCGTCGAAGTCATCAACGAACTTTGGAAGCCAGTCACCAAGCAGCCATGAAAACGAAACCGGTCGTGTTCTTCATCATCGCCCTCGCAGCCGCGAGCGCATCCGCGGCCGAGTTGCGCATCGGCGCGGCCACCATCAACATCACGCCGGACAAACCGGTTGCGCTGGACGGCCAGTTCAACGCGCGCATCTCGCGCGGCGTGGACAATCCGATCACCGCCACCGCCGTGGCCATCGAGTCGCGCGAGGGCGGACGCGCCGTGGACGGGGCGATGCTGCTCTCCTGCGACATTGTCGTGATCCGTCCGCCGATTTTGCAGCCGTTGCGCGAGCGGCTGCGGGAGAAACTGCCGGCGTTCGACCCGCGCAAGCTGGTCATCACCGCCACCCACACGCACACCTCGGCGGTTACCGAGGAAGGCACTTACGAGATTCCGAAGGAAGGCGTGATGCAGCCCAGCGAGTATGCCACGTTCCTGATCGACCGGCTCGCGGAGGTCTGCGTCCGCGCGTGGAACCAGCGCAAGCCCGGCGGTGTGAGTTGGGGCCTGGGCCACGCGGTGGTCGGGCTGAACCGGCGGGCGGTTTATGCCGACGGCACGGCGAAGATGTATGGCGCGACGAACGACCCCAACTTCCGCGGCATCGAAGGCGGCGAGGACCACGGCATGGAGATGCTTTTCTTCTGGGACAAGCGGGAGAACCTGCTGGCTGCCGGCATCAACGTGGCCTGCCCGTCGCAAGAGGTTGAACACCGCTCGACCGTCAACGCCGACTTCTGGCACGACGTGCGCGAGCAGTTGCATGCCGGCCTCGCGAGTGACCTTTTCGTGCTGGGCTGGCCGGGCGCCGCCGGCGACCTCTCGCCGCACCGGATGTATCGCAAGGAGGCCGAGGATCGCATGCTGAAGCTGCGCGGGCTGACCTACACGCAGGAGATCGGCCGGCGCATCGCCCTCGAGGTCAACGACGTTTACAAACTGGCGCAGCGCGACATCCGCACGGACGTTCCGTTCGCGCACACCGTCGCCGACCTCACCCTGCCGGTGCGCAAGGTGACGGAAAAAGAAGTGGCCGATGCCCAAAAGGAGATCGAGAAGCTGCAGAAGAGCAACGACAAGAGCCATCGCGTCGGGTGGTTCAAAAGGACGCTGGACCGTTATCGCACGCAGGACAGCGAGCCAACCTACCCGGCCGAGGTGCACGTCCTGCGGATCGGCGACATCGCCATCGCCACCAATCCGTTCGAGTTGTTCCAGGACTACGGCACGCAGATGAAAGCCCGAAGCAAGGCCCTGCAAACATTTGTCATCCAGTTGACCGGCCCCGGCGGCACCTATCTGCCGACAGAGCGCGCCGTCGAGGGCGGCGGCTACAGCGCCGTGATTCAAAGCAACCGCGTCGGTCCCGAAGGCGGGCAGATGCTGGTGGAACGCACGGTTGAAGCCATCAACGCGTTATGGCCGGACGCCAAGTAACGCGGCTTCCGATGCTCCCTATGAAAACCATCGCCACACTCGCCATCGCGGTCGCGCTTCTCCCCGGTCTTTGCGCTGCCGCCGAAACCCAGTCCGCGCCGCGCTCCGTCGCCGCCGGAGAACCGCTTGGCTGGCGCGTGGGGCCGACGGCGTGGAGCTTCCGGCTGTTCACGTTTTTCGAGGCTGTCGACAAGACCGCCTCGCTCGGCATGAAATACCTGGAAGCCTTCCAGGGCCAGCGCGTGAGCCAGGAGAGCGACCGCAAACTTGACGCCAGCCTGTCCGACGACGCGATCGCCCAAATCCGCGCCAAGCTCGACTCGGCAAAAGTGAAGTTAACCAGCATCTACATCGGCAGCATCCCCGGCGACGAGGCCGGTTGCCGCCGCACGTTTGAGTTCGCGCGCAAGCTCGGCGTGGAGTTCATCGTGTCAGAGCCCGCGCCGGAGTCGTTGGACACCATCGAGAAATACTGCAACGAGTATCGGATCAACGTCGCCCTCCACAATCATCCCCAAGGCAAGTCGCGCTATTGGCATCCGCGCGAAGTGCTCAAGGCTTGCGAAGGCCGCGGCCCGCGCATCGGCGCTTGCGGCGACACCGGGCACTGGCTGCGATCCGGCATCAACCCGTCCGACGCCGTGCAAATGCTCGGCCGCCGGCTGCTGACGCTCCATCTCAAGGACCTCGACGAAAACCAGCACGACATGCCGTGGGGCGCGGGCAAGGGCGGCATCGCCGACCTGTTTCGCACGCTGCGCCGGCTGCAACTCACGCCGGCGTTGTTCGGCATCGAATACGAGTCGAAATGGGAGAACAACATGCCGGAGATCGCGCAGTGCGGAAAATTTTTCGAGGAGCAGGTGAAGGGCCTCGTGGCGCCGCCTGCCAAATAATTGCCGTCGTGAACGGAAAAGAAACTGGACGGTCGAGTGTAACTTTTATGAAAACCCTCTTGTCCCTTGGCTGCTTCGTGGCGCTGCTCGCGCTTGTCCCGGCCGCGCCCGCCGGCGAATTCAAAGCCGGTGCCGCGGCGGTCGTCATCACGCCGCCGGCCGGCACGCCGTTGGCCGGTTACTACAGCTTTCGCGCCGCCGACGGCGTGCTCGACGATCTCTACGCGAAGGCCGTTGTCGTCGAGCAGGACGGCGCGAAGGCGGCGTTGGTCACGCTCGATCTGATCACCACGACGCGGCCGATGGTCGCTGCAGCGCGGCAACTCATCGCCGAACAGACCGGCATTGCGCCGGAGCGCGTGATGATTTCCGCCACGCACTCGCACACCGGCCCGGTGCTGCCGCGCGGCTCCAGGATTGACGAACTGACCGGCGGCCAGACGCCGCCCGCGCTGGACTACAGCGCCAAGCTGCCGGCGCTCATCGCGCGCGCCGTCGCCGACGCGAACGCGAAACTCGCGCCCGCGCGCGCCAGCACAACCGTCGGTCACGAGGACGGACTCAGCTTCAACCGCCGGTTCTGGTTTCAGGATGGCACGCTGGCTTGGAACCCGCCGAAGCTGGACCCGCGCATCGCGCGTCCCGCCGGGCCGACCGATCCCGACGTGGGCGTTCTCTATCTGGAAACCGCCGCGAAGAGCGCCGAGCCGCTGGCGTGCTACGTGAATTTCGCGATGCATCCCGACGTGGTCGGCGGCACCAAAATCTCTGCCGATTATCCCGGCGCCCTCGCCCGGCGGCTCGCCGACTACAAGGGCGCCAACATGGTCGCCCTGTTTGCCAACGGCTGCTGCGGCAATCTCAATCACCGCAACATCGCGTGGAGCGATTCGCAGCGCGGCATGCGGGAGGCGGATCGCATCGGCACCGAGCTGGCCGGCGCGGTGTTCCGGTCGTGGCCGGGACTCCGGCCGATGAAGCCATTCGCGCCCCGCGCCCGCGCCGCGCTCGTCACACTGCCGCGGCCGAAGTTCACGGAACAGGAAATCGCGGACGCGGGCGCCGTGGTCGCGCGCATGACCGACCCGAAGATTGGCACCGTGCCGAAGGCGAAGGCGTTCTGCACCATCGACACGGTCGCGAAAAAAGACGCGCCGCTCGAAGTCGAGGTGCAGGCCATCGCCTTCAACGACGACCTCGCCGTCGTCTCGCTGCCCGGCGAAATTTTCGTCGAACTGGGCCTCGCCATCAAGAAGGCGTCGCCGTTCAAACACACCTTCATTGCCGAGCTGGCCAACGGCAGCATTGGATACATCCCCAACCGTTCCGCCTACGCCGAGGGCAACTACGAAGTCGTCAGTGCCCGTTGCGCCGAAGGCTCCGGCGAGATGCTCGTGGACGCGGCGGTGAAGTTGTTGAAGGAACTGGCTCGCCAAGGAAGATGATGAAGCTTCCAATCGAATCCGCCCACGGCCAAGTGCACCGGCTCTCTCGCCGTGATTTTCTGTCCGCAGTCGCGCTCAGCGCGGGCGCGATGCCGTCGGTGCTTCCGGCAAAGGAGCCGGAAGCGGCGGCGCGCGCATCGGGCCTCGTTGCGCGCGGCGCCTGCGAAAAGGCGGCGACCTACGCCACGCTGAACCGGGAGTCGTGGGCGAACATCCTTGCGGACAAAGGCGAAGGCTACACGCCGCCGTTGACGGTGCACCTGCCCATCCAGCCGGTTTTCCAGCGGAATTTCGTCCACGTGGACTGCGCGTTGAACGTCTGCCGCCGGCGCGTGATTCCGAAGCTCTCGACCGGCGATCCTGCTTCCTGGAAGGCCACGCGGTCGCTGGAAACGTTCATCGTCCAGTTCGCAGTGGATGACCCACCGCTGGTGCCCGATTTTCGCGCAACGCAACTGTCGCTTGCCATGGGAAAGTTTCCGCTGGCCCACGCCAGCTATTTTATCTGCGACTTCCGCTACGAGTTCGACTATTTCTGCTGCCCGCTGGATGAACGGCAGGGTGTGCTGTGGATCGGCGTGGCGGTGACGAACGATGCCGACGTAGCGCGGCAGGCGAACGTCCGCACGAAGGTCAACTTCCAGACCGAGGCCCGGGTTTTCGATCCGCACTACGTGCCGTTCTACTGGGATGCGACGAAGTGGCTGCCGTGCGACAAAGTGCAGCTCCAGGAGAACGCGATCTGCCGCGACTCGGCCCCGATCGGCAGGGCGATCCCCGGCGACTGGACATTGAAATGGGAGGCGAAGAAGGAGTTTGATGCCAAACGGCTGCCGCGATATTTCAGTTCCGGGCCGGAATATCGCGTCGCGTCCTCCATGCGACTGGCGAGCGTGCAAGATGTCATGCACTTCTCCGCAGAACTGCGGTCCGGCGAACAGAAACGGTTTTGGATCGCGCTGCTGACGGATTTTGAAGGCGCGACAGCGGAGGACCGGGAGCGAATGATGCGGGCCGACCCGCAGGCGGGGCGGGCCGCAGCGCTGCAACATTTCCAATCACAGTTCACCCGCGAACACGCGCAGTTGACGTTCCCAGCCGGCAACTGGGACAGGATTTTCACCGAACTTCAGCTCTCCACACTCCAGTTGCTGGTGCAGTTTCCCGGCGAGAAGAGCTTGATGCCGACGCAGGGAGGAAGCTCGGAGCGGTTTTTCGTGTGGGTGTGGGAAGCGATGTTCATGCTCCTGCCAATGTTGCGGCTTGGCCACTTCGAGCCGGTGCGCCGCTCGCTGGATTTCATCTTTGGTTTGCAGGACGCGGGACATCCACCCGAAGGAGAACTGACAACGACCGTCGGCGCGATCGGCACCACGGGTCCGAAATGGCTCAACACCACCGGCTCGGCGCTCGCGCTGGCCACCGACTACTACCTGTATTCGCGCGACGAAACGTTCCTGGCGGAATACCTGCCAAAGATGCTCAAAGCGATGGGCTGGATCGTTGGCGAACTTCGCGCGACGCGGAAGCCCGGCCCCGACGGCTCGCGGCCGCTCTACTACGGCTTGATGCCGTTCGGTTGCGCCACCGACGGCGACATCGGGCGCATCGTGGCGTTCACCGATGCGTTCACATTCTGGGGTTTGGAGAAGGCCGTGACGTTGCTGGAGCAGGCGCGGCACGAGCGCGCGGCGGAGTTTCGCCGGGAGGTGGAGATGTATCGCACGGACTTGGCGCGCGCCATCGAAGGCATGACGCGGCCCGACGGCTACATCGAGCGGAAGATTCTCACCGGCAAGGAAAAACGCATCGAGCCGGGCTTCGAGCGGATTTGCAGCGCCATCATCCTCGCCTACACCGGCGCGCTCGACGTTCGCTCGGACCGTTTCCGGCGGTTCGTCGCTTATTTCGAGGAGAAGTTGATGGATGGCTTCTTCACCGGCCGGATGACTGCCGACATCGCCTACATGGGTGTCGGCGAGTTTTCCTGGCATCACGCGTATCTGCGGCTGGGCGAATGGAAGAAGGCGTTTGCCGCGAATCGCGTCAACCTCCACTACGGCATGACGCAGGACACGTTTCAGGTGCAGGAGCGGTTCTCGCGAACCCACGCGAACTTCACGCCGTGGCAGCCAAACGGCAGCGGCAACGGTCGCATTCTGGAGATGCTGCTCAACAGCCTGTATTTCGAGTGCGATGGCCGTGTGACGCTGCTGGGTGGCGTTCCGTTCCTGTGGCTGGCCAACAACGGCGTCACTACGTTGAAGAATCTCCGCACGACGCGCGGCAGCGTCTCACTCGAAGCGCGGATGCTGGACCGCCAGCGTTGCCGGCTGATCGTCCGCGCCTCCAGTCGCGGCGTCCTGTCCCCGCTGATCCGGTTGCCCGATCACTTCATCGTTAGCGACGTGAGTCCGCGGGCAGTCAGGAAGGGCCAGGGACTCCTGCAGTTCCCCGGCGACGCACAGGAGCTTCGCCTCGTCCTCCGCGAAAACACGGAAGCATAGTCGTCAAATCAAACATACCTCAACCAAACGAAGGGAAACGAACATGGGCAAAATACACGTCGGACTGAACACGGAGTTCTCGCGCAGCTCGGACAAGCCGTTCGAGTGGGCCGTCAAGGCGGCGGCGGAGATGGGCTACAAATACATCGAGCCGATGGTCCACTTCGGCCGCGAACTGATGAGCGAGGCGGGCTACTACCACACCGTCTCGATGTTCGACGATCCCTACCGCATCAAGGACGCCTGCGACAAGGCCGGCCTGACCATTTCCGCCCTGCAATCGCACGGCCCGCTTGGCCGGCCCGACGTGCATGGCGAATACATCAAGCTCGCCGTCCGCGTGGCCGCCGAGATCGGCGTGCCGGTCGTCAACACCGACGAGGGCATCAAGGCGAAGTGGACGACCGAGGAGGAGGACTTCGTCCTGATCAAATACACGTTGCAGGAGGCGGCGTTCATCGCCGAGCGGCGCGGCGTAAAGATCGGCCTGGAGCCGCACGCGCAATACTCGCGCCATCCCGAAGGCCTCGACCGCATCTACAACCTGGTGAAATCGCCCTCCATCGGCATCAACCTCGACACCGGCAACGCCTACCTCTGCGGCCACGATGTCTATGCATGGCTGGAGCGCGTCGCAACGCGGCTGGTCCATCTCCACGCGAAAGACATCTCCGTCCAGCAGTCCGGCGCCGAGCGCGGCAAGGTGACCGGCACTGCCGTCGGTTGCGCATGCGGCGAGGGCGTGCTCGACTGGGCGCGCATCATCAAAATCGTCCGCGAGAAATGCCCGCGCGACATCGTTTTCTCCGTCGAGTGCGGCACGCCCGACCAGGCGGCGAAAAGTTTGAAGCACCTGAACGCGCTGTTGGACTGACTGCATGACCGGCCCTTTGTGGGTTTTCACGGGAGTAAACAATGCAAACAGACAAATCGAATAGCATGCGAAACGGAGAAAGCGACGGTGGTGTGATTGGACGCCGTGGCTTTCTCTCACAACTCGCGGCGTTGGCCACGGTTACTGCGGTGGAAAACAAGCGGTCTGCTGATGCTGCGGAACCGTCGCAGCCGGCGTCGCCGTTGCCCACGATCCAAATCGGCAAACACCACATCAGCCGGCTCGTGGCCGGCTCCAATCCAATCCTCGGCTATTCCTACGCGGGCCAGCACGCCGACCGGCACATGAAGGATTACTACACGCCGGAGCGGACCGTGGAGTTCCTCCAGAACTGCGAGCGCGCGGGCATCACGACCCATCAATTCGCCGACCCCGACCGCGCGCTGCCTTATGTCCGTCCGCTACGCGAGCGCGGCAGCAAGATGTCGTTCTTCTGCCTCCATTCGCAGCGCGAGAAGATCAAGGACGCGGTCGCGCAAGCCCAACCCATCGCGATGGTCCACCACGGCGGCGCGACCGACCGGCTTTTCGCCGACGGCAAGGCTGACGCCGTGCACGACTATGTCAAGACGGCCCACGACTGCGGCGTGCTGGCCGGCGTGTCCGCGCACAACCCGGATTGCATCAAGCGCGTGGCCGACGAAGGTTGGGAGGTGGATTTCTTCATGACCTGCTTCTACTTCCTCACTCGCAAGATGGTGCACAAGGACGCGGAGATTCCCATGCTCGACTTCGGCCTGCCGTTCTTCAAAGACGACCCGAAAGCGATGACTCAGGTAGTCCGCCAGGTAAAACAGCCGTGCTTTGGCTTCAAGATTCTCGGCTCCGGGCGTCACTGCTCGAACCAGCAAACTGTGCGCGCGGCCTTTAAGTTCGCCTTCGAAAACATCAAACCCACCGATGGCGTCATCGTTGGCATGTTCCCGTGGTTCTTCGACGAGGTCAGCGCCAATGCCCGGTTCACGCGGGAACTCGGAACGCGGGCTTAAAGGATGACTATGCCGCGGTTGCTTGGGGTTTTCATCCTTTGCTGTTTCATCCGCGGTGCGGCACCCGTCTGCTGGGCCGCATCCGCTCCACCGGAGCCGCCGGCGCGCAGCGATGTTCAAACGGCACTTGCACAAACCGCTGCGGCGAAAGAGCCGGCGCGCAAACTTCGCGTCGTGCTTCTCGCCGACAAGAAAGACCACGGCGTCAACGAGCACGATTACCCGATCTGGCAGGAACGGTGGGCCTTGCTGCTCGGTGGGCGCGCGGCGTCGGCCGCAACACAGGTCAACCTCTTCGGCCTGGCCGTCGCGGACCCGAAGGCCGGCTCGGGAGCGGAGAACGTGGAAGTTGTCTGCGCGCGCGGCTGGCCCACGGATGAGCAGTTCGCGTCGGCCCATGTCATCGTCGCGTTCTGCTACTTGCCGTGGACCGACGACCACAAGCGCCAGCTCCAGCAATACCTCGACCGTGGCGGCGGGCTGGCGCTGATCCACTCGGCGACGTGGACCAAGCCCAAGGCGGATACCGGCGTGGCGGCGCTGGCGGGCGTGGGAGGATTCACGCGTTACCGGCACGGGCCGGTGCAACTGGAAATCACGGCCGGCGGCCATCCCATCTGTCGCGGCCTGCCGCCGAAGCTTTTGTTTCTCGACGAAACCTACTGGCCGCCCACGCCGCCCCTCGCGGCGGATCGCGTGACCACGCTGGCGGTCTCGCGGGAGAAGACAGACGCGGCCAGCGATTCCACGTCGCCCCAGCCGATGTTCTGGACCTGTTCGTCCGGCCGCGGGCGAGTCTTCGGCTGCGTCCTGGGCCATTACACGTGGACGTTTGACGATCCGTGGTTCCGCCTTCTGGTGTTGCGCGGCGTCGCGTGGGCTGCCGGCGAGCCAGCTACCCGCTTCGATTCACTGGCGCTCCGTGGCGCGCGCGTCGCCGACAAGTAAGCTCCGCGACTCCAACAATCCGCCTCTGTCACGCTCCTTGCGTTCGCACGCCGCAGCAGTCCGTCGAGAATCAGGATTTCAGGCGACAGGCGAAGCGTCGAGATGAGATCGAAAGATTGAATCCACTAATCGGGCGCGAAAACAACCTGGCACACGCACCACGGCCAAGTCCCGGAGGGACGAACGAAAATAGCCCGGCGTTTTAACGCCGGGAAAGACGGAACAAATTCCCGTGAGTCCCGGAGGGACGACAGAAAGCCCCCGTTGCACAAGAGAAGTCTGCCGCCCCTGACGGGGCTTGTCTCTTTTTTTGCCCGCCTACCCAGTGCTAAAGGCACTGGGCTATTTTCGGCCGGCCCTCCGGGCCTTGGTGCGTGTGCCAAAGAATCAGGGAGTGGAAGCCGACGAGGTCAGGTCCCTCAGAGTCACGGTCACTTCGTATTCCTTGCCGTCGCGTTTCAACACGAGCCTTAGCTTCGTCCCGGCGGGTTTTTCCCAAAACCGCGATAGCGGCAAAACCTTGGGGTCGGTTCGCCAATGGGTTGCGTCAAGGTCATCAATTTTCAACAACACATCGCCGTCGCGAATACCCGCGCGATGCGCCGGACTGCCTTGGCTCACGTGCGCGATCAAGTCATTGGCTTTTTCCATGTCTTCAGGCACAAACACAGCGCCGAGCCGGTTGTAGGAAAATTCCGCAGTGGGGTGATCAACGGGACGCGTGTAGAGTACGCTGTTCTTGCCATCAATAATGAGACTTAACTTCGTCAGCGCGAAAAGCCCAATCACGGCATCATAATCTGGAATTCCTTTCTCCAGCAGGATTACGGCCGGACTTAGTGGCACATCCTTGCCCGGCATGGCGGGGCTTAGGGGCACATCCTTGAACGTGAGACCGGCCACAGAAATACTTTTCGCCCGAAACATTTCCCGAACTTGCAAGCCGTATCCTGGCGTATAAACAGCTTCCATGGTGGCTTCTTGCTGGGCATGTTCGCGGCGCCATCGTTCCCAACGCTTCTGATTAAACTCAACTCCAGATGGGTTGCCCGTGTCGATTACAATTTGTGCCGCCTCTTTTTCGTGCGTGCATTCGAATCTTAGCACCCCCTGAAAGTTTATCATTTTCCATTTGCTCCAACCTTTCAAGTCTATGGGGAGCGTTTCAACCAAGCTAAGGCGGGAGCCGTTGATGACAAAAATACTCTGTCTCATGTCGCCCAATGCCACAAATCCATCACAATCCATTGGCATATACGGCGGGATGTCCACCACTCTCATTCTGATTTCGTGGGATTTAGTCCCGGTCGTCAAAGTGAACGGTTCAGTCATCCCCATTGGGGATAGGCCCGACGGGTGTTTGGCGTCGGGCAGTGCATAGGTAACCTTAAGCCCCAGTCTCTCAGCGGTCTTTGGAAAAAGAACGGTTGATGAGGAACCTGTGTCGAAGGCGAATTTCACGGGCGTGCCGTTGATTTTGGCTTCCAGCCAAATGCGGTCTTCCGCCGGCTTCGCACACAAGGGAAGAAAAATCAAAAACGAAAGTAGGAATAAGTATTTTCTCATCGGCCAATTAGAACTCCTGATTGGGTTGAATGATTTTTTAAGAGCACTGCGGCCGTTCCACAGCGGGGTTGGGAATCACAGCGAAGCGTTACGGAGTGGGAACTTCGTTTGCGCCAGCCACCATGGTTACGTGGCGGCATCGGCACCGTCGTGGTGATGTCCATTACGACCTCGGCACCAGTGTAGCGCGCGGCGGGCGCGACACAACGGCAAAGTCACACTCGTATCATCAGCATGCGCCTCACGGCGGTTCACTCCGCTCCGGCGCATTCCGCGCTTGCCATGCGCCGGCTTGCCGTTACGATGCCGGCACAGCCGGAGACCATTATTCTCAATCTCGTGAACACGCACACTCACCCCATCACACGGCGCAGATTTCTCGGCAACACGGCGGCGGCGGCGGGAATGCTCGCCATGCCGTCGCTCATCGCGGCGGAGGCGGAACTTTCCGAGCGGCAGAAGGTGGAGGCGGCGATTCCGGCGAAGGCGTTTGCGACGCCGCGCAAGCCGCGCAAGCTCCTGATTTTCGAGCTTAACGTCAACTACGGTGGACACCCCTCCATTCGCACCGCCAACCTCGCGTTCGAGTTGATGGGCCGGAAGACGGGCGCGTTCGAGACGACGGTCAGTCGCGACCCGGCGGTGTTCAAGCCGGAGAGCCTGCGGCAGTTCGACGCGGTCTTCTTCAACAACAACGTCGGCGATCTTTTCGAGGACGCCGCGCTGCGGCAAAGCCTCGTGGAGTTCGTCTATGGCGGCGGCGGGATGATGGGCTGCCACGGCACGACGGTGGCGTTCACGCGCTGGCCGGGCGCGGTCGAGGACTGGCCGGAGTTCGGCATCATGCTCGGCGGACGCGGCGCGAACCACCGCGTCAGCAACGAGCATGTGTTCATCAAGCTCGACGACCCAGAGAATCCGCTGAACTCGCCGTTTGGCGGCAAGGGTTTCGATTACCGCTCTGAGTTCTTCCGCGTCCACGGGCCGTATTCGCGCAACCGCGTGCGCGTGCTCTTCAGCATAGACACGGCGAAAACCGACGTCGGCGAAAAGCGCGACGGCGCCTTCCGCGAGGACGGCGACTACGCGCTGGCCTGGGCGCGAAACTACGGCCGCGGCCGCACGTTTTACTGCACCATCGCGCACAACCCTTACGTGTTTTGGGACCCGACGATGCTGCGGTTCTATCTGGCGGCGGCGCAGTTTGTGCTGGGCGACCTCCCCTGCCCGACCCTCCCGAGCGCGAGGCTGACCCCGGCGATTCGCGCGCAGGAGAAACTCGGCTGGCGGTTCGGCGTCGAAGCCAACACGTTCCACGAGTTCACGATGTTCGAGGCCATCGAGAAGACCGCGCAGCTCGGCGTGCCGTTCATGGGCGGGCTGGATTCACAGAAGATCAGCCCGGAGATCCAGAAAAACTTCGACGCGCAACTCACCGACGACGAACTGCGACAAATCCGGCTGAAGCTCGACGCGGCCGGCGTGCGGTTGCTGACGTATTACATCCACAACTTCCCCGGCGACGAGGCGGGCTGCCGGCGCGTGTTCGAGTTCGCGCGGAAAATCGGCATCGAGACGATCATGTCCGCGCCGCCGCCGGAGGCGCTCGACACGATCGAAAAGTTCGCGGACGCCTTTGACATCAACGTGGCCATCCACAACCTCGACCGGAAAAACACGCCGCACTACTGGCAGCCCGAGGGCGTGTTGAAGGCGTGCGCAGGCCTCAGCAAACGGCTCGGCGCGTGCGGCGACCTTGGTTGCTGGCTGCGTTGCGGCGTGGACCCGCTCAAGGCGCTGCAGACGCTCAAGGAGCGCCTCATCAGCGTCCACCTGCACGACGTGAGCGAGCGGAGCCTTGAGGCCCGCGAGGTGCCGTTGGGCAGCGGCGTCGGCAAGACCGGCGAGTTCCTCCGCGAGATGCGCCGGCTCGGCATCCAGCCGACGATGTTCGGCCTCGAATACTCCCACAGCCGGCCCGACGTGCAGCCGGAGATCGCGCAATGCGTCGAGTTCTTCAACAAGGCGAGCCTGAAAATCGCCGGCCAGGGCAAGTCATGAAACCGCGTTCGCCCCAAGCCGCGTTGCGCGCCGCGCAAATCACCCGCCGCCAATTTCTCGGTCGCGCGGCGATGGCGTCGGGCGTCGTCGCGGTGCCGTGGATCATTCCCGCGTCCGCGCACGGCGCGGGCGGGGCCGTGGCGCCGAGCCAGCGGATCACCATTGGATTGATCGGCCGCGGATGCATGGGCCGCGGGCATCTGAACCTATTGGTGGGCCGGCGCGAAACGCAGGTGCTGGCGGTCTGCGACGTGGACCGCGAGCGGCGCGAGGACGGCCGGCGTCTCGTGGAGGAAACCTACGCCGCCGAACGCGCCAGCGGCGTTTATCACGGCTGCGCGGCGTGCAACGATTTTCGCGAGGTGCTGGCCCGGCCCGACGTGGACGCGGTGGTGATCGCGACGCCGGACCATTGGCACACGCCGATCTCGATTCTCGCGGCCGAGGCCGGCAAGGATGTGTATTGCGAGAAGCCGGTGTCGGTGACGATCCGCGAAAGCCGGCGGCTCGTGGAGACGGTGCGGCGGCATGGGCGCGTGTTCCAGACGGGCACGCAATACCGTTCCATCCCGCGCATCCGGCAGGTGTGCGAGTTCGTCCGCGCGGGCGGACTCGGCCGGGTGAAATCGGTTTTCACCATCTGGGGCCAGTATCAAATTCCGAACGTCGGCCCTTCGTATGTGCCGCTCGATCCCGCGTTGGACGCCGAGCCAACGCCGGAGGGACTGGACTGGGACTTGTGGGTCGGGCCGGCGACGTGGCGGCCTTACAGCCATCACTATCACCGCAACCCGATCCCCGGCGTGGTGCCGTGGGTGTTCAGCGAGGCGTTCGGCGTCGTGGCGGCGACCGGTTACCAGTCGCACGCGGCGGACGTGATCCAGTATGCGCTTGGCAAGGAGACCAGCGGGCCGGTGGAGATTTTGCATCCAAGCAGCGGCGCGTTTCCAACGCTGACTTTCCGATACGCCAACGGGACACTGCTGCATCACGTGGACAACTGGGGCATGGTGAAGGACGTTTACAAAGCCGTTCCCGCCACCGCCCGGCTCGCGGGCGGTTTCGGCGGCCTCTTCGTCGGCGAACGCGGATGGCTCACCTCAATGAGCGTCGGCGGCCCCATCGAGGGCGGGCCGGCGAGCCTTTTTGCCGAGATGAAACTCCAGTTGCGCGAGGACGACTTGAGCAACAACCATCATTCAAACTGGTTTGAGTGCCTCCGCACGCGGGCGCGGCCGAGCGCTCACGAGGAGATCGGCCATCGGTCGGCCTCGCTGGGCCATCTCGCCATCATTGCTTACCGGCTGGGCCGCTCGTTGAAGTGGGACCCGGTGAAGGAAGAGTTTGCCGGCGACGAGCAGGCCAACCGGCTGCTCTCCCGCTCCCAACGCGCGCCGTGGGCGGCGTAGGGGAATTATTCACCATAGTTTACCTTCACGGCTTGGGGATATCCAGGTCGGCGGCCAGTGTTTTGCGATACTCCGATTTGTCGAGGTCCTTCCATTCGTGAATCCGCGTCAGCTTGCTTGCCGCCATCGTTTGCATGAACGGCGCGAATCGTTTCCGCGCCAGCGCGATCAACGCGCCCTGCACCGCGTTGCGTTGGCCATCAGGAGTTTTCATCGCTGCCCGGGCCTGCTCGATGATCGCGTAATCCACGCTCATCCGCGAGCGGCGCACCCGGCCGAGCGCGGCGGGATCGCCCGCCGTTCGTGTCTCCGCCTCCTCCCACAGCGCGTCCGCCTTGGCGAGCATCTCCGGCGGAAGGTGCGGATTGACCGGCTTGTCGAAAATTTTGACGAGGAGTTTTTTGTCCGCCACCTGGTCGTGAATCAGGTCGAGGTAACGGCGGACCGGCGGCGCGGCGGCAACGTAATACGCCATGAGGAATTCATCCATCGCAGTGTCGCGGGCGTAGCGCGGGTTCCATAAAAATTTCGCCGTCATGTAGGCGTTCAACGCTGCCATGTCGCCGTCGGGCGTATCGTAGCTGCCCTCCTCGAATACGCCCGTCACGTGGTTGGCGGCAAAGAGGCGGATGTTGTCGTCGAGCGCGCGTTTGTTCGGGAACGGCAGCAGGTAGTGGCTGAAGTCCGTCATGTAATCCCAGACCCACAGCCGGTCGCAGACCTTCGCCCACGCGCGCAGGTCGGCCACGAATCGGCTGTTCGCCTCCGAGCAACCGCTGGCGAGCGGATGCGCGAAACAACACTCGATGTTGGCGAGCCGGATCACGACGTTGCGGCGCGGGCGCATTGTTGCGGGCGGCTGGCGCGACCATTGATACGCCAGCGTCTCGACGATCTTGTCCGGGAATTCCTTCTGGACGGCCTCCGCCACGGCGTTGACCAGGTGCAGCACCTGCGCCATCTGCGTTCCCTCGCGCCGGCCCATCGCCGCGCAACGGTCGCACTCGCAGTATTTCCGGTTGTCGTTCTGGCTGAGCGAAAAGACCGTCGCCTCCGGCTGGGCGCGCATGGCGTCGCCGATCGCCTCCGTGCAAATGCGGATGACGTCCGCGTGGGTGCAGCAAAGCTGATTCGTGTCGCGCTTGCCTTTCCAAAGCGCGTAGTAGTCCGGATGCGATGCGAAATATTTTTCCGGCGGCACGAGCTTGCCCATCGTGTGCACGAAGAACCCGAACCCGAACCGGACGCTGCCGCCGTGTCGCGCGTCGAGTTCCGGCACGGGCGGGCGGATGTTCTGCCGCTCCAGCAGCCGCCCGCGCCCGCCCGCGCCGTTGAGACGGTTGCGCGCCATCCAGTTGCCGTCGAAACTCTCCCACAGGTAAGTCTCGCGCGACTCGAAGACCGGTATCTTGCGTTCGTCGAGCTGTGGCAACGGCAGGCGTTCGATGCGGGGCACGCGCTCGATGTCCGGCGTGAACCAGCGGCAGCCGAAATGGTCCTCGAGCAGACCGTAGACGCCGTAGAGTGTGCCGGGCGGCTCGCCGCCGGCAATCACCAGCCGCTCGCCGGCCGTGCGCAAGACATAGCCTTCCTTCCCCAGCGCCGCCCAATCCACCGGAACGGCTGACGATTCCAAGCGGCTGGATCGGCCGACGAGAATCTCGCGCGGCTGCGCCCGCTCCGAGTCCGCGACAACCGGCAACCGCACGCCGGTCATCTTTTCGAGATAGCCCTGAAGCTCTTCGGCGGCGCATCGGGTCGGGGTGGATGCGTTCGCGGCGACCACGATCCGATACGGCGACCGCCCTCCGTCGGCCAGCCAGCAAGCGGGAGCCGTGGCGGAGAAAACAAGCTCGCCGCGCTCATGGCGCGATTGTGTGTCCGCCGCGAGTTCTTTGGCGGCTTGTTTCCAGGAGGCGGGATCGGCTTCGATGCCTCGCACCACCACGGATGCCTCGAACTTCGCGCCACGGGCGACTGCCGCGTGCGAGTAAATCTGGTTGTAGAGCTTGTGATAGACGGTCTTGTCCCAGTAGCCCGTCTTGATGTTCTGCCCCGCGAGTGGCTGCGGATACCACGCCAGCATGGCGCGACGGGTCGCCGGATCGTAGAGCGCGGTCCATTTCGGATCGGCCTTCAGTTTGAAATCGCCGCTGTTGTCGAACTTCCCCTCGACCACGGCGCCGTCGGCCTTTTGCGCGATCCACTCCGTCGTGCGCGCGAGCCACGGGTGCATGAAGGCGTAGAGCGTGCCGATCTTCACGTCGGCGGTGACTTCGTAACAATGCCGCTCCAGCACGGCGTCGTCCGTCACGATGTAGGTCGCTTCGAGCGCCAGCGGCCCCAGCATCGAGTGTTTGTGGATTTCCACGCGCCGGCCGCGATAGACGGCCTTGTCGGCGAGGTCGCGCGGCTGGCCGTCCACCGTCAACGAGACGATCCCGACCTGCTCGACGCCGCCTTCGTTGTGGCCGGTGCCGATCCACTGGCCGCCTTCCGCCGAAAAGACGGTGCCGTAAAAGCCGTGGTTGTCGGCGACCATTTCGCCTTTGAAGAAAATGCGCTGGAAGGTCCACGCGCGGTCTCCGGCGAACTCCACTTTCAAATCGCGCGTCTCGATTGTGACAACGGCGGGCGGGCCGGGCTTCAATCCGGCGGCGAGCGACGGCAACGCAGCCGCGAGCAAAGTGATGGCGAGAATTTTGTGCATGGCATTGGCGGCGGATGGATGACGCACGTCATTTATTGCCAGAGCCGGCGATGCGGTTCAATCGCAAAACCGAGGCGAGGATTCCCGCGACGGATTTTGGCTGGCGCGCGCGGCGTTTGCTGGCAGAATGCCGCTCATGAAACCGGCTCTCGCCTTGTTGGCAACCATCGTCCTTCTCACCCTGCTCGCCAGCGTTTCCTCATTCGCCGCCGAGCCAACCCATCGCTTCCGCGCGGGCGCGGCCACCAGCAACGTCACGCCGCCGCTGGGCACTGCCATCAACGGCAACTTTGCCGAGGGTCGCGCCACGCACGTCCACGACGAACTCAACGCGCGCTGCCTCGTGCTCGACGACGGGACGACGAAGCTCGCCATCGCCGTTTGCGACAACACGCTCATTCCCCGCGAGGTGCACGACGCGGCCAAGCAACGCGCCAGCCAGGCCACCGGCATTCCCATCGAGAACATCCTCATCTCGGCGACCCACTCGCATTCGTGCGGCTCGGTGGTGTCCGTCTTCGGCGCGGAAGCGGACGAGGAATACAAAAAAGTTCTGGCCGTCCGCATCGCCGACGGCATCTGCCGCGCGCACAACAATCTCGCGCCGGCCCGGATCGGTTGGGCCGTCGGCAGCCTGCCGGGGCAGGTGTTCAACCGCCGGTGGCACATGAAGCCCGGCGCGAAAATGCCGAATCCATTCGGCGGCTTCGACCAGGTGAGGATGAATCCGGGCGCCGGCAATCCCGACCTCGCCGAGCCGGCGGGGCCGACCGATCCCGGCGTGTCGGTGGTCGCGGTGCAGTCGCCCGACGGCCGGCCCATCGCGCTGCTGGCGAATTACTCGCTGCACTACGTCGGCGGCGTCGGAGCGGGCCATATTTCCGCCGATTACTTCGGCATGTTTTGCGACCGGGTTCAGGAGTTGCTGAAGGCCGACCGGGTCGATCCGTCGTTCGTCGCCATGCTGTCCAACGGCACCAGCGGCGATGTGAACAACATCAACTTTCGCGCCCCCGCGCCGAAATTCCCGCCTTACGGAAAAATGCGCGCGGTGGCCTTCGACGTCGCCGCCGAGGCCGTCCGCGTCACGCAAGACATCCAGTATCGCGACTGGGTGCCGCTCGGCGCGCGGCGCAAGGAACTCACCCTCGGCATCCGGCTGCCGTCCGCGGCCGACGTCGAGCGCGCGAAGGGCATCCTCGCCAAGGCCGAGGGCCGCGCGCTCAAGGGCGCCGACGAAGTGTTCGCGCGAGAGACGGTGTTGATGAGCCGCTGGCCGGCAGAGGACCGTCTCGTCATCCAGGCGTTCCGCATCGGCGACCTGGCCGTCGCGCAGCTTCCGTGCGAGGTGTTCACGGAAATCGGCCTGGACATCAAGAAGCACAGCCCGTTCAAGCCGACGTTCACCGTCGAGTTGGCCAACGGCTACAGCGGCTACCTGCCGACGCCCGCGCAGCACGAGATGGGCGGCTACGAGACGTGGCGCGCCCGCTCCAGCTATCTCGAAACCGGCGCCTCGCCGAAAATCACCGCGGCGTTGATGGAACTGTTGGACGCACTAAAACAGTAGATCGGTTTATCTTCTTTGCCAGAAGCCAAAGTAATGGCCGAATGTCCGCTCTTTTCTACGCCTTTGCTTTAACATCCTTTGGCATCTGCCACCATGAACCCTTCTTGCACCGAACATGTCGCTTCAGAAGGACTGCATCTGCCTCATCGGAGTTGAAGTTGCTTTGAGCCGGTGGAATATCCGGTGCGTCGGCAATTTCGTTGATCTTCTGAATCAACTCTGCTTGGAATTCATGTCCGTCACGCGACTGATGTTGAAGAGGTATTTCAGGGCGATTTCGCCACGGTCGAAGATGCTTATCCCACAGACGAGCAACTAGGAAATCACCATCTTTTGGAGGTGTATCTACGAGAGCAAAAACTCCTTTTTCTTTAACCTCGTCAGGCAACTGCGAATAATGCTGGTTCAACTGAGTTAAGTCCTTCTTCAAATCTCCGCCCCACACAAAGCTCTGATCGGGCCGCAAAAAAAGCGGAGCGCATTTCGCATGGAGCCGGTCCGAAGAGACAAACAGCATGCTAAAAGGAAGGTAAAACAAATATGCAATATCAGTCCGATTTGAAGGACGAGCGGAAGAAATAATTCCTGCAGATACGGCCACTTGAAAGAATAATTCCACTTTGAGAACGAATGCAGCGTATGGGGCATATGTTCCTATTGTTGGATATTCAGCACTGGACCATTGCCACAGAACGAAGGCCCGTCGCCGACTGGATGCGCCAAGAAAGCGAAGCGCGAGCGCAATTAATCTTGCTGAGTTGGCAGTGTCAGAAATAATTCCATCAGCCACAGCCGCAGCTTCCACCAGGGTCCTCGCAGACTGAACCCCAATACCCACTGCCTTAAGCGTTCCTTCTAAGTTCTCTATCGGGAAAGTGGTTAAGGCCTGCCGCCATTGCTGTGCAAAACTTCGCTCGACATCAAGAAAGTCGCCCTCCTGCCACCTCATGAAAGCTTTAGCTTCTGGAGATCTTTCCCATACTACAGCTTTTTGATCTTTGCTCTTCACACGTCGCCCTCCAGCCATTGGTATTTGTCCGGTCATTGGGACCGGATAACCCTCTAGATTTTCCAATGCGAGGTTCACATGAAAGGCACAGGGGGTACCATGTATCTCTGGAAATTTGTCAGCGATGATACGTACTTCTTGTTCAGGCGTGCGACCTGGCCTCACTTTCTTGCCTAGGTCAGCGAGAGTCTCCACATAAAAGTATGGTGGTACCACCGTAAGAAAGAAGTGGTCGAACCATACGGATTCATCCACCGACAGCGATTGCAGAAACGATTTGTCGAACAGTGTAATTGGGCCCACGGCTACAATAGTTCCTCTTTTACCCGTTCATCCTCAGGCTCATCCGGCACCTGTTGCTTCGACGTGGCAGTTTCGTTCAAGACTCGGATCATCCAGCGCAATTCGCCTGCGCGACACGGAGGATATTTTCGCCGAGTATGTTTCGGATGACATCGTCCTTATCGTTCCCAAAGTTGCCGGTCGTCTGCGATTTTCAACAGCGCCGCCGCGTCTTCCTCCAACAGCAGTCGTTGACTGCGAAGCCGGCGGACGGTTTCGGTGACTTGGAACAGATAAACCGTGCGGCTCGGATAACGCTCGAGCACCGCGGGGCGCGGGTCACCGGCTTTGAGGCGCTCCTCCTGTGTGCGGACGAAAGGCAGATACGATCCGCAATACGGCGCGAGCATGCCTTCCGCGCCATGCGGCGCGGCGCGCAGGTTCCAACCGGTGTAGGTTGCCAGCGGCACGGCCACATCGGGCAGACGGATGCCGGCGAGTTCGTTGCCGTCGTGGTCCACCGCAGGCACGAGCGTCCGATATGGCCGCCCGATCTTCGGCGGAACGATGTCGGCGATGCCGTCCGGTTCCCAACTCGGGCCGAAGTCGAGCCGCAGGGGCGTGTAACAGACCGCCGGCGACTGCACGCCGGGAATTTTGGGAAACTGCGCGCGGAATTCCTCCACGTTCACCAGCGTGCCATTGGCGATCTTGGGATAACAACTTTCCGGCGGCGGCAGGCCGCGGCTGGTCCAGTCGTCGAGCGCCACGAGCAACGCGCGCAGCACGGGCGGCCGGTCGTTGAGCGGGTTGCACGGGTTCTGGTAACTGCCGCGGTCGGTCGAGCCGCCGCCGAGATGTTGCGCGCCGGCCACGACGTAGAGGCGCGCGTGCGGATCGAGCGCAACGTCGCGTTTCCCTTCCACGTCGGTGTGCAGCAGCGACGCGCCGCGGGTCCAATACTCCGTCGAGGTCTGCGTGAAGAAAATCTTCGGCACGTGGCCGCTGGCGCGCGAGCGAGCGAGGAGGTCGCCGGTGCGCCGCGTGACCGGGTCGGTCTCCGGCAGGGTGTTGAACGGGAACGACTCCGAAGGCGTCAGGACATTCTCGTGCTGCGCCGCGCAGAGCGTGGCCATGCCGAAACGTTTGTTGGACGTAAGCCGCCCCGCGCCGCTGACGTGGGAAAGCGCGCCGTCGAACACCGCGCGCCGCCGCTCGTCGGTGTTGAAGCCGTCGAAGATGAAATGGTTCACGAACCGGCCGGACTGCGAGATGCCGAAGACGTAGGCGCGCTCGATGGCTCCCGCCAGCGGGTTCGCCGTGCCGGAGCGGTCGGCGGTTTCGCGGCGGAAGAACGACACGCAGTCGCGCACGGCGGCGAGGCCGAGTCCTGATACGCGGGGATCGCGCGCCGTATAGACCAGTTCGTAGAGCCAGCCGGGACGAATCCCGCCCTGCACCCACAAAGACCCCGCGTCGGGAACTCGAGCGCCGTTTTCAATGCGCGCGAACGCCCACTGGTCGGCGGCGATTTCCACCGCCGGCTCGGACCGATACGGCCGCATCATGAGCCGCGCCTGTTGCGTGTCCAGGCTCACCGGCGGATATGGAATGGCGACGGCCCACGGCGTCCAGTAAAATGGGCTGCTCTCGACGGGATCATCGCGGCAAATCTCAACGAGGACCTTGCCGGTGATCGGCCTGCCGTTTTCCGTGGCCACCGGCAACTCCGCCACCAGCCGGTTCTCGCCGGACGCGACCTCGCCGCTCCAACCGCACCACAACACCGACCAGCCGTTGCGCATCAGGAATCCGTTGCCCGCATCGGCCAGCGTCGTGGGGTTGTTGCCGCGCGCTTCGTTGAATGTCCAGAGCGCGAGTTTGTTGCCGCGGTTGTTCACGTCGTAGAGCAGCCGCCCGTTGCCGCGGCGCGCGTCCGCCGGCTTCAGAAGGAAAAAGTCCGTCCGGAACTCCACCCGCCCGCGCTCGTTTCGTGGCGCAAGCTGGATGTCGGCGATGGGCGTTTGGGCAGCGTCCGCCGGGTCCACCTCGCAGTGCAGGCGGCCCGCGATTTTTTCGTAAGCCCCCGCCCGCCCGAACTCGTGCCCGTCGGCAAACGGCCGGCGCTCGAGGATTTCGACCCGCACCACTTCGGCCGATGCGAATGGGCCAAGGTGCAGGGACAGGACAAAGGCGATCAGTAAACGGGATTTCATGCGAGGTTCCTTGAAAGCGTCAACGTGCTTCTGATTTCTAAGTCTTCTCAATCCACGCCGAAGGGCCGCGGCCCGTCACGGCTCCAGTTTCATCAGCTGGGCTTCCTGGGGCGCCAGTGTCGTCGTCCAATCTTCGCCGGTGAGTCTGGTTTCAACCGTCTTCACCGTAGCGTCCGACAGGATGGCAAAGCCGCTGGCGCGACGCGGCGCGCGCGGACCAGCCAGCCGCAGCGATACCTCGGCGGATTGTGTCATGTCCCAGTTGGTCAACAGCAGCAATCGGCCGCGCGGGCCGTCGAGCACTGTGGCCTCAACGTCGCGGTCGGGTTGCCGGCTGAACAGTGTGCGCCGGCCGATCAGTTTTTCCAGGGTTGCGGTCCGCTCTGGATCGAAGGCGGGCAGTGGCACCATCGCCTTCGGGCCCTTGACCGGTTTGAGGTCTTCGAACAACCGGACGGCAAAGTCATCGCCGAGGAACGTCACCCGGCCCTGGGTGTCCGGGTTGGCGAGCAGCCGGGCGAGCCGGGGTTGCGGCAGTTGCCGGCCCAGTTCGTCCACCGGTGAGTTTTCCGACATCACGATCAGCGTCTTCCCCGCCCGAACCTGCTGCTCGAGGGTCTTCACTTCGGCTTCGCTCAGCGAGAATGGAAAGGGCACAAGCAGCACCCTGGCCTCGCGCAGTCGCGCCGGATCGGGATGGTCGAGGAACGTCGTCTGGAAAGGACACCCGCGACGCAGCAACCAGTAGAGCACATTGCGATGGGCCACAAAACCGCGTTTCGGGTTCGGGGTCGCGTCGAACCGGTCGGGCGCGATGCCTTTGCCGGCCAGCCAGTGCCATGTGTCCTCCGATTTTCGCGAACAGAGCACCAACACCTCGCCCGGCACGCGCGCGCCCTGCAAAGAAGGCTCCATCGCCTCGATCACTTTGTAGCTGGCGGCCGCCTGACGGCTCGCGGCCTCCGCGTCCACGAATTTCATCCGGCCGGTTACGGCGCTGAAATGCCACCAAAACAACTCGCGCGCGCCATGCGCCAGACACGAGAGCGCCACGCCGTAAGTTTCCACCGGCAGCTTGTCGCGTTGGTTGTCGCGAAGCCGCGTCAGCTCCAGCGTAACGCCGGAGCCGCGTTTCCAGTTCGCCGCAGTCAGGTGCAGCGCCGTTTCCGTCGGGTAGTAGTGCGTCGAGTCGCCGAGATAGTTGTGGAGTTGGATGTAGGGATCGGTTTGCAGACAATCGAGACCCGTCTCGACCCCGATCTGGTCCCACGCCGCGCCGGTGGAGCGCCGGTCGTCGCTGCACACCGGCAGCACACAGATCATCGTGTCGGTGACAATCTTCGGGTTCACCCGCTTGGCGGCCCGGACCGAGCGGCCAATCCACGCGCTGGTCGAGTCGTATCGGAATTGTGTGTAGTCGGCCCAGACGGGATCGGCGCTGTTCCAGGGCCGGTGCACGTTGGGATAATCGATGCCAAAGCAGGTGCGGAAACGGGTCCGGCAAACCTCGCAGTCACACTGAGCCGGGATTTGTTGGTAGAACGCCGCCACCTCCGCATCGCGGTGTTTGGCCAGGCCTTCGACCGCCGAGTTGTTGTAATTCCACTCGTCGGGCACCATGCCGATGCCGTCCACGCCGGCTTGGGCAAAGTAAGCCACCGCCCGCGTGTAGGCCTCGCCCCAGCGATTGTTCACGCACGGCCAGAACGGAAACCACGGCGACTTCGTAGTCTCCATGCGCGGCAGACCAACGCCCGCCGTCAGCACGACCTTGAACCCGTGCCGGTGCGCGTCGCCGACGAGGTCCCGCAGCGGGTCCCGCGAATCCATCGCCGGCAGTTCGCCCGCAGGCTCCGTCGGATGAGCCGGCATGATCTTTTCCCATGCCACGCTCCGGTAGAGATGAAACGCGTTGCAACCGATGCTCTTCAACTTCGCGAAAAACTCCTCGTGCGAGCTGGCGCTTGCAGCGGGTGGTTCTGATTCGAAACCGGCGTCAGCCAGCAGGTTTTTCGAGCGCGTGCCCTGGTCATCCGTCACTTCGCCGATGTAGATATCATCAAACCACGCCACGCCCTTGCGTTCGCGCAGGAACACGTGGAGGCTGGCCGAAGCGATGGGCGCGGGCGGCACGTAGGTTTGCTCAGCGTATTGCCAGCCGCTCTTGGTTGGATCGAACGCGGCAATCTTCATCGCCCAGCTTTGGCCATTCTTGAGCCGCAGATCCACGTAGACCGAACAATGGTAACCCTTCGGTCCGGTGACGCCTTCGAGCTTCGCCCAGCCGGCCACGATAAGCGGGCGCGGTTTGTCCTGGTCGAATCGGACCGTCTGTCCCGCGCCGCGAGCTTCACCATCCGTCGCGTTCGCGCAACGGATGCTGGTCTTGCCGCCGTGCTTCACCGTCGAATCGAATTCATAGCCGCTGCCGTAGGCCGCCCAAGTGCCATGAGTCTCCGCCGCGGCGGGATCGGCATAAATGCCGCGGATGATGGGCTCTGGTGCCGCCGTCGCCACGACGGTGCTCAGAACCAACGTCGCAATACTGGTTATGGTCATATCCGGTTCTCCTACGCCGCGCATGTCACTCGCAGCCCGTTACCGCCGGCCGCGTGCCGGCGAAACAAAGCCACAACCCGGCCCTTCACGGTTGCTGCGCGTTCACGCCGAAACGCATCGGCGGGGCGCCGCGCTGGTGCGCCCCGATGTCGGGAGCTTTGCTGCTGAAGCCGTCGCTGAAATTCGGAATCGGTTCGCCGGCGCCGGCGCCGGGGCTGTTCGGGGCCAGTTGGAAACGGCCGGTCCGGGTTGCGGGGTCGAAGCCGGCGTTTTTTTCATAAACCGGCTCGCCACGCGTGCCGTGCGCTTCATGGCCTGACGGGACCTTGCCGTTGAAGAGATCGTAGTCAAAATCGTTGTCGATGTTTTGCCTCGCCTCGCTGGCGCTGTAACCTTTGCCATCGGCCGTGCGGATGTGAAGGATGTTGTTACGCGAAACGGTGTGTTTGACGATGCGGTTGCCGCCGAGACCGCCGGTCGGCAGATACTCGTCGGAGCAGAAGAGGGTGTTGTGAAAGACATATTGGTGGCCGGTCATCCAGTCTTCGCTGCTGGCGAAGCCCATCTTCAAAAAATATCCGCCGCTGCTGTTGGGCTGCCATTGGCCGTGGGCGACGACGTTGCGCCAGATGTAGAGCGGGCCGATGGAGCAGGGCGCGTTGGCGATCATCATCATGGCCTGCGTGATGTAATTGTCCCAGACGCGCACGTTGCGGCTGCCGCCCTCGACTTCCAGGCCGTCGTCCCAGCAAAAGCTGACGATGTTGCCGTAGATGTCGGAGTCGGGGCCGGGCGCGCCCTGGAAACTGCCGTTGCTGCCGCCGCCGATGACGTCGTTATACATGTGGTCGAGGTCGGAGTAACACTCGTTGTAGCGAAAGACGTGATTGCCGGCGGTGTTGAACAGCGAGATGCACTGCGGCCCCTGCGGGTGCGTCGGATATTTTGGCTCATACCAGTTGTTGGTGTCGTGGGTCGGGTGATGCAATTTGCAACGCTGTACGATGAGCCGCTTCAGCGTGGCGCTACGCGAATAAACGGCGGCATCGTAGTCGTTGCCGAAACCGGTTTTCGGATTGAGCCGGCCCCAATCGGACACGTCGCAGTCCTCGATGACGATGTCGTGGCCATCCCGGATGTTGATGGCACCGATGGTGCGTTTGCCGTTGCTGCTGGCATCGCCGGCGCCTTTGAGTGTGAACCCGCGCACGATGACGTAGGAGGCGTTGATCGTAATGCAGGCGTCGTGCTGGTGGCGCACGTCGAAGGTCGCGCCGCGCCCATCATAGACACGCCACGCCTTCGCCGTGCCCGACTCCGTGATGGCGAGCGGTGTGTTTTGACTCGCCACACGCACCGTTTCGCCGGCGGGGAAATGCTCGCTCCAGGTCGTGGCGGTGAGGTTCGTGGAGGTTTGCGTGCCGGCGAGCGCCAACTGGATCTCGTAGGTTGTGGCCGGTTTCAAGTGAACGATGCTGCCGCGGTAATCGGCGATGCACTCCACGGCTTTTGGAACCGGGTTGTAACGCATCGGCAAGCCGTCTTTCCATTCCGCGGCGCCCTGCGGCCGGTAACGAATTTTCACCGCCTTGTCAGCCGCGGTGCCCGGCGGCGACCAGTAGAGTCCCACACAATGGAAAGTGGGTATTGCCAACGGCGCGGGGTCGCCGGTTTGAGCATTGGCCGAAACCACCAGCGCAACCATGACAGGGCAAATCCAGGTTTTCAGTTTCATATAATTTCCGGAGTTTACCGCTCGATGTCGTCCGAACGCCGGCAGCGCGAGCCGGCTCATGATTTCATGAAGTTTGCCCGCGTGACGCGCAGGACGTTGCCGCCGAGGATTTTTCGGATGTCGTCGTCCTTGAAGCCGCGCTGGACCATGCCCACGGTGAACAACGGCCAGTTGGTCCACGCCATGCTCTGCTCGGCGTTCGACGCGGTCTTGGCCTCGTCGGGCGGCCAGAGATGCTCCCAGCGCGGGCCTGACAGCGATAGAGCTGAACGGCCGTCGGCGCGCTTGGGCACCTTATTGCGCTCGGCCTTCTCGTTGCGCGACGAGTAGCCCACGTCCATGCCGATAGCCACGTGGTCGGCACCGAACTTTTTGACAAGGTATTCGATGTGGTTGAGAAAGACGCTGATGTCGCCCGCGCCGCCAAGGAAACGCGGGATGCAGCAGACGCCCGCCAAGCCGCCGGTGTCGAAGATGGCGCGGAGAACCTCGTCGGGCTTGCCACGAAAATGCCGGTGGAGCGACGCGGCGACCGTGTGGCTTGCCACCATCGGTTTCTTCGACGCCTTCGCCGCTTCGAGGCTCGTGCGCCAGCCGGAATGCGCCACGTCCACGATGACGCCGACGCGGTTCATCTCCTCGATGGCCGCGTGGCCGAAATCGCTCAGCCCGCCGTCGTTCGGCTCGCCGCAACCGTCGCCGAGCGGATTGCGGCGGTTGTAGGTCACGTGCATCATTCGGATGCCGAGTTGGTGGAAGATGCGGATGAAGCCCAACTCGTCACGCACGCTGTTCCACTGCTGGCGCAACGGCACGCCGTTGCCGGTGAAGTAGAGGCATATCCTGTTCTGCTTTTTCGCGGCCACGACGTCGTCCGGCGTCACCGCCTTGAAAAACTCGTCGCGCATCACGTCGGTCGTGAAGGTGAACCGCGCCAGCCGTTTGATGAGCCGCAACGGGTCGTTGCCCTCCTCGCCGGCATTCTGGAAGATGCACGTCACGCCCGCGGCGCGGAAAGCATCGAGAAATTCCTTCCGTTCCGCCGCGTCGGTGGCGCATCGCGTCATGGACATTTCCTCGCGCAAGTCCACCAACTCGGCGTCCGACGCGCCGGCCTCGACCGCCGCGCGAAACGCGTCGCCATCCACCGCGCACCGCGGCGAGAAGCCGTAAGACTCGAACACGAGGGAGTCGGCGTGGAGTTCGAGGCCGTGTTCCAGGTCTTTCTGGCTGGGTTTGAGGATGCCGAGCGCGACGTCGCGCGCTTTCTGGATGACCTCGTTGGGTGACGACAGCGGCGGCGCGGCGGCGCGGGCGGGACGGACGCCGAACGGTGACGGTGCCGCACCGAGCAGCGCCACGCCGACGGAGGTTTTCAGAAAATGACGGCGGGAGAAATGTGGAATGTTCATAGCGGCCCAATTCTACCACAGGGACGCCACCAGTTTCACGCCTTGCCTGTGCCCAAGCGCCGATTGGAACGCAGGCGCACCGCCTGCGAGGTTGCAGGCCGTTTTCTACGGCAGCCGCTTCAGGCTGGCGGTGTCAAAATGGATTTCGTCACCGTCGCCCTGGTCGTTGGCGGACGCCATCCAGACGAGCGAGGCGGCGTCCTTTGGCACTTTCGCCACCACGACGATCCGCGTCCAATTCGCAGCGTCGGCGGGCACCTGGCTGGAGCAACCGGAGTTTTCCGGCAGCCACTTGCCGGCGGCGTCATGGAACTTGATGACGAGCGACGCGCTGCCTTTCGCGCCGGCCCGCCCGCGGGCATACACCGAGGCGAGATAGGTCTCGCCCGGTTTGGCGGGCAGCGTCTGCATGAGACACGCGGCGGCGGCGGAGCGAATAACGCCGCCCTCTTTGCCCGATCGCGCCGCGGCGGACGAGAATTCCACTTTGCCGGCGGTATCCGGGCGCACCCACGTGCCCCAGCGCGGACCGGCCGGCTCGAAATCCGGGTTCGCCAGCAATTCCTTGCCGAGGTTCGGATTGGAGCGGAATTGCAACGCGGCGCGCGCCGCGGCAGCCGCGTCCGGTAATGCGGTCTGCGCGGCCCACTGTTTCAGGACTGGCTCGGCATCTGGCTGGTCCGCCAGCATTAGCAGCGCGGAACTCACCCGCGTGCCCGGCGCGTTGCGTGAACGCTCCTCGAACGCAATCGGTGCGCGATGGAGCGGGCTTGGCTTGATGACGTCGTGATCGAGTGTGGCGCGCGCCCGCGCCGCTTCGAGGTAGCGCTGTAAGCCGGCGGGCGAATTCAACATCTTCTCACCGTAATAAAGCGCGGACCACAGCTCGGTTTGTCGGAAGCCGTCGCTGTAGAGACGGACACGCGCGCGGACGGTTTCGTCCTCGTTCACGGCGGCCTGCTCGGCTTTCGTCAGCAGCGCGCGGGCCCTGGCGCACGCGTCGGCGGGCCAGAGATCGAGCTGCTTCGCGTCGAAAAAGCCGGCCCACATCACCGTCGAGCCGGACGGCCGGTGCATCCATCGCTGTTCGAGGAAGCGGAAGTAGTCGCGCATCGGCGCGGCGGCCTTGCCAAACAGCTCGCGACAGAAATCGTCTACGAGCGCGCGGACGTTCTGGTTCACGTTCCAGAGCAGTTGCGAGGCGACCCACGCCTTCGGCCCGTCGAGCGACCACGTCGAGTAAATTTCCGCGTAGAAGCCGCGCACGCCGACGCGATGGGCGAACTTCAGGCTCTCCGCCGTCAGCCCGGTGAAAATGCGCGGCGAGACGAAGCCTGCGCCGTAATAATAATCGTAAATGCCGACGACCGGCACCTTGGCGCACCAGCCGCGGATGAGTTTCTGGTCGCCCGCGCGGATCGCCGGATCGGTCCAGTTGGCGCGGCCGGCGGTGAGGTAAGGAATGACGCGCGGGTTGACGGCGAACGTGGGTGGCGGCTCGGTGACGTGGTAGGCAAGACAGCCGATGAATTTGTCGGGATGCGTTTTGGCGAGTTCCTCCGCGACGCGGTTCATGAAGGTGTAGAAACGGTTCGAATAATTCGGCATCCCGCGCGGCGTTTTCTGTTGCGCGGGGTCGGTTGGGTCGAGCGCGCGGCACGCGGCGCACTCGCAGAAGCCTGCCGCCGCCGTGTCGTTCATGCCGAGTGAGAAGCTGGAGGCGGACGGGTTCGCGTCGAAATATTTCCGCGCGGCATCGGCGGCGAAGCGCGCGGCTTCGGGGTTCGCGAGGCAAGGCTGCCAGCTGTGCGAATCGTCGCTGGGCGGGCGGAAGCGTTTGCCTTTGATCTCCGGGAACCACTCCGGGTGCTGGTCGTAGAGTTTCGACGGCACGAAGATATGGAGGAGGTTGTGATGAAAACTGTAACGCGGCCGGCAGAGGTTGTGCCGCTCCCACTCGCCCTTGTCGAACGGCGCGGCGGAACTCCATTGGCGCGACTTAAACGACGGCTCCTCGCGCCCGGCGAGCCGGCCGACGCCGAAGCTCGCCCGCTGCGGTACCACCTCGCCAAGTTCCGTTGGAAAATACCATCGGACGCCGGCGTGCTTTTGGAGGAAACGATACACGGCGAACTCCGTGCCGTGCGGATTGCGCCCTGCCAGCACGAGGTCGCGGTCGCCAACGGTCTGGATCACGAATCCGTCTTCGTCCAACGCGTCCAGTTTCAAGTCTGCTTTCTCCACAAACACGTCGCGGCCGATGTGGATGCGCGTGCCGGAAGCAGACTCAGCGACCGGCAGACTCGCGCCGGTCATCTTTTTCAACACACGCTGGAATTCCGCCGTGGCTCGTTGCACTTCCGGCGGCGCGTCGGCAGCGATGGGCGCGAGCGTGGCGCGCGGCGCGCCGGATTCAACGATGGGAAAGAGAAACGCGGCGGCGAGAAGTGCGGTAACCATAATCTGTTTCCTCCGGCGATTTGTTGGCGCTCAGCATACGCACCCGCCGGCCGCGCGTCAAAACCAGTCTTAGTCGCGCCCGGCAGTCGCGGCTTGAAGCCGTTGCCGCGATCCCGCCGGGCCGCCTTCGGTCGAAATACTCCGTGCCGGGCTGTCGTCAGCCAGTCGGAAATCGAGGGCGTCGGCGTTCACGAACTTCGGATCGACAACGATGGAATGGGCGTCGAGTTTGCTTTGCCGCTGGAATTCGGCGAACTGGCCGGGCGCGAACGATGTTTTCAGGAATACCATCAGAACTTCGCCGCGCTGGAACCAGCAGTTGTGGTCCATCGTCAGTCCGGCAGTCCAGTCATTCCACATCCGCAGCGCGCTGTCGGTGGCGTTGCAGAAGATATTGTCGCGCACGAAAACTTCGGACGTCTGTGCCGGGTTCGCGTAGAACATCAGGTGGCGGCCGTTGCGGTCGGGGCGCTGCGCGTGGCCCCAGCCGAAGCCGGCGTTGACGCAGGTGTTGTGCTCGAAGTGGATGTTGCGCGTCACGGAGGCGGGGCCGCGGTTCCAATACTCGAACGAGTACTCGGAGTTCCAGATGACATTGTCGCGGTAGGTGATGTTGATTTGCTGATTGGTGCCGCCGCCCTGGTTGGTGAGCGCGGCGTCGTAGATCTCCCAGAGGCGGCAGCCTTCAACGACGCAGTCGCGCGCACTCGACCAGAACTCGATGCCGTTGCCGTAGCGAACAGGACGACCCTCCGGCGTGGTGAACTGGTGGCCGCCGCCGATCCATGAAATGTCGCAGTTGCGAATGACGATGCCGCGCGTGGAACCGCCGCCGAAGCCGTGCGCTGCGCCATGGCTCACGACAAGGTTTTCATAGAGGACATAGCTCTTGCCGCCCTGGTCCACGATGTGCCGGCACAGGGCCAGCTCGATGCTTTTGTAAAGCTCGGCCGGGTTTTTCTCCGAACACACCTTCACCTGCCAGTTGGCGCCGTCATACCAGTAGTCGCCTGGCTGCTTGAGGTCGCCGGGTTTCCACTTCTTCACGCCGACGGACTTGCCGTGATCGAAAATGATGTTGCCGACATCCACGGTCAGCAGTTCGGTCGCGTCGCACCGGAGCCGCTTCCACGAGACGGGCTGGAAGCCCAACGTCGCGCCGGCCGGCAGAACGCCACCGAGGTAGAGGGTGATCCGTCCGTCTTTTGCCGTCTTCGACGCCTTGAAACGGGCCGTGCAGTCGGTCCATTCGGAGCCGACGGCAAACCCGCCCGCGCCCCGGCTGCCGTAGCTCTTCCACGGCGGCGACTGGTTCATCAGGCCGATGCTTCTCAACACAAACGGCTTCGTGCATTTCACGCGGAAGGCGAAGGCATAGTAGTCGCCTTCGACGACCGGGAATCCACTGGCGTGAACCTGGATGTGATTTGCCGCCGTGCCGCTGGAGGCACACTCGATTTGCAGCGGGGGCGTTGCGGTCGCCTTGACCTTCGCGCCGGACTCGGCGTGGACCGACCACTTCAACGACGCGAGGTCATCGCGCGACTCCAACTCGGTGAACGCGGGTTTGGCGGTGGCCCAGATGTTGCCGCCTTCGTTTTGCCAGTTGCGTGGGTCGTTGCGGCTGACGGAGCCGAGCAGCAGCGGCATCCCGCCCTTGCCATACGCGCCGTAAGTGATCGGCGCGCCTTCCTTGCCGCTCTGCGCGACCAGTTGCCCGCGCCAGGTGTCGCCGCGTTTGAAGAGCACCGTGTCGCCGGGTTCCAGCTCCGCGCCGCTGACTTGCCCGAGAGTGCGCCACGGCGATGTCTGCGAGAGGCCGTCGTTGGCGTCGTTGCCCGACGAGGCGACGAAAAAAGTCCGGCCGGCCGCCTCGGCGGCTGGTTGCAGCCACAAGATCGCGGTCAGGATCAGCGGGGCTAAAGAAGAAATGTTCACAGTTTAATGGCGGGAAATGGCACGCGGGTTTTGCCCGTCTCGGCGGCTTGTTGCGCCAGAAGAGTGGCCAGCGAGCCGTGCAACGACTCTGCGGTGGTGCGCAAAGGCGCGGCTCCCTCGGTGAGGAGGCTGACGAAGTCTGTGAAAGGATGAGGCGAGTCCGCGCGCAGTTCGTTCACCGCGAGGCGGCGTTCCGCGGCGCCGGCCGGCCTGAGGCACAGGCCGTCGCGTTCGCTCAAGACCGCGTCGCCTTTGGAGCCAATGACGCCACACTTCCACGTCGTCGAGTGGCCGGCAGGAACCAGATAATCCACGTGGCCGAAGACGCTCGCTCCACCTTCGAGCCGGTAGGTGGCGTCGCCGAACGTCTCGAACGCGGGGTGCTGGGGAAGCCCGACGCAGGCTCGCGTGGCCGAAAGGACCTCGGCGTAGCGCCGGCGCGTGATCCAGTGAACGAAGTCCACGCCGTGGCCCATCAGGTCGTTGATGACGCCGCCATGCTTGTCCGGCGAGAAATACCATTTCGGCCGCCGTTCGTAGTTCAGCGCATGAGGACCGGCAAAAGTGCAGCCGACGATCTCCCCAATCTCTCCTTGCTGAAGCAGGCTCGCTGCCCGTGCCCAGAAATGGCGCAGGCTGAAATCCACATGAACCTCCAGCCGCTTCTCGCCGGCGAGAGCGGCGATGCTCTTCAGTTCCTCCAGTCGCGTGCAAAGTGGTTTGTCCGAAAAGACGTGTTTGCCGGCCCGCAGGGCAGCGATGGCCACTTCTCCCCGCCGGCCGAACTCCTCGCACACAACCACCGCGTCGAGTTTCTCCGATTCAAGCAGTTCGCGGTGGTTCGCGTAGCGCACGGGCTTTCCGAAGACGCGCTCGCCCTCCTTCCTGTTTTGCTCATCGTCGTCAGCCAGCGCAACGATGCTGACGCGCGGATCTTTGGCGGCCAGCTTCAGAACATGATACACGTGACCGTGCTTCAGGCCGGCCACGCCAATCCTCAAACGCGCGCCGGTGGCCCCCCACGCGATGCCGCCCAGCGTCAACGCTGAACTGGCGAGGAACTCCCGCCGCGAGAGATTCGGTTTCTGCGTCAAGTTTCTCCTCTCCGGCGCCTGACTCGCGGTCTTTGCGCGGCGCGTCATTTCTGTGGGACGAACTTCTGGATGCGCTTGCCGATGATGTCGCCGCAGTAGAGATTGCCCTTCGAGTCAATCGCCAGCCCGTGCAGCCAGTTCAGCTCGCCCGGTTTCTCCTGCCCGTCCTCGGCTTTCGGGAATGTCCAGAGCTGGAGCAACTTGCCGTCGGTGTTGAACTTCATCACCACCTGGTCCTTCGGCGGGCAGCCCAGCGGCGCGAGTGGATACTTCGGGTCCCGGCGCCACTGCATCGGCGACGAGCCGCACGCCCAGATTTCGTCCTTCGGCGTCACCACCAATCCCCACGGCGTGATCACGTCCTTCCACACCGCGAGCACCTTGCCGTCCGCGTTGAAAACCTGGATACGAATGTTGTTGCGGTCGGCGACGTAGAGCCGCCCCTTCGAGTCGCAGACAATCGAGTGCGGGATGCTGAACTCGCCCGGCTTGTGGCCGAGCTTGCCCCACGCCTTGATGAACCGCCCGTTGCGGTCGTAGCGGACGATGCGCGCGTTGCCGTAGCCGTCGGAGACGAAGATGTCGCCGTTGGGCGCGATGGCCATGTCGGTGGGCTTGTAAAAATGCGTCGCGTCCTCACCCGGCTCCCCCGGCGTGCCGAGGGTGAGCAGCAGTTTCCGCTCTGGCGAAAACTTCCGCACCACGTGCAGGCCCACGTCCGCCAGCCAGATGTTGTCCTCCTTGTCGATGCGGATGTAGTGGGCGATGGAGTTGGTGCTTTCCTTTTCCCAACCGCGCAGGTAGTGGCCGTCCGGCGCGAAGACCTGCACCGTAATGTTCGTGCGTGTGTGAATCCACACGTTCTCCGCCTTGTCCAGCGCGATGCCCGGCACGTGACCGCAACAAATGTCCGGCGGATGCTGCGGCCAGTTCGGCGCCACTTCATACCACGGCGCGACGTTCACGCGCGGATACACGACCACATTCGTCGCCGAGTAGAGCGTCGGCTTGTTCTGGGCCAAGGCGGTCGCGGCGAGCACGGCCAGAAGCGCTGGACTCCATCGGCGGAAAGCGGAAGGCAGGGTTCGTTTCATCGGTGTCTCCATGATTGATTGAACTATCGCGCCCGAGAGTGTAGCAGCATCGTTCCCAACTTGTCCACGCTGACGCGTTTTGGCCACCGCGCGGAAGCATTTTTTCCAGCCCGCCGGCTCACGCAGTTGCGCGACGGCTGGCATGAGTCTAGCTTCCCCCTAAACGCGGAAAGGAATGACAGCATGAGCTTTCGCAACAAAAACCTGGACCGGCGTGACAGACTCATCGAGCGGCGCATCGCCGCAGAATTGCGCGAGGTAGTGGCGGACACGCTCTACGGAGCTTTCGGCAGTGGCCGCCCGATGCCAGCCCGGGCCGCTGTTCCGGCGACCCTCCGCTGGCCCGCGCCACCGAACGAGCGGTGAGTCGGCGGGCAATTAATCTCAGCGCGGCCGCCGCTGTGGTTTAGTCGGCGGTGCGATCCCAAGACGCTCGCGTTACTCCCACTCGATGGTCGCGGGCGGCTTGCTGGAAATGTCGAGGCAGACGCGGTTGACGCCTTTGACTTCGTTGATGATGCGGTTGGAGATGCGCGCCAGGAGGTCGGGCGGGAAGCGGACCCAGTCCGCGGTCATGCCGTCCTGGCTGTCCACGGCGCGGATGGCGATGACGTGGTCGTAGGTGCGTTCGTCGCCCATGACGCCGACGGTGCGGATGGGCAGCAGCACGGCGAAGGATTGCCAGATTTTGTAATACCAGCCGCTGGCCTTCATCTCCTCCACAACGATCCAGTCGGCCTCGCGCAGGATGTCGAGGCGCGGTTTGTTGATGGCGCCGAGGACGCGCACGGCCAGTCCGGGTCCGGGGAACGGCTGGCGCCAGACGATCTCGCGCGGCAGGCCGAGTTCCTCGCCGACGCGGCGGACTTCATCCTTGAAGAGCTGGCGCAACGGTTCAAGGAGCTGGAACCTCATCCGCTTCGGGAGGCCACCGACGTTGTGGTGGCTCTTGATCATCGCGGAGGGGCCGCCGGCGGTCGGGATGCTCTCGATGACGTCGGGGTAGAGCGTGCCTTGGGCGAGGAACTTCGCGCCCTTGACGGACTTGGCGTTTTTCTCGAAGACGTCAATGAAGGTCTTGCCGATGATCTTACGTTTGCGCTCGGGATTGGTGACGCCCTTGAGCCGGTCGAGGAAGAGGTGGCTGGCATTGGCGGTCTTGAGCTTCATGCGGAAGTTTTTGCCAAAAACGCGCTCGACGCTCTCGGCCTCGCCTTTGCGCAGGAGTCCGTTGTTGACGAAGATGGGCGCGAGCTGGTTGCCGATGGCTTTGTGGATGAGCGCGGCGGCCACGGAGCTGTCCACGCCGCCGGAGAGGCCGAGGATGACGCGGTCGTCGCCGACGGTGGCGCGGATTTCCTTCACGCTGCGCTCGATGAAGCTGGCCATGGTCCAGAGCCCCTGGCAACCGCAGACGCGGAACATGAAATTTTTCAATATCTCGCGGCCGTGCGGGGTGTGGACGACTTCGGGATGGAACTGGAGGCCGAAGAGATTGCGCTCGCGGCTTTCCATCGCGGCGAAGGGCGAGTTGCTGCTGCGGGCGATGGCTTCGAAGCCGCGCGGCAGTTCGGTGAGTTTGTCACCGTGGCTCATCCAGACGGTTTGCTTCTGGTCGAGGTTGGTGAAGAGCGGGCAGCTCGGCACGGTGACATCGAGTTCGGCGCGGCCGTATTCACGCTTCAAGCCGTGGGCGACCTTGCCGTGGAGGAGGTAGCTCATGACTTGCATGCCATAGCAGATGCCGAGCACCGGGATGCCAAGGGCGAAGATGCCGGGGTCGGGCATCGGCGCGTCCTTCTGGTAAACGCTCATCGGGCCGCCGCTGAGGATGATGCCGTTGGGCGCGAGGGCGTCAATCTCCGCCGCGCGCGTGTTGGGCCGCATGATGGTGGAGAAGACGTTGAACTCGCGCACACGCCGGGCGATGACCTGCGTGTATTGCGAACCGAAGTCGAGGATGATGATTTGTTCTCTAGCTTCGCTCATAGTGCTCCGTAAATCGTAATTGGTAACTCGTAATTCGTGATTCGCAATTCAAAACTCGTGATCTGTGATGGCGGATTATTATCCCGATTGTTTCGGGCGGGCAACGAAGAACGAATCACGAGTTGCGCATCGCGGATCACAAACAATTAAATCCGCTGTGGTTCGTTCACCGTGCCGCAGCGCGGACAGTTGGAATGTTCCAGCTCGTGGTCGTCCAGATAGGGATGCGCGCATTTGGCGCAACTGAAAATGCGCGTGGGCTTCGGCTCGACGTGCATCGCCCGCCGGCGGATGGCGTTGTGGATGGCGGCGAGGACGCTGATGGCCAGGACGGCCAGCAGATAAACCACCACCGCCGTGTCAAAACGGACCGGGATCATGGCGTGACTCCTCCGACGGGCGCGGTCGTCTCGCTGCCGCCGGCCCAGAGAATGCGCACCTCGCCCCAGTCGAGCGCGTCGGCCGGGCGATCCTCGGACAGAAACCGCCACGACTGGACCTGCCGGAGGCCGCGGTTGTCCGCGGCGGTGGAGCCGGAGCTTTCCGCCAGCAACGCGTAACGCACCACGCCGATGGCGTCCACCGCCACGCGCAACACGGTGGCTTGCTGCGGCGCCGGACCTTCGACGCGCAGCGACTCGGGGGCGGGCTTCGGTGCGCGCGACGCCAGCGCCGGGCTGAACGAGACTTGCGTGGCGGCGGGCGCGACCAGCGTCTCGCTGGTTTCCTGCGGTGACGGAGCAAGCTTGGCGGCCGGCATTTCCGCAGGCTGCGGGCCGGCCACCGCGCCGGGCGTCTCCACAAGCGGCGGCGGCGCGGTCAGCGGGCGCGACGGCTGATTCACCGACGACGACTGATATGGAAAATGCGGCGGCAGTGAGAGCGCGGACGCGGAGAAACCGTGCGACGACGCCAGCGCCGTCAGGCTCGGATCGCGCACCGCGGCAAGGCCCAACACCGTCTCGTCGGCGTCGCCGACGTATTGCACGAGCGGCTGTGTGGGCGCGTGCAATGCCCGCGCGAACGTTCCGACACGAAATACAGCGCCGGCGGCCACATGCGCAGCAAGAGAAGCCAGCAGCCACCACACCAGCAGCCGCTGCTCGGCGACAAAGCGCTTGATGATGGAAGGCCCGGTTTTCATGGTTGCGCGGGCGCGGGCACCGGCTGCGGTTTGATCGGCGGCGTGGCCGGCTGGTTCAGCAACGGCCGCGTCGCCAGCAGCACGTGCCGGACGCCGGCGGCCTTGGCGAGGTCGAGCAGTTGTACGAGCCGTTCGTAGCTGACACGCTGGTCGGACTTCAGTACGAGGCGGATGCCGGGAAACCGCCGCGCCGTCTCTTCCAGACCGGTTTTCAGTTTCTCCAAATCCACGCGCTCGTCGTTGAAGAAGATGAGGTCGTCGCGCGTAATGGTGATCATCACCGCGTTGTGCTCCGGCGCGCCGGCGACGAGCGTCGAGACCGGCAGGTCGAGCATCTCGACGTTCACGCCCGGTTGCAGAACGTAGGAGGAGCTGAACATGAAGAACAACCCCGCCAGCAGCGCGATGTTCACCAGCGGCACCGCCCCGATGCGGCCCTCGACGATCTGAAGATTGCGCTTGAACTTCATGCGGCTCCAGCCAGACCAGCGTCAACTGTCATTGTGCGCTTTGCCGTTGGCGGGCTGGCCGTTGGCGGGCTGGCCGTTGGCCGGCGGCTCGGGGGGCCGCGCCGCGAGGAAGCCGACGATCTCGGTCGCGGCGCGTTCGCTGTCGAGCACCAACTCGTCCACGCGGCTGACAAGATAGTTATAGGCGACGTAAGCCGGGATCGCGACGGCCAGACCGGCAGCGGTGCAGAGCAGCGCCATCCAGACGCCGTCGGCAATGTCGGCGACGTGGACGAAACTGCCTTTCTCGGCGATAACGCGGAAGCTGGAAATGAATCCAACCACCGTGCCGAGAAAGCCGAGCAGCGGCGCCACCTGCGCGATGGTGGCCAGGAACTTCAGGTTGCGCTCCAGGCGCGGCACCTCCTGAAGACTGACCTCCTCGATCGCGTCCTCGATTTCCGCACGGGTGCGGTCGTAGCGAGTGATGGCGGCCTTGACGATGCGGGCGACGATGCCGGGCGTCTCGTCGCAAATCGAGAGCGCTTCCACCAACGCGTTGCGGCGCAGCGCGTTGATAATGCCGGCGAGAAACTCCTGCGTGTTGATCGTGTTGCGGTGGTAGTGCAACAGCCGTTCGAAAAAAATCGCCCCGCCGATCACGCTGCACAGCGCGATCAGCCACATCAAGACTCCGCCTTTGGCGAAAAGTACAATCATTAACAACTCTGTTGTTGTTATAGTCCCAAAACCGCTGCGGGGTCAACGCGGCATTCCGGCGCGGCGGTCCGGCCAATTTGCTTGAATCCGCCGCGCCGGCAGGCAAATGATGTCCGCGCTCAAAACCGTGAAGCCAAACTGCTGAGTATAATTTATGACGACTCCCATCCGTTCCATCCGCCACGGCGCCACACGCCGCGAATTTATCCAAGCCGCCGGCGCGGCGGCTGCCGGCGTAGCGCTTGCGGAGCCACTGCGCGCGCTGGCGCAGGGCGGCGCGAAAACCGTCACGCTGGCGTTCGCCGGCTGCGCGCACGTTCACACGCCCGGCTTCGTCAAACTGCTGAAAAGCCGGCCAGACGTGAAGGTGAAATATGTGTGGGACCACGAAGCTGCCCGCGCCGAAGTCCGCGCCAGGGACCTCGGCGGCAAAGTCGTCGCCGACCCGAATGAAATCTGGTCCGACCCGGACGTGGCCGGTGTGGTGATCTGCTCGGAGACGACCCGGCACCACGAACTGGTGCTCGCCGCCGCGAAGGCGAAGAAGCACATGTTTGTCGAGAAGCCGCTCGGCAGCACCGCCAAAGAAAGCCGCGAGATGGCCGACGCGATCGAGAAAGCCGGTTTGCTTTTTACCACCGGCTATTTCATGCGGACGCAACCCGCGCACCTTTTTATCAAGGAGCAAATTGCCAAAGGCAGCTTCGGCAAAATCACCCGCGTCCGCGGTTCCAACTGCCACAGCGCGTCGCTCGGCGGCTGGTTCGATGTCAAACCCAACGATCCCGCCAACACTTGGCGGTGGATGGCCGACCCGAAAATCGCCGGCGTTGGCGCGTTCGGCGACCTCGGCACGCATTCGCTCGACATCCTGATGTGGCTGCTCGGCGACGTGGAGACCATCACCGCCGACGTCAAAGTCGTTACCGGCCGCTACGGGGATTGCGACGAAAGCGGCGAGGCGTTGATGGAATTCAAGAACGGCGTCATTGGCACGCTCGCGGCCGGCTGGGTGGACGTGGAGAATCCGGTCCCGTTGCTGATCAGCGGCACCGAGGGCCATGCGGTCATCGTCAAGAACGAGCTTTTCTTCAAGAGCGGCAAAGTGGACGGCGCGGACGGCAGGAAGCCGTGGACGGCGCTGCCGGAAGCGCCGCCGTTGCCACTACACCAGTTTGTGAACGCCATCGCCGGCCAGTCCGGCCAGCCGCTGGTGACGCCGCGCGAGGCCGCCGCCCGCGTCAGCGTGATGGAGGCCGCATACAAAGCCGCGCATACGCACGCGTGGGTCCGGCCCGCATAGGGCTGTCGCGCGTCTTGACATCGGACGCGGAATGCCTCAGAAAACCCGCAGCCAACAAGGAACCTGACAGGAGAACGACTATGAATCTTTTCGATCTAAAGGGCGAAATCGCGGTGGTCATCGGCGGCACGGGCGTTTTGGGCGGCGCGTTGGCCGAGGGGTTGGCAGCGGCGGGCGCAAAGGTCGCGGTGCTCGGCCGCAATCAGGAGCGCGGCGAGGGGCGCGCGAAGTCCATTCGCGACAAGGGCGGCCAGGCGGCTTTCTTTTCCGCGGACGCTGTCTCGCGCGACAGTCTCGCTGAAACACACAAGCGCATCGTCTCGTCGCTCGGCGCGCCGACGGTTCTCGTGAACGCCGCCGGCGGCAACGATTCGAAGGTCACCGTGACGGACAACCATCCTTTCGAGAGCATCACGGTGGACGATTGGCGCGCGAACTTCGACCTCAACCTCGTCGGCGGCACGCTGCTGCCGTGCCAGGAATTCGGCCCGGCGATGTGCAAACGCGGCAAGGGCAGCATCATCAACATCGCCAGCGTCAGCGCCCATCTGCCGTTGTCGCGCGTCGTCACCTACAGCGCGTCGAAGGCCGGCGTGGTGAGCCTGACGTTGTTCCTCGCCCGCGAGTGGGCCACGAAAGGCGTGCGCGTGAACTCCATCACGCCCGGTTTCTTCCCCGCCGAGCAGAACCGCAAGCTGCTCTTCAACGACGACGGCACGCCCTCGGCGCGCACCAAATCAATCTGGGGTCACACGCCGATGGGCCGCTTCGGCGATTCGCAGGAATTGGTGGGCGCGTGCGTCTTCCTGGCGAGCGTCAAGGCCAGCAGTTTTGTCACCGGCGCCGACATCCGCGTGGACGGCGGTTTCCTGTCGCAGACGATTTGAGGAAGTTGTCGGCTGTCAGCTCTCCGCTTTCAGCCGAAGTTCATCGCGGATCGTGGCGGCTGAGTGTTGAGGACTACTCCACTGGCGTCAGCTCGACGTCCACGTTCACCGCCTCGCACGCCTCGGTGAGTTTCTCGCGCAGTTGTCCCTCGTCCAGTTGCGTAGGCGACTCAATCCGTATTTCCAAAATGAACTGCGGGTCGCCCGTGTCTGGCGCGGGCACGGTGGCGCTCTCCAATGTCTCGATGTTCACGCCGAGCGAAGCCCAGCCCCGCCTCCGGTCTTGGCCTCTGGATCGGCGCTCGGTTGCTCTGGTTGCCGTCAGTGCTTGGCAGAGGGCGACGTGATCCAAATATAATCAATGCGGCACGTGCCGGTCAGGGGCTGGCCGGTGGCCAGGTCCAGGCGAAGCTGGCGCACACGCGTGGGGCGGGCGGAGTCGTTGGTGAGTTTCACCGTGTAGGACCGGCATTGGGAGTCGTTGGGGACCACCGTGAAGGTCCGGGTCCTGGCGTCGGCCCAGTCGGGGGCGGAGTCCGTCGTGTATTGGACGCGCATTTCGGTGGCCGGCGTGTTGTTTTGGAGGCGGAGGACAAGTGTCTCTTTACCGGTCAGGGCCAGATTCAGATTGTCAGGCGAAAGGAGGTGGGCGTCGGGGCTGGAGTCGATGGCTACAATGTAATAACCGCCGGCCACGAGCTTCACCGGATCGGAGGTGGTTGACCAGAGCGGGTCGGGCCGGAGCGGGTCGAGCCAATGCTGAGTGCGCGTGCCCGGGTTGACCTCGGTCCACCCTTCCTTGTCGAGGTTCCGGTTAAACTCCCAGGCGGCGACGACCGACGTGCTCCGTGGGAGAATGTGGACGGTCACTTGGGCGCTGGTCCAAAGCTGGCTGTCGTCGGCCACCAGACGCAGGACGTAGTCGCCCGGGCGGTCGAAGGTGGCGCGGGTCGCGGCCGAGTGGACGTTGTCGAAGGTAACAGGACCGGGGCCCTCGAGCACTTCCCAACTGACCGACAGGGGTTTGCCCTCGGGTTGGCCGTCGTCGCTGACGTGCCCGGCCAGAGTCACGCGCCGCTGGTCGGTGCGGATGTCGGGGCCGGCGTCCACCACCGGCGGGCGGTTGTAGGGCATCGCGCGGTCCATGTCGACGACGGTCTTGTAGGCCGTGTTGTCGCAGAGCGTCCAGGAAGTCAGACGCGGGGCCTCGTTGGTGAAAAACCCGACGCCGGGAAGGAGCACATAGCCGTTGCCCTGGACCGTGCCGCTGCTGCAACAGATTGACGGATCGTGCGCGCCGCCCCAGACGTAGATCTCGGCCGGGCCCAGCTTGTGGGCCACGTTGTTCTGGATGAACCGCGATTTGCGGATCTCGATATTGGTGGTTTGGGGCGCCCGCAGGCCGAGGACTTCGATTCCCGCGCCAGCGTTGTTCTGGAAGGTGCAATGATCAATGAGGCAGGCGTTGCCGCTGTTCTCGAAGTCAATGCCGCCCTCGTCGGCGCTGCCGGAGTCGGGCTGGTTGCGGAAATAGCAGTTGCGAATGATCAGGCCTTGGGGATCGCCGAGCATGATGCCCATCGTGCCGGCGCTGGCGTGCCAGCCCGAGGCGTCGAAGACGCTGTCGCGGAGCACGGCGCGGTGCACGTTGACCAGGAACGGATGGGGCGAGGTGTTGTGGGCGTAGTTATCGTGGCAGAAGACGCGTTCCACCAGCACGTCGCTGCCTTGGACGAGGTATCCCGACGAGCACTGGAACATCTCGCAGTCGCGCAGCACCAGGTCGCGTGCCGGCGTGCCGGCGATGGCGATGCCCTCCGAGTGGCTCATGTTGTCGCCGCTGGCGCCGCGGCGGCCGAGCCATTCGGGAACGCCGTGGGCGTTGAAGCGGTAGAGACCTTCGATGTGATGGGCGATGCAGTCTTCGATGACCAGCCCGCCGTGGCCAGACTCGGAGTAGTTGACGATCAAGCCCTTGCCGGCGTAGCACACGACCAGACTGCGGATGCGGAGGAAGTCGGGATTGCGGATCAGCGCGCAGCGGTCATCAATGTCCCAGTTGCGGCGGATGATGGGGCGGGCGCCTGTGCCATAGGCGCCGATTTCGGCCCAGTTGTCGGCCGTGCCCCGGGCGGCGATGTCGAGTTCCTGATTGAAGACGCTGCCGCGGCGGAGCAGCAACCGCTCGCCGGGTCCCAGGACCTTACTGTTGACGTTCGAAAAATCCTTCCAAGCCGTCTTGGGCGACGTGCCGGCCCGGACGTTGTTGCCGGCGACACTGTCAATGTAATAGGTCGTGGCCTTCGACTCGCCGGCTGCGGCCGACGACAGGTGCTGCGAGGTCGAAGGGGGCAGGCCGTCTTCGCTGGGGAAGAACACCAGTTGATGCCGGGCGGTCAGCGGTGGAGCGCCGGTTGCGGTCACCTGGATCTCGGCGGCCCCAATGGCCGGCGCATCGGATTGGACAGCCCAGTCAATCGTCTTCTCGGAGCCCATCGGCATGCTTCCCATCTCGTGGACCGTTGGACCCAGCGCGCGGACGCCAGCCGGTAGCTTGAACCGAACGACGACTGACTCGCTGTCCATGCCGATGTTGCGAAGGGTCGTCGTCAATTTCTCCGGGCGACCGGCCAGTAAGATCGCATGTTCCTGCCGGGCGGCGCGGACCCGGAGCGTTGGCAGCCGGGGGTTCTCGATTTTTAGATTGTCAATCAATCCGCCCAGACCGCCGATGACCAGCGGATTGTTCGTGCCCTTGGCCAGGCCGGAGCGCAGGGTATGACTTCGCTCACCGTTCACGTCCAGCGTCAGGGTCGAACCGTCCCACCGGGCCGTCAGGCGATACCATTGGCCGGGCTCAATCTTCACGTTCGACGAAACCCGCGGTTCCCAGCCGTCGAGATGAACGAAGAAGGCGAAACAGCCGCCTTCCTTGGCCGAGTTGAGGCGGAGCTGATACTCGCCATCTTTGATGGCCAGGCGCCGCCCCTCGGCCGGCACCTTGTCGAAATAAACGGAGCAGTCGAGCCGGAATCCGGGGGCAAGCTGCAACTGCGGATCGCTGGCCACTTGGACCGCGCGCGAGCCGGACCGCAGGGCCTGTCCGCCGGTGACCGGGGCGAACTCGACTTCTTTGCCCGACAGATCATGCCCATGGCCGGACGAGTCGTGAAGATTGCCCTCGAAGAGCCACTGCGCGACGCCAGCCGGCGGAGCAGCGGGGTTTTCGATCCGCAGCTCATCCAGCACGCCGTCGAATGGTCCAAGTTCCAGCGGTTCGCCCGAGGGCAGCGGCGTGCCGGAGCGAGGGATGCAGGTTACTTGGCTGTTAAGGGTGATCATGAAATCCAAGCCGGGGGCGTCGTGAAACGACGCGACTTTGGCCGGCATCTCGGAGACCTTGAGCCAGATTTCCTTGCCGTCCCAGCCGGCGGCGACGTGATACCACACGCCGACTTTGGCCGGCAGCGCCGAACGGACCCGCGGCTCCCAGCCGTTGATGTCCAGGAAGAAAGCAAAATGCCCGCCCTCTTGCGGCGGATCGACGCGAAGCTGATAGGCTTGCGGCTTGATTAGCAGCGTCTTCCAACTCGGGCCGATCGAATCAAGCTTGACCCAGCACTCGATCCGCAGTCCGGGCGCCGGTCGCAAGTCAGGGCTGTCGGGCACAACAGCCGGCTTGTGACCACAGCGGAGCCCTTGGCCCGTGTGTCCCGATACGAACGAGGCGTCTGTGGCGAAGGCGTCGTTGCCGCGGCCAGAGCGGTCGGCCAGGTTGCCGTCGAAGCTCCAGATGCCGACGGCCGGCCGCTCTTGGGCCGAGACTGGCGTCGCGCTACCGGACAGGACGACAACGAGAACAGATGCGACGAGCATGGAACGTTTCATCATGATGGCCATTTCAAGGGGATTGTCATCTGGCAGTAAGCCGGAGACCGATGGTGAGGGGCTGCGACTGTTGCAAAGATCACGGCATAGTGGATGGCGGATTGCTCAAAGCTGCGAGCTACTCCGCCGGCGTCAATTCGACATCCACGTTCACCGCCTCGCATGCCTCGGTGAGTTTTTCGCGCAGTTGCTCCTCGGCGAGTTGCGCGGGCGACTCAATCTGCATATCGAGAACGAACTGCGGATCGCCGGTGTGCGGCGCGGGCGTGGTGGTGCTCTCCAGCGATTCGATGTTCACGCCGAGCGAGGCCAGAGTATGCGCGACCTGGTGGACGATGCCTTCGTGGTCCAACCCGACGGCGCGAACCGCGTAACGCCGCGCGCTCTTCGGCCCGCGCGCGCCGGGCGCGCTGGTCGGTTGGGTGGTGATGATCAAACCGTTTTTTCCGCCAAAGGCCGTGGCGTCGCCGCGGAGTTTCGCGATCTGGGCCGTTTCGCCGGCCGCCAGCACGATAGTGGCGAACTCGCCGCCGAGGATGGCCATGCGGCTGTCTTCGAGATTGCAGCCGTGATCGAGGATGAGTTTGGAAATCGCATCCACGATGCCCGGCCGGTCCGGCCCGATGGCTGAAAGCACGAGGTATTGGCGCATGTTGCTCCTTGTTGTTGAGTCGGCTTTGATAGTCCGCCGAAAGCTTACCGCACCGCGGGCCGCGCGCAAGCCTGACGTGCGCTGAACCTCTGTTGCGATGAGGCTCGGAGAATCATCGGTTTCCTGAGTCGGCGGCGAGCTCCCCAGCTCCCTTGCCGATGTGCGGGACGCCGAAGGCGAGCAGGAGAGAAACCAGGCAGGCACAGGCCCCGAAGATGTAGGCGTGGCTGAATCCGGGCACCCACGTCCCCGCATCCGGCGCGAGAGGCACGGCGCTCCCCGGCGCGACACCCGTCTCCGCGTAAAATGTCTCAAAACCGTTGACCCCAATCAGCAGGCTGAAATTGCAGAGCGTCCCGAACACGGCGGAGGCGGCCCCTTTTTGTTCCATCGGGGCGGAGCCGAGGACCTGCTTGGCATTGGAGGCCATGAACAGGGCGTAGCCGAGGGCGATTGCCGCGAGAAAGACAATGACACTGGCAAGCCCCGGCGCACCCAGCACCCGGGCGAAGAGGAGGCAAGCCGCTGCGGCCACGCCCATGCCCGCGACGCAGAGGCGTGACGGGGCGAACCGGTCGGCCAGCCGGCCCGCGAGGGGCGAAAGGATCATGAAGGTGACGGAGTAAACCATCAGCACCAAGCCCGCCCGCTCTGTGCTCAGGCCCTTGACCAGTTCGAGGAAGAACGGCATTAGAAAAGCGTTGCCTCCCATGAGGATCAGTCCGTACACGGTGACGGCGTTGGCCAGGAGAAAACGCCTTTCCTTCAGAAGAGATGGCGCGATCAGGGGATCTTTCGCCTTCAATTGGCGGACGACAAAGAGAAAGCCAGAGACGGCGGAAAGGATAAGTAGCGCCTGGAAACGCAGAGAATCCCAACCCTCCTTTTGTCCCACGTTGAGCGCGAGGACGAAGGAGACGACACCGAGGATGCTGAGCATGGCGCCCAGGTAATCCAGTTTGCCCATCGGCTTCCTGGCGCCCACCTCCGCAGGGATCGCCCACGAGACGAAGAGAATCGCCAGCACGCCGATGGGCACGTTGACGAAGAAGACCCACTGCCATGAAAGCCTCTCCGTCAGAAAGCCGCCCAACGGTGATCCCACGGCGACCCCCAACGCGCCGCAGGTGGCCAGGATGCCCATGGCCCCGCCCACTTTGGCCGTTGGGAGAAACCGGGAGACCGCGGCGTAGGTCATGATTACCAGAATGGAGCCGCCAAGCCCCTGCACGCAGCGAAAGAAGACGAGCAGGCCCAGGCTGGTGGCGAGGCCGCAGAACAGCGAACCGGCGGTGAAGATCGCGTAGCCCCAGAGGAACAGCGTCCGGGCGCTGACGGCGTCGGCGATGCGCCCGATGAGCATCATGGCCCCGCAGTTGAACAGGAGGTAGCTCATGGTGACCCATGAGACGGCACTCGTGTCGGCATGGAAATGCCGGGCGATGGTGGGAAGGGAGATGTTGACCACGTAGATGTCGAGCCGTGCCATGAAGACGGCGACGGCCACGCAGCCGATCAGTCGCAGATGCGAGTTATTGTTGGCGATCATGCCGCCGTTCACCGGGCATCAATCACGAAGGTGGGAACGATGCTGCCTCCCTGGGCGACGTTGGTGATCTCAGCGGTGCTGATCCGGCTCAGCACAGCCGAGTAACCGCCCGGAAAATGGAATGGGTCCGTGTCCTCGTAGAACCCCCGGAGAGCGAAGCCCTTTTCCAGGAGCGGATACTCCTCCCGGGTGATCTCGATCTTTTCCTGGACGATGTAGTCGCTCTGGACGGCCTCGCGGACGGCGCCGGCCCACTGGGTCTCGTCGCACCTCCACCCGAGGTGGACTCCATTCCCGCCGGCTGCATGCGCGGGTTTCAGGACGAGGTTGTCCTTATGGTTCTGCACGTAGTCCAGGAGATCAATCCGGCGGCCTTGGGCATCCGTGGAGTAGCCTTCCCGAAGAATCCGGCCCCAAGGAACGCGCGCGCGGATGGCGGTTGTCTCCTCCTCGGTAAATCCGAAATCGTGGCTCTCGTCCGTCAGAAGGGCAAAGAGGAACTTGTGGCTCAGCAGTTCGCTCCGGAAGGGGTTCACCATACAGACGGCCTTGTGTTTCACGGCCTGGAGGAGCGGGGCGATCTCTGCGGCCCGATCCAAACAATCGTCGGTGTGCATGATCCGATAGACAAGGTCCACGACGCGTCCCTTCGCCCGGAGTTTCCCTCCGTGGAAATCTAGGTCCTCCGGATGGGCCGCCGCCGCTTCGAGACCCAGATTCTCCATGTCCTGGGCGTTGAGGCGGGCGAAGAGATCTTGCATGCCGCCGGGGAAACTGAGAATGCACATCCGGGGCGTGCCGGCGCCTCCCCAACTCTGCCAGGCGTGCATGAAGGTCTGGATCATGCCGATCTGCACGAGATTCGGCCGCACGTCGTAGCGCACCTCGTAGGCTTTGTAGAATCCCAGCCCTTGGAAGAGGGGGACAAGCCCGTCGTTGCAGACGCTCCCCATGGGGATGTCGCCGTTCAATTCCACGAAGCGGACTCCTGCCTCCGTGGTGAAAGAGTCGAAGCGCAGAATAGACCGTCCCGCCGGGGCCGGCGGCTCCAGCGAATGGATAGTCCCGATCCACTCGTTGAACCCTCCGAGATAATCCGCGTGGCGCTTCTGGTCTTCGAGGACGGCGTCGCGAACCTTGCGGACGGCCCTCGCAAGCACTGACACGGCACGATGCTCCTGCCTCATTTCATCGGTGGTCACGAACCGCGGCCGGGCCACCATGCAGAAGGGCCTCTCTCCGATGGTCAGGCTCCGGTCCTTTTGAGATTGAACAAGGTGTTCGATGATCGATTCCGGCTCGGGCCACGACGACAGCAACTCGTTCCAGTAAAGTATGGCATCGCGGCGCAGGGCGGGGAAACGCGTGTCTTTCAAGATAGAGCTCCTCCAGAGGGTGTCATGTCTCAGGGATCAATGCGGACGTTTTGAGCCATGTGCGTTTTGAAACACAGGTTCGGAGTAGGACATCGGGCAGGCAGAGTCAATCTAGAACTGCGGACATCGAAAAAATGGTGTTGACGGGAGTTGCGCATCTCTGTATTGAAGCAACTGTTTCTCTAATGAAATGAACCCGGCCCACCAGATTCCGGTTCTGCAAAAAGCCATCGCGGTGTTGAGAGCGGTGGCTGACAGGGAGTGCGAACCCACCAAGCGCGAGCTGGCGCGGACGTTGAAGATCGCGCCGGCCACCTGCTACCGAATTCTCCAGACCTATGCCCACGCCGGCTGGCTCCAAGTGGACGACAATGGCCGATGCGAACTCGCCGCCGGCTTGTTCCCTCTGCTTTGCCGGCTGCAGCAAAGCGACCTGTTGTGTCCGCGGATGGTAGAAACGCTGCACAAATTGACGGAGGCCACCGGCGCCACCTGCAAGGTGTCCGTGCGCGATGACGACGACGCGCTGACGTTGTTGAGGGTGGATTCTTCCGCGCCGATGGCGCTGGCGGTCCGGCCGGGCGCCCGGTTTCATCTGACACTCGGCGCATCAGGCTCGATCCTGCTGGGCGCGCTCATGGACAAGGAAGTTGGCAGGATCATCCGTCGCGCCCCCAAGAAGTGCTGGCAATGGCAAGAACCCGCCGATGTGCTTCAGCGCGTGCGGGAGGCACGGCAAAAGGGTGTTGTTGTGGACTCCGGCACCTATCGGCCCGACGTCTTCGGCGTCTCGGCGGCGCTTTACGACGCGAGTGGCCAAACCCGGGCCGCGTTGACGTTGACGGGACTGGTCCACGGCCACACGAAGGCGCAACTGGATGCCTTCCGCGAACTTCTGGAGCGCACCGCCGCCAAACTGAACCAACAAACGAAGCTCGGAAAACCATGAAAATCATCGATCTGAAAGCACGCACGGTCGCCATTCCACTCAACTGCCAGTTGCGCCACAACACCGGCGTGCATCCCGGCTACTTCCTGCGCACCGTCATCGAGATCATCACCGACGAAGGCATCGTCGGCCTTGGCGAAGTCGGCGGCGGCGACCAGCGCGGCGCGATGATGAAACTGAAGCCGCGCATTTTGGGACTCGATCCCTTCCATCTCGAAGTCATCAAGCTGAAGGTGCTTCGAAGCATTTACTACCTGTCGAACTCCCGGCTTTACGCAGCCATTGAGATGGCCTGCCTCGACATCCAGGGCAAGGCGCTCAACCGGCCGATGTCGGACCTCATCGGCGGCCGCGTGCGCGACACGGTGCCGATGATTGCCTATCTCTTCTGGCGCTATGACCGTCCGGAGGGCGGTGACGACGAGCGCGCCGAAGACATGGCCGATCTTTGCGAGGAACTGCACGAGACGCTCGGCGTCAACGCGATGAAGCTCAAGGCCGGCGTCATGCCGCCGGACGAGGAAGCGCGCGCGGTGGAACTGTGCCGCGAGCGGTTGGGGCCGTCGTTTGGATTGCGGATTGACCCGAACGGCACGTGGTCGGTCGCGACGGCCACGCGCATCGGCCGCCGGCTGGAGCCGATGAACATGGAATATTTCGAGGATCCGGCTTGGGGACTCGAAGGCAACGCCGCCGTGCGCAAAGCGGTAAGGATTCCCATCGCGACGAACATGTATCCGAACAAGTTCGACGACCTCGGCCCCGCCATCCAGCTCGGCGCGGTGGACATCGTGCTCACCGATCTGCACTACTGGGAAGGCCCGCGCGGCGTGAAGGACCTCGTGGCGGTCTGCCGCACGTTCAACCTCGGCGTGGCGATGCACAGCGGCGCGGAGTTCGGCATCGAACTGGCCGCGATGCTCCACACGGCCTCAACGATCCCGGAAATGCGTTTCGCCGGCGACGCGCACTATCATTTTCTCAAAGACGATATCATCGAGGGCGGCCTGATGAAATACGTGGACGGCGCGATCGCCGTGCCGACCGGCCCCGGCCTTGGCGTGAAGCTTGACGAGGAGAAGATGCGCCGCTACGAGAAATACTTTGAGGAGAAAGGCGACTACTACGCCCGATTCCATCAGGACCCCCGCCGGCCGGATTGGTATCCGATTGTCGGCGGAACATGAGGTACATCATGAAACATTCCCGTCTTAAAGGCCGCGTTGCTGTGGTGACGGGCGCGTCCCGCGGTATCGGCCGCGCCATTGCGATCGGGCTGGCGCGCGAGGGCGCGTCCGTCGTCGTCAACTATGTCGCCAACGCCGCGATGGCGAACCAAGTCGTCAACGAGATCCGCGCCGCCGGCAGCGATGCGGTCGCCGTGCGGGCCGACGTGAAAGACCTCGCGCAACACAAAAAACTCGTGGCGGCGACGCTCAGACGCTTCGGTCGGATTGACATTCTCGTCAACAACGCCGCGATCACGCGCCGGCAGCCGTTCCTCGAAGCAACGGCCCAAGCATGGGACGAAACCCTGGGCGTCAACCTCAAAGGCGTCTATTTCCTGTCGCAGACCGTCGCGCGCCGGATGGCGATCCAGCGGTCGGGCAAGATCATCAACATTTCCAGTGTCCACGACGAGCGCGCGATGATGCACAACTCCGTCTATAACATCTCCAAGGCTGGTCTGGTGATGCTGACGAAATCGCTCGCGCTCGAGCTGGCGGAAAACGGGATTCAAGTGAACTGCGTCTCGCCCGGCGCGATCCTGACCGACGAGACCCGCGACCGGCTGGCAGACCCCGAGCACCGTGCCCGCGTTCTGGCGAAGATCCCCGGCGGCCGTATCGGCGAGCCGCAGGACGTGGTGGGCGCGGTGGTGCTGCTGGCGTCGGCAGAATCGGATTACATCACCGGCGCCACGCTCTACGTGGACGGCGGCATGTTGTTGCGGTGAAATTCGTTGAAAGGAACTCCCATGGCATTCGACATCAAACGACGCGGCAAGTTGACGTATTATTACAGGGCCAACCGGCCCGTGTTCTCGTTCGTCGTCACCGAGGCGTTGCCGGACGGCGACCTCAGGGTTTATCTCGCGGGCCTCACCGGCGGCGAATCGGCCACGCGCAATCTCGGCTTGTCCGACACGGCCACGATGGATCCCGACAAGGAAATCCCGCGTGTGTTCCAAACGTGGGAGAGCTGGCTGAAGGAAGCGGGCGTCTGCGACTCGATCCAGGAGTTGGATTTCATTGAGATGCACGCCTTCGGTTGCCAGCCGAAGTCGCCCAGTCCGCTGGCCGATCCTGCAGGTTACACCGCCGAACTGGAGCGGTTGCGGGCAGCCTACGGGCGCGCCTACGCCGCTTATTTCCGCGATCATCTGCCGGAGCACGGTCTGCCTGCGCGGTTCACGGTCCACGTGATCGATGTGCCGGACAAAGCGGCGTCGTATGAGTTTTACACGACCGCGCTGTTGCAGCGGGCGTCAAAGAAATAATCCAAAGAGTGACAACATGAAGATGCGCAGCCTCGTAGCCCGGGACTCCGTCGCGGGAATCCCGCCTCGGAGTGGCGGGCTACGATTCGCATTGCTCGGGGTTGTGCTTGGTGCAGCCCTGGGCCAAACTGCCTTGGCTGCGCAGGCCGACACGAGAGACGTTCGAATTGTCCGTGACGGTAATCGGATTGAGTTTGGCAACGCTTGTCTTGCGCGCGTGTTCACGACGCGGCCTATGCTCGCCACCGTAGCCATCATCAACCGGTTGACGGGAAAATCGTTCGATGTGCGCGGGACGGAATTTCTGCTGGACTTGGGCCAGGGCAAGAGCCTCACGGCCTCCGACTTCAGCGTCGAGGCCGTTACGCCCGATGCGGCCGCTGGCACGCTCACGTTTCGCCTCCGGCACGCCGCGCTGGGTATCGGGGCAGTTGTGCGCTACGAGCTAGCGCCAGGCTCGTTTTTTATGCGCAAGCGGTTGACACTGGAAACAGGTTCGACCTGTGTGCGGAGCGTGGAGGTCGAGCGGCTCTCGTTCGGCGGCGCGCCGCTGGCGACGCTGTTGCCAGATTGCATGAACGTGATTCCGACGGAGCCGGCAAACAACCTGACTCGATGCCCGGAGCCTCATGCCATGGAGATTGGGCTTGGTCAGCCGGTGTTCGTTGCCGGCCAGGTGTTCCTCGGTCTCGAACATCCCGCCGGCCACAACGCCTACGACAGGGACGGCATGGTTTTCCTGCGGCACTATCCAAGCAAGGCTGGACGCATTGAGTGCAAACCGGCGGTGCTGGGTGTCGCGGCGGATCGTCCGCACGAGCGGGTGCGGGATGCGTTCCTGCGCTATGTAGAGAGCTTGCGGATGCGGCCGGTGAAGCGGTTCACGGAGTTCTTCTTCGACGCGTATGACTCTGACAAAAGGGCGAGACAGATTATGGACACGGCGCGTGAGACGCTGCTCAAACGGGGTGTCCGCGTTGACTGCGTGACGCTCAACGGTTGGGCGGAACCGAGGCAGGGCCTGATGGTGCCGCCGCTCAGTTGGCCGGACTTGCTGAAACAACTCACCGACTACGCGAAGAAGCAACTCGGCTGTCCGCTCGGACTGCACGTCTATACGACTGGTGATAGATCTCCCGCGCTGCGCGACTGGATCGCGAAACGGTTCGATATGATTTACGTCGAACCAGGTGAGCGAAGCGTAGGGGCATATTGCCTGGCTGACCCGCGCGTAGAGCAGGAGTTGACGGCCAATCTTGCCCGCTACGTCCACGATCACGACGTGGCGATGTATTACTACGACTGGGGCTCGTTCAACTGCCCGGCTGGCAATCATCGCGGTCACATGCCGGGCTACGGCACCGAGGCGATTGCCGATGCGTTCATCCGGCAATTGGAAGCCATGCGTGCGGCGCGGCCGGACATTTTCCTCTGCGACACTGGTTGGTTCAGCCCGTGGTGGCTGCGCTGGTATGACGGTGTCTACTACCAGCCGGGGGGCGACTGGAACAGCCGCCTCGACGGTCCGCCTTCATTTGCCACCGTGGACCTGCTCGGCACGTTTCGCGACGCCGGGATGAAACGAAGGTTTGAGAAGCGGCCCTACTACCCCGCCACCGGCTACATCAACCACGGCGCGATCAGCTACGCGTGGATGGATTGGAAGAAACGTGCGTCTCCGCCGCGGCAGGCGTTTGTTAACTACGTCGCGATGATGTTCCTGCTCGGCCCACAGATCGCCGAATACATCCTCTCCCTGCCGGAACTGTCGGAGGAAAACCGCGACGATCTCGCTGCGGTTCACCGCTGGGGCCTCGCACGCGATCCGTGGCTATTGGCCGACACACGGCCGCTCGGCGGCGACCCGATGAAAGGCCAGGTCTATGGCTTCGCTCACATCGTCAAAGGCAACCGCGGCATCATCGGTCTGCGCAACCCAACGGTGTTCGAGCGAAGCTTCAGGCTTGTCTGCGACGAGCAAGCAGGCTTCTGGCCTGAGGACGCGCCGTTTGTAGTGACGACATCCTATCCATTCACGCGCGCGGAGGCGCGCCTGGTGTCCTTTGGCGATACGGTCGAGGTGAGGCTGGCCGCGCATGAGTTGCGCGTGCTGGAGATCGCCGAGCCAGGCGCGATGCCGCGTCCGGTGACGCTAGGCTGTCGCGAGCAGTTGCTCAAGTCCACGCCGACAAGCACGACCATCGCGTTGTTGGGCGGCGCGGGCGACGCGGTAACCATTGTCAGCCCGACGCCGATGGAGCGAGTGCTGCTGGACGGTAAACCAAGCGCGATCAAATCGGGCGCACGACAAGCCTCCATCCACCTGCCGCAGCGCGCCGCAGCCTTGCGGACCGTTCACGCGGAGAACATCTCGCTGCAAGATCGCCGGCCTGAGATCAACCTCCTCTTCACAGCGGACGTGCCCGACGGCGTCAGGGCGAAATTGGTGGTCGTGTTCACAGAGATGGCCACCGGCGCGCGTTTCGATGCGTCCATCACTTGCGGCGGCAAGCCGTGCGATGTCGAGGCCCCACATGGGTTGTTGCGCGACAGCGAAGGCCGCGACACGGGCAAGCGCGCCGCCGCCACGGACTGGAATCTTTTCCGCGCTGAACTGCCCACGGGGCGGTCGGACGTTCGATGCGTCTTCCGGCAAACCGAGCCGTCGCTCGCAACATCCGCAGTGGGATCATGGAGGGCGAAGGCGCACGTGTTTGTGGATGCTGCGCAGGATTTTTCGGAGACGCATCGCATCGAGATTCGCCATCAGCCGGTTGCGGCGAAGCCATTGCCGTCGCTGCCGACACACTGGAACGCTGTCGAGGAAACCCGGACCACGCTCATTGACGGCCGCCTCGTCATCTGCGGCACGCCCACCGACCCGCACAACATCGCTTTGGCCACCGGCCCGTGTCCGCCGAACGTCGAGGTGGACAGCACCTTTCCAGACTATACGAAGGAGCCGCTGAATGACGGCGTGGTACTACCGCGCGGCCAGGCTGGTCAAGCATGGGCCTCGGCCGAGACCCCGCAGGAGCATTCTGTGACGTTGACCTGGCCACAGCCGCACAAGATCGGCAGCGTCTTTCTCTGTTGGGGCCAAAATGACTGGCTGCCTCGAGCTTACCGCATCGAGTGCAGGGTCAATGGCGCCTTCGTTCCCGTCGCGCCGCCGGCGGGATCGTCCTCGCTTTGGTTGACAGCGACGAAGCGCGACGAGACACTCCCCTTCAAAGTCGTCCTGGCCGACGCGCTGCGGATCGTCCAGAAACCCGCCGGCGGCAGCGCCCGCCGGCCCGACTTGATGGGAATCGCAGAAATTGCGGTGCATGTGAGCGAATAACTCAAGGAGAAATCAAATGATCTCAAGACTGACGGTTGTGACACTGTTGTCCGCGCTGACGATCACAGCATCTGCGGAACCACAAACACCCACGGTCTTGGTCCCATCGGCGGGCGATCCCGCCTATCGCATCGCCGGCAATGTTTTCTGTGAGATGTTGGAGAAGATTACGGGCGCGAAGCCGCGCACGATGGCTTGTGCCAGCCCTGACGACGGGAAACTGCCGCCGGGCGACCTCGTGCTCATCGGCTCCGACGCGGTGAATCCCATCGTGCATCGCCTGATCTTGCAGGGGAGCATCGAGAGCCTCGGCATTCGCTACGGCACGGACGATTATCGCATCCTCTCGCTGCCGGACCACGGGCGCACGCTGCTGATCCTCGCCGGCAGCGCGGGGCGCTCGACGATCTACGCGGCCTACGATTTCTTCCGCAAGAAAGCCGGCGTGGAATATTTCTGGGACGGCGACGTGATTCCGAAGCGCGCGAATATCGAGCTGGCTGGCTGCGATTTCACCGAACAACCGCGTTTCCAGTATCGCGGGCTGCGCTACTTCGCCCACCGCGGGCCGCATCGGTTTCAAGCGGAGATGTGGGACTTCGAGGATTGGAAGCGCGAGATGGATTGGATTCTCAAGAAGCGGTTAAACCTCTTCATGCTGCGCACGGGGATTGACGACCTTTTCCAGCGCGCGTTCGACCTGCCGTATCCGCCCACCGACGGCGTGGACCCCGACGCCGAGCCGCGCTCCTACAACGACCGCACGTCATTCTGGCCGCTCAAGTATCGCGGCGAGTTGCGCAAGCGCGTGCTTGCCTACGCCCGCGAACGCGGCCTGATTCATCCGGAGGACACCGGCACCATCACGCACTGGTATTCGCACACGCCGGGATCGTTTTACAAAACATTCCCCGACTTTCCCGTCACGCACGATCAGAAAACCGGCTACACGCTCGCCTCCGCCGCGATCTGGGACATCGAACACGAACGGACATGGGACGCCTACTGGAAGCTGACCGAAACGCACATCCGCGAGTTCGGCGAGCCGCGGATGTTCCACACCATCGGCCTGGCCGAGCGGAGCTTCGGCGGCAGCGAGCGCGAAGACTTGCAGCGGAAGCTTCACGCGTATCGCAAAATCCAGGAAGTCCTGCGGCGGCATTACCCGGACGCGCCGTTGTTGATCGCAAGCTGGGACATGATGGGCTGGTGGAAAAACGACAACGTGCGGCGGCTGCTCAGTGAGTTCGACCCGCAACGCACGATCCTGCTCGACTACACCGCCGACCTGATCCACCGGAAGACCTATCGCGACTGGGACGCCTACAAGAAGTTTCCGTGGATCTTCGGCGTGTTCCATGCCTTCGCCGCCGACAGCGAAATCCGGGAGGATTATGGCATCCTGCAAGAACGCATCGGCGAAGCCGCCCAAGACTCGCAATGTCTCGGCCTCGTGCTCTGGCCGGAAATTTCGCACAGCAACACGCTGCTGCTGGAATACCTCGCCGCCAACGGCTGGCAGCCGGATCAGCTGGACGTGAACGCGTTTGTGGGCCGCTATTGCGCGGGCCGCTATCCGTCCGATCTTGCCGCGCGCATGGAAAAAATCTGGCGCCCGTTCCTGCCCATCGCGGCCACGCATCACTGGACTGGCGGCGACGCGCACAAGAAAACCTACCCGGCTGTGCAAACCGATCCGCAATTCCGAATGCTGACCTACGCCACGTACGCGAATCTCAACGAGGCGCGCGCGCACGCTTATGAAGAGGAATTCCAGCGGCTCGCGGCGGCGCTTGGCCAGGCGCCCGCGTTGCTGGCGCAACTCGCGCCATTGGCGGAGGCCAGCTACGCGAATGAACTGTGGCGTCGCGACACGATTGACATCACGCGGACCGTCATCAACCGGGCGCTGAAGGCGTCCCTGATGCGTGGCTGCGTGGCTATGGAAGCATGGCGGACGGGCCGTGGCGACGAGGCTGCGGTGAGAAGCATGGAGACGGCGAGCAAGGGCCTCATGGAGCAACTCGGCGATTTGCTGGACCTCAGCGACGATTTCTCACTTTACGCGGCCATGAAGCAACTCGGACGCGCCCGCGAACTCGGCGGCGTCACGCCGCAGATCAATCCCCACACCGAGCTGACGCTGAAGGGCAACGCCGAAAACACCTACTGCCGCGCCCACCAATACGAGCTGGTCCGTTACGTTTACCCGGCCGAGTTGGACGAATACTGGAAGTGGGTCAACGGGCGGCTCGAGTCCGGCAAGAAAGATGCGTGGAAGCAGCCGGCGGCGTTTGGTCCGGCCGAAAAAGCCATTCAAGAGCGCTTTTACGCCACGCCGCTCGCCGAGATGGCTCCCAAACGCACACGCTCGGCGGAAAGTTTGAGCCGGACCATCGAACGGACGCGGGAACTGATCGCCACCTTGCTGACACCGAAGCAGTGAGAACACCCAATCAACCTAACGCAACGTCGCGGCGCGATTTAGTGATTCGAGCGCAGATTCACCGGTTCGCGAGGTTTTCATTCCCACTGTTGCTTCTGACGGCCTTGTGCCTGTCGGCTGGTTCTGCCGACGGCCCGACTGGCAAGGCATTCAAGATTTCGGTGGACCGGACGATGTGGGCCAAGTGGGGCTTCCAGTATCCTGTGACGTATGTTTTTGACGTCTCCGGTGTGTCTCTTGGCGCGAAGGTCAGTCGCCGGGACATTCCGTCCTCTGCGTGGAAGCCTGTGCCCACCAAAGCGGCCACCAACTTTTTCAACGGCGTCGAGTGCGTGCGGTTCGATTACAGCCGGGAGCGCGCTTTTGTATCGGTGGGGTTTGGCGCCAGCGACACCATCGAGCTGCAATTTACGAACGTGACCTCGGCACGGTTTGCCGGAGTGGCCAGGTATTATGACGACCGCAAGGCGGCCTACACGCTGTCGATCGACAACTGGGGACGCAGGGCGACGGCCAATCCCGGCGCGGCGTGGAACGCGGCAGACGACGACCGGTGTGACAACTATCAGGCGGCCTTGCGAGTCTGTCGCGGTTTCCATTTGCCCGTTTCGATTGCCATCAACACCCACATGGCCGGCAGCAACACGATGTGGAATGTGATGCAACAAGAACTGGACCGACGGGATTTCAGTTGGGAGCCGGCTGTCCACGCGCAAACTCATCCGGGCAATGCGAAAGCCTACAGCGTTCGCGGCTGCAAAGCGGAGATTCTCGGCTGCCGCGACGAAATCCTGCAGCACCTTCACCGCATCCCCTGCGGCGAACATGTCTTCGAGCACATCCTCACATCCGGATACAAAGACGAGGACATCCTCGGCACGGATGCCGGAGAGTTTCTTTTCGTGCGCGGCTACAACGGCCGCGACAACCCCACAAGCACCGATTACGCGACGTGGGACGCGGCGCACAAGTTTTACGGCGTTGGCGGGCTGAACACCAAAGACTACGACCGCGTCTTCGCAAGGCGCGCTCCGAAGGGGCGGTTCTTTGCCGCGGACGTTGCGGAATTAAATGCGGAGTTCGACCGCGCGCGTGCCGCTGGTGGCATTTGTTATGCCATGTGGCACCCCGACCGCTATCTCAACAGCGTTCTCCACGACCCGCGCCCCGGAGAGGACGGTGTTCAAGGCTCGACCCTGGTGCAGCATCTGAGCCACGTCGCGAACCGCAAAGACGTATGGTATGTGGCCAACGGCTGGCTCTACAGTTATCGCTACGTAGCCGAACATGCCTCGATTACCAACCAGCAACCGTAGGAGGTATCAACCAACGATGAAAACCCCAACATCCATATTAACTTCGCGCCGGGAGTTTCTGAAAACCTCCGCCGTCGTTGCCGGCACCCTCGCTCTTGGCCGCACGGCGCTCGCACAGTCCGCCGCGCCGCCGGTCTCCGGTCTTCTGCCGCGCAGCATTCATCCTTATCCCAACAAGGTCACGTGGGGTGCGGGTGCGCTGAGCCTCAGCAAACGCGCGACGCTCACAGTGGGGCGCGAGAGCGACGCGGGCGTTGTCGAGATGATGAAGGACACGTGGAACCGGTTTACGTTCGGCGCGGTGGAACTGGTCGTGACACGCGACGCGGCGCTGAAGGCCGGCGAATTCGCGCTGGCAGGCGCGCAACCGCCGCCACGGGAATCGAACTCCGCCTACGCGCTCAAGGCGGACGCGTCGGGCATCGCGGCGAGCGCGGCCGATTCGGCGGGGATGCGCCAGGCGTGGTTCACGCTGCTGCAATTATTGCAAGCCGGCGAACCGGCGAGCGGCGGCCTCGCGTTCGCGCTGCCGCATGTGGAGATTCAGGACGGGCCGGCGATGAAGTTCCGCGGACTGCACCTTTGCGTTTTTCACGAGACGTCGCCGGTGATGATTGAGAAAGCCATCCGGCTCGCGGCGTTCCTCAAGTTCACCCACGTCGTGCTGGAATTCTGGGGCATGTTGCGGCTCGACGCGCTGAAGGAGTTGTCGTGGCCCGAAGCGTGGCCGAAAGCGCAGGCCGGCAAGCTCATCGCCATCGCGCGAGGCATGGGATTGGAGATCATCCCGATGTTCAACTGTTGGGGCCACGCCACCGCGTGCCGCATCAAGCACGGCCGCCACGTCGTGCTCGACCAGAACCCGAAGCTCGCCCCGCTGTTCGAGCCGGACGGCTGGACGTGGTGCCTGACGAACCCGCGCTCGCAGGACCTGTTGCGGCGCGTGTGCGACGAACTGATCGAGTTCGCCGGGCCGGGAAAGTTCTTCCATATCGGCTGCGACGAGGCTTATTCGCACGCGACGTGCGACCGCTGCCGGCAGACCGACCGCGTGCAGCTCTTCGCCGACCACGTGAACAACCTCGCCGCGCATCTGGAAAAACGCGGCCGGCGCGCCATCATGTGGGGCGACGCGTTGCTGGAGCGCGGCAAGTGGCCGGCGGGTTTCGCAGCCAATGGCTCGCCCACGTTGCCCACGCATCTGGCGCTGGACCGCATCTCGCACCAGATCGTGATCGCCGACTGGCATTACGACGTGACCAAGGGCTCGGTGCCGACGCTGGCGCATTTCCGCGAGCATGGCTTCGAGACGCTGGCGTGTCCGTGGAACTCACTGGGCAACATCCGCACACTGGCGAAAGCCGCCGTCGCCAACAACAGCGCCGGCGTGCTCATGACGACCTGGCATCATCTCGTCCAAAGCATCCCGACGCTGCCCTACGTCGCCGCGTGCGTGTGGTCGCAGGACCAAGCCGCGCTCGGCCTCGGGCAGATGGAGGGGTCGCTTTCGCGCGCCGCGACGGCCGCCATCCTGCGCAAGCTCGTGCCGGCGGAGGGCAAATTCGAGCGTGCCGGCTGGAACCCGTTCGAGCTGCCGGCGGAGACTGACTGATTGTGATTTGGAGGAACGATTATGATACTAGCAAACCTGACCTGGCCCGAAGTGGCCAAGCTGAAACGCGATGTGGTTGTCGTGTATCCCATCGGAGCGTTGGAGCAACACAGCCGGCACCTGCCGTTCTTCACCGACTCGATCTTGTGCGGCGCCATCGCCGACCGCGTTGAGGCGGCGCTGCCGAAGGACGTGTTGCTGCTGCCGGTACAGTGGCTCGGCGCATCCACGCATCACCTCGGCATGGCGGGAACGCTGAGCGCGGAAAATGAGACCTACATCAAACTCGTCGCCGAACCGATGCGTTGCCTGCTGCAACACGGCTTCAAGCGACAGTTGGTGCTCAACGGTCACGGCGGCAACAAGGACGGTTTCCACCTCGCGCTCCGCCAGCTCATCATGGAGTTCCCCGACGCGCAGCTTTTCGGGGCGAACTACTGGGACACAGCCGCCGAAGAGATTGCGAAGATCGTCGAAGGCCCGATGAAAGGCATCGGCCACGCGTGCGAGGCCGAGACGGCATTGATGCTTACTGTCCGTCCGGACCTGGTGCGGCGCCACGCGATCCACAACGACCTTTCTGCCACACGCCAGCCGAAGGCGCTCAGCGGCGTTTACGTCGTGCCCGTCATGAAGGCGCAAACCGAACACGGCGGCATCGGCTACGCGGAACTCGCCACGGAGGAGAAAGGCAAGTTATTGCTCGATGCCATCGTGGTGCGCGTCGTGGAAGTCATCCGGGCCATTGGTAAGAAGCAAAACTGAACCGGAGATCCGCATAAAGATTCTCAAACCCATCTTCACACTGAGCCAGCGCCGCTTCCTGTGCGGACTCGGCGCGACCATCGCGTTGGTTGCACACCTCGGTACCACAGAATCGGCGCAGCCGCCGATCTCCACCTGCGCCATCGCTGATTTCAAACCGCTGCTCCTTTCTGCTGGTGAAGAGGGGACGGTTGATCTCTGGTTCTCGGATGAGTTGGAGAGGATTCCTCGCAATTGGGTGCGCGTGTTGACCACGGTCCGGGCCGAGGGGGAGACTGTGGCCGGTCTGGTCTTTGTGGACGTTCTCCGGCGGGAATATCGCGGCAAATTGAGCACGCTGCAGGCCGGCAAAGAGGGTGAAATCGGCGCGGAAATGGAACAAGCTGGGCGTCCCGTGTCGCTGCTTCGCGGCGTGAGGCTTTATTACAAGGGAGGGCCGCTTCGGATCGCCAACCTGCGGCTGCTTCACACCGAGGAAACACTGCCAAGGCCGGACGTCACTGTGCAGGGGACGTTCGACGACAGTTCGATACAGAAAGCCTTGGATGCACTCGGCCCGCGCGGTGGTGTGGTTTGTGTTCCCGCTGGCAACTACGTCATCCGAAACCAGATCAAGGTTCCGGTGGACAACGTGACCATCTACGGCGATGGAGCGAAGACCACCCTCCAAGGCACCTGGTTCGAAACCAAGGCCCTGATCCTGGCCGAGAAGCGGCAGAACCTGCGTTTGACGCGACTCCATCTGCGAAGTCTGCCGATCACCTGTTTTCGCGGCTACAGTGAAGCGAAGTATGCCCTGCCCGGTGACGCCGGCAGGCCGTCGGTCCACGGCACCGGGATCGAGTTGCTGCATTGCCATCGGACGCGAGTGGATCATTGCGAAGTCGAGTTGTTCGGTCACGCTGGCCTTTGGTGTTTCGGCGGCAGCGAGAATCTGGTTGACCACTGCTTCTTCCATGAAAACTTTCACTATGGTGACGGCTACGGCGTTTGCGCTACAGCCACAAAGGATCTCTTCATCGAAGACAACAGTTTCGAAAACCACCGGCACGGGATCGCCGCGGGGAACGGCGCTTCCTATACCGCTCGTTTCAACCGCATGATCAAAGACGCCGCCGTGCTGGCAGACTGGAAACAAAATGCGGATGCAATCAACCAACTCCGTGCTCACGACATTGATGCCCATCCGGGTTGCAAGTGGATCTTCGCTCACGACAACTACGTGGCCATGCGCAACGCCCTCATGGGAGGCGGTGCCTACATGCGTGGCAATCCGGCGTGGCTCTGTCGCAATGTGTTCGAGAACTGCGTGCCGGGGATTTTTTGCACGGGCCAGTCCGACGACGTGTGGACTTGGGACAATCGTTTCATCGAGTGCAAGAACCCCAAGGGGCAACTGCGAGAAGAGTATTCGGATGCGACGGGGGCCATTCACTTTCGACAGAGGCCGCCCCAGTTCCGCGAGATCCCGTATCCCTGCGAGTTAAACCGTTTTAATTGGTGGCCGGGCCGGCCATCCGAAACAATGCAGAAGGAGGCACGATGAAGATCGTTGACATGGAAGTTCGCACGGTGGCGATTCCGACCACGTGCCAGTTGCGCCATAACACCGGCGTTCATCCCGAGCCGGCGACAGGCGCGAACGAGAAGATTGTTTCGACAGCATCGTGGCGAAAACCGCGGCGTTCTTAGTCCTGTCAGCAAAATGGTGAATTGAAATAAACAAAATGAAAAAAAGGAAGAACCTCGTTGGGGCCGCGACACTCATTGTGGCACTATCGCTGGCCGGTGTCCCGGTTCTTGCCCAAGCCCCGAAGAGTCCAGATGGCAACCGTGCCGAAGCGGCGGGGCGCCTGCGGCCGGACATTCACGGTTGCGGTGTCTATCAGACGAGCGGATACGGGGACGAGCTTGGCGCACTGACCAACCCGCACCTCGACGGGCACAAGTTGATGAAGTGGTGGTCGCAACTCGAACCGGAGGAGGGAAAATACAATTGGTCGGCGATTGAGGGTCCGATGAGCAAGTGGCTGGCGGCGGGGAAACGGGTGATGTTAAGCCCCATCACGGCGCACGCCGGTCCGGTAAATGGACTGCCCGCGCAAGCGACGCCCGACTGGGTATTCAAGGCCGGTGCAAAGTGGGTGCCCCTGCCTTTGAAAGGAAGCAAAGACTCGGTGCGTGTGCCCGTGTATTGGGACCTGATTTACCTGGAGAAGTATCGGAATTTCATCCGGGCGCTCGGCAAGCAGTTTGACGACCGGAAGGGAATCGAAGTCGTTTACTGCGGCACGGGAGTTTTTGGCGAGACGATCGTCTCAACTGAGCTTTGGGGGCAAAAGGAACATCGGCTCTGGAGTGAAGCCGGCCTGACCCCGGAGAACTGGACCAAGGCCGTCAATGCCATGGTAGATGCCTACGTCGAGGCGTTTCCGAAGACGGTTGTGGGGCTGCAAGTGACCAACCCCGGCTTGGTCTCCTACATGGAGAGTTGCACACCAACCTATGTGCGCCATGCGGCCGAGAAGGGCGTCCTCTTACAGTATTGCGGGATCACGGGTGAGCCTTTCAAATGGAGTGGGCAGTTCTTTGCCGACTCCATCACGCGCTGGGCCGGTGTGACGAGCATAGGATTCGAAGCGTATAGCCCATCGAGCGGCGCCGCACCGACGAACTCCACGTTTGTGTTCGAAGGCAGTTTGAAGACCCTGGTGGACGTGGCAATCAAGTATAAGGTCAACTACATGTTGATGTGGTATCAGGATGCTGTGAAGGCCACACCGGGCAGCAAAACGCACGACCCAGAGTGGGATGAGGCGATCAAACGTGCAGCAGCCTCGCTTAAGCACGGACCTCTGGGAGGATGGAGGTGAGGTTTGCCTATGAAGATCGTTGACATGAAAGTTCGCACGGTGGCGATTCCGACCACGTGCCAGTTGCGCCATAATACCGGCGTTCATCCCGGCTACTTCATCCGCAACGTCCTCGAATTGGTCACCGACGAAGGCATCGTCGGCTTGGGCGAGGTGGGCGGCGGCGACCAGCGCGGCGCATTGATGAAGCTCAAGCCGCGCATCGTCGGCCTCGACCCGTTTCACCTCGAAGTCATCAAGCTCAAGGTCTTGCGCAGCATCTACTATCTCTCCAACGCGCGGCTCTACGGTGCCATAGAGATCGCCTGCCTCGACATTCAGGGCAAGGCGCTCGACCGGCCGATGTGCGACCTGCTCGGCGGCGCGGTGCGCGACCGCGTGCCGCTGATGGGCGAGATCAGTTGGCGTTACGACCGGCCCGGCGGCGGCGACGACACGCGCGCCGAAGACCTCGTCGAGCAATGCGAGCAACTCCACGCCGAGTTGGGCGTGAAGACGGTCAAGATGAAAGGCGGTGTCGTGGACCCGGACGTGGAAGTGCGCGTGATGGAACTGTGCCGCCAGCGCATGGGGCCGAACTTCGGGCTGCGGATTGACGCCAACGGCGTTTGGAGCGTGGCGACCGCGGTGCGCGTCGGCCGGCGGCTGGAACCGCTCGGCCTTGAATATTACGAGGACCCGGCGTGGGGCATCGAAGGTCTCGCGGCGGTGCGGCGGCAGGTGCGCATTCCCATCGCGACCAACATGTATCCGGCGAAGTTCGACGACCTGGGTCCGGCAGTCCGACTCGGCGCGGTGGATGTGGTGCTGACCGATCTCCACTACTGGGAAGGGCCGCGCGGCGTGAAAGATCTCTGTGCCGTGCTGCGGACGTTCAACCTCGGCGTGGGCATGCATAGCGGCGCGGAGTTCGGCATCGAGATGTCGGCGATGCTTCACACGGCCTGCACGATTCCCGAAATGAACTTTGCCGGCGACGCCATCTACAATTACCTGACCGACGACATCATCGTCGGCGGCAAGATGCGTTACGAGGATGGTTGCCTGCGCGTGCCGGCCGGTCCCGGCCTCGGCGTCACGCTCGACGAGGAGAAGATGGCAAAATACGAGCGCTACTACGCCGAGAAGGGCGACTACTACGCGCGCTTCCATCAAGACCCGCGCCGGCCCGACTGGTATCCGATTGTCGGCGGAATGTGAGAAGACTGAGTAAAGGCTTTCGCATAAAATGATGACGAATTATCCCGAAAACCGAAGTTGGGCAGACAGGAATGTCTGCCTCACGGTCAACTCCGGTTTTCGGGATTATTGGATCGTCTGTCGCCCGTGGCGGTGACGCTGGAGCGCCTCCGCAAACAGAAAGCTGTGACAAACGAAGGAAACGAATCATGAGACTCAAACTGGCATTATCGGTTGTCGGGGGGGTGCTGGCGTTGTGCGTGGCGCCGGTGCCGTTTGCGAACGCCGGGATCGTCCGCATTGCGGATGACAAATTGCAGGTTGGTTTCGATTCGGCGAGTGGATCGCTGCGCGAGTTGATTCAACTGGCTGACGGTTGCAACCAACTGGCGGATGGTGATGCTCCGTTTGCGCTGTGGCAGATTTCGGTTGGGAGCGGCGAGTCGTCGCGGGAACTGACCGCCGAGCGCGCCGGGACACCGAAGATTGAACGTTTGAGCGGCGGTCAGACTGGACTGCGCTTGGTGTGGGACAAGGTCGCGGCGGGCGCGATGGGGCCGCTGCGCGTGGAGGTTTTTGTCCGGCTCGGCCAACAGGACGCGGCGGTCAGTCGCTGGGAATTGTCGGTGGCAAAACCGAAGAATGTTCTGCTGAAACAGATTCGCTTCCCGCGAGTTGCCGGTTTGCGTGAGCGCGCCAACGAAATGCTTGCCATTCCCAGGGAGTTGGGCGTCCTGGCCCGCGACCCGCGCAAGTTGTTTCGGGGCAAGAACAACAAGGGCATGCGCATCTCTTGGGGTTATCCCAAGCCGCTGTCGGCGCAGTGCGTGGCCTTTTATCAGCAGGACGGTCCCGGCTTCTACGCGGCCAGCGACGACACGGAGGGTTATCGCAAAAGTTTCGAGATGTGGGGCGACGCAACGGGGCAGGTCCATTTCGAGGCGGTGCATGTGCCGGAACAGGAAGCCGCGGAGATGGCCGAGTTTCAGCTGCCGTTTGGGGTGGTGCTCGGCGCGTTTCACGGCGACTGGACGGCTGCGGCGCAGATTTATCGCGAGTCGCCTTCGGCAAGAACTTTCGCCGCGCGCGGACGGCTTCATCGAGGGATGACGCCGGCGTGGTTGCTAAACACGGGGCTGTGGCTCTGGAACCGCGGCCGTTCGCAACAAGTGCTCGGGCCGGCGACGGTGATGCGAGAGCATCTGCAGACGCCGGTGAGCATCCTGTGGCACTGGTGGCACAACTGTCCCTACGACGCCGGTTTCCCGGAGTATCTGCCGCCGCGGGAAGGTGCCGAGCCGTTCAAAGCCGCGCTGGCGGCGGCGCAACGGCAGGAGGTGCGCGCGATCCTCTACATGAACCAGCGCCTTTGGGGAACGCAGACGCGGAGTTGGACCAACGCGTGCGCCGAGGCGCGCGCGGTCAAGGGCAAGGACGGCAAGGTCCACACGGAGGTCTATAACACCTTCATGAAAGCGCCGTGCGCGCCGATGTGCATCGGCACGCGGTTCTGGCGCGACACATACGCCGGCCTCGCGCAGGAAGTCCTCTGCGACTTGAAGCCCGCCGGTGTTTACATGGATCAGGTCGGCTGTCTGGCCGACTGCTACGATCCGAGCCACGGTCACATCCTGGGGCCGGGGCGGTATTGGACCGACGGCCTCGCGATGTTGACCGCGGAGATACGCGACCGCACGGCGCGTCGCGGCGACGTCGTGCTCGGTGGCGAGTTTTGCGGCGAGCCGTGGATCGGGAACATGGACTTGACGCTGGCGTTGAGCGTGAGCCAGGACCGCCAGGGCGTGTCGCCGGTCTGGGAACCGATCCCGTTCTTCCAGGCCGTCTATCACGGCGACACGGTCGTTTTCGGCAGCATGGCCGGGCTGGTGCATCCGCCCTACGACGAGAAGTGGCCGCAGGAACTGGCGCCGCCGGGCCGTTTGACCCTGCTGGACCGGAAATTTGCAAAACAGTTTTACCTGGATCACGCGAGGACCTTCGCATGGGGCATGCAACCGATGCTCGCCAACTTCCTGCCGTCGCTTCTGGAAGACCGCGCCGAGGAAATGGATTTCGTGACGCGCATGGTCCGCACACGAATGCGGGCGCTGAAATACCTGCTCCACGGCACATGGCTGCGCCCGCCGCCGCTCGAAGTGCCGCGACAGGAAATTGATGTCGCCGAAGTCGGATCCTACACGTTACTGAAAGCCTCCAAACGAACCTATCACGTGGCGTTGGCCGGCGCGTGGCGCGCGCCCGACGGCGACGTGGGCATCGCGCTCGCCAGCATCAGCAACGAGAAACTTGCTCTATGCCTGCCGATTGACGCGAAAGCGTATGGGCTGAAGGACGGTTGCGTGATCTATCGCACCGACGAGACCGGCCGGCATCGCTCGGGAACGCTCGACGTTCGCGAGCCGGTCGTGAAATTGGAGCTGCCGCCACGCGGCATCTGCGTGATCGAACTCTGCGCCAAGTAATCACATGAAAACCAAATCGCTCCTTCCAATCGTCACATTGTTGCTTGCGCCGTTCGTTGGCGCGCAGGCGGCGGAATCGCCGAAGCTGATCGCGCCGTGGACACCGGTGACGGTGAAAACCAACGCGTCCGGCGTCGAGGTCGGCGTCTGGGGACGAACGCACAAACTCACCAACGTGCTGCCGAGTTCGGTCGTCACGGCAGGCGGCGAGATATTGGCTGCGCCGATTCGCCTTGTCGGTAAAGTCAGCGGCAAGCCGATCGAGTGGAAGCGCGGCGGCAACTTCGTGTTTTGCGCCGACAAATCGCACGCCATCGTCACCGGATGGCAGGCCGGCGACGATCTCATCGTCGACACCACCACGCGCGTTGAGTTCGACGGCTTGATGCGGGTGGACCTCGTCGTGCTGCCGCAGCACAAGATGATGCCGAAGATCGAACAACTCTGGCTGGAGGTGCCGATCAAACGCGAGCGCGCCAGCCTGTTTCACTACTTCCCCGGCCAGTGGGGCAAATCCAAGAACAGCGGTGAATTGCCGGAAGCCGGCCTCACGCTGCCCTTCAAGCCGTTCGTGTGGCTCGGCCGTGAAGACAGCGGGCTGGGCTGGTTCGCCGAGTCGGACAAAGGCTGGCAACCGCAGGCCGCCGACCGCGCCATCGAGATCGTTCCACAAGGCAACGAGGTGTTGCTGCGCATAAGGCTGCTGGATTCCACGGTGAAGCTGCCGATCACGTTTACGTTCGGGTTTCAGGCGACGCCGGTGAAACCGTGGCCGAAGGATTTCCACGAGTGGCGCATCTGGCACGTGCCGCAACTCGGCGTCGGCTTGACGCTGCCCATCCCGAAGGAATGGTGGCTTTGCCATCGCGCGTTCCCCGACCGCAACCCGCTCGCCGTGCTCGACCGCGGCGCGCAGCTCGGCGCGAAGACAGCGGTCTTTCACGAGGACTGGGCGCCGATCCAGAACTACCCGATGACGTTCCCGGAAAACGACTTCAAGCGCATCGTCAGCGCGTGTCACCAGCGCGGCATGAAGGTGCTCGTCTATCACGGCTATGAGTTCTCGCCGCTCGCGCCGGAATGGGCGGAGTTGCACGACGAGATTCTGGTGAAGAACTCCAAGGGTGCCACCACGCCCGGCTGGTATCGCCATCCGGAGCAGCGTGACTTCCAGGTTTGTTACAACAGCGTCTGGCGCGACCGGCTGGCCGACGGCATCGAGCAGGCGCGGAAACGTTACGGCTTCGACGGCGTTTATCTCGACGGCACTGTCGAGCCGTGGGCGTGTTGCAACGAGCGGCACGGCTGTGGCTATCGCGCCGCCGACGGCACACTGCGGCCGACGTATCCGATCTTCGGCGTGCGGCAGTTCATGCTGCGGCTCTACGGCATGATTCATCCGCGCGGCGGCCTCATCAACGCCCACCAAAGCACCTGCTGCGTGACGCCGACCCTGGCGTTCGCGGATTCGTATTGGGACGGCGAGCAATTCGCCGGCGGCGAGTTGTCGGGCGATCCGCTGAAGGCGTTGCCGCTGGGCGCGCTGCGGGCGGAGTTCATGGGCCGCAACTTCGGCGTGCCGTGCGAGTTCCTGGCATACGAACGCCCGCCGCAATGGACGTTCGACCACGCGCTGGCGTTCTCGATGCTCCACGACGTGCGCGTGCGCCCCTGCGGCATCGCCTCGCTGGAAAAAATGTCGCCGATCTGGAACGTGATGACCCGTTTCGGCACCGGCAAGGCCGAGTGGCATCCGTATTGGGAAACGAAGCCGCTCGCGAGCGCACAGCCGGAGTCGGTGAAGGTGAGTCTCTACGCGCGCCCCGGCGCGAAAGGCAGGGGCGGCCGCGCGCTGCTGGTCGTCGCGAACCTCTCCGCCGACCAGCCCGTGACCGCTCAGGTGACAATGGATTTCGCTTCCATCGGCGTCGCGGCAAAAACCGCAACCGACGCGCTGACCCGCGAGGCGTTGAGTTGCGCCGACGGCAAGCTGACAGTTCCACTCCAGCCGATGCGAATGCGGATGGTGTGGGTCGAGTGACGAAGCTGGCTGGAATAAACGTTTTCACCAAGCCATGAAGAACTATCGCGCCCGATACGAGAGCGAACTGCTGGAACGCGTCGTGCCATTCTGGATTGAGCACGGCATTGACCGCGAACATGGCGGATTCTTCAGCGTCGTGGGTCGCAAGGGCGAACTGCTGGAGACGGAGAAATACCTGTGGATGCAGTGGCGCGCGGTCTTCATGTTCGCCGCGCTCTACAACTCGCCTTACTCGCGGCCGGAATGGCTGGAGCACGCGCGGCGCGGATTCGACTTTCTAAGCCGCCATTCCTTTCGGCCGGATGGACACTGCTATTTCTCGTTGAAGCGGGATGGGACTCCGGGGCTGCGCGAGTTTGGCGGCTACACGGTCTTCACCGATTCGTTCGCGGCCATTGGCGCGGCGGAGTTGTATCGCGCCGACCCGCAGCCGCGTTGCCGCGAGATTGCGTTGCAGGCGACGGCGAGCTATCGCGCGGGCTTTGCGGCGGTGGAGATGGGCGGCCCGATGACGCTGGCGCACTACATGATCCTGGTCAATGTGCTGTTCGTCCTGCAACGCGCGTTGCGGACGAAGGACTACGACGGCGTGCTGCGCCAGGCGGCCGAGACGGTGCTCAATCATTTCTGGAGCCGCGAGCACCGGATGCTGTTCGAGAGCATGCCAGCCGACGGCAAGCCCGACCTCGATTCCGGCAACGGCCGGCTGCTGAATCCCGGCCACGCGCTGGAGGGCATGTGGTTCGTCATGCAATACGCCGAGAGCGTGAACGACCGCGCAATGATCGCCCGCTGCCTCGAACTGACGCGCGCCATCCTGCAATACGCCTGGGACCCGGTTCACGGCGGCATCCTTTATTTCAAAGACGCGCTCGGTCTGCCGCTGCTCGACGGCAAGCAATACCTCAAGACTTGGTGGTGTCAAAACGAGGCGCTCATCGCGTCGCTTTATGCGTGGAAACTCTCCGGCGACGAGTTCTTCGCCGACTGGTTCCGGAAGATTGACGCGTGGGCGTGGCAACATTTCCGCGACCCGGAATCTCCGGAATGGTATCCGCACGTGCTGCCGGACGGCACGCCGTTCATGTTCTGCAAGGGCACAATGTTCAAAGGTTTCTTCCATTTGCCCCGCTGCCTGATGATGTGCGCGCAAATGCTGCCGCGATGAAAAGGAAACAATGACCATGAAAACCAGATCCCTTGTGCCGCTCGCCGCTGGCTGGTTGTGCGCGTTCCTTCTTGCGTCATTGCCGGCCGAAGCGAATGTGGTTGAGTTCGGGACCGACAAGCTGCTGGTGGATTTGCGGCAAAACGACTGGGAGTATCTCGCCAGAGACGCGCAATGGACAACGAAGGTTGGATTCGACCGCAGCGAGGCCGACATGAAGCGCGACGCGGAGCGGGCGAAGACCGAGTGCGAGGCGGTCAGCCAGGCGGAAGGTTGGAAGCCAATTCGCGTCGGGCGTCGCTGGGAGCCGCTTGGCCATCCGGAACTCAACGACAGGATCACGTGGCTGCGGCTGCGGTTCCGTGTGCCGGCGGAACTGAAAGGCTATCGTTTGGGCTTCTTCTGCACGGCAGTGGATGACGCGGCCGACTTCTATCTCAATGGGACACACCTCGCGCGACACATGTATCACTGGGGCGCGCGCGTGCCCGAGCCGGTGAACGTGAACCTCACGCCGCAAGTCCGCTTCGGCGGCGAGAACCTGCTGATGGTGCGCGTGAACGACTCGGCTCAGGCGCGCGGCGGCGGCGTCCTGGGCCATGTGTTGCTGTATCGCACGCTGCCGTTCGAGCGGACGGCCCGCGGCGGCATCGCATTGGCGGACGACGCGGCGGAGCCGTTCTCCGTCGTTCTGCATTTGGGCGACGCGCTGTTGGCTCACGGCGAGAAGACGGCGTTTGCGCCTGCGGAACTGCGCGCGATGGAGATTCCACCTTACATCCTGCGGGATGACGAACTGGTTCTCGTCTTCCCCGCAGAAGTGGCGAAAGCGGCCGGGCCGCACCGCGTGCAGCTCGATGAAGTCTGCCCGACTCGCGACGAACGTCCACTGGCCGTGCGCTGCGCCCAACTGCCCGCGCGCGCGGAGCGGTTCGAGTTGCTGACGATCCCGGTCGAATTGGCGGCGGGATACGACAATGCGTTTGACCCGCGCCAGATCAACGTGCAGGCGGTTGTGGAGACGCCATCAGGAAGGACGGAGAAGGTGCCGGCGTTCTTCTGGCAGGATTTCACTTCGGTCGCCATCGGTGGGACGGAGGAAATCCTGTTGCCGAAGCGATGCGTTCCCTGGCGGCTGTATTACCGGCCGCGCGAGGTTGGCGTCCATAAGCTCCACGTGCTGGCGCAGGACAGGACCGGCGTTCGCCGCACGCCCGACCATAAGTTCGAAGTCGCCGATTCCAAGCGGAGGGGCTTCCTGCGTGTGAGCAAGAACGATCCGCGCTTTTTCGAGTTCGACAACGGCGAGTCGTATTTCGGCATCGGACCGAGCGGCTGGTCGCGCGACGAGAACTACATCTTCGGCGGCAACCCGCGTCACGTCTCCACGCGCCGGCTCGATGACTATTATCGCCGCAAGGCCGAGGGCGGCTCGAACTACGATTATTGCCTCGCGGAATTCTTCGGCCGGCTCTACACGCGGGGAGGCTGCATGGACCAGCACGTCGCGTGGAAGTGCGAGCACCGGCTGCGCACGCTGGAGGCGCTCGGCATCTATTGGGTGACCTGCTACGACGACCTGTGCCGCTCGACGATTTACGGTCTCGACACGCTGCCTTACTCGAAGGCCCAAGGCGGGCCGTGCGGGAGCATCGAGGAGCTTTACGTCAACGAGCGCGCGCTGGAGATGCAGCGCGATCACCTGCGTTACTTCGTGGCGCGGATGAGCGACAGCCCGGCGTTGCTCGTGTGGGCCATCGGCGACGAAGGGCAGGCCGGGTCGCGCTTTTCGGGCCTGATGGTGCGTTCGTGGATCAAGGACCTGCAGAATTACGTGCGTGCGATCGATGTTTACCAGCATCCGCACATCGTGTGCGAAGGCCCGCGCTCCGTCGCCGAGGGCGGCGACGCGATCATCATCCCCGATTGGTATTTCCACCGCGACGTGGATGCCGTGACACGGAGCCTCGAACTCGATCTGCAATACGGCAAGTTCAACTGCCCGCTGATCAATCCGGAAGGCGGCATGGTCGAGTGGACAAAACCGGAAGATGCCTACGGGCCGAAGCACGCGCTCTATTATCTCACCGGCGAACGGTGGAAGTTCCCGGAGGCGATCTCGTTCCACAATCACCTGTGGATCAGTTTGTTTCTGAAAAACGCCGTCGGCGGCACCGAGTGGCTCGGCGCGTTTATCGTGCAGCGCAACCAGATGTGCCACGCCGCCGCGATGCGCAACTACCTCGCGGGCGAATCGCTTACCAAGCCGCGATGGGAGATGGCGACGCCGACGGTTTCGAACGCCGACCTGCGCGGCTTTTGCCTGCGATCCGAGGGAAAGACTCTGGCTTGGATTCAAAATCGATTCTACAACTGGATTGAGGCCGGCCACCAAGGCAAGACGCCGACGACGATCACAGGCGCGGAAATCACGGTTCCGGTGAAAAAAGACGGCGTTTATCGCGTTGAACTTTGGGACACGCGGCAAGGTTCGGTGCAGTCACAAATGACGGTTCGGACTACAGGCAACACTGTGGTGTACAAACTGCCGCCCGTCGAAAAAGATGTCGCGCTCAAGATCATTTTCGTCGGTCCCGCCACGCCATGAACAGCCAACCTCGCTTTTACAAATGGGAACTGTTGCTCATCCTGTGGGTGGCGTATTTTCTGAACCAGGGCGACCGGCAGATTTACAACGCGGTGCTGCCGCTGATCAAAGCCGACCTCGGTCTCAGCGATGTCCAGCTCGGCTCGGTGGTGACGGTGTTCACGCTTCTCTACGGCGTCTTCGTTCCCATTGCGGGTTGCCTTGGCGATTTTGTGACGAAGAAATGGATCGTCTGCCTGAGCCTGCTGACGTTCAGCGCCGGCACGTTGCTGACCGGCTTCAGCACCACCTTGTTTTTGTTGATCGCCTTCCGCAGCACCGCCACCGGCGTCGGCGAAGCGTTCTATTATCCAGCGGCCAACTCGCTCATCGGCCAATATCACCATGAAACACGTGCGCAAGCGATGGCGATACACCAAAGCGCGCTTTACGTCGGCATCGTGGCCAGCAGTTGGGTCGCGGGCTGGGTCGGCGAAACGCACGGCTGGCGCGCGACGTTCTACACGTTTGGTGCGTTCGGCTTGTTGATGGCGGCGGTGGTCGCCACGCGGTTGCGCAACGAGCATCGCGACGCGGAAGAGGCCCGGTTGGACAAGCAGCCGGCCCCGCCGCCGGTGCAGCTTGGCGAAGTGCTGCGGAGCGTTTTGTGCACGCCGACGCTTTATTTCCTCAGCCTCGCGTTCGGCGGCATGGTATTTGTCGGCGTCGGCTACATGACGTGGATGCCGACGTTCCTCTACGAGAAGTTCCATCTTTCGGTCAAAGACGCCGCGCTGAACTCGATGCTCTACCATTTCCTGTTTGCGTTCGTGGGTGTCATGGTCGGCGGGCGCGTCTCCGACCGGCTGGCGGCGCGGCGGCGGACGATCCGGATGGAAATGGAGTATTGGGGGCTTCTGCTCGGCGCGCCCTTCATCTGGCTGATGGGCACGTCGTCGAACCTGACGATGGTTTACGTGGCGCTGGCGGGCTTCGGCTTCTTCCGCGGTCTTTACGACTCGAACCTCTTCGCCGCGCTCTTCGACGTGATTCCGCCGCGCTACCGCTCCTCGGCCACGGGCTTGATGCTTTGCTGCGCGTTCACGGTGGGCGCCACCTCGCCGGTGCTGCTGGGCTGGGTGAAACAACACATCAACCTCAGCATCGGCCTCTCCTCGCTGGCGTTTGTCTATCTGCTCGGCGGCGCGCTGATATTTATCGCGACGAAAGTGTTTTTCGCGAAGGATTACCATCAAGAGAAAGTCGAATCATGAGCGTTACGAAAACATTCTCCTTGGAAGGCCGCACGGCGTTGGTCACCGGTTCCTCGCGCGGCATTGGCCGCGCCATCGCGCTGGGACTGGCCGGGTGCGGCGCGGCCGTGGCCGTGCATGGTGTCAGGCCGGCCAGGGCGCTCGAAGAAACACTCGCCACCGTGCGCAAATCCTCGCCGCGTAGCGTTGCGGTGACAGGCGACCTGGGCCTGCCCGATGTTCCCGCGCGGATCGTTGCCGACGCGACGGCGGCGCTGGGCGGACTCGACATCCTGATCGCCAACGCTTCGGTCCAGATTCGCAAGCCGTGGGCGGAGGTGACGCCAGCGGAAGCGGAGCAGCAGATGCAAGTGAACTTCCACGCCACGTTGCGCATGATTCAAGCCGCCGTCCCCGCCATGCGCGCCAAAAAGTGGGGGCGCATCCTGACCATCGGCAGCATCCAGCAGCAACGCCCGCACCCGGACATGATCGTCTATGCGGCGAGCAAGTCAGCCCAGGAAAACCTTGTCCGCAACCTTGCCAAGCAACTCGGTCCCGATGGCATCACGGTCAACAACCTCGCCCCCGGCGTCATTCTGACCGACCGCAACACCGCCGTGCTCGCCGACGAATCCTATGCCGAACGCGTTCGTGGCGTGATCCCGCTGCGCTGCTTTGGCGAATCCGACGACTGCGTGGGCGCGGCGTTGCTGTTCTGCTCTGACGCCGGCCGCTACATCACCGGCGTGGACCTGCTCGTGGACGGCGGAATGAGCCTGCCCTGAAGGAGGAATTATGAATAAGAAACACTTCATCGTTGGCGTGGTGGCTCTCGCGTTACTCCTTCTCTCAGTCGCAGCCGATGACAAGAAAGTTTTGCCGTTCCAGACATCGGTTTCCATTGCGGTGGACCAGGCCCACGCGGAACTTTGGAACAGGCGCATCGATAAACACGGTGTCATCCTCGACTACGTCGGCGAGACACCCACTCCTGAGGACTGTTCCTTGGGAAGGCCAAATGCAATTGGTTGGTGGAGCCCGATTGAGAACGGGCCGATGTTCACGGGGTTGTATTTGCCGGCGGCCTGCGAACGCGCGCGCCGCAGCGGAGATGCCGTTGACAAGGCCAATGCGCGTCGTCTGGCGCATGGCCTTCTGAAATGCGCCTCAGTCTCCGATGTGCCCGGCTTTATCGCCCGGGGCCTGGGCACGGATGGCAGGTGCCATTATCCCCTCGGCTCGGACGATCAAACTCATCCCTGGTTCTACGGTCTCCATGCGTATTTCACCAGTAGCATTCCCTCCGATGAGGAACGCCGGCAGATTGCAAAGAAGATGCGGGAAGTTGCGGACGTCCTTGAAACCACAGGTTGGAAATGTCCCTGTGATGGCGCTTTCAAAGGCCAGTTCCGGGGTGCCTTTCAGGGGCACCTGTTTCGTGACGCCGTCCGCTATCTGTTTATGCTCAGGGCCATGTATGACGTGACGCGGGACAGCGTCTGGCTCGAACGTTACCGCAAGGCGCTTGCCGAGCGCCCCGCAAAGAGTGACAAGACGCGCGTCCAGATATGTGCCGAAGGCTACGCCCCCGACCACGAGGCGATAAAGGCCATTGATGAGTATCAGCTATGGATCTATGTCGGCTCCCAGGGGGCGCTGGCGAAACTCGTCGCGATGGAAACCGATGAATCCCTCCGGGCACAATACAGCGCCGGCCTCGCCGTCAACGCCAGGAACGCCCTCGCGTCCGTCGAGGCGCACAAACAATTCGATAACAACGATACGAAAGTCTTCGGGAACGCCAACTGGCGGGTTGTCTATACCACCTGGTTCCCACAATATACGCAGGCTGAAGCCCAAAAACTGTCTGAGATCGCAGACAAGTCAAAGCGAGGCGAACGAAAGCATTATGAGGCCAAATACATGAGAAATCCCCTGGCCGCCGCGGTGATCGTCGCGCTGGCGGGAGACGGCGCGGAACGCGATGCCGTCGAGCGCGCGATTCGCCACTACGACTACTCGAAACTCCACATGTCGGAGTTCCTTTTCGCGGAATGTGCCTATTACGCGCTACCAGCCAGAAAATGAAAGCGCCAACCGAAAGAGGCCATGAAACCATCCACACCGAAAACCGCACTGCCGCCATCAACCCAACTACGAAAAGCAGATCTTGGAGGTTCCCTCATGGGCATCCGTGGCGTATTGCTGACACTCGTGAGTCTTGCAATGCTGGCTGTGACCCCATCGCTGCCAGCAGCTGATCCGGTACAAGACCTGATTGACAACATGCAGAAGGATAGTGACCTGCCGGCGTCCGGCGGGAAGCCGGGTGCTTTTAGTCCGGGCGTGGGCTTTCCGGGCACCTATGAGAGTGTCCGGGATGCTTGTGCGGACCACGGGAACCTTGCCGAGCTTCTGGACTCTGTGATTACCTGGACTTGGATTTGGGAAGGGGAAGGCAACAAGGCAACTAACACCCGCGTAGCCTGCCGACACGCCCGCGCGTATTGGCTTTCCAAGAGCACCGGAAGATGGAACCTCGCGTTTGATGTCAGACCATCCGGCTTGACGTGGCCGATGACTTGGAGGGACGGAAAATGCACCACTCCCTTCATGGAACCCGCAAAAGTCTCCGGGCGTGGGTTCGGCAACCAGCGGAACGAAGATGCCGAGGTCATGTCCTGTAAACCAACCCTGAACATCAATTACGAGCTTTGGGGAAAGACCAATATCGGTCACGAGGCATTCTTGGACGTGAAAGCTTGGTATCTGGCGACGGATGTTAAACTCATTGTGGACGATCCTGCCCAACCGGATGATCGTGACCTGGCGAAATACATTGCGACCGTCGGCGCAGACTTCATGACATCACAACGGGACAAGACCTCCAACGCCATCAAGTTCGGAGTGCGCGATAAACGTGAGAATGACCGTAATCAGCCAGATGGTTATCCCAACCGCGTAGTGGACGGTTTCCACTGTCGCTACCGACTCATTGGCAAAGACTGGCTCACGGTGCATGCCATTTCGATGGGGCCCCAATACCACAAAGAGTATGGCAACCGGCCGCCGCCGCCGTGGGGTCCTCCGTGGGCGGATCATACATACCGCCCGACCAAAAATGCTTGGCCATACGCACGTCCGCCTTACGTTCTGACGGAAGACGAGGTCCGGGCGAATCCACCGCCGTTGCTGCCAACTGCGAAAGCCAAACCGTGACCACATTTCGGAAAGTCCCAACATCGCTTGAGAAAGATACGAAGATCATGAAAACCAAATCGTTTGCGCTGATTGCTGTCGCGTTGCTGTGTGTGATTTCTGCAACCGCGCAGGAGCAGCCCACGCCGAATGCACCCACGCTCACTGCGAAGCTCCCCCTTCTCACCAACAAGGGCGATTTCTTCATTCTGCAGCCCAAGCCAGCCACCGGCCCCGTGGTCAACCCAGGCAAGGGTTGGATTCTCTATGGCAAAGCCGGTGAGACGCTTCCAGAGGCTCTCGCCATCGGCAGTCTCGCCTACAAGCGTTACAACTGGGGGGACGTGGAACCCAAGGAAGGCGATTATCATTGGGAAATCATAGACCGCGACTTGGAGTCTTGGTCTAAATTGGGCAAGCAGTTCGCCTTCCGTGTCATGGGTGCCAACGTCCATTCCAAAGAATTCTGGGTCACGCCCAAATACGTGTTTGATGCCGGAGCGCCCTACAGCCGGTTTGAACTCAACGACGCCAAGTCGACTCCCGCCGGCACTCCGGCAACCAGGTTGAATCCCGCCGGCACCCCGCCCATCAAACTCGTCCCCGCGTTTGACGATCCGATCTATATGCAAAAGGTGGAGAAATTCGTGCGTGCCTTGGCGGCGCATTACGACGGAAATCCGAATCTGGCCTTTATTGACATCGGCTCCTACGGCAACTGGGGCGAGAGCCACATGTATCCCATCAGCAAACACGAAATCTCTCCCGAAAAATACCAGGAACACCTTGCCATCTACCGCAAGGCCTTCAAGAAGACACTGCTGGAGGTCTGCTTTGGCCGTCCAATCTACAACGATGTGTATAGATGGGCGGCGGACAACGGCATTGGGATGCGGCGCGATGGCATCTGCGGCAACAGCGACGGCAGCGATGTTCTTTTCTGCGCCGGACGGCTTCCGGCCGTCTTCGAATTCTTCGACAGCTATGAGGGGATGGTCAAACTAGGCTGGTGGTATGGTAGGAAGGACAAACATGGCAACGGCTTTCGGCTCAAAGATTGTGTGGAAATGGGCAAACCAACCTGGTGCAGTTTGAGCGACGAACAGCATGGCCTGAAACTTCTCGCCGACGAACGCCCCTTGGTGGAATTCCTCGCCAACCGCCTCGGCTACCACTTCGTTCTGCAACAGATACAGTTTCCCGCCGTTTTCAAAACCGGGAATCCTGCCATGCTGGAAAGCAAATGGGAGAATCAGGGAGTGGCCCCCATTTTCATCCCGGCGGCCTTGTGGTATGCGCTTCTGGATGATCGGGGCAATGTGGTGGAAGAATGCGCGGCCCGATCTGCCAAACCCGCGGAGTGGAAACCCGATCAAGCCGTCGTTGTCCGCGACAGCGTGATCTTTTCCAAAGCGAAGCCGGGCTCCTATTCCTTGGCCGTGGGCCTCAAGCGCCCCGGTATCGCGAAGCCGGCCATCCGCATCGCCATCAAGGTGGAGACCTCCGATGGCTGGCAGATTTGTGGGAAGGTGAATGTGAGGCAGTGATCCTCTGTAATCCAGACGCCGAATAAACGCGCAAGGAAACCAAACCAACCACGAAAACACACCGCTTCTGCATCCTCAGTCCTGCCTCACTATTGCGCGTTGTTTACTAAACTTATGAAATCATTATTGAATCCAAATCATATTCTTTTGGTCGCGCTTTCCATTTCGGGAGAGGCGTTGGCTGCCACTTCAGGCGCACAAACCAACACCCTTTGCTACCCCACCTCAGGCAAAGCCTACATCATTCAGTTGGCGCGCGACCCTGCGCCGGCCCTGCCGAAGAATTACGATGATCTCTTGAGATTTCATTATTATGGAATTTGTTGGGCGCGCCAAATTGATGACGGTCTGCAATTTGCCCGGCAAATGGGCTATTCCTACGTCTTCTATAAAAGCGGCATGGAAAAGAGCCCTTTGGCCAAAGATCTCTACTTCTACTTGGAAACGCCAGAATACATGGCGTATGGCGGCTTGGGCGTTGATCGAACAATATCCGAGAATAAAACATATACCCAAGCCCAGATTGGCGCCTACCAACAGCACTTTGCCCTCAAAGACACCACTTCGCCTTTCCCAAAGAACATGCTCCCTGGCTGGCCCGTGAAAGACACCTTCTGTGTCGAACCGGATTACCAGCAACAGAAGGTCATTGATTATTTCACCGAAAAGGTGATGGCCATTGCCGCTAAAGTCGAAAGGAAAGAAAAACGATTTCTGTTTGGAGGATTGGCTTGGGATGTGCCGGAAGTCACCGGGCTTTTCTACGCCGATGGTAAACCCAAGCCGATATCATATTGGACGGGGAACGACTCGACGGCGCAGTTTCCCGGCACTACTCATGACTACAAAACCTATAACGAGGGGAAAGTGGCCTATTTCAACACCGTGAAGCGAGCGGCCATGACAAAATTCCCTGGTCGCAAGCTGGGCTTTATCTTTGAGCCATATCCGATCGCTCATTGGGTTACCGCCATTGCGAAGTTGGACGTTGCTTCCCAAACCAAGCTGTTCGACCATGCGTTAATCGCCCAAGAGTCGGGCCACACGCCCTGGTCCAGCGGGACTGAGTTTGTGGATGATCCCCGCATTTTCAAATCAGGTCTAATCAAGAAAGATCAGGTTGGTTCCGACACGCCGGATAACCACGATCTAAATACCAATCTGACCATTGCCTCCAAAGCAGGGATTAACGGCGCTTGGTTTAACTGGTTTGGCCGTTTAAGCGGGTCGGGCGACAAAACGCCCATGCGCGAGATCAACGAAGTGCCCAACTGGCTGCAATTGATCCGGGTCGTGGCCAACTGGGACAACCTGAATGGCGTTCCGCTCGCCAACCGTTCTTTCACGGGAACAACTTACACAAGTGCGAACAGTCGGATGGATGAGAACATCATTTATTCCCGGCAACCGAAAACGCAAAAGCTGTTCGTGGTATTTCTCAATAAAGGCGGCGAAATCACGCTGAACCCCGGCGAGAGGATCGTCTCGGTCAAACGCGTGGATGCGTTGTTTCGTGAAACGGTGGATGGCGCAGGCGACCTCCTAACATCTGGAAATCGAATCAAACTTTCAACAAGGCCATAAGACCATGAATGCAATGATACTCCGAACCATCGCGATATGTGGCTTGTTTTCGGCAACCAGCCAAACTTTCATTTGCGAATCCGCCGCCGGAGCCGGCCCGTCCGCGCCAGCTACCGCCTCGAATAATTTAATCGTTTACGGTCCGGTGCCCGGCCTCGCGCCTTCCGAACACTACGCGGTGCGGGTGCGTCCCGCTGGGGTTGATGCGCCCTGGCAAAAGCCCTTTGTCTTTAAGACCGCCTGCAAGGATGTGGGCGGCAACAGCGCAGGGATTGTGGTGGAAGGTTACTGGTGTTTGCTAAGCGGCTGGAGTCATTCCTACGTGAACTTCGAGATGGCGGGCCCGGTTGAGGTGGAGGTTGCCAAGGCTGATGGCTCGGCCATCCGCAAAGCCACCGTCCACCCTGAGCGCTTCGGTCGCCATGTCCAGCTCAAGGATGGCAAGGCGTATTTCACACTCGAGAAAGCGTGCCTCGTGGCTGTGGATATTGACGGCGCAATGCGTGACCAGGACACGGGCATGACCCCCACTGGGACGGTCTATAGCGGCCCGCCTCTGCACGGGCTTTCCATTTTCGCTAATCCCATTTTCCCCAACAAGCCGCGGCTGGGAGATCCGACGGTGTATGCCGTCAAGCCCGGACAGCCGCCGCCCACCAATGGCACTTGGCAGACCCTCTCTTTCCTGCCCGGCGTGCATGATATCGGACTCGCCTATCCCCTCCAAACCAACAGGAATTATTATATCCCCGGCGATGCGCTGGTTTACGGCACCTTCAATGGAACCGGCATCCGGGGCGGTGGACATGACATCCGAATCTTCGGTTGTGGGACGCTCTCGGGCGACCGCTTGACTCATCCGGCCTACCTGAAACCGCCCGTCCCGGGAGGTAAAGAAGGTCATTATCGTGACCAGATCTACCGTTCCATCATGATCCACGGACCCTATAACACCACGGTCGAGGGCATCACCATCGTCAATCCGGCCAATGGGGCCTGCAGCTTGTGGACGGCCGCAGATTATGATGCCAGGCGTCCCACGATGATCCACTGGGTAAAGGTCTTGGGCTGGCGGGTCAACAGCGATGCCTTTGGCCAATCCCGCAACGCCTTGGTAGAAGATTGTTTCGTTCGCACCCAGGATGACACCATCTATCCCTGTGGCCTTGGCATCCGCCGGCTGGTCGTTTGGCATGACGCCAACGGTTCGGTCTTCCTGTTAACCAATTTATCCTTTCAAAAAGGTCAGCCCCTGGTTGTGGAGGATTGCGACGTGATCTTCGCCCGCAAGAGGGGAGCGGGTGGATCAGGCGGACGCATCTTCAACATGCGCGGAGAAGGCAAAGGGGAAAGTGGACGCGGTGTGATTTTCCGCAATATCCGGGTGGAGGATCCGCGTCCCACCGTGCAAGCCTTCTTGCTCGAAATGGCCACCGAGCCGCCCTACGCCTGGCCGGAGCCCATGAGCCGAGGTCCGGGAGACTTGGTCGGGATACTTTTTCAGAATATCGAGCTGCACCCGAGCGTCTTGGGGCAGCCCAATGTCCTTTTTGGAGCGCTGCAGTGCAAAATCCGCGATCTGACCTTCGACAACGTCACCATCGGCGGGAAGAAGTTGGAATCCATCAAGGATTTCAAGACCAACGAATATGTGGAGGATATCCACTTCAATTAAAGACAAGCGACAAGGCGATAGCGATCAAAATGTCTGTCCCTGGGTAATCAGCAGAGAGCAAATTCCAAATCAACCCGTTGTGAACACAAAACCGCAATGAAACTTCATCTCCCTCTCACCGCCACCGTCATACTTCATCGCCTTTCGACGTTTCTTCCAGCTATTTGCCTGGGTTTCCTAAGCGTTGCCGGTTTTGGTGACTCACTCGCCCAAGAGTCGACCGTTCGTCCGGCGCCGACCCGATTCCAGAATTTCATCACGCGCCGCGGCGACAAGCTCTACGACGGCGGGAAGGAGTTCCGGTTCATGGGTGCGAACATGCCGGGACTGGTGCTGCCGTATGACTGGACGCTCTACCTGCCGGAGCGGCTGCATTTGCCAACACCGTGGGAGCAGGAGGACGGCTTCAAGACGCTCGACCAGATGAACCTCCGCGTCGTGCGGACCTGGAACCTGCCCATCCGCGATCCGAAGGAAGACGCGAAGCCGTGGCATTATGTGCTCGGTCCCGGCCAGTTCAACGACGAGGCGTTCAAGACGGTGGACAGTCTCTTCGCGCTCGCCAACAAATACGGCGTGCGCGTGATCCTCGATCTCACGGCGGAGGCAGGCGATTACCTCGGCGGCATCGGCACCTACGCGGCGCACCGCGGCAAGAAACGCGCCGAGTTCTACACCGATCCGCAGGTCAAGGAGGACTACAAGGCCACCGTGCGTCACGTGCTTACGCGCACGAACACGATCACCGGCGTCGCCTACCGCGACGACAAGGCGATTCTGGCGTGGCAGTTCGGCAACGAGATGCACAAGGCGCCGACCGAGTGGATCGCCGAGATGGCCGCCTACATCAAAAGCCTCGACCCCAATCACCTCGTTTCCGAGACGCGCCACGAGCCGGGCCTGCCGATGGTCGTGGACCCGAACATTGATCTCTACACCCGCCATCTCTATGGGAGCTACCGCAAATTGAGCAGCGATTGGGTGGACGCCTGCCGGAAGGAAATGGCGCCCGTGCGGGGCCAGCGGCCGTTTTACGTCGGCGAGTTCGGCCCCTACGTGGACGACAAGACGTTCACGCACGACAACGTCGTCGAAAAACTGCACACGTTCCTCGACGGTGTGTGCGCCGAGCCGGGCATCAACGGCGCGATGATCTGGAGCATGTATTTCCATCACAACGACGGCGGTTTCTACTGGCACCAGATCATGACCTGTCCGGCGGTGTGGTCGTTTCACTGGCCGGGTTTCCCCAGCGCCGATGCGCAACGCGAGATCGGCATCATGACGGCGATGCGTGAGGCGGCGTTCAAGATTCAAGGTCTGACGGTGCCGCCCGTGCCCGCGCCCGACGCGCCGGAATTGCTGCCGATCAACGACGTGCCGCTGATCTCGTGGCGCGGTTCGGCCGGCGCAACCGGCTACGATATCGAGCGCGCGTCGAAAGCCGGCGGTCCGTGGAAAACCATCGCCAAGAACGTTTGCGACGCGAACGTGGCGTATCGTCCGCTGTTCAGCGACATGACCGGCCGCGCCGGCCAGACGTGGTTCTACCGAGTCATCGCCCGCAACGCCTCCGGCGCGTCGAAGCCCTCCAACGTCATCGGGCCGGTCAAGGTCAAGCGCGTCTGCTTTGTGGACGAATTGCAGGACTTCTCCCGCGTCCATGCGAAGTCCGACGGGCTGACGTTGAACAACGAATACAACGCTCTCTATGCCGAATACCTTTTCCGCGCCAAGGGCGGCGCCAACGACTGGCTCAGCTACCAGGTGCCCGCGCCCATGCAGTCGGTGAAAGTCGTCGCCTTCTTCGGGAAGGAGATCGCAGATCTGACACTGCAAGTCTCCCCCGACGGCAAAAAGTTTGCCACGCTCCAGCCGAAGCGAAGCGAGCGCCGCCTGCCCGCTCCTCCCGGCGGCGCCGCCGGCGGCCAGCGTCGCACAATGGTGGAATACGAGTGCGCCGTGCCCGCCGGCAATCGGCAACTGAAAATCCTGTGGAACGGCCCGACGGAGTTGGACCGGGTGGAGCTTTATCAGTAGCCTGTCGCCCCGCGAGAAGGTGTTTTTCAACAACAACTCTCTCGCAGAGCGAGGCGACGGCTAAGCTTGCTATGAACCGACGAACATTCATTAATGCCACACTCGCCGCCGCGCTCGCGCCTCTGCTGCGCGCCGCGGACAGGCGTCCGCCGCGCATCGTGCTGCGCTCGTCGTGGCAGACCGTCAACATCGGCGACATCGGCCACACGCCGGGGGTGCTCGCGTTGCTGGAGAAATACCTTCCTGAAGCCGAGGTGCGACTCTGGCCGATGCACGTGGACAATGGCGTGGCCGGGATGTTACGGCGCCGGTTTCCCAAGGTGCCCATCGTCGAAGGCGCCGACGCGGTCAAAGCCGCGTTCGCCGAATGCGACTTCCTGCTGCACGGTTCCGGCTCGGGATTGGTGGCGGCGAAAGACGTTGCGAAGTGGCGCAAGGAAACCGGCAAGCCCTATGGCATCTACGGCATCACGCTCGGCTCTGTCAGCGGTGGCACCACCGAGTTGCTGGACACGGCGAAGTTCGTGCTCTTCCGCGATTCGGCCTCGCTCGCGTTCGCGAAGGAGAAGGGCGTCCGCTGCCCGGTGATGGAGTTCGGCCCCGACGGCGCGTTTGCCGTGGACCTGCGCAACGACGCACCGGCGGAGGCGTTCCTGAAAGCCAACGGACTCGAAGACGGCAGGTTTCTCTGCTGCCTCTCGCGCCTGCGTCACACGCCCTACTGGAAGGTCAAGAAGGGCTTCGCCTTCGACGAGAAGAAACAGGCGCGCAACGAAGCGATGAAGGAGCACGACCACGCACCGTTGCGCGAAGCCATCGTCGCCGTCGTGCGCGAGACGCCGCTGAAGGTGTTGCTCTGCCCGGAGGACGCGACGCAGATGGAGATAGGCAGGGAGTTGCTCTACGACAAACTGCCCGCCGACGTGAAGGCGCGGGTCGTCTGGCGTGAAAAATACTGGCTTACCGACGAAGCCATCAGCACCTATGTCCGCTCCGCCGGCATTTTCGGGTCCGAGATGCACAGCCCGATCATGGCGCTGGGCAACGGCATTCCCGCCATTGTCTGCCGGTTCGCCGAACAGACCAGCAAGGGCATCATGTGGCGCGACATTGGCCTCGGCGAGTGGCTTTTCGACCTCGACAACGAAGACGACATCCGGCGCGTCGTCCCGGCAGTGCTGGCGTTTGCCAAGGACCCCGCCGCCGCGAAAGCGAAAGCCGCCAGGGCCCGCGCGTTCGTTCAGCAGCGCCAGCGCGAGACGATGGAGGTGCTGCGGAAGAGCCTCGGCGTTTGACAACTGAACCAGACAATTTTATGAACAACGAAAACCTGCTGCAAAAAGAAGCCAAGATGATGAAACTGGAGAAACTCATCGCCCAGCGCGAGGGTGTCTCCGACAAGCCGTTCGCCGTGCCCGTCAAGGAACTGCTCCAACGTTACGAGCAGCTTTACACGGGTGCGATCAGCGACGTGCTGCGCGAGTTCTGCCTGCTCGACCAGGCGTTGCCGGGCCACCTGCGGCCGTTGCGCGACAGCGATGTCGTGGCCGGCATCGCCTTCACCGTCAAGAGCGCGCCGAACGTGAAGATCACCGGCGAGATGACGTTCCGCACGCAGATGCTCGACGAGATGGGTGAGAACGCGTTCGTGGTGTGGGACACCTCCAACGACGAGAAGGCCACGCTCTGGGGCGGCGTGATGACCGCCACCGCCTTCGGCAAGGGCGTGAAGGCGGCGTGCATTGACGGCGGCATCCGCGACACGAAGCAGATTCTGGAGAAACCGTTCCCCGTCTATTACAAACACCGCATCCCGAACGGCTCGCTTGGCCGCTGCCTCATCACGCACTATCAGATTCCGATCAAGATCGGCGACGTGGTAATCAGGCCCGGCGACGTGGTCTTTGCCGACTGCGACGGCGTGGTCTGCGTTCCGCGCGACATCGCCTGCGACGTGCTGGTCCGCGCCGAGGAAATCCGCGCCAACGAGAAAAAGATTTTCGGCTGGGTTGCCGAAGGACAGAACATCCACCAGATCACGGAAAAAGGCGGGTATTTTTAATGCAACGTTTCTCATGTTGCCGTTGGCTGCTCGTAACATTGATCGCCACCGTTGCGGCTGGTGGAGAGCCGGGGCCAAAGAGCGCCTCGCTCCCGAACCGACAGGCTGAAGGCGACACCAACGCCTGGCTCAATGTCCGGGACCTCGGCGCTTCAGGATCGAAATTTGAGACCCGAGGCAGCACGACCGATGGATCGAAACAAATCACCGTCGCCAACGCCAGCGATTTTAAAGTCGGCCAGGGCGTGATGGTGTCGCGCTGCAATATCCGATACGTCAACCCGACGCTTTGGGGACCCGGCGAGCCTTATATCGGCGCGAGCAAGGACACGGGAATGGGAATCCGCGGCTACGACGGCGCCGCGGGCAGTTGGATCGTGTTTCTGCTGGAGATGGACAGCGCGGAGCCGACGTTCCGGTGGAGTGAGGATCTAGCGCGGAACTGGAAAGGAACCAAGGTCCCGGTCACCTACGACTGGCAGCCGCTGGGCGGCGGCGTCGAGGTGCGGTTCAGCCGGCGCGACTGGAAACCGGGCCACATGATCAGCTTCAGCGCGCGCGATCAACTCGTCAGCACGATCGAGAAGATCGAGGGAAACGTGCTGACGCTGCGGGACGGCGCGAACCGCACGGCCGGCGACGCCGTCGTCAGGCATTGCGACAGCATGGCGCTTCAAGCGGCGTTCGACCGCGCCATCCGTGAGAAGAAGAACGTGTTCATCCCCATCGGCCGGTACCGGCTGGCCACCGGGCTGTTCGTGCGCAACGCCGGTGCCATCGCCATCGAGGGACAAAGCTCCGAGGACACGATCCTCGACATCTCCGACGGGCAGGGCGCGTGCCTGGCTCTGGATCGCGGCACGGAAGTGACCGTGCGCAATCTCCGGCTCGTCGGCCACACCGGGCTGGCGGAACAGCCGGGCGCGTTCCGCACGTCCAGCGGCTTCTCCTTTTGGGCCTGCACGCTCAAGAGCTGCAGCGGCGCCAGCATCAACGGCACCGAGCGTGTGCTCTTCGAGAACGTCCACGCCAGCCGCATGGCCAGCGAGTGTTTCATCTCGGGCGGCCCGTATCGCCGCGGCGCGGAGGAACCGAAGCAATACACGAAATCGGCGACGTACCTGCGCTGCTCGGTGACCGACTGCGCGGCGAACGCATTCAACAACTGCGATTTCGCCGAGAACACCAGCGTGTTGTATTGCCGGATAAACGGTGCGGGCTGGCACGCTTACGAGGGTTCGGGCCGGTTCATCCGCTTCATCGGCAACTACGTCCGCAACGCCGGCCCCGTCACCATCGGCGACATCCCGCACACGCTGCCGCGGCTGGACCATTACCACGACCTTGGCATCGGCCAGGCCGTTGTGCGCGACAACGTCTTCGAGGGCATCGGCCGCTGCGGCGGAGTCACGGCGATCTACGGCACCACGCAAGTCGTGATCGCCAACAACCTTTTCATCAACTACAACGGCAACGCCATCCATGCGTCGAGCGCCACGGTCCACAACAATTACCCGTCGCGGAACATTACCATCAGCGGCAACATCATTGACCTGACCTACGCGGGCGAGAAGCCGTCTTCACGCATCGGCATCAACGTGAGCGCCTCCGACACGCTCGTTCACGACAACCAGATCTACGTCCGCGGCGCGTGCGACGCGAAAGTGACCGGCCTCCAGTTCCGCGACGGCGCGCTGAACGTCAACGCGCACGACAACCTGATCCGCAACTGCGGCCGGGGCATCACCACGCAACGTCTTTCCGGAACAATCACCGAAACCGCCGACTCGCGCACGTTCCGCCAGACCGGCCTGCCGCTCGAATGGCGCACCTCGCACCTCTACCGCAACTGGAACCTCGTCTGGCTGAAGTCAAACAAGCCGGTGGGGGAGTCCGTGATGGATGGCTACGACCCGGCGGCGCTTCAGTTCAAGTTGAAGGAACCTCGCGACATGAAAGTCGGTGACGGTTTTGAGGTCTTCCCGCCATCGGCCAACTGGAACATCCACGACAACACCATCACCGGCTGCCAGCAACCCGTCACGCTGACCGGCTACGGCAGCGACTCGTCCTTCTTCCGCGACAACCTCGTCGAGCGCGGCGGCGCCACCAACGCAACGCAGGCCATTGTCATTACCGGGCGGTTTCAGCTCAATGGCAACCACATCGCGGGCTTCGACGAGAAAAACAACCCAGGGATCAAACCATGAAATCGGCGGTACTTCTCAACATCGTCCTCCTGGCGGTCTGGCCCGGCTTGGCACAGACTGGCGCGGCGGATTGGCTCAACGTCCGCGATTGCGGCGCATCGGGGTCGAAGTTTGAGACGACCGCCGCGACCACCGCCGGCTCGAATCAGATCACGGTCGCGAACGCCGGCAACTTCAAGGTGGGGCAGGGTATCATGGTTTCGAAGTGCAACATTCGCTACACCCGGCTCAACATGTGGGGGACCGGGGAGCGCTACTACAATACCAAGAAGCCAGGAAGCTCAGTGGAGATGCGAGGCTACGACGGCAGCGCGGGAAGTTGGGTCGTGTATGTGCTGGACATCGCGCCGGGCCAACGCGCGTTCCGCTGGACCGACGACCTCGGGCGCAACTGGCACCCGGCGGTGGCCATCACGCATGACTGGCAGGCCTTGAGTGGCGGGGTCGAAGTTCGGCTCAACGAGCGCGATTGGGAGTCCGGATATGTGATCTCCTTCGGCGCGCGCGATCAACTGGTGACCACCATCGAGAAGATCGCGGGGAACGTTCTGACGTTGAAGGACGCGGCAAACCGCTCCGTGCAGGACGCGGTGGTTCGCCACAACGACGGCGTCGCTCTGCAGGCGGCGATCGATCGCGCCCTGAAAGAAAAACGCAACGTGTATGTTCCCGCGGGGCACTACCGCATGGCGCGCGGCGTGTCGGTGAAGAACGCGGCGGCGATCACCATCGAGGGGGCCAGCGCCGTGGATACCGTGCTGGACATCAGTGACGGCGAAGGTTCGTGCTTCTCCCTGTCGGATGGCACGGAGGTGACACTCCGCAACTTCCGAATGACCGGTTTCATGGGCTTCGACGAGGCTGATCGGGCAGACGAGCTTTCCACGAAAGGCGCGACGGCCGTGTGGGGGTTGTGGCTCAAGACCTGCTACGCCGTGGGGATCGACGGCACAGAGCGGGTGCTGGTGGAGAACTGCCACGCCAGCCGGATGTCATCGGAATGCTTCGTGTCGGGCGGGCCGAGCCGGGGGACGGTGAAACCGGGGCGGCACCATTCCCAGGCGATCACCTACCTCCGCTGTTCGGCGACCGACTGTGCCCGCAACGCCTTTAACGACGTGAATTGCGGCACCGAGAACACAAGCGTGCTGCACTGCCGCATCGTGAACGTGGGCGGCAACACCTGGGAGGGCGCCTCGCGCTTCGTCAAGTTCATCGGCAACTACGTGCGCAACGCGGGGCCGGTGGGCATCGGCAATCTCGGGCCGGCCAACCGCGACAAGACCTACCCGGACCTCGGCGCCGGGCAACACATCGTCGCCGACAACGTCTTCGAGGGCAAGGTGTCGTACGGCGGGCGTGCCGGCGGGAACGCCGTCTGCACCTCCCGGGGCGCGACGCAGGTCATCGTGCGGAATAACCTGTTCATCAATTTCAATTCGTCGGGCGTGACGGCCTCGGGCGAAGCCATTTCCAGGGAGTATCCCGCCGCCAACACAACCATCACGGGCAACATCTTCGACATGACGTGCGTGGGGCAGAAACCGCTGCGCCGCACCGCGATCAACGTCAGCGCGAACGATACGATCATCGCCGACAACCAGATCTACGTCCGGGGCCAGTGCGATCCGCTGGCCTCCGGCATCCGGCTTCGGGAGCCGGCGCTGAACCTGATCGTTCACGACAATCTCATCCGCAACTGTGGCTTCGGCGTCGTCACCGAGCGGGGCCGGGCGCAAATCGGCGAGGTCGTTGACGCGCGCACCTTCCTGCGCGCCGACAGAGGGCCGATGAATCTGCCGCTGGAACGGTCGAGTCCATGGCAATATCGCGGCTGGGGCATCGCCTGGTTGGTCGAAAATAAACCGGCGGCCACATCGGTCATCGAGTCATTCGATCCGGAGACGCTGCAGTTCAAGCTCCGCGAGCCGCACGAAATGAAAGCCGGCGACCGTTTCGACGTCATCGCGCCTTCGCTGAACTGGAACATCCACGACAACACCATCACCGGCTGCCAGCAACCCGTCATGCTGACCAGTCACGGCAGCGACACGTCCTTCTTCCGCAACAACCTCATCGAGCGCGGCGGCGCCACCAACGCGACGCAAGCCATCGTGGTTACCGGCCGCTTCAAACTTGACGGCAATCACATCGCAGGATTCGACGGCAAATCAACGGACGCGCCTCACAAACCATGAAACCTTCATCAGTGTTCAAGGCGGCTTTTCTTGTGCTGCCGCACAGAATCTTCAGCCGGGTCGCCGGAGAGTCGGTGTATTCAGGCATGAACGCCATGGCTCGCGTGCTGGCCGTTGCCGTCCTGCTGGGAACGTGTGTCGCGGCCCGCTCGCAAACGCCCGGCGCGGGCGATGCCGGCTGGGAAGCGCTCGACCAGCGGCCCAATCCGGCGTGGTTCGATGAGGCGAAGATCGGCATTTTCATTCACTGGAGCGTGTTCTCGGTGCCGGCGGTGGCATGGGTTTACCCGGACAAGCCTTACGGCTACGGCGGGCATTCGTGCTGGTATGCCATGTATGTGGACCACATCCGGCCGCTGAAGAACCCGGAGGAGCAGGCCCGGTTCGAAGCCTTTCACCGCGCGAACTACGGCGACGTGCCGTTCAAGGCGCTGGCGCCGCTGTTCAAGGCCGAGGCGTTCGATGCGCGCCAGTGGGCCGCGCTCTTCAAGCGCGCGGGCGCGCGCTACGCGCTCCTGACGTCGAACTTTCACGACGGCTATTGCCTCTGGCCCAGTCCACAGAGTCCGGGCTGGAACTGCATGGATGTTGGCCCCAAGCGCGACCTGCTCGGCGAGTTCTCCACCGCCCTGCGCGAGGCGGGATTGCGCGCCGGTTTTTACTACTCGATCGGCGAGTTCAATCATCCGCTGTATCAGGCCGCGCGAAAACCCGGCGGCGACGTGAAGCCGTATGTGCGCGAGCATTTCCAGCCGCAGTTGCGCGAAGCCGTCCAACGTTACCGGCCATCAATCATCTACTTCGACGGCGAGTGGGAGTTTCCGCTCGATGCGTTCGAGATGCGCGGCTTTCTCGGCTGGCTTTACCGCGACTCGCCCTGCAAGGACGACGTGGTGGTCAACGACCGGTTTGGCCGCGGCTCGCGCGGCAAACACGGCGGCGTGTATTGTTCCGAGGCGGGCGTCCGCGAGAGCGGCACGGCGCACAAGTGGTGCGAAGACCGGCCGATCAGCCGCGGCAACTGGTCCTACAACCGGCTGGAGCGGCTGGAGGATTATCTGAGCGAGCGCGACATGATTCATCTGCTCGTGGAAACGGTGGCCCAGGGCGGCAACCTCCACCTCGATGTTTCGCCCTGCGCGGACGGCACGATCCCCATGCTGCAGCAGGAGCGTTTGGCGCAGATGGGCGACTGGCTGCGCGTCAACGGCGAGGCCATCTATGGCACGAAGCCGTGGATCGTTTCGCACGAAGGGCCGATGGTCGAGTCCGTCAACCCGCGGCTCGATGCGAAGTGGAAATGGACCGAGACGCGGCAGCGGCCGCTCGTCCACTACACGCGGAACGGAGACACCGTGTATGCCATCTGTCTGGCGTGGCCGGGGAATACGCTTCGGCTGGGCCTTCCCGTGCCGACGCCGCAAACCGAAGTGCGCCTGCTGGGTCATCCGCAGCCGTTGAAGTGGCATGCAGCCGAAAAAGGGATGGTGATTGAGATGCCTTTAGTTTCCCCTCTGGAGTTGCCCTGCCGCAATGCGTGGGCGTTCAAACTGACCGGCTTGAAAGCATCATGAAAACAGCCGTTTTCCTCCTTCTGGCTTGTTCGGTGCTGACGACGAGAGGTGACGAAGTGACATCTGACGTGGTGGTGTATGGCGCCACGGCGGGCGGCGTGACGGCGGCGGTGGCGGCGGCGCGGCAGGGCGCGAAGGTGGTGTTGATCGAGCCGGGCCATCATGTGGGCGGGATGCTTTCCGGCGGGCTGGGTCACTCGGACGTCGTCGGCCAACAGAATCTCATCGGCGGGTTGTGCCTGGAAGTCTATCAGCGCATCGCCAAACATTACGGCGAGAGCGACCCGAAGAAGGCGTTCGATTTCGAGCCGCACGTTGCCGAGCAGGTGCTTGACGGGTTGCTGCGCGAGACGGGCGTGCGCGTCGTGTTCGGCCAGCGCGTCGAATCGGTGACGAAGCGCGGCGCGAGCATCGTCGCGCTCAAGACGGACACCGGCGCGAGTTACGTGGCGCGTGTGTTTCTGGATGCGAGCTACGAGGGCGATCTCATGGCGAAGGCGCATGTGCGCTACGCCGTCGGCCGCGAAGGGCGCGCGCAATACGGCGAGTGGCTGGCGGGGCGGACGGAGTTGTTGCCGGGCCATCATCAGTTCAAGTACGCCGTCTCGCCGTGGCGTGACGGAAAACTGCTGCCGTTCATCACGCCGCAGGAGAAGCTCGCTCCCACAGGCGAAGGCGACGGCAAGTTCCAATCGTATTGTTTCCGACTCTGCCTGACCGACCGGCCGGAGAACCGGATTCCCATCGCCAAGCCCGACCACTACAACCCCGACGATTACGAATTGGCGCGGCGCTGCATCCAGTCCGGCGGCGGCGTCAGCCTGGGCATCGCGCGGGTGCCCAACGGCAAATGCGACGCTAACAGCGGCGGGCCGGTTTCCTCGAATCTCCTGGGCGCGTCGTGGGAATATCCCGAGGCCGGCCCGCAACGGCGGCGCGAGATTTGGGAGCAGCACCTGCGCTGGGCGCACGGCCTCGTGTGGTTCCTGCAAAACGATCCGGTCGTGCCGGAACAACAGCGCGCCAGGATGCGCCAGTGGGGATTGTGCAAGGACGAGTTCCAGGACACCGGCGGCTGGCCGCATCAGCTTTACATCCGCGAAGGCCGCCGGATGCTCGGCGAGTCGGTCGTCACGCAGCACGACCTCGAAGAGCATCGCACGAAGCCCGACAGCATCGGCATGGGCGGCTACAACATTGACATCCGCGAGGTGCAATGGGTGTCGGTGCGCACGTTTCTTTTTCCGAAGGCCGCCGACCGTGTTTACGTGGAAGGCTACGTCAGCCAGCCGGTGCAGCCGTGGCAGATTCCCTACAGCGCGCTGTTGCCGCGCCGGGCCGAGTGCGACAACCTGCTGGTGGCCGTGTGCCCCTCGATGAGCACGGTGGCCTACGCGTCGTTCCGGATGGAGCCGGGCTACATGATCGCCGGTCACGCCTCGGGCCTTGCCGCGGCGCTGGCCGGCAAAGACAACGTCGCCGTGCAGCAGGTCTCCGTCGCCAAGCTTCAGCGCCTGCTGCGCGAACAAGGGCAGGTTTTGGAAGTGGCCCCATGAGACGAACCGACAAGGAAATCGCCGACCGCCGGCAAATGGACGAGATCATCCGCGGCAGCCTCGTGTGCCGCGTGGCGGTGGCGAAGGACAACGCGCCGTATATCGTGCCGGTGTCATTCGGCTACGACGGCGCGGCGATCTACCTGCACACCGCGCCGGAGGGAAAGAAAATCGGGTGTTTCGAGGCGAACCCGCAGGTCTGTTTTGAATTCGAGCGCGATGTGGAACTGCGCCGCGACCCGCAGAACGCCTGCAAGTGGACGTTCAGCTTCGAGAGCGTGATCGGCTACGGCACGATCAGCGAATTGGTCGAGCCGGCGCAGAAGGAGCACGCGCTCAATGAAATCATGCGCCAGTATTCCGGCAGGGCGTGGCCGTTCGAAAGCGCGTCGGTGGCCAGGGTGCGCGTGTGGAAGATCACAATCACTTCGATGACTGGAAAATTCTCGAAGCCGAAGACCGCCGTCTGATGAACATCCGCCAGGCCATCACGAAGGAAGACATCGCCGCCGCGCGTGCGCTGTTCGAGGAGTATGCCGCGTGGCTGGGCGTGGACCTGTGCTTCCAGGGATTCGCCGCCGAGCTGGCCGGCCTGCCGGGACTTTACGCGCCGCCGCGCGGCCGGCTGCTGCTCGCGTGGACGGAGGCCCAGGCGGCGGGATGTGTCGCGTTGCGGCCGATGGGCGATTCGGTTTGCGAAATGAAACGGCTTTTTGTGAAGCCGGCGTTTCGCGGTCGCGGCGCGGGGCGGATGCTGGCGGAAACCGTCATCGCGGAAGCCCGCGCGACCGGCTACGCGAGCATGAGGCTGGACTCGCTGGCTTCACTGGCCGCGGCGACAAAACTCTACGAGTCACTGGGTTTCGTCCGCATCCCGGCTTACTACGCCACGCCGTTGCCCGACACGATCTTCATGGAGTTGCCACTGTAGCCGTGTCCCGCCCAGGCGGTGAACGCCACGGCGCGCAGTGACGATTTGACGAAGAAGCCCGCGCGAGCGAAGTTCACCGATGCGGACGCCATCGGTTGAATCCAGAAGGAAGCCATGAATCACGACAATCCCTACTCGTTTTCCCACAAGACACATCCTTCCATCATCCCCGCCGGGCTGACGCGGCGCGAACTGCTCGCCCGCGGCGCGGGCGCGATGGGCCTGTTGGCGCTCGGCGGCTGGCGGACGCTGCTGCTCGCCGGCGAAGCGCCGCCGCCCGCGCACCGGCCAAATCTCGCGAAGAACGCACCGAGCCTGCCCGTGGCGATCCAACGTTGCGAATCCTACGAGCCGGCGCTGGTCCGCCAGCGGCTCGATGCGGCGCTCGACGCAATCGGCGGCATCGGGCGGCTGGTTCAGGGCAAGACCGTGACGTTGAAGATCAACATGACCGGCCCGGCGCGCGAGGTGTGCGGCCTGCCGGCGTCGCGGACGTATCATATACATCCGAACGTCGTGGCGGCCCTCTGCGCCGCGCTGGAACGGGCCGGCGCGCGGCGCATCGCCATCGTCGAGGCGTGGTATCACCGCGAGCCGGCAGAGACGGTGCTGACCAACGCCGGCTGGGACCTCAAGGCGATCCAGGCCGCGGGCGGCCACAAGGTCGTCTTCGAGAACACGAAGAACCGCGGCAGTTGGGGCCGCTACAGCCGCGTGAAGGTGCCGTGGGGCGGCTATCTGTTCCCGGCGTTCGATCTCAACGGCTGGTATGACAAGACCGACGTATTCGTCTCGCTCGGCAAGATGAAGGACCACGCCACCGCCGGTGTGACGATGACGGTGAAAAACATCTTCGGCATCACGCCGACGGCGCTTTACGGCGAGGACGCGCCCAACGAGGACAGCGTCGAGGCCCGCGGCGGCCCGCTGCACGAAAACAAGCGCCCGCTGCCCGCCGGCGTGCCCGCGCAGCTCGGCGCGAATCCATCGAGCGATCCGGTCGTGCGCGTGCCGCGCATCGTCGCCGACCTGCTCGGCGCGCGGCCGGTGGACCTCGCGGTCATTGACGGCGTGACGACCATCCGGAACGGCGAGGGATTCTGGAACGAAGGCATCGAGGCGCTGTCGCCGAAGCTGCTCTTTGCGGGCCGCAACGCCGTCTGCACCGACGCTGTTTGCGCCGCCGCGATGGGCTACGATCCGACGGCGGGCCACGGCCGGTTTCCGTTTCCCGGTGAAAACCATTTGCTGTGGGCGGCGGAGGCCGGTATCGGCACGCACGACGCCAAGCGCATCGAGGTGGCTGGCGTGAGTATCAAGGACGCGCTCTGCCGCTTCCGCAAGCTGCCCGCGTAGGACAGCGGAGTTCACCGCAGAGGCGCAGAGGTCGCCGAGGCCGGCCAGAAGGGGCAGGCCTGTTCCGCTTTTCTACAGCGCGTTGAGCATCTTCATGAACTCGGCGAAGAACGGCGCGTAGTCGTGCCACGTGCCGCAGGAGATGACGTGGCCGGCCTTGACCACCGGTTGGTTCACGTAGGTGGCGCCGCCCTGCTCGGCGTCGAGCGCGCACTTGGCGACCGTGGTGACTTTGCAGCCGCGGATCACGCCGGCGGCGGTGGCGATCTCCACACCGTGGCAGGTGAAGCCAATGAGCTTCTTCGCCTCGCCGAAATGCTTCACGATGCGCATGAGGTCCTTGTCGTAGCGCAGATACTCCGGCGCGCGTCCGCCGGAAATGAAGATGGCGCAATATTCCTCCGGCTTCACGTCGCGGAAGGCGATCTCGGCCTTGATGTGGTAGGAGGGCTGCTCGCGCGTGATGTCCCACGGGATGGAGGCGTCGGGCGGGATCTCGTGCATGACTCCGTGGTAGAGGCGTGCTTCGGGGCCGGCCACGACAAGCTGGAAGCCGTCCTCGGGTATGCGGAAGAACGGATACAGCGTGTCCATCATTTCCGTGGCGTCGCCGATGGGCATCAACACCTTGCCGCGCCGGGGCCTTTCCCCCGCGACGGCAGCCGAAGCCGCGAGCACTCCGGGCGCGGCGATCCTGGCAATCATACTTCTGCGGCTGATCTCTTGTTCGCTCATTGCAATAATCTCCTGCGTCAATTCAGCGGGCGTCCAACGGCGCCCGCCATCCCGGCACAAACATATTCTGATACGTCATCCAACCGGTTGCAGTCTGCCAAGACGCGCGCCGCGCGTCGAGCAAGGTTTTTTATCTTCCGCGTGTGGTGGGCGCATCTCATGTTTTGGATAGCTCCCCTCCGGCCGCACCGAAGGTGCCAAAGTAAATCAGCCCAAGGCAAGCGAGTCCGCGAGCGCCGCCCTGGGATAGCCGCAGGCAATGAGGTGCGCCCTGAAGGGGCGCAGGCAAATCGCGGACGTGTCGTTACCGCCGCCCTTTCAGGGCGGCCGGGGCGCGCTGTTTCCACCCCGGGCGGCGCTCGCGGACTCGCTTGCCCTGGGCTGGATTACCGCTGCGCCTTCGGCGCGCTCGGAAAGCTCCAGAATACGCAGCAACAAAAACGTGGTTCAGACCCATTCACACACACGTTTCAAAAACTGAGATGCGCCCCGTGCGGTCGTCCGGGCCGGTCGCCGCCGCTCAATCCAGCCCGCGTTCGCGCAGATCGTCCTCGTTCAGGCCCAGGTAATGGCCGATTTCGTGGAGCAGGGTCGTGCGGACTTCGGCTTCGAGTTCCTCGCGGTCGGCGGCGATCTTCTCCAGATTCTTGCGGAACAGCAGGATGACGGTGGGCATGGGGTGGCTCTCGTAGTGCGTGTTGCCGGTGAACAGGCCCAGAATCTGCGGGCCGAGCGTCGGGTGTTCCAGCACAAACTCGCGCGACGGAAAATCGTCCACGATCACCGGCACGTCGCGGATGGCGTCGCGGAAATCGTCCGGCAGCTCCGCCAGTGTGCGCCGCGCGATGCCCTCGACATCCTTCGCCGAAATCGGCACCGGCAGCGGGAAATCATCCGGTTCCAGTTCGTGCGCGCGCTCAAACGCCCGCCGCGCCGCGGGTTCGTCGCCGAGTTTCTCAACCACCAGCCCGTAGTCCCACCAGATGCCGGGATCTTCGGTGTCGAGCTGGAGGCATTTTTCGTGGGCGAGCCTCGACTGGTCGTATTGGCCGCTTTCGTAGAGCACGTGCGCCTTCCAGCTCAACAGCTCGATGTCGCCGGGGGCGTCGCGCAACGCGGCGTCCAGCAGCGCCAGCGCCTTGGCGTCGTTGCCGAGGCGGAAGTGCGCCTTGGCGGCGAAATAGCGCGCGTCGCGCACGTCGTTGCGCTTGAGTTTGCGCCGGGCCAGGCCCTCGCAAATGGCGACGGTTTCCTCATGGCGTTCGAGCGCGTCGGTCAGCAGCGCGGCGCGGTTGATGGCGATGCCGGCGTTTTCCGGATCGAACTTCTGCGCGGTGTTCAGCGCCTGGAGCGCCTCGCGGTGGCGCTCCAACGCCCACAGGCTCAGGCCGAGTCCCTCGTGGCCTTCGGGCATTTCCGGCTCCAGCTCGATCTGTTTTTGATAAAGCTCCATGGCCTTCTCGAACTGGCCGGCGTCGTAGGCGGCGTCGGCGCGTTCAAGGTAGCCTGGTTCGCGCGGCATGATCATACGTCTTGCTCGTTTCTCATTTGTTTCTTAACGTGAGCTGTCAAACTTAGGACAATGATTTTACGACTGCAAGATGGGACATGCGGCGTGGGAGTGAAATACGATGAGTAATCCGACCCAGAGTTTCCGATTGTCGCTGGCGCCGGGTGCGTCAGTGGAACTGCCGGTGCTTTACGAAGACGACGCGCTGATGGCGGTGGACAAGCCGGGCGGGCTGATGGTTTCGCCCGACACGTTCGATCCCGGGAAGCCGAACCTCATGTCCGGCGTCCGGCGCGCGCTCGACACCGGCGCGGCGTGGGTGCGCGAACGCGGCCTGACCATGCTGGCCAACGTCCACCGGCTCGACGCCGACACCAGCGGCGTGTTGCTGCTGGCGAAGACGCACGAGGCGTTGAGCGCGCTGTCGGGGCAGTTCAACGACCGGACCGTCAGCAAGTCTTACGTGGCGCTGGTGGAAGGCGAGCCGGCGGAGGACGCGTTCGAGGTGGAACTGAAGATCGGCCCGCATCCGTCGCGGCCATGGGTGCAGATCGAGCAGCGGCACGGCGGCAAGCAGACCCTGACGAAGTTCCGCGTGCTGGAGCGGTTCCGGCTGCGGCCGATGCGCGGGCAGCGGGAGAGCCTGCCTTTCCTGAGCTGCTCGCTGGTCGGTTGCGAGCCGGAGACGGGGCGGACGCACCAGATTCGCGTGCATCTGCGGCACACGGGGCATCCGATTTTGTGCGACAAGGTTTACGGCGAGGGCGAACGAAGCGCGCTGTTCTTGTCGCAGCTCAAGCCCGGCTACAAATCGCACGAGGCGGCGGCGGAGCATCCCTTGCTGGGCCGGCTGGCGCTGCACGCGGAGCGGCTGACGGTGGCGCATCCCGTTACCGGCGCGCGCGTCGAATTTATCGCGCCGCTGCCGAAGGATTTTACGGTGGCGTTGAAGTATCTGCGGAAGTTCGCGGCGGCGTGATGCGTGGCGCGTAGTGCGTAGAGCGCAACTCTTGGTCGTGGTTCGTGAGAAGATCCTGGGCGGCGGGAATGGTTAACCCTTGGGTTGCATCACCGGCTGAATTTTTTGCAACCCACGAACCACGGGTCTCGAACCATGAGTTACGCAATACTCACACTGCACTACGCATTCCCGATAGCGGCGACACTGAAGTGAATGCCGGTGGCGCTTTCGCGTTCGAAGGTGAGCAGGGTGTAGCCCATGCGCAATCGGTCGCCCTGGCGCAAATCGGCTTCCGTGACCGGTTGGTCGTTGAGAAGCGAGCCATTGCTGGAACCCAGGTCGCGCGCGTGCAAGCCTCCGACCGTGGCAGAGAGTTCGAGATGACGGCGCGACATGCTGGCGTCCGCAATCAGGATGTCGGCCGGCTCTTCACGTCCGATGACGAGCGGTTTGGTCATCAAGAACACGCGCTCTTTCGGTTCGTCGGGAAACCGGATCCACAACGCCATCATGGCCGGCGGCTTGCCGGCGGCTTGCCGTGCGGCATTTCGCTCGTCGTTGGCCGGCGGCTTCGGGGTCGCGGCGTGGCCGTCTTCCGCCGCGCGGGCTTGCAACGGCGGACTGCCCGGCGACGCCGACGGCTGGATTTCGGTTTTCACCGAGAACCGCTCCAGCAGCGGCGCGATGGCCGCCCAGCGTTTGGCGGGGTTCTTGACCAGTGCCGCGTTGATCAGTGCCTCCAGATCCGGCTGCGCGTCGGGGCAGAACAACCCCAGCGGCGGCGGTGTCGCCGTCTGGTGCGCCGTCGCCCATTCCTCGTAGGTGTCGGCGGTGAACGGCGAGCGGCCCGCCAGCAGTTCGTACAGCATGATGCCCAGGTTGTAAAAATCCGCCGCCGGCTCGCCGCGTTCGCCGGAAAAGATTTCCGGCGCGCCGTAGCGCGGCGAGATGGCCACGCCGCCGAGGTCCACCGTGGGACCGCTGACCGGCACGGCGATGCCGAAGTCCATGAGTTTCATCACGCCGTCGTCGCGCACCATGATGTTGTCCGGTTTCACGTCGCGGTGGATGACGCCGCGGGCGTGCGCGGCGCGCAACGCCTGCGTTATGCTGCAGGCGATGTTCCACACGTCGTCCGGAGGAAATTTGCCGCGGCGATCCACCTGCTCGCGCAGGCTGCAGCCCTGCACGTATTCCAACACGAGGAACATCGTGCCGTAAATTTCGATGGTCTCGTAAAGCGAGACGATGTTCTCGTGCCGAAGACCGGTCATCACCGCGGCTTCCTGGCGGAATTGTTCCAGAAAGCCGGGTCGCGTCACCAGCGAGTGCGGCAGCATCTTCAGCGCCACCACGCGGCCGTCCGGTTGGTCCGGCGAGCCGCTGTGGCTCACGGCGCGATAGACCCACGCCATGCCGCCTTCGCCGATTGGCTCGAGGACGGTGTAGGAGCCGATGCGCCGGGCGAGCACGTCGCTGCCCGACCAGCTCAAGCGGTGCGCCACCAGGCGCGTGAGGACCAGTTTCAGCACGGGCATCTGGTCGCAGAGCGCGTTGAAATCCACCGCGGACAGCCGGTCCAGCTTGCAGTCGGTGACGGCGATCACATCCGCGTTGCGCGGTTCGAGGTTGAGCAGCGCCATTTCGCCAATGACGTGGCCGGGGCCGAGCCGCGCCAGCACCTCGCCCCCGCCGCCCGCCGCCGGGGGCGGGGAGGCGACTTCCACCTCGCCGGCGCGGACGACGTAGAGGCAGTCGCCCGGTTCGCCGGCGCGAATGAGAGTTCCGCCGGTCTTGACGGACAACGGTGTGAGTTTGGATCGGAGCAACGTTGCTTGTTCGGTGGAAAAACCTTGCAGCAGGTCGAACGGCGCCGGTGGCGCGGCGCACGGACCATCGGTCGTCTCCTTTGGCGTTCGCATAGCCATGCTTCCATCGTTCCCGCTATTTCCCGGTCGGCGACGAGGCCCGCCGCGCCGGAAACCGCCGTGCCTAGAACTTGTCGCTCTTGTCCAGCTTGTCTATCGCCTTCAGCTTCTCTTTGAATCGCTTGTCCTGTTCCGGGCTGTAACCCTGCCCGTCCTGCAGCGGCAAGCCGTGCAGATCCTTGCTCTTTTGAATATAGCCCCACGTGTAACGCTGCGCTTCCTCAATAGTGCGGATGATTTTCGGCCGCAGGAAAAACACCAGTTCGGTTTTCTGGTCAGTCCAAGTCGTCGTCTTGAAGAGGTAGCCGAGCAGCGGAATATCGCCGAGCACCGGCACCTTGGACTCTTGTTGCTGGCGGCCGTTGGTGGTCAGTCCGCCCATGATGATAATCTGCCCGTCTTTGCAGGTCACCGCCGCCGCTTCGGCTTCGCGGCGGCTCAGGATGGGCACTTGATTGCCATTGATGATGGTATAGGACTTGACGGCATCCACCGTCTGATAGATGTAAAACGTGACGACGCCGTCGGGGCTGATCAGCGGGGTGACCTGGAGACCGACGCCGATGTCCACGTTCTCGTAGTTGTTGAGCACGTTGCCGAGGGCGCTGTTCTGCGAGGAGGTGACGATGGGATCCGACTCGCCGACGAAAATGCGCGCGGCCTGGTTGTTGGAGGTGTAGAGATGCGGCGTCTGGAGCACCCTGAACTTGTTGTCCGCGGCCAACGCCGTGATGACGGCGCGCAGATCGTCTCCGAAGAAACGCGCGAAGTAAGTCAACCCGCCCGTCAGACCCGCCGGCAGCATTTCCGGCGAGGTGAGCGTCGAGGGGCTAATCAGTGAGGAAATCGCCGCGGCGGATGTGTTCGTGACGTTGCTGTTCGCGGGCTGGCCGAGGGTTGTCGTGGCCGTCGGGCCAGACGGGTTCGAGATAACGCCACCGCCGCCCACGCCACCACTGCCCATCCCTTTTTGGAAATAGTTGATCCCGAACGTCGCGCTGTTGTCCATGGTCACCTCGGCCACAACGACGTCAATCGCCACCTGCGGCGGGAAGACGTCCAGTTGCTTGATGACATCGGCCAGCGATTGCAGGTCCTGTTCCGGCGCGAAAGCAACCAGCGCATTGTTCCGTATGTCGGGAATGATCTCGATCATTTGCGGAATCATGCCCGTGCTGCCGGCTCCCACGCCCGCGGCTCCTGTGCCGTAGGGCGTCGTTGGCCGGGTGCCGGCGGTGCCAGTGCGCCCGGTGGTGGAGGAACCGAGGGTGCCGGTGCGCGAGGCGCCTGAAGAACGGGAACTGCCGCCCATGCTGCGGGTGCTGCTGCTGCTGCCGCCCATGCCGGTGTTGCGGCCGGTGGTGCTGTTTGCACCCGTGCGGCTCTGGTAAGGCGCTCCGGTGCCACCAGCCCGGCCGCCGCCGACGGACATCGGCTCGGCGCCCTGCATCAACTGGTAGAGCGTGGTGGCCATATCAGTGGCATCGGCGTAATTGAGGAAGAAGACGCGCGTCTTGAAATCTTGGTTGGTCTTCACGTCGAGCGCTTTGATGATTTTCTCGAAGAACTGGAAGTTGGTCTCCTGCGTGATGAGAATGATGGCGTTGGTGCGCGGGTCGTAGCTGGTCAGCACGCGGCCCATGATGACGGTTTCTTCGATGGAGGCGACGCTGGGCCGGCTGCGGCCGAGGGCCGCGGCTGCCGCGCCGGAGGCGCCGCCGTAGCCCGACGTCGGCATCCCCGACTGGCCCGGCATGGCGGAACCCTGGTCGGCGGCAATCAGTTGCTGAAGGATCGTGGACACGGAGAGCGCGTCCGCGTTTTCCAGAACATAGACCCGCGTTTCCATCTTCGTCTCGCTGGTGGTGTCCATGTATTCGACGATTTGTTTCAGCCGCGAGACGTTCAGCGCCGTGTCAATCAACAGCAGCGCGCTGGAGCGCGGCAATGGAATGATCTGGCCGTAGGAATGCATGAACACGCGGCCCGACGCGCCGCCGCCGGCCGCGTTCGCGGGAACCGGAGCGCCGGTCGTGCCGCCGCCGCCGCCCAGCGCGCGCGCCACGTCCGTGGGATCGAGAAACTTGACGCGCACGACCTGCGCCACCAGCCGGTCGAACTGCTGCGTCTTCGCGTCTTCGGTGAAAACCGGCAGGCCTTCCTGCGGCCCGTAGGGCGACGGCACCACTTTGAAGAACTTTTCGCCCATGGGGACGATGGCATAGCCGTTGACGAGCAGCACGCTCTCCAGCGCTCCGATGGCCTCCTCAACGCTCAATGGACCGGCGGAACGGAAGCTGATCATGCCGGTGATGCCTTGTTGCATGATGGCGCTGCGATGCGTCAGTTCGCCGTATTTGGCCAGCACCTGCTGGATGTCGGCGTTCATCCAATCGAACTCAATCGGTTCGTTGCCGACAAGCGTGTTCTGTTGAAAAGTCTGCGTCCCGTTGGCGGCGGCGACGGTGTTGGTGTTGGCGCCGGCGTTGGTCGCGCGCGCCAGCGCGGGCGGCAAAGCGGATGGGGCGGGGGGCGGACCAGCCGGTGGCATGGCAGCGCCCGGAGCGCTGGCGGCGGCGGGCGGCGGCGCGGATACCGGCGCGGCCGTTTGCGGAGCGCCGGCGATGACGACCGTGTTGCTGCCGTCGGGCGTCCGCCTCAGCAGATCGCTGGCGCGAATGCGGACCGCCGCCTTGGCGGGTTCCGGCCCCGGCGTCTGTTGCGCGCTCGCGCTCGCGGCGCACAGGAACGCCAACGCTATGAACAACCCTGTTTTCATCGTTGAACTTCTTTCTTCATTGACCGGGCAACGCGGGCGGAGGTTACCGGATGGCATCGCGGCTTCCAAGCGCGTTGTTTTGTTTTTTGTTCTTTCTGTTTGTGCGGGCGACGCCGGGCTATTCCTGAGCGTTGGCCTTCTCCAGCATCTGGATGTAATTCTGCAGCCGCTGCCTGGCGGCCGGGTCCGTCGTGGTCTGCAACGTCTGTTGCAACCGGCTGATGGTTTGTTGCCGTTGTTGTTTGCGCGCCGCCAATCGGCTCGCGGCGTCGGTGGCGGCGGACGTGGCTGCGGCCGGCGCGGTGCCGGGGCGCATGTTGGGAGCCGTGCCCGGCGGCGGCGGCAGGGGCGCCACGCCGGGCCTCGGTGCCGCCTGCATGCCCGGTGGCGTCGGGACTCCGGGCATGCCCGGAACGCCGGGTTTGCCAGCCGCAGGCGGGGGCATCGCTTCGCTTTCGTATTCGAGCCGGCCTTCCTCGTCGCCTTTTTTCAGCAACACGGCGCGGCCTTGCAGGTCAAAGCCGACCACCTTGATGTCCGTGTCGGCGATGGTGTCACCGACGCGAACGAAAAGTTTTTTGTCCGGATCGCTGCGGTCTTCGATGCTGGCCTGGATGTCGTCCCCTCGCTTGTAGAAGCCGGTCACCCGCAGGCTGCCGGCGAACGTGGGGCCGACCTCGGACGCGCCGCTGACACCGCCGATCTCGGAGGACGGAACGAAGAGTGAATGATCAACCAGGTTGGTATAGGGCTGGAAGGCTGGATCGGTCCGAAGCGACTCAATGAGTGAGACTGTGTTTGTGGCAGGCGGCGGCGGCGCCGTTTGGTTGATCGCGTTGGTCGGCGACAGCGCGGCAGTGGTTGCGCTGGTCTGAACCGGCGCGACAGGCGCGGCAACGGACGGCGGCGCGACGGCCGCCGGGTTGGTCTGGGCCGGCGCGACCGATGCCAACACCCCGGCCAGTCCGGCGCCAGCGGCGGCCAGCCACCGCGCCGCGGCTTTGCGCCGCCGTTGATGTTTCGCCGTGTCAAACCTGTTCATCATGCACACCACTCACGGTTTATCCTGTCGCTCCGGCGCGGGCGTGTCCACGGGATTCTTCCGCGCCGCCGCGGCTTCATTGCCGCTCAGGTAGTAAGTGACGACGGTCATGTCGCCGGCCAGTTGCGTCGGGTCCTTGGATTCGGCGCGCAACCGCAGCGTCGTCACGCGGTAAATCTCCGGCTGTTTGCTCAGCGCATACAAAAACTGGATCAGTCCCGGCCAGCGGCCCTGGAAAGTGAACGCCGCCGATTTCTCGGTATAACGCTCGCGGTTCACGGGCGCTGACGGCGCGCGCTGGTTGAAGGTGAAGCCCAACTGATTGCCGACATCCTCGACGCGCGGGATGATGTCGCCGGTGGTCTGGCCGGGGCTGCTTTGGCGCAGGCGCGCGAGCAACTCGCGGTGCTGGGCCTGCCACTGCGGTTCCATCGCCATCACCGTCTGATAGCCCTTGATCAGCATCTGGGTTTGGGAATATTTCTCGTGCGTCTCCCGCCACGCGTCCAGGGCCGGCCCGGCGGCGAACCAGTTCAGGCACACGAAGAGCACCGCGCCGGAGGCGTAAACCAGAGTTTTTTCCCGTTGAGAAAGCGCCATTATTTTTCCGTGTTCGTAGGTTATCGCTGCCGGCGATGTCCGCCCGGCGTCTCGTGTTTCGGCGGCTTCTTGATTTTGCACTGGATGGTGAACCGCACCACCACGTTGCCGGCCACTTTTTGGTTGGTCAGCGGCGAGAGCGCCGTGCCGCCGGGAAAGAACGGCGACTTTTGCAGCTTCGCATCGAAATCGCTGATGGTGGACGGCGTCGCAGCATACCCGCTGAGCGACACCTGCTCGCCGTCGGTGAAATGGAATTCCGTCAGGCAGAGCGCGTCCGGTTTCAGCTTCTGCAATTCCGCGAGAATCTCCAGTGGCACACTGCGGTTGCTGACGTATTCCTTCAACACGTTCAAGTCGACCTGCAACGCGGAGGCGCGGTCATAGGCCGGCTTCAGGCTCTCGGCTTCATCCTCCAGGACGCCGAGCCGGTTGTATTGATAAATGAACCCGCCCACGCCGCCGGCGATCACCAACGCGTAGAGCACCGCCCCCGCAATGGCCGCCAGTTGGATCTGGCGCCTGCGCGAGAGGCGTCGCCGCTCCACAAAATACTCGGCGGGCACGAGATTCATCCGCGCGCGACCCGAGGCGGCCCGCACGCAGAGGCCGACCGCGCCGAGGCCGGCGCGCTGCCGGTCGCCCAATTCGAGCGGCTCACATTTCGATCCAAGCCGGTCGGCCAGGGCGGCGGCAAAGGCCTTCAGGTTGAGCGCATCGCCGGGCGTGCCGGCGGCGGAACGTTGCAGCACACGCACCACCGGCCAGACCGCGTCGGGCTGCGACGCCTGCACGGCGGTCTGCGCCAGGTGCAACGCGCTGCCGATTTGCGCGGCCGCCTCCGCCACCGACGTCTCGCCTCCCAGGGGCACCGACATGATGGAATGCGGCTGGCCACCGTGCGCCAGCAACAACGTTGCGCTGTCGCCTTCCAACGCCACCAGTGCCAGGCCGTCCAGTTCCTCCTCGCGCAACGCTTTTTCGTGCCGGAGGAACTCCAGCAGCGCCAGCGCGTCGAGGTCGAGTTTCTCGACGACGAAACCCGCCTGGCGGAGTTGATCGAGCCGCTCCACCACCGCGTCGCGTCGCGCGATGGCGACCAGCAGGTCCGTTTGCTTCTCGGCCTTGCGGATGATCTCGAAGCCAAACACAACCTGCTCGGTCGGCAGCGGCGAGAGGTTTTCCAGTTGCATCTCCAGCATCGGCTGCAGTTCGGTTTCGGCGGCGGTCGGCAGCGTGACGAGCCGGCAAAACACGTCGGCCGAACGCAAGCCGGCGGACACGGCCATGGCGCGCGCCCCGGATTGCCGGAACGGTTTCAACTTCTCAGTCACCCAGTCCGGGCCTGCCGGCGCGGTCTTGGCGCCCTCGGCGGGCGTCGCGGGCGCGGCGATCGTCTCGCACCGCACGACGCGCAAGTGGCCGCCGTCGAGCGCGACTTCGGCCGCTTCAAGTCCCCCGGCGCTGAACGCGATGCCAAGATGGTGTTGGGTTTTCGATTTCATCGGCGCGTGTCAGGGCGGAGTCAACTCGTTCCAACTGATTGTGGTGAAGGCGCCGCCGGTGTCGCGGAAGACGGTGGTGACAATCATCCGGCGGACGCTGCCGACGGCGCCGGTGGAATAGATGGTGAAGAAGGCGCTCGCCGCCCCGAAGTGGTTTCCCAGCCCCCGCACCTGGGTGCCCGAGAGGTTCCAAACGGTGCTGACCGCGCCCGCGTCCTGGAACGGCTTGTCGTCGTCGGTGCCATCCACGCCGTCGTCGCCCTGGCGGTAGCGGATGAGTTGCTCGGCCATTTGGGCGGTGATGCCGGGCACGCATTGCAGCACCTGGCTGGAGGCGGTGTTCACATTGATCTTTATAAAGGGCACGGTGGTCAGGAACTGCGCGATGCCGGTGTAGTTCGCCTCGCCCGACGATTGCGCCTGATGACCGTAAAAAATGTCGGGAGTCATGCCGCGAACCAGCAACAGCTCTTCGATCCGATCCAGCGAGGCGTTCTTGCAATGATACGGCCCGCCCTGGTCGGACGACAGCGCCATGTAGTAATCGTCTTCGGCTCCATTCATCTTGGTCGAGCTGTCTTTGTCTATCCAGTCGCCGATGGAGTCAACAATGATGTTCACGGTATCCGTGTCCACGCCGCTGAGCTGCAACAGCGTCTTCCACTGGTCCGGCGTCATGACGTTGGCGTTCAGCTTGGACTGCTCGTCCACCACTTGCACGGTAAAAGTGCCGTCCTCCGGGTTGTCGGTCAGGGCGTGACCGATCAGGTCCGGATTGTTGTGCCACGGCTCCGAATAGTAATCGGCGCCGGTCGTGGAAAACTGGCGGATCGAACCGTCGGCGCTGTTGATCTGGCCGATCTTGTTGACCTTCGCCGCCAGCAGCGCCTTTTCGAACTCGATGCCCGCCAAGGCCAGCGCCTTCGCCCTCAACTCGCGGTCGTGGTAGCTCGTGAGCTTCGTCTCGATCTGCATGGTAAACGCAAACGTGCTGACCATCAGCGACAAAAGCAGGACGACCCAGAGCACGACGATCAGAATCGCGCCGCGCCGCTCTCCCGCGTCCCGCTGAAGTTTGAAGCCACCGCTGTTCATGATTTCATTTTAACTACCGCTGCTGCCAGTGCTGCCACTGCTGCCAGTGTTTGTTGTGGACCGGCTGGTCCGGTTTGTCGTGGTGCTGCTGCCGGCTCCTCTCGGCACCGCGCCGATTTGAGCGGCGCCGGTGCACGGAATGTCAATGATCTTCACCAGCGACACATCGCCCTGGGTGGGATTGGAGCTGGCCATGGTGATGGTCAGTTCCAGCGCCGGCGGCATCGTGGCGGTGCCGTCCCACGTGTCCAGCCACTGGTCGTTGGGCTGGTCGTAGTAGCGCAGGTTGAAGCTCTTCACCCAGTTGGCGAGCCGGATGGTCTGCCCGGCGTTGTCCAGGTCGAATGCCAGAAAATTTTTCACCCGTGCCATCAACGCCATTTTGCTTGGGTCGTCCGGGTCCGGCTCCAGCGAGAACTGGATGCGTTGCGGCACGCCGCCGGATTGCGGCAGCCCGCCAATCGCCGGCACGTCGGTGGCGACGAAACTGACGGAATCGGCGTCGGCGTTGTCCTGGGTGTCCCACACATACCAGGTGGCGTTGATCTGCGAAAAGAACGCGGTGCGGAACGAGCGCGACAGGATGTCCATCAGCGCGCGCTGGCGCTGGAGATTTTCCGTCAGGTCGCGGCTGCGTTTCAACGCGGCCAGGCCGGTGTTCCACGTCAACAGGACCGCCGCCATGATGCTCGCCATGATCGCCGTCGCCAGCAGCAGCTCGATCAGCGTGAAGCCGCGCCGGCGGCGTGAAGATGGAGTGTTGGGGTGGCGGAAAAACCTTTGCGCCCGGAGTTTCCACCACTCCAGTACTTCATTACTCCAACACTCCATTCCGCCTCCGCTCATCAGCTTCCTCCTCCCATCGGGCTGGTACCGGAACTGGGGCCGAGCGCGTTGCCCGTGGAGTTGGAGGCCGCGCTCGGATTGAAAAGAAGCGAGTTCAGCGTCACGTCGTAGTCGCGGTTCCGCTCGCGCCATTTGATGATGAGTGTTTGCCGGTAAAGCGCGTTCAGCCCGCTGTCGTCTTCGACGATCTCGCGCTGCCATTGGAAATTCGGGAAGTTGGCGTCGAAGTCGCCGGTGGTGACACCCATCGTGAAATTGGTCGGGTTGCTGAACTCCAGCAGCTTCATTTCCGCCAGGTCGTGCGCGGTCGTGTAGTTGCTCGCCTTCTTGGCCGCGTCGGTGCATCGGCCAATGGCCATCGCGATGGTGAACAGTGCCGTGCCGACGATGGCCACCGCCAGCATCACTTCCAGCAGCGTGAAGGCAGCGCGTGAAGCGTGGAGCGTGAAGCGTGAAGCGCGGCTCATCGTATCATCTCGTTTGCGCATCGGGCATCAGTTTCGACAGTGATGTCAGCGGGTCCACTTCGATGCCGGTCTTGTCATCGCCGGACCCGCCCAGGAGGATGGCGCCGCCCTGGCAGGCGCCGTTGGGATAAAACGAAATGGAGGCGACGCCGCTGGCGCTGACCGTGCCGTCCATCGCTTCCAGTTGCACCAGCCGCACCGGCGGGACCATCTCGTGGCGGGTGGTGTTGGGCAACGCGAGGATGACGGCGTTGGTGGAAAGATCGTTGGTGGACGAGCCGATGTCGGGCATGTTGCCATCGGTGAAGGCCAGGGCGTTGGTGCTGAGGTCCAACACCTGCTGCACCCAATTGGTTTGGACGGTGTCCGGCATTTCGATCCAGTAAGTCTGCTGCGAAAAATCCAGGTTCAACATCATCGCGTGCTGGCGGACGATGGCCTGATAACGCGCGTGTTGGATGGTGGAGCGCAGCGTGCTCGTCTCGCTCCGCAGGATTTCGCCGCGATACGTCCGCAAAAACGACGGCATCCCCACGCCCACCGCCAGCACGATGATAAAAATCACCGCCATTGTTTCGATCAGGGTGAAGCCGGAACGCGGGCCGCGACGCGTGATGCGGGATGAACGGCGCAAAGCCGGGGATGAACGCAGCGTCAGGAAACCCTTCCCTCGCGCGCGATGTGCCGGCTGTCGCCGTCCGCTTGTCCCCGCTTCACTCATCACGTTTCACTCATCAAGTTGTTCACCGCCAGCTCACGATGTCGTCGTCGGTGTTCGCGCGGCCGTCAGGCCCCATGCTGTAGAGGTCGAAGCCTTCGGGGTCGGGATTCTGCTGCGGCGGGCAGACGTAAATGTAGTCATGGCCCCACGGATCGGGCTTGATCACCGCCGGGTCCAGGTAGGGGCCGTGCCACTTCGACGGCACCGGCTCGCTGTTGGGCGGCGAGAGCAACGCCCGCAGGCCCTGCTCGGTGGAGGGGTAAATGCCGCTGTCGAGGCTGTAGTTTTGCAGCGCCATCTTGTAGGCGCTGATCTGGTTCTGCGCCTGGGTGATGAACGCCTTTTTCCGCTGCGGGCCGATGTTGACAACCACCGTGCCCACGAGCAGGGCGATGATCGCGACGACAAGCATGATTTCGATGAGGGTGAAGCCCGAGTGTTTGTTCAATCGCAGTTTCATTTCTGTTTTCTCCTTTTTACCGATTCAATCCCGACGTAATGCTCATGACGGCGCTGAGCACGCTGAACACGATGAAGCCGACGACCAGCGCGATCATCACAATGACCGCCGGCTCCAACAAGGTGGTGTAACGTTTGACATCCTGCGTCAACTCTTGTTCATACAAAGTAGCGACGTTGTTGAGCGCCGTCGGCATGTCGCCGGTGGCCTCGCCGATCGCCATCATGTCAATCAGCAACGGCGGAAAAATCTGGCCCGCCGCCAGCGGCGCGGAAATGGTGGTGCCGTCGGTGACGCGCTCGCGGGCCTTGGCGATCTCGCGGGCGATGACGAGATTGGTCATCGTGTCCTCGGCAATCTTGAGCGCGGTGAGCACGGGCACGCCGTTGCCCAGCAGCGTGGCCAGCGTGCGGCTGAATTGCGCGAAGAACGCCGCCTTGATCGTGTTGCCGACCAGCGGAAAGCCCAGTTTCCACCGGTCCAGCATCAGCCGGCCTTCGATGGTGCGCATGGTGCGTTTGTAAGCCGTCACGATGCCGGCGACGACCAGCGCGACGCCGATCACGAACCACGGGTTGCCGGCCATGTTGCCGGCGCCGATCAACATGCGCGTGGGCAACGGCAGCGTCGTGCCGAGATCCTGAAACATCGCCGTGAACTTCGGCAGCAGGAACACCATGAACACGAACACGACGCCGATGCCGACGGTGAGCACGATGGCCGGATAGAGCAGCGCGGAGGTGACTTTCTCGCGGATGTCCGCGAGCCGCTCGTAGTGCTCGGTCAGCCGCTTGAGCACGTCCGGCAGCGTGCCGCTCTGCTCGCCGGCGCGGATCATGTTGGTGTAGAAGCGGGTGAAGATTTTCGGGTGCCGCGCCAGCGCGTCGGAGAGGTTGGAGCCTTGCAGGAGCTCCTCGCCGATCTGCTCCAGAATCGGCCCGAACGCCTTCTTCTGCTGCTGGCGCGTGAGGCTTTCCAGCGCCTGTTTCAGGCTCATGCCGCTCTTGAGGAGATTGGCCAGTTGCAGCGTGAACAACATCACCTGCCGGGAACTGACGCGGACTTTTTTCGCTGCGGGCGCTCCCGGCTTGGCCGCCGTCGCGGCGGGCGGCGCGCCGGCCTTCGGTTTGGACGGACCCGTGTCAGCGCTTTTCTTCTGCGCCGCGTCCACCGCGATGGGGAAATACCCCTGCGCGGCCAGTTGCGAGAGCGCCGCCTTGCGGTCCGGCGCGGTCAGCAGGCCGCTGACCGATTCGCCGCTCTTGTTGCGCGCACTGTAGGAGAAGTCTGGCATCGGGAGAATTTTTTCCGCGAGGCGTTATTCGTCCCCGTAGGCTTCGTCTTCCTGCGTGATGCGGAGCACTTCCTCGAGCGATGTGACGCCCAGCGCCGCCTTGCGCATCCCGTCGTCGCGCAGCGTCCGCATGCCGTGCGCGACCGCCATCTTTTTCAGTTCCGCCGCGGGACGCCGGTCCACGACCAGCGGCCGGAGCCCCTCGCTCATCAGCATGATCTCGTAAATGGCGGTCCGGCCCTGGTAGCCGGTGCGGCGGCATTCCTCGCAGCCGACGCCGCGATAGAACCTCGTCTGCCGGTATTTTTCGTTCTCGCCGCCGAGTCGATCCATCATGTCCTCGCTCGGCTTGTCCTCGGCCTTGCAGACGGGGCAAAGCGTGCGCAACAACCGCTGGGCGACGATGGCCTCCACTGACGAGGTGATGAGGAACGGCTCGATGCCCATGTCAATCAGCCGCGTGAAACCGCTCGGCGCGTCGTTGGTGTGGAGCGTGGCGAAAACGAGGTGGCCTGTCAGCGACGCGCGCACGGCGATCTCGGCTGTCTCCAGGTCGCGCACCTCGCCGATCATAATCACGTCCGGGTCCTGGCGGAGCAGGTGGCGCAAGCCGCGCGCGAAGGTCAGCTCGATGTCCGGCCGCACCTGCATCTGGATGATGCCGGTGAGCTGGTTTTCCACCGGGTCCTCGACGGTCATGATGCGCTGGTCAATCGTATTGATCGAGCTGAGGCAGGCGTAGAGCGTGGTGCTCTTGCCGCTGCCGGTCGGGCCGGTGACCAGGATGATGCCGTGTGGGCGTTCGATCAGGCGGCGGAAAATCTTCTCGTCCTCGGCGGCCATGCCGAGTTTGTCCAGGCCGAGGAGCATCGTGCTGCGGCTGAGCAACCGGAGGCTGACGCTCTCGCCGTGGATGCTCGGAATGGTGGAAACGCGGATGTCCACTTCTTCGCCGCCGACGCGGAGGTTGATCGCGCCGTCCTGCGGCAGCCGCTTTTCGGCGATGTCCATGTTGGCCATGACCTTCACGCGGCTGATGATGGACGCCTGAAACCGTTTCAGCACCGCCGGCACGGGCACCTGCACCAGCACGCCGTCAATGCGGTAGCGGATGCGCAGGTCATCCTCCATCGGTTCGATGTGAATGTCCGTGGCGCGGTCGCGCTTGGCCTCGGCGACGATCTGGTTGACGAACTTCACCACGCTGGCTTCCTGCGAGGCTTCGTCAATGTCGCCGATGTTGATCCGCTCGTTGGCGGGGATGTCAATGACGCTGCCGGCGGCGAGCATCTGGTCGAGCGTGTCGGCACCGACGCCGTAGTAGCGTTTTTGCGCCTTCTCGATCTCTTCGCGGGTGGCCAGCGCCAGTTCGACGCGCAGGCCGGTGAGCCAGCTGATGGCGCTGCGGGCGGCTTCGTTGAACGGGTCGCTGGTGGCCACGCAGAGCGTGCCGTTCTCGGCCTTGATCGGCACGACCATGTGCTGGAAGACGACCTTGGGTTGCAGCTTGGAGGTGACGGCGCGGTCCAGTTCCATGTCCGCTAGCCGGACAAACGACAGGCCCAGCCGCGCGCCGATCGCGCGCAGCAACGGCTCTTCTTTCACCTTGTGCGTGGCGACGATGATCTCGACGAGCGATTTGCCCGGCTGTTGCTGGCGCTCGGCGAAAATAGCGTCCAGCTCCTCCAGCGTGAGCGGCGCCAGCGACTGGAGCAGTTCGCGCAAGTTCAGCGCGGCAGGTTTGGTCGCAATCTTATCCACAGCAACAACTCACATTATAGCCAGATCGAAAACCCGGGTCAAAGTGATACCACAAACCAGCGCCGCTTTCCCGAAAAGTTTTCACCGCCAACGCCGCGGACGGTCACTTCGCCGGCGCGGCAGCCGGCGGCTTCGCGGCCGGCACCGCGGGAGCAGCGGGCGTGGCCGGCAACAAGACCGACGGGATCGTTGTCGCGCCGCTGCTGGGCGGCGGCGGTGGCGCCAGCGACTCGCCGCGCGCCCGGGCTTCGCGATCCAGGACGGTGATGCGGCCGCGCGCGCGCCCGGCCCACGCGCTGTTGGGCTGGGCTGCGATGAGGTCTTCGTAATTCTGGCGAGCCCGCTTCCATTGCTGCGTGGCCTCCAGGCAACGGGCGACGGCGAAGCGGGCGTCGAGAACATGCGAATTGTTGGGCGTCTCCACCGCGCGCTGGTAGAGGTTGATCGCCGCGGTGTAATCGCCCTGGCTCTCGCGCGCCGCGCCTTTGCCGTAGAGCGCCGGGCCGAGCATCGGATGCTTCGGGTATTCGTCCACGAACCGCTGGTAGGTTTTCTCCGCGTCAGCGTATTTGCCGTCCTGGTATTGATGGTCCGCCAGCAACAACAGCGCATACGCGCCGACGTTCTCGCCGCGGAACTGGCTGGCCACCGCCGCGAGGTCCTTGGCGTCCTGCGCACCGGCCAGCGCGCGGCCTTGCTGCGCGCGTTTCTGCTCCAGCCACCAATCCCCGGCCAGATACACGCTCACGCCGGCCACGAGAATGCAGGCGGCGGCGATGATCGCCTTCTTGTTCTTGTCCCAAAAATCCAGAAGCTGGAGGTCCAGCGGCAACTCCTCCGGCGTGGCGGGCGCATCCGGCGCCGGCGCGGGTTTGCCGTTGGCGGGCCTGATCTTGTCGTTAGGTTTGTCGGCGTTAGGCTTCATCGCTTGTTCCACGAAAAGGGGCCGGATGATTCGCCACTACGGCGCGAAACGCAAGAGGGAAATGAAGGCCCACGCGCGGCTTGACTCCGGCGGGCGCAGGATTTATCACTCGGCGCAACCAACAAAGGAGCTACCATGGACACCAACATCAATTCCACCAGTCGGCGGCAGTTTTTGAAAACCTCCAGCGCGGCGGTCGTCACCGGCGCGATGGCGGCGCCATTCATCCTTTCCAGCGACGCCCGCGCAGCGGGCAGCAGCGAGAAGCTCAAGATCGGCTTCATCGGCTGCGGCGGGCGCGGCTCGGGCGCGGTCCGGCAGGCGCTCAAGGCCGACAGCAATGTCGAGCTGTATGCCATGGCCGACGTGTTCCCGGAGAAGATCGCCAGCAGCCTGGCGCAGTTACAGAAGCTCACGAAGGCCGAGCCGCCGCAAATCGCGCCGGAGAAGATCAATTGCCCGCCGGAGCGGCAGTTCGTCGGGCTGGACGCCTACAAGAAAGTCCTCGATTGCGGCGTGGATGTGGTGTTGCTGACGACACCGCCGGGATTCCGCCCGCAGCAGTTCAAGGCCGCCGTCGAGGCGGGCAAGCACGTTTTCCTGGAGAAACCGATGGCCACCGACGCCCCCGGCGTGCGGTCGGTAATGGAATCGGTGAAGCTCGCGAAGGCGAAGAAGCTCGCCGTCGTCGCCGGCTTTTGCTGGCGCTACGACTACGCGCGGCGCGAGTTCTTCAAGCGCATCCTCGATGGCGCCGTCGGCGAGTTGCGCGCGCTCTACGGCTGCTACTGGTCGGGACCGGTCAAGCCGATGGACAGCGCCGAGCAGCGCCCGGCGGGCATGAGCGACGTCGAATGGCAATTGCGCCACTGGTATAACTTCGTCTGGACCTGCGGCGACGGCCTCGTCGAGCAGGGCTGCCATACGCTCGACAAAGTCCTCTGGGCCATGAAGGACGAGCCGCCCCTGAAGTGCGTCGCCGTCGGCGGCCGGCAGGTGCCCAATCCCGGCGGCAACATCTACGATCACGTCGAGGTCAACTACGTCTGGCCCAACGGCGTGCGCGCGTTCTTCGGCCACCGCCAGTTGCCCAAGTGCCCCGGCATCGTCGCCGACTATGTCATGGGCACCAAGGGCGTCGGCACCATCGGCGAACAGGGCCAGCCGCTCCCGCAGATCACTGGCGAGTCGAAATGGATCTACGACGGCCCCAAGAACGACATGTATCAGACCGAGCACGACGAGTTCTTCGCCTCCATCCGCAGCGGCGAGCCGATCAACAACGGCGAGCGCATGGCCACCAGCACCATGGCCGCCATCATGGGCCGCATGGCCGCCTACACCGGCGCGGAGGTCACGTGGGAAAAGGCCCTCGCCTCCCAGGAGCGCCTCGTGCCGGAAACGCTCGATTGGAACCAGGAACTGCCCGTCGCGCCGATGGCCATCCCGGGAACGACGAAGTTCTCCTGATGCGACCCAGGCGTGCGCAAAGGTTGTGAAGTTCCAGACATGTGGTAAGGGTTGATTGAACCGCGAGGACAGTCGAACTCGCGCTTGATGGGAAAAAAACGTCATGGACACGAAAACGTGCAAGATCCTTTTGGTGGAAGACAACCCGGTGGACGCTTTTGTCGTTACCGAAGCGTTGACCAAGTCGGGCGAGGTGAATTTTTCGGTCACGCGAGCGGAGCGGCTCGGCGAGGCCATTGACCGGCTGCGGGCGGAGAACTTCGACCTGGTGTTGTTGGACTTCATGCTTCCCGACAGCGAGGGACTGGCCACTTTTTCCACCGTGCGGCTGCAGGCGCCCGACGTGCCCATCGTGGCGTTGACGGGCGTGAGCAACGAGAGCGTTGCGGTGGAAGCCGTGCGACAGGGCGCGCTGGATTTTCTGGTCAAAGGGCAGGTGCAGCCGGCGACGTTAAAGCGCGCGATCCATTACGCCCTCACCTGCCCCCGTCGCATCCGGACCTCCTGACGCCGCGGCAGCGGGCCGCTTGATTTCCACCGGCAAAACCTTAGCAGGCTGAGCTCCCAAGCTCGGACACTTGCCGGCGAAACAGCGCAAGCGCGGAAGCTCGCGCCACTTTGCAACAGACTTGTCCCTTGCCCGCCTTCGGCATGCTCAGGACTTCGTTGTTGTTCCAGAGCACGCCGGGAATAGCGGACAGGATGCCCGCGCTCCAAAAACAGGGCGGCCGCCAATGCGGTTTCTGTAGCGGCGTTCGATGAGCGCCGTTTTTTATCTTCATCGGCGGTCACAGACCGCCGCTACAGGACCAAGACAAACTCCCAAGAATAGCAAATTTCTCTTTACATGATAGAGAATTACCTATACATTGCGTCCGACGATGAAAGCCGGCAAAAGTCAAAAACAGAAGATGGGAGGCGGGCGGATAGCAAGGAGGCAGCCATGAGCAAAAATATGCAGGAAGGCACAAAACCATCGCTTACAAAACCATGATTCTGCGCCCCAGTCCTGTTGCGCGAAACCGATGGCACCGGCGCGACGGCAAATGTGCAAAACGAACCCAAATAGAGAACGCGGCCAAAACTGGAAAACATCGTTTTTCCACAGGAATATGAACATTTCTATTCGCTTCGGACCTCGTGATGAAACTTGTTTTTGCGAAACGAACCCAAATGAAAAATCCCAAGTATCTTAATGGCAGTGTGTTGTGAATAAGCCTGATGTTGAGACGAAGCCAAATGAAGCCAAACAAGCCTGATCGAGACATGCAAGACCTTGCAAGCCAGGCAGTTCCATCCGTGGCCAGAACGCCGAAACCAGTTCACGAAGCTGTTCGGCTGCCCGGTTCGATCCGACCCGATCCGACTGAATCCGACTGAATCCGATCTGTATGATACCACCGCAAGATTCCAAACCGGCTGAAATCAGAGATCCGCGTTCCAGAGACAGGGCGCGACCGCCGGCACTGTCTCAAAACTCCGGCAACCGGCGCGTCAAGCAGAGTAGAACGGTTTTCCAAGCCCGTTACTGGATGAAGGCAACCGTTCGCATAAATGATCAACGGATGTGGACATCCGTTCTACGGTGGGGAACCCGCGTTTTGAGACAGTCTCCGCCGGACGCGCCGCAGCCGTTGCGTGGCCGGGGGCGCCCGGCGCGCCCGGCGGTCGCGCCCTGCCAGGGCCTGCATCGTTACGTCGCAAAGCCGGACAGGCGTCCCGCCAGTCCTACTTTGGTATCCCAGGCGGCGACATTTTTTTGTAGCCGAAAGGAAGCTTTGGCTTCTAGACTGCCACCCAAAGCTATGAAACCATTTTATCTCACTATCGGAACCCTCTCGCTGGCTCTTGGCGCTTTCACCGGCAGCCCGTCCGCCGCCGCGGTGGATTTCGCCAAGGACATCCAGCCCATCATCGAGGAGCAGTGCATCACCTGCCACCGCGAAGGCCACGCCAAGGGCGACGTGCGGCTCGACACCAAGGCCGCCGCGCTCACGACCAGCGAGAAGGGCCAGTGCATCATTCCCGGCAAGCCGGGCAAGAGCACGTTCTACACGACGCTGATCATACCGGCGGACGACGAGGGGTTGATGCCGCCGAAGGCCAAAGGCGGCCCGCTGCCGAAGGAAAAGATCGCATTGATCAAGCAGTGGATCGAGCAGGGCGCGGCGTGGCCCGACGGCGTGGTGTGCAAGCAGAAGGCCAAGGCCGTCTCCGCCGAGGACGCCGCCGCTGAGAAGGCGGTGGCCACGACGAAGGACATTTATACGCGCATCATGGCCAAGCTCGACGTGAAGGACGCGGCGCAGATGAAGGAATACAGCGTCACCATCCCCGGTTCGGACGTGGCGTTCACGATGGTGCCGATTCCCGGCGGCGAGTTCACGATGGGCAGCCCGGACGGCGAAGCCGGTCACAAGAAGGACGAAGGCCCGCAGCATTCGGTGAAGATCAGCCCATTCTGGATGGAGAAATGCCTCGTCACTTGGAACGAATACGAACTGTTCATGTTGCAGGAGGAGGAAAAGAAGACGCGCACGGCGCACAAGACCGACGCCGAAGCCGACAAGGTGGCTGACACCATGGCGCGGCCGTCGCAGCCTTACGTGGACATGACGTTCGGAATGGGCCGCGACGGTTTCCCGGCCATCAGCATGACGCAGCACGCGGCCTCGCAATATTGCAAATGGCTCAGCGCCAAGACCGGCCAGTATTACCGGCTGCCGACGGAGGCGGAGTGGGAGTATGCCTGCCGCGCCGGCACGAAGACGGCGTATTTCTTCGGCGACGACCCGTCGAAACTCGGCGACTACGGGTGGTATGCCAAGAACAGCGGCGGCGCCACCAAGAAGGTCGGCCTGAAGAAGCCGAATCCGTGGGGCCTTTATGATATGCACGGCATGCTCTGGGAATGGACGCTCGACCAACTGTCGCCCTACTCCAAGGACGCGCAGACCGATCCGTGGGTGAAGCCCACCAAGCCGTATCCGCACGCCACGCGCGGCGGCTCGTGGCAGAACGAGGCGGATCGTTGCCGCGCCGCTGCGCGCAACGGCTCCGATCCGGTGTGGAAGGTGCAGGATCCGCAGTTGCCCAAAAGCATCTGGTATCACACCGACGCGCAGTTTGTTGGCTTCCGCATCGTCCGTCCGCTCACCGTGCCGTCGCCGGAGGAATTGCAGCACTTCTGGCACAGCGGCGTCGAGAAGGGCGACTAGGCTGAAATGTTCGCGCGCTTCGCAGCCGCCGACGTCAGGAGGCGGAAAGCGTGTGACTGGTAATGCGTCCGCCTCCTCACGTCGGCGGCTACGCGAGGCAACGGCATCGTTCGGGCCAAAGCGATGCCCGAGTTGGCGAGTTGGGGCGATCCGTGCTAACGTCGGTCAGACGGAAGCGTGGATGACGGGTTTTGAAAGGAAAAGCGAAATGAAGAAGATGATCGGATTATTGATTGCGGCGGCAGTGCTGGCGGGAGTCGCCTCGCTGCACGCGCAGAGCGGCGGCGCTTGCCCAAGCTGCGGCGCGCCGGGCGCGGCCAAGAGCTGCCCAATGAGCGGCAAGTCGGATGTGATGTCCAAGCTCAACCTCACCGACGAGCAGAAGACCAAGATTGCGGCGTTGCGCGAGGAATGCGCGAAGGCCGGCCGCACGCCGGAAGCGTGCGAGAAGTGCATGAAAGGCATCGAGTCGGTGCTGACGTCCGAGCAATTGGCGCAGTGGAAGGAAGCCTGCCAAAAGGCGAAAGCAGGCGGCGGTTGCCCGGTGGCCGGCGGCGCTGCGGGTGGCTGCGGCAGTTAACCAGACATTTGTGAAGTTTGGGAAAGCGGCGGGCACCACCCGCCGTTTTTCTTTTTAGCGACGAAGTGTTATGCCCAAGATCAGTGCCGGTTTGATCCTGTATCGCCGCGTCGGCGGCGAGTTGCAGGTGCTGCTCGTCCATCCCGGCGGGCCGCTCTGGTCGCACAAGGATGTCGGCTGGTGGTCCATCCCGAAAGGCGAGATCGCCGAAGGCGAGGACGCGCTCGCCGCAGCGCGCCGCGAGTTCATCGAGGAAACCGGGTTCGCCGTGCGCGAGCCGTTCATCCCGCTGACGACCGTGCAGCTCAAGAGCGGCAAGATCGTTCACGCGTGGGCGTTCGAGGGCGACTGCGATCCCGCCGCGCTTCGGAGCAATATGTTTGCGCTACAGTGGCCGCCGCGCTCCGGCAAGACGTGCGAGTTCCCGGAAGTGGACCGCGCCGGGTTCTTCACCATCGCGCAAGCGAAAGAGAAGATGAGCGAGCGGCAGTTTCCGCTCGTCGAGGAACTGCAAAGAAAATTGCAGCTCCAAGGCTGAACGGGCGGGTCATTCAATTGCCTCGCAACCGTTGGCGAAGGATGGTGTTTAAAGCGCAAAAGGAGTTTGCGTGAAACGATTGCTATTGGCGTTCTTCTTCACCGGATTGCTCGGTTTCGGCGCGGCGCAAAGCGCCGAGGACAAACCTGCTGCCAGGCCCAACGTCCTCTTCATCGCCATTGACGACCTGCGCGACTGGGTCGGCTATCTCGGCAACAAGCAGGTCAAGACGCCGAATCTCGACAAGCTCGCCGCGCGCGGCGTGCATTTCACCCACGGCTATTGCGCCTCTCCCTGCTGCAATCCATCGCGCACGGCGCTGCTGACGGGCCTGCGACCGGGCGCGTCGGGCGTCTATAACAACGGCGACGATTGGCGGAAGATCGTTCCCGAAGGCACGGTCACGCTGCCGCTGCATTTCAAGAACAACGGCTACTACGTGGTCGGCGCGGGCAAGATTTATCACGGCGGTTTGAACCGGCTCAGCGATTGGGACGATTACTTGAACGAGCGCGGGCGGGGCAACGAGGACGATCCCGACGGCAAGGCGCGTGGCAAAGGCAAACACCAGGCCAATGAAGGATGGGACGGCGTCGGCGGCATCCGCTTCGGCCCGCTCGACTGCGACGACAAGGACATGACGGATTACCAGTCGGTGAGCTACATCGTCAAGAAGCTCGGTCAGCCGCAGGAGAAGCCTTTCTTCTTCGCGTGCGGCCTGCACAAGCCGCACATGCCGTGGTCGGTGCCGAAGAAGTATTACGAGTTGTATCCGCTCGACAAAATCGAACTGCCGAAGGTGTTGGAAAACGATCTCGACGACGTGCCGCCTGCCGGCATCGCGATGGCCCGGCCCAATGGCGACCACGCCGCCATCCTCAAGTCCGGCCGTTGGAAAGAGGCCGTGCAGGAGTATCTCGCAACAATCACGTTCAGCGACGCGATGATCGGCCGGCTCATCGAGGGCTTCGACAAGAGCGCCTACAAGGACAACACCATCATCTGCCTCTGGAGCGACCACGGCTGGCATCTCGGCGAAAAACAGCATTGGCGGAAATTCGCGCTTTGGGAGGAAGCGACGCGTGCGCCTTACATGTGGATCGTCCCTGGTGTCACCAAACCCGGCGGCGTTTGCAACCGCACGGTGGACTACATGCAAATCTACCCGACGCTCTGCGACCTCGCCGGTTTGCCGGTGCCGAAGCAGGTCGAGGGCGAAAGCATCCGCAAGCTGTTGGAGAAACCCGACGCGCCGTGGGCCAAACCCGCGATCACGACGTGGCTCTATAACAACCACGCCATCCGCAGCGAAGACTGGCGCTATATCCGTTACGCCAACGGTGACGAGGAGCTTTACCACAACTCGATGGACCCGCTGGAGTGGACCAACCTCGCCAAAAAGCCGGAATACGCGAAGGAAAAGGAAGAACTGGCCAAGTGGTTGCCGAAGGTGAACAAGGAAGCAACCGGCGGCAACGGGAAAAATCCCGAGAAGAAAGCAAGGAAAGCACAGAAGAAAGCCGCCACCCCGTAAACACAAAACCCTTGCGATCCTCCGCGTCCTCTGCGCCTCTGCGTTTCAGTCCACCCTCTCGCTACTCGCGTTGCGTGACGCAGAGGCGCCGCGATTTCAGACTGGCCTTGCGCGGGCGGAGTCCGTAGTCTGCGCCACTCAACAACCAAGCGGAGACCCGATATGGCCCAAGACATGGAAGCCCTCTACCAGCAACGCCTCAAGCGATACACCACCGCCCTCCACAAGGGCAAACCCGACATGGTTCCCATCAGGCCCTTCGTCGCGGAGTTCATCTGCAACGTCAGCGGCCACACCTGCCAGGAGGTCACGCAGGATTTCGAGTTGGCCTTCGAGGCCACGCGCGCCTGCTGCAAGAAATTCGATTGGGACGCCACCGTGCCCAACATGGTTTATCTCTACGGCACCATCCCGCAGGTCGTCGGCCTCAAGTATTACGGTGTCCCCGGCGTTGGCCTCTCACCCAACGGCGGCTTCAACTACATCGAACCGCCGGAGGAAAGCGACAGCTTCATGCAGCCCGACGAATACGACGCCCTCATCGCCGACCCGACCGGCTACCTTTTAAACACCTGGCTGCCGCGCGTCTCCAAGGACGTTGTCAAGCCCGGCCAGCCCGCCACGGTGCGCAACAACCTCTCGTTCCTCAAGGGCGGCATGGCCCTCATGAACTACTTTTCCTCATTCCCGGGCGCGATCGAGCGGATGCGGAGGGAAACCGGCACCGTCTCCGCCATCGCCGGCATCCTCAAGGCCCCGCTCGACATCCTTGCCGACAAGTTCCGCGGCTTCATCGGCCTCTGCATGGACCTCATGGAGCAGCCCGACAAGGTCCTCGCCGCGTGCGAAGCCCTCCAGCCGCACATGTTCCAGATTGCCCTCGCCAGCGCCGACCCGACCAAGACGCTGCCCGTCACCATCTGGATGCACCGCGGCTGCGTGCCGTTCGTCTCGCAGGACCACTTCGACAAGATCATGTGGCCAACCCTCAAGCCCATCGTGCTGGAGCTGTGGAAACGCGGCCATCAGGTCCTCTTCTACGCCGAGGGCAAATGGGGCGCGCACCTCAAGACCTTCCGCGAACTGCCCGCCGGCAGCATCATCTTCCATTGCGACCGCGACGACATCTTCGAGGTTCACCGCGTCCTCGGCGACAAGTTCGCCATCAGCGGCGGCATCCCCAACGTCATGCTCGCCTACGGCAAGCCCGAGGAGGTGCGCGACTACACCAAGAAGGTGATCCAGACCGTCGCCCGCGACGGCGGCTACATCCTCGACGCCGGCGCCATCGTCCAGAACGACGCCAAGGTCGAGAACATCCAGGCCATGACCGACGCCGGCAGGGAATTTGGAGTTTATTAGAGGAACGATGAATGGCCCGCTAAACACGCGAAAAGACGCTAAAGCCGGAAACAGACTTTAGACTGAGCCGTTGTCTTTCGCGTTCTTTAGCGTGTTTAGCGGGCAAACCAATAATTGAAACAGGAGACGACCATGCCTGACCAATCGCAATCGAATCCCGCCCCCAAGCCCGGCACCGTCGTGCCGTGGGAACAGAAGATCAAGGAACTCCCGCCGATGACCGGCCGCGAAGACCTCGTCAGGCAGCAGTGGGAAACCTACGACGCTTGGGCCTACACCTACATCTGGCATCTGGTGGTGTCGTTCTGAGCAACTGACCACACAGTGTGTTGCTGGTTCGCAAGGAGGTGAAACATGCCATTAAAGCGTGAAGTTGAAATGTATCGCGCGATCAAACGATACTTCGTTAAGCACATCGGATGCAAAGCGGTGTTCGCCGACTTACCTGACGAAAAGAAGAAAATCCATCTGCCCAGAAACCTGAGCAAAAGAGATCCCGATGTGATTGGCGCGGGTGATGACAAAGAGATCTTCGTTGCCGAAGGAAAAATGCTTTCCCAAAGCGGTCAACCGTTTGAGCAATGTGTGGAACAACTTCTCAGCCTCAAAGCTTTTGCCGACCATCTCTACGCGTTTTTCCCGAACGATGATTGGGAGCGACTCACCAAGGACGACGCCGATCGCAACAGGAAGATTCTGAAGGCCAAGGGCATCGGCCTCATTCTGGTAGATGAACGTGGTCACACCAGAGCGGTCCTTCCTGCCACGAGTAATGACGCGGAAGAATCGAAAAAGAACGAAGTGCTCCGCATCTTGGGTCTCGTCAAAGACACGCACGTGCCAAGTGTTGATTATCTATCGTCAAGCGATGCTGCATTGGCGACAAAGATGATTTGCTTGGTTGATGACCTCGGCAGAGAAATTGGACAGGAAGCAGTCGCAAAGGTCTTTTCTGGAAAAAAACACAGATTTGTTTTTGATACTTTTTCTCATGAAAATGGAGGGAACGTGTTTCGCTGTGCCGCATGGCCTGGACATGTGGGATTTGAGTTTGATCCTTTCGGCGCATACCTAGGAGATGGAAGGCCATGTATTTGGATCGGTCGCAACATGAGTGACGGTTTTTTGCTGAATCTCCTTGAGGCTGAATCACCAGCTTTTGGCACGCATGTATGGTTCGGAGATAAAGACGAGACGCTGCCTTTGCAAGACGTGACACCAGAGCGGGTCAAGCAATGCGACAACATGTGGCTTGAGCACAGGATAGAGTTCTTCGGCAGATCTCGCGATGGTCTCAAACGTGAGCTTGAAACCTGTCTGCTCGCTGCAAAGAGACTCAAGTGATCCGTTTCGTCTTTCAGCGGCTGACGTAATCCCGCAGGTGGATGGCAACGCGGGGAAACTCCTTCACGACCGGCTCATCGGTCGTCACCAGCCGGATACTCAACTCCTCGGCCAGGGCGACGAACTCGCAGTCGTAGGCGGAGCGGTTTGATCGCCGGACAAGATCAAGCACGGCGGACGAGGTCACGGCATATTCACGACCGCGCAGGAGATGTTCGGCCGCTTCCATTTGCCGCACAGCATCCTGAAACGAAATGGCGCGCCGCCGGAGATAGAGCGCCAGGACGTTGCGGAACTCCGACCGCCACAGCAGAGGCGCGCACCAGACATCTTTCCGCACCGCCTTCTCCGCCATCGCCGTCCAATCGCCGGGAAGAAGCAGGTAGGCGATGATGTTGGTGTCCACCACGATCACGGGCGGCCCTCGCCCTTCGCGGTGCGCAGCAACTCATCCGTCAGGGCCGGCCCGGCGATACGACGCCGGACCTGTGCCACCTCCGCCAGCAACGCCTCAGTGTCCACTGGATGGCCTTCCAATGTCCGCCCCAGAATGTCAATCACCTCCCAGTTCAAACTGCGGTTGTTGGCGTCCGCGCGAACCTTGAGTCGGCGGTGGAGTTTGGCCGGCAAGTCTTTGATGGTCAGGTTCATACTACGCACCAAAATGGCACCATAATGGTGTCAAGTCAATCCAAGAAGGGCGGGTTTCGATGCGCCGTCTTCGCTAACAACATCGCATTCGCTTTCCCCCGCCATTGCCTGTAGGTTTGGGCGATGCCATTCAAATCACTCGGTTTATCAGACAAGCTTGTACAGGGTATTCTTGCCACGGGCTACACCGCGCCCACGGCCATTCAATCGCAGGCCATCCCGACCGCGCTCCAAGGCAAAGACATCATCGGCTGCGCGCAGACCGGCACCGGCAAGACCGCCGCGTTCGTGCTGCCCATCCTCAACCGCCTTGCCGCTCACGAGGCCGCCGGCCAGGTGAGCGTCGGCATCAAGGCGCTCGTGCTGACGCCGACGCGGGAGCTGGCGGGACAGGTCGAGGAGGCGGTGAAAACCTACGGCCGATTCATGCGGCTGCGCACGCTGGCCATCTACGGCGGCGTGGGCTACGGCCCGCAACTGCAGGCGCTGCAACGCGGCGTGGACTTTGTCGTGGCGACGCCGGGCCGGCTGATTGACCTGATGAACTCGCGCCGCATTGATCTCTCGAAGGTGGAGGTGCTCGTGCTCGACGAGGCCGACCGGATGATGGACATGGGGTTCATCCCCGACGTGCGCCGGATTGTCGCCCAAATACCCAAGGAGCGCCAGACGCTGATGTTCTCGGCCACCATGTCCCGCGAAATCCGCGAGTTGACCGCCAGCATCCAGCGCCAGCCGGTAATCATCCAAATCGGCGAGCAGCGCAATCCCGTGGCGACCGTCACGCAACACATCTTCACCGTGCCGCGCGACCTGAAGATGGACCTGCTCATCCACATCGTCGAGCAGGAGGACCTCGATTGCGTGCTGGTGTTCTCGCGGACCAAGCACGGCGCCGACCGCATTTCTCAAAAGCTGGAGCGGCGCGGCATCCGCTCGGTGGCGCTGCACTCCAACCGCACGCAGAGCCAGCGCCAGAAGGCCTTGGACGGCTTCAAGCGCGGGCATTACCGCGTGCTGGTGGCGACGGACATCGCCGCGCGCGGCATTGACGTGGAAGGCATCTCGCACGTCATCAACTATGACACGCCGGTGTATGCCGAGGACTACATCCACCGCATTGGCCGCACCGGCCGCGCCACGGCGAAGGGAGACGCGATCACCTTCGTGTCGCGCGACGAAGAGGATCACCTGCGCAACATCGAGAAGTTCATCGGCAAGCGCCTGGAGCGGAAGCGCCACCCGACATTTGAGCCGGCGGCGATGCAGCCGCTCCCAAAACCTCAGCCGCAGGCGCAACATCCGCAGCCGCACGCGCCGAATCCGGCGTCGCACCAGCCTCACCAGCATCAGCCGCAAAAACCCGGCCAGCCCGCGGCACAGCAAGCCTCGCACGAAACGCGCGGTCCCGCCCCTCGCCCGCCGCAGCCGGCCGGGCACAGCCATCACCCCAAGCCGCGCCCCAAGCTGAATTTCTGGCAGCGCCGCCGGCAGCGTGATTAGCATCGCTGAACCTGATTCCGCAGTTGAATCGTCGCCGCGCAACCATTGATTTCGCGCGGGATTCCGCTTTAGGTTGCCGGGTATGAAGGCTCTAATTTTCGATCTCGACGGGACGCTGGTGGACACGGTTTATCCGCACGTGCTGGCGTGGCAGTTGGCGTTTGCCGAAGCGGGCATGCCCATCGAAGGCTGGCGGCTGCACCGGCGCATGGGCATGAGCGGCGGCCTGTTCAAACGCGCCGCCGCCCGCGAACTGGGCCGCAACCTCAGCGACGAGGAGGTCCGCTCCCTCGACCGCCGCCACGCGGAATTGTTCAACCAATTCCTGCCGACGCCGCGGCCGCTGCCGGGCGCCGTGGAGCTGCTGCGGTTCCTGCGCGAAAATAAAATCACCCACGGCATCGCCACCTCCAACCGCCGGCCGATGATGAATCCCGCGCTCGACGTGCTCGGTGTCGGCGCCGAGACGGTTGTGGTCGAGCGCACGGACGTGGCGCGCGCGAAACCGGAGCCGGATTTGTTCATCGAGTGCCAGCAGCGGCTCGGTGTGCGGCCGGATGAATGTTACGTGGTCGGCGATGCGGTGTGGGACCTGATGGGCGCGCGCCGGGCTCAGATGCTCGGCATCGGTTTGCAGAGCGGTGGCTACGGCGAGGAGGAATTGATCCGTGCCGGCGCGTTCCGCGTGTTCCGCGACGCGGCCGACCTGCTCAATTGGCTCGACGAACTCGGGCTGCTGCCCTAATCCACGTTCCTGCTGCCGGGCGGAACAACTCCGGCATCCGCCGCGCTGCGTCGATTGTCCCTGCGGAGACAGCGCGGCATTCCTGCCGCCAACCGGATCAACTTCAGCGCGGGTCGTGCGGGGCTTACTGTTGCGGCGGAGGCCGTTGAGCGCCGCCTTCCTGGGGCGGACGTTGCTGCCCCGCGCCTTCCTGCGGCGGACGCGGCGCGGGCATTTCCAACTCCGCCTTGCCCTGCAACTTCAGTTCCTTGATGTCGTATTTGTAGAGCGTGTTGCCGCGGAGGATGAAAATGTAATCCGTCGTCGTCACCATCTGCGCCTGCATCATCATCGGCCGGAACTGCTGCTGGCCGCGTCCGAAACCCTGTCCACCGCCACCTTCGCCGCCTTGAGGCGGACGCGGGCGTTCGCCGTCCTGCGCGCAGAGCCAGCCAGCCGACGCCAGCGCCACGACGCCGGCCGTCATCCATCCAAACAAACGTTGTCGAGTCATGTTCAATTCTCCTATTGAAGGTTCGCCGATAGAACGCGCCAGCCGGGGATTTATTGGCGGACGGCGGAAAACTGAGTTCTCGCTGGAGAAAAGAAACCTTCGCGGGCACACTGGGCGCGTATGCAACCACGATCCACGGTTTCGCTAATGACGATTCTTTGTCTGGTTGTCGTCGCCGGCGCGTTGTGTCGCGCCGCCGAGCCGTCGGCGGCCGGCGCGGGCAAGTTCACGCTGACGGTGCTGGAGATTCCCGACATCCAGCGCGGCGCAGGCCTCGCATTGGTGATGCAGACTCCGGGCGGGCGCACGTTTCTTTACGACACCGGCAACGGCTATCCGTCGGCCACCAACGTTTCCGGCTGGGCGTCCGACCACAACAGCGGCCGCGACTTGATCGCGCCGTTGCTTCGCGAGCGCGGCGTGAAGGAACTCGATGGCGTCGTCATCAGCCACGCGCACTACGACCACTTCGGCGGGTTCGTGTGGCTGGTGGATCATTTCCCGATCCGCAAACTCTACGATCCTGGCTACGAGATGCCCGGCCGGCCGACCGGCGATTACAGCGGCGAGCTGGGGCACTACACGAAACTCCGACAGCAGTTCAAACAGCGGCCCGGCGCTTATCAGGAGGCGCACACCGGCGACAAGCTCGCGTGGGACGACCGGCTCGACGTGGAGGTGCTCGCGCCGCCGAAGGAATTCTTTCACGAGCGTCATCCGGAGAATCGCTCGAAAAACGATCCGCCCGCGCACTATCTCCTCAACGCCAACGCGATGATCCTGCGCATCCAGCACGGCAAGGTGGTGTTCGTGCTCGGCGGCGACATCGAGGCCGAGGACCAGAGGCTCAGCCTGTTGCCGTCGCTGCCGCCGGGCAAGCTCAAGTGCGACGTGCTGATCGCGCCGGGCCACGGCATCCACGCGATCCCGGAGTTCGCCGAGGCGACGCGGCCCAAGGTGGCGGTGGCGAGCGTGTTTTCGCGTTACGCGAAGGGCATCCCGGCGTGGAAGGTCTATGGCGCGGTCGGCGCAAAGGTGTATGTCACCGGCGTCCACGGCAACGTCGAGTTCGTCTCCGACGGCGAGCAGTTCACAACCAAAGCGCAGCGGGAACAAAAGTAGGACAGGCGGGACGCTGTCCTGCAGCCCGCGCGTTGACGCACACGGCGGAGCCGCTATGATGCCGCGCATGACTCGGCTTCTTTGCTTCGCTCTGACAGGATTGTTGCTCTCCTCGTCCTCGACGGCGCTGGCCGCCGATGGCCCGGCGCAAACGCTCCGCGACGATTTCTCCGGCTACGCCGCCGGCTCCGACGGCGCGCCGGCATGGGACGCGCAGAGCGTCGGCTGGGAAATCCGCGACGGCGGTTGCATCGGCGACACCGGTGTCAACATCTGGCATGCCGCGCCGTTCGCGTCGGCCGTTACCTTCGCTTGCGATGTCACCGTGCTGGAGCAACTCAAGGGCGACTGGCTTGTCGCCGGCATCGGGTTGCAGGCCGATGAAAAGAATCACTGGGCGCTCGGTCTCGTAGCCGCGCCGGAAGCAAAGCAGCGCCACCACGCCGCCGAGTTGCATGAGTCGCTCGACGGCCACTGGCTCGCCGACACGACGCCGGGTTCGCGGCTCGAACCGCTGCCGGGCAAAGGCGGCTTCGACTGGCAACTCAACCAGACCTACCGCTTCGAAATCACTCTCGCCGTGGACGCCGTCACCGGGCGAATCACGCAGGGCGCGAAAGAACTTGCGCGCTTTGGCTGCAAGCTCACTGGCGCGACACCCGCCGTCCGCGCCGGCCGGCCAACGCTCCACGCCAGCGGCCTGCGAGTCCGCTTCAGCAACGCCACCGTCACCGTTCAGCAAACCGCGCCGGAGCCGAAGGTCGAAGTGCAAAAACCTGCCTCGTGGATTTCCCGCAAAGGCAAACCGATCGCGAAAGGCACGGGCTTCTTCCGCGCCGCGTTCATCGCCGACGGTCGCGAGGTTGAAGACGCTTCACGCTCCACGCTAGACGCTCCGCGTTCCTCCTCCGCCCGCTGGTGGCTCGTGGACCCGGAGGGCAAGCCGTTCTTCGATGTCGGCACCGACCACGTCAACTATCGCGGCCACTGGTGCGAAGCGCTCGGCTACTCGCCGTATCACCGTAACGTCGCGGCGAAATTCGGCGGCGAGGAAGCGTGGGCCACGAGCGCCATCGAGCGGCTCACGGCGTGGGGCTTCAACACGCTGCCGGCCGGCCATGCCCTTTCGCTGCGCCATCGCGGCCTGCCGCACATCCTCTTTGCATCGTTCGGTTCCAGTTTCGCGCGCCGTGAGTGGATCGCCGAACCGATTTACTGGACCGGCTTCCCCGACGTGTTCAGCCCGCGCTGGCCGTCGCACTGCCGCATCGTCGCGCGCAAGATGGCGCAGGAGAGCCACGGCGACCCGTGGTGTCTCGGCACGTTCCTCGACAACGAGTTGGAGTGGTTTGGTAAGAAGGGGCATCTCGTGGACGAGGCCTTCAAACTCGCCCCGGCCGCGCCGGCGAAAAAGGCGCTATTTGATTGGCTGCTGAAACGCTGGGGCAATCTCGCAGAGATCAACCGCCGGCTTGGCACAAGCTACGCCGACGAGCAGGCGTTTCTCACGACGACGACGGTGCCGCGAAGCACTGTCGGCAAGGATGCCGGCGCTACGGTGGCTGACGCGTTGACCGAGGTGCGCGACGGTTTTCTCGCCGAGATCGCCGAACGTTATTTCAGCGTGCCGGCGAAGGCGTTGCGCGAGGCCGACCCCGATCATCTCGTGCTCGGCTGCCGGTTCGCCGGACGCGCGCCGGAGCCGGCGCTGGCGGCGGCGGGCAAATACAACGATGTCTTTACCTTCAACACCTATCCGCGCGTCGACTTCGAGAACGTCTGGCGGCCCGACGGCACCGGCGGCGTGGTGCAGCGCGTGCCGCGCGAGTTGGCGGAGATGTATCGCGTCGTGCGCCGTCCGATGATCATCACCGAGTGGAGTTTTCCCGCGCTCGACAGCGGCCTGCCGTGCAAACACGGCGCGGGCATGCGCGTGGACACGCAGGAGCAGAAGGCTGCCTGCTACCGCATCTTCGTCAACGCGATGGCGGACCTGCCGTTCATGGTCGGGTACCATTATTTCATGTGGGCAGACGAGCCGGCGCCCGGCATCAGTTCGACGTTCCCCGAAGACAGCAACTACGGCCTCGTGAACGAAAAGGACGAGACCTACGAGACGCTGGTGAAGACCGCCACCGAGGTCAACCGCGCCGCCGCCTCGCGCCACGCCCTCAGCATCTTCTCCGGCGACATGGAACTGCGAGCGTCGAAGGGCGCCGTGGAATTGGTGAACACCAACGCGATGGCCGCGCGCGGCATGCTGCGCCTCACTGCTGCCGGCAAGTGTCGCATCGAAGAGGTGACGCTGAAGCCGAAGAGCACGCGCCGTATCGCCGCGGCAACGAAGGATGCGTGGTGTGCCGAACTGCAGCAGTGGGACGGAACGAAATCGCGGCTCGTCGGCGGCAAAACGCTCGGCCCGCTCGACATTGCGAACTCTTCCGCTGCGACACTCGACGGCGTGCCCGTGGTGTTCGACGGCCCGCCGGCGGTGGCAGCGATGGTTTCGCAGCTTGAACCGGGCCGGACGTTGACGCTGGCTGCGCCGACGTCTTCATTCGCCGAAACCGAACGGCTCGAACTGAAAGCCGACGGCGTGACGTGGCTCTGCGAGCGCAAAGACGGCAGCCTCTTCGACGCCATCCGCGCCGGCGATTTGCCGATAGGCCGGCTGGTGTTTGCGACGCACCAGCGGATGGACGGGCGCGATTCCTGGACGGAAGCGAACCGCGTCGTTTCGTTGCGCGTGCAGGAGCAGGCCGACGCGTGGGTTGTGGAAGCGGTTGTCGAGCACACGGGCAGCGGGACGGCCACCGGCCCGGCGCGTTTCCGGGCGGCGGTGCGCGCGGCGGTGTTCAAGCGCGGCGGCCTCGCGCTGGTGAAACCGTTGTGGGTGGAGAACACCGACTCGCGTTCGTGGCTGCTGGCGGATGCGTTTTGGTTTTGCCGCCCGGCCATTGGCGGCTCTGCCGAGAGCAACGTCGTTGGCGGCCCGGCCGCGCCGAACTACTATCGCGCGGCGCAGTTTGCCACCGACAGCAAACTCGGCGGCTGCTTCGGCGCGGTGAGCCAGCCCGACGGCTGGCGCGTCATGTTTTGGAAAGACACCGGCATTCATCCCGACGTGATGTGGAAAACGGACCGCGAGCTGCGCGCCGGCGACCGCCACGAGTTTAGCGGCGTGCCATATGTCTGGATTTACGCGTTGCGCGACGCGAAAGGCTGGCGCGACATCGCGCGCCGCAGCCAGCAAGCCGCCCAGGGTTTGCTGACCGCCGAGTCGGCAAAATCAAAACCGGCGGCGGAGTAGCGCGGGCGTTTTACATATCGGCGCATAACTCCAGGAGATTGTAGCCGCCGACGTCAGGAGGCGGACGCCGCTCCGGTCGCACCCTTTCCGCCTCCTGACGTCGGCGGCTACACAACGTAAAACGCCCGCGCTTCCTCACGCAACTTCCTTGCAGTCTTTCCCGAAAAGTTTTGTCTAAGAAAAGTCCGGCTGGCGCGTTACTCTGGGTGACAGGATGTGTTTCCTGCCAACGGATCATTAATGAGCGCCGATTGCCAACGCGACAAGACCGAGTGGATTCTTTCCCTCCTTGAACGCTATGAAAGACCGCTGGTCCGGTATGCGGCGCGAATCACCGGCGACATGGAACGCGCGCGGGATGTCGTCCAGGAAACGTTTGTCCGGCTGTGCGCGCAGCAACGCGGCGACGTGGACGGGCATGAGGCGGAATGGCTGTTCACCGTCTGTCGCCATCGCGCGCTCGACGTGCTGCGAAAGGAGAGGCGCATGAAACCGGCGGACGACGAGACGATTCGCGACTGCCCCAGCGGCGACCCATCCCCCGCGGCGCTGGCCGAGCGCGACGACGCCCACAGCCACGTCCTGCGCGTGCTCGGTTCGTTGCCGGCCAACCAGCAGGAGGTCATCCGCCTGAAGTTCCAGAACGGCCTCAGCTACGAGGAAATCAGCCGCATCACCCACTTGACGGTGACCAACGTCGGCTTCCTGATTCACACCGGCCTGAAGGGCCTGCGCTACCGGCTCCGGGCCGAGTTCGACCTGAAGACATGACTTTGAGAGGTTCCCATGAAGTACCCACCTGACGATCCCAAACTGACCGCTTACGCGCTGGGCGAACTCGACCCCGGCGAAACCGCGGCGGTCGCCGCGGCGATTGAAAACTCCGCTGAATGCGGGCACGTGGTCGAGGAAACCCGCGAAACCGCCGGCTTGCTGACCAGCGCGCTCCAGACCGAATCCTGTCCGGAGCTTTCGGCGACCCAACGCGCCGCCATCGAGACGGCGGTGGCAAAATCATCGAAAGCTCCCGCCAAGCGCAAGGCCGCGCCCGCGCAGCCGTCGTTTCTGGTGGCATGGCTGGCGTGGCGGCCGCAGCTTGCGACGGTCGTCTTGTGGGCCACGGCGTGCCTCATCGCCGTGGTTGGCTGGGGCTTGTGGGTTGAAGTGTTCTGCAAATCCGGCCACGATGGCAACCAGCGGGTGACGGAGTCTGCAATCAAGCTCAACTCGAAGCCTGCGACGCCGCAGCCTCCGTCGCTGTCGGAGGCCAATCAATTGGCGAGGCAAACGGCTGCTTCGCCGTTCTTCTTAACGCCGGTCTTTACGAATGGAGCGCTTGTTGCCACCGACGGAATCGGTCATTATGGTTACACCAACTTCAACACATACGCCCTCGGCGACGGCAACGGTATATTCGTCACCACCCTCCCAGGCGGAGGCACGTTGAGGGCTACATACGGAATCGGCTTGCCCATGGCGCAGACCACCGGCGGCAGCGGCCCTGGTGCCACGGCCATCGCTCAAGCGAATAGCACAGCACCCCTCGATAACGCAGCAAAAGTGGTGAATTGGAACACCTTTAATGGCGGCTTTGACATCACGGACAATAAGAACACGTTCGTTGCCTACGGCAACACGTTAACCGAGAACGGAGCAGGCACTCTTTACCCCACCAGTGTCGCCACCTATAATGGTGGCGTAGCTGTCAGCAGCGGCAGTTTGGTTCTTTCGCAGCCGGTCCTCAACGGTGCGCTTCCGGTGGCCGCTGGCAATACTTACACCGGCCCCACATTTGTCAACGCCGGTGACTTGACCTTGAATTTCGATGTCGTGGAAACTGCCGGCAAACCGACAGAAAACTCTTCCAGCGGGACATACAAACTCGGAGCGAACACACTCGTGTTGAACGGCAACAATTCCTACAGCGGCGGCACAATTCTCGGAGCTGGTCGCATTACCTACAGTGGCCCGACGCTCATCAGCCAGGGCACTTTGATTCTTTCGGACCTCTCCGGTATCAGCGTCAATTGTGGTCCCAACCAGTCGCCCGTGGTTTGGGCCGCCACTCCTTACTACGCCACCCAGTACGAGTCGGAAACCTACGCCCTCATCCGGGACAATCCGTTCCTTGCCGTCGCGGAGCAGCCGCTCTCAACGTTTTCGATAGACGTGGACACCGCGTCGTATTCCAACGTCCGGCGGTTCCTGCTGCAAGGCCGGCTGCCGCCGCCCAACGCCGTGCGCATCGAGGAGATGATCAATTATTTCACCTACGATTACGCGAAGCCGAAGGCCGGCGAGCCGTTCTCGGTGAACGTCGAGACGGTGGCCTGCCCGTGGGCCGGCGACCATCGGCTCGTGCGCATCGGCCTCAAAGGCAGGGAAGTGACCGCCGCGAAGCGCCCGCCGTGCAACCTGGTGTTCCTGATTGATGTCTCCGGCTCGATGGGCGAGGCCAACAAACTTTCGCTGATCAAGCCGGCGATGCGGTTGCTTGTCGAGCAACTGACCGAAAACGAGCGCGTCGCCATCGTCGTCTTCAACGACACGGCGCGCGTGGTGCTGGCGTCCACCTCCGGCGACCACAAGCAGGAGATTCTCGACGCAATGGAAAGCCTCAAAGCCGGCGGCTGCACCAACGGCGGCGACGGCCTCCGGCTGGCCTACGACACCGCCAGGCGCAACTTCATCGAGCACGGCGTCAACCGCGTCATCCTTTGCACCGACGGCGATTTCAACGCCGGCAACATCGTCAACCTGCCCGACCTGACGCGGTTGATCGAGCGCGAGCGGCAGACCGGCGTCTTTCTCACCGCGCTCGGCTTCGGCATGGGCAATCTCAAGGACGCGACGCTGGAGCGGCTGGCCGACAAGGGCAACGGCCACTACGCCTACATTGATACGTTCTTCGAGGCGCGCAAGGTCCTGGTCGAGCAAGTGAACGGCACGCTCGTCACCATCGCCAAAGACGTAAAAATCCAGGTGGAGTTCAACCCCGTCAAGGTTGCCGGCTACCGGCTCATCGGCTACGAGGACCGGCTGTTGCGCAAAGAGGATTTCAACAACGATCGCAAAGACGCCGGCGAGATTGGCGCCGGCCACACGGTCACGGCGCTCTACGAAATCGTGCCGGCCGGGCAGGAACTGCCGTCGCCGCCGGTGGACCCGTTGAAATACCAGCCCGCCCCGAAACCGGTCGTGCCTGCTTCCGGCAGCACCGACCTGCTGACGGTGAAGCTGCGCTACAAGCAGCCCGACGGCGACAAAAGCGCGCTGATCGAGCAGGCGGTCAATGACAGCGGCAAGGGTTACGCCGCCGCGTCGCGCGACTTCAAATTCGTCTCTGCGGTGGCCGCGTTCGGCATGGTGCTGCGCGACAGTCCACACAAGGGCAACGCGACGCTGGCCGCCGTGCTCGAACTCGCCGAGGAAAGCCGCGGCCCGGACGCGTCGGGCTACCGGACGGAGTTTCTCAGCCTGGTGAAGAAGGCGCAGGCGCTTGGCAAGAGATAGGTTCGAGCCGACTTTCGGATTGGTGAAACCTAAACCGGCGGCGGATTTGTGTTAACCGCAAACGCTTCGCGAAGAAACGGCCCGCAGTTCGGATTCGATTCGCGCGGCGTTGCGAAGGCCGAAATGCTCCTCGGCGAAACGCCGGCACGCGGCGCGCAAGTCGGGAGCGCTGCGCAGCCGCCCGCTCAACTCGCCGATCGCTTCCACAAACGGCCCGCGCTCCGGCACGGCCAGCCGTCCGGGCGAGCCGGTCACGGCTTCCACCAGGCCCGCCTTGTTCGCCGCCACCACGGGCGTGCCGCAGGCGAGCGACTCGCAAACCACGCGACCGAAGCCTTCCTCGTATTGCGACGGCACCAGCACGATGTCGGCGGCTTGATAAAATTTCACGAGCTCCGCGTTTGGGATCGGACCGAGGAAACGGAGGTTGGGCAGGCGCGCGGCAGCGGCGCGGCATTCGGCTTCGAGCGGTCCCTCGCCCGCGATGACAAAAAGATGACCGGGCATCGTTTCGGCCAATTCCATCACCACACGCGCGCCTTTGATCGCGATCAGCCGTCCGACGAAAAGACACACGCAGGTTTCCGGCGGCCAGCCCAGTTCGCGGCGCGCCGCGGCGCGGTCGCCGGGTTGGAAGCGCGTCTGGTCCACCCAGTAAGTGAAGCGCCCGACCCGCTCGGCGGGCAGGCCGTATTGGACAAACTGCCTCACGCTCGCGTCCGACAGCGTCAGCAACCGGCTGGCGCCGCCCGCCACCTGCACCATGCGCGCCGCCGTCTTCGAGCCGGCGGGAAACGCATAGACCGCGTGGAGACAACCGAGCACCGGCAGGCCGAGGAGGCGGCGCAGCCATCCGGCGGCCCAGATCGCGGCGAGGCCGTGGGCGTTGATCACGTCGGGCCGGGCGCGGAACCAGACGTGAAACAATCCGCCCAGCAGCAGGCGCGGCGCGAGATAAATGAACTGCAGGATCGGTTTCGATTCCAGTTTGTGGAAGAGGCCGCCGCCGGGCCATGCGATGCGATAAATCCGAAGCCGGCCGTGTTGTTCAATCGCCGGCGCCTTCACGGGCGTTGTGAGCGGCTGGTAAGTGACGACGTCCACGTCGAGGTCCGGCCGCGAGCCGAGCCACGCGGTCAGGTCCGACAAATGCGTCTCCACACCGCCCACGTTCGGCGCGTAGCAGTTGGTGAGGATCATGACCCGCATGAAGGCGAAGGTAGGCGACGCGCGGCGGCCAACTCAAGCGGAAACCAACTGGCGGCCGGTGCCCACCCGGCGCGGGGCGCGGCGTTTTCCGCGACGGCAAATTCCGGAAAGTTCGGAGTTGAGAGTTGCGGCCCGAGCGGTTACGAATAGCCCGGCAGTGCGTAACTTATTGAACGTTTCGTTGGCGAAAACGGTCGTAGAACTCATCACACATCATGGCCAAGTCAATGAAAGTCGTCATTCTCTGCGGTGGATTGGGCACGCGGTTGCGCGAGGAAACCGAATACCGGCCCAAGCCGATGATCGAGATCGGCGGCCGGCCGATGTTGTGGCACATCATGAAGATGTACGGCCACCACGGTTTCGCGGACTTTGTGCTTTGCCTCGGCTACAAGGGGCAGGTCATCCGCGAATTCTTCCTCGACTACCACGCCATGAACGCCGATTTCACCATCCAGCTCGGCGTGAAACCGAAGGTTGCCTACTACGACCGCGACGCCATCGAAAAATGGCGCGTCACGCTCGCCGAGACCGGCGCCGAGACGATGACCGGCGCGCGGCTGGCCCGCGTCGCCAAATATCTTCGCGGCACGTTCTTGCTCACCTACGGCGACGGCGTCAGCGACGTCAACATCCACGACCTCGTGGCGTTTCACCGCTCGCATGGCAAACTGGTCACCGTCACCGGCGTGAGGCCGCCGTCGCGGTTCGGCGAGATGGACATCAAAGACAACCGCGTCATCAGCTTCAACGAGAAGCCGCAGGTCAGCCAGGGCCTTATCAACGGCGGGTTCTTTGTCATGGAGCCGGGATTCCTGCGCTATCTTTCGGACGATCCCGGCTTGGTGCTGGAGCAGGAACCGTTGCGGCGCTGCGCGCAGGACGGCCAGTTGATGATCTACCGTCACGACGGTTTCTGGCAGCCGATGGACACGTTCCGCGAGTATGAACTGCTCAACCGGCTCTGGACCGCCGGCGAAGCGCCGTGGAAAACATGGAAAGACTGAAGATGCCCGACAAATTCTGGCAGGACCGCAATGTATTCGTCACCGGCGCCACCGGCTTGCTCGGCTCATGGCTGACGGAGAGCCTGGTCGAGCGCGGCGCCAGCGTCGTGGCGCTGGTGCGCGACAGCGTGCCGCGCTCGCGGCTGGCCGCCGCCGGCGTGCTCGGCCGCGTCAACGTCGTCCACGGCGCGCTGGAGGATTACGCGCTCATCGAGCGCAGCCTCGGCGAATACGAAGTGGACACCATTTTCCACCTCGCCGCGCAAACCATCGTCGGTATCGCCAATAACAACCCGCTCTCGACGTTCGAGTCGAACATCCGCGGCACCTGGAACGTCCTCGAAGCGGCGCGGCGGTCGCCCCGGGTAAAGGCCGTCGTCGTCGCCTCCAGCGACAAAGCCTACGGCGACCAGGAAAAACTTCCTTACGACGAGACCACGCCGCTCGAAGGCCGGCATCCTTACGACGTGTCGAAAAGCTGCGCCGACCTGATCGCGCTGGCCTACGCGAAAACCTTCGGCTTGAACGTCTGCGTCACGCGCTGCGGCAACTTTTACGGCGGCGGCGACCTGAACTTCAACCGCATCGTGCCGCAGACGATCCGCTCCGTGCTGCGCGGCGAGCGTCCGGTGATCCGCAGCGACGGCAAGTCGATCCGCGATTACTTTTTCATCAAGGACGGCGCGGAGGCCTACCTGATGCTCGCCGAAAAAATGCGGACGCTGAAGATCGCCGGCGAGGCGTTCAACTTCAGCAACGAAATCCAGGTCACCGTGCTGGAACTGGCGAAACTGATCCTCAAAGCCATGGACCGCGAGGACCTCAAGCCGCGCGTGCTCAACCAGGCCAGCAACGAAATCCTCCACCAGTATCTCTCGGCGAAAAAAGCCCGACGCGTGCTCGGCTGGCGTCCGCACTACACGCTGGAGCAGGGGTTGCTCGAAACCATCGCCTGGTATCGGGAGTATTTCGCCGGAAAGTGACGGCCATGCGCTTCATTCCCACCGAACTTGCGGGCGCTTACGTCATCGAGCTGGAATTGCGTCACGACCAGCGCGGATTTTTTGCGCGCACGTTTTGCGAGAACGAATTTGCGAAGCAGGGCCTCGTGTCGCGCTTCGTCCAGTGCAACATCGCCTGGAACAAAGAGGCGGGAACGCTGCGCGGGATGCATTATCAGGAACCGCCGCACGCCGAGGCGAAGGTCGTCCGTTGCACGCGCGGCGCGCTCTATGACGTCATTGTGGACCTCCGGCCCGGCTCGCCGACCCGCGGCAAATGGGTGGCCGTGGAGCTTACGCCGATAAACGGCCTGATGCTTTATGTGCCGGAAGGTTTCGCCCACGGCTACCAGACGTTGGAGCCGGACACGGAGGTTTCGTATCTGATGGGCGCGTTTCCCGAACGGAACGCCGAGCGCGGCATTCGCTGGGACGACTTGGCCCTCGGCATCCGCTGGCCGTTGCCCTCGCCGATCCTTTCCGACCGCGACCGCTCCCATCCCGGTTTCAAACTTTGACCGCGCTCAGCCGGGCGTCCGCTCGCGCAGCCGCCGGCCGCTCTCGCCCGTCAAAAATTCTTCCAACGCCGCGCGCCAGTGGTTCATGCGGTTGAGGCCGAGCGCGTGGAGCCGGGCGTTGGCCAGAGCGGTGAAACGCGGTCGCGCCAGGCCGGCGCCGCCGGCCGGCTTCGGTTTTACGGCGACGGCGTCGCCGCCGATGTCGAGAACGGCTTGGGCAAATTCGCGCCACGTGCAAGCGCCTTCCTGCACCGCGTGGAAAAGGCCGCCGGCGCCTGCTTCGAGCAGCACGCGCGTTTGCCGCGCCAGCTCCAGCGTCCACGTCGGGCTGCAAACTTCGCGCTCGCTCAAGGCAATCTCCCGCTGGCCTCGCGCCATCTGCCAGACGGTTTGGATGAAATTCATGCCTTTGGTGAGCGTGGGCGTCTCGCCGTAGAGGCCGGTGGTGCGCAGCACGAGATGGCGCGGCGACGCCGCGAGCACGCGTTGTTCGCCGGCGAGTTTGCTGGCGCCATAGACGTTGATTGGCCGCGGCGCATCGGTCTCGGTATAGGGGCGGGCGGTCTCGCCATCGAAAACATAATCGGTGCCGTAGTGAACGCAGACCGCGCCGAGTTCCGCCGCCACGGCGGCGACGTTGGCCGCGCCGGTTTCGTTGACGGCGAACGCGGCATCGCGGTTGGATTCGGCTTCGCGGACGAGATTGTAGGCGGCAGTGTTGACGACGACATCGGGACGCGCGGCTTCGAGTCGGCGGCGGACCCGGTCGAGGGCGGTGACATCGAGTTCGGGCAGATCGAAGCCCGTGGCCTTCCAGCCGTCGCGGAAGACTTTCATCAATTCGGAACCCAACGCGCCGCGCGCGCCGATGATCGCGATGTGTTGCATGATCGTGTCCGTGTTCGCGCGGTGCGGGTTTCGGCCAAGCCGTTCAAACGACCGCCGGCCGGGGAATCGGAATGATGAACCGTCCGCCGCGCGCCCGATACGCCGCCTGTTGCGCCAGAATTTCCTCGGTGAAATTCCACGCGAGAATCACCACGTAGTCCGGCATGTCCTCCAGCAGTTTCGCGGGCGGATGGATCGGCAAGTGCGCGCCCGGCGTGAGACGGCCTTGTTTCAGCGGGCTGCGGTCCACGGTGTAGGCGATCAGGTCCGTCGTGATGCCGCAGAAATTCAGCAGCGTGTTGCCCTTGGCGGGCGCGCCGTAAGCGGCCACGCGCTTGCCCTGCTGTTTGAGGTCCTGGAGCAACTTCCGCAACTCCCGCTTCTGCGCGGCGGCCTTGTCGGCGAGCGTGCGAAGAGTTTCCAACGAGTCGAGACGATGTTGGCGCTCCAGCGACAGCATTGTGGCCACGGAACCCTGAAGCGGAAAGTTCTTGTTTTCCGGCAGGCAACCGAACACACGCAGCGATCCGCCGTGAATCGGCAACCGCTCGACGTGGCGGATTTCGAGGCCGCAGTCGCGGTAAAGCCGGACCAGCGGCTCCACCGACAGGTAGGAGAGGTGTTCGTGATAAACGGTGTCGTATTCGCCGCGCAGCAGGAAGTCCACAAGGTAAGGCGCCTCGACCACGAACGCGCCGTCGCCGGCCAGCAGCGCCGCCGCGCCGCGGACGAAGTCGCGGATGTCGTCCACGTGGGCCAGGACGTTGTTGGCGTGGATGGCGCGGGCGGGGCCGTGTTCGGCGCGAAGCTGCCGGGCGAGGCTCTCGGAGAAAAATCGCGCCACCGTCGGCACGCCGGCATTGCGCGCGACGGCGGCGAGATTTTCGGCCGGCTCAATGCCGAGCACGCGCGAACCGGCGTCCTTGTAAACTTTCAGCAAACTGCCGTCGTTGCTAGCGACCTCGGCGACGAGGTCGGCGGGCTGAAGACTGAATTGCTTATTCATCATCTCCGCCAACGCACGGTTGTGGACATGGATGAAATCCGAGTAACCGGAGGCGTAGAGATAATTGCGGAACATGATCTCCGGTGCGACGACCTCGCGCAGTTGGAGCAGGTGGCAGGCGGCGCACCATTGCAGCGTGAGCGGGAACGACGGCTCGCCGGCGATGTCGTCGGCGGACATCAGGTAGCTGTTGGCCAGCGGCGTCTGGCCCAGCTCCAGAATGACATGCAGGTCGCGGCTGTCGCAAATGCGACAGGTGTGTCGGTTGATGAAATGTTTGTCCATACAAACGGGCATTGGGGTCCGCGGCGGCGCGCCCAGACGTTTGTTCCAACGGCAGGGCGGCTGGCGAACGGCGCCGCGCAGCCTAGGACGGCGGCCAGACCAACGCAAGGGCAGAATCGCCGCGGCGCGCGCACGGTTGGCATCGCCCGGATTGCCGGTTTCGGCGGTGACATTGCTCATCCCTGTTTTGTCTTGACCCCTCACAGCCTGCGGCGTTACACAGGCGCTCGGAAATCCAAGAGGTTATTCACCATGAAGTTCTTCAAAGGACGTGGTGCCGCCGGGGCAGGCGTGAAGTGGAATGGCGTGGCAGACAATCAGGGGCGAGCTTTGTCTTTTTCCGGCCGGTGGGGCGCAGCGGCCATCAAGATAGGCGGATGACACCATGGACAAGATCTATTTCCTTTCAGGCCCTCTTCTGGGCGCGACCGCCGAGTTGATCGGAGAGGAAGTCACCCTTGGGCGGACTTCGGACAACGCCATTTGCATGGAGGACGAATCCGTGTCCGATCATCACGCCCTTCTCGTCCGCCAGGGCAACGACTGGACCGTGAAGGACCTCGGATCGGCCAAGGGAACTTTTGTCCGCGGCGATCGGGTGCTTGTGGCGGCGCTTCGGGATGGCGACAAGCTGGCCTTCGGGTCTGTGGAAGCGGAGTTTCAAGCCGCGGTGGGCAAGCTCCAACTGCCGACCACGCCGCTGATGCCGGTCGCGCCGCAAGTCATTACCTGGCCACAACCTCCGGGCGGTGGCGCGAAAACGGAGGCCGCGTCGTTCAAATCCGCCGCGATGAAACTGGTGCAGTTGGCGGCGGTGGTGGCGGTCCTGGCCGGCGGCTATTTTGCGTATCAGAAGTTCAGCCGCATGGAACCGTCGGTGGACGCATCCGGGCCCGACAGCGCGAAGGTGGCTCCGCCAAGCGCGCCCGCGCCTTATGCCAGCAGGCCATCGTTGCCGGCAGCGCCCCAGCCTTATACAACGGCCGCCGCCCCCTTGGCGAACGCGCCCGCGTCACAGCCGGCGGCCGTTTCCGCCGCTTACACGCAACTGGCCATGCGACCCAAGGGAGAATCCGCGCCTGCCGTCGTACCCGAACCCGCGGCCCCGCCAGCCGCGCCGGTGGCTCCGGCGCCGCCGCCAGTGGCTGCGGCAGTGCCTGTGAAGGCGGCATCTGCCGCGACTGGCCCGATGATGCAACAAGTCAAGTTGCTGCTGGCCCAGAACAAATATGGGGACGCTGTCAGTTACCTGGACAAAGTCATCGCCTCCACGACGGACCCAACGGTTGCCACCGAGTTGCAAACGCCCCTGAAGCAGGCGCTCGACGCTCAACTGTTGTCGCTCCAGTCCGTCAAACAGCAATGGGAGGCGCAGTGCAAGCCGCTGGATGATCGCCTCAAAGCCACGCAGGATAAACTGGATCAGGACAACAAGGCTCTTACGAGCAAGAAAGACGCCGAGGCGAAGATCTACGAAGTGCCCGGCGGTCACTATCGTTACGGTTATTGGGATGGTCATTATTACTACAGCCGGACGTGGGTTCCCAACACCAGAAAAGGGACCGGCGATCAGCAGGCTCAAACGGCCATCCACGAACTGCAAATCAAAGTGATGCTGGACACGCAGGACATTAAAAAACAAACCGATGTCGTGAACCGTTACCATCAACAAATCCTCTCCTTGGATCAACAAATCGCGCCGGTTCAAGCGCGAGTCACCCAACTCAACGCCGTCTTGAATCCCGCCCCGCCGACCGCGCCGCCGCCCCCGGCCGCGCCTGCAACGCCGGCGCAATCCGTATCGGCGACGAAGTAAGAGATCGCGACCGGACAAAGCTTAGGAAACAACAAAAGGGGGAAAACACCATGGACAAGATTTATTTCCTTTCAGGTCCTCTTTTGGGCGCGACCGCCGAGTTGATCGGAGAGGAAATCACCCTTGGGCGGGCTTCGGACAACGCCATTTGCATGGAGGACGAATCCGTGTCCGATCATCACGCCCTTCTCACCCACCGGGGCAGCGACTGGGTCGTGAAGGACCTCGGATCGGCCAAGGGAACTTTTGTCCGCGGCGATCGGGTGCTTGTGGCGGCACTTCGGGACGGCGACAAGCTGGCCTTCGGCTCCGTGGCAGCGGAGTTTCAAGCCGCGGTGGGCAAGCTCCAACCGCCGACCACGCCGCTGATGCCGGCCGAGCCGCAAGTCATCACCTGGCCGCAAAGCCAAGGCGGCGGCGCGAAAGCGGATGCCGCGGCGTTCCAATCCGCCGCGATGAAGCTGGCGCAGTTGGCGGCGGTGGTGGTGGTCCTGGCCGGTGGCTATTTCGCGTATCAGAAGTTCAGCCACATGGAACCGTCGGTGGACACGGTTGCGCCCGACAGCGCGAAGGTGGCTCCGTTGGCGGCGTCATCAAGCGCGCCGGCGCTTTACACCAGCAGGCCATCGCTGCCGCCCGCGCCTCAGTCTTATGCGACGGCCGCCGCGCTTTTGGCGAACGTGCCCGTGTCGCAGCCGGCGGCCGTTTCCGTCGCTTACACGCAATCGACCATGCGACCCCAGGGGGAGTCCGCGCCTGCCACCGCGCCCCCGCCAGCCGCGCCGGTGGCTTCAGTGCCGCCGCCGGTCGCCGCGGCACCGCCCGCCCGCGTTCTATCCGCCACAATCCATCCCGCGGTTCAACAAGCCAGGTTGCTGCTGGCCCAGAACAAATACGCGGACGCGGTCATTTACCTGGACAAGGTCATCGCCTCCACGACGGACCCGGCGGTTGCCACCGACTTGCAAACGCCCCTGAAACAGGCGCTAGACGCACAACAGTTGTCGCTCCAGTCCGTCAAACAGCAATGGGAGGCGCAGTGCAAGCCGCTGGAAGATCGCCTCAGAACCGAACAAGACAAACTCGAAAAGGACACGAAGGCTCTTGCGGACAAGAAAGACGCTGAGGCAAAAATCTACGCGGCGCCCGGCGTTCACTGGAGTTATTATTACGGTTGGATGTCCGGCACAAGAAAAGGAACAGGAGACAACTCGGCTACGAGCGCCATCCACGAACTGGAAATCAAAGTGATGCTGGACACGCAGGAAATTAGAAAACAAACCGATGTCGTGAACCGTTACCATCAACAAATCCTCCTTTTGGACCAACAAATCGCGCCGATTCAAGCGCGAGTCACCCAACTCAATGCCGTCTTGAACCCCGCCCCCCCGGTCGGGCCCGTCCCTGCATCGCCATCCGCATCGGCGACGAAGTAAAAATTCGCCGCCCGTCCCGGATTGCGCCGCCCCGCGCCCGCTGAATGCGGCGAGGCGTTTCGCCTTGTGTCCGCCGCTGCCGCTGCCTAGATTGTGCGCGTTGCTGGCCCGATTTCCCGCGAATTTTTCTTCTGCGGGCGGACTGGCGCAACCAACGAAGGCTGCGGTTGCAACGCGGCCGTCGAACCCAAAAACCGAAGTTGTGCCGGCAGGGATGCCGGCGCTACAGTCCACTCCGGTTTTCGGATTGAATGAACTGACATGGCTGAATCGATAATTCCATCGCCATCCACCCCGGACGCCGCCCGCAGCCAGCCGGCGGCGGCGCCGGCTGGCGGCGCGCTGACGAGGATTTTCATCGTTGCGAACTGGGCGCAGGGCCAGGGTTTCAGCGGCGGCGATCGCATTTTCATCGAGCTGGCCCGCCACTGGCGGCGCAAGTCCGGCCTCGATGTCCATTTGTTGTTGTCCGAGGAAGGCTGGCAGTTCTGCCAGAAGAAGAACCTTGCCGACGCCGCCCACACGGTCTGGAGTCCGGCGCGGTGGACCGGCTGGGGCATGCCGGTCAATTTTCTGTTGCGCACTCTTCACAGCCTCTGGCGCGCGGCGACGCTGCCGCTGGATGACGGGGAAACCTATGTCTATTCGTCGGGCGATTTCTGGCCCGACTCGTTGCCGGCGTTGCTGCTGAAGCTGCGGCGCAAGAACGTGAAGTGGATCGCGGGATTTTTTCTGTTCGCGCCGCGGCCGTGGTCGGCGGAGTCGCCTTACAAGGGCGATGAGTATTTGAAAGGCTGGCTTTACTGGCTGACGCAGGCGGCGGCGGGTTTCCTGATGCGGACATTCGCCGACAAGATTTTCTGCATCGTGGAACTCGACCGCGACCGTTTCATCCAGGCCGGCGTCGCGCCGGAGCGACTGGTGATCGTCCGCGGCGGCGTAGACGTGGAACTGGCCGAGAGCGTGCCGGAGCCGCCGGAGAAAACCTACGACGCCGTGTTCATCGGCCGGTTTCACCCGCAGAAGGGCGGCTTGGAGCTGGTGGACATCTGGAACGAGGTCGTCAAAGCCCGGCCCGGCGCACGGTTGATCATGATCGGCGACGACGGGCCGCTCAAACCAAAGATCGAGGCGCGCATCGCGGCGTTGCATCTGGAGTCCAGCATCCGCGTTGTGCTGTTCCTGACGGACGAGGAGAAGGCGCGGATTTACAAATCGAGCCGCGTGGTAGTGCATCCGGCGGTATATGACGTGGGCGGCATGGCGGCGTGCGAAGCGATGGTGTGCGGCCTGCCGGGCGTGAGCTTCGATCTCGTCGGGCTGCGGACTTATTACCCGATCGGCATGCTCAAAGCGCCGGAGAAGGACTTGGCAGCGTTCGCGCGATGCATCGTGAGTTTGCTTGAAGACAAGGCGCTCTACGAGAAGACGCGACAGGACGCGCTGAAGCTGGCTTACTCTTGGGACTGGCGGAAGCGAGCGGAGGATTTGTTGCAGGCGATGACCGGCGTCCCGCTGAAATGAACCCACAGGAATTTATGGAATCATCGGAGATCATGCTGAACATCGGCTGCGGTCCCAACGGGTTGAACCACTGGCTGAACTACGACTGGGGCGTGTTGCCGCTGCTGTCGAAGTTTCCCGGCGCGCGGCGGTGTTTGATCCAGCTCGGCGCGCTGCCGAAAGGCTACGACCTGCCGTGGGCCAGGCTGAAGCTGGTGGACATCCGCAAAAAATTCCCGCTGGCGGACGGCGCAGTGAAATTCATCTACTGTTCGCACGTCATCGAACATTTCGAGCGATGGGAGGCGTTGCACATCCTGCGGGAGTGCCGCCGCTGTTTGAGAGATGACGGCGTGCTGAGGCTGGTCGTGCCGGACATCCCGAAGTTGATCGCCTGTTACCAGCAAGCCGTGGCCGCAGCGCAACCGGGCGCGAGGCCGGCGCGGGATTTGTGTCGGCTCTGGTGGGGATTTGACAAGGACATCGCGCCGGGAAGTTTTCTCGGCAAACTTTCCCGGCGGTTCATCCGCGACCACCAGTGGAACTACGACCGGCAGGAACTGGAGCTGCTGGTCAAGGAGGCGGGTTTCCGTGCGATGACGGTCTGCGATTTTGCGAAAGGCGCCGTGCCCGATCTGGACAAGCTGGATTTGGAAGGACACAAGGCGCACAGCATCTATGTCGAAGTGACTAAATGAAACAACAACCGGGAATCGGAATAATCGCCGCCGCCGCGTGCCTTGTGCTGCTGGCGTGGCCGGTCGGGGCGCAGGTGAACCAGGGTCTCGACGAGGCCACCGGCATCATCCACAACGGCCAATGGCAGAACGGCGTGCCGCTTGGCGCGATGGGTTGCGGCAAGTTTGAAGTGCTGCCCAGCGGCTGGTTCTCGCGCTTCAGCATCAACCACAACTGGGACGAGCCGATGTGGGATCATCCGTGGCGGCCGTCGCGCGCGACGTTCTTCGCAATCCGCGCCGCCAGTCCCGATATCAAATCTCAAATTCCAAATTCCAAGATCCAGAATCCGCAATCGGTGACGCGCTGGCTGCGGTTCGGGTTTCGCGAGCAGGAGCTGCCGGGCGTCACGCAGGTGGCGCATGTCGCCTACCGGGGGCAAATTCCGTTTATTGACGCCGCGTTTGAGGACGCGGCGCTGCCGGTGGGCGTGTCGCTGCACGCGTGGTCGGCGCTGGTGCCGCACAATGCGAAGGATTCCAGCCTGCCGGTGGCGTTCTTCGAGTTCACGCTGTCCAACACCAACGCCCAGCCGGTGGAAGCTTCGCTGATGTTCTCGCTGGAGCATCTCATCGGTTGCGGCGGTTATCAGGTCCACGGCGATCATTCCCAATGGCGCGAGCAGGAAGGCAACCGCGTCGAGCCGGCGGCGGTGAAGGACACGCCGCTGACCGGGCTGCGATTGTTTTCAACGAAACAGTTCGAGGGCATGAAGCTGAACTCTGTCGGCGAATACTGGTTGCTCAGCGACGGCCCGACCACCGCGCGCGGATGGGACGCCGGCGCCGGTGGCGCGGAGCTGGCGGCAGGTTTCTTAAAAGCCGGCGAACTGGAGCGCGCGGACAATCCAAAATCTCCCTCCACCGCCGGCGCCATTTGCCGGAAAGTCACCGTGCCGGCCGGGGGCAAACAGAAAGTTCTTTTCGCCTTCGCCTGGTGGATGCCGCGCCACGTCACGATGGACGGCAAGGACCACGGCCATTACTACCTTCGCGATTTTCCCAACCCGCAGGCGCTGGCGGCCTATGCGTTCGGCCAGCGCGAACGGCTGGAGCGCGAGACGGCGGCACTGGGGAAGCTGGTGACCGATTCCAACCTGCCGGCCTGGATGCAGCGGCTGATCCTCAATTCGATCCATCCGATGTTCGACAACACGCTGCTGACGCGCGACGGCGAATTCTCGGTGCATGAAGACCCGTCGTGGATGGAGGGCGCGCTCGGCACGCTCGACCAGCGCACGGTGGCGCACGTGTTCGTCGGCACGTTTTATCCGGAACTGGCCCGCCGCGAACTTGAACTTTTCCGCCAATGCCAGCAGAGCAGCGGCGAGGTCACGCATTTCTGCGGCAACATTTACCAGATCATTGGCGACCCGCGCGTTTTCTACGGCGTCACGCACTGGCCGGACTTGTCGGCGGTTTACATCTGGCAGGTGCTCAAGCAGTACCGCTGGACCGGCGACCGCGCCTTTCTGGACCAGTCATGGCCCGGCATCAAACGCGCGCTGGACTGGCTGGCGGCGATGGACCGCGACGGCGACGGCATCCCCGAAGGCGGCACGACGTTCGACGCGGGCGTGCAATACGCCGGCGAATTCGTATTTACCGCCAGCGTCTATGGCGCGGCACTGCTGAGCGCGATGGAGATCGCGACGATCGAAGGCGACGCCGGCACCCGCGACGCATGCGCGCAACGACTGGAGCGGGTGCGGACGACGATGCGGCAGCGGCTCTGGACGGGGCAGTATTTCGCCAAGTGTTACCTGCCCGACCGCGGTCTGGTGGTGCCGACGCTGTTCACGGCGCAACTGGCGGGCGACTGGCTGATGCGCGAGATCGGCCTGCCCGGCGTGGTGTCGGTGCCAGAAACGCAGACGAGCTTGGAAAGCCTCCTCAACGTCAACGGGAGGCGAAGTCCGTGGGTGCTCGCGGACGAGTTCATGCCCGACGGCAGCGCGCACAACAACTATTGCTGGTTCACCTATCAAGCCACCTACTTCGCCGGGTTGGCGATGGCCGAAGGCTGGGCCGACGACGCGATGGAAGTGGCCTGGCGGATTTACGAGGGCGTCTACCATTACTACAAAATCCCCTGGGGCATGTATATCAACATCAGCCCGACTCTGAAGGATTCCCCGCAAGGCGGCGCCAGCTACATGAGCACGATGGCTGCGTGGTGGTGGTTGTATCAACTCGCCGGCGCAAGCCTCGACGTGCCCGGCCAGACGCTCTGGCTGTCGCCGCGGCCGCCCACATCGCTCGGCGAGTTGCACATGCCGCTCTGTTTCCCCCGCGTCTGGTTCTGGCTCGACTACGCTCCGGCGAAAAATGTTTTCCGAATCAAAGTGTTGCGCCAGTTCGGCGAGCCGGTGGTGTTCAAGCGCGTGGGCGGCGATCCGAATGCCGCCGCGGTCGAGTTGGCAACGCCGTTCACCGCCCAACAAGACGCCGTGCTGGATTTGATGCCGTGGCACAAGAAGCTGGTAACCGTGACGCCGCGCCCGGCGATCATCGAGCATCACGCCTTCCCGCTTCAACGCGAGGGACTGCCGACGCTGTCATGGACCGCCATCGGTTCGGACACCAACTCGAATTTCCACGCCGACGACGCCTACGATGGGTTTGCGCAAACCCGGTGGGAATCTTCGACGCCCGCCTCGACAAATCTTTGGTGGCAGCTTGATTTGGGCGCGCAGCAGGATTTCAAAACCGTCGAGGCTGTCACCTCGCCGCCCGACTTCACGGCAGAGTTGTCCGCCGACGGCAACCAGTGGCGGCCGATGGACGCGAAACTCGCCCGGCAGCGGGCGCGTTACTTGCGGCTGCGGCCGGTACAATCAACGCCCGGCGCGGACCCGTGGCGCGTCATCGAAGTGACTGTGCGTCCGTAGCCAGCGGTTGCGCGGCGAAAGGCCGCAGGGGTGGCTAGACGATTTTCCCGTATTTGTAGATCTGGGTGAAAACCCAGTAATCCACCGGGAAGGCGAAGAACTTGAATTTCCAGCGCAGCTTGGCCATGGCCACGCCGGTCTTGAAAGCGACCGTGAACAGCCACCGCTTGACTCCCGGGGAAACTTTGTATTTCAAGGTTTCGTAGGTGTCGGGGTCCAGCAGGCCGAAGATGTATTGGGTCAACATCGCCGTCAGCCGCGCCTGGCCGGGCGTCATCCATTTCTGCTTGGTGACGATGTTGAAACCGTCGTCGGGAGACAACAGGTGATTGCTCCAGCCTTCCAGCGAACTGGGAGGGCGCAGTCCCAGCTCCACCGCGCGGTCGTAGAGGGGCGCGCCGGGATACGGCAGAAACATGTAATACATGAACCGGTTGCGGTTGGTGATTTTGAGCAATGAGTCAATCAGCGAGAGCGTCGTGGCATATTCGTTGGCCACGTAGCGGCGGTTCTCCTCCGCGTCGGCCGACCAAGGCAGGCCCACCAGGAAGGAGAAGAAGACCTTGATGTGGTAGCGATTGCAGAGTTCGGTGAACTTGGCGATTTCGTCCACATTCATGTCCTTGTTGATCAGGTCCAAGGCATCCTGGGAACCGGATTCCGAACCGGTGAGGATGGTGGAACAGCCGCTTTTTTCCAGCGCCTCCCAGACTTCGGGTTCGAACTTGGCCAGTTGCGGCACGCGCCCGTTGGCGCAACCCCATTTGATTTTCAGGTTCCGCTTGAGCAAACCCGTGGCGATGTCATAGGCCCGGCGCTTGTCCACGAAGAAATTGCTGTCAATGACGGCGATGGAATCGCAGTGGTATTTTCGCACCAGGAATTCCCATTCGTCCACCACGCGCTCCGCGCTGAACGCCTTCCAGCGGCGGCGGTTGACGACGGGTTCCACGCAGAAGCCACACCGGTGCGGGCAGCCATAGCTGGAAATATGCGTGATGGTGCGCCGGCCCAGTTCGGTCTCCCAGACACACTTGTCCAAGTCCACCAGATGATAGGGGATGGGAGGCAAATCATCGAGGTCCTCCAGGAGCCGCGTCGGCGTCTGCACAATCTTGTCTCCCTTGCGGAAGGTTAGTCCCGGAATGGACCCCAGATCGCCGCCCGTCTCCAAAGCCTTCACGACCTCGGGCAGAGTCCGGTCGCCGTAGCCTTGCACCACGATGTCCACGTAAGGATCGCGCGCGGTCTCCTCGGGCAAAATCGAAGGATGCCAGCCGCCCCACACGATCGGAAGCTTCGGATAATGCTGCCGCACGAGCCGGGCAATGGCCAGGCCGTCATGAATTTGAAAACCGGTCATCGCCGAAATGCCCAGACAGACGCTGTCCTTCGCGTGCGCCAGGATTTCCTTTTCCACGTCGTCAAACAGGTGTCGGGCAACGATGCGGACATCGTATCCGTCACGATCCAGAATCCGCGACGCGGCCAGCAACGACAGCGGCACGCCCTTGTAAGGACGGCTGTAGGGAAAAGGCGTCGGGAAATAAAGAGTGACTTTGTTCATCGCGATTGTTCTGGCCGCGGCACTCTACTCATCCCACAGGGACTGTTCAACAAAAACACCGGTTCCAAAGTGGCGGGCGCGGCGGGACCCTCCGAAGTCGGCCTTGAAAAGCCCCGGTTTTTGGGTGAAGAATGTTTCACCATGGCGAAAAGCTATTATGAGGACGGATTGCCTTACGAGGATCAGTCCCAGTTGCGGGCGGCCATCCGTTCGCCCTGGAAGAAAGCCCTGGCTTGGTATGTCAACAAGTCGTTCAACGGCGGCGTGTGCGACCTGAACCGGCACGTGCGGCGGTATTTCGAGCCGAACCCGTCGGCGACCGTGCTGGACGTGGGCACCGGCGATGGCGACCAGTTTCTGTGGTGGGCGCAGCAGATCGGCGCCACGCGTCTTCATGCCATGGACGCCATTCCCAATCGTCATCAAGACCGCATCCAGACCACGCTCACGGCGCTGGACGAAGCGTGGCCGTATGCCGACCGGTTTTTCGATGTGGTCATCTCCTCGCAGAACATCGAGCACATCATTGACACGCCGCTTTACATGAAGGAATGCCTCCGGGTGCTTAAACCGGGCGGCTACGCCATCATCATGACGGAGAATCTGGCTTCGTGGGCCAACATCGGCGCGACGGTGATGGGCTGGATGCCCTTCTCCTTTTCGAACATGTTCGGCTACCCGTTGGGCAACCGGCTGATCTGGCACGAGGGGTTGCCGAAGGAAGACTTCACGAAATTTTACGAACGCAAACTCTGGGGATGCCTGGGACACCAACGGCTGTTCACGCCGCTGGCGTTGCGCCAACTTGGCGAGCATTACGGCTTTCGTTTCGAGGCGGCGTTCGGCTCGGCCTACCTGCCTTTGTGGGGCGTCCTTTCCGAATGGTTTTCGCGCCTCGATACGACGCACGCGCATTTCATCGGCGTCAAACTCCGCAAGCCGGAGGATGCAGCGCCCCATCCTGGTGCGTTGTGAAAAAGAACCTCCGCCATCCAGAAACAAGCAACGGCGTATCGCTGGTCCGGTGGCTGAGCCATCCCTTGGCTTGGTCGGCCTCCCAGAAAGCGAGCGTCCTTGTCCTGCTCAGCGTGGGCGCCTGCCTGCTGATGTTTGGTGTGGAGCCCGATCTCTCCAACATATTGGCCATTGCCGCTTATCTGGCGCTGGCCGTGTCGCTCCTGCTGCTGGCGTGGCGGCGGTTTTTCAAATCATGACTGCGATGCCCCAATCACAAACACGGGGGTCGGCAAAATCGTGGGCACTTTTCGCAGCCGCGGCCTTGGTGACTTTCCTGGCGTTTTACTGGCTGTTTCTGGACCGGTTGTTCGTGTTCGAAGACGTGAACATGGAGGCGATGGACACGCCGCTGACGGTGGGCCACCTGGAGCGGGCGCGGGAAAAGGGCGTTCCCGCGTCAACCTATTTCCATTCGGACCCTGTTTGGAACGATCTGAAGGAACAAAATCCCGCCGGCGCGTTCGCTTATTTTGGCAAACGCTTTCAGTTCGAGTTCTTTGCGTTTCAATGGCCGATGTTGAGTTTTCTCTTTGTGCCCTTTGTGAAGTTGATGGGAGTTTGCACCGATACGGTTTCTCTCTATTCCACTTTTTTTTCGGCGGTCGCCTGGATTCTGACGGGAATGCTGGCGCTAAGGCTGTTCGGCCGTTGGTGCGCTTTGCTGGCCATGCTCTTTTTGATTTCCAGTCTCTCATGGCTGATTCACACAAAAGTGGGTTACTCGGCCCACATGCCTTCGGCGTCGTTGATGGTTTTTCTGGCGCTATGCTCGTTTTCCTACGCGCGCCGGGCGGAAGGCGATTCCGGGATCAGGCGCCGTGCCCTGCCCCTGGCCGGCATGGGATGCGTGCTCGGCCTGATGTATATGGAGGGTTGGCTGGTGGTGGTTTTTGGCGCATTGATAACCGGCTTCACGGTTGTGTTGAGCGGTCCCCGGCGCGTTGCAAGCGCGCTGGCCGACTTCGGGTGTGTATTGGGCGCGACGGTCGCCGCCATCCTGCTGGTCACGGCCGGTTACGCGGCGTATTACCATTGCAGTTTCAGTGAAATCCACAACGCGATCTGCGACGTGATGTTCGGCCGGTTTTCGCAGGGCGGCGTGCCGGGGCAGGAAATGACGCTGGCCGGTAAGATGGCGTATGCCTTCCGTTGCACGTTCTGGGACATGCGGACACCGGACCATCTGGACAAGTGTTTGGAGGGATTCCCGGCGGTACCGTCGCTCTTCAGTGTCTTGTTCGGCGCGGGGTTGCTCTACGCGATCAAGGAACGGACTCCGGCGGACAAGGCGCTGTTGATCTGGTTGGTGAGCGTGTTTTCCGTCCTCGGCTCCGTTTTTACGTTCACTCACCGCTACGCGCTGATGGCGCTGCCGGCGATGAGCATCGTGGCCGCGCGCGGCGTTGCGGGCATTGCGAGCGACCTGTTCCGCTGGCGGGGAGCCGCGGCGCGTCTGCCGTTGGTTGCCGGCGTGGTTTTGTTGCTGGGACTTTCGCTCGTGCAAACGCACAGCGAGTTTTACGTGGGGTACATGCTGCACAAGCCGCCGGATTTTGAAATGGACCGCGCCCGCGGCCACGCGGCCTTTGCCAGGTGGCTCCGACAGACCGGATCGCCGCACGACACGCTGGTGGTCCTGGGCGATCCCGTCATGTTCCCGCACTCGTGTTTTCTCTTCAACACGTTCGGGCGCGACTACCGGTTCATTTATTGGTCGAATTATTTCGGCACGACCTCGACACCGGAGCAGGTGCGCGATTGGGAGCAGCGCCAGCTCGCTCAATACCGGCGAATCGTTTGCGCCTTTTCACCCATCCTGTTGGGCAACTCCCAAACGGGCGCTGTCAACAACGACTGGCGTCCTTTTCTGGCGGCGCATCCCGGCCTGCGTCCCGCGTGGACTTATTCCTACGCCGGCCGGCAGCCGTCCATTGTGGTCTTTGAAATTGCCTCCCCCAAGTCCGCGCCGGAACCGTCGGGAATTCATCAACCCCCGTCGCAGTGACCGTATTGTCCTCTGCCTACGAAGTTCCTTTTCCTTTACGGGGACGGGAAGCCGGTGAGTCGGTGGCGCCGGGCCGCCTGATCAAGAGGACCAGGCACATGATGGCTGTCAGGAACAAAACGGCGTGGCATAGAACGACCGCCCACGGCATCAGCGGCGGCTGAAACTGAAAGATCACATGTGAAACGCCGGCCGGAACGAGAACGGCTTTGAAAACATTGAAGGCTTTGTAAAGGGTTGCCGGCTTGTCATCGATCCACGCCCTCCAGTAAGGCGAGTAGCTGTCCCGCCAAAAAAGAAGCATGTCGCCATTCAGGTAGACCTCGCACGCCAGCGAGTTGTAGCTGCGCTTCACGCTGACGATTTGTCCACCGACCTTGTTGATGCTGACGGCGGCCGGAATGAGAAACTTTTGCAGACGCGCATCGTCCCGATATTGTTCCGCCAGAATGACCTCCTTGCCGTAGTCCATCGGCTGTCCTGGCGGCGGTTGGGTCATGTCGCCGAACCGGACCGAGGCGTAGAGTTGAAGCTCGGGCACCTGGTTGAGCGGCACATTATGTTCGCGAAGCGCGCGCACATCTTTCATCTCCAGGATGGTGTTGGCAAGCCAGCCGCGCTGATTAAAAGAAGGGACGACCTTGTCCACGGGCGGTTCCTGATCGGCGGGGAACGCAGACGCCTTGGTCCAAATCACATTTCTCACGTGCCAGAAGGAGACGGTAGAAACATCGACGATGCCCAGGGCCAACAGAAACCCAAAAGCGAACCGCAGCGCGCGGCGGCTCTTTTCCAGGGCCGTCGAAACCCAGACAAGGATGCCGGTCACCGTGAGCGCGATGCCCAGACCGAACATGGGCGATGCAAAACTCTTGTCCACGCCGGCGACCACGCAAGACAAGGAAAGCGAGAAGATGGAGCAACAAAAAGACAACCCCGCAAACGTCCACCACCAAGTGCGTTTGCGATCCGACAACAACCGCTCGACTCCCACCCCGCTCGCCATCATCATCAAGATGCAGCCGCCACCCCGCACGAGCATATCGCTGTAGTGGTCAACCGCCCTCAATGGCGGCAAGGCATAGAGAATCAATTTGAACAGCGGCGACCATGCGGACATGACCGCCACAAGCCCCAACGCGCCAAGCATCACGAGGAATCGTTGCCGCCAACTCCGTCTTCCCGCCACAAGGCCGAGCAACGCCAGCGGGAGCGTTATCAGGCCGGTATAGATGTAGGCCGATCCCTCGCCTGTTCGCATCGCCTCGGGGTGCCAGACGTTGTGGGGGTCTTTCTGCCGGTCATACCAATTGAAATCAATGCCGGCGGACCCGCCGGCAAACAGCTCGATGGGATTGCCCGCCTTCAGAAAGTCCAGGTCGTAATACTGTGTGCCGGATTTGGTGCGGAGAATGTCCGAACCCTGCATATAACTTGTCACGGCGGGCGTCAGGGCCGCCGCCAGCGCCAGCAGAGACAGGACCCACGCCCGCAGCGGAACGGTTGCCACCGCGGACCGGCATTGCCTCCAGGACACAAACCGGTCGGGCACCAGGACACAGACGCCCACAAACAAAGGAACAAAGATCGCGTTCCAAAAGAGGCTGGGATGATTCAAGGCCATCGCGAGAGCCAAAGCGGAGAGGACCAGCAGCGCAAACCGGTGCTTCCGGGGATTGCGGACGAAGGCAAGAAACGCCGCGCAAAAAAAGAAGGCGTAAGCGCCCAATTCCAGAAGGGACACGTCGCTCAGATTAAAAACAACGACGGGGGAAAAGGCCGTAAGGGAAACAACCCAAAGAATGGCGCGCGTGCTCTTGAGAATCTGCCGGGCAACGGCCAGGACGCTGAACTGGAACAACAGCGGAATCAGAAAGGAAAAATAGAAAATATAAAACGGCGTGTAATCCCGGATGAAAATCCCCATGCGGCCCATCGTCCACACGGCATCCCGGATCGTTGCGAAAAGAGGCGAGTCATAGTTCAGGCCCAGAATTGAAAAATAATACAGGGGAAAACCCAGGCCGCCGGCCGCGTAAGGATGCCAGAGCAAGACCTCGCCATAATAGTTGGCGGCGTGCAGATTGTCCCGGAACACGCTGTAGACGGAGAGGTTGTCTGCGTAAAGACTCCTCGTGCCGAGCAGATGGCCCGAGAGCGCGAAGCTGGAAAACAACGTGATCGCCAGGACAAAGAGCGACTGGCCGGCCAGGGAGTGCCGCCGGAACCATCGCCCGACGCGGCTCCGTCCCCACAGGGAAGATTGCTCGTTGCAGCAGGAGGTTGTCATCGGAAAGAAACCGTTGTCCACACGCGGACGCCGCTCTCCATGGCGGTTGGCAGCAGACTATTCATCGTCAGCTGGAACCATATCTATCAAAAGCGGCGCAGACGAGCAACCTTTTCTGTTCGCAAGGGTGCCTGAATCCAGGGGGATGGCTCCAACCGCCGCAGGACACAAGAGGTTTGCATCGCGGACCGTTCTCGTATATATAGCGCCCGGTTGACGCGAGAAACGAGATGCCATGGTTTTTCTTTCGGTTGTTTTTTCGTTCCGTAACGAAGAGCACGTGCTTCCTGAATTGATCCGGCGTGTTCGGGCCGTGCTGCAAGGGCAGCGCGCCGAAGGGGTCATTTCCGGCCATGAATTGATTTTTGTCAACGACGCTTCCACCGATCAGTCGTTGCGCATCCTTGTCGAACACGCGCAGAATCACGATGACATCCGGGTCATCAATATGGCCCGGAACTTCGGGGTATCCCCCTGCGTCATGGCGGGGCTGGCTCACGCGCGGGGCGATCTGGTGGTTTACATGGACGCCGACTTGCAAGACCCTCCGGAGGTCATCCCGCAGATGCTCCGGGCGTGGCGGGAGGGCGACAAGGTGGATGTCGTCCATACAGTGCGCCGGTCGCGCCAGGGAGAATCCGCCTTCAAGCTTTTCATCACCGGGATTGGCTACCATATCTTAAATCGTTACTGCACCGTCGCCATCCCGCAGGAGGCTGGCGATTTCAAGCTTCTGTCTCGCCGGGCTGTGGAGCAGGTTCTCAAGTTCAAGGAACACACGCCCTTCATGCGGGGCGTGGTGGCCTGGATCGGTTACAATCAGGTATTTGTTCCCTACGACCGGGAGGCCCGTTTTGCCGGCAAGAGCAAGTTCTTTGTGCTGAGTCCCAAGGTCATCAGCAACTTCTTCAACTCCGCCATTGTCAGTTTCTCGGCGGTGCCGTTGCAGATCGCCTCGTATATCGGGCTGGTCACGATCTTGATTGATTTGGTTTTCATCCTTCACGCCTTGCGGGAGAAAATCCTGGGGCGGGCCATTCCCGGCTGGACCGCCATTATGATTGCCATCTTGTTTTTTAGCGGAGTGCAGCTATTTTGCATTGGCATGATCGGCTTATACTTAAACTCGGTGCATGAGCAAACCAAGATGCGCCCTACGTACATCGTGGAATCCACCTTCGGATTCCCCGATTCCCCTTCCAATGCGTAATCGTTACATCCTCCTAAAAATCAAGCTGCTGCTGACTGCGTTCCGCCAAAAAAAGATCACCTTTCGCAAATTGTGGAATGTTTTCCTGTGTTCCGCGGCTTACCGGCTCAAAACGAAATCTTCCGGCCCTGCGCCCTTTATTCTGAGCCTCGAACTCGGCAACGAGTGCAACGCCAACTGCCTGTTCTGCCGCACCGAGAAGGGCGTGATCTACGACATCAATCCCGCGAAACCTTCGACGGGCGGCATCCCCAAGGGCAAAATGCCTTTCGACATGGCGTGCGCAATCCTGAATCAGGTCAAGGATGACGTGCTGATCGCCGTGCTCTACACGAACGGCGAGCCTTTGCTCTACAAGGACCTCAGCTCCCTCATCCGTTGTGCCACGGAGCACCGCGTTCTCACGCTGGTGGCCACCAACGGCCTCTTGCTGAACAAGAAAAACATCCAGGAGATGCTCGAAGGAGGGTTGGATGCCATCAAGATCCAGTTGAGTGGGTTCACGCAAGACACTTACAGGGTTCAAATCCGTTACGGCAATGTGGAGCGGCTTAAAGAGAACATCCGCCTCTTGGCCGCCATGAAACAGGCCGGCGGTTTCCATACGGTGATCATGGTGGATTACATCTTGTATGCCTACAACCGCCATCAACTGGCCGAGGCGCGCGCTTTTTGCCGGGACTTGGGCGTTTTGTTCAACGTGCGCCCCGGCAATCCCAAGGGCGGTTTGGAGGACAAGGAAGCGCCGCAAAGCACGGAAGAACTGCCGCTGAAAATATCCTGCGACTGGCTCTGGAAGGGCATGCAGGTGAATTTCAACGGCGACATTTTGCAGTGTTGTGACGGCGTGGTTTATAGCGGCGCCAAGACCTACGCCACGTTCAAGATCGGGGTGACCGATGTGCGTACGGTCTGGAACGGCCCCGCCGCGAGAGGCATGCGCCAGGTGATCACCCAAAAAGGCCGCGGGGCCATCCCGCTCTGCGCCCAGTGTTATCGCACGGGCGTCGCGTTCAAGTGGTGAGGCCAGCCCTTGTTCTTGGGCGGGCTGCCTGCGGCGCTTACTTCCACCAGAAGACTTCGCGGATCACCTGAAACATGTAGGCCGCGCCCCAGCGCCAGACTTGCAGCTTGGCCTTGCCACCGACGCGCGGCGGCTCGTCGCCGGGGATTTCGCCGACCTTGAGCCGGCGCTTGAGCGCGCGCACCGAGAGCAACGGCTCCCAACTGATGCGTGTGTTGAACAACCGCTCCGGCGTGGCATGCGAGACGTCCTTGTCGAGGTCGAGCGTGCGCACGAGGTCGGTCTTGTAAGCGCGATAGATGACCATCGCGTCGGTCAGGTGCCCGCCGTGCAGCAGGTTGATGGCGGTCGTGAACATCCAGTTGCCGAAGCCGGTCAGCCAGGAATCGTCCTGGCTCTTCGCCGGCGGCAGATAGCGCGAGACGATGACCATGTCGTAACCCTCGCGCATCTTTTGCAGCAGCGGCGGGATCAGTTCAGCGACCGAATTGCCGTCGGGGCTGAAGGTGAGGACCACGTCGCCCCGGATCAGCGGCCAGACCTCCATGTAGGCCTGGCGTATGCCGGGTTGTTTCTGCACGTAAACCTCGTAACCGTTCTCGCGCGCCCACTCGGCGGTGCCGTCGGTGGAGTTGCCGTCGAGGATGAGGATTTGATCGCACCATTCCCGTTGGATTTTCGGCATGATGACTTTCATGCCACTGATTTCGTTGAGCGTGGGGATAAGGAGGGTTGTTTTCAAAATAGGAGGCGGCGGAGGCACGCGTTTCAGGCGAAACGGCGTTCGAGTTTGTGCGAGGCCATCCCGCGGATGTGTTCCACGGTGTCCGGGCCGAATTTTTTCAGGACCATGTCGAGATACTTCGGGCTGTTGAAATAAGCCTGAAAGGCGCGGTCGCGGAACCGGATGACCTCCGACGCGGGCAAGTGCTTGGTGGGCAGCGGCAGCATGTCCACCGAGTGCTGCGAGTAGCCCGTCCATTTTTGCGGCAACGGCCAGCCCTCGTGAACGGCGGTGCTGTAAAGATGCGAGCCGGGATACGCCATCGCGCAGTAGAAGTTGGCGAACTCGGCGTTCAGCTCCAGCGCCATGTCCAGCGTCTCCTGCATCGTCCGGTGATCGTCCTCCGGCAGGCCGAAGATGAAATTGGCGATCACGTAAATGCCCGAATCACGGCAATGATTGATGGTCTTGAAGATCTTTTCCTGGCCAAAACCTTTTTGCACGTCCTTGCGCACCTGTTCGCTGGCGGCTTCGACGCCGAAGGCGAGCCAGAGGATGCCGGCGCGCTTGAGCTTCTCGATCATGTCGTCGCGCAGGGTGTCCACGCGGGTGTAGGCCCAGATGTTCAGGTCCAGGCCGCGCCGGATGATCTCGTCGCAAATGCCTTCGACGTGCCGCGGCTGGAGCACGAACAGCTCGTCGGCAAACTTGACGTTGCGCACGCCGTATTTCGTGACGAGCATTTCGAGGTCGTCCACGATCCGCCCGGCGCTCCAGAGCCGGTAGCTGTTGACGGCTTCCTTCATGCCCAGGACTTTTTCGCCGCTCTTGAACGGCGCCTGGATGCAACAGAACGCGCAGTGATACGGGCAACCGAGCGTCGTATACATCGCCGCGTAAGGCTGGCGCTTGAGATGGCCGAAGCAGTGCCAGTTGTGCGCGCGGTAAAGCGGCATCGGCAGCAAATCCCACGCGATGCCGGGCATCTCGTGATCGAGATCGCGCAACAGCGGCGCCGCCACGCCGCTGTGGCGCACTTCGCCATCGGCACGATACCAGAGATCGGGGATCTTGCTGAAATCCGGCGCGGCGGTTTTCAACGCCTCCAGCAACCCGGTCATGGTGTAGAGACCCTCGCCGCCGCAGGCGAAATCGGTTTTCTCCTCGCGCATCGTGCGCTCCGGCAGCGAGGCGACATGGCCGCCGACCATGAGCAAAGGCAGCTCGGGCAGCGCGTCCTTGACCGCGGCGGCGCACCGGCCCGCGGCCGGCATGTTTTGCGTCGAGGCAGACGGCTGGTGGCCATAAACCACCACGGCCGTCAGCCGCGGGTTCAGTTCCTTCACGCGCTCGGCGGTTTGCGCCGGCGTGAGCTGTTCGGCGGCGGCGTCCACGACCGCCACGGAAAAACCTTTGACGCGCACAAAGCTCGCCATCAAGCCGGCCCACACGGGCGGCTCAATGGCGCTTAGGTCCTTGCCCAGCGCCTGATAAATCTCGGTGCGATTGCCCGGATTGATCAGGACCAGATCCATTGAGTTTGACTTGCTCATACAACAGAATTGTTACGACGCATATTATGGTTGCGCAAGCAGCCTTTCCTGCCACCGCACCGGCCCGACTTGTCCGATTGGAAACCGGCCCTCGACGATTTCACCGGCCCCGAGTAGCGCAATCCATTATTTGCGGTTGGCAGGAATCGTCCTCACCTTCTCACAAATTCGCGGAGCCGCCGCCAGTTCAGCCTGATTCTCAGCAAAGTGCTGAAAACCACCCGCCATTATCCAATGTCTGGCGGGAAGTTGGTGGAATGGCGCGTCACGGCGTTGCCGCCGCCGCTTACTTCCACCAGAAGACTTCGCGGAGGACCTGGAAGAGGTAACCGGCGCCCCAGCGAAACATCTGCAGTTTGGCAACGCCGCCCACGCGCAGCGGCTCGTCACCGGGGATTTCGCCGACTTTCACGCGCCGCTTGAGCGCGCGTATCGTGAGCAACGGCTCGCAACCGAGGATGGTGTGAAAAAGCCGTTCGGGCGTGGTATAGGCATTGTCCTTGTCCACGTCCAACTCGGGCAGCAGATTGGTCCGGTAGGCGCGATACATCACCATCGCGTCGGTGAGATGGCCGCCGTGCAGCAGGTTGATGATGGTCGTGAAGAACCAGTTGCCGAATCCGGTGAGGAAGGAATCATCCTGGCTTTTCGCCGGCGGCAGATAGCGGGAAACGATCACCATATCGTAGCCCTCGCGCATTTTTTCGATGAGCGGGGGAATCAGTTCGGGAAGGGAGCTGCCATCCGGACTGAAGGTGATGACGACGTCGCCCCGGATCAGCGGCCAGCCTTCGATAAAGGCCATCCGCAGGCCCGGTTTCTTTTGCACGTAGACTTCGTAACCGTTTTCGCGCGCCCATTCGGCGGTGCCGTCGGTGGAGTTGCCGTCCACAATCAGGATCTGGTCGCACCATTCCCGTTTGATCTTGGGCATGATGATTTTCATGCCATCTATCTCATTGAGCGTCGGTATGAGGAGTGTAGTTTTCACGGGAGAAATCGGCGGTTTCAGGTGTGTTTGCGGACGAGTTTGTGCGAAGCCATCTCGCGGATGTGAACGGCGGTTTCACGACCGAACTTTCTTTCGATCATTTGAAGAAACGACGGGTCGTGGAAATACGCCTGAAACGCCTGATCGCGGAAACGCAACACGTCGGCGCCGGAAATGTGTTTGGTGGGCAGTGGCAGCGTATCCACGGCGTGCTGGGAATAGCCGGCCCAACTCGTCGGCAGCGGCCAGCCCTGGTCAACGGCCGTTTGATACAACTGCGACCCCGGATACGCCATCGCGGAGTAGAAATTGGCAAATTCGCAATTCAACGCCAGCGCCGTGTCGAGGGTTTCCCGCATGGTCTGCATGTCGTCCTCGGGCAGGCCGAAAATATAGTTGGCGATGACGTAGATGCCCTCCGCCCGCACGCGTTCGATGACCTTGAAAAGCTGCTCCTCCGTGAAGCCCTTGCGGGCGTCGTCGCGCACGCGTTCACTGGCCGACTCGATGCCGAAACAAAGCCAGTTGATTCCCGCGCGCTTGAGCTTGGCGATGGTGACATCGTCGCGGACGCTATCCACGCGGGCATAGGCCCAGATGTTGACCTTCAGGCCGCGTTCGATGATTTGGTCGCAGACGCCGTGAACGTGCCGGTTGGTCAGCACGAAAAGCTCGTCGGCAAACTTGATGTTATAAACGCCGTAGCGGGTGACAAGCTTCTCAATCTGGTCCACGACGGTCTTGGGACTCCAGAATCGGTAGCTGTTGGCCGTGGCGGCCATGCCGAGCGCGGCTTCACCGCTCTTGAACGGCGCCTGGATGCAGCAGAAGGTGCAGTGATACGGGCATCCGAGGCTGGTATAGACCGAGCCGTAGGGCTTGCGCCGATCCAGATGGCCGAAGCAATGCCAGTTGTGCGCCTTGTAGCGGTCCATCGGCAGCAGGTCCCAGGCGAGTTCGGGCATTTCCTCGTCAAGCTGGGTCACCAGCGGCGCGTTCGGCGTCGTGCGGATGGCGTCGCCGTCACGGTAGCAAATGCCGCGCACTTTGGAGAAATCGGGCTGGACGCACCTGACCGCCTGCACCAGTTCAAACAACGTCACCGGCCCCTCGCCGGTGCAAACCGCATCCACGCTTTCCTCGCGCAGTGTCCGTTCCGGCAGCGCGGCCACGTGGCCGCCGGCCATCACGCGCGGGATTTCAGGCGCCAGTTCTTTCAGCGCCGCGCAGAGCGCGCTGGCGTAGGGCATCACCTGGGTGGAAGCCGAGGGATTATGGCCATACGAGATGATGGCCAGCAGCCGCGGGTTCATTTCGACAGCGCGGCGGGCCGCTTCTTCCGGCGTGAGTCCTTCGGCGTTGGCGTCCAGAATCGCCACCTCCAGGCCGCGCCGGCGAAGGTAGGTCGCGATGAGTCCGCACCAGATCGGCGGCTCGATGCCGGCCAGTTCGGACCCGAGGCTCTGGTAAATCTGCAGACGGCCACCGGGATTGATCAGGAGCGCGTCGAGCTTTGGGTTCACGGTCTTGTTCTTTTACTTCACCCAGCGCAGGATGCGCTGCGTCATGGAGACAACGTCCAAGCCATGTTTTTCCCAGATGACTTCGCGGCCGCCCATATCGAACACGTAGCGGTCGTTCTGGCCGATACGCAACAACGGCAGGCGCATGTCGTTGTCCGAGAAGGTCTCGGCCAGCAAGCTGCCCAACCCGCCCGTCAGCAGGTGTTCCTCCATCGAGACGACCCGCTTGACGCCCTTCAGATACTCGAACAACCGCTCGGTATTGAGCGGCTTGATGCGGCAGACATCAATCACACGGGCCTTCACGCCCGCTTCGGCCAATTCCGTGGCGACCTTCTGCGCCTGATGCACCATGATGCCGGTAGCCACCAACGCGACCGGACCACCCGGGCACGTCAACAAAACGCCATCGGCGAACTTGTGGTTTCCCTCGCCGTAGATTTCCGGGACGCCAGCGCGGTCGAAGCGCACGTATTGCGGCCCGGGGTTGCGGTACGAAATCTCCGCGAGCGCCTCCGCGCAATACGAATCGGCCGGGCTGTGAACCGTCATGTTCGGCAGGGCGCGCATGATGGTGAGGTCTTCGACGGTATGGTGCGTTGGCCCCATGATGTCGTAGGCGTAACCGGCGCCAACACCGATGTTGCAGATCGGCAGGTTCATCGCGCAGATGTCAATTTTGTTCTGTTCGTAGCACCGGGTCGTGACGAAGGGCGCGATGGCGTAGGTGTAAACCTTTTTGCCCTCCAGCGCCATGCCGCAAGCCATGCCGATGAGCTGCTGTTCGGCGATGCCCACCTGGAAGTATTGATCGGGCCGTTGTTGATAAAACTGATCCAGCGTGGGCGCGCCGTTGTCGGCGGTGATGAAGACCACTTCCGGATCCTTCTTGTAGAACTCGAAGAGCGCGTTGAAAAAAGCGTCGCGCATGCCAAGGATGAATTTGGTGCTGGCCATGATGAATTACTCTCCTTGCTCGGCTTTGACACGTTTGCCACCGATGGGCAAAGACTTCAGACCCAGGTCCTGGCAGGTGACTGCCAGGTCATTGCCGGCGGGCACCCGGTAATGCCACAAGCGTTTGTCTTCCATGATCGAAGCGCCTTTGCCCTTATGGGTGTTGGCGATGATCATCAACGGCTTCTTGTGCTGCCGGTGACGGATGTCGCCGAACGCGGTGAAAATTTCGCCGAAGTCGTGGCCGTTGATGGTGCGCACTTCAAAGCCGAACGCCTCGAATTTCTTGTCGAGCGGGTTCATGCGCGGGCCGTCGCAGGGAAACTCCACGCGGTCGGAGTAACCGATGACGCCGCCGCCGTTGCGATCCACGATGCAAACGAGGTTGCTCAAACTCTTGGAGCCGGCGTAGAGAGCCGCCTCCCAGTTGGAGCCTTCAGCCAGTTCCCCGTCGCCGAGCAGACAGATCACCAGCCACGGTTGTTTCTTTACCAAGCCGATTTGGGCGATACCAGTGGCCACGGGCAGGCCGTGGCCGAGCGAACCGCTGAGAATTTCCATGCCGGGAACGTGGTGTTCCGCGTGAACGCCCAGCAGGCTGTCGCGTCCGGCAAAATTGTCGAGTTCCGAGGACGGAAAGAAACCCTGATCGGCCAGGACCGGGTAAAGGCCAATGCCACCCTGGCCTTTGCTGAGAATGAACCGGTCGCGTTTTTCCCAACGGGGATTTTTGGGATCGAAATTCATCAACCGGCCGTGATACAGCGCCACAAGCAGTTCGGTTTGGGAAAAGGCGCTGCTGATGTGGCCGCTCTTGGCGTGGGCGGCCATCTCCAAAACCTTGCAGCGCACCCAATGCGCCTTGCTTTCCAATGCTTTTCGTTGTTCCGGTTGCATATTTGATTCCCTCACACCGACCGCACCTCGGGCAAGTCAAAAGCGATGCCAAAACGAGGGCGGAAAACCATCCGCAAGCGCGTGAGACTGGTGGGCGCCCTTAACAAGGAGGATTGTCTCCCCCTTCCGGGTCGCGTCCACTCGGCATCGTTATCGAACGTCTCAGCACAACTTTGGGTCGGATCGCCAAAAATCGGGCACGCACTATGTCCATCGTCCCATGCTTTGTCAAGCCCGCCAGCCTCTTGTGGGGGCCGCATCCCACACGCCTGCCACCGCGGTGTTATCGGCCTTAAAGCTCATTGAGCACCGCGCACAGCTTCCGAATTTTCTCCTTGTCCAACGCCGGATAGTTGCCGATGTAGGCGCCGTAAAAGTGGACGTGCTCCACGGCGGTATACTTTTCGCATTCCG